>Ga0182742_1000039_pt1 | contig 272150 bp, 257 predicted proteins | sample eDN5th37CBELigMG_FD_128880 | JGI IMG/M metagenome (GOLD analysis project Ga0182742, IMG submission 128880) | Enriched Miracle-Growth compost microbial communities from Emeryville, California, USA - eDNA 5th pass 37_C BE-Lig MG (version 2)... ... | reverse complement strand
TGCCTGGCCCGGCGATATTGGCGAAGGTGGAATCCTTGATGCTGATCCTGGCGAGGCCGCCGGCGGTGGCGTCGATCATGATGCCGGACACGCCGCCCGAGACCTTCACATTGTCGAGCGAAACATTGACGTTGTGGCCGCCGGTCACGATGCGGATGGCGGCGCCTGTGCCGGCGCTTGCATTTGTGAACACAACATTTAGTAAAGTAAGTGAAGCGGAGCTTGACGGAGAGAACACGAGACCAGCTTCTCCATAGGCCGCTCGCGGAGACATCTCGATGTTTTCGAGCGTCAGTGATCCACCCGCTGCCGAGAAACCCACGTTACCAAAGACGGAGAAGCTCAAATTCTTCGCAAAGACGTTCTTTGCGGCACCTTGCCATTGAAATCCCCATAGCGTGGAGCTGGGACCATAGCCCTCTATCGAGATCTCCTTGAAGGTTGTTACCCGCAAAGAATCCAACGAGGTGAGCACCTTGATTACACTGCTGCCTGCAGCTTGCGCCTGATCTACCGCCTGGTGGATGCTTCCGCATGGTGATGTGGATGAACACGCAGTGCCCGTACTTCCTCGTTCCACATAGTAACGGTATTGCGCGTCAGCCGCAGAAGTGAGGGCGACCAGCCCAGCGAAGGCGATCATAAGGGATTTCATCGAAGCATGCTCCCGTTGAACTAGCCGGAGCATAGTCACGGCTGCCGCAACGGCAACCCTCGGCCTTTGCAAAGGCGCAAAGGTACGGCGAGGGCGCGCCTGCCAAGCCCCTGTCCCGGCACCAACGCCCAAGCTCGCAGCCGGAGCCCGCCGTCGGCTTTTGGCAGCACCTCATCAACATCATCTTCGGGAGGACCTGACCACGGGGCCGATCATCCGCATCTTCCTGCGCTATGCGACGTTTTCGCTGCTCTACTTCAGTCTAATCCGCGAGAACGAGGCGTCAGACCTCATTGCCGATCCCGAGATCGCGCAGTGATCAGCCTCTGCCTGGGCATCGTGGCACCGTTCATCAGCGAGGGCTGGTACGCCATCGCGAAGCGGTTGGCTTGGAGGACGTGATGGACACGCTCATCCCGCTCCTGACCGGCGACGGTCAGATCGCAGGTCTGGTCGGCGCCATTGCGTTCTACGTCAAGGGACACAGCGATGGCGCGGCGAAGGCCAAGAATACGTCGCTCAAGGATTGGATCGCTTCAACGGAGGAGCAACTTGAGATGCACCGCGAGGCGAACGCTGCCGAGCGGGAGGCAGCCGGCATGTCCGACGACGAGACGCAGAAGGAGGCCATGAAACGGGCAAAGCGCTGATCATTGCCTGGGCGCGCTGTTCGTCGCTGATGTGACCTTCTCCAGCGCCATGTCGCCCACCAAGTCGTGAAGGTGGATCGCCATCAACTCGCCTGCTCCGAGAACGCCGCGCGCGTCCTCCCACAATTCAATCGCGATGGTGAAGCCGTTGGTGCTTAACGCGGCAAGTTTCCTTCTTCAGCGTATCCAGTCACTTCCAGTTCCGCTGCGCCGGGGTTGGCGAATGGCTATAGGCGAGCTACGGTCGCTTCAGGCGCTTAAGTAGCTGGAGAGGAGCCATGACAATCAAAGGGCTGCAGGTTCGCACGGCGATCGACCATATTTCGGTTGTCACCGGCCTAGAGCCGGGTGACGTCGTGAGTGGCGTCACATTATCAGCAGGCGATGCAGTCTTGGTTTACGCCCACCTAGCGCCAACTGCTCGCGGAATATGGGTCGTCCAACCTACTGGGTCTGCAATTCGGCATCCCGAATTTGCAGCGTGGGATGATTTCCCGGGCGCATTGTTCAGCGTGACAGAAGGCACCTATGGCGGTGAGTTGTGGCGTTGCACGTCGGCGTCAGGTGGCAATATTGCCACTGATATGCTTACCTTCCAGCGACAGCAGTCAGATGGTCGTATCTCCGCCACCAGCCTTCTCACCGGCAGGGGGACAACTAACGAGAGTGCCGCTGTAGCAACTCTCATAGCTGCTGCCAGTACATCTGGATCAGTCCTTTACTTCCCAAAGGGAACATATCGGTTCGCCGTCACGATCGGTGTGCCAGTGTTTATACGTTGCCATCCCGAGGCCGTGTTTATAAATCCGTTCACTAACAATCCTGCACAAGCGATCTTCCATTTCGTACAAGGAGCAGAGGGTGCCGTGTTCGATTGTCACGGCGTTCTCGACGGGAACAGGGACGACCCAGCTGTCGTTGCGGGATGGGCTGAGACTGCATTCACCATGGGCATGGCCGGTATTCGCGTACATTGCGCCAACGTAAAGATCAGGGGACGGCCTACGCTCCGCAACTGGTGTCGCAACCCTGCGTACTTCACTGGCGACTATCTCGATTGCGACGGGTTCACTGTCGAAGACAGCGGCGACGCTGCTATGTTCTATTGGGGCGACGCCACTTTAGGATTTGCTAACGCTTTCGACAGCAGTGACACGCCTACCGGGCGTCCCGCTGGCAGGGGGTGTGTCGGACAGAACGTGCGCAACCTTACTTACAAGCGTATCGACAACAAGACCTATGCGTATGTCTGGCAACACGCTATGGATGTGTGGCAACCTCTCAATGGTGTGTATGAGAACATCCTCATAGAAGAGCAGGGTGGAAACAGTCTCGGATATTCGATCTATGCTTCAGGACTGACAATTTCGCAACCAATGTTCACAAAATTCGACGGGATTACGGTGAATAATATGGTTGCGTCCATACGTCACCTGGGTATTTCGTTTGCCGGCGGCGGGCTCGGCTGCACGCTCGATAATATCCGTGTGTATAAATATGCCGGCATGGGGCTTGAGCTTAATACCGGCGTAGCGATGGCCGTGAATAATGTTTATCTCGATGGCGGTGGACAATCGTCTCCAGTCCTGACTGCCGATCAAGGCAATGGCCTCGGCTGGAGCGCCGCCGACTTCAACGGCGACCCCCGATATCGCGGAAAAGCGGTCTCTCGGGAGGTTGTTGTCAATAACCTCGTAATTCGTCGCGTTGGACTAGGGGGATATATCAGCGGCAATTTCTTGTTCAACGGCGGCTCCATAATAGGATGCGGATCCGATGGACTCCGAATTGTAGGAACGCCCGGCGATGCATTTCCGGGAGCCGTGAAGAGCAAATCGGTCGTTCGTCTTAATGGCATGACCATTCGGTCATGCGGACGACAAGGTGTTCGAGTTCACGATGATGCGTCAAAGGTATCATTGCACATCAATGGCTGTGATATATCGGGGAACGGTGTCAACATCAGCTGGCCGAGTGAGGAACGATGCGGCGTCTATGGACAGCACTGCTCCGAGTTGATCGTATCGTCTTCCCAAGTGACTGATGACAAAAACGACAGTGTCGTGCGCGGCGCCTCTTATCTGCCAGGAGATACAACGCAGATCACTCCTTCCGACCATCGATATGACATCTATGTTCGCGAGCCGTGGCACTATAACGTGGGTGACAGGGTGACCCTTGTTGGTGTCGGCGCGGGTGGGGCAAGCATTATCGGCAAGGTGCAAAATGTCGTCAATGATAGGATCACACTCACCTTTGCTACGGCGCAGACCTTCGACGCTTCGGCGGCCATGGCGTTGTTGCAAGACCTGTCCGGCACTTGGTCCGGCACAAGCCCGTTGACAGGGACGGGCGGCGCGGCATTGAGCGAGATCGGCGGGTTTACATGGGTAACAACCGATGGGACCGATTTTCGTCTTGTGAAGCTCGCACAGTCGAACAGCAGCCTGACGGTTCTTCCGGCGTTCTCGCCTAAGCTTTCTGAAGCTACGCTCAAGGCGCTATGCTGCACCATCCATCAGATCAAGTCGCAGCAGGTCGGCATCACTGTGAAGGGCACTGTCGATAGGTTCGTCCTGACTGATATCGACTATGGCGGTGCCAGCGGCAATGTCCTCATGAAAAACGTCATACAAGATCCATCCAAGGCTGGCGATAAATGTGAGTATTATCGCGAGACCACAGTAGACGTGGCAGGGAACACGACGACAGACCTGATTGGAGGCATCCCGGGCGGGCATTTGCCCCGCGCGCAGAAGTTCCAGATCACCGTTGGCATCACGACCGCGACGGTGATGTCTCTCGTACTCGCAAACAGCAGTGGATCAACCGTCCACACCCATGCAACCGGACTACCGGTAGCCAAGAACACGCAGGCATACGGGCCGGTCGTGACTCCTGCTTTTGGTAGCAACGGTCATAGTTGGCGAGCTTCGTTCAACGTTGCGCCAACTGCGGGGCAGATCAGGACTGAACTGATGTTCAAGGTGGATAGGCCTGCCGCGTGGGCGAATGTTGCGTGATGAGTTACTTCTCTGCTATTTTCAACGTACGCTGATAAGGCTGTACGCTCTTAGTCAACACGCAGGGCTAGCATGATCATCCGGATCATCCGGCTTGCAGCCAGCGGGGCCACATGCAATCGGTATAAGCTGGAAGGTGAGGTTGCTATTGGCAACTGGGAACGTCTTGAACCGATCGACATAGAAGGCGATACGATCAAGCGGCAGCGTCTTGATCCGATGTTCTTCGTCGGGATCGCGTAGCGATTGCCTCGAAAGCTTTCCCCGACGCCGTAGACGCGTCACGATGCCGTCGGGGCTTTGGACGTTTGGTTAATGCGTCCGTTGGGATTCGATTAAAACTTTCGCGTCATCGTCGTCCCATGCGTGAATTCGATCCCAAACGCGCCGCGATCCTGATGGCGCCCATCGTGGTGGCGATCCTGGCGCTCGCCGTCGCCGGCCTCTTCATCGACGACCGCCGCGCGGTGGACGACGTGTGGACGTCGTCGATCGTCGGGCAGCGCTGAGCCTGGCGCCCGCTGCGCCGTCGCCTCAGTAGGCGTTCTCGGTGTTGAGCAGCCGGATCGGCGTGAGAAGCAGGATCTTCAGGTCGAACAGCAGCGACCAGTTCTCGATGTAGTAGAGGTCGTATTCGGTGCGCATGCGGATCTTCTCATCCGTATCCATCTCGCCGCGCCAGCCGTTGATCTGCGCCCAGCCGGTCACGCCGGGCTTGACGCGGTGGCGGGCGAAATAGCCGTCCACGACTTCGGTGTAGAGAAGGTTGTGCGACTGCGCTGCCACCGCATGCGGACGCGGACCCACCAGCGACAGGCTGCCCATCAGCGCGTTGAAGAACTGCGGCAGCTCGTCGATCGAGGTCTTGCGGATGAAGCGGCCGACGCGGGTCACGCGCGGATCGTTCCTGGTCACCGTCTTCTTCGCGGTCGGGTCCGACTGGTCCGCATACATGGAGCGGAACTTGTAGACCTCGATCTCCTCATTGTTGAAGCCGTGGCGCTTCTGCTTGAAGAAGACGGGGCCCCTGCTGTCCAGCTTGATGGCGATCGCGGTGGCGATCATCACCGGCGAGAACACCGCCAGCCCGATCAGGCTGAAGAAGATGTCGAAAAGCCGCTTCGAGACCGAATCCCAGTCGGCGATCGGCTTGTCGAATATGTCCAGCATCGGCACCGAGCCGATATAGGAGTAGGAGCGGGGGCGGAAATGCAGCTCCTGCGTATGCGCGGAAAGCCTGATGTCCACCGGCAGCACCCACAGCTTCTTGAGCAGCGACAGCACGCGCTGCTCCGCCGTGATCGGCAGCGAGACGATCAGCATGTCGATATGGGCGATGCGGGCGAAGTCGACGAGCTCGGCGATGGTGCCGAGCTTCGGATAGCCGGCCACGATCGGCGGCGAGCGACGGTTGTCGCGATCGTCGAAGATGCCGCAGATGCGGATGTCGTTGTCGGGCTGCTGCTCGATGGAGCGGATCAGCGTCTCGGCCACCTGGCCGCCGCCGACGATCACCGCGCGCCGTTCCATGCGCCCGTCGCGGGCCCAGCGGCGGATGAGCCGCGCCGTCGCCACGCGCAGGGCGAGGATGAGGACGAGGCCCGAGACGTACCAGCCGCCGAACCAGACGCGGGAAAACTCCTCCGACGTCTTCAGCAGGAAGCCGACAAGGGCGAGGATCGCGAAGGTGCCCGACCAGACCAGCACGATCTTGCCGAAACGCGACACCGGGTTGCGCAGCGCCGCGATCCTGTAATTGTCGGTTGACTGGAGCAGGAACACCGCCAGCAGCGAGCCGGTGGCGATCGCGATCGGGTAGCGCCATGGCGCGTGCGGCGCGGAACCGACATAGAGGAAGTAGAGCAGGCAGCCGGTGGCGGCGATGAGCGCCAGCTCGATCAGCCGAAGATAGCCGCTCACCATCACCGGCGAGATGTTCTCGCGGCGATATTGCGACGCGACCTGCAGGGCGATGTCGTTGAGGCCGGATTCCGGCTTGCCGTCGACTTGCGCCGCGTCGATCTTGCGCACGGCGTCCAGCGTGTAGCGCTGGTGCGGGTCGTTCTTGTTCATCTCGTGCTCGAAATCCGGGGCCTGAACCTGCCATCAGGCCACTAACGATGGGTTGATGAACACGTTAGAAGGCGTCGCAGTCGCACCGTATGGCTAACAGATTTATAGCCGAGATGAAATGACGGGCATGATGTCCGTTGCTGAACGTGGGGCCGGGCGACGCGAGACCTGATGCCCGGAACTGTGAGCCTTCGACGCAGCGCGGATCACGCTGCCGGCTTCAAACTGGTGATGACGGAAAGTGCGGGTGATGCGGACATGCTGTGCGGTCAGAACAGCCGTTCGCGGACATAGATGGTGTCGCCGGGCGCCAGCGGGTCGGAAATCATCACCCTGCCGGTCATGATGCGTCCATTGATGTTGCGGGTGATGTCGACATCGGCCTGTTGAGCGCGCGCGGAAAAGCCGCCGGCGACGGCGATGGCCTTCTGCACGGTCATGCCGGGCACGTAGGAATACTGGCCGGAGGCGCCGACCTCGCCCATGACGAAGATCGGGCGGTAGCGGTCGACCTCGACCGACACGTCGGGATCGCGGATATAGCCGTTGCGCAGCTTGCCGGCGATCTGCGACTCGAGTTGCGCCACGGTCATGCCGCGCGCGGCCACCGCGCCCACCAGCGGGAAGGAGATGTAGCCCGACTGGTCGACGGCATAGGTGTTGGTGAGGCCTTCCTGCTCGAACACGGAAATGCGCACGCGATCGCCCGAATCCAGCATGTAGGGCCGCATCGTCACCTTGTGGAAGGCCGGCGGCGCCGGCTGATAGGCCGCGCATCCCGCCAGCAGGGAGGCGAGCAGCACACAGGCGGTGATTTTCATGTTGGACGTCAAGGCCAAACTCTCGGCTGCCCGATCAAGTGGACCCCGTTATCCTCCCGTTAGGGTTAACAGCCAGTAAAACGACCGCCACCGCGGTCGGCTTTCCGGAAACCATGCGGGCGCGATCTTAACCGCTTGGTTACCGTAGCCATTTACGTTTCATCCATGATTGCGAAAGGTGGAGCGGCTCGATGTCCGTGAGCGAGACAGGCGCGAAAGACATCCGTCATGGACGGCTGGCCGCGGCGCTCGCGCGCGACTGGGGGCATATCGCGCTCGTCGTGACCGGCGTCACGGCGGCAGCCTATCTGGCGACCTCCTGGATGACTCCGCTCTACATGGGCGAGACGCGCATCCTGGTCGAGACGCCGGCTTCCCATGGCCCGCAGGGCCGCTGGCAGGCGATGGGGCTCGACGGCGTCGATGCCCAGCTCCGGGTGGTCGGCTCCGACGCGATCCTGGAAAAGGTCGCGTCCGGGCTGAAGCGGCTGCCGGGCCAGCCGACCCTTGCCGAGCAGGTTCTGAGCCTCGGCGGCCTGCTCGACGATCCCGACCAGCCGTCGCGCGAGGCGCGGGCGCTGGCCGCAATGCGCGACAATCTCAAGATCTACCGCGCCGACCAGTCGCGCGTGATCGTGGTCGCGTTCTCCAGCGACGATCCGCAACTCGCCGCGCAGGTGCCGAACGCCATCGCCGACGCCTATATCGCCCAGAACCGCAGCGCCGCGCTGCCGGCCAATGTGGCGGCGAACGATGCCACGGACGACATCGTCACGGGCACGACGGTGGTCGACCTGCCCGGCAAGCGCGCGGACAAGCCGGCATTCACCGTGCAGCAGCTCGCGGCGCTGTCGGACGAGCTATCGCATGTGCGCACCGATCGCCTCGACGCCGAGGCCAGTGCGGCAAGCATAAAGGCCGCGCTGGAGAACGGCTCGCCGCTGGATGCTGTGGGCGATCTGGCCAATGCCGGCCTCATCCAGGGACTGGCCGAGCACGAGGCGCAGCTGCGCGCCGAGATCGCGAACCTGTCCTCGACGCTGCTCGACAACCATCCCCGCATGCGCGCCCTGCGCGCCCAGCTCGCCGATCTCGGGCGCCAGATGCGCGTCGAGGCGAGGAAGGTCCAGGAGAGCCTGGAGCAGAAGGCCGCCGCCACCGCCGCGCGCGAGCAGCAGCTGGTGGCCGACATCGATCGCCTGACCGAGCTTCCCGTCGTCGCCAGGATCGAGCCGCCCGAGCCCGATGAGGTGGCTGCCGCCGCGCCGGCGCCGAACCCGATGCTGGTTGCCTCGGCCTCGCCGAACTTCGGCGCCTTCATGGCCGATGCGCGCATATTCCAGCGCGCGACGGTTCCCGATGCGCCCTACTTCCCGCGCGTCCTGCCGATCGTCGGCGCCTTCTTCGCCGCTTCGCTGCTGCTGATGCTTTCCATCTCCATGCTGCGCGATCTCACCGCCCGGCGGGCGAGGGCGGTCTCCCGGCCCATGCCGCATGACGGCGCGGATATCCGCGTGCCGGGGCTGGACGGCGACCCGTTCCAGGACGAGCATGCGGATGCGCTGCTGTCGGTCGCTGCGCCCGCCACCGAAACATCGGCCGCGCCTGCTGCGGCCAGCGAAACGGAAGACGACATGCGCCACGACCATGAACAGACGCGCACCGCCGGCGAGGTGAACGTGCAGACCGTGGCCGAGCGGATCATCGCTAGCACCATATCGCGGGCCGTCGTCGTGTCGCCGGACGGCGATGCCGGCGCCGTCGCGAGCGTGATGCTGGCGCGCGCCGTCGCCGATGCTGGCCTGCGCGTCGTCCTGCTCGACCTGACCATGACCGGCGCCGCCGCCCGGCCGATGCTCGAGGACGATGCGCGCAAGGGGATCACCGACCTGCTGTGCGCCGAAGCTCAGTTCGGCGACGTGATCCATGCCGATCTCTATTCCGAGAGCTATGTCATCCCGGTCGGCACCGCCGATCTCGACCGCGCCATGCGCGCCATCGAGCGCCTGCCGGTCATCCTCCAGTCGCTGGGCGCGGCCTTCGATCTGGTGGTGGCCGAATGCGGGGAAGTGGAGGCCGGCGAGGTCGCGCATCTGGTGGACCAGGATACGGCGGTGGTGATTTCCGCGCTCGCCGCCTCAGACAAGATCGCCGACGCGGTGGAAAGCTTCATCGCCGAAGGCATGAGGCCGACGATCGTCAGCCTCGACGCCGGGCCCTGGGCGCCGGACGAGGCGGCATAGAGCGTTTGCCCTACCCGGCCGAGCGGCCGGGCTTCGACATCCAGCTGATGATCAGCATCGCCGGCAGCACCCAGAGAAGGCCGGAGACGATGAAGAAGGCCAGGTGGGTCAGCCCGCTCGCCTCGGCAAGGCGCGTGACGGCGACCGTCATGGCGAGCAGCGCGTAGACGATGACCAGGGCGACGAGCAGGAACGTGCCGATCAGTTTCTTGAGCCGTAGCGGCATGGCGAAGCGGTCCGTTTGATCTGTCGGGGTGACATAGGCCGATGTGCGGCGCCCGGCAACCCGCTGCCGGCAATCGGCACGCGACGGCGTGTCGCGCGGCTGCGCCTTGCAGCCTCGGGCCGATTGGTCCACTGAACGGCGCGAACCGGCGGTGAAGCATGTCCCAGTCAGCAGCCATAGCGGGTTTTCCCGACAGATCGTCGCGCATGCTGCGCAACCGCGCCTGGGTGCGCTGGTGGCTCTATCTCGTCGCGCTGACGCTGCTCGCCATCTTCCTCGTCGGCGGGGCGACGCGACTCACCGGCTCCGGCCTGTCCATCACCGAATGGAAGCCGATCCACGGCGTCGTTCCGCCGCTCAACGATGCCGAATGGCAGGAGGAATTCGCGAAATACCGCGAGATTCCACAATATCAGCAGATCAACAAGGGCATGTCGCTCGGCGAGTTCAAGACCATCTTCTGGTGGGAGTGGACGCATCGCGTGCTGGCGCGCGGCGTCGGCTTCCTCGTCGCGCTGCCGCTCGCCTTCTTCTGGCTCTCGGGCATGCTGGAGCGCCACCTGAGGCCGAAGCTGCTCGGCCTTCTGGCGCTCGGCGGAATGCAGGGCGCCATCGGCTGGTGGATGGTGGCTTCCGGCCTGTCGGAACGGGTCAGCGTCAGCCAGTACCGGCTTGCCGTCCATCTCATCATGGCCTGCCTGATCTTCGTCGCCACCATCGCGATCGCGCGCGGGCTCGCGCCGCACTCGGCCGGGCCGGCGCGCACCGGCACGCGCCGCTTCGCCGGCTGGCTGGTGGTGGGCGTGCTGTTCCAGGTCTATCTGGGCGCGCTGGTGGCCGGCCTTCACGCCGGCCTCACCTTCAACACGTGGCCGCTGATGGACGGGGCGATCTGGCCCGACGGCCTGCTGACCGTGACGCCCGCCTGGCTGAATTTCTTCGAGAATCCCAAAACCGTGCAGTTCATGCACCGGCTCGGCGCCTATGCGGTCTTCGTCGCGGCAGCCTGGCACATGGTGGCGACGCTGCGGGCCGAGCCGGCGTCCCCGCATGCGGCGCGTTCCGTCGTGCTCTTCCTGCTCGTCGCCTGCCAGGCGGCAATCGGCATCATGACGCTGCTGCTGGTCGTGCCCTTCGGCTGGGCGCTGCTGCACCACGGCTTCGCCATGATCGTGCTCGGCTTCGCCACCGCGCACTGGCGCGGCACAAGCGGGCCTTATCCGCTGCATTCGGCCGCTACGGCCTGAGACCGGCGGCGCGCAGCGCCTCGGCCACGCCGAGGCTGCGGGCGGCCTCGTCATGATTGCCGTCTTCGACATGCCATGAGGCCGAGAGGCAGGCATGGCAGAAGCCGAAATCGAGGATCACGCCGGGCTCCCGCCCGCTGGCTTCCGCGAGAATCGCCGCCATGCGCCGCGCCCGCCCGGGATCGGCGCGCAGGTCGTCGCGTTCGAGCGGATTGTAGAAGAGGTTGGCGAAATCATAGGCAGGGTCGCCGATCAGTCCCTTCGGGTCGATCGCCAGCCAGCCGCGTGGGCCGCGCATGATATTCTCGTGATGGATGTCGCCATGCAGGGCGCGCACGTCCCGCTGGTCGGCGAGCAGGGCATCGGCACGCTTCGCGGCTTCCGCGAAAAGACTGTGCCGGCCGGCCTCGCGGTCCAGCCGCGCCCTGGCGAACAGGCTGGCGAAATAGTCGGGCAGGGGCTGGAGCGATTGCGGCCATGGCGCCGGCGAAGGCGCGTGCAGGAGCCGCAGCACATCGGCCGCGATACGCGTCGCGGCATCGTCGCCCAGCGTGTCCAGCTGCGACAGGAGATCGCCGCCGGCGACATGTTCCAGCAGCGAAAGGTCGCCACGCTGGTCAAGCAGACGTACGGCACCCCGGCCGTCGCGCCAGCGCAGGAAGTCGCCGCCGCGCAGAGCATCGTCGCGGCCGGCCGCGCTCGCCTGCTTCACCACCGCCATGGCGCCGTCGGCGCGCACGACCTGCCAAACCTTGCCGCCGAGACCGTCCGCGATCAGCGTCGCGGTTTCGATCGTCCAGTCGGCGGGGAAGGGCGCGCCGTCAGGCGCGCCCAATCATCAGGTCCATGTTCTGCACCGCAGCACCCGAGGCGCCCTTGCCGAGATTGTCGTAGACGGCAAGCAGCAGCGCCTGCGCGCGGCTATCGTTGGCGAAGACGTAGAGCGTCATCTGGTTGGTGTCGTTGTGCATCTCCGGCTGGAGATCGGGCACGCGCTCGACCTCGGCATAGGGCGCGACGCCGACGAAACCGTTCTTGATCCCGGCATAGTGGTCGGCGATCGCGGCATGAAGCTCCCTGCCGGTCGGCACGCGGCCGAGCTCGCCAAGCTGGAGCGGCACGCAGGTGATCATCCCCTGCGCGAAATTGCCGACGACCGGCGCCATCAGCGGATCGCGTGAAAGCGTCGCATATTTGCGCAGCTCCGGCACGTGCTTGTGCTTGAAACCGAGGCCGTAGGGCAGGTATTCGGGCGCGTCCTCGCCCTTGGCCTCATAGTCCTCGACCATGGCCTTGCCGCCGCCGGTATAGCCCGAAATGCCGTTCATCGTGACCGGGAAGTCGGCGGGCAGAAGCCCGGCGGCCACTAGCGGGCGCAGCGTCGCGATCGGCCCCTGCGGCCAGCAGCCGGGATTGGCGACCCGCTTCGCCGCCGCGATCGTCGCCGACTGCGCCTTGTCCATTTCCGCGAAACCGTAGGCCCAGCCGTCGGCGACGCGATGGGCGGTGGAGGCGTCGATGACGCGCGTCGTGTCGTTGTCGATCAGCGCGACGCTTTCCTTCGCCGCATCGTCCGGCAGGCACAGGATCGCGATGTCGGCCTTGTTGAGGAACTCGGCGCGCGCCGCCGTCTCCCTGCGCCGCTCGACGGGCACGGAGATGATCTCGATGTCGTCGCGACCGGCGAGCCGGGTGCGGATCTGGAGGCCGGTGGTGCCGTGCTCGCCGTCGATGAAGATTTTGGGCTTCATGGAAATGTCCGTTCTATCTCGAAAAATCAGATGGTTATGAATGCAGGCGGAATCAATCCGCGAAGGCGTTGAATCGCTTTCTCATCGTCGGGCTTTGCGCTCGGCCAGCAGGCCGAGATAATACATTGCCACCGAGGCCCCGGCGATGGCCGTGATGTCGGCATGGTCGTAGGCCGGCGCCACTTCCATCACGTCGGCGCCGACGATGTCGAGCTGGCCGAGCCGCCGCAGTACCGAAAGCATCTTGGCCGAGGAGGGGCCGCCCGCGACCGGCGTGCCGGTTCCCGGCGCGAAGGCCGGGTCGAGGCAGTCGATGTCGAAGGTGACGTAGCTCTTGCGGCCGCCGGTGCGCTCGTTGATCGCATAGGCGATGTCGGCGGCGCGCATCTCCTCCAGCTCATGGCCGTGGATGATGCGGATGCCGAAATCCTCCGGCGCATGGGTGCGGATGCCGATCTGGATCGACCGGTCGGGATCGACGATGCCGTCGCGCACGGCGCGCGCGACGAAGGAGCCGTGGTCGATGCGCCTGCCGTCGTCGAACCAGGTGTCCTGATGCGCGTCGAACTGCACCAGCGCCAGCGGCCCGTGCAGCGCCGCATGCGCCTTGAGAATGGGCCAGGTGACGAAATGGTCGCCCCCCAGCGTCAGCAGGAAGGCGCCGCTGGCGAGCAGGCGGTTCGCCTCGCGTTCGATCGTGGCGGGCGTCTTCTGATGGTTGCCGTAGTCGAGCAGGCAGTCGCCATAGTCGACCACCGCCAGTTCCGCGAACAGGTCGGCATTGAACGGATACTGCGGGTCGTTGTCGAAGATGGCGGAAGCGCGCCGGATCGCCTGCGGCCCGAAGCGGGCGCCCGGACGGTTCGACACGGCCGCGTCGAAGGGAACGCCCCACACCACCACGTCAGCGCCGGCAACCTTCTTTGTGAAGCGGCGGCGCATGAAGGAAAGCGCGCCGGCATAGGTCGGGTCGCTCGCGGCGCCCAGATTGCTGCGCGCCGAAAAGGCGTGGTCGATAGACTTCGATGGCATGCGTTCTCTCCGTGATGTCAGGCAGACCGGGAGCCTGCCACGGGACCGGATGGCCGAACCGCTTTTCGGCCTATTCCGCCGCATGTTCAAGAATCCCCATCGCATTTCATCAATGTGACAGGAGCGGCGGCAGGCCGACCGCGAGGCGGCCCAAAACAAAAAAAGCGGACCCGAAGGCCCGCTTTTCCGAAGTCCCGATGAAGACGCGATCAGCGCTTCGAGAACTGGAAGCTGCGGCGGGCCTTCGCCTTGCCGTACTTCTTTCGCTCGACGGTACGGCTGTCGCGGGTCAGGAAGCCGCCCTTCTTGAGCACGCCGCGCAGCGCCGGCTCGAAATAGGTCAGCGCCTTGGAAATGCCGTGACGCACCGCGCCGGCCTGGCCGGAGAGGCCGCCGCCGGCAACGGTGACGACGATGTCGTACTGGCCGGTGCGGTTCGCCGCCACGATCGGCTGCTGCAGGATCATCTGCAGCACGGGGCGCGCGAAATAGGCGTTGTAGTCCTTGGTGTTGACCGTGATCTTGCCGCTGCCCGGCTTGACCCAGACGCGCGCGATGGCGTCCTTGCGCTTGCCGGTGGCATAGGCGCGGCCCTGCTTGTCGAGCTTCTGCACATGCACCGGCGCCGCAGGCTGCTCGGCAGCCTGAACGGCCTGGCCGAGATCGGCGAGGGAAGAGAGATCAGCCATTATGCGGCCCTCTTGTTCTTGGAGTTGAGCGCAGCAATGTCGAGAAGCTCGGGCTGCTGGGCCTCATGGGGATGTTCGGCGCCGGCATAGACGCGCAGGTTCTTCATCTGGCGGCGGCCGAGCGGGCCGCGCGGGATCATGCGCTCGATGGCCTTCTCCAAGACGCGCTCGGGGAAGCGGCCCTCGATGAGCTGGCGCGCCGTGCGCTCCTTGATGCCGCCGGCATAGCCGGTGTGCCAGTAGTAGACCTTGTCGGTGTACTTCTTGCCGGTGAAGACGACCTTCTCGGCATTGATGATGATGACGTTGTCGCCGTCATCGACATGCGGGGTGAAGGTCGGCTTGTGCTTGCCGCGGAGACGGTTGGCGACGAGGGAGGCGAGGCGGCCGACGACGAGACCTTCGGCGTCGATCAGCACCCACTTCTTCACCACGTCCGCAGGCTTCTGCGAAAAGGTTTTCATTGTCTGGTTTCCGGTTTGGACCTTCTTGCGAAGGCGTTTCTTGTTGCTTGCGTTGGCTTGCGCCAACAGGAAAAAGCGGCCGCAAGGCGACCACAGCATCCGGACCCGCTTCTAGGGGAAGTCGCAGCAACGGTCAATAGATCGAGATTGGGCGATGTTCGGAATTGGTGAGTAAAATCAGTATGTTGAAATTGTGGTAATATTTTACCACAACTCGTCGGGCGCCGTTCGGCTCACGCTGGCCGTTTCGGCGGTATGGAATATGTCCCGGTCGCATGCGCGACCGTCTGCCCGGCCGCGACGATGTCGATGCTGAACACCATCAGCGAGCGGCCGAGCTTGAGGATCCTGCAATGGCCGTCCACCGGCCCGGCCGGCGCCTTGCGCATGAAGTTGATGTTGAGGTTGGTCGTGACCGACAGCGCGTCCGGCCCGGCATGGGAGAGCACGCAGACATAGCCGCCGATGTCGGCCAGCGTGAAGAGCGACGGTCCGGAGACCGTATCGCCCGGCCGCAGATGGCGGCGGTCGGCATTGAGCCGCACCGTGCAGCCGCCGGGATGCACCTCCGTCGCCATATAGGCGGCGAAGTCGTCGTTGAGCTGCGGATAGACCTGCCGCAGGAAGTCGTTCACCTCGGCCGCGGTCATCACGGGTTTCAGGTCGGTCATTTCGCTCCCTCTCTCGCTTCCGTTTCCGTAAGCGTCAACGAGCTTGGACGATTTCATGTCTGGCCTTCAAGCGCCCGCGTGCTACTTATCCAGCCATCCTTTCACGACGGATGATGCCGCAATGAAGATGGAGCCGCGCATATCGGTCATAACGCTCGGCGTCGAGAACCTCGACAGGGCGGCGGCCTTCTATGCCGCGCTCGGGCTGGAGCGGCACCAAGGCTTCGCCGACGGGGTGGCGTTCTTCCAGATGGGCGGCTTGATACTGGGGCTCTGGCCGCGCGAGGAACTGGCGCGTGATGCGGGCTATCGTGCGGCCGGCGACGTGCAGGCGCAGGGCAGCGCCTGGCGCGCCAGCCTGCGGCCCGATTTTTCCGGCGTCGCGCTGGCCTACAATACGCGCAGCGAGGACGAGGTCGCGGCCATGCTCAGCCTTGCCGAAGCCGCCGGCGGGCGCGTGATGAAGCCCGCGGCGCGCGCCTTCTGGGGCGGCGTGCAGGGCTATTTCGAGGACACCGAGGGAAACCTGTGGGAAGTCGCCCACAATCCCGATTTCCCCATCGACGCGGAGGGGCGGATATCGCTGCCGTCATGAACCACGATCGCTACGACGACGAATATATTGCCGGCATCCTCGCCCGCACGAAGACGATCGCGGTCGTCGGCGCCTCCGCCAATTCGGCGCGCGCCTCCTACGGCGTGATGCAGTTCCTGATCGCGCGCGGCTACGAGCTCTATCCGGTCAATCCGGGCCATGCGGGAGCGGAAATCCTCGGCAGGCAGGTCTATGCCCGGCTGGCCGACGTGCCCGTCGCGATCGACATGGTGGACGTCTTCCGGGCCTCCGACGCGGTGGCCGGGGTGGTCGACGAGGCGCTGGCGCTCGATCCGCTGCCCGGCGTGATCTGGACACAGCTCGGCGTGCGCGACGACGCGGCCGCGGCACGGGCGGAGGCCGCCGGGGTCCGGGTGGTGATGGACCGCTGCCCGAAGATCGAGCTGTTCAGGCTCGGCCACATGGTTCCGGCGCGGCCGGACTGAGGAGAAGATTTCCGCCGCACATGGGAGCGGGGTTTTCCGTTCCGATCCGCCCGGCGGCCGGCGAATGAAAATCTTTGCGGCAGGGCGCAAGTCCGGCGATGATGAAAATTCCAATCCAGGCAGGTGGGAGGAAAGAATGAACCAGCGTACCCCAGGCTTCGACACGCTCGCAGTGCATGCCGGCGCCAAGCCGGACCCGACGACCGGCGCGCGCATCACGCCGATCTACCAGACCACGGCCTATGTGTTCGAGAGCCCGGACCATGCCGCGTCGCTCTTCGGTCTCAAGGCGTTCGGCAATATCTATACCCGCATCATGAACCCGACGCAGGCCGTGCTCGAGGAGCGGGTCGCCGCACTCGAGGGCGGCACGGCGGCGCTGGTGACGGCCTCCGGTCATGCGGCGCAGTTGCTGGTCTTCCACACGCTGATGCAGTCGGGTGACAATTTCGTCGCCGCGCGCAAGCTCTATGGCGGCTCCATCAACCAGTTCGGCCATTCCTTCCGCAATTTCGGCTGGGAAGTGCGCTGGGGCAACACCGACGATCCGGCGAGCTTCGAAAGCCAGATCGACGGCCGCACGCGGGCCATCTTCGTGGAAAGCCTCGCCAATCCGGGCGGGACCTTCGTCGATATCGAGGCGATCAGCGCCATCGCGCAGCGCCACGGCATCCCGCTCATCGTCGACAATACGATGGCCAGCCCCTATCTGCTGCGTCCGATCGAGCACGGCGCCGACATCGTCGTGCATTCGCTGACCAAGTTCATCGGCGGCCACGGCAATTCGATGGGCGGCGCGATCGTCGATGCCGGCACCTTCGACTGGTCGAAGAGCGGCAACTACCCGATGCTGTCGGCGCCGCGCGAGGAATATGGCGGCCTCGTCCTGCATGAGGCGCTGGGCAACATCGCCTTCGCCATCGCCTGCCGCGTGCTCGGCCTGCGCGATTTCGGCCCGTCGATCTCGCCCTTCAACGCCTTCCAGATACTTACCGGCGCGGAAACCCTGTCGCTCAGGATGCAGCGCCATTGCGATAATGCGCTGAAGGTCGCCGAGTGGCTTGCCGCGCATCCCAAGATCGCATGGGTATCCTATCCCGGCCTGCCCGGCGACCCGAACCACGCGCTGCAGCAGCGCTATTCGCCCAAGGGTGCCGGCGCGGTCTTCACCTTCGGCGTGAAGGGCGGTTACGAAGCAGGCATCGGCGTGGTGCAGAACGTGAAGCTGTTCTCGCACCTGGCCAATATCGGCGACACGCGCTCGCTGATCATCCATCCGGCATCCACCACCCACCGCCAGCTCTCCGACGCGCAGAAGGTGGCGGCGGGCGCGGGGCCCGACGTGGTCCGCCTGTCCATCGGCATCGAGGATGTCGCCGACATCATCGCCGATCTGGAGCAGGCGCTCGAAAAGGCCTGAGCCGTGTATGCCGGCCATCTGGTTGGCCTGACCCTGTCGGGCATCGCGCCGGAGGAGAGCGCTCCTCCGGCCGACCGCGTCATTTCCGGCGAACCGCGCTTCCGCACCTGGAATGTCGAGGAGGCCGCGGGCGGGATTTATGCGGGCATATGGGAGGCGACGCCGGGCAAATGGCGCATCTCCTACGACGAGTGGGAGTTCTGCCACATCCTGTCCGGCGTGTCGGTGATCGTCGAGGACGGCGGCGAGGCGCGCACGGTGAGGGCAGGCGACAGCTTCATCCTGCGACCCGGCTTCAAGGGAAGCTGGGAAGTGCTTGAAACGACTCGCAAGGAATATGTGATCCGGTTGTGAGGCAATGCCAACTGTGTTGATCGAGGAAGGGTTCCGCTTCTTTTTCTACAGCCGTGAAAACGCGGAGCCGCCTCACATTCACGTGGAGTATGGAGACAAGCTGGCAAAGTACTGGCTCGACCCGGTGGAACTTGCCGTGTCGCGACGCTTCCGGGCGCATGAGCTTAGCGAATTGCGTGAACGTGTGCTAAGATATCGTTCGCGCTTCCTGGAGGCTTGGAATGAACACTTTGGTGCTTGATGCCGATCCCTTGGCCGTCGATGTCCGGGTGAGCGATCATGCCTTGCACGTCGTGCTTCAGGACGGGCGTGAGATTTCGGTTCCTTTGGCATGGTATCCGCGCCTGCGGGACGCCTCGCCGAGCGCACGCCGGCACTGGCGGCTGATCGGCCGCGGTGAGGGCCTGCATTGGCCCGAGGTGGACGAGGACATTTCTGTTCTGGGCCTGCTGGCGGGGCGCTAGCAGGCGCTGCGTTATTGAGGCGATTCCCGCTTGTCGGTGCATCTGCGCCGACAGTCACCAAGTAACCTCCAGCGCTTCCAGCCCATGGAAATGATAGCTGTCGCGATAGTGCGGCGGCGTGGCGAGGCGCAGGCCGGGCAGCCGCTCGAACAGTACGGCGAGCGCGATCTGCAATTCCAGCCGTGCCAATGGCGCTCCGATGCAGAAATGGATGCCGGCGCCGAAGGTGACGTTCTTCTGGCCGGCGCGGCCGGGCGCGAACGTATCCGGACCGTCGAAAGCGAGCGGGTCGCGATTGGCGGCGCCGAGCAGCAGGCCGATCTTCTCGCCGGCCTGAACGGTCACGCCGTCCGGCAGCTCGGTCGTGTCATAGGCGTAGCGCGTGAACATGTGCAGCGGCGCGTCGAAGCGCAGGCATTCCTCCACGGCCGCTGCCGCCGCCTCGCGCGTGGCGAAGAACCGGCGCGGGTCGCCGCCGGCGGAAAGCACCGCCCGCACCGCATTGCCGATCTGGTGCGCGGTAGCCTCGTGGCCGGCATTGAGCAGCAGGATGGCCGAGGAGACGAGCTCGGCCTGCGTCAGCCGCTCGCCGTCGTCATGGGCGGCAACGAGCACGCTCAGCAGGTCGTCGCCGCGATCGGCGCGCCGAAGTTTCGCATGGCGGCCGATGAAGGCGCTGAAGGCCAGCGCCGCGGCGTCGGCCCGTTCCTGCACCGCACGGCTCGGCTGGTGCATGTACATGCGCACCATGTCGTTCGACCACGCGACGAGCTGGGGGCCGCTCTCGCGCGGCACGCCCATCATCTCGGCGATGACGGTGGCCGGGATCGGCGTGGCAAAAGCGGGGATGAGATCGATGCTCCGCGCATTCCCGAAGCCGTCGACCAGCTCATGCGCAAGGGCTTCGATGCGCGGGCGCATCCGCTCGACCTGCCGCGAGACGAAGGCGCGGTTCACCAGCGTGCGCAGGCGGGTATGCGCCGGCGGCTCCAGCTCGAGCAGCGAGCCGGCTTCCACGGCGTCGAAATGCGCGAGATGCGTACGGTCCGCGCCGGCGGGGAAGTTGCGGTAGCCGCCGGGCCGCTCGCGGCCGAGGCGCCGGTCCCGCAGCAGCCGGTCGACGGCGTCGAGCCCCGCAAAGCACCAGATGCCGTAATCCTCCCACAGGAAGGCGCGGGCGTTTTCGTGCATGAAGGCGTAGGCCGCGTAGGGGTCCTGCACGAAGGCCGGCTCACGCGGATCGAGCCGCAGCCGCCGCGTGTCGGGGTCGAAATGCAGATAGGGAAGGGGCCTCATCGGCCCCTTTATGGACCGATCCGGCGCTCCGCGAAAGCGTGGGATCGGCGCGTCAGCGCGGGATGCCGCCGGTCATCCGTGGCAGCGCGGCGGCAGCGGGCGCCAGCCATGCTCCGCCTCGCGCAGCTTCACCGTGCGCGAATAGGTCTCGTAGCGCGGCGGGGTACGGTGGACGCGCTTTTCCGCCGGGCGGATCAGCACCTGCTCCAGCACGTAGTCATATTGCGCCGGCACCACGTAGCGCTCCTTGCGCGGCGGCGAGACCATCACCTTGCGGGTCTCGTAGCCCCACTGCGCGGGAAGCGTCTCGTGCACGACGCGCTCCGGCTCGATCACCACATGCCTGGCCACCGTCCTGTAGACCGGCGGCAGCTTCACCTTGCACAGCACCTTGCGGCCGTGGATGTAGCGCCATTCCCACGTATAGCCGCCTTCCGAGACGAGCACCTTCTCGTGAACGACGTCGGTGACGGCGGGGATGACGCGTGCCACCGTGCGGGCCGGCGCGATGAGCACCTTTTCCTTCTGATAGGCATATTCGCCCGGGATGACCTCCCAGCGCTCCGTGGCCGGGCGGACCAGCACCTTGCGCTTCTGTGTGCCGTAGACCGGCGGGATGACCTCGACCTGCCTGCTGCCGGGATCGACCATCATCGTCTCGCGGATCGTGTCGTAGACCGCAGGGCGGTCGATCCGCTCGTAGCAGTTGGCGGCATAGCCGCCGGCGATGCTCTGGGTGCCGGTGGCAAGAATTGCCATCGACGATACCAGGAATTTTCCGAGATATGCAGACATTGTCCCCAAGCTCCAAAGACGAACGATGCAAGTTGCTTGCCGTTGCCAACGAATAGAGCCTCCCGCCGCGCGCGGCGAAGGGATTCGCGCAGCGTCCTTAACGCTCAAGGTTAACCGAGGTTAATCGGCTGCTTTGCGCGCCGGCCTTGCACAAGGCCGAAGCGGCATCCTATCTAGCGGTAACAGTCCACGATTCCGCCCGCGCCTGCGGTGCGATCCCACCAGCCGCTCCCAGAGGACCGACATGAGAGACCCGATCGAAACCTACATGAACCTCGTGCCGATGGTGGTCGAGCAGACCAATCGCGGCGAGCGCGCCTACGACATCTTCTCGCGCCTGCTCAAGGAGCGCATCATCTTCATCACCGGCCCGGTCGAGGACGGCATGGCGACGCTGGTCTGCGCGCAGCTCCTCTTTCTCGAGGCCGAGAACCCGAAGAAGGAAATCAACCTCTACATCAATTCGCCGGGCGGCGTCGTGACCTCGGGCATGGCGATCTACGACACCATGCAGTTCATCAGGCCGGCGGTGTCGACGCTGTGCGTCGGGCAGGCGGCCTCGATGGGCTCGCTGCTTCTGTGCGCCGGCCACAAGGACATGCGCTTCGCCACGCCCAACGCGCGAATCATGGTGCACCAGCCCTCCGGCGGCTTCCAGGGCCAGGCTTCCGACATCGAGCGCCACGCCCAGGACATCATCAAGCTGAAGCGCCGCCTCAACGAGGTCTACGTGCAGCACACCGGCAAGGATTACGAGACGATCGAGCGCACGCTCGACCGCGATCATTTCATGACGGCCGAGGAAGCGCGGGATTTCGGCCTCATCGACAAGGTCATCACCTCGCGTGAGGCGATGGAGGCGGCGACGCAGTCTTGATTCGGCCCGCCGCCGAACTGACATGTTTTTGAGATGCAGCGTATCATTTCCGACACAATTTGCTGCATCGTCGGGATTTGCGGCACGTGCCGTTAAGCCTATGGTGACAACCGCCAACCTAGGCTTCGATGGGGAATCGAGGTCGTTGCCGTGGCTTCCGATTTGTGTTTCGTTCGGAGGACGCCGATACGCGGCATGTGCCGCGCAACGGCTTCGAACGTCGCGATGTCGGCTCCGCCGACGGTACTGAAAGGACGTACGATATGAGCAAGATCAGCAACAGCGGCGGCGATTCAAAGAACACGCTGTACTGCTCGTTCTGCGGCAAGAGCCAGCACGAGGTGCGCAAGCTGATCGCCGGCCCCACCGTGTTCATCTGCGATGAATGCGTCGAACTGTGCATGGACATCATCCGCGAGGAGAACAAGACCTCGATGGTGAAGTCGCGGGAGGGCGTGCCCACCCCGCAGGAAATCCTCACGGTTCTGGATGACTATGTCATCGGCCAGCCCTACGCCAAGCGCGTGCTGTCTGTCGCGGTTCACAACCACTACAAGCGCCTGGCGCATGCGTCGAAGAACAACGACGTGGAACTGGCCAAGTCCAACATCCTGCTGATCGGTCCCACCGGCTGCGGCAAGACGCTGCTCGCGCAGACGCTGGCGCGCATCATCGACGTGCCCTTCACCATGGCCGACGCCACCACGCTGACCGAGGCGGGCTATGTCGGCGAGGACGTCGAGAACATCATCCTCAAGCTGCTCCAGGCCGCCGACTACAATGTCGAGCGCGCCCAGCGCGGCATCGTCTACATCGACGAGATCGACAAGATCAGCCGCAAGTCGGACAATCCGTCGATCACCCGCGACGTATCGGGCGAGGGCGTCCAGCAGGCGCTGCTCAAGATCATGGAAGGCACCGTCGCCTCCGTGCCGCCGCAGGGCGGGCGCAAGCATCCGCAGCAGGAGTTCCTGCAGGTCGACACCGCCAACATCCTGTTCATCTGCGGCGGCGCCTTCGCCGGGCTGGACAAGATCATCTCCGACCGTGGCCGCAAGACCTCGATCGGCTTCGGCGCCACCGTGGCCTCGCCGGAAGAGCGCCGCACCGGCGACCTGTTCCGCCAGGTCGAGCCGGAAGATCTGCTGAAGTTCGGCCTCATCCCGGAGTTCGTCGGCCGTCTGCCCGTTCTGGCGACGCTTGAGGATCTCGACGAAGCCGCGCTGATCCAGATCCTGACCGAGCCCAAGAACGCGCTGGTGAAGCAGTATCAGCGCCTGTTCGAGATGGAGAACGTCGAGCTCTCCTTCCATGAGAACGCCCTGTCGGCGATCGCCAAGCGCGCCATCGAGCGCAAGACCGGCGCCCGCGGCCTGCGTTCCATCATGGAATCGATCCTCCTCGACACCATGTTCGAGCTGCCGGCGCTGGAAGGCGTCCAGGAAGTCGTGATCTCCGACGATGTCGTGGAGGGCAATGCCCGTCCGCTCTACATCTATGCGGAGCGCGAGAAGGAAAAGGGCAGCGTCGCCTGACAGGTCGGCATGCCGGAACGCGAGATAACGTCCGCGGCGGTCCCGAACACCGTCGCGGACGCATCGTTTGGCGAGCAGGGCAGTGGCCGCGCCGTCATCGCCGGCCGGCCCTTGATCTTTGCCCCCCGTGACGCCAACTAACGACTAACGGACCGGCGCTCCCGCGTGCTGGTGACATCCCCTACGGATGGATAGGCGCGGGGCAATGCCGGGGCTACAATGAGATTCGTGGCCGGCCGTCTGGCGGCTGCGAAAGAAAGGTTGGACTATGACCACGACTTCCCGGTCCTCCGGCGACATTTTCGCCATCCTCCCGCTGCGCGACATCGTCGTCTTCCCACACATGATCGTGCCGCTTTTCGTTGGCCGCGAAAAGTCGATCAAGGCGCTGGAGGAGGTGATGGGTGCCGACAAGCAGATCCTGCTCGCCACCCAGATGAACGCTGCCGACGACGATCCGCAGCCCGACGCCATCTACGACGTCGGCACGCTCGCCAACGTGCTGCAACTGCTGAAGCTGCCCGACGGCACCGTCAAGGTGCTGGTGGAGGGCACCGCGCGTGCGCGCATCACCGCGTTCACGCCGCGCGACGACTATCATGAAGGCTCCGCCGAGGTTCTCACCGAACCGGAGGAGGACGAGGTCGAGGTTGAGGCGCTGGCCCGCTCGGTCGTGTCCGACTTCGAGAACTATGTGAAGCTGAACAAGAAGATTTCGCCGGAGGTGCTGGGCGCCACCGGCCAGATCGAGGATTATTCCAAGCTCGCCGACACGGTCGCCTCGCATCTGGCGATCAAGATTCCGGAAAAGCAGGAAATGCTCGCCACGCTCTCCGTCAAGGAGCGGCTGGAGAAGGCCATGGGCTTCATGGAGTCCGAGATCTCCGTGCTGCAGGTGGAGAAGCGCATCCGCTCGCGCGTCAAGCGCCAGATGGAGAAGACCCAGCGCGAATACTACCTCAACGAGCAGATGAAGGCGATCCAGAAGGAGCTGGGCGAGGGCGAGGACGGCCGCGACGAGGCCGCCGAGATCGAGGATCGCATCAAGAAGACCAAGCTCTCCAAGGAGGCGCGCGAGAAGGCGCAGGCCGAATTGAAGAAGCTGCGCTCCATGTCGCCCATGTCGGCGGAAGCCACCGTCGTGCGCAACTATCTCGACTGGCTGCTGTCGCTGCCCTGGGGCAAGAAGTCCAAGGTCAAGTACGACCTCGCCGTGGCGCAGGACGTGCTCGACACCGACCATTTCGGCCTCGACAAGGTGAAGGACCGCATCGTCGAATATCTCGCCGTGCAGAGCCGCCAGAACAAGATGAAGGGCCCGATCCTGTGCCTCGTCGGCCCTCCCGGCGTGGGCAAGACCTCGCTCGCCAAGTCGATCGCCAAGGCGACCGGCCGTGAGTATATCCGCATGGCGCTGGGCGGCGTGCGCGACGAGGCCGAGATCCGCGGCCACCGGCGCACCTATATCGGCTCGATGCCCGGCAAGGTCATCCAGTCGATGAAGAAGGCGAAGAAGTCGAACCCGCTCTTCCTGCTCGACGAGATCGACAAGCTCGGCCAGGACTACCGGGGCGATCCGTCCTCGGCGCTGCTTGAGGTGCTGGACCCGGAGCAGAACGCGACCTTCATGGATCACTACCTTGAGGTGGAGTACGACCTGTCGAGCGTCATGTTCGTGACGACGGCCAATACGCTGAACATCCCGCCGGCCCTGATGGACCGCATGGAGATCATCCGTATCGCCGGCTACACCGAGGACGAGAAGGTCGAGATCGCCAAGCGGCACCTGCTGCCCAAGGCGATCCGCGACCACGCGCTCCAGCCAAAGGAGTTCTCGGTCACCGAGGATGCGATCCGCGCCATCGTGCAGACCTACACCCGCGAGGCGGGCGTGCGCTCGCTCGAGCGCGAGCTGATGAAGCTCGCCCGCAAGGCGGTGACGGAGATCATCCGCACCAAGAAGCCTTCGGTGGAGGTCACGGTCGACAACCTGGACGACTATCTCGGCGTGCCGCGCTTCCGCTTCGGCCAGGTCGAGGGCGAGGACCAGGTCGGCGTGGTGACGGGCCTCGCCTGGACCGAGGTCGGCGGCGAGCTGCTGACGATCGAAGGCGTCATGATGCCCGGCAAGGGCAAGATGACCGTGACGGGCAACCTGAAGGACGTGATGAAGGAGTCGATCTCGGCTGCCGCATCCTACGTCCGCAGCCGGGCGCTGAGCTTCGGCGTGGAGCCGCCGCTTTTCGACAAGCGCGACATCCACGTGCACGTGCCGGAAGGCGCGACGCCGAAGGACGGACCGTCTGCCGGCACCGCCATGGCGACGGCGATCGTTTCCGTCATCACCGGCATCCCGGTGCGCAAGGATGTCGCCATGACCGGCGAGATCACGCTGCGCGGCCGGGTCCTGCCGATCGGCGGCCTCAAGGAGAAGCTGCTCGCGGCGCTCCGCGGCGGCATCAAGAAGGTGCTCATTCCGGAGGAAAACGCGAAGGATCTCGCGGACATACCGGAAAACGTCAAGAGCGGCATGGAGATTGTGCCGGTCGGCCACGTGGGCGAGGTGCTGAAGCATGCGCTGGTGCGCATGCCCGAGCCGATCGAGTGGACCGAGCCCGAGGAGCCGCACGCCAAGCCCGGCGCGCGTGACCAGGGTGCGGCGGCATTAGCCCACTAAAGTCGTATGGATGAGAGAAAGGGCCGGGAACAACCCCGGCCCTTTTTCGTTTTTGCCTCTCAAAGCCGCGGAAAAGCCCCATTCTCGGGCCTATTCGCTTGGTGAGGGGCTTGCCATTCACTAGACTGCGCACTCGCCGGTTGAGTCGCATCGGCCGGTGTCCACAGGGAAGGAATGACTAGATGAACAAGAATGAGCTTGTATCTGCAGTGGCCGAGGAGGCCAAACTCTCGAAAGCCGATGCGCAGGCCGCGGTCGATGCCGTCTTTTCCTGCATCAGCAGCGAACTGAAGAAGGGCGGCGACGTACGCCTTGTCGGTTTCGGCAACTTTTCGGTGTCCAAGCGTGCGGCCTCGACCGGCCGTAACCCGCAGACGGGCGCCGAGGTCAAGATTCCGGCCCGCAACGTGCCGAAGTTCTCGGCCGGCAAGGGCCTGAAGGACTCGGTCAACTGACCATTTCCTGACTGTAGTGCATGCAAAAGGCCGGGCTTTCGCCCGGCTTTTTCATTGTCGAAGGCGATGACGGGGCCTGCCGCCGCCATCGCCGAGACATGCCGCATGCCTACTTGGCTACCTCCTTCGCCGGCCCGGCATGCATGATGTCGTCTTCCCTCGGGCCGTCGACGATCAGATAGCCTGCGAGACCCCGTTCGGCGCGGGACAAGGCGTGATCCACCAGCACATAGTGCCCGGCCCGGTCGATCTTGAAGTCGACGATCGTCGCGCCGCCGGGCGGCACGGTGACGGTCTGCACCCCTGTCAGCGGGGGAGAGGTGACGCTGCCCATCGCATAGACGTGGTCGAATATCTCGCCGATGACGTGGAAGGACGAGGTGTAGTTCGGGCCGCCGACGCCGAAGAAGATGCGCACGGTCTCGCCGGCGGTGGCATAGAGCGGGTGCGACTTCGTCAGCGCGCCGACCGAGCCGTTGAACAGGAAGTATTCCGGATTTTCCGAGATGAGCTTCTCGTAGTCCATCTCCTGCTCGCCCTTGGTGCCGAATGGCTCGACCGTGTAGAGCTCGCCCTGCATGACGTAGAACTCGCGGTCGACCTGCGGCAGACCGCCTTCCGGCTCGACCAGGATCAGGCCGTACATGCCGCTGGTGATGTGGTGGGCGACGCTCGGCGTGGCGCAGTGATAGACGTAGATGCCGGGCTTCAGCGCCTTGAACGTGACCACCGCCTCTTCGCCGGGGGCGATCTGGGTGAAATCGGCACCGCCGCCGGGGCCTGTCGCGGCATGGAAATCGACCGAATGCATCATGACGCTGTCGGCGGCATTGGTGATGTGCACTTCCACCGTATCGCCGACGCGTACCCTGACGAACGGCCCGGGCACCTTGCGGTTGAACGTCCAGTAGACATAGGTCGTGCCGTCGTCGAGGCGGCCGGTCAGTTCCACCGTCTCCATGTCGACCCGCACCACCTGCGGAGGACGCTGCCCGATCGGTCCCGGCAGGTCGGCCGGGTCATGGACGACGTCGGCAGCTTCCGTATCCATGTCGGAGCGCGAACCGGGCATGACGTGGATCAGCCCTTCCATGCCCGCCGCGCGGTGGCCGGCGATGGAGCAGAAATAGGTGAACTCGCCCACCTTCGTGGCGGTGAAGGAGAAGGTCGACGAGGCGTTCTTGCCGACGACGATGGAGGAGCGCGCCGCATACTGGTCGATGACGACGTCGTGTTCGGCGCCTTCGCCGTTGATGAGGTTGATCTGCACCAGCTCGCCCTCATGCACCATGAGGGTCGGGTTGATCTGCCCGTCGATGTCGCCGCCGACGCCGATATAGACCATCCGCCCGGTGGCGATGCCCGTCTTGAGGGTGAAGACGGTCGGCGCATGGTAGCTGACGATCGGGCCTGCCGATCCCGCCGCGGGCTGCGCGGTGTCTGCCTGTTGTGTCGGGGCGGGTGCCGCCGCCCCCTCATGCTGGTGCGTCTGCGCCGGCGCGGGCGCCATGAATGCGATGGAGAACGCCGCTGCGATCGCCGCGACCCATAGCTTGCCCCGGCCGGCCGGGCGCGTTTGCTGTTTCGCGGGCGGAGGCTGCTCGGCCCCCGGGCTAGCGCATTTATGTATGATGGACCCCAGTGCCATATTAGCCTCCGTGTTGCCTCTGCTGGCTGTGGATGGAGGCAGGCTAGGCAGGTTGGCCCCGGAGCTCTTTGTCAAAACGCAAACAGGCGGGTGGGCCGCGCGGGGCCGGATGCCGCAGGGCGGGCCGCCGGAAGGGGAGGATTTCTTTGCGCTTGCGCAAAGAAGGGGTCAGCCGATTGCGGATGCTGGCGGGCGACGAGGCTGGAGATCGTTCAATTGCCCGACCGCCGTGATGGTACCCTCTTGCCGATGCTGATCACCGGAATGGTGCTGATCATCATCGGCGCCGTCGTCGTGATGATGTTCGTGTAGGCGAACACCGTGGACGCGGCATGACGCCGTGCGGTCAGCCCGCGTCGCGCAGCAGCTGCACGGCGGCGTCGCGCGACAGGCGGATCGTCTCGGCGTTGACCTGCCCCGCCTTCGCCGCATCGCGGTTCTCGATCGCCGCGACGAGCGCTTTCCAGCATCTGGCGGATTCCTGGCGGCGCTTCCTGGTCGAAAGGCCGAGATGCGCATAGCGCAGCGTCTGCCGCGACAGGGACTGGATCATGCCGAGCAGGCGCGGATTGTGGGCCGCATGGGCGATGATCTGCCCGGCGCGGGCACTCAGCACCGCATATTCATGCACGTCGTCGGTCGTTTCCGCGGCCTGACCCATGCGCTCGACGAGATCGCGCAGTTCGGCCAGTTCCGGCGGCGTGATGTTTTCCGCCGTTCGTTCGGCGGCCAGTGCCGAGAGTGCGGCCCTGATGTCGAAAAGCTGCTCCACCTCCTCGATCGTCAGCGCCGTGACCTGCGCGCCGCGCCGCGGCGAGAAGGTGACCAGCCCCTCATGTTCCAGCAGGCGCAGCGCTTCGCGCACCGGCCCGCGGCTGACCTGAAAGGTCTGCGCCAGCGGAATCTCCGCGATCCGCTGGCCGGGCTTCAGCTCGCCCGAGAGAATGGCGTTGCAGATGCGGTCGGCGATCTGCTCGGCGACGCTCAGCATCGCGCCGGGGGTGCGGAAGCTGAGCGACGACTGGTTTATGGCCTCGGAAACGCTGCTGGCAATCATCTTTCCGGCCTGCTCATCCTGTAAGACGTGAATGTCCTTATAAGGCAGATAGCCGACAAGGGCTGATGCCGCAATTGCGACAGGCCGTCTCCTAGGCGCCGGGGGCGGCCAGCCTGCCGTGCAGCTTGCCGAGCGCGGGAGCGGCGAGGATGCCGAGCGCGGACTTGATCGCGGTGCCGAACAGGAACGGCACCGTGCCCGCCGCCCAGGCGACCTGCCAGCCGGCCAGCGATGCCAGCCACAGCGCGCCGCAGGCGAGGATGAGCGCGTGGCCGCCCAGTACCACCGCGCCGAGGGCATGCCAGCCGCGCACCAGGCCGCGATCCGCGAGCCAGCCGATGGCGACCGTGCACAGCAGGAAGCCGGCCAGATAGCCGCCGGTCGGCCCGGCCATGTAGGCGAGCCCGATGCCGCGCTCCGGCGTGCCGGCGAAGACCGGAAGCCCGATCGCGCCTTCGATGAGATAGAGAAGCAGGGCGACGGTGCCGAGCCGCAGGCCCATGCCGAGGCCGAGCGCGACCACGACGAGGGTTTGCATGGTCATCGGCACCGGCCAGAACGGAACCTGGATCTTGGCCGACAGGATGAGCAATGCGTTGGCGGCGATCACGGAAGCGATCGCCAGGCCGATCCGGCTAGCCTGCCGCGTGGCGGTTGTCGTTGTCATGGAAGCTGCTCCTATTTCGTGCGGATGCGCGCGACGACCTGGCCGTCTTCGACCTGGGCGTCCTTGGCGACGAGGATCTCGACGACTTCGCCGTCTGCGGGCGCGCCGATCGGGATTTCCATCTTCATCGATTCCACCGTCACGATCGGGTCGTCCTCGGCCACGATGGTGCCGGGTTCGGCGTCGATCTGCCAGACCACGCCGGTCAGGTTGGCCTTCACATCCACGATCTTCGTCATTCGATCACGCTGCCTTTCCGATTTCGGTGAACACGCCGGTATGGACCGCGCCGCCGCGGAAGCGGGGCGAGTCCAGTGCGCTGATGAGGGAGGGGAGGTTGGTCTTGATGCCGGTGATCTCGGTTTCGCGCAGGGCGCCGAGAAGCCGCTCGATCGCCGCCCCGCGGTCGGCACCATGGGCGATGACCTTGGCCACCATCGGGTCGTAGAACGGGCTCACGGTGCAGCCCTCGGCATAGCCGGTCTCGACACGCACGCCGTCCGCCGGCATGCGGAAGCTTTCGAGCCGGCCGGGCGAGGGGAGGAAGCGCACCGGGTCCTCGGCATAGATGCGCGCCTCGATGGCGTGGCCCTTCATGGACGGCGGCAGGGCAAGCGCCTCGCCGAGCGGCGCGCCGGCGGCCAGCCGGATCTGCGTCGCCACCAGATCGACGCCAGTCACCTCCTCGGTGACGCCGTGCTCCACCTGCAGCCGCGTGTTCATTTCGAGGAAGGAGAAGCCCGTATCGGGATGGTGGAGCATCTCCACCGTGCCGATGGTGCGGTAGCCGACGCGGCCGACCGCAGCCGCGACACGCTGCGCCATCGCGTCCAGCTCGGCGCGCGGAATGCCCGGCGCGCCGGCTTCCTCGATCACCTTCTGGTGGCGGCGCTGGAGCGAGCAGTCGCGCTCGAACAGATGCGTCACCGCGCCATGCGCGTCGGCCGCGATCTGGAACTCGATGTGGCGCGGCTGCTCCAGAAGCCGCTCGAGATAGATGTCGACATCGGCGAAGGCGCGCGCGGAAATGGTGCGCGCGCGCTGCACCGCGTCCAGCAGCTCCGAGCGGTCGCGCACCGGCATCATGCCGATGCCGCCGCCGCCATTGGCCGGCTTCACCAGCAGCGGATAGCCGATCGCATCGGCCGCGCCGAGCGTGGCTTCCGCATCGTCGCCGAGCAGCGCGCTGCTGGGAACCATGGGCAGGCCGGCTTCGGCCATGCGCCGCCGCGCCGCCGTCTTCTCGCCCATCGCCTCGATCGAATCGGCCGAGGGCCCGATGAAGGCGAGGCCCTCGGCCGCGACGCGGCGGGCGAAGCCGGCATTCTCCGACAGGAAGCCATAGCCCGGATGGATGGCGTCCGCGCCGGTCTGCCGCGCCGCCGCGATGATCGCATCCTGGTCGAGATAGCTTTCGGCGGGGCGGTTTCCGGCCAGCGCGAACGCCGCATCGGCCTGCGCGACATAGGGCAGGTCGGCATCGACGGGCGAATGCACGACGACGGCCTCGATATCCATCCCGTGCAGGCAGCGCAGGATGCGCGCCGCCACGGCACCGCGATTTGCGATCAGAACGCGCTTGAACATGGCGCTCACCGATAGGGCCAGTTGGCGAGGCGGCGTTCGCCCTTGCCGCCGGTCGCGCCGCGCGAATGGACCGCGAGCGCGCTCGCCAGATAGTCGCGCGTCTCATGCGGCCGGATCACCGCCTGGGCTGAGAACATGCCGGCGATCTCGAAGGGCGAGCTGTCGGCGTCGAGTTTTTCGCGCAGTTCCGCGAAGCGCTGCGGCTCCTTCTTGGGATCGACGCCGAGCGCGATGCTCACGGCGATGCCGGGGTCCATGAAGCTCGCCTCGGCGCGGTCCCACAGCGCGAACTCGTCGGAATTGCGCCCGCCGCCCATATTGACGAAGGCAGCGCCGTAGGTCTTGCGCAGCACGACGCTGATCTTGGGCACCGTGGTCATCTGCAGCGCCTGGATATTGCTCATGATCTTGCCGGGCATGCCGCGCCGCTCGCCCTGCAGCCCGACCAGGAAGCCCGGCTGGTCGACGAGCTGGATCACCGGCAGGTGGAAGGAATCGCACAGGACCAGGAACGAGATCGCCTTGTCGCAGGCGTCATAGTCGACGGCGCCGGCCTTGTGCATCGGGTTGTTCGCCATGATGCCGACAGGCTTGCCGTCGATGCGGGCGAGCCCCGTGATCAGGGAGGGCGCGAAACGCTTCTTCAGGTCGAAGAAGCTGCCGTCGTCGACCACCGCGTCGATGACCTTGTACATGTTGTAGACCTTGGCGCGGTCGAGCGGCACGAGCTCGTCGAGCCGGGCGGGGTCGGTTGCCGGGCGCTTCGCTGCCGACAACGGCGGCGCTTCGCCGGCATGCGACGGCATGTAGCTGAGGAAACGGCGGATCGCCTCGATCGCCTCCTCGTCGGTGTCGACGAACTGGTCGACGAGGCCCGAATGCTGCGCGTGCATCTCCCAGCCGCCCAGTTCCTGCGCGTCGATGTCCTGGCCGATCGCCTGCGATGTGACCTTGGGGCTGGCGACGGCGAGCGTCGCGCCCTTGCGCATCACGGCGAAGTCGGAGAGGCAGGTGTACCAGGCGGAGGAGCCGAAGCAGGGGCCGAGCACCGCGCCGGCCCACGGCGTATCGCGCTCGCGCACATATTGATGCGGATCCCAGGCCGACGCGCCCATGCCGCGCGCGCCCATATTGTCGGGAATGCGCCCGCCGGAGGATTCGCCGAGGAAGACGAGGGGCATGCCGTTGCGCGTGGCGATGCTCTTGGCGTAGGCGATCTTGCGGCCGTTCACGGTGCTGCTGGACGCGCCCATGACGGTCAGGTCGTTGGACACCGCCGCCGCCGCACGGCCATCGATGGTGCCGAAGCCGACGACCTTGCCGTCCGCCGGCGTCTTGTCGGCATGTTCGGGCCGCTCGCTGGTGGCGAAGAGGCCGGCCTCGTGGAACTTGCCGTCGTCGAACAGGATGGCGAGGCGCTCGCGCGCGTTGAGGATGCCGGCCGCCTTGCGGGCCGCGAGCTTCGCCGGACCGCCCATTGCCAATGCGCGTGCGCGTCTTTCTTCGTAGTCCATGATACCCATCTGCTCGTTGCCGGGCGACATTGGCGTCAACCATGAAGGATTGTCAACAATCCTTTTGATGACAACTTTGCCTTTCCAGCGCTACTGTTCGATGCTGGATTCGGCGGAGGGGAGAAACATTGGACATCGCTGCGCTCGAGCAATCGCTCGCGGAGGACCTTGCCTGCCTCGGCCTGCCCATGGAGCCGTGGGTGATCTCCCGCGAGGGCGTGAAGGACGTCGTCGTGATCGGCGGCGGAATGACCGGCCTGTCGGTCGCGGCCGCGCTGCGCCTGCACGGCGTCGCCAACCTGTCGGTGCTCGACAGGTCGCCGGCCGGACAGGAAGGCCCCTGGGTCACGACGGCGCGCATGCACACGCTGCGCACCGCGAAGGTCGCGACCGGTCCGGCGCTGGGCATCGCCGCGCTGACCTACCGGCGCTGGCACGAGGCGCGATACGGCAAGGCGTCGTGGAATGCGCTGGAGAGGATCGACCGGCAGGACTGGATGGCCTACCTCGTCTGGTACCGCCGCGTGATGGCCGTGCCGGTCGAGAACGGTGCGGAGGTCGCCCGCATCGTGCCGCAGCCGGACGGAACCATCGTCCTGCACGTGGTGCGGGACGGCGAGGGCGCGCAATTGCGCACGCGCCACCTGGTTCTGGCCACCGGTTTCGACGGCTTCGGCGGGCCCGCGTTCCCGCCTTTCCTCCGCGGTCTCGGCCGGCACCTGTGGCGCCACACCGCGGAAGAGATCGACTTCGCGGCGCTGAAGGGCAGGCGGATCGGCGTCGTGGGGTTCGGCGCATCGGCGCTCGACAATGCGAGCACGGCGCTGGAGGCGGGCGCGGCCTCGGTGGATTTCTTCGTCCGGCGCACGGACCTGCCTGCCGTGCAGAAGCTTGCGCCGCTGCGCGGCGCCGGCTTTTCCTGCGGCTATCCGGACCTTCCCGACGAATGGAAGCTGCGCCTGTCGGGATATGAGATGCGCACGCAGAACCCGCCGCCCAGGCACAGCATCGTGCGACTGCTCCGCCATGAGCGGCTGCGCCTCCATCTCGGCTGTCCGGTCGAAGCGGCGCGGGAAGAGGGCGGCGCCATCGTGCTCGCCACGCAGCGCGGCGAGCATGGCGTGGACTTCCTCATCCTCGCGACTGGCTTCGACCAGAAGGCCGACGCCCGCCCCGAACTGGCGGAGATCCTTCCCCACATCCGCCTTTGGAAGGATGCCCATCCGGAGGCCGCCGGCCATCCGCTGGCGGCCTCGCCATATCTCGACGCCGGCTTCGCCTTTCAGGAGAAGGTGCCGGGCGCCTGCCCGTCGCTGCGCAATATCTATTGCCCGACCGATGCCTCAATCCTCAGCAAGGGCAGGCTCGCGGTCGGCGTCGGCAATCTGAGCGACGCGACCATGACCATACTGCGCCGCATTGCTTCCTCGCTTTTCGTGGAAGACAGGGCGGCCTACTTCCGGCTGGCCGAGCAGAACGAAAGACGGGAGTTCGACATGGCCGAACTCGCTCACATCATTGCCTGAGCGGGAAGAGCGTTCACTCAGGGGCCCATCATGTCGAGAAAGATTGTCAACAATCTTTTTGACGACAATCATATTGACATTGGTGGCATGCTGGCGGCTAATTTCCATGCCTTGCCGGGCTGGCCCCGGCGGCAGCCGGAGCGTCGCGGGAGGAGCATGTCGCGGCGCAGGGGGAAGGGGAGGGCCGCATCGGCGCCCTTCGGAGCCGGGTTGTGTCCAGCCGGGCAGGCCTTCGCCGTCATCGGCCCGTGGTTTCTGCGGGCCGCCAGCGGATCACGTCCACAGGGAGGATCAGGGATGAATGAATTCATGCGCGTTGCGGCGCTGTCGGCGGCAGTCGGCGTGGCCGCGTTGTCGGGATCGGCCGTCGCGGCGGAGGATGAGCAGTCGCTCTATGAGGCTGCCAAGGCCGAGGGCAGCGTCATCTGGTACACTTCGCAGTTCACCGCCGAACGTGCCGAGCGCGCCTGCGCCACCTTCCGGGAAAAATATCCCGGCGTCGGCTGCAACCCGGTCCGCGCCAGCGGCAGCGTCACCTTTCAGCGGGTCTTCCAGGAAGCGCAGTCGAATGCGGTGCAGGCCGACGTCTTCAGCACCAGCGACCTCACCGATCTCGTCCAGCTTCGCGAAGGCGGGCATCTCGCGCCCTACAAACCGGCCGACCTGGCGCAGACGCTGGAGGTGGTGCGGACGTTCTCGGAGCCGGAGGGCTACTGGACGGTATCCAACGTGGCGCCGATCGGCATCGCCTACAATACGCGGCTGGTGAGCGAGGCGGAGGCGCCGAAGAACTGGCAAGACCTCCTCGATCCCAAGTGGAAGGACCAGGTGGCGATCGCGCATCCGGGATTCTCGGGCAGCACCAATGTCTGGGCGGTCGCGATGTACCAGAAATATGGCTGGGATTATTTCGAGAAGCTGGAGGCCAACAAGCCGCATATCGGCAGGTCCATCGTCGATGGCTACAACCTCGTCGTCTCCGGCGAGCGGAAGATCGCGCTGGCGCCGATCAACGGAACCGAGGAAGGCGCCAGGGACGGCCGCCCGGTAAAGGCCGTCTATCCCGAGGACGGCGTCCTCGTGCCGCCCAGCGCGAGCGCCGTGCTGGCGAAGGCGCCGCATCCCAACGCCGCGCGCCTGTTCGTGAACTTCATGCTGTCACGCGAGATGTCGCAGTTCCTCGCCGATCAGTTCCGCTTTCCGCTGCGCGGCGACGTGCCGAAGCCGGACGGCCTGCGCGATCTCGCGGACATGAAGATCATGATGGTGCCGGAAGGCGACGGCAGCGCCGAGCTGGAGGTGCAGCAGCGGTTCCGCGACACGTTCGGCATCTGAGCCGTTTCGCGGGCGTGCGGGCTCCTCCTTCCGCGTGTCCGCAAAAAGGGCCTGCGTTTCCGGCCTGATGGCGGGGAACGCAGGCCTGTCCCGCATGCGCGGTCAGGCTTCGAGCCAGACCCTGTGGTAGCGCGGCCGGTTCAGGATGCTGTACTTGAAGTCATGCACCTTGGGCGTGCGGATGCTCATGCTGGCGGACACATATTGCGGCAGGTGCAGGGCGTTCTCGAGCACGAAGCGCTGCATGTCGTAGAGCACCTTCTGCCGCTTCTCGCTCTCGAACGTGCTCAGCGAGGCATCCATCAGCGCCCGGTAGCCGGGCAGTTCCAGCCCGCCCGCATTGCGGTAGGCATTGGCCGAGAACTGGCGGTCATAGGCGACGCTGGGGTCGGGAAGGCCACCGGTCGGCGTCAGCAGCTGGTGGCCCTTCTTCTCGCCGAGGAAGTTCTGCATCGCCTGCGCGGCCGGCGCGGGCGTCACCTTCAGGCGGATGCCGGCCTTTTCGAGCTGGCCGCTGATGACTTCCTGGCGCTGGATCGCAGCCTGGTCGGGCCAGGTCCATGTGTCGATCTCCAGCCCGTCGGGATGCCCGGCCTCCTTGAGCAGTGCCTTGGCGCGGTCGAGATCGAGCGTGTAGAAGTTCTCGGTCTCGGGATCGTTGGCCCAGAAGCCGGACGGGAACATGCTGCAATGCCCCTGGCCGAGGCCCAGCACCAGCACGCGGTTGAGCTCCTCGCGGTTGAGCGCCCAGTTCATCGCCTGCCGCACGCGCACATCCGCAAGCGGCCCGTCCTTATAGTTGAGAAGCGAGGTGTAGTAGATCATCGAGGGATTGGCCTCGGCGATCACGCTCGGGTCGCGCTTGGCGAGCGAGATCTGCTGCGCGTTGAGCGAGATGGCGATGTCGGTCTCGCCCGCGAGCACAGTGCGGGCCGCCGTGTTCAACTCGTTGATGATGCGGAATTCCATCGCCTCCAGATAGGAGTGCTCGTCCCAGTAATTGGTGTTGCGCGCGAACTTGATGAGGTCGTTGTCGCGCCATTCCACGAATTTGAACGGGCCGGTGCCGACCGGCGTGCGGTCGACATTGCCCTCCGTGGCCTCCTTGACAGACTTCGGCGACACGATGCAGCCCGGCCGGTCCGACAGCACCGCCGGCAGCGAGGCATCCGGATATTTGAGCCGGATCGACACCTGGTGAGGTCCGGTCGCCTCGGCCTTTTCGATCGAGGCCACGTCCGACTTCACGTTGGAGCGCTTGTAGCTCTTGCAGCGGTCGAGATGGAAGACGACGGCCTCCGCGTTGAATGGTTCGCCGTCGTGGAACTCGACCCCCTCGCGCAGCTCGAGCACCAGCGTCGTCGGATCGGTGAAGGTCCACGACGTGGCGAGCATCGGCTTGAGCTCGAGCGTGTCGGGATCGAAGTCGATCAGCGTGTCGTAGATGGCGAAGAGCGAGTTGAAATCGGTGTTGTTGCGCCCGGTCAGCGGATCGAGCGCGGCGGGATTGTAGGGCACGGCGACGCGCAGCGTGCCGCTCTTCCGCGGCTGGCCGGTCTGCGCCCGCGCCGCCGCAGGCAGCAGGATGGAACTGCCCGCCGCTGCTGCCGCGCCGGCGAGGACCGTGCGGCGGTTCACATGGATGATTGCACTGTCGGTTGGTGTCGGCATGCTGGTTCTCCTCCCGGGTTCCGACTTTCGGACTTGCTGTCGGCGGCCAGTATGAGGCGGAAAGCCCGCCGGGCTTGCTGGCCACTTCCTGCGGGCAATGCGCCCGTTCGGGGCATCGCCCCGCTTTCGGTCGCCTGTTTCTGACGGCTGCGGTGCCCCGGCGGCTCCTCCTCCCCGCCGGTGTGCGCCCATCCTACCATGATGGAACAAGCCCCTTGCAAGGCGTGTTCGTCGGACGGCCGCAACCCCCGGTCGCACCCTGCGCTTCACGTTAGAATTGTCAACAATCTTTTTGCCAACAATCTGGTTGACAGCGACGCCTGCTCGCGGCCATGTATCGCCGAGACGAGCAAGCAGGGGTACGGACATTGCAGAACGATCCTACGGAGGCGCGCGCACCATCGGGTCCGCTGGGCGGCTATCGGGTGATCGAGCTCTGCAACACGATCGCCGGGCCCGCCTGTACGCGCCTCTTCGGTGATTTCGGCGCCGAGGTGATCAAGGTCGAGCCGGCCGACGGCGACCCGGTACGCAGCATCGGCGGCCAGGAAGAGGGCGTCTCGCTCTACGGAAGCGCGATCCTGCGCAACAAGGATACCGTCTCGATCAACCTCAAGAGCCCCGAGGGCCGCCAGCTGCTGATCGACCTGGTGGCCAAGAGCGACATCGTCGTGGAGAATTTCCGTCCCGGCGCGCTGGAGCGGCTCGATCTCGGATGGGATGTCCTGTCGGCGGCGAATCCGAAGCTCGTCATGGTGCGCATCAGCGGCTACGGCCAGACGGGCCCCTATTCGGCCAAGGCCGGCTACGGCGCGATCTGCGAGGCCTTTGCCGGCGTGCGGCACATGACCGGCGATCCGGACCGCCCGCCGTCGCGCACGGCGCTTGCCGCCACCGACTACCTGACCTCGGTCTACGCCGCCTTCGGCGGCATGATGGCGCTGCTCCATGCCGAGAAGACGGGCAGGGGTCAGGTCGTCGATGCCGCGCTCTACGAGGCCGCCTTCTCGATGATGGAGTCGATCGTCCCCGACCACCACCGGCTGGGCGTCGTCCCGATGCGCCAGGGCTCGCGCCTGCCCGGCACCGCGCCCAACAATCTCTATCGCGGCAGCGACGGCGGCTATGTGCTAGTCGCCGCCAACAACGATGCCGTCTTCCGCCGCATGGCGATCGCGATGGACCGCGCCGACCTGCTCGACGACCCGCGCTATGCCTCCATCCGCGCCCGCAACGCCAACCACGAGGCGCTCGACGCCGAGGTGGCGAAATGGGCGGAGGCGCTTTCCGCGCATGAGGCCGTGGAGAAGATGGAAGCCGCCGGCGTCCCCACCTCGCTGGTGAACACCATCGCCGACATCTTCGCCGATCCGCATTTCCGCGAGCGCGACATGCTGCTCAACCTGCCGCACGAAAAGCTCGGCGACGTCACCGTCGCCGGCGTCGTGCCCAAGCTCTCGCAGACGCCCGGCGCAGTCCGTCATCTCGGCCGCGAGGTCGGCGCCGACACCTTCGCCGTCCTCCAGCGCGTGCTGGGCATGGGCGAGGGCGAACTGCAGCGCCTTGCCGATGACGGGGTGATCTTCCAGCGCACGGGCGCCGATGCGCGCCGCGAGGATATCTGCGCATGAACGACGCGCCCCGCAACGTAACCCCCGCCGACGACTGGTCGGCCGAGCTTGCCGACCTCGACCGCCGCCGCGCGATCGCGCGCGAAATGGGCGGCGAAGCCTCCGTCGCTTTCCAGCACGGGCTGGGCAAGCTGACCGCGCGCGAACGCATAGCGCGGCTCTGCGACGAGGACAGTTTCCGCGAGTTCGGCAGCCTGACAGGCAAGGCCGCCTATGGCGCGGACGGCGAACTGGAGGGTTTCACGCCGGCCAACTCCGTCGTCGGCACCGGCAAGATCGACGCGCGGCATATCTGCGTCGCCGCCGACGATTTCACCATCCGCGGCGGCTCCTCGGAAGCCGCCAATCCCGACAAATGGGTCTATCTGGAACGCCTGGCGATGGAGGCTGCCACGCCGCTGGTCAGGCTGGTCGACACGGCCGGCGGCAGCGTCAAGCTGCTCGACCAGAACCAGACGACGCGCTTTCCCGACTATTCCAAATGGCCGATCATCCCGCTGCTCGAGACGGTTCCCGTCGTCGGCGTGGCGATGGGCTCCTGCGCCGGCCTCGGCGCGCTCAAGGTGCTGGCATCGCATTTCTCGGTCATGGTGCGCGACACGAGCCAGGTCTTCGCCGCCGGCCCGCCGGTGGTGAAGCAGGCGCTGGGCATCGAGATCGACAAGAACGCGCTCGGCGGCCATCTGGTCCATTCGCGCCGCAGCGGTTTGGTGGACAACGAGGCGGCGGACGAGGCGGACGCGCTGGCGCAGACGCGCCGCTTCCTCTCCTACCTGCCGCAGAACGTCTGGTCGCTGCCGCCGCGCGTCGCATGCACCGATCCCCGCGACCGCGAGGAGCCGATGCTCGATACGATCATCCCGCGCAACCGGCGCAAGGTCTACGACCCGCGCAAGATGCTGCAGGCGGTGCTCGACAGGGACTCGGCCTTCGAGATCGGCCGCTATCACGGTAAGTCGGTGATTACGCAGCTTGCGCGCCTGAATGGCGTTCCCGTCGGCGTGATGGCCGGCGACCCGCGCGAGGCGGGCGGCGCGATGACGCTGGCCTCCGCGCTGAAGATGGAGCGCTTCATCGAGCTGTGCGACCTGTTCCACCTGCCGGTGGTCAATTTCGTCGACCAGCCGGGCAATATGACCGGCCCGGACGCCGAGAATGCCGGCACGCTGGCGGGCGCGCTGCGCGTGCTCAAGGCGGTCGAGAAGGCGCGCGTGCCCTGGGTAACGATCGTCATCCGCCGCGCCTTCGGCCTGGCGGGCGGCCTTCATGGCGGCCAGTACGGCATGGACGGCCAGCGCCGCCCGCTCAACCACCGCTACGGATGGCCGTCGGCGCGCTGGGGCTCGATCCCGATCGAGGGCGGGGTCGCCGCAGCCTACAAGCGCGACATCGCCGGTGCGTCCGACCCGGATGCGCGCCGGCGCGAGCTGGAAGCGCATTACGACCGGCTGAGCTCGCCGATGCGCACCGCCGAGCGCTTCCTGATCGTCGACATCATCGAGCCGCGCAAGACGCGCGCCATCCTGTGCGACTGGCTGGAGCTGAGCCTGGACCGTCTGCGCATCAACATGGAATCGCGGGCGCGCATGAGCTGAGCGCGCGGAAGGAGAGGGAGGAGAGATCGTGGGAGGGCGTGCACTGGGACTGAGGCGATCGCGCCGATATGCCTTCGCGGCATATCCTTATATGCCCAATCCATCTACCCCTTCCGCCATGTGCCGATACGCTCCGCGATGCAGGAGGACCGCATCGCCGGAGGCTCCGCGGACGCATTCACCAGGCGCGGGAGCCGCCGCAGACTGAGAACGAACCAGTTTCATCAAGGGAGGAACCGATGAGATTTCACATCAAGGGCGCATTGCTTTCGGCGGCGGTCTTCGCCGCCGCGATGACGGCGCAGGGCAGTGCATGGGCGCAGGAGTTCACCATGCGGCTCGCCCACACCTATCCGGACACGCATATCCAGGCCGGTCCGATCCGCGATTTCGTCAAGGCGGTCGAGGAGAAGTCGGGCGGCCGAATCAAGGTCAACGTCTATCCGGCCGAAACGCTCGTCTCCGGCCGCGAGATGCTGGATGCGACGGAATCCGGCGTGGTCGAGGCCGGCATCCTCGCCTTCGCCAACCAGACCGGCGATTTCCCGGACCTCGAACTGTTCACCTATCCCTTCATGTTCAACGACGCGGAGCATTTCCGCCGCGCCGTGAACGGCGGCATCCGCGACCTCGTGACGCCGCTGTTTGCGAAGCGCAACGTGAAGCTGGTGAACTTCTACCACAAGGGCGCGATGCATGTGATGCACAAGACCAAGGTGCTGCCGACGCCGGCCGACTTCAGCGGCCAGCGCCTGCGCAGCCTCGGCCCCACCATCAGCAAGCTGTTCACCGCCATGAAGGCCAATCCGATCAACCTGCCGATCGCCGAGGTGGACGCAGCCATCGAGCGCGGCATGATCGACGGCCTGACCACCAACTGCTCGGCGCACCTGTCGCGCGGCTGGTCCGAGGGGCTGAAGTTCGTCACCTTCCTCGACATGTCGCAGGGCGGCGAGGGGCTGGGCATCAATGCGGACTTCTTCGACGGCCTGCCGGCGGACCTGCAGAAGGTGGTCACCGACGCCGCCGCCGCCATGGAGGACCAGGAATGGACCGCCATGATCAATGACGACGAGAAGGCCTGCATGACCAAGTGGAAGGATGCCGGCGTCACCGTCCATCAGGTAACCGACGGCGAGAAGGCCGAGTTCCGCAAGCTCGCAATGCCCATCATCGAGGAAGCCGGCACCCAGAAGCCGGCGATGAAGGACTACCTCGCCATCGCGGAGAAGACCCGGTGAGCGCCGCCGCCCGTTTCCGGGAAGCCGTCGTCGGCGCCGCGCGCGGCCTCGAGCTCGTCGCCGGTTGGATCCTGCTGATCGTCGCGATCGGCGTGACCGCCAACGCGATCGCCCGATACGGCTTCGGCACCGATCTCGCGATCGTCACGGAAACGGGCGGCTTCGTCTTTCTGATCGTGACGTTCCTGGCGCTCACCAGCGCCTATTTCGCCGGCCAGCACGTCTCGGTGGAGATGCTCGAGCTTGTCGGGTCGAAGCGTTTCGTCAGCTTCATGTACGGCTACGTCATCCCCTTTCTCAGTCTCGTCTTCATGGTCTCCATGACGGTGGCGTCGCTGATCATGACGATGCGCTATTTCAAGACCGGCCGCGTGACGATCGGCATGAATCCGATGCCCTACTGGATGTTCATGGCGGTGGTGCCGCTGGGCTCCGGGCTGTTTTCGCTGGCGATCGTCTCCGACCTGATCGAGCGCTTCAGGGGCAACCGGTCCGTGCAGCCGCCGGACCCGGCACAATCCGCCGACGACGGCCTTTAATTCCAGTCCGAGGATACTTCCATGTCGCTTGGCCTCGTAGGCACGATCTTCCTTGTGGGCATGCTGTTCGCGATCTTCCTCGGGCTTCCCGTGGCGATCGCGCTGTCGGCCGTCGGGCTTCTGGGCCTGCTCTATATGGGCGGCCTGCAGACCGTCATCGTCATGACCGGCGGTACGGCGGTGAGCGAGCTGTCGCATTTCAGCCTGCTCGCCATCCCGATGTTCATGCTCATGAGCTCCGCCATCACCGCGTCCGGCATAGGCAAGACGATCGTGGACTTCATGACGAAATGGCTGCACCGCATTCCCGGCGCACTCCATTCGGCAGCGGTGATCTCGTGCGGCATCTTCGCCGCCATGTCGAGCTCTTCGGTCGCCACGGCCGCCGCCGTGGGCGGCTTCATCCTGCCGGAGATGCGCCGGCGCGGCCACAATATGCGCCTCGGCATCGGCGCCGTGGCGGTGGGCGGCACGCTGGGCATCATGATCCCGCCGAGCAACTTCTTCATCGTCTACGGCGTGCTGACCGAGACCTCGATCAGCAAGCTGTTCATGGCGGGCATCATCCCCGGCCTGATGATCGTGCTGGTCATGGTGCTCTTCAACACGATCCTGTTCTGGCTGCGGCCGTCGCTGACGCCGGCGACCGAGGTCGACTACGTGCCGACCCGCGCCGAGAAGATGCTGGCGCTGCGCAACGCCTGGACGGGCCTCCTGCTCATCGTCTGCGTCGTCGGCGGCATCGTCTTCGGCGTGGTGACGCCGACCGAGGCCGGCGGTCTGGGCGCCGTCATCGCCCTGCTGATCGGTCTCTTCGTGCTCAAGACCATCACCAAGGCCGACATCTCGCCCATCGTGGTGCAGGCCGTCCGCACCACGAGCATGATGGGCTTCATCATCTTCTCGGGCCTCATTCTCAGCCGCGCCTCGACCATGATGAACCTGTCGCAATGGCTGATCGGGCTGGTGCAGGATTCGGGGCTGGAGCCGTGGCAGGTGATCGTGCTGATCAACATCCTGCTTCTGCTGCTCGGCACCTTCATGGAAGGCTCGGCCATCACCATCATGACCGTGCCGCTTCTGGTGCCGCTCGTCGTCTCGCTCGGCTACGACCCGATCTGGTTCGCCGTGGTCTTCGCCATCAACATGGAGCTGGCGATCGTCTCGCCGCCGGTCGGGCTGAACATATTCGTCCTGCAAGGCGTATCGGGGGTGCCGCTCAAGGATGCGATGATCGGCGTGCTGCCCTACGCGATGCTGCTGCTGCTCTGCCTCGTCATCCTCATCATCTTCCCGCAGATTTCGCTGTGGCTCCCCACGGTGATGAGCAGATAGGAATGGCGGCGCGTGCGCGGCCGGGAATCGCCCCGGCCGCGGCCGCAGATGCATGCTTTCCCCCCAAAGGTGTCGCGTGACGGAATCTGTGTCGGACGAAAAGGTGGCATCCGGCTGGCGGGGAACGCTGGCCCGGCTCTGGCCTGGCATGCTGACCTGCGCGGTCATCGCCCTGGCGGCGAGCTTCATCGCCGATCACTATGGCGGGCCGGTGCTGCTCTATGCGCTGCTCTTCGGCATGGTGCTGCACTTCATGTCGGAAGAGGGGCCCGCGCGCCCGGGAATCGATTTCGTCGCGCGCACGGTGCTGCGGGTCGGCGTGGCGCTGCTCGGTGCGCGCATCACCATCGAGCAGGTGACGGCGCTGGGCTTCGGGACCATCCTGCTCGTCGTGGCGGCGGTCGTTCTGACCATCGGCTTCGGCTTTCTCATGGCGCGGGCGCTGCGCCTGTCCACCGATCTCGGCATGCTGAGCGGCGGCGCGACGGCGATCTGCGGCGTGTCCGCGGCCATGGCGCTCGCGGCCGTCATGCCGCGCTCGCATGACAATGAGCGCAACCTCATCGCCACCGTGGTCGGCGTGGCCGCGCTCTCCACCGTCGCCATGATCCTCTATCCGGTGCTGGTGTCGCTGCTGGCGCTGACCAATGCACAGGCAGGTATCTTCCTCGGCGCGACGATCCACGACGTCGCACAGGTCGTCGGCGCGGGCTACATGATCTCGCCCGAGACGGGCGAGGCGTCCACGGTGGTCAAGCTGATGCGCGTGGCGCTGCTGGTGCCCGCCGTCTTCGCCTTCGGCCTCTTCTACCGCACGCGGGCCCAGCAGGTGTCGGTGCAGCGGCCGCCGCTGCTCCCGGCCTTCCTCCTGGCCTTCGTCGCGCTGGTGATCTTCAACAGCACCGGCCTGATCCCGGTCAGGCTCGCCGAGGCATGCTCGGAAGTCTCGCGCTGGTGCCTCATCGCCGCCATCGCCGCGCTCGGCCTCAAGACGGCCTTGAAGGAGCTGGTGAAGTTCGGCTGGCGTCCCGTCATCCTCATGGTGTCGGAGACGCTGTTCATTGCTCTCATCGTGCTTTCGGTGATCCTCGCCACCGCCGCCTGAGCCGGATCAGCGGCGGCGGGCCTCGGCGAGGATGTCGTCTGGGATCGCGATGCCGAGCCCCGGCGCGTCGGGCAGCCGGACCATTCCGTCCACCGGCCGCAGGTCCGGTTCGGTCAGCCAGCGCTGGAGCCGGATGGCGTTGATCTCGATCATCTCGCAGCGCGGGCTCGACAGGCCGACATGCAGCGTCGCCGCCACGCCGGCGCCGAAGCAGAAGGAGTGCAGGCAGATCTCCATGTTCCAGGCTTCCGCCATGCCGACGATCTTGCGCGTGGCCGCGATGCCGCCGGCCTTGATGACGTCGGGCTGGAGCACGTCCACCGCCGCCGAAGCGACCATCTCGCGGAAGCCGAAATGCGTGTACTCGTTCTCGCCGGCCGCGATGCGCGTCGACGCGCGCTCCCGCAGGCGGCGCAGCCCGTCGAGGTCGTTCATGTCCCTGAGCGGTTCCTCGATCCAGTAGAGGTCGCAGTCGGCCAGTGCATCCACGGCGTGCATCGCCTCGGGCTGGGTCCATGCGCCGCTCGCATCCAGCATGAGGCGCACGTCGGGACCGATCGCGTCGCGCACCGCGCGCACCGAGGCGATGTCCTTCTGGTGCAGCTTCAGCGCCTTGTAGCCTTCCGCGAGATAGCCCGTCGCTGCCTCGGCCGCCGCTTCGGGCGTGTCGTAGGGGTGCATGCTGGCATAGGCCAGCAATCCGTCGCGGCAGGGCCCGCCGAGAAGGTCGCAGACGCGCTTGCCTGCCGCCTTGCCGGCAATGTCCCACAGCGCCACCTCGACGCCGCTGATCGCGTGCATGACCAGCCCCATCCGCCCGTAGCGGAATGTGGTGCGGTACATCCTGTCCCACAGCAGCTCGATCCGCGTCGGGTCTTGCCCGACCAGCAGCGGCTTGAGAATCTCGTCGACGAAGGCGGCGACGGTTTTGGGCGCGAAGCGGAAGGCTTCGCCGATGCCGGTGATGCCGTCGTCGGTCTCGACCAGGATGACCGTATGGCTGGCGCTCGTCTCGCCGCCGCCGTCCGGCGATGGATGCGCGGGCGCGGGCGGGATGCGGACGGGCAGGGCGACGACGTCAGTGATCCGCACGCGCATCCTCCCGGTCGAAATAGCCTTCCTCCCAGAGCTTCAGAAAACCGTTTTCGACCCGGCTGATGGTGATCTCGGTGTCGCCGAGCCTTTCGCTGGCGGTCTGGAGCCCTTCCGCCACCGCGATCATGTGGTCCATCAGCCTGTCGGCCGCCTGCGGCAGCGTCAGCGAGCCTTCGATGATGCCGGCGACGGAGAGGTCGATATTGTCGGCGAAGTCGCGCGCCGTGCCGGGGCTGCCCGTCACCTTGATCGTCGGCGCCATCGGGTTGCCGATCGGATTGCCGATGCCGGTGCTGAACAGGATGAGCTGGGCGCCGGCGGCCGCCAGCGAGGTCGTGTTCTCGGCGCCGGGGCCGGGCGCGTCGAGGAAGACGAGGCCCTTCGCGGTCGGCGTCGCGCCCATGCCGATCACCTGCCGCAGGGGGCTGGTGCCGCCCTTGCGCACCGCGCCCAGCGACTTCTCCTCGGTGGTGGAGAGGCCGCCCTTGATGTTGTCGCCGCCGAGCGGCGCCATGTCCATGCCGACATAGCGCGCATAGGCCTCCCACCGTGCAACCACATGGAGCAGGTCCTTCGCCACCGCAGGCGAGGCGGCGCGCTCGACCAGAAGGTGCTCCGCGCCGATGATCTCCTCCGGTTCCGACAGGATCGCCGTGCCGCCGGCCGCCACGATCCGGTCCGAGACGATGCCGAGCGTGGAGTTGCCGGTCATGCCGGAAACGGCGTCGGAGCCGCCGCATTCGAGGCCGATCACCAGCTCGTCGAGCCCGCATTTCTCGCGCAGCGCCGGCTTGCGCGAGGCGATCAGCGCGTTGAGCTTGCGCACCCCGACTTCCAGCGCCTTCAGCGTGCCGCCGCAGGACTGCACGTCCACCCAGTCGACCGGCTTGCCCGTCGCGCCGATCGGCTCGGCGAGCGCGCGTGCGGTGATCTGCTCGAGGCTGACCACGAGGACACAGGACGCATTCGGATGCGCGCCGTAATTGATCAGCGTCTGGTCGTGGACGCGGAGGTCCTCGCCCTTCTGGCCGCGCCCGTAGGCGGCGACGATGGGAACCGCGCCCTTGACCATGGCCGCGATGCGCCGCGCCAGCGGGTTGGCATTGTCCATCGCGGCGACCACGACCGGAAAGTCGCGGATGCCGACGCGCCCGTCCTCGCGGCGATAGCCGAAGAAATGATCCCTGGACATGTTCAACCCCTCTTGGCGTCGCCGCGCAGCCTGCCGCCGGCGACATTGTGCATATGGACATGTTCGCCGGCGGCGATGTCGCTCAGCGCGTCGCCGATGCTGGAGCCGTATTTGCGCACCGGCGTCCCGCGCGCGATGGCGGTCAGCGCGAATTTGTGCCCGTAGGGGATGTCGTCCGTCACCACGACATCGACGCTGCCGCCCGCCGTCGCGACGCTGACTTTCGTGCCGCTGGCGACCGGTTCGAGGACCGTCGCGACATTGTCTGTCTCATCGATTATGAGGACGTTGACCACCTGTACCTCCCGGACATTCTCGGATGGCCGAACGTAGCTGGCCGCAGGTCGGCCACTAGATGGATAAGCCTTATAGGGATATGCTGCCACGGCATAACTGGGGGGAGGGAGCGGCGGTGGAACTGCGCCAGCTTCGCTATTTTCTGGCCGTCTGCGACCACGGCAGCATCAACAGGGCGGCCAGGACGCTGAACGTGGCGCAGCCCGCCGTGAGCAGGCAGATCGCGGAACTCGAAAGCGAGCTCGGCGCGACGCTGCTCGATCGATCGACGGCGGGGGTACGCCCGACCGCATCCGGGCGCCAGCTCGCCGCCATGGCCGAGGCGGTCATGCAGGGCGTGGACCGGATATCGGAGACGTTCGGCGGCGACCGCCCTCCGGGCCGCGTCGTCGCCATCGGCCTGCCGCCGGCAATCATCCGGCTGATGACGGGCAAGAACCCGGACTTCCTCTCCGGCGCGCGAAACCATTCCATGATCCGCATCGTCGACGGCACGAGCCACCGCCTGGAGGCGTGGCTTCGCGCCGGCGAGCTGACCTTCGCCGTGGTGACCAACCCGCAACCCGACGAGAACCTGACCCGCATGCCGCTGTGGCGCGAGCCGCTCTATCTCGTCGGGCGGGGCGGGGCGCCATGGCCGTCCTCGGTCGATCTTGATGCAGTTCATCAGGCGGAGCTTGCGCTCAGCATGAAGGAGGACCCCGTAAGGGCCTATCTGGACAGGGAATTCGCCCGAAGCGGCATCGCGCCGCGCACGTCGCTCGAATTCGAATCCATGCCCTCGCTGCTGGCGACGATCCAGGACAGCGACGTCAGGTCGATCCTGCCTTTGTCCGCCTTCCTGCGGGAATATGAGGCTGGCCTGCTGCGCGCCTCGCGGCTGCGGGGGCTCGCAATATCGCGCATGGTCCTCAGCCGCGCGCATGTTCCTCTCGGGGCGGATGCGCGAAGGGTGATCGACTGGCTTCGGCACGAGCTGTTCGAGGCCTATGTGGCGCAGGCCACCTCGCTCGACCCCGAATTCGAGCTGACCGCGATATAGGCTTTGCGCGCCGCCCATGCGGAAAATGGTCGCTCGCCTTGTGCTGCTCGCCGCGTTGCGCTTATCTCTGCGCCGCTTTGCGATGATCGGGAGGAGACGATATGGCAGGCAACGAGGAATTCCTTTCGGATGCGGACATGGCGCGGGTCGAGCGCCTGATCGATGCGCTGGACAGGTCGTCTGTCGACTTCATGAAGGTGGATGTCGGCAATCTGCGCATCACGCTCGGCAAGGGCGATCCGCGCGCGATGGTCCCGGACGGCCCGAAGCCTGCACAGGCCGCCGTTTCCGCTGCGCCGGCGGCACCTGCGCCGGCGGCGGCACAGCCTGCCCGGCCAGCCGCCGCACCGGCGCCTCTGCCATCCTCGCCCGGTGAGGGCAAGATCGTCACCGCGCCGATGATGGGGCGCTTCTACGCCCAGCCGGAACAGGGCGCCGCGCCCTTCGTCACCGTGGGCAGCAAGGTCGGTGCCGACACCACCGTCTGCCTGATCGAGGTGATGAAGACCTTCACCGCCGTGCCGGCGACCATGAGCGGCACCATCACCGAGGTGCTCGTCGCCGACGAGGCCATCGTCGAGTTCGGGCAGCCGCTGTTCCGCATCGCGGAGAACTGACGCGGTGGCGATCCGACGGGTTCTGATCGCCAACCGGGGCGAGATTGCCGTTCGCATCATCCGGGCCTGCAAGGCGCTGGGAATCGAGACGGTGCAGGCCGTCTCCGACGCCGACCGCGACAGCCTGCCGGCCCGCCTTGCCGACCGCGCCTTCGTGATCGGCCCCGCGACCTCGGCGAAAAGCTATCTCAACATCGATGCGCTGCTGATGACCGCGCTGGCGACGGGCGCCGACGCGATCCATCCCGGCTACGGCTTCCTCTCGGAAAAGGCCGCGTTCTCGAAGGGCTGCGCCGACAACGGGCTGATCTTCGTCGGGCCGACGCCCGACAACATCGCCCGCATGGGCAACAAGATCGAGGCCCGCATCGCTGCCGCCGCGGCCGGCGTGCCGACCCTGCCGGGCTCCCACAAGGTGGCCTCGGCCGACGATGCGGCGCGCATCGCCGCCGAGGTCGGCCTGCCGGTTATGCTGAAGGCTGCGGCCGGCGGCGGCGGGCGCGGCATGAAGATCGTCCGCGACGCAACCAAGGTGAAGGAGACTTTCCAGCAAGCCTCGGCGGAAGCCAACGCGGCCTTCGGCGACGGCTCGATGTATGTCGAGCGCTTCGTCGCCGATGCCCGTCACATCGAGGTGCAGGTCATCGCCGATACGCATGGCAACGTCGTGCATCTGGGCGAGCGCGACTGCTCCTCGCAGCGCCGCCACCAGAAGCTGGTGGAGGAAGCGCCGGCCCCGGCGATTTCCGCCGAGCTGCGCGCCGGCCTGCATGAGTCTGCCGTCAGGCTGGCGCGCGCCATCGGCTATGTCGGCGCGGGCACGGTCGAGTTCCTTGTCGATCCGGCGGCGCATGCCTTCTATTTCCTCGAAATGAACACCCGCATCCAGGTGGAGCATCCGGTGACGGAGATGATCACCGGCATCGATCTGGTGCAGGAGCAGTTCCGCATCGCCGATGGCGAGCCGCTCGGCTTCCGTCAGGAGGACGTGGTGTTCACCGGCCACGCCATCGAATGCCGCGTGAACGCCGAGTCGGCGGAAAACGACTTCCGCCCGTCGCCCGGCCTCATCACGGCGTGGCAGCCGCCGCAAGGCGAGGGCGTCCGCGTCGATACCCACTGCTTCGAGGGCTACCGCATCCCGATCTTCTACGATTCGATGATCGCCAAGCTGATCGTCCACGGCCGCGACCGCGACGACGCCATCGCCCGCATGCGCAGCGCCCTGTCGCAGTTCCGCATCGGCGGCATCGAGACGACGATCCTCTTCGTGGACAAGATCGTCGCCAACGCGGATTTCGTCCGCGGTGATGTCAGCACCGAGCTGGTCGGCCGGATCATGGCGGCCGGGCGGTAGCCTCGCCCGGCCTCGTGCCCTACCGCTCCAGCCGCACCGCCTCGTTGCCCTTCTGGATTTCCAGATAGCGCAGCGTGCCGCTCCTCGAGAAGCGGTCGAGCAGGCGCGTCAGCGCCGGGTCGGCGCCGTCATAGCGCCGGGCAGGGCCGGCGGCGCGCATGGCGGCGATGTCGCCGGTGGTGCCCTGCATGATCGCCCTCAGGCACAATTCCTCGTCCGAGAGGTCCGGCCCGCCATAGAGGGCGCGCGCCTCCTTCAGCGTCATCTCCTTCAGCCGCCGGTCGTCGGTCTTCGCCGCCAGCTCCGCCGCCCGCTGGCCGCCCGTCAGGCGGTCGCGCAGGTTCGGCTCCATGTACTGGAAGCCGGAATCCTCGCCATAGCGCCCCATCGCGAACAGGATGACCTCGTCGACCACCACCTTGTAGCGCTCGCCGGTCTGCACGTTCAGCGCCGCCTGCGTGCAGACATATTGCGAGAAGGGCGTGATCATCATCGGATAGCCCATCTCGGCGCGCACCTTGATGCTTTCCGCGATCACCTCGTCCACCCGGTCCTGCAGCCCGATCGACTTGAGCTGGTGGCGCAGGTTGGAGATCACGCCGCCGGGGATATGGTGCTCATATTGCGCCCGGTCATAGGGCATGGGCTGGCCGACCGGCATGCCGTCCATCTTGGCGAACTGCATCAGCCGGTCCGAGATCGATTGCAGCCGGTCCATGTCGAGATCGACCTCATGACCGATCGAGCGCGCATTGAGGACGGTCTGGAACACGGAAGGCTGCGCCGAGCCTTCTGCGAGCGGCGGGATGCCGGTGTGCAGCGTCGGTATGCCGAGGTCCAGCGCCTCCATATAGGTCTGCGGTGCGACGCCGGTGGTGCAGTGCGAGTGCAGCTCGACGGGAATGCCGCCGGCGGCCGCCACCACGGCCGGCGCAAGCGTGCGGATGCGATCGACGGTGAGCAGGCCGCCGGGGTCCTTGATGTAGATGGCGTCGGGCCGGAAGGCGGCGCATTCGCGCGTCTTCTGCGCGAAATACTCGTCGGTGTGGCGCGGCGAGATCGTGTAGGCGATGGCCGGCGCCATCTTCACGCCCAGCGGGCGGAAAAGCTCTTCCAGCTCGGCGAAGTCGTTCTTGATCTGGTCGGTGGTGTTGGCCACCATCTGCGAGCGCCGCAGCGCGCCCATCTTGGCCATCAGCCCGTAGAAGAGCTTGCCGACGACGCGCGGCGTCGGCGCGCCGAAGGCGTTGATGTTGAGGTTGGAGCTCATCGTGCCCGTGTCGGTATCGGGCATCTTCTCGGCCAGCGTGCGCATCAGCGCCCAGGGGTCTTCCTTGAGGTCGCGCGTGATCTTCTTGAAGAAGATCGAGTTGGTGGGGATCTCGACGAACTTGAAGCCGACCTTGTCGAGGTCTTCGGCGACCGCTGTCATCATGCCCGACCGCATCCCGCTGGCCCAGAGGCTCTGCGACCCGTCGCGCAAGGTCGTATCGACGAACTCTACCTTCATGCCGCTCCTCCCAGATGCGCGCGTCCCGCCCGACGCCGGTCCCGGCAGAGTAGCAGCGGCGCACGCGCCCCGTCGAGCACGGATGTCAGGCGTGCCGTCCTGCACCGCCGCCGAAGCGACTATCCGGCCGGTCCGCCCCCGACATCGGAATGCGAAAGGCGATGGAGCTCCGCGCGCAGATTGTCCGCATCGGACAGCTCGCTTTCCATCGCCGCGTGGAGACGCTTCCAGATCGGCACCACTTCGGCCAGCACCGCGCGTCCGGCCGGCGTGAGCCGCAGCAGCCGGGCGCGCCTGTCGGCAGGATCTGCCGCCGCCTCCACGAGGCCGCGGCGCTCCAGCGGCTTGAGGTTGGCCGTCAGGGTCGTCCTGTCCATCGCCAGCAGCGCCGCCAAGCTGCCGAGGTTGGGCGGCGCCGGCCGGTTGAGCGACATCAGCAGCGAGAACTGCCCGCTGGTGATGCCGGCGGGCTTGAACGCAACGTCGAAGCGGCGCGCCAGCGCGCGTGCGGCACGCTGCACATGCAGGCAGAGGCAGGCATCGCGCACCAGAAGCGTGGTCTGGAAAGTGGGTTCGTCAGGAGCGTTCATCTGGGCGGTTGACATTCGCAGGGCAATTACGTTGATATCAACGTTTATGAAGGGGGCGTCAACAGGCATCAGTGGTCCGGCCGGGCCCGATGGCTTCACACGGCCGGATGCCAGATCAACCGAAGGAGACGACCATGAAGATCGTGACCAGCCTGAGCTTCCAGGGCCAGTGCCGCGAGGCATTCGCCTTCTACGCCAAGGTCCTGGGCGGAAAGATCACCGGCGCGATGTCCTATGCCGACGCACCGCCGGACATGCCCTTCACCGACGAGAAGTACAAGGACTGGCTGATGCATTGCTGGCTCGAGGTGGGCGACCAGGCGCTGATGGGCGCCGACATGGATGTCCAGTGGGCCCCGAACGTCGGCAGGCCGAAGAACGGCTTCGACGTCACCCTGCACACCGAGGACAAGGCCGAGGCCCAGCGCTGGTACGACCAGCTTGCCGAAGGCGGCAAGGCGGTCATGCCGTTCGCCGAGACTTTCTGGTCGCCGGGCTTCGGCTCGCTGGTCGACAGGTTCGGCGTGCCGTGGATGATCAATGTCATTCCGTCGCCCGGCTGGCAGCCGTCGCAACCGCAGGGTTGACGAAAACAAGCCGCGGGAGATGAACCCGGATGTCGGCGCTCGCCGCGCCGGCTCGTCCTTGGGGCATCTGCGCCGGAACAAGGCCGAGCCGGTGCGCGCCACATCCGGGAGAGTGCCATGAACCATCCCTATCGCTGGGTCATCGTCGCGGCGGGCGGCCTTCTGGGCTGCGTCGCGGGCGGCGCCATGTTCTCGCTGCCCGTCTTCCTGCGGCCGATGTCGCAGGACACCAGCTGGTCCGTCACCGGCATATCCACGGCGATGACGATCGGCTTCCTCGCCATGGCGGCGGCCAGCATGGCATGGGGCAATCTCTCCGACCGCTTCGGGCCGCGCCCGGTCGTGCTCACCGGATCGGTCGTGCTGGCGGCGAGTCTCGCGCTCGCTAGCCGGGCAGGCTCGCTCACCGAGTTCCAGCTCCTGTTCGGCCTGCTGGTGGGTGCGGCGACCGCCGCCGTCTTCGCGCCGATGATGGCCTGCGTGACCGGCTGGTTCGACACGCAGCGCGGCCTTGCCGTGTCGCTGGTCTCGGCCGGCATGGGCATGGCGCCGATGACCATGGCGCCGCTCGCCGCATGGCTGGTCACGATCCATGACTGGCGCACCGCCATGCTGATCGTCGCCGGTATCGCCGGCGTGCTGATGATCCCCGCCGCGCTGCTGGTGCGCCGCCCGCCGGCGCTGGAGCGCGGGCAAACCGAGACGATTGCCGGGGAGCCGCAACCGGACATGACTGTCCGGCAGGCGGTGCGCTCGCCGCAGTTCATCATTCTGATGCTGGCCAACTTCTTCTGCTGCGCCACCCATTCCGGTCCGATCTTCCACACGGTGAGCTATGCCGTGACCTGCGGCATACCGATGATCGCGGCCGTGTCGATCTACAGCGTCGAGGGGCTTGCCGGCATGTTCGGCCGCATCGGCTTCGGCCTTGCGGGCGACCGCTTCGGCGCGCAGCGCGTGCTGGTCCTCGGGCTGCTGGCGCAGGCCTTCGGCGTGCTCGCCTATGTCTTCGTCAGCCAGCTCAGCGGCTTCTACGCCGTGGCGGTGCTGGTCGGCTTCATCTATGCCGGCACGATGCCGCTCTACGCGGTCATCATCCGCGAGAATTTCCCCCTGCGGATGATGGGCACGATCATCGGTGGCACGGCGATGGCCGGCAGCCTCGGCATGTCCACCGGGCCGCTGCTCGGCGGCATGATCTACGACCGCTTCGACTCCTACGCGCTGATGTATATCGGCTCGTGGGGCATGGGCATTGCCGCCGTGCTCATCCTGATGGCGTTCCGGCCGTTCCCCGGCAGGCAGCCGGTATTGGCGCCCGCCTGAGCCAGAACCGCCCGACAGCCATTTACGCGGGGGATGCCGACCGATACATGCGGTTCCATCGCGCATTGCCGCCGCTGGCGTCGGCGCGCCACGATGAAATGGACAATATCGAACCGGAGTGACGGGCTCTCATGTCAGGCAAGGCGGCAAGGCTTCCAAGGGTAGGGATCATCGGCGGCGGCACCGTCGCCGCGGCGATCGTGGACGATATCCAGCGCGCCGGCTTTGCCGAGATCGGCTATGTGCTCGTCTCCTCGCCGGACCGGCCGCGCGGCTTCGCGCTGCCGTCGGGCCAGGTCCTCTCGGATCCGGAAGCTGCGCTCGGCCGCGATGTCGACCTCGTCGTCGAGGCGGCGCTGCCGGATGTGCTTGCCCGGTTCGCGCCGCGCATCCTCCGGCGCGCCAGCCTGTGCGGCTTCAGCTGCACGGCGCTCGCCGAGCCCGAGACGTTGCGGACGATCGAGGCGGCGGTCGCCGCCTCCGGCTTCAGCTGCTACGTGCCGCACGGTGCGGTGCTCGCGCTGGACGGGCTCGCCGACGGCCGCGACATGATCGAGACGGTCACCGTCACCACGACCAAGAGCGGAAAGAGCTTTGGGGTCGATCCCGGCGCGTCGGGCGTCATCTTCGAGGGGTCGGCACGGGAGGCATGCCGCCGCTTTCCGCGCAACGTCAACGTGCACGCCGCGATCGCCATGGCCGGCATCGGTTTCGACCGCACGCTCAGCCGCATCGTCGCCGTGCCCGACCAGCCGACGATGGAGCACCGGATCGAGGTGCAGGGCAAGGGGCTGGAGTGGGACATCCGGCTCTCCTCGCGCTCGCTGGGCGGCGTCACCGGCTCCTATACCCCCGCCTCGGCGGCCGGTTCGGTGCGCCGCATCCTCTCCGGCGGCGGCGTCAGGATCGCCTGAGTGCCCGAAAAAGCGACATCGCTATTGTTCACTGCGGCCCCAGGATCGCGTGGGTTGAGCTCGTAATCCGCTTGCCGACCTGACGACGGCACGGCGCCTGCCGGCGCGCACATAGTCCAAATTGTCGACAATCCTTTTGACGACAATCATATTGACATTGATCGTCCGCTGGCCGCTATTTGTCGCGCTTGCCGGCACAGTCCGGCGGCGGCCGGAGCATCGCGTGGAGGAGCGCGCGACGCATGCCGGCGAAAAAGGGAGGCATCTGCATGGGCGTCCTTCGGAGCCGGGACTTCTGGTCCGGCATGTCCTTCGTCGCCATCGGCCTGTGGTTCCTGTGGCGCGGGCAGGACTATCGCTTCGGCTCCGCCGCGGCGATGGGCCCGGGCTACTTCCCGGTCCTGATAGCGCTCGCGCTTGCGCTCGTCGGCCTGGTCATCTTGCTGAAGGCATTGCGGTCGCATGGGGCGGCCATCGAGCGCCCGGTCCTGCGGCCGCTCGTCTTCGTTCTGGCCGCCATCGTGGTCTTCGCGCTGTCGATCGAGCGGTTCGGGCTCGTTCCGGCCACCATCGCCGCGATCATGGTCGCGTCGCCCGCCTCGCGCGAGTTCCGCTGGGGCGAGAGCGTGGCGCTCGCGCTCGGCATGGCGGTCTTCGGCGCGATCGTCTTCGTCTATGCGCTGAGCCAGAACATGCCGCTGGTGAGGTTCTGATGGAAAGCCTGTCTGCGCTGGCCGGCGGCTTCTCCGCCGCCCTCGGCATCCACAACCTGCTCTTCTGCCTGCTGGGCTGCCTGCTCGGCACGCTGATCGGCGTGCTGCCCGGCATCGGGCCGCTGGCGACCATCGCCATGCTGCTGCCGATCACCTTCGCGATGGACCCGCTCACCTCGCTCATCATGCTCGCCGGCATCTATTACGGCGCCCAATATGGCGGCTCGACCACGGCGATCCTGCTCAACCTGCCGGGTGAGACCTCGTCGGTCGTCACCTGCCTGGACGGCTATCAGATGGCCAAGAAGGGCAGGGCGGGTTCCGCGCTTGCCATCGCGGCGCTGTCCTCGTTCTTCGCCGGCTGCGTGGCGACGCTTTTCATCGCCCTGCTGGCGCCGTCGCTCGCCGCCTTCTCCATGCAGGTCCGCTCGCCCGAATATGTGGTGCTGATCGCGCTCGGCCTCGTCGCCTCCGTGGTGCTGTCGCGCGGCTCGCCGCTCAAGGCCGTCGCCATGGCGCTTCTCGGCCTGCTGCTCGGAACGTTGGGTACCGACGTGACCAGCGGCGAGACCCGCTTCGTCGAGGACGTCCTGCCGCTCTATGACGGCCTGAGCTTCGTGGCGCTGGCGCTCGGCCTGTTCGGTCTCGCCGAACTGCTCTCCAACCTCGAGCACCCGGAAGCCAGCGGCACGCTCGTCGGCAAGATCTCGCGGCTGTGGCCTTCCGCCGACGAGTTCCGCCAGGCGTGGAAGGCCGCGCTGCGTGGCACCGGCCTCGGCTCGCTCATGGGCCTGCTGCCCGGCTCCGGCGCGGCCGTGGCCTCCTTCACCTCCTATGTGGTGGAGAAGCGTTTCGCCCGCGACCCGTCACGCTTCGGCTATGGCGCGGTCGAGGGCGTGGCCGGCCCCGAGGCCGCCAACAACGCCGCCGCGCAGACGAGCTTCATCCCGCTGCTGATGCTGGGCATTCCCGGCACCGCCACCATGGCCCTGATGATGGGCGCCATGATGATGCAGGGCATCGCGCCCGGCTCTGCCATCGTGACCACCAATCCAACCCTCTTCTGGGGTCTCATCGCCAGCATGTGGATCGGCAACCTGATGCTGCTCGTCATCAACCTGCCGATGATCGGCCTGTGGGTGAAGATGCTGTCGGTGCCCTACCGCATCCTGTTTCCCTCGATCCTGCTCTTCTCCTGCATCGGCGTCTATTCGCTCAATGCGAGTTCCTTCGACGTGTGGATGCTCGCGGTCTTCGCCGCCGCCGGCTATGGGCTGCGCAAGCTGGATTGCGACGCGGCGCCGCTGCTGATCGCCTTCATCCTCGGCCCGCTGCTGGAGGAGCACCTGCGCCGCGCGCTGGTCATCTCGCGCGGTAGCCCGATGATCTTCATCGAGCGCCCCATCGCGCTCGGCCTCATCATCTGCGTCGCGATCCTGATCGTCCTGATCGTCTTGCCGTCGTTCCGCGCCAAGCGCGAGGAAGCATTTCATGAATAGGGAGGAATGAAATGAAACCGACATTGTCCGTCATCGCCGCGCTTGCCGCTGCGGCCCTTCTGACCGCAGGCGCGCCCGCGCGCGCCGCCGACTATCCCGAAAAGCCGGTGACGATCATCGTGCCGTTCGATCCGGGCGCGGCCACCGACCTTGCCGGCCGCATCATCGCCGACGAGCTCGGCAAGTCGCTCGGCCAGCGCTTCCTGGTGGAGAACAAGCCCGGTGCGGCCGGCGCCGTGGGCTCGCAGCAATGCGCGCAAGCCGCGCCAGATGGCTACACTCTCTGCGTCGGCGTGCTCGGGTCGCATGTCACCGCCGCGATCACCAACAAGAAACTGCCTTACGATCCCGCCAAGGATTTCACCCCGATCTCGCTGCTCTATGCCAGCACGATGGCGATCGCCGTCAGCGCCGAAAAGCTCGACGTCAAGGACTTCGACGGCCTCGTCGCCTATGTGCGCGAAAACCCCGGCAAGGTGAGCTACGGCACGGCCGGCGTCGGCTCGCCGCAACACCTGTTCATCGAGTCGCTGAAACAGCAGCATGGTCTCGACCTCGTCCACGTGCCCTATAATGGCGGCGCGCAGGCGGTTGCCGACACGGCGGCCGGCTATATCCAGATGGTGGTTGCGAGCCTGCCTTCGGTCGTGCCGCAGGTGGCGAGCGGAAAGCTGCGCATCGTCGCGCTCGCCGATGCGCAGAAGAACCCGTCGCAGCCGGATGTGGCGCTGGTCAAGGACACGTTCCCCGGCACGGTCTTCACCGGCTGGGCGGGCATCTTCGGCCCGGCCGGGTTGCCCGACGACATCCGCGACAAGCTGAACAAGGCGATCGGTGAGGCGCTGGCCTCGGAGCCTGTCCGCGCCGGCTTCGCCAGGCTCGACGCGACGCCCGAGCACACGACGCCCGACGAGCTCCACGCGATGATCGTCGAGACGATCACGCTGTGGAAGGGCGTCGCCGAGAAGGCCGGCATCGGCCGCTGAGCTCAGGCGGAAAGCGGCGGGAAGCCGAACAGCTTCTCCGGCGTCTGCACCAGGATCCGGTGCAGCGCCGCGTCGTCGCAGCCGATGTCGACGAGCCAGTCCAGCATCTGCCCCGACAGTGGCATCGGCCCGCTGGGCATGCCCACATGCGGCCAGTCGCTCGCCCAGATCAGCTGGTCAGGCGCTTCGCTGACGAGCGTCGACATGAAGGGCTGCAAGCCTGCCCATGGATAGCCGGTCGCGGATGCGCGGTACATGCCCGACAGCTTCAGCCACACCTTGCCGGTGCCGAGAAGCCGCCGCAACCGGACGAAGGCCGGCTGGTCCACGCCGTCTTCCATCGTCCAGCAATGGCTGGCCAGATGGTCGAGCACCAGCGGGACCGGCAGGTCCCCTGCGACCGCGGCGAAGAGCTCGAGTTCCTCCGGCTGCGCTGGCCAGATGGCGATATGCCAGCCATAGGGTGCGATGCGCGCCGCGATATGCCGGATCGTCTCGGCGGTCAGGGCGTCGCCGAAGGCGCGCGACAGACGCGCCCCGCGCATGCCGAGCCGGTCGAGCGCGCGGATGCGGGCGTCATCCATCTCCGGCTCGAGCATGACGGTCCCGCGCGCGGCGTCGCCCAGTTCCGCGATGGCGTCCAGCGTGACGGCGAGGTCCTTGCCGGCGGCCGAGACGTGCGCCACGACCACACGGTCGACGCCGGTGACGCGCATATAGTCGCGCAGCGCCGAAAGCGGCGCTTCAGGCACAGTGTAGGCGCGCTCAGGCGCCAGCGGGTAGCGCGAATACGGGCCCAGCACATGAAGATGCGTATCGCACGCACCGCGGGGCAAGGGCCGGCGCGGGGCGGTCGGCGGCGGTGCGCCGAGGCAATCGGGAATGGTTCCGGTGGCCAAGCAGGCTCCTCCAGCTTTTCAGACAGGCGGCGATCGAGCCGAAGCCTACGCGAAACCCGCCGCGAAGACACTGCCTCCCGCAACCGATCCGCATGTCGTCGATCGCATCGCGGCTCCGGGCGATGTCACGATCCGGGGGCGGGATTGTCCCTGGGCGGCGGAACGGCGGGGTAAGGTTCGCGCGATACGAGGTTGGCGAGGCTGGTGATGGATGCGACCACCTGGCGCCGCTCGGCGGCATCGAGGCTTGCGAACCTCTGCAGGAACAGCGCGCCGAGCGGCGAGGGTGCCGAATGCAGGGCGGCGAGGCCGCGTTCCGTCAGCCTCGTATGGACGATGCGTCGATCGCTGCCCGAGCGGTAGCGCACGATCAGGCCGCGTTCCTCGAGATTGTCGAGCACCGTCACCACCGTGGCGGCGCTGATGTCGGCATAGGTGGACAGCGCCACCGACGTCGACTCGCCGAGCTCGACGATACCCCTCATTACCGTGAGCTGCGCCGCCGTCAGGCCGCTCGCCTTGCTCAGCGCCTTCGACTGGAGATCGTGGGCGCGCACGATGCGGCGGATCGCCTTGTCGATCGCATCGACATCGGCATCGCGAAACCTTTCGTCCGTCGGTGCGTTGGGAAAGCCAGTGGTCATCTCATGACGCGATAATTTGACATCTAATCATCAGATATATAACTACCCCTGTCATAGCGCAAGGAAAGAAAAGAAAGGGTTTTGACCGGATCGTGTGTGGAATTTGCGGAGAAATACGTTTCGACGGCGGGCAGCCGTCACCCCTCGACCAGACCAGAATGATGGACGCCATCGCCCCGCGCGGACCGGACGGGGCCGGGCTGGTCATCCACGGCAATGTGGCGCTGGGCCATCGCCGGCTGGGGATCATCGACCTCAGCGAGAAGGCCCGCCAGCCCATGGTGGATGCCGAGCTCGGCCTGACCATCGCCTTCAACGGCTGCATCTACAACTACGCCGAATTGCGCCGTGAGCTCGAGGGCAACGGATACCGCTTCTTCTCCCACGGCGACACCGAGGTCATCGTCAAGGCGTGGCATGCCTGGGGCGTGGAATGCGTCGATCGCTTCCACGGCATGTTCGCCTTCGTTCTGCATGAGCGCGACACCGGCCGCGTGGTCATGGCGCGCGACCGCTTCGGCATCAAGCCGCTCTACCTCGCCGAGACCCCGTATTCGGTGCGCTTCGCTTCCACGCTGCCGGCGCTGCTCAGGGCAGGCGGGGTCGACACGTCGATCGACCGCCACGCTCTGCACCACTATCTCAGCTTCCACGCGGTGGTCCCGCCGCCGCGCACCATTCTCAACGGGGTGCGCAAGCTGCCGCCGTCCACCATCCGCGTCATCGAGCCGGACGGCAGCAGGACCGACCGGGTCTATTGGGCGCCGCCCTACCAGCGCGACCCGGCCCTGGCCGGCCTGTCGTCGCACGATTGGCGCGACGAGGTGCTCGAGGCGTTGCGCGTCGCGGTGCGCCGGCGCATGGTCGCCGACGTGCCGGTGGGCGTGCTGCTGTCGGGCGGCGTCGATTCCTCGATGATCGTCGCCCTGCTGGCCGAGGCGGGGCAGCAGGGGCTGATGACCTTCTCGGTCGGCTTCGAGGCGGCGAATGGCGAGAACGGCGACGAATTCGTCTATTCCGACCTGATCGCCCGCCATTTCGGCACCGATCACCACAAGATATTCGTCCCGTCGGAACGCCTGATGGACGCGCTGCCCGGGGCCTTCGCGGCGATGTCGGAGCCGATGGTCTCCTACGACAATGTCGGCTTCTACCTGCTGGCGCAGGAGGTCTCCCGGCACATAAAGGTCGTGCAGTCGGGACAGGGAGCCGACGAGGTGTTCGGCGGCTATCACTGGTATCCGCCGCTGGCCGATTCCGACGATGTCGCCACCGACTATGCGCGTGTCTTCTTCGACCGCTCGCACGAGGTGCTGAAGACCCAGGTCAATCCCGACTGGCTGCCGCAGGAGGATGTCAGCCGCGCGCTCGTCGCCGCGCATCTGGCGCGGGCCGGCGCGGAGACGCCGCTCGACGCCGCGCTGAGGCTCGACAGCCAGGTGATGCTGGTGGACGACCCGGTCAAGCGGGTCGACAACATGACCATGGCCTGGGGGCTGGAGGCACGCGTGCCTTTCCTCGACCACGAGCTGGTGGAACTGGCGGCGAAGATACCGCCGCAGGAGAAGCTGCGCGGCGGCGGCAAGGGCGTCCTCAAGGATGCCGCGCGGCTCGTCGTTCCGCACGAGGTCATCGACCGCAAGAAGGGTTATTTCCCCGTCCCGCAGCTCAAATATGTCGACGGCCCCTATCTCGACATGGTGCGCGACGCGCTGACCTCGCGGGCGGCGCGCGAGCGCGGCATCTTCCGCGACGATTATCTCGGGATGCTCTTCGCCGACCCTGCCGCGCACATCACGCCCCTGCAGGGCTCGGAACTGTGGCAGGCCGGGCTTCTGGAACTCTGGATGCAGACGCATGGGATATGAGAGCGTGACGAAAGAGATCGGAAGCGGCCGGGTGCGCGCGGACAAGGCCATGGCGCACCGCCTGCGCCGGCTGCGCGCCGAGACGATGAAGCCGGCGATCGGCGGCGAGGCGACGAAGCCCTCGGCCTCCGTGGATTGCGGCTGGGGACGGCTGATCTTCGCCCAGACCTTCGCTGCGGCCGACGATCTGATCGCGCTTCTGCGCCAGGAGGGGCCGGAAAGGCGCGATATCGCATTCAACGTGCGCGATCCGCACGTGCTGCTCGCCGCCGCCCCGCAGGAGCTGTTCCTCGACCCCTCGCACACCTTCCGGCTGGACCTCGCCACCTATCGCGCCGGCCGCCGGAAGCCGCGCGGCTTCTTCATCCGCAGGCTGTCGTCCGAGGCTGACGCCCGCGCCGTCAACCGCATCTATGTCGCCCGTGGCATGGTGCCGGTACGGCCCGATTTCTTCTGGTCGAACCGGGACAATCGCGCCATCACCTATTTCGTGGCCGAGGACGAGCTCTCCGGCGAGATCATCGGCACCGTCACCGGCATCGACCATGTCCGCGCCTTCGCCGATCCCGAACGCGGTGCCTCGCTCTGGTGCCTTGCCGTCGACCCGCAGGCGCGTCATCCGGGCATCGGCGAGATGCTGGTGCGCCGGCTGGCGGAGCATTTTTCGGCGCGTGGCGCGGCCTTCATGGATCTCTCGGTGCTGCACGACAACGAGCATGCGATCGCGCTCTACGAGAAGCTGGGCTTCCGCCGCATGCCCATCTTCGCGGTCAAGCGCAAGAACCCCATCAACGAGAAGCTGTTCGCCCGTCCGCTGGACGAATATGACGCGCTCAATCCCTATGCCCGGCTCATCGTGGATGAGGCGCACCGGCGCGGCGTGCATGTCGAGATCACCGACGCCGAAGGCGGTTTTTTCCGCCTGTCGCATGGCGGCCGGTCCGTTCACTGCCGCGAGAGCCTGTCGGAACTCACTTCCGCGGTGGCCATGTCGATCTGCGACGACAAGACGGTGACGCGGCGCGTCGTCGAGAATGCCGGATTGGCCGTGCCGAGGCAGATCGTGGCCGGCGAGGATGCGCGCGACCTCGAAGCCTTCGTGAAGCGGCACGGCCGCGTCGTGGTCAAGCCGGCGCGCGGCGAGCAGGGCATGGGTGTGGCGGTGGGCCTCGAAACGCTCGAGGACACGCAGCGTGCCATAGCCAAGGCGCGCGAGGTCTGCGACCGCGTGCTGGTGGAGGCATGTTTCGAGGGCGAGGATCTGCGCCTCGTGGTGATCGACTTCCGTCTCGTCGCGGCGGCGGTCCGCCGTCCGCCCCGCATCGTCGGAGACGGACGGCGCAAGGTGAGGAGCCTGATTGCCAGCCAGTCGCGACGCCGCGCCGCAGCCACCGGCGGCGAAAGCACCATCCCGGTCGACGCCGAGACCGGCCGATGCCTGGCGGCGGCAGGCTTCACGCTCGACAGCATACCCGGCGAGGGCGAGGAGATCGTCGTGCGCAAGACGGCCAACCTGCATACCGGCGGTTCCATCCACGACGTTACGGAGACCGTCCACCCCGATCTGGTCGACGCCGCCGTCAAGGCCGCGCGGGCCATCGACATTCCGGTCGTCGGCGTGGATTTCATGGTGAAGAGCCCGAGCGAACCCGACTACGTCTTCATCGAGGCCAATGAGCGGCCCGGCCTCGCCAATCACGAGCCGCAGCCGACCGCCGAGCGTTTCCTCGACCTGTTGTTTCCGCTCTCGGGCCACCGTGCCGCGGCGCTCGCACAGGGCAGGTCGTGACATGCGGATCGACGAAGCCTATCTCGTCGCGCAGCTGCGCGCGCTGCTCTCCATCGATAGCCCCACCGGCTACACCGATCAGGTGGTGCGCTACTGCTCGAAGGAGCTTTCGCGGCTGGGCCTGACGCCGGAACTGACGCGGCGCGGCGCCATCCGCGCCGTGCGGCAGGGCAGCCGCCGCAAGGGCGCGCGCGCCATCGTCGCGCATCTCGACACGCTGGGCGCACAGGTGAAGCAGGTCAAGCCGAACGGCCGGCTGGAGCTGGTGCCCATCGGCCACTGGTCCGCCCGCTTCGCGGAAGGCGCCCGCGTCACACTCTACAGCGAGCCCGGCAGCTTTCGCGGCACTGTCCTGCCGCTCAAGGCGTCGGGCCACACCTTCAACGAGGAGGTGGACACGCTGCCCGTCGGCTGGCCCTTCGTCGAGCTGCGCATCGACGCGGTGACGCAATCCAGGGCGGAAACGCGGGCGCTTGGCATCGACGTGGGCGACTTCGTCGCCTTCGACACCAATGCCGAGATTCTCGACAACGGCTTCATCAACGCCCGCCACCTCGACGACAAGGCGGGCGTGGCGATCGCGCTGGCCGCCATCGAGGCACTCGAGCGCGAGGCGGTGGAGACGCCGGTGGACATCCATTTCCTGTTCACCATCGCCGAGGAAGTGGGCGTCGGTGCGGCCGCGATCGTCACATCCGAGATCGCCTCGATGGTGACGATCGACAACGGCACCACCGCGCCGGGGCAGAATTCCGCCGAGTTCGGCGTCACGGTGGCGATGGCCGACCAGTCGGGACCGTTCGACTATCACCTGACGCGGAAGCTGGTCGACCTGTGCCGCGCGCACGACATCCCGTTCCAGAAAGACGTCTTCCGCTACTACCGCTCGGATTCGGCATCCGCCATCGAGGCCGGCCACGACGTGCGCACCGCGCTCCTGGCCTTCGGCATCGACGCCTCGCACGGCTACGAGCGCATCCACACCCACGCGCTCCAGGCGGTGGCGCGGTTGACCGCGCTCTATGCCGCCAGCCCGGTCGAGATCGCGCGCGACGTGGAGGAGGTCTCCGGCCTCAAGGGTTTCCCCCGCCAGCCGACCGACGAGGCCGACCAGCCGGAGTTCGACCCGGACAATGCAGCCGCCCACGACGGGTGATGCGGCGGGAATTAATTAACGAATTATATACTTGACCGATTTCTGAAATGTCCGAATAATTCGAGCGCTGGACCGTCGGCATCTGCGGCGGGAAGGCGGGGAGGAAATCGTTGGACATGGATTGCTTCTGATGCGCCGCTGCATGCGCAGCGCGGAGCGTATCCGCGCGCCTGCCGCATAGAGACGCACTGGGCGATCCAGTCGGCGGATGGGAGGAGAGAGCCGTCCGATGCAGGTACGCCTGGAAGCGTTGAACCTCGATTATGGCGGCCCGGCCGTCATCGATGATCTGAACCTGGTCATTCATCAAGGCGAGACGGTTGTCCTTCTGGGCAGGTCGGGCTGCGGCAAGACCAGCACCATGCGCAGCATCGCGGGGCTGGAGGAGCCGACGAGCGGTCGCATCCTGATCGGCGACGATGTCGTGTTCGATGCCGCCCACGGCAAGAACGTTCCTGCGCACCGTCGCAATGTCGGCATGGTGTTCCAGTCCTACGCGGTGTGGCCGCACCGCACCGTTCTGGAGAATGTCAGCTTTCCGCTGAAGGTCCGGCAGCTTGGCCGGGAGGATGTGCGCCGAAAGGCCATGTCTGTGCTCGAGACGGTCGGCCTCGCGCATCTCGCGGACCGGTCGGCGAGCGCGCTCAGCGGCGGCCAGATGCAGCGCGTCGCGCTGGCCCGATCGCTGGCGATGGAGCCCAGCGTGCTTCTGCTGGACGAGCCGCTGTCGAACCTCGACGCCATATTGCGCGACAATCTTCGCGTGGAGCTGCGCCGCATCCAGCAGGAAAGCGGCCTGACCAGCCTCTATGTCACGCACGACCAGACCGAGGCCCTGGCGCTTGCAGACCGCGTCGCGGTCATGGAGGCTGGACGCATCACCCAGCTCGCGCCTCCGATGGAGGTCTACAGGCGCCCCGCAAGCGCTTCGATCGCAACCTTCCTGGGCGTCTCAAACGTTTTTCCGGTCCGACCCGGACAGGGCAGCTCGGCGCGTCTCGTGGATCATCCTCTCGACATCGCCTTCGATGGTCCGGTGCTTGCGGGCAAGAGCAGCGTCTGCTTCAGGCCGGAGGCGGTGCATCTCCTTCCACCGTCGCCGGCTGCCCAGGCAGGTCCGAACGTATGGGACGGCACGATCCGCGTCGCGGTCTATCAGGGCAGGACGATCCGCTACCAGGTCCTGCTTCGTGAGGGCTCCGTCATCGATGCGGTGGTCGATGCCGCCGATGGCCGCCTTGAAGCGATCGGAACCCCGGTGCGGGTTCATGTGTCTCCGGCGGAGGTCCTGCTCCTCCCCGACGGGGTGGGCGAAACGCCCGCCGGTGAGAACGCATGATGGCGGGCGCGCTTCGGGCCTCGGGCAGGCGTAAGGGGAACTGGCGGCTGTCGATGCCGCTTCTCCTGGTCCTGAGCCTGTTGATCGTCGTTCCTGCCGGCTTCGTGCTGCTGGCCGCCTTCAGTGCGGAGGTGCCGCGTCCCGGCAACGACCAACTGAGGCTCACGCTCAGAAATCTCGCAGTGCTGGGCGAGCCCGCCATCCTGCGCGCGGCGCTCAACTCCCTCCGGATCGGCGTTCTGTCGACGGCGCTCGCCTTGGCGATCGGCGGCTTCCTGGCATTCGTCACCGCCCGCACCGACATTCCGGCACGGCGCTTCATCTATCTTGTCGGTCTGATCCCGATGTTCCTGCCTTCCTATGTGGGGGCGCTGGCATGGTCGATGCTGGGCAGTCCGGCGGCCGGCCTGCTCAACGTCGCCGCCCGGGATCTCGGCCTGCCGCTCGCCTTCAACATGTACTCGGTGACGGGCGTGGTGATGGTGCTGGGGCTGTATTACGCGCCCTATGCCTTCCTGCTGGTATATGCCTCCATGTCGATGATGAATCCCGACCTCGAGGATGCCGCGACGGTGCATGGCGCCTCGCCGTGGCGCACGCTGTTCAGCACCACCTTCCCGCTCTCCCTGCCTGCCATCGTCGGCGCCGCCCTGCTCGTCTTCGTTCTCGCCTTCGAGAACTTTCCGGTTGCCCAGGCGCTGGCCACGCCGGGGCGGGTCGATACGCTGCCCACCTTCATCTACCGGATGATGAACAACTATCGCGGCAACGAGGCCGCTGCGCTCGCCGTGCTCCTGGTGGCGATCGTGGTGCTGCTGACCTGGGCCCAGCATCGCATGCTCGCGCGCAGGTCCTTCACGACGGTCTCCGGCAAGGGCGTAAAGGCAAAGGTGATCCAGTTGGGCACGATGCGCTGGGTCGCCTTCGGCGTGGCCATGGCCTATTTCCTGGCGACCGTGATCCTGCCGCTCGGAGCGCTGTTCCTCACGACGATCCGTACATCGCCCTACATGTCGTCGTTCGCGGCTCTCGCGCGGCCGAACGCGATCGACGTCGTGACGCCGTTCAGGCGGATATTGGGCAGCGAGCAGTTCATCGCCGCCATGGGCAACAGCATATTCGTGTCGGTCCTGGCGGCGCTGGTCGGGACGATCCTGGCCTTCGCGGTCGGCTATGCGGTCTATCGCACCGCAGCCAGGGGCCGCTCGCTGCTCGAGGCCGTCTCGATGGTGCCTCTCGCAATACCCGCGATCGTGCTCGGCATGGGACTTCTGTGGACATGGCTGGTCATGCCGATCCCGCTTTACGGAACCTTGTGGGTGCTGGTCGTCGCGTTCCTTGCCGCCCAGATGCCGCAGGGCCTGCGGGCGATCGCGGCATCGATCCGGGCCACCGACAAGGATCTGGAGGACAGCGCCGTCCTCGCCGGCGCGCACCGGGCGCGTGCGATCGTCTACGTCACCGTGCCGCTGATGCGGACGGCGATCGTGTCCAGCTTCCTGCTCCTGCTCATACTCAGCATGCGCGAACTGACGGTGCCGTTGTTCCTCTACACGCGCGATACGGAGATCCTGTCGATCCTGATCTTCGACAAGTTCGAGAATGCCGGTGCGCTGCAGGAAGCGGCCGCGCTCAGCCTGATCTACTGCGCCGTCATGCTGGCGCTGTCATACCTGCCGCTCCGCTTCGGCAGGGCGCTGAACCACTGAGGCATGTCACCCGGACGTGTCTCCGGGATGAGGGGAACAAGAGCTTGGGCGCAGAAAGCGGTACTGAAGACCGCGGTGCGCTTTGGAGGGGTGCCGGAAGCCGCAATGGATGAGCCGGCCGACAAGGAGGAGACGTCGAAATGAGAAAGTTCGTACTTGCAGGCCTCGCGGCCTGGCTGGGACTGGCCATCGCCGGGCCGTCCATGGCCCAGGCGCCGGAGGGAGCCCTGGTTCTGGACGGGGAGGTGGTCGCCGACGCCAAGCTCTACGGCGCCGCCCGCGGCGGCAGCCTCAATCTCGGAACCTATATGATTCCGATTACCGAACAGGCGATGATAGACGAGTTCACCAGGCTCACAGGCGTCAAGGTCAACATGACCCGCCTGCCGACATCGCAGCTCGTGGAACGCGCACTGAGCGAGCATGGGGCGGGCGTCCTGTCGTTCGACGTGCTGCGGCTGTCGGACACCACTTCTGCCGACGAGATGGTGAAGCAGGGGGTCTATGTTCCGATGACCACGCCGTTCGACGAGCAGCTCGCCAGGGACGGCGCGAATGTCGGCGACGGCAGCTACGTCTCCAGCCACTATATCGCCGTCGGGTTCGCCTATAATTCCGAGGCGATCGACCCCGCCGACATACCGGCCACGTGGAAGGACCTGCTGAAGCCGGCATTCAAGGACCGCATCGGCATCGTCAATCCCAACGGCAGCGGCGTGCATACCGCCACGACCGCGATGCTGATGGATCTTTACGGCGTGGAATATCTGGAGGAGCTGGCGAAACTGCAGCCGCGCATCTTCGAATCGACCGGTCCGCAGGCCGAGGCGCTCTCACGTGGCGAACTGCTCGTGGGCCCGCAGGATCCGAGCGGGGGGATCAGGATGAAGAACGCCGGCGCTCCGGTAAAAATGGTGATCCCGCAGGAGGGAATATCGGCCTCCTACAACCCGCTCGGGCTCACGCCGCGCGGCAAGGAGAATCCCGCCGCACAGCTCTACGTGAATTTCCTCCTCTCCAAGGTGGGGCAGCGCCTCCACGGCCACCTCGGACTGCTGCCGGTGCGATCCGATATCGGGGACATCCAGATCGAAGGACAGCCGCTGCCGAAACCCGGCGACAAGAACCTTTTCATCTTCACCAAGGAAGACCAGCGGACGCGGCAGGCCGGCATCCTCGCCGAGTGGAACCGCATCTTCAAATATTGAGGCAAGTCGCCCGTACGCGGGCGCGGGGCCGGGAACATGCTGCAGGGGAGGGAGAGCTCCCTGCAGCCTATGACCCGACCGCGACGTGCTGCGGAGGGCAGGGCGCCAAACAGGTCATCCTGCCCGCATGCGCCGCCCGACGCGCGACGGCGCCGTCAGATGGACGGAACGACTTTCGCGAGGCACTTGATGAATGCGTCTCCGGCGAGCCCCGAACCCTTGAGCGGCACCTTGTAGACGCCGGCCAGGTCGTTGCTTCCGCCGAAGGAGAAGGTCACGTCCGCGCCCCGGCGGATATGCTTCGTCGCCGCGTCGATGCGCACCGGCAGGTTGAACGTGACGATCATGCCGCCATCGTCGCGGGAGATGGCCTGCCCGTTCACGTCCCAGCTTTTCTGGCCGGCAATCGCGATCTGCGCCTCGTACTGGCCTGCGGTGGCGGATTTCTCGCCAAGCACGAGCTGGAGCACCGCATCGCCGGGCGCACCGTCACGATCGTCGACCTTGTTGGTCAGCCAGAAACGCGGCTGCGTGCCCTCGATCGGCGAGGCAAGCACGCAAAGGGGGCTGGCGCCTGCCGTCGCGGCCTGCGGCCGCGTGCTGACGATCCAGTTGCCGATCTCCTCCCTCTCTTCCGCGCCGGCAGGGACGGCACTGGCGGCCACGAGAAGCAGAACTGCTGTCGCACTACGGTTCATCGTCACGCTCCAAGGAAAATTGTGCAGTGCGATATGTCGCACAAGTTGGGCATGATTACGACTCTTCATCCGGAGCGGAATCGGAGAGACTGGATTCGCGGTGAACGCAAAAATTGCCGCGCCCCTCGACCAAGGCGTGCCGCACGGATCGCCTGCCTGCCGAAGGCCGGTCAGGGAAGAGCGGAACGATAGGTGCAACAGCAGCTTGGCGATCCATGCTGAAGCAAGGCATGAGCAGCGCGGACATTACCGACGCGTGATATCGAAATGTGAAGAAAATGGCGCGAGTGACGGGGCTCGAACCCGCGACCTCCGGCGTGACAGGCCGGCACTCTAACCGACTGAGCTACACCCGCGCATCGATGGCCGCAGCCATCTGGTGGCGCTGAATTAGGCGGTTCACCAATCGGTGTCAAGCGAAGAGGTCAGCAATTTCGCGGAGTTTTCCACGCGCCCCTGCTGGCCCCGCGCGCTCGCGCAGCGTGGCCGATTTGGCCTTGCGACAATGGGCAGAAACGCCTAAACGGGCGCTTCCTGGCGGGCGATTAGCTCAGTTGGTAGAGCGCTTCGTTTACACCGAAGATGTCGGGAGTTCGAGTCTCTCATCGCCCACCATCCAAACCCTTGAATTTCCGATGATGGCGATGTCCCGCTCGCTGCGCCGTGGCGGCGATAGGTCGGCATATGTCCCGATTCGCAAAAAGCCCTAGCCGACCACGCCCAGCTTCTTGCGCTCGATCAGCGCGAAGTCGATCTCGACGCCGAGGCCGGGGCCGGTCGGTGCGTGGATCAAGCCGGCGCGGTCGATCTCCAGGTCGTTGACCAGCGCATATTTGTTGTTGGCCGCAGGCGTCACGACTTCGAGGTAGTCGCAGTTGGCGATGGCCATCGCCACATGCAGGTTGGCGACGTTGTTGAGCGAATTGGTGCCGTGGTGGATCTCGTAGTTCATGCCGAAGGCTTCGGCGAGATGCGCGGTCTTGAGCGCGTTGGTGATGCCGCCCTTGAAGGCGACGCCGCCGCGCAGATAATCGGTGGCCTGCGAGGTGAGCCAGATCGCATAGGTCTCGAGCCCGGCAAAGGGCGCCTCGGTCGCCATGATCGGGATGTCGAGCTTCTGCTTGAGCTTGATGTAGTTGGGGATCTCCCACTCCTTGAGCGGGTCCTCGAACCAGAGATAGCCGAGCTCCTCGATCGCCCGGCCGACCTTCAGCGCGGCCGGATACTCATAGGCCCAGCTCGAATCGAGCATCAGCGCGAAGTCGTCGCCCACCGCCTTGCGCACTGCCGTGCAGGCCTCCACGTCACGCTGCCAGGGCAGGGGCACGTGCAGCTTGTAGGCCGTGACGCCGCGCTCCTTCCACGCCAGCACTTCCTCGACATAGTCCTCGATCCGGTCGTAGGCCGGCGAGCTGATATAGGCGGGGATGGAATTGCGATAGGTGCCGATCAGCGCATGGATGGGCAGGTCGGCGGCCTTGCCGGCGATGTCCCACAGCGCGATGTCGGCGGCGCTGATGCAGCGGATGGGGATGCCCCGGTTGCGCGCCCACATCTTCTTGTGCAGGCGCTCGCGCTCCAGCGGGTTCTCGCCCATCAAAAGCGGCTTCAGCATGTCGATGAAGCGCTGCGCGTCGTTCTTCGCCGTCGAATAGGAGGCGCCGAGAAAGGCATGGCCGGTGATGCCGTCGTCGGTGCGGATCTCGACGAGGCCGATCTCGCTGCTCGTCGCGGCGGATTTCACCATCGGTCCATAGACCACGGGCTCGAAGCCGTCCCACAGGAACATGGTCAGGCGCACGTCGACGATCTTCACGGCGTGTCTCCGCAGAAAACGGGAAGGAACCGCCGAATGGCGGTCCTTCCTGATGGGATCAGTGGTCTTTCTTGATCGTCGGATCGAGAAGGACGCGGATCGATTCGCCCAGCGTGTTGAAGGCGAGCGCGGTGAACAGGATCGCGAAGCCGGGCGCCAGCATCTGCGCCGGCGCGACCTCCACATAGTGGTAGGCGCGGGCCAGCATGCCGCCCCAGCTCGATTCCGGCGGCTGCACGCCGAGCGACAGGAAGCTGAGCCCCGCTTCCGCCAGCAGCGCGACGGCCAGCATCAGCGTGATCTCCACGATGACCGGCTGGATCGCGTTGGGGATGATGTGCCGCACGATGAGGTGCAGGCGGGACGCGCCGAAACTCTGCGCGGCTTCCACGTAGAGCGCGCTCTTCACCACCAGCGTCTGCGCGCGCATGGTGCGGGCGATGACCGGGGCGAAGGCGAAGCCGACGGCGATCATGGCGTTGGTCAGGCCGATGCCCAGCGCACCGGTCACCGCGACGGCGAGGACCAGCGGCGGGAAGGCCAGGATGCCGTCGATGATGCGGCTGCCGAGCTCGTCGATCCAGCCGCCGACGAAGCCGATGAAGACGCCCAGCGGCACGCCGATCGCCACGCCGATGCCGACCGCCAGGCCGGCGGCGTAGAGCGCGTTGTAGGAACCGTAGATGAGGCGGCTCAGCGTGTCGCGTCCGAGATCGTCCGTGCCCATCCAGTGCGCGGCCGACGGCGGCATGAGCAGGTCCATCAGGTTCTGCTCGTTGGGATTGTAGGGCGCGATCACGGGCGCCAGGATCGCCGCCGCCACCAGGATGAACAGGTAGCCGAGGCTGATCAGCGCGCGCTTGTCGGACCACAGCCAGGCCCAGAAGCGAAAGCGCTTGGGCGGCGGCAGGGTGCGCGTCGCGGCTGCCGCGTCCACCTTGCTGTCCGAAAGGGCGGTGAGATTCGTGTCGGTCATGTCGAAGCTGCCACTCTGGGATCGAGAATCGCGTTGAGCACGTCGACGATCAGGTTGATCGCGATCACATAGATGACGAGCACGAGCGCGATGCCCTGGACGACCGGAATATCCTTGTTCAGGGCGGAATAGCTGATGAGGCTGCCGACGCCCGGAACGGCGAACACCGCTTCCAGGATGACGGCGCTGGAGAACAGGCGGTTCACCTGCAGGCCGGTGATGGTGAGCATGGTCGCCGCGACGTTGCGCAGCGCGTGCTTCCACAGCACGGCGGTGGTGCCGAGCCCCTTGGCCCGCAGGGTGCGGATATATTGCGAGCTGAGCACTTCGAGCAGCGCGCTGCGCACCTGGCGCGCCAGCACGGCCACGACGCCGGTGGAGAGGGCGATGGCGGGGAGGGTGGCGTAGTAGATCGCTTCCAGCGGGTTCTGCCAGAAGGAGACCGCGCCGGTGGCGGGGAATATCCGCCAGGTCAGCGAGAAATAGGTGACCAGGATGATGCCCAGCCAGAAATTGGGGATCGCCACGCCGAGCGAGGCGAAGGAGGTGATGAGCTTGTCGGCGGTGGTGCCTTCCTGCGTCGCGGCATAGAGGCCGAGCGGAATGCCGATGACCGTGCCGATGATGAGCGCATAGACCACGAGCAGCAGCGTATGTGGCAGGCGGTCGACGATCAGCCGCGACACTTCCTCGCTCGAATAGAGCGAGGTGCCGAGATTGCCGCGCACCACGTCCCACAGCCAGCCGATATACTGGACGAGCATCGGCTGGTCGAAGCCGTGCAGGCGCCGGATCTCCTCGATGCGCTCAGGCGTCGCATAGTCGCCGGCGATGATGATCGCCGGATCGCCGGGCATCAGGAAAACGAGGGAAAACACGACGAAGGTCGCGACGATGACAACGGGCACGAGCTGGCCCATTCGCCGCACGATCATCCCTGCTATGCCGTACATATTCCTGCTCCCGGCGATCTGCGTCTGTCGGGCCGCCCCCTGCGCGGGAAGCGGCCCATTTCTTCTCTATCGTATAATTCCGGCGGCGAAGCCGTCAGGTGTCCCGCCGGAATTGCTCTCTTGTCAGGCGGCCTTGCTCAGCCACACCTTGTGGAAGCGCGGCCGCTGCGGCAGGCCGAAGACGAAGCCGTTCACCTTCGGCGACCGGACGATCATGCCCGCGTTCACGAACTGCGGCAGGTGAAGCGCGTTCTCCAGCACGAAGCGCTGCAGGTCGTACATCACCTTCTGGCGGCCGGCCTGGTCGAAGGTCGACAGCGAAGCGTCCAGCAGCGGACGGTAGCCGTCGAGCTCGATGCCGCCGGCATTGCGATAGGCCGAGGCCGAGAACTGACGGTCATAGGCCAGGCTCGGGTCAGGAAGGCCGCCCGTCGGCGAAAGCAGCTGGTCGCCCTTCTTCTCGGTGAGGAAGTTCTGCATCGCCTGCTGAGGGGGCGCCGGGGTGATCTTGAGGCGGATGCCGGCTTCGGCCAGCTGTGCGCTGATCACTTCCTGGCGCTGTACGGAGGCCTGGTCTGGCCATCCCCAGCTGACGATCTCGATGCCGTTGGCATGTCCCGCCTCCTTGAGGAGGGCCTTCGCCTTGTCGAGATCGTGCGTGTAGAAGTTCTCGGTCTCGGGATCGTTGGCCCAGAAGCCGGAGGGGAACATGCTGCAATGCCCCTGGCCGAGGCCGAGCGCGATGACGCGGTTGATGTCCTCGCGGTTCAGCGCCCAGTTCATCGCCTGACGAACCTTCACGTCGGTGAGCGGGCCGGTCTTATAGTTCAGGAACGAGGTGTAGTAGATGAGCGACGGCGTCGCCTCGGCCACCACGCTGCTGTCGCGCTTGGCCACGGCCACCTGCTGGGCGGCCATGTTCAGCGCGATGTCGGACTGGCCGGCGGTGACGGTGCGCGCGCCGGTGTTCAGCTCGTTGATGATGCGGAACTCGATGGCGTCGAGATAGGGCGCTTCGCCCCAGTAGTTGGTGTTCTTCTCGACCTTGATCAGGTCGTTGTCGCGCCATTCGACGAGCTTGAACGGCCCGGTGCCGACGGCGACGCGATCGATATTGCCGTCGCTGGCGGCCTTGACCGACTTCGGCGACACGATGCAGCCCGGACGGTCGGTGAGCACCGCCGGCAGCGACGCGTCGGGGCGCTTGAGCCGGATGGTGACCTGAAGCGGCCCGGTGGCCTCCACCTTGTCGATGACGGCCACGTCCGACTTCACGTTCGAGCGCTCGTAGCTCTTGCAGCGATCGAGATGAAGGACCACCGCCTCGGCGTTGAACGGCTCGCCGTCGTGGAACTCGACACCTTCGCGCAGTTCCAGGACCAGCGTGGTGGGGTCCTTGAATTCCCAGGACTTCGCCAGCATCGGCGTCAGTTCCAGGGTTTCGGGGTCGAAGCCGATGAGCGCGTCGTAGAGCGCGAAGAGCGTGTTGAAATCGGGATTGTTGCGGCCCGTCAGCGGATCGAGCGCGGCCGGGTTGTAGGGCATGGCGACGCGCAGCGTGCCGCCGGATACGGGCTGGGCGTTCTGCGCGCGCGCCATCGCGGGAAGGAGCAGGCTTCCGCCTGCGGCTGCCGCACCCGCCAGAACGGTGCGGCGGTTGACGTTCGGCAGCATGCTGCTGGTTAGTCGTGGCATATTTTCACTCCTCCTTTGAAAGATCGTGCCTGGACCTTCAATTTCTATTCCCACCCTCCGGCCGGCGCACCGGCCGTAGCCCGAGCGGCGGAAGCGGCTTGCGTCTGCTTCCCCGCCAGACATCCCAGTCGCGGGAACTTCGCGGCTCGCCGTTCGGCCCCGCCCGTCTCCCGCTCGCCGTCCTTTCTCCTCCGGACGGCATACCATCGCCCTGCAGCCCCGCGGAGAACCGATTCCGCGCGGTGCCGCAGCGCGAAACCTCGCTTACGCGACCGCCTTCGCCTTCTGCTGGCGCATGCGCTCCGCGCTTGCTTCCCATTCCGGTCCCCAGACCATCACCTGGTGCCCCGGCGACACTTCCCTGAACTCCCGCTGCGGCGGCACGTAGTCGACCGGCCGGATCGGGCTCTTGATCTCGTCGTTGGATATCTGCCGGCGATGGAAGCGACGCGCCGGATCGGGGATCGGCACGGCCGCGAGCAGCCGCTGCGTGTAGGGATGCTGCGGGTTGCCGAAGATCGCCTCGCGCGGGCCGATCTCGACGATCTCGCCCAGATACATCACCGCCACGCGGTGGCTGACGCGCTCCACCACGGCCATGTCGTGCGAGATGAAGAGATAGGCGAGCTTCATGCGCTCCTGCAGGTCGAGCATCAGATTGATGACCTGCGCCTTGACGGAGACGTCAAGCGCCGAGACCGACTCGTCGGCCACGATCAGCTTCGGCTCCATGGCGAGTGCCCGGGCAATGCAGATGCGCTGGCGCTGGCCGCCGGAGAACTCGTGCGGGTAGCGCCGCTCCCATTCGGGGCGCAGGCCAACCTGCTCAAGCAGGTGCAGCACCTTTTCGCGCGCTTCGGCGCGGGTCGCCATCCCGTTCACCAGCAGCGGCTCGGCGACGACGCCGCCCACCGTCATGCGCGGATTGAGGCTGGAGAAGGGGTCCTGGAACACCATCTGGATGCGCTTGCGGCGTTCCTTGAGCTGCGTGGCGTCGAGCGCGAGGAAATCCTCGCCGTCGAGCTTCACCGAACCGCGCATCGGCTCGGTCAGGCGCATCACCGAGCGGCCGGTGGTGGACTTGCCGCAGCCGGACTCGCCCACCAGCGCCAGCGTCTCGCCCGGCTGCACGCTGAAGGAGACGTTCTCCACCGCGTGCACCCGGCTCTTGACGCGGCTGAACAGCCCGCTGCGCACGTTGAAGCGGGTGGTGAGGTTCTTCACCTCCAGCACGGGCGTGCCGGGCGCGACCGTCTCGCCGGTCTCGGCCGGTACGTCGGAAAGCCCGGTCTTGCGGTCGACCACGGGGAAGCGCATCGGGCGCTCGATGCCCTTCATCGAGCCCAGATGCGGCACTGCGGCAAGCAGCGACCGGGTATAGGGGTGCTGCGCCCGGTTGAAGATGTCTTCGGTCGTGCCGGACTCCACGATCTTGCCCTCGTACATGACCGCCGTGCGGTCGGCGACCTCGGCCACCACGCCCATGTCATGGGTGATGAAGAGGACGGACATTCCCTCTTCGCGCTGCAGCTTCTTGATCAGGTCGATGATCTGCGCCTGGATGGTCACGTCGAGCGCGGTCGTCGGCTCGTCGGCAATGAGCAGCTTGGGCTTGCAGGCGAGCGCCATGGCGATCATCACGCGCTGGCGCATGCCGCCGGAAAGGCTGGTCGGATAGAGCGTCACGACATGGCGCGGCGAAGCAATGCCGACGGCGTCCAGCGCGGCCACCGCCTGCTCGTGCGCGTCCTTCGCGCTGACCTTGAAATGGCGCTGCAGGGTCTCGGTGATCTGGTGGCCCACGGTGAAGACCGGGTCCAGCGCGCTCATCGGCTCCTGGAAGATCATCGCGATCTCGCGGCCGCGGATGCGCTGCATCTGCTGTTCCGACGCGGTGACGAGGTTCTTGCCGCCGAACATGATGCGCCCGCCCAGCTTGGCGTTGCGCGCGGGCAGAAGCCTGAGCGTCGAAAGGGCAGTCATCGACTTTCCCGATCCGCTCTCGCCCACCACGCTCAGGATTTCGCGCGGCTTGACCTGCAGCGAGACATCGTTGAGCACCTGCACCCAGCCGTTCTCGCTGCGGAACGAGAGAGTCAGGTTCTGGATGTCGAGCAGAGCTTCCTGGCTAGCCTGTTCGGCCCCTGCCACATGATTCATGCGGCTTCCTCCTTGCCGTCTTCGCTGTATACACTCCTTAGCACATTTATTGGATATGGTCGCAACTATCGGATGGGCAAAAACCGCGTGCCTGTTCCAAAAATGGAAGTCACCTCGGCCGGGTCGTCCTGCTACTTATACCGCCCGCAGGCTGCGCGGATCGGCACAACTGCCGGGACTTAAACCGTTTTACTGCATTTCGGGAGGATTCTCCGCATGAAGATAAAGAGCATCGAGGTCGTGCGTCACCAGCGGCCGGCTCCATTGGAACATCCCGAAAAACGGCGGCCTTCTTATATCGAGACCGCGCCGCATGCATTCCCGATCAACCTGCATGCGGAATTCCCGCGCATCGTCGCCCGCCTGCCGGGGGTCATCCATCCGGAGTTCTGGGTGCGCATCACCGCCGAGGACGGCACCTGGGGCGTAGGGCAGGGGCATTGGGGCGATGTTTGCGCGGTCATCGTCCGCAATCACTACGCGCCGCTCCTGACCGGCCGCGATTGCTTCGCCCACGAGATGCACAACGACCTGATGTGGCGCTATTCGCAGCGCTTCGGTGCGACCGGCTTCGCCAGCGTGGCGCGCAGCGCCGTCGACCAGGCGCTGTGGGACCTGAAGGGCAAGCTGCTGGGCAAGCCTGTCTATTCGCTGCTCGGCGGCCCGTGCCGCGAGGCGGTCGAGCTCTACGCAACGACCGACGATCTCGACTGGGCGATGGAGCTGGGCTTCCGCGCCTTCAAGATCTCCAACCCCGCGCACTACACCGACGGCACCGAGGCCCTCAACAGGCTGGAGGAGAAGGTGGCGGCGGCGCGCGAGACGGTCGGGCCGGATGCCGACCTGATGATCAACCCCAACATGTCCTACAATGTGCAGTTCGCCATCCAGGTCATGGAGCGGCTGGCGCCCTACCGCCTGCGCTGGCTGGAGGAGCCGCTTGTGCCGGGCGACCTCGAAGGCCATGTCGAGCTCAAGCGCGCCTTCCCGACCATCCCGCTCGCCACCGGCGAGGATCACCATTCGCGCCAGGCGTTCCGCCAGCTCGTCGAGCGGCGCTGCGTCGACGTGCTGCAGCCCGACCTGCGCTGGTGCGGCGGCCTGACCGAGGGGCTCAAGATCTACGCCATCGGCGAGGCGGCCGGGCTTCCGACCGTGCCGCATGCCGGCGGCAGCACGCCGGCCGGCCTGCATTTCTCCTACGCCATGCCGGAATCGCCCATCGCCGAATACTGGCTGCCCAGCGCGCCTGGCATTCCGCTCGAGGACGTCCCGCCGATGCCGGGCTATCCCGCGCCGAAGAACGGCCGCATCACGCCGACCGACGCGCCCGGCTTCGGGCTGGAATTTACAGACAGCGACTTCGCACCCTGGCCTTCGTGACGCCTGCGGGCGTCGCTTGCGGCAAGGCGGAATCGCCTCGCGAGGTTGCGGCGGATGTTGACGCGGCCGGAATAATTTAACAAATTAAGGAATTGGCGGCGCTGGCGATGAGGTCGCCGCGGATCGTCCAAGGGAGGAAGACATGAAACACGAAATTCGCATGGGGGCCGCCGTCGGTCTTCTGGCGCTGTCGTTCGGCGCCGTTCCGGCGTTGGCGCAGGAGACGCCGGTCAGCGGAGGCACGCTGAAATTCGCCACCCAGGGCGAGCCCAGTAGCTATGACTGCCACGCCGGCACGTCGATCGTGGCGCTGCAATATCTGGCGCCGCATTATTCGTCGCTGATCGCCTTCGACAACAACAATTACCCGGAGATCGTCGGCGACCTCGCCAAGGAATGGTCGGTGTCCGATGACGGGCTCACCTACAGCTTCACCATGCATCCCGGCGTGAAGTTCCACGACGGCACGCCGCTGACCTCGGCGGATGTGAAGGCCTCGTTCGACCGCATCGCCAACCCGCCGCAGGGCGTGGTGTCGATCCGCAAGGCGAGCTACGCGCAGCTGGCCTCGATCGAGACGCCGGCGCCCGACAAGATCGTCTTCAAGCTGAAAGGCCCGTCGGCAGGCTTCCTGTCCACGATCGCCAATCCCTGGAACTGCGTCTACTCGGCCAAGAAGCTGGCCGAGGACAGCTCCTATCCCACCAAGACCGTGATGGGCTCCGGCCCCTTCGTCTTCGGCGAGTTCCAGGCCGGCGCGGTGTGGAAGGGCACGAAGTTCGCGGACTACTTCGTCAAGGGCAAGCCCTATCTCGACGGCTTCGAGGCCACCATCGTCAGCGGCCCCGCCGTGGTCAACACCATCGCCGGCCGCCAGCTCGACGCCAACTTCCGCCTGATCTCGGTCCCCGAGATGCAGCGCATCAAGGAATCGCGCGGCGACGAGGTCACGTTCCAGACCACGCCTTCGACGAGCTTCACCGTCATCTCCATCAACAGCCGCAAGAAGCCCTTCGACGATCCGCGCGTGCGCAAGGCGCTGAGCCTCGCCATCGACCGCGACGCCGGCATCCAGGTGCTGGGCGACCTCGCCGGCCAGCGCTGGAAATATGTCGCCTTCCGGCACGGCCATGCGCTCGCGCCGTCCGATGCCGAGCTTGCCAAGGTTCCGGGCTTCGGCCCGGACATCGCCGCCAGCCGCGCCGAGGCGCGCAAGCTGCTGGAGGAAGCCGGCGTCAAGGACCTGTCCTTCACGCTGCTCAACCGCTCGATCAAGATTCCCTACGAGCCGCTGGCCATCTTCTTCATCGACCAGTGGCGGCAGATCGGCGTGACGGTGAAGCAGGAGGCGCTGGAGAACGGACCCTGGGGGCAGAAGCTCGCCTCCGGCGACTATGAGGTCGCCGTCGACCTCAACGCGCCCACCAGCGACGACCCGAGCGAGGTGCTGATGAAGTACGTGCCCGGATCGGGCATCAACTACACCGGCCTTGAGGACAAGCAGCTCACCGACCTGTTCCAGCAGCAGGACAAGGCGACCGATCCCGCCGAGCGCGACCGCCTGGTGAAGGAATTCGTCGCCCGCATGGTGGAGTTGACGCCGACCATCTCCACCTACAATGCCGAGCGCAATGTCGTGTTCGACAAGAAGGTGAAGGGCTGGAACGTCCCGCCGAGCTTCGTCGTCGGCCTCTCTCTGCGCGACGTGTGGCTGGCGAAATAGACCGCCGCATTCCGCGGTAAGATCCGCCCCGGCCGCGCTCTGCATGGCCGGGGCTCTGTTTTTGACTGGAGACATCTATGAGCACCGGAGGCTTCCTCACCCAGCCCCTCAAGCGCGCCGCGCTGATGCGGCCCGATGGCATCGCTACCATCGACGGGGAGCGCCGCCGCACCTGGTCGGAGCTTCTCGACCGCGTGCAGCGCCTGGCCGGCGGCCTGCGCGCCCTCGGCGTCAGGCCGGGCGACCGCGTCGGTGTGCTGGCCTTCAACAGCGACCGTTATTTCGAGCTCCATTTCGCCCTGCCTTGGGTGGGCGCTGTCATCGTGCCGGTCAATACGCGCCTCAGCGCCGCCGAGGTACAGTTCATGATGCGCGATTCCGGCGCCTCCGCAATGTTCATCGACGAGACGCATCTGCCGATGCTCGACCAGATGCCGGACTTCCGCGACGGCCTGACCGCGCTCGTATCGCTGTCGGACACGGCGCTGCCCGGCTGCACAGGTTATGAGGAGCTGATCGCGCAGAGCGAGCCCGTGCAGGACGGCGCGACCGGCGGGGCGACGCTGAGCGGCATCTTCTATACCAGCGGCAGCACCGGGCGTTCCAAGGGCGTCATGCTGAGCCATGACAACCTTCTGACCAACGCCATGAACGCCATGATCGGCATCGGCTACACCGCCGACAGCGTCTACCTCCATGCCGCGCCGATGTTCCATCTCACTGACGGCATGTCGACCTATTCGCTGACCATGGCGCTCGGCACCCATGTCTTCGTGCCGAAGTTCGACACCCGCCGCGTTCTCGAAGCGGTGCAGCAATACGGCATCACCAATCTCTGCCTCGTGCCGACCATGATCGAGATGATGGTGACGCTGGCCGAGCAGGAGCCGTTCGACCTGTCGTCGCTGAAGCAGTTCCAGTTCGGCTCCGCGCCGATGCCGGAGGCCACGCTCGAACGCGCCATCCGGTTGTGGCCCGACATGCTCTACATGCACGGCTGGGGCATGACCGAGACGTCGCCGATCGGCCTCGTCATCCCGCATGAACTGCGCGACCCGCGCGTGGCCGGCAAGCGCCTGCGCTCCTGCGGCGTGCCCGCCATCAACGAGGAGGTCCGCATCGTCGATGCCGACGGGCGCGACGTCGGCGTGGGCGAGGTGGGCGAGCTGATCGTACGCGGGCCGATGGTGATGCAGGGCTACTGGAACATGCCGGAGGAGACCGCGAAGACCATTCGCGACGGCTGGCTGCATACGGGTGACGCCGCCTATCGCGACGCGGAGGGGCTGTTCTACATCGCCGACCGCCTCAAGGACATGATCATCTCCGGCGGCGAGAACATCTATTCCAACGAGGTGGAGAACGTCATCGGCCGCTTCCCCGGCGTGGCGGCCTCGGCGGTCATCGGCCTGCCGCACCCGAAATGGGGCGAGACCGTCCATGCGGTGCTGATCGCGAAGGATGGCGCCGGGATCGATACCGAGGAACTGACGCGCTTCGTCAAGTCGCAGATCGCCGGTTACAAGGCGCCGCGCTCCTATTCGTTCCGCACCGAGCCGTTCCCGCTCACAAGCGCCGGCAAGATTTCCAAGCGGCACCTGCGCGAGGAATACGGCAAGGGCTGAGAACGGTCTTTGGGATGCAGGAAGGAAAAAGGCCGCGCATTTGCGCGGCCTTTTTCCTTCAAGGCGGCGCGCCTGAGGCGCGCCGCGCGATTATCATGCGTCGACCCACACCTTGTGGAAGCGCGGCGAGTGGACGACGCCGAACTTGAAGTCCTTCAGCTTGGTGCTCTGGACATACATCGCCGCCGAGGTGAACATCGGCAGCTGGAGTGCGTTCTCGACGGTGTAGCGCTCCAGCTTGGCGAAGGCCGCCTTGCGCTCGGCCTGGTCGGACGTCGCCTTGGTGGCGTCCAGCAGCTCGCGGAACTCCTTGGTTTCCGTCTTGCCGGCGTTGAACTGGCCGCTGGCGGAGAGGAGGCGCTCATAGGTCTGGCTGGGATCGGCCCAGCCGCCCTGCGGGTTGAGGATCATCGAGCCCTTGCCTTCGATATAGAAGGACTGGTTGACCTGCGCCGGGGGCGCGGGGGTCACGTTGAGCTTGATGCCGGCTTGCGCGAGCTGGCTCTGGAGAAGCTCCATGCGCTGCACGGCGGCCTGGTCGGGCCAGCCCCAGGTATCGATGGTGATGCCGTTCGGGTGGCCTGCCTCGGCCAGCAGGGCCTTCGCCTTGGCGATGTCCTGCTTGTAGTAGTCGACATTCGCCGGGTCCACCGCCCAGAAGTTGCGCGGGAACATGGTGCAGGTGGGCTCGCCGAGGCCGAGCATGAGCACCTTGTTCAGGTCCTCGCGGTTGACGGCGTAGTTCAGCGCCTGGCGCACCTTCACATTGTCCAGCGGCGCCTTCGCGAAGTTCATCATCACCGTGTAGAAGATCAGCGACGGGCCGGCCTCGCCGGCGACATCGCCGCCGGCGCGGCGTGCGGTGAGGACCTGCTGGGCGCCCATGTTGAGCGCCAGCTGGGTCTCGCCGGCGGTGACCGTGCGGGCCGCTGTGTTCAGCTCGTTGACGATGCGGAAGTCGATGCCGTCGAGATAGGGCAGGCCGGCCTGCCAGTAGTCCGGGTTCTTCTCGACCTTGATCAGGTCGTTGTCCTTCCACTCGACGAACTTGAACGGTCCGGTGCCCACCGGCGTGCGGTCGATATTGCCGTCGGGCGCCTTCTTGATCGCTTCCATCGAGGCGATGCAGCCGACGCGGCCGGTCAGGATGGTCAGCAGCGAGGCGTCGGGCGCCTTGAGCTTCATCGTCACCTGCAGCGGGCCGGTGGCCTCGTAGCTTGCCACCGAGATCAGGTCGGATTTCACGTTCGAGCGCGGGTCCTTCACGCAGCGGTCGAAATAGAACACCACCGTCTCGGCGTTGAAGGGCGAGCCGTCGTGGAACTTGACGCCCTCGCGCAGGTCGAGGACCAGCGTCGTCGGGTCGGTGAATTCCCACTTCGTCGCCAGCATCGGCTGGAGCTCGAGCGTGTCGGGATCGAATGAGATCAGCGAGTCGTAGAGCGCATAGAGCGAGTTGAAGTCCGGCACGTTGCGGCCGGTCATCGCGTCGAGCGCGGCGGGGTTGTAAGGCATCGCCACCTTGAGCACGCCGCCCTTCTTGGGTTCGGCCGCCTGTGCCGGCGCGCCGGCCGGAAGCATCATCGCCCCGCCGACGGCGGCGGTCGCGGTGAGCATTGTTCTGCGGTTGATCTTGGGCATGTCGCCTGAGCGTAGTGTCATCTTCCATCCTCCAAAAGATATGACGTAACGATACTTTGCTGCCTGGCGCGGACCCCTGCGGCAGACACCAAACGGGAAGCTTACGCGGCCACGGCGGCGGAAGCTGGATTGCGGATGAGGTCTGATGCCTTCTCGGCGATCATCACGGTCGGCGCCGCGGTGTTGCCGGAGGGCACGAAGGGCATGATCGAGGCGTCCACGATGCGCAGGCCCGACAGGCCGTGCACGCGCAGCTGGTCGTCCACCACCGCCATCGGGTCGTGGCCCATCTTGCAGGTGCCGACGGGGTGGAAGGTGGTGTTGATCGTGCGCTTGCAGAAATCGAGCAGCTCGTCGAATTCCGTCATCTTCGCGCCCGGAGCGATCTCCTCGGGCTCGAAGCGGGCCATGGCGGGGCTGGCGGCGATCTGGCGCGACTTCAGGATGGCGCGCACGGTGATCTCGCGGTCGTACTCTTCCTTGAGATAATTGTGCAGGATCGTCGGCTGCGCCGCCGGATCGGTGGTGCCGATATGGCTGTGGCCGCGGCTGTGCGGGCGCAGGATGCATGTGGAGGCGGTGATGCCGGGGAATGTGTGCGTCTTGCCAGCGAAACCGTCCGAGGTCGAGGCAGACACGTGGATCTGCGCATCGGGCGCCGGCGCGTCGGGCATCAGCTTGGTGAAGGCGGCGAGCAGCGTCGGCTGGCCGGTCAGCGGCCCGCTCTTCGTCGCGATGTAGCGCAGGCCGAGCATCATCTTGCCGAGCGGCGTGGCGGCGAAATTGTTGAGCGTGCGCGTGTTGCGCAGCCGGAACTTCGTGGCGATGTGCCAGTGGTCCTGGAGGTTCTCGCCGACACCGGGAAGGTGGTGCACGACGGGGATGCCCAGGTCCGAGAGGCGGTCGGCATCGCCGACGCCGGACCGTTCCAGGATCGCCGGCGTTCCGTAGGTGCCGCAGGACAGGATGATCTCGCTTCCGGCGCGCGCCTCGAAGGTGCGGCCCTCCTGGGTGTAGATCACGCTCCGCGCGGCTTTGCCTTCGAAGGTCAGGCGATCGACCATCGCGCCGGTGACGACGGTGAGGTTGCTGCGGCCCTCCACCGGGCGCAGGAAGGCGCGCGCCGTCGAGTTGCGCTGGCCCTTGTGGATGCTGGCGACGAAATAGGACACGCCCTCCGTCTCGCCGGAATTGTAGTCGTCCGTCGCGGGAATGCCCTGCTCGATGCAGGCCTGGCGAAAAGCGTCGATCGCCTCGTAGCGCACGCCGGGATCGCCGATCGACCAGTCGCCCTCTGTGCCGTGCGCGTCGAAATCCTTGCGATAGTAGGATTCCGATTTCTTGAAATAGGGGAGCACGTCCTTCCACGCCCAGCCCCGGTTGCCGAGCTGCGCCCAGCTGTCGTAGTCGTAGGCGTGGCCGCGGACATAGACCATGCCGTTGATGGAGGAGGAGCCGCCCAGCATGCGCCCGCGCGGCAGGTTCATGCGCCGCCCGTCGAGATAGGGCTCCGGCTCGCTCTTGTAGACCCAGTCGTGTCTTGGGTTGCCGACGAGGAAGGCGAGGCCCATCGGCATGTTCACATAGAACGCCTTGCCGCTGTGGCCCGCCTCGATCATGAGGACCCTGGTGGCGGAGGAGGCGGACAGCCGGTTGGCCAGAACGCATCCCGCGGTGCCGCCGCCGACGATGACATAGTCGAAGTTCTGAATTATCGTCTCGCTCATCCCTCAAGCCCGGCCTTGGCCGGACCCTCCTCCTGCATCGACACTAGACCTGCGCGGGTTTACTTAGCAACTTGAAACATGCCGCGCTCAACATGCCCGACCCAAAAGTGATGCAGCCCGCCGCAAGCTGCATGTGGAGTGTAACGGCGCCCAGGCGGGTTCTCCACACCCGCGCCATGGTTGCCTGAAGGCCCGGCCGCAGATCGCTTTGAATACATCCAGGCAGAACCTGCAGCCTGTGCCCGCCGGACTGGAAAGTGCTTCCGGAAGCCTTACGAAAGGCAAAGCGAATATTGCCGTTTCGCCGACTGCCTCTCGCGGAAGCTTGCAGCTCCGGCGGATTGTCCATTGCCATGCCCGGTGAAACGGCGCCGAAGCAGCCGGCCGGGTGCCGCCGCCCTTATGAGGCGCGGAACAAAATGAATGGTACCTCCGGCGTGAGCCGTTTGCAGCGGCGCCCGATACGGGTAACGATGTATGCGAGGTGCGCGATATTGTGTGCGCTGCGATATCCGCTGCGTACGTGGTTTCGCAACATGCAGGACTTGTTCTCGCGGGGACGGAGCTTGCATTTTCTGGATCGAATAAGGGAGGAACTCATGTCGATCATCCATCGGAAATTGAATATGCTGCGTGGCGTCGTCCTTGCCGCCGCCGCGGGCGGGATCGTGGCGGCCACGCCGTCGGCCGCGCAGGTGATCGACCTTGCTGGCCAGACCGTGACGCTGATCCACAATGCGGCGCCCGGCGGCTCGACCGGCCTCGGCGCCCAGCTTGCGGCGGAAGCCTGGTCCAAGACCATGGCCGGCAAGCCGACCATCGTCGTCCAGTCCGTCGAGGGCGGCGCGCTGTCGAAGGGCATTCTCCAGGTGCTGAATGCGCGCCCGGACGGCAAGACGATAAGCTGGGTGGCGTGGTCCGGCGCCACGCGCGTGCTCGATCCCGTCGAGCTGCAGATTCCGTTCAAGAAATTCGGCTTGATCGGCGGCGTCGGCGGCGCGCACTTCTTCGTGCATGCCGACACCAAGCTCGGCGGCGGCATCGCCAAGAGCGAGGAGTTCGTCGAGAAGGTGAAGTCGTTCACCTTCGGCGGCTTCAATGCCAAGAGCGCGTCCTCCATGCGCACCGCCGGGGCGATGGACATGCTCGGGGTCGACTACAAGTTCGTTTCCGGCTTCAACGGTGACGCCCCGCTCTTTGCCGCCATGCAGCGCGGCGAGATCGACGGCTACCCGGCCACCGGCGTGACCTATAACCGCTCGCTCAAGAACGAGAGCATCAAGGAAGGCAAGTCGCTCGGCCTGTTCTACTTCTCGCCGGTGGGCGAGGATGGCAAGATGGTCAAGGACCCGCTGATGCCGGAGCTCGAGACCTTCAACGAATACTACAAGCGGGTGAAGGGCGAGGAGCCGAGTGGTCCGATCTGGGAGATGATGAAGTTCCATGGCGCCACTGCCGACCGCGTCAACTGGCTGGTGGCGGCTCCTCCCGGAACGCCTGAGGAACACCTGCAGATGCTGCGCGAATCATTCGCCCAGGCGATGGAGGATCCGGAGTTCATCGCCGGCGCCGAGCGCGTCTTCGGCCAGAAGCCCGTGGTGATTCCGTTCCCCGAGATCGGCACGATCGTCGATGCGGTCGCCAATACCGACCCCGCGCTTCTCGACACGATGCGCGGCTATCTCCAGAAGATGGAACAGTAAGCCGTCGCCAATCCAGAGCTGAAATCGGCCGGTTCCGCCCTGCGCGGGCCGGCCTTTCATACATGAACGGGGTATAGGCGATGTTTGCCGAACTTCTTTCCGGCCTGATGCTTATCCTGCAATGGCCGAGCGTCCTCTATCTTCTGGGCGGCGTCGCGCTCGGCCTGGTGCTTGGCCTCGTGCCCGGCCTCGGCGGCATAACGGGCATGATCGTCCTGCTGCCGCTGACGTTCGGCATGGAGCCGGCCGCTGCGCTCGCAATGCTGCTCGGCATCCTGGCGGTCGGCCAGACGAGCGACACGGTGGCGTCCGTCATGCTGGGCATACCCGGGTCGGTCGCGTCGCAGGCGACCATTCTCGACGGCCATCCGATGGCCAAGAAGGGTCTGGCGCAGACCGCGCTCGGCGCGGCCTATACGGTGTCGGCGGTGGGCGGTGTTTTCGCCGCGCTCACCATGGCGGCGAGCCTCCCGATACTGACTTGGCTGGTTCTCGCCTTCGGCTCGCCCGAGTTCTTCCTGCTGGCCGTTGTCGGCCTCGTCATGGTCGGTGCCGTCAGCGGCAGCGCGGTCGGAAAGGGCGTCGCCGCCGCTGCGGTCGGTCTTCTCCTGTCGCAGATCGGCTATCCCGTGACCAGTTCGACCCCGCGCTACTGGTTCGGCCAGCCTTTCCTGCTGGACGGCCTGCCGCTGATCCCGCTCGTCGTCGGCCTCTTCGGCATTCCCGAGATGATGCGGCTGGCCGGTCGCGGCGTCTCCATCGCGCAGCAGCCGGAACCGGAAGTCGCGGCCGCGCAGGGCGATTCCATCATGGCCGGCGTGCGCGAGGCGTGGAAGCACAGGTGGATCGCGCTGCGCTCCTCGCTGCTGGGCACCTATATCGGCATCCTGCCCGGCCTCGGCGGCTCGGTCGTCGGCTGGCTCGCCTACGGCTCGGTTCTCCAGGCCGCGAAGGACAAGTCGCAGTTCGGCAAGGGCGACATCCGCGGCGTCATCGCGCCCGAGGCCGCCAACAATGCCGAACTCGGCGGCGCCATGATCCCGACGCTCGCATTCGGCATTCCCGGAAGCGGCGCCATGGCGATCTTCCTCGGCGCGCTGACCATTCACGGCTTCGTGCCCGGCCGCGAGATGCTGACCACGCATCTCGACATCACCTTCTCGATGATCTGGGCGATCATCATCGCCAACGTGCTCGGCGCGATGGTCATGATGCAGTGGAGCCGGCAGGTCGCAAAGGCCGCCTATGTCGACGGCCATCTGGTGGTGCCCGCGGTCATCCTGTTCCTCTTCATGGGCGCCTGGCTGACTTCGCCGGACATGACCAGCGTCCTGGTGCTGCTGGGTGCCGGCCTGCTCGGCTACGTGATGAAGCTCGGCGGCTGGCCCCGGCCGCCGCTGATCCTCGGCTTCGTGCTCGGTCCGGTGATGGAGGAGGCATTGTCGATCACTGCCCAGTCCAGCACATTCCTGGCGGTGGTGCAGCGTCCGACGATCATCATCCTGACGATGGTGCTGGTGTTCGTCGCCTATATGGCTGTCCGCTCGGTGTGGAAGAAGCAGAACACCGTGGAGGTCGAGGCCTCCAAGGGGCTGATTGCCGGCAACTATGTTTCGACCGTGCTGGCGCTGGGCGCCGCTGCCGTCTTCGTCTACGGCTATACCGCCGCGACGGGATGGACCTTCCTCAGCAGGCTCTTCCCGATGGTGATCTGCGCAGCGGGCGTGCCGCTGGCCCTGTTCGTCGTGTGGCAGGACAGGATGAAGGTGAAGGAGCAACTCCTCGCGACCGGAGGCAAGGCGCGGACCGGCCTGGCGTCCGTGCGGGAGATGTTCGCGGACGAACGGCCCGAAATCCTTGCCTTCCTGACTTTCGTGGCGCTTGCGGTCGCCATACCCGTCCTGGGGCAGGTGGCGGCGATCATCGCCTTCACCGTCTTCTACCTGATGGTCTGGGGGCGATACGGCCTGCTGGCGACCGCGATCTACACCGCGGTGGTGGGGCTCTTCGTCTACGGCCTGTATCACCGGGTTCTCCACGTGGCCTTCGAGCCATCGCTGATCTTCCCGTGGTGGTAGGCTTCTTCGGTCGAGAGAAGGGCGCTTCGGCGCCCTTTTTCTTTTCTAGGCGCCGGGCGGCGCCAACAGCAGCAGCACGGCGGAGATCGTCACCAGCGCGATCGACGTCGCGCAGATCAGCGCCGCCGCCGCGATGCCGTCCATGCCGGCCCGCTTGGCGAGGATGGGATAGACGGTGATCATCGACACGCTCGACAGCAGGATGCCGACCGCCTGAAGCTCGGCGGGAATGCCGGGGATCAGCATCATCGCGGCCGCCGTCGCCAGCGGATGGACGAGCAGCTTGCCGGCGACGATCGGCCCGATGTCGATCGCCATGTCGGCGCGCTTCAGCAGCGCGATCGTGCCGCCGACGACGAACAGCGCCGTCGGCGCCGAGGCCGAGGCCAGCATGTCCAGCGATTTGAGCAGCGGCGCGGGCAGCGTGACGCCGGACAGGGCGAGAACGAGCCCGACGATGATCGCCAGCATCAGCGGCATGCGCATCAGCCGGATCGCCGTCTCGCGCACCACGCCGCCAACGGTGGTCGCCTTGCCGGCGCCGATCTCCACCAGCGCGAACGCGATCGGCAGGATCAGCACGTTCTCCACCAGCATCGTCATGGGCAGGGCCGCAAGCGCGGTCGTGCCGAAGGCGAGCGAGGCCACCGGGAAGCCGATGAAGCCGGTGTTCGACATCGCGCCGCCGAGCGCCCCCATCGCCGCCCGGTCGAGCGGCCGCCGCATCGCCCCGCGCAGCACCGCAAACAGCACCAGGAACGCCACCAGCGACGATGCGCCGTAGGCCGCCACATAGGAGACGTTGAAGGTCGAGGTGAGGTCCTGCCGCACCATCGCCGAGACCAGGACGGCCGGCAGCGCGAAGTTCAGCACGAATGCGCCGAGCCCCTGCACATGCGCCTCGTTGATGAGGCCGGAGCGGACGGCCACGAAGCCGACGCCGATCAGGATGAGGATCGGCAGCATGATGGAAAGGATCAATGTCATCTGGAAAGTCCGGGGCAGGGGCATCTGGCGGCCGCAGGCAGACCATGCGGCGCGACGGAAGACAAGCCCCTCCCGGATGACCGGAAGGCCGCGCGAGGCGGCCGGCCCGGGTGCCTTACTTCCGCGCGGTCATCGGCTCGCTGATCCGCCGCGCCTGGAACGTGTCGGGCAGGGGAGTGAGCGCGATCCGGCTGACGATGCCGGCCTTGTTGTACGGGTCGCCTTCGGCGAAGGCGCGCGCATCGGCCTCGCTCGCCGCTTCGAGAATGCCGAAATTGCCGTTTGCGCCGCCGGCCGCGCCGAGCGTGGCCGAGCCGACCAGCACGATCGCCTTGCCGTCGCCGCCCGACTGCACCCAGTCGCGATGCGCCGGACGATGCGTGTCGCGCGCCGAATCCATCCCGTCGTGATGAAAGCACTGCATGAGGAAATAGCTCATGCGGCATTCTCCAGCACGACCATGCCGGCGCCCGTCATCGAGGCGGGGGCGTAGTAGTGCTTGTGCACGAGGTCGACCTTCTCGTTCATGGCGGCGCGCATCACCAGCCACATGATCAGCTCCGCGCCCTCCGAGCCGAACTGCTCGACATAGTCCTCGCGCGTCATGTTGCGGTAGAACTCGGGATCGTTGGCAATGCCGTCGAGCCACTTCTTGTCGGCCTCGGGATTGATGAAACCGGCGCGCGTGCCCTGCAGCTGGTGCGACAGGCCGCCCGTGCCCATGATCACCACGCGCTCGTCGCCCGGCCAGCTCTCGATCGCCTCGCGCAGAACCTTGCCCATGTCCCAGCAGCGCTGCGGCGTCGGGATCGGATACTGGATCGTGTTGACGAAGATCGGCACGATCTTGACCGGCCAGCGGTCGGGCTTGCCGAAGAACAGTTCCATCGGCACCTGCAGGCCGTGGTCCACGTCGATCTCGCGGCAGACCATCGGGTCGAAGTGACGCTCGACGAGCTTGTCGACGAAGTGCCACGAGAAATCGGCCGCGCCCTCGAAGTCGGGTATCGCACGCGGACCCCAGCCCTCGTCGACGGGCTTGTAGCTCTCGGCCACGCCCACCGCGAAGGTCGGCACGCGGTCGAGGAAGAAGCTGTTGCCGTGATCGTTGAAGATCACGACGGCGATGTCGGGCTTCGCTTCGCGCACCCATTCCTTGCCGACCTCGTAGCCGTCGAAGAAGGGCTTCCAGTCTGCCGTGTCGCGCAGGCCGCGGTCGAGCGCGACGCCGATGGAGGGAACGTGGCTGGTGCCCAGCCCGCCGATGATCTTGGCCATGTCAGACGTCCTTGCCCAGGCGCTGGCGCAGGAATTCCTTGTGCTCCATGCTGGCCTGCGCGGCGCCGATAGCGGTGATCGGCGTCGGGTCGATGGCCGAGATCTTGAGGATGAAGAAGAGGTTGCCGCCGAGGCGCACCATCTCGTGCCAGTCGCGCGACATGACCGCCTTCTTCTCCTCCGCGGTCAGTCCGAAGCGGTCGAGGAAGGCTTCCTCGTCGGCCTTGAAGGCCTCGCGGTTGCGCGCCTCGCCCAGCGACATCGCCATCTTGTTGATGCGGTAGCCGCGGATCGAGCCGGCGCGGTCGAAGAGCGGGGTTTCGTGGATACGGAAGTCGGCTGTGTCAGGCATTGCTGTCTCCTGTCTTGCGATCCAGCCACGCGACGATCGCGTCCGTGACCTCCTGGGGGCGTTCGACCGGCGCGAAATGGCCGGCATTGTCGATGACGACGAGTTCGGCGTCCGCTACCGCAGCGGCGATTTCCTGATGCTGCGCGACGGGGCTCCAGCCGTCCTGGCGCGCTGCGACGAGCAGGACCGGGCATGCGATCTCGCCGAGATAGGCGGTGGCGTTGGGCCGACCCATCAGCGCGCGGATCTGCCGCTCATGCAAGTCGGCGTCGGCGCGCAGCACCATCGCCGTCAGCTCCGCCATCAGTGCCGCGTCGGAGACCCGCGCGGGGTCGAGCATCGGCGGCAGCCATTGCGCGGCGAGCTTGTCCATGCCGCTGTGGCCGAGGTCGATCATCGCCTGCCGCTTGACCTCCTCGCCGTCCTTCTTCGGGCCGTGGCCGGTATTGGCCAGCACCAGCCCCTTCACGCGCTGCGGGGCGAGACGCGCCATCTCCAGCGCGATGCGGCCGCCCATGGAGTGACCTGCCACGATCACGTCGCCGGCCACCGCATCGAGCAGCGCCTGCGCCATGCCGGTGATGCTGGTGCCGTTGGAGAGATCGGCTTCATGGACGGGCATGCGGCCCGCGACCGCGTCTGCGAGCGGCCGCCAGACGATTCCGTCCGAGATCAGTCCGGGCACGAGAACGAGGGTCGTCATGGATTGGTGGCTCTCCCGTCAGGCCTTATGTCGACAGCCTGTATACATTAATGGCGCCCTATACGGCACTTCTGGCTGTTGCGCAACCGATATCGCTCATATTGCGCTGCAATATGTATGCATCGATCAGGTCGATGGTGACGATTCCGCTGATGCGCCGTGGAGATAACCGCTGTATTATCCGCCGCCATGCATACATGCAGAGGGGTTCCATGGACATCGGTGAAGCGAAGACGCATGCGACGCGCGCATTGATCGAACTGCGCAAGCGCATCCTCAGCGGCGAGTTCGCCGGCGGCATGCGTCTGTTCGAGGTGCCGCTGGCGGAGGAACTCGCAATATCGCGCACGCCGGTGCGCGAGGCCATGTCGCGCCTGGTGGAGGAGGGGCTGCTCGAGCGGGTGCGCGCCGGCGGCTTCGTGGTGCGCAAGTTCGGCTTCGCCGACGTGGTCGACGCGATCGAGCTGCGCGGCGTGCTCGAGGGCACGGCGGCGCGACTCGCTGCCGAGCGCGGCGTGGAGCGGCGGCCCCTGGAGCAGATCGAGCAGGTCGCCGCCGAGCTCGACAGCTGCTTCGGCGAAATGCTCGGACAGGTGGATTTCGACCGCTATTCCGAGCTCAACGCGACGTTCCACACGCTTCTCGCTGGCTTGAGCGGCAGCGAGATGGTGCGCAGCGAGGTGGAGCGCATGAAGCGCCTGCCTTTCGCGTCTCCCTCCGCCTTCCTGCCTGACAAGGCCGACATCGCCGCCTTCCGCCGCTCGCTCAACACGGCCCAGGAGCAGCACTGGGCGATGATCTCCGCCATCGCCAATCGTGAGGGCGCCCGTGCCGAGGCGCTCGCCCGCGAGCACGCGCGCACCGCGCGCCGCAACCTCGAATATGTGCTGAAGGAGGATCGCAGCCTGATCAGCCAGGTCCCCGGTCTCGCCCTCGTTCTCGACTGAGACGGTCGCGAAACGCCGTTCGGTCGCTCAACCGCGGTAGCGCTCGGCAAAACGAGGTGACAGGCCGGTCCTTTGGCCGCGAAGGCACCCCGCGCATCGCATTTTGGATCGATTTTTTACCGTTCCGGATGCGCTTCCGGGCAGAAGGGCGCTTGCATTTGTCCCCCGATTGAGCAAAGAGGATGTATACATCCAGTCCACAGCAAGGGAGGATTACCCGTGACAACTACCAGTCTGGAAGCCATTCTGAAAGAGAAAGGCAACCCGGTGAAGCTGCTGCGCAACTCGCGCATTGGCATGTATGTATACCCCGTCGTCGCCCCCGAGTTCTCCAACTGGCGCACCGAGCAGTGGGCATGGCGCAATTCGGCCGTGCTGTTCGACCAGTCGCACCACATGGACGAGCTGATCGTCGAGGGTCCGGAAGCCGAGAAGTTCCTCGCCTATCACGGCATCAACGCGTTCGGCAATTTCGACCTGAACCGCGCCAAGCATTACGTTCCGGTCACCCCGGCCGGCCACGTCATCGGCGACCACATCATCTTCCGCGAGCGTGAGGACAAGTTCATCCTCGTCGGTCGCGCCCCGACCTCCAACTGGCTGCTGTTCTGCGCCGCCTACGGCAAGTGGAACGTCCGCATCAAGCACGACCCCCGTTCGCCGTCGCGTCCCGAGGGCGAGCGCGTCCTGCGGACCCACTATCGCTACCAGATCCAGGGTCCCGAGGCGAACAAGATCTTCGAGAAGATGAACCGCGGTCCGATTCCGGACATCAAGTTCTTCCACGTCGACTGGATCAACATCGGCTCCAAGAAGGTGCAGGCCCTGCGCCACGGCATGTCGGGCGCCCCGGGCCTCGAGATCTGGGGTCCGTACGAGGACAAGAGCTACATCCTCAGCGCCATCCTCGATGCCGCCAAGGAAGCCGGCGTCGACCTGGTCCGCTGCGGCAGCCGCGCCTACTCGACCAACACGCTGGAGTCCGGCTGGATTCCGTCCCCGCTGCCGGGCATCTACACCGGCGACGGCATGGTCGCCGAGTACCGCAAGTGGCTGGGCACGGACTCCTACGAGGCCACCGGCACCATCGGCGGTTCGTTCGTCTCCGACAACATCGAGGACTACTACGTCAACCCGTTCGAGCTCGGCTACGACTTCTACATCGGCTGGAAGAAGGACGACTTCGTCGGTAAGGACGCGCTGACCAAGATGAAGGGTCAGAAGAACCGCAAGAAGGTCACCTTCGAGTGGAACCGCGAGGACGTCCTCAAGGTCATCGCTTCGGCCTTCGAAGACGGCACGCCTTACAAGTGGATCGACTTCCCGCAGCCCAACTACGCCTCCTCCTCGGCCGACATGGTCATGAAGGACGGCAAGATGGTCGGCATGTCCATGTTCAACGGCTACTCCTTCAACGAGCGCTGCGTGCTCTCGCTGGGCGTCGTCGATGCGGACGTGCAGGAAGGCGACGTTCTCACCATGAAGTGGGGTGAGCCCGAGCCGACCCAGAAGACCTCGACCGAGCAGCACAAGCAGGCCGAAATCCGCGTGCGCGTCTCCGCGACGCCTTACGCGAAGGAAGCCCGCGAGAACTACGCCGACTCCTGGCGCACCAAGAAGTAAGATCGCTGACGCGGCGGCTCCGGCCGCCGCGATCCTCCCAGGCGAAAAGACGGCGCAGCGGAAACGCTGCGCCGTTTGTTTTTGGCGACTTTATCTGGCCTGATGGGGCATGATCTTTGGCCGCTGCGCCGCCCCTCATCCGGCTGCCGCCACCTTCTCCCCGCAAGCGGGGAGAAGAGAGCCGTCATCTCGGCTTTCGGCAATCGCAAGCGCGGCAAGGTGGGGCACGAGAATGCGGCCGGCTTTCTTCTCCCCGTTGCGGGGAGAAGTGCCCGGCAGGGCGATGAGGGGCGGCGCAGACGGAGCCGGCGATGCGTCGACCCTTCGTCCGGAAAGCCTCTGTCTTACCTCAGAGCGACGGCGCAGGCAGGTGCCGCTGCACCGCGTTGACCACGGCCTGCGCCATGCGGCGGGTGCTGAGCTCGCTGCCGAAACCGGCGACGTGGGGCGTGATCAGCACGTTGGGGGCGCTCCACAGGGGATGGCCGTCCGGCAGCGGCTCGGGATCGGTGACGTCGAGCCCCGCGCCGCCCAGATGCCCCTCGTTGAGGGCCGCCGCCAGCGCATCCGTGTCGACGATGCCGCCGCGTGCGATATTGACCAGCACCGCGCCCCTCTTCATCAGCCGCAGCTGTGCGGCCGACAGGAGATGCCGCGTCTCGGCGGCAAGCGCGATCGAGATGGCGACGACATCCGCTTCGGCAAGGCTTTCGTCGAGCGCCGAGAGCGGCCGCGTCGAGTCGAATCCCGGCTTCATCTCGCCCTTGCGCGACAGGCCGACGATCTTCATGCCGAAGGGCCGGGCGCGCGCGGCGATGGCGCAGCCGGCCGCGCCGGTGCCGATGACCAGCAGCGTGCGGCCTTCCAGCGAAAACATGCCGTCGCCTGCGTCGCGGTCCCACTGGCCGTTGGCGGTCATTGCCGCCATGCGCGGGATGCGCCGGGCAAGGGCCAGCATCAGCGCCACGGCATGCTCCGCCACCGTGGGCGAATGGGCGCCGTCCGCGCCGGTGACGGCGAGGTGATCGGGAATGCCTGCGGCGTCGAAGCCTTCGCGCCCAGCCGAAACGATGTGCATGAAGCGCACCGTGGAATCCGGCGCGCGCAGCGCGTCCACGATGCGACCGGCGAGCGGCGCCGGTGCATCGAAGGTGATCAGCCCGTCTGCGCCGGGCAGGGCGGCGATCACCGCGTCGATGTCCTCGATTTCCTCGAGCTGGACATCGGCGAGCTCATTGACGCCGGCGACGATGAACTTCCGCGCCACCGGCATCCGGGTCCAATAGACGACGCGCATGGCCGCCCGGTCAGAGTTCGAGGACGACGTAGGAATCGTCCACCGACACCTTGAACACCTCGGCCTTGTAGGGGCCCTCGACCAGCGATCCGCCCTTCTGCACCTCGACGTCGTAGCTTTTCACGCGGGTGCGCGTGGGGTCGCACCACGACTTGCCGGTGCGGATGTCGAACTCCCAGCCGTGCCACGGGCAGCGGACGAGCTCGCCATGGCGGCTGACCTTGACCTCGCCTGGCGCGTCCGCCTCGAACAGCGCGACGATCTTGCCCTTGCACAGGTCCGCGCCCTCGTGCGGGCAACGGTTGGCGATGGCGAAGAACTCGCCCTTGACGTTGTAGACCGCGATGGCGCGGCCTTCGACGTGGACGAGCTTGGCCGCGCCGTCTGCGATCTCGTCGGTGCGGGCAACGACATGCTTGGATGGTGCGCGCCCGCGGGGCGCCTGCTTCTCGAGGACGCTCATTTCAGACCGAACAGCTTGACGGCATTGTCATGGAAGATCGACTGGCGCTCGGCCGGCGTCAGCGGCACCTTGAAGGCGTAGCGCGGATCGTCGAAGTCCCAGTGCGGGTAGTCGGTCGAGAACATCAGCCTGTCGGTGCCGATCCAGCGCAGGATGTCGAGCAGATGGCGGTTGTTCTCCGGCTCCTCGATCGGCTGGGTCGTGTACCAGAAGCTCTCCCTGGCATATTCGCTCGGCGGCCGCTTGCACTGCGGCACCTCGCTCTTCATGCGCCGCCACTCGCGGTCCATGCGCCAGAACAGCGACGGAAGCCAGGAGAAGCCGCCTTCCACCAGCACGATCTTGAGCTTGGGGAATTGCTCGAACACGCCTTCGAGGATCATGCTCGACATGACCGTCTGGAGGCTGTTCGAGGCCGCGAAATGTTCCTCGAGATAGAACGAGGTCCAGCCCGACGAGGTGTTGGGGCGGTAGCCGAAGGCGCCGGTGTGCAGGCCGATGGGCAGGCCGTAATGCTCGGCCGCCTCGTAGATCGGCCAGTAGCGCTTGCGCCCGGCCGGCTCCATCGTGCGCGGCGGCATGGCGATCTGCACGAAGCGGCGGTCGGTCACGCGCCGGTCGATCTCCGCCACGGCTTCCTTGGCGTCGTCCTGCGGAATGCAGATCGAGGCCTTCAGGCGCGGCTCGGGACCGGCGAACTTGTCGATCTGCCAGTCGTTGATGGCCGCGCACATGGCAGCGCCGAGATTCTGGTTCAGCGCCGTGCTGCCGGCCGCCAGCGGCTGCAGGATGCCGTAGTCGATGCCGCATTCCTCCAGCAGCTGCTTGCGCAGGAAGTCGAGGTCCGACGCCGGCGGTCCGCCGGCCGGCGGCCAGGAATCACGCCGCATGCCGCCGCCCGGCGTCATGCGCGGATAGATCATCGCGCCGAGGAACGGGTTCGGCGTGCGCATGGCGTAGTCGCGAATATGCGCCTTCCACTGCTCGGGCAGGTAGTTGAGGATTTCGGTCGGACTGCTGAAGGCCGGATGCACGTCGCAGTCCACGACGCCGAATTTCTGTTCCGTCTTTTCGGAGCGTTCGAGTACGGTTTCCATCGTCAGCCTCCCAGTCGCGGATAGGTCGCGAAAACGTTTGTCCTTAGTATCTTCTCCAGCATCTCTTCCGGCAAGCCGTCGGGCAGCACGTCGAAGCCTTCGAAGTGCCAGTGCGGATAGTCGGTCGAGAAGAGGATCATCTCGTCGCTGAGAAGATGCGAGAGCGCCGCCTTCACCTCCGCCGGGTCGTCGGGAAGATCCAGCGGCTGCGAGGTCATGCGCACGTGCCGGCGGATGATGTCGCCGGGCGAATCCTTGACCCACGGGGTCTCGATGCGCGTGCCGCGCCAGTCCTTCGACATGCGCCACATCAGCGGCGGCACCCATGTCACGCCGGACTCGATCGCCACCACCTTGAGGTTGGGGTGGCGCGTGAATACGCCCTCTGCGATCAGGCTCGCCACCTGCGTGGAGAAGCCCTGCGTCATCGAGATATGGTCCTCGATGAGATAGGAATGATAGCCGGAATGGCTCGGCGCGTTGCGGAAATTGCTGCCGGTGTGCATGCCGATCTGGAAGCCGTGCTTCTCGGCCGCCTCGTAGATCGGCCAGTAGACCATGCGGCCGAGCGGCAGCTCGGTGCCCGCCAGCGTGAGGATCTGCACGAAGCGCTTGTCGCCGGCGCGGCGCTCGATCTCCTCCACGGCCGCCGGCACGTTCTGGAACGGCACCAGCAGGGCGGCGCGCAGGCGCTCGTCGCGGTCGAGCCACTTCTCGACGATCCAGTCGTTGGTGGCGCGGCAGATGGCGGCGGCGAGATAGGGGTCGTAGAGCGCCTGGGCGCCCGACACCACGTTGAGGATACCGTGGCGCAGCTGCAGCGGATCGAGCAGGTTGCGCTGCATCGTCTCCAGCGGGTCCTTGCCGGGCTTCCAGTCCGGCCGCATGTACGGCTTGGTCCTCTCGGGCAGGGTCATCAGCTCGAGCACGTTGACCTCGCGCGAGGTGACGATCTCGCGCCAGTACTCGTCCAGATAGGGAAGCAGGTCGTCGCGGACGGGAAGCGGCGTGTGGATGTCGCAATCGACGGCCCCCGCTGTGCTGATCGCGCTCGTTGCTTCCGGTCGTTTGGGCATCAGGTTCATGACAACTCCACCCTATTTTGCCATTCGGGCCTAATAGAGACGGTCAAATGGCTGTACTTATCGGAAATGGGCCGACGTGCATTCGAAGCGCGGCGTTCCTCCCGCAGTTGCGATATAAACTAGTCCCGTTCGGCGGGCCGAACAAGGCATGCCGAACGCGTCAAAGCGGCGCGATGGCGCTTGTCGCGGCCGCGCACTGGACAGACGGCGCGGCGCGTGATTAGTAAACAAGTTAATTAAGGTCGCATCGCGTCGGCCGAGCGGAGGAAATCGTGCAGGACAAACAGACGGAGCCGCTGCGCGCGGCGCCAGCCTTTCGGCTTGAGCTCACCTATGACCGGCCGCTGGTCTTCGATTCGCAGGCGGGACAGCGCGGCTTCTTCCGCATCGTGGAGGGGATCGTCAGGGGCCCGCGCCTCGACGGCCGCATCGTCGACGACGGCGGCGACTGGATCGTCTTCCGCCCCGACGGGCTTGTCGAAACCGACAGCCGCATGATGATCGAGACGGCGGACGGCACCATCGTCTACCTGCGCAGCCGCGGCGTCCTGCGCGCCGGCGCCGACAAGCTCGCCGGCTATCGCGCCGGCGGGACGCTCGATGCCGGCGGCGCCTACTACCGCACCGCTCCCTATTTCGACACGCCGGTCGGCGCGCATGACTGGCTCACCAAGACGCTCTTTGTCGGAACGGGCAGCTTCGCGGGCGACCGCGCCACCCTCGACATCCACGAGATCCTTTAGGAGGCGGCCATGGATCCCAGGCTTGAATATGTGTTCGAGGTTCGCCTGCGGCTGAAGAAGCCGCGGCTGGAGATCAGCCCGCTGCCGGTCGGCGGCAGCCGGCTCGGCGTGCGCGTCGAGGGCGGCGAGTTCGAGGGCTCTGGCCTCAAGGGCGTCGTGCGCCCCGGCGGCGGCGAATATCCGCATGTGCGCGAGGACGGCGTGTTCTCTTTCGACGCGCGCTACCACTTGGAGCATGAGGACGGCACCGTCATCGTCGTCAACAACCGCGGCTACCGCCACGGCTCGCCCGAAGTAATGGAGCGGCTCTTCAACCTGCGCGAAGGCGACACGGTGCCGGGCGACGCCTATTATTTCCGCGCCATCTCCATGTTCGACGTCGCGCCCGGCCCGCATGAATGGCTCGGCCGCCATGTCTTCGTCGGCGTCGGCGAGCGCATGGAGATCGGCAACCGCGTCCGCTACTTCAAGGTCGTGTGAGCCGATGGACGCCGAGTTCGACTACATCATCGTCGGCGCCGGCTCGTCGGGCTGCGTGCTCGCCAACCGGCTCTCGGCCGACCCGGCAAACCGCGTCTGCCTCGTCGAGGCAGGCAAGGAGGACAAGAGCTTCCTCGTCCACCTGCCGATCGGCGTCGCCTGGCTCTTCCACCACAAGGATCTTAACTGGCGCTTCAACTCGACGCCGCAGAAACATGCCGGCGGGCGCGAGATCTACATTCCGCGCGGCAAGGTGCTGGGCGGGTCGAGCTCCATCAACGGCATGATCTACACGCGCGGACATCCCACCGATTACGACGACTGGGCGGCGGCGGGAAATCCGGGCTGGTCCTTCCGCGAGGTGCTGCCCTATTTCCGCCGGTCGGAGCACAATGTCGAGTTCGGCGACAGCCCGTACCACGGCAAGGACGGCGAGCTGAACGTCCAGTTCCTCGACATGTACAACCCGCTCTGCGACGTCATGTTCGATGCCGCGCAGCAGATGCAGTACAAGCTGATCGACGACTTCTGCGGCCCCGACCATGAGGGCTTCGCAAAACGTCAGGTGACGATGAAGAACGGCCGCCGCCATTCCACGGCGGAAGCCTTTCTCAAGCCGGTGCGCAACCGCGCGAACCTGACGGTGATGACCGAGACGCTGACGCGCCGCGTCATCGTCGAGAACGGCCGCGCCATGGGCATCGAGGTGGAGCGCGGCGGCAGGGTCGAGGTGCTGCGCGCCCGCAAGGAAGTCGTGCTGTCGGCCGGCGTCATCGGCTCGCCGCACATCCTCCAGCTCTCCGGCATCGGCAACGCCGACAAGCTGTCGAAGCTCGGCATTCCGGTCGTCCACCACCTGCCCGGCGTGGGCGAGGGGCTGCGCGAGCACATTTCCGCTGCCGTGCAATATTCGAGCCCCACCACGGTTCCATGGGGCCTGTCCTGGCGCACCGTTCCCTGGATGGCCTGGCAGGCGCTGCGCTACGTCTTCCAGCGCAAGGGCTTCTTCGCCAACAACATGCTGCATGCCGGCGGCTTCATAAAGACCGATCCGTCACTGCCGCGCCCCGATGTGCAGCTCATCCTGATGCCGGTCCATCGCGACGCCACCGGGCGCATGGGCCGCGGCCACGGCTTCGCGCTGATCGCCATCGTGCTGCGCGCCGAGAGCCGCGGCACGGTCGAGCCCGCCAGCGCCGACCCGCGCGACAACCCGCTGATCGATCCGCATTTCCTCGAGGAGGATGACGATGTCGAGACGCTGGTGAAAGGCGTCAAGATCGCCCGCACCATGCTGCAGAGCAAGCCCTTCGCCCCCTATCGCGGCGAGGAGCTGAAGCCCGGCATGGAGGTGCGGACCGACGACGAATGGCGCAAGTTCGTCCGCGAAAACTTCGTCACCGTCTTCCACCCGGTCGGCACCTGCCGCATGGGACCTGACGCGGGCGCCGTGGTCGATGCCGAGCTGAAGGTGCACGGCGTCGAGGGGCTGCGCGTCGTGGATGCCTCCATCATGCCCACCTTGATCGGCGGCAACACCAATGCGCCCGCCATCATGATCGCCGAGAAGGCCGCCGACATGATGCTCGGCCGCCCGCCCATGGAACCCGCCAGTCTGTAGAACGGGAGGCGGAGCCGCGGGCGTTCAGACGGCAACCGTGCTCATCGGGGCGCTGAGGTGCCAGCGCAGCCCGTCGCGGCGATACTCCGCATGCACGGTTCCGTCGAGCGCGTCGGAGGTGGCGCGGCGCAGGATCGTGGTGCCGAAGGAGGTCGATTTCGGCTCGTCCACCAGCGGGCCGCCATGTTCGCGCCATTCCATCTCGAACCGCGGCTGGCCGCTGGAACGGTCGATCTTCCAGCCCACCGTGACATGCCCGGCCGGCGTGCTGAGCGCGCCGTAGCGCGCCGCATTGGTCGCCAGCTCATGGATGGCGAGGCCGAGGGCCTGCGCCGCCGGCGGCTGGAGCATGACGGCAGGCCCCTGCGCGGCCACGCGGCCTTCCGGATAGTGGCGTAGCTGCGCGTCGACCAGCGCGCGCAGGTCGACGCCGCGCCATTCGCCATAGATCAGCAGGTTCTGGATGGACGACAGGGCTTGCAGGCGCTGCGATATGCGGCTGACGAGCTCGTGCGCCGGCGTCGTCGCCGCCGTCTTGCGCACCATCGCTTCCACCACCGCGAGCAGGTTCTTGGAGCGGTGGTTCACCTCGCGCATCAGCAGGCGCTGGGTCTCGGCGGCCCGGTGGCTCTCAGTGACGTCGCGCGCGATCTTCGACGCGCCGATGATCCGGCCTCCGGGCTCGCGGATGGGCGATATGGTCAGCGACACGTGGATCAGTTCGCCGTCCTTGCGCCGCCGGATGGTCTCGTAGTGGTCGATCCGCTCGCCGGAACGGATCTTGGAGATGATCACATCTTCCTCGGAATAGCGTTCCTCGGGGATCAGCAGGCGCACGGAGCGGCCGATCATCTCCTCGGCGGTATAGCCGAAAACGAGCTGAGCGCCCCGGTTCCACGACGTGATCGTGCCGTTGAGGTCCTTGGAGATGATGGCGTCGCGCGACGACTCGACGATGGCCGCGAGCAGGGCCTGCTGGTCGCTCGCCATCGATCCGGTTTCGACCAAGGTGGATACGGTCAATTCTGCCTGTCCGTGTTCATGCCCGGTCTCTCAGCGGAGCATCTCGCTAAAGTGAAAGCCGCAGTTTGTCTGGGCGCCCGACGACGGCGGCGGTGAACAGGGGACGATGACGGCTGCCGGGGCGGGCAAGGTCTAGGGGAGGGGGAACCGTTCACCGCCATCGTCCAATCCTGCAACGTGGCGGTTAATCGAAGGTTCCGCGGCGAGGCGAAATTTTTTCGGGTCATGTCCATCGTCGATGGTTTGCCTGTTTCAATGCGCCGCTCTGCGTCGATTGTTAGGCCTCAAATGCCCGGTCGCCAAGGTTTTTTACGGTTTTTCCCCGTAAACGGCACGCATTTCACCGATATCCTGCAGCTTTAACCGGAATGCGGACCAGTCGTCGGCATCCGCGATGGGTTTCCAGATCGCCTCGACTTCATCGATCAGCATGGTGCATGGAGCGCCGCGCTCGAAATAAGGCCCCTGCGCGACCGTCGGGCTGGCCGGATCACGTCCCTCGATGAGCGCCCGGGCGGCCCTGAAATCGTCGCGCGCGTAGTAGCTGGCGATCGGGCTTTCCATGGCGCGCCGGGCGGAGAGCGCGCCGCCGCGCCAGTCGAACATGAAGCGTTCGAAGGGCGCGCGGCTGTCCGCCAGGAAGCGCCACACCGCGGCGGTGAGTTCCTGGTCGGCCTCGGGCGACACGGATTTGAGGCCGAGCCTGTCGAGCATCGCGGCGTTGAAGCGATCGCGGAAGACGGGCGCGAAGCCTTCGAGGCTCTTCTGAAGGCCGGCCTGCGGCGCGAAGGGCAGCAGGCATTCGGCGAGCCGCGTCATGTTCCACAGCAGCGTGTCCGGCTGCCGGCCGTAGGCATAAAGGCCGGTCTCGTCGAAATAGGCGGCGGTGAAGGCAGGATCGAGCACCGGCGCGAACCGCCAGGGGCCGTAGTCGAAGCTCTCGCCGGTGATGTTGATATTGTCGGTGTTCAGAACGCCGTGCACGAAGCCGGCGAGCATCCAGCGCGCGCCCGTGGCCGCCACGCGCCTGCCCACCGCATCGAGGAAGGCGACCGCGCGCTCGGCGGTGTCTTCGCGCCACGCTTCCGGCAGGTAGTGGCGGATGGCGTGGTCCATCAGGCGCAGGATGTTCTCGTGCTCCTCCAGATAGAGCAGGCGCTGGAAGCTGCCGATGCGGATATGCGAATGGCTGAGCCGCACGAGCACCGCCGAGCGCGTCGGCGAAGGCTCGTCGCCGCGCCACAGTTCCTCGCCCGTCTCCACGAGGCTGAATGATTTCGACGTGTCGACGCCCAGCGCCTCCAGCATCTCGGTGGCGAGGATTTCGCGCACGCCGCCCTTCAGCGTCAGGCGGCCGTCGGCCGTGCGCGACCATGGCGTGCGCCCGCTTCCCTTGGTGCCGAAATCGAGCAGCCGCCCGTCCGCGAGGTCGCGGCACTGGCCGAACAGGAAGCCGCGCCCGTCGCCGAGGTCGGCATTGTAGGCGCGGAACTGGTGGCCGTGATAGCGCAGCGCCAGCGGCCCCGGCAGGCTTCCGGGTAGGGGCGTGAAACGGCCGAAATGCTCGATCCACTGCGCGTCGGTCAGTGAATCGAGGCCGACCCGCGCGGCCCACCGGTCGTTCCGGTAGCGCAGGATGCGCTTTGGAAAATCCGCCGCCGAAACCTCGTCGTAGAAGTCGGGGCCGAGTTCGGCGTGGCGCTGTTCGGGCTGGAAGCGGGCAAAGGCTGACATGACAAGCCATGTAGCGCAGAAGCGGGCGATGGCGAAGCGGCCGCCCGCAATATGCGATGGCTTGAACCTGCGGCGGGGCGATATAGTTCTCAGCGAAACCGCTATGGGAAGGAAACTGCCATGCGCAACCTGCTGAGATCAGCCGCCTTCGTCTTCGCGGTCGCGGCCGCGACACTGCCGGCGCTGGCCGCGCGCCCCGACGTGACGCGCATGACCTGCCCGCAGGCGCAGGAATTCATCCGCAAGCACAGCCCCGTCGTCGTGACCACCGGGCGCCACACCTACGACATGTATTTCGCCGAGGCCTATTCCTGCACCGGCCCCTACGAGGCGCAGCGCAGCTATGTCGTCACGCGCGACGGCGTCGAATGCATGATCGGCTACACCTGCGTTCCCGGCATGTGGGATTGAGCCGGCTCATGGCCGGCTGAAATCTTCTGTGACAGGCGCGGGTGATTGCCCGGCACACCCTCTTGTGCCATTGGTCCGGCCGCCAATACCGGCAAGAGGCACCGATGCTCGCGCCCGACAAGAACAGACAAGGCACCGGCGATGCCGACATCGTCGACGAGGCGATCGCGTCGCGGCGGTCTGTGCGTGCCTTCCTGCCGGACCCCGTCGACCCGCAGGCGGTCCGCGACATCCTTTCCGTCGCCTCGCGCGCGCCCTCCGGCACCAACATGCAGCCGTGGAAGGCCTATGTGACGACCGGCGCTGTGAAGGACGCCATCGGCCGGGCGGTGCTGGAATCGGGCCATCGTGCCGAGAAGGTCGTCTGGGACGAGTACCGCTACTATCCCGACAAGTTCTTCGAGCCCTATCTGACGCGCCGCCGCACGGTCGGCTTCGCGCTTTACGAATCGCTCGGCATCGCGCGCCGCGACACCGATCGCATGCGCGCCCAGCACGATCGCAACTTCGTCTTCTTCGATGCGCCGGTCGGCATGCTCTTCACCATCGACCGGCGGCTCAATACCGGCTCCTGGATCGACCACGGCATGTTCCTCCAGTCGATCATGATCGCCGCGCGGGGCAGGGGCCTGCACACCTGCCCGCAGGCCGCCTTCGCGCCCTATCACAAGGAAATCCGGCCGATCATCGGCATGGCGGAGGAGGAAATCCTCGTCTGCGGCATGGCGCTCGGTTACGAGGACACGTCGCGGCCGGAGAACAATTTCCGCACCGAGCGGGTGCCGGTGGACGAATTCGCGACATTTCTGGGTGATTGACCCAGCCGTGCTGCCGGCGCCGCTTGCCGGCCCCTGCGGCCAACCCTAAAACAGTTGCGGCGCCACTGGACACCGGACTTGATGCATTTGCCTGCCCCGACACTGGTGAAGCATTTCCAGCGAAATTTCGGTGCGGCGTTGCGTCCGGACCTGCTTTTCGCCCGGATTGCGGCGGGTCTGTTCCTGCTGGCGGTCTCGCTCGCGGCGCTGCCGGTCCTGGCGCAGGGCACGACTTCGACGCCGACCGGCATCCTTGCCGAGCAGGGGCCGGTGATCCGCGGCCTCGTTTCCGACGTGTCCAGCCTCGAGCAGCGCATCGCCGACAATGCCGATGACGACGCCCGGCTGCTGGAGATCCGCAGCCAGCTCGACGAGATCGGCCGCCGCGTCCTGACGGAAAGCACGCAGTTCCGGCCGCGCCTTTCCGACATCAATGCCCGCCTCGACCAGATCGGCCCGGCACCCGCCGACGGCCAGAGCGAGGCGCAGCAGATCGCAGACGAGCGGGCGGCGCTGACCAAGGAAAAGTCCGAGATCAACGCCGTCCTGGGCGAGGCGGAGCAGCTTTCGGTCCGCATCAGCCGCCTCATCGACCAGATCGCGCAGGTGCGGCGCGACCTCTTCGCCGGCCAGCTCTCCCGTCGCTACGACATTTCCACCGCGCTCAACGCCGACGTGCTGGCGGAGTTCCTGCGCGAGACCAGCGTGCTCACCAACCGGGTGAACTCCTGGCTCACCTTCGTCATCCGCTTCAAGCTGGAATCGGCGCTGCTGGCGCTGTTCCTGTCGCTGTCGGCCGCGGCGGTTCTGCTGCTGGGCAGCAGGCGGCTCTTCGGCCGCCTCATCGTCGCCGATCCGGACCAGGCCGAGCCGTCCTATCTCAGCCGCCTCTCCGTCGCCTTCTGGTCGACCCTGCTGCCGTCGCTGGCCGTCGCGACCTTCTTGGGCGCGACCTACTTCTTCCTGCAATATTACAATGTGTTGCGGCAGGATATTACGCCGATCCTGGTGACGCTTTTCAACGTCATCGCCACGGTCTTCTTCATCAACCGGCTGGCGAGCGCGGCCTTCTCGCCCAGCCTGCCCAACTGGCGCCTGGTGCCGGTGGAGACGCGGGCGGCGCGCACGCTCTACTGGCTGGTCTGGTCGATGTCGATCGTCACCGGCGCCGATTTCGTGCTCACCCGCGTCAGCACGGTGCTGTCCTCGCCGCTCTCGGTCACGGTCGCAAAAAGCCTCGTCGCCACCGTCATCGTCGGCGTGCTGCTGATCCTGGTTTCGCTGGTGAGGCCGTTCCGCGCCGAGGATGGCAGCGCAAAACCCTGGCCGATGCTGCTGCGCTACCTCATGCGCTTCGTCGGCGGGGTGACGATCGTCGCCGCCATCCTGGGCTATATCGGCTTCGCGCGCTTCGTCTCGCAGCAGGTGGTCATCACCGGCGGCATCCTGGCGACCATGTATATCGGCTTCCTGTCGGCGCGCGGCCTGTCGGACCTCGGCGCGCTGCGCGAGACGACGCTCGGCCGGCGGCTGCTCGACCGGCTAAAGCTCGATGAATCGGCGGAGGATCAGGTCGGCCTCGCGCTCAGCATCGTCATCAACGTGCTCGTGCTCGCAATCGGCATCCCGCTCATCCTGCTGCAATGGGGTTTCCAGTGGGGCGACATCGGCACATGGGTGGCCGGCGTCGTGCGCGAGGTGCGCATCGGCTCCATCTCGATCTCGATGGTCGGCATCTTCACCGGCATCGTCGTCTTCGTCCTCGGCTACTTCTTCACCCGCTGGTTCCAGGGCTGGCTCGACGATTCGGTCATGGCGCGCGGCCGCGTCGACGCCGGCGTGCGCAATTCGATCCGCACCGTCGTCGGCTATGCCGGCCTTGCGGTGGCGGCGCTGATCGGCGTCTCGGCGGCCGGCATCAACCTGTCGAGCCTCGCGCTGGTGGCCGGCGGCCTGTCGCTCGGCATCGGCTTCGGCCTGCAGAACATCGTCCAGAACTTCGTCTCCGGCCTGATCCTGCTGGCGGAACGGCCGTTCAAGGCCGGCGACTGGATCGTCGCCGGCTCGGTCAGCGGCACGGTAAAGAAGATCAGCGTGCGCGCCACCGAGATCGAGACCTTCCAGCGCCAGACCGTGATCCTGCCGAACTCGGAGCTCATCAACGCCGCGGTCGGCAACTGGACCCACCGCAACAAGCTCGGCCGCGTCGAAATGAAGATCGTCGTCGCCTATGGCAGCGATGCGCGCCGCGTGCAGGCGCTGCTGCTGGAGGTGGCGCGCGGTCACCCCTCGGTGCTGCGCAATCCCGAGCCGGCGGTCATCTTCACCAATATCGCTGACACCGGCCTCGAATTCGAGATACGCGTCTTCGTCGCCGACATCACCGGCGGCCTCGGCGTGCAGAACACGCTGCGCATGGCCGTCTACGAGGCGCTTCTGGCCGAAGGCGTCAGGATACCCTACACGCCGCGCGCCTTTTATCCCGAGCCGCCGCCCGAGCCCGAGGCCGAGCCGGCCGCGCAGGACCCGGCGCAGCCGGCAGAGCAGCCGCCGGCCGACGAAGCCAGGTCGACGAAGCCGTCGCGCCGCAAGCCGGATCCCGAGTGATCGCCGCCTGCACCGTCAGAACATGCCCCGTCCGTCGAGCATGCGGACCAGCCACAGACCGCAGAACAGCGCCCCGATGGAAAGGATGACGGAGCTCGCCACATAGGCTGCGGCGGCCAGCGGCTGGCCTCTTTCCCAAAGCAGCGCGGCGTCGAGCGAGAAGGCCGAGAAGGTGGTGAAGCCGCCGAGGGTGCCGGTCGTCAGGAACAGGCGCACGGGTTGGGGAAGACCGCTCCTGATCGCCCAGTATTCGGCGACGAGGCCCATGACGAGCGAACCGGCGATGTTGATGAGCAGCGTGCCGACGGGAAAGCCCGTGCCGAACATGCGCAGCGCGGCGAGATTGATGCCGTGACGCAGCGCGCCGCCGATTCCCGCACCCAGGAAAACGATAAAAAAGCCCACGCATGCCTCCTTCTGCGCTCAAAGGGCGCGAAAAGCAGGCGTCATCAGCAACAGCGCGGTTTTGAGGGAGACACCATTCCCTTTGAGCGTCAGATAGCAGGTGAAAACGCCTGCAACAAGCTGTCTTCACGACCGCCCTGCCGGGAACGACTTCGAAATTCGGGCCATGGCCCAGCTGAATGGATCGTTCAGTTGCGGTTCAGCTTCGCCACCGTATAAGGTTGTCGAACGCGGGCGATCGGCTCCGCGCAAGAAGAGGCGGTGGCGACACCGGAAATGCGATGAAGACAGTTGCCTTGACCTTTGCTGCGATCCTTGCCGGCACGGCGGTGTCGCTGGCGGCAAGCGCGACGAATACCGACAGCGAGCCGCGCACGATCGTCGTGACGGAAGGCGGCACGCAGTCCGAGCTTCTGATCGCGGCCGGCGAGACCGTCCAGTTCTGCCAGAACGGCTGCTTCGTCACCATGCCCAATGGCGACCGCGAGGCGCTGACCGGCGGCGAGGCGATCGAGATCACCGGCGGCCGCGCCCGCTTCCGCTGAATTCCGGTACAGGCTCTCCCTGAATCGTCCCCGATACCCGCCCGGTTTCGGGGACACGCCACGTGCCGGCGGGTCGCGAAAACGTGAACCGATCGCGGCCTCTGCGGCTAGGCAGTCTTGCCCGACGGCGTCATCATCCCGTCATGGAACGCCGATTCACCAGCCTTCGCCTCGTGAATGCCGCCATCGCCTCCCTCGGAGCCTGTGTTCTCGCCGCGCTCGCGCCTTCGCAATCCAGCGCCCAGGAAGCCGTCGACGTCGAGCTCGTGCTGGCGGTCGATGTCTCGCTTTCCATGTCCCACGACGAATTGAGGATCCAGCGCGACGGCTACGCGGCGGCGCTGACGCATGACCATGTGCTGAACGCCATCCGCGACGGGCTGCACGGCAAGATCGCCGTCGCCTATTTCGAATGGGCGGGCGAGGGATCGCAATACCTCGTCGTGCCGTGGACCGTGATCGCCTCGCGCGCGGATGCCGAGGCGATCGCCGCCAGGATCAGCGCCAACCCGCCCAACAGCGCCCGGCGCACCTCCATCTCCAGCGGCTTGCGCTATGCGCATGACCTGTTCGCCGAATCCGCCTTTCGCGGCACCAAGCGCGTCATCGACGTCTCCGGCGACGGGCCGAACAATCAGGGCGAATGGGTGAACGTCGTGCGCGACGAGATCGTCGGGCGCGGCATCGTCATCAACGGCCTGCCGCTGATGACGCGCGGCGGCGTGGCCAGCGGCTTCGATATCGCCGACCTCGACCGCTACTACGAGCATTGCGTCACCGGCGGCCCCGGGTCCTTCGTCGTGCCGGTCAACGACTGGCAGAATTTCCCGGAAGCAGTGCGGCGCAAGCTGGTCATGGAGATCGCCGACAGCGCCACCGATCCGTATTTCCGTCGCGGCACGCCGTCGCGCCCGCCGGTCATCCGCGCGGCGGAAGCATATGACTGTCAGGTCGGCGAAAAGCGCTGGCGCGGCCGGTCATGGGACTGGGGCACGCCCTGACCGCGCCCCGCGCCGCGCTTCATCCCCGCGCCGCCTCGATCACCCGGTCCGACCCGGCATAGAGCTCGTCCACCAGTTCGGCGCGGTTGCGCAGCACAGCGCGCTGGTTGAGCGAGCCCTTGTCGGTCAGTTCGCCGGCGTCCATCGACGGCGGCTCGGCCACGACGAGCAGCCGGCGCACGCGGTTCGATGAGCCGGTCGACTTCGCCGCCAGCGCGGTGAGCTTCTCCTTCAGCGCCGCATGGAACGCCGGATCGTCGGCCTTCGCCGGGTCCTTGGGGAAGAAGAGCGCCCCCAGATAGGGCTTGTCGGCGCCGGTGATCGCCACCTCGCGCACGAGGTCGCCGAAATGCTCGATCAGCGTCATGCGCAGCGCGCCCGTGTTCACCCAGGTGCCGGTGTCGAGCTTGAAATTCTCGGCCGTGCGGCCGTCGAAGCGGAAACCCTTGGTCAGGTCCTGCGGGTCGACCGGGATCAGCGCGTCGCCGAAGCAGTAATAGCCTTCCTCGTCGAATACCCTGGCCGACAGTTCCGGCTGGCGCCAGTAGCCGGTCATGATGTTCGGCCCCTTCACCCGCGCGTCGTACTTGCCCTCGAAGGGCACCAGCTTGAGGCTGACGCCGGGAACCGGCAGGCCGACATTGCCGGCGCTGTCCTGCGGCCATGTGCAGTAGATCGCGCCGGGCGCGGTCTCCGTCGCGCCGAGCCCGGTGCCGATGACGATGCGGCCGCCGGTGGTCTCCACGGCCAGCCGCTCCAGCGCGTCCCACAGGTGCTGGGCGAGCGAGGCGCCCGCATACCAGAGCATGCGCAGGTTGCGGAAGAAGTTCTGCCGCAGCTCGGCATCCTCCTCCAGATAGGGGATGAGCGCGTCGAAGCCTGTCGGCACGTTGAAATACCAGGTCGGCGACACCTCCTTGAGGTTGCGCACCGTCTTCCACGTGTCGGCCTTGGTCGGGCGGCCGTCGTCGATATAGAGCGTGCCGCCGCTGAACATGGTCATGAAGAAGACCTTGTTGCCGCCGGCCGTGTGGTTCCACGGCGCCCAGTCGAGCACCACCGGCGGCTCCTCCTTGAGGAAGGCGAAGGCTTCGCGGGTCTGCGTCTGGTTGGCGCAGATCATGCGGTGCGTGTTCGGCACCGCCTTGGGCGTGCCGGTGGAGCCGGAGGTGAAGAGGAATTTCGCCACCGTGTCGCCGGTGATCTGCGCATTCGCTGCGTCCACCGCCGGCGTCGGCTGGGTTTCGAGCAGCTTCGCATAGGGGATCACGCCCTGCGCATCCGTATCGGCGATGAAGACGGCATCGGGCGCCGATGCCTTCACCGCCGCCGCAAAGGCGTCCGCGTCGGCCGCATAGACCATGCCCGGCGTCACCGAGGCCATGGTCTCCTTGAGCCGGCCATAGTCGCCGCCGGCCATGGCATAGGTCGGGGAGATCACTGCGCAGGCCACGCCCGCATACATGGCGCCGAGCTCGATCGAGGCATGCTCGATGTCGTTGCCGGACAGGATGGCGACCGGCCGGTCGGCCGACAGGCCGGCATCGAGAAGGAACTGGCCGATGCGCCGCGCGCGGTCATACATCTCGGCATAGGTGATCTTGCGCCAGTCGCCGCCCGTCTTGCGGTCGGCGAGGAAAACCGCGTCCGGCCTGGTCCTGGCGAAATCCGCCAGCGGGTCGGTCGCGCGCGTGGGGTAGGGCGGCAATGGATGGCGCTCCTCCACATAGATCGTGCCGTCGGCAAGCGTCCTGATTTCCGGGTCCGGTTTCAGGAAAGACACCTTGCGCATGGGGGCATCGGCCCAGTTCTTTGCGGACATGTTTCCTCCTCCTCGCGCAGATCGACAGGCTTTTTCGTGCGGTACACCCGCATGCCGCGCCGTCCAAGGGAAATGTTGCCGCATGAATGCGTTACGTCGCATCTTGCATGTCAGCGCGCAGTGTCGCCCCCCGCGCGGCTGCGCTCGGCGATCCGGCGGATCGACTGCACGAGGATCGAGGCCGACGGCGCCATCAGCCCCTTGCGGCGCCGGTAGACGCGGAAGGCGCGCGTCCAGTCGAGCTCGGGCACGTCGATGCGCACGAATTCGCCGCGCTCGACCTCGGGCGCGACCAGCGGCAGCGGCATCCAGCACAAGATGTCCTCGGTCACCACGGCGGTCTTGATGACATGCACCGAGCGCGAGACGATGCAGGGCATTTTGGGCTCGATCGCCTGGTAGTGGAAGCGCCGCAGCCATTCGCGCGCCACCGGCGTGCCGATGGGCGGCAGCGCCCAGTCCTGATGCGCGGCCTCGGCCAGCGTCACCCGGCCTTGCCGCGCCAGCGGATGGTTTGCGCGCGCAAAGGCCGACACCGTATCGTGCAGCGCGTCGGTCGTCGCCAGCGTGATCTCGTCGTCCGCATAGGGTTCCGGCGAGATGGCGATGTCGACCTCCCCGGCCTTCAGCGCCTCGAGCAGAAGGTCCTCCAGTTCCTCGACGATCTGGAACTGCACGTCGGGATGTTTCCGCCGCGCCTCGGCGATGGCGTCGATCAGGAAGCCGCCGGTCACGCTCGCCACGCCGCCGACGCGCACCACGCCGCGGCTGGCCCCCTTCATCTGCGCGATCACGTCGTCGGCGTTGCCGATCTCCGAGACCAGCAGTTGCGCGTATGGCAGCAGCGCCTCGCCGAACACTGTGGGCCGCACGCCGCGCGTCGTGCGGTCGAACAGCGGCACGCCATAGCCTTCCTCGAGCAGGCGCAGCGTGCGGCTTAGCGCCGGCTGGGTTATGTTCAGGGCGTTCGCCGCCCGGCCGAGACTGCCGCATCTTGCGCATTCGAGCAGGACGGCGGCCGAGCGTGCATCCAAAGTCATAAGCTGATGTAATGGCTTTTTGGGATTTCATCAATTCCTTGTTGAGGCCCGGCCTGTAAGGATGCGGCAGCAAGAATGTCCCGGCACGTTGCGTTATTCAGCCGGGCGAGGGAGGCCTGCCCATGAACCGGATGAACCCGGACGCCGATTTCGGCACGCGTGCGAAAAGCCTGACGGTCGGCGACGCCGTCTTCGACTTCCTGCGCCGCCACGGCATGACGAAGATCTTCGGCAATCCGGGATCGACCGAACTGCCCATGTTCGTCAATGTCCCGGCCGATTTCTCCTATGCGCTGGGGCTTCAGGAATCCATCGTCGTGGCGATGGCCGACGCCTATGCGCAGGTCACCAACAGGCCGGCCTTCGTCAACCTTCATTCGGCTGCCGGCCTCGGCCACGCGCTGGGGAATATCTACACCGCCTTCCGCAACCGCACGCCGCTCATCATCACCACCGGCCAGCAGGTGCGCGACCTGCTTCCCTATGATCCGTTCCTCTTCAACGAGGCGCCGACCGAGTTCTCGAAACCCTATGTGAAATGGGCGGTGGAGCCGGGTCGCGCCGAGGATGTTCCGGCGGCGATCGCGCGCGCCTACTATCTCGCCATGCAGCCGCCGCGGGGCCCGGTGCTCGTCTCGGTGCCGCTGGACGACTGGGACAAGCCGGCGCAGCCGATCGCCGATCGCGACGTCAGCCAGGTGATGGGCCTCGATCCTTCCGCGCTCGACCGCATCGTGGAGCGGGTGGACCGTGCCCGCGCGCCGGTCATCGTGGCCGGTCCCGGCATCGACATCGACGGCGGCTGGGATGCGACCGTGCGGCTGGCGGAGCGGCTGCAGGCCAAGGTCTGGGTCAGCCCGCTTTCGGCGCGCTGCAGCTTTCCCGAGCGCCATCCGCTCTTCGCCGGCTTCCTGCCGGCGCACCAGCCGCAACTGTCGCGCTGCCTCGACGGTTCGGATTTCGTGCTCGTCATGGGCGCGCCGGTCTTCACCTATCACTTCCCGGGCGACGGCGACCATGTGCCGGCCGGCGCGGAACTGTGCCTGATCACCGACGACCCCAAGCAGGTCGCGGGCGCGGCGACGGGCATGGCGGCCCTGTCGAACCTGCGCGTCGCTGCCGAGGCGATCGGCGAGCGGGTGCGCGAACGGCCGCTGCGCAACGACCTGCCCGCCCGCGTGGTCCCGCGCGTCGCGCAACCTCAGGGCATCACCAATGCGTTCCTGTTCCAGACGCTGACCGACCTTCGTTCGCCCGACAGCATCGTGGTGGAGGAGGCGCCGAGCGCGCGCGGCGACCTGCACGACCATTTCCCGATCGAGCGCGAAGGCGGCTTCTTCGCCACGGCCAGCGGCGGTCTGGGCTACGGCCTGCCGGCGGCCGTCGGGGCCGCGCTGACCAGGCCGGACAAGCCGGTCATCTCCATCATGGGCGACGGATCGAGCCTCTACGCGATCCAGTCCTTATGGTCCGCGGCCGAATATGAAGCGGACCTGCTGGTGGTGATATTGAACAATGGCGGCTATGCTGCGCTGAAGGGTATCGCCGACAAGACCAATGCCGCGCGCGTCGCCGGCGTCGACATCGGCCATATCGATTTCGTCGCCATCGCCAAGGCGCAGGGCTGTCATGCCGAGCGCTGCGAGACGGGTGCCGATCTTGCGCCCCAACTACGGAACCTTCTGTCCATGAAGGGGCCGCGACTTTTGGAAGTTGTCCTGCAAAAGGAGGAAAAACCCATGAACGTGATGACCAAGCCTGTAGCCGCACAGCCCAAGGCGCCCGAGAAATTCTTCATCGGCGGCCGCTGGCTGGAGCCGATTTCCCGCCAGAAGCTCGACGTGGTTTCGCCCGTCACCGAGGAAGTGATCATCCGCTATCCGGAAGCCGGCCAGGCCGACATCGACCGTGCGGTCTCGGCCGCGCGCGACGCCTTCGACAACGGCCCGTGGCCGCGCATGTCGCCGGCCGAGCGCGCCCGCTACCTGCGCAAGATCGCCGCCAACCTGACGGAGCGGCTGGACGACATCGCGACCGCCTGGACCACGCAGGTCGGCGCGCCGATCGGCCTCACCAAGAAGCTCGTCGGCCAGAACCCGCAGCTCTTCAACTATTTCGCCGACCTGATCGAGACCTATCCCTTCGTCGACGAGCGCAAGCGCTCCGACGGCGGCCGCGCCCGCGTGGTCAAGGAGCCGGTGGGCGTCTGCGCGGCGATCACGCCGTGGAACGCGCCGCTGGTCCTTCTCACCTACAAGATCGCCGCCGGCCTCGCTTCCGGCTGCACCTTCGTGTCCAAGCCATCGCCGGAGACGCCGCTCGAGGCCTACATCCTCGCCGAGGCGATCGAGGCCGCGGGCCTTCCCGAGGGCGTGTTCAACCTGGTGCCGGCCGGCCGCGAGGGTGGCGACTATCTCGTGCGCCACAAGGGCATCGACAAGGTGGCCTTCACAGGCTCGACCGCTGCCGGAAAGCACATTGCCGCCGTCTGCGCCGAGCGCCTGGCGCGCGTCAGCCTGGAGCTGGGCGGCAAGTCGGCCGCGGTGCTGCTGCCGGATGCGGACTTCAAGGCGGCGATGGCCAGTATCGTGCCTTATTCCATGCCGATCACCGGCCAGGTCTGCTTCTCGCTGACCCGCATTCTCGTGCCGGAAAGCCGCAAGCAGGAGTTCCTGGACATCTATCTGGGTATCGTCTCCGGCATCAAGGTCGGCGACCCGATGGACCCGGCCACGCAGATGGGCCCGCTCACCATGGCGCGCCAGCTTTCGCGGGTCGAGGGCTACATCGCCGCCGGCCGCGCCGAGGGTGCAACCGTCGCTTGCGGCGGTGGCCGTCCGCAGGGCTTCGACAAGGGCTACTTCATCGAGCCGACCGTCTTCACCGACGTTCAGCCCGACATGAAGATCGCGCAGGAAGAGATCTTCGGCCCCGTCGTCTCCGTCATCACCTATACCGACGAGGAGGATGCGGTCCGCAAGGCGAACAACTCGACCTACGGCCTCAACGCCTCGGTCTATTCGGCCGATGAGGACCGCGCCTATGCCGTCGCCCGCCGCATCCGCGCCGGCAACGTCACGGTCAACGGCATGATCGTCGATCCGACGCTGCCCTTCGGCGGCTTCAAGGAGTCGGGCATGGGCCGCGAAGGCGGCATCGAAGGCCTCGACAACTATCTCGAGTCCAAGACGATCAGCCTCGTCGGCTGATCCGGTCGGCATCGGAAACGAAAGGCCGCCGGAGCGATCCGGCGGCCTTTCGCGTCTGGGCAGGCCCGACGCGAAAGGCCCGCACCGCGAAAGCGGTGAAATGGCCTGAACCGGCCTTGTGTGCGCCCGGCAATCGCTGTCCATAGGGGTCATGCTGTCCCCGCCTGTCGACGTTTCGTCGCTGATCTTCCTCCTCTTCGCCGCCCTTGCCGCCGGTCTGGCGCGGGGTTTCTCCGGTTTCGGCTCGGCGCTGATCTTCGTGCCATTGGCCAGCACCGCCGTCGGCCCGCTCATCGCGGTGCCGCTGCTGCTCGTTGTCGACGGCATCCTGACGCTCGGCCTGATCCCGCCCGCGGCGCGACGCGCCGACCGCCGCGACGTCGGTCTCATGGCGCTCGGTGCGCTTGTCGGCGTGCCGAGCGGCGTCTGGCTGCTGAGCCGCCTCGATCCGCTCGCCATCCGCTGGTCGATCGTCGCGATCGTCATCCTGCTGCTTGCGCTGCTGGTGTCGGGATGGCGCTATCGCAGTCCCCCACGACCCCCGGTGACGGTGGCCGTCGGCGCCATCTCCGGCCTGCTGACGGGGATCGCCCAGATCGGCGGGCCGCCCGTCATCGCCTACTGGCTCGGCGGTGCAATCCCGGTGATCGTGCTGCGGGCGAACTTCATCCTCTATTTCGCCATTTCCACCGTGCTGTCCGCGGTCAGCTATGTGTGGAGCGGGCTGGTCACGGCTGAGGTTCTCGTCCTCGCCGTCTGCATGGCGCCGCTCTACGGCATCGGCCTGTGGCTGGGCAGCCGGATGTTCGGCATGGCGAGCGAACTGACCTTCCGCCGCATCTGCTATGCGATGATCGCAGCGGCCGCGCTGTTCAGCATGCCGATCCTGGATGGCCTGCTTCGATAGGAGCTACAGCACCTCGAAGAAGCCGATGCGCACGGCATCGGGCAGGCGCTGGCCCGAGCCGACGAAGACCGTGCGGTTGACCCAGGCATAGCGGGGATCGCCGCAATGGAGACGCGGCCAGGTGCGCATGTAGTAGAGGGAGGGATCGACCGCCTCGCCCGCCGCGAGCCTGGCGATCACATCGGCCGGGCCGTGCCGGTAGCCGAAGTTGCGCACGTCGATCAGTGCGCCGTCATGCGTCTCGATGGCGTAGCGCGTGTCGAGCTCGGCATATCCCTCGTCGAAGACCGTCTGCCAGTCGGCGCCGAGATGCAGGAGCTTTCCGCGGATGCGATCGCCGGCGACCGTGCCGCCGACGATCGGGATGATGCGGGCGCGACCGCCCGGCGCAGCGCCCCGCTCAATCGGGTCTGCGAGCCGGACCTCCAGCTCGCAGACGAAGCGCAGGGCAGGGGCCTGCATCGTCAGCCGCCGCGCATGGTCAGCGGCAGCCACAGCGCGATGGCCGGGAAGATGATCAACAGGATCATCCGGATGATGTCCGTCAGGATGAAGGGCATCACGCCGCCGTAGATCGTCGTCAGCTTCACCTCTTTCGCGATTGAGTTGATCACGAAGACGTTGATGCCGACCGGCGGGCAGATCATGCCGAGCTGGCAGGCCGTCACGATGATGATGCCGAACCAGATCGGGTCGAAGCCCAGATGCATCACGACCGGGAACACGATCGGCACCATCAGGATGATCATCGACATTTCGTCCATCAGCGCGCCGGCGATGAAGAATGCGATGAGGATCAGCGACAGCGTGCCGTAGGGCCCGAGGTCGAGCGCCACCATGAAGGCGGTGAGCTTCTGCGGCGTCTGGGTGATGGCCAGGAAGTAGCCGAACAGCATCGCGCCGATCAGCACCGAGAAGAGCACCACCGACGTGCGCAGCGCCTCGACGAGGCTGTCCATGATCTGCTTCGGCGACAGCCGCCGCCGCGCCACGCTGATCGCCAGCGTGAGGAAGGCGCCCACTGCCGCCGCTTCGGTCGGCGTCGCCAGGCCCATATAGATCGAGCCGATGATGGCGATGAACAGCAGCAGCACCGCCCACACGTCCTTCAGCGACGCGAATGCCTCGCGAACGTCGAACTTGTTGCCGGGCGGCAGACGCTTGCCGTGCGCGATCCGCACGGTGATCATGTACATCACGGTGGCCATGATGCCCGGCACGATGCCGGCGATGAAGAGCTGGCCCACGTCGGACTCGGTCAGGAAGGCGTAGACCACCATGATGACCGACGGCGGGATCAGGATGCCCAGCGTGCCGCCGGCCGCGATGACGCCCGTCGAGGTGCTGTCCTGATAATTGGCCTTGCGCATCTCCGGCAGCGCGATCTTCGTCATCGTCGCCGCGGTGGCGATGGAGCTGCCGCAGATGGCGGCGAAGCCGGCGCAGGCCGAGATCGTCGCCAGCGCCATGCCGCCCTTGAACTGCCCCAACCAGGCATTGCCCGTGCGGAACAGCTCGCGCGACATGCCCGAATTGGTGGCGAAGACGCCCATCAGCACGAAGAAGGGCACGAGGCTGAGGTTGAAGTCGGTGATGACGCGGATTGGCGACGTCGTGAGAAGGTTGAGCGCCGGCTGGATGCCGCGGATCGACGCAAAGCCGAACACGCCGACGAATCCCATCGCCACGCCGAGCGGCACGCGCAGCGCCATCAGCACGAACATGGCGACGAAGCCGAGAATTGCGACCCAGTCTGCGGTACTCATAGGCCCTGCTCCTCGGCGGCTTTTTCGAGAGACGTCGGCTCGCGGTTGAGCACGAGCGCGGCGGTGGTGGTGATGATGCTGACGGCGCAGCCGACCCAGATCAGTGCGATGAACGGCCATGCCGGCAGGCGCAGGTCGAAGGTCGCCTCATTGCTGAAGTAGGCGCTGCGCAGGCGGAAGAACATCTGGTAGGTGAGCAGGATCGTGAAGGCGAGAAGCAGCGCCCAGGCGATGAAGTCGATCGCCTTGCGCCCCCGCGCCCCCGAGACCTCCCAGAGGGCGTCGACGGCGATATGGCCGCCGCGCAGGCCGATGGAGGCATAGCCCCACATGAGGCAGGCGCCGATCAGATAGCGCGAGAGGTCGAACGCGTCGGGAATGGCATAGGCGAAGAAGTAGCGGGCAACTGTGGAGGACACGATCAGCAGCGTGACGGTTCCGAGCAGGATGCCCGCCACGATGTCGACAATGTCGCAGAAGCGTTGAAGTAGTCGTGTCATGGTGATGTCCCCGGTTGCGGGTCCCCCCGCGAAAGCAGACAGGCGCCGCTAAGCGCCTGTCTACGATACCGTGTGGTTGGCCGAGTTCCTACTTCACGTTGGCGTCGTACTTCGCCAGCGTGTCCTCGAGGCTCTTCCAGGCCGCATCGGTGTCGATGCCCTTGGCCGCCGCCGCCTTGGCCCACTCGCCGCGGAGCGACCCGGTGGCGTCCTTCCACTGCTGGGTTTCCTCGGCATTGGGCTTGTACATGGTGTGGCCGGCGTCGATCATCTTCTGGCGGCCTGCGAATTCGGCATCGGCCCAGCCCGAAGCCATCTTCTCGGCCCACTCCGGCGTGCAGTGGTCGTCGATGACCTTGCGGTCCTCGGGCGACAGCGCGTCGATCTTGGCCTTGTTCATGACGAAGGAGAAGATCGTCACGTAGAAGGGCATGTCGAGGTGATGGGTCGTCGTGTCCTGGAGGCCGAAAGTGTAGATCGAGTTCCACGGCGAGGCGGTCATGTCGGCGCCGCCGCTGGTGATCAGGTCGCGCATCTCGCCGGCCGGAACCTGCACGGAGCCGGCGCCGAGGGCGCTGATCATGCGGGCCATCGTGCCATGGGCGGGACGCACCTTCTTGCCGTTCAGGTCGGACGGCTTCTGGATCGGGCCCTTGGTGCCATGCAGCGTGCCCGGATCGTGCAGGTGCGCCATGCAGTAATAGACGTCCGACATCTCCTTCTCGGCAAACTGGCGATACCATTCGTCATAGGCGCGCGAACCGCCCTTGGCGTTGGCGATGGTGAAGGGGATCTCGCCCGCCGAGATGATCGGGAAGCGGCCCGGCTGGTAGCCGGGATTGATGAAGGCGATGTCGACGATGCCGTCGCGCGCCATGTCGTAGTGGTCGGGCGCCGCGCCGAGCTGCGACGCCGGATAGATGGTGATCTCGATGCGCCCGTTGGAGGCCTGCTTGATCGACTCCGCCCACGGCACCATGCCGGTGGGCTGCAGGGCGTGCGTCGGCGGCACCCAGTGCGACAGGGTCATTTCCACTTCGGCCGCATGGGCCGTGCCCGTCGCCAGTGCGGCGAACGCGGCGGATGCCATCAAAGTCTTCATGTTCATTGTTCAGGTCCTCCTTTGAACTGAAATTTCCCGGAGCATCCGCGGGAATGCTCCGGGTTTCTTGTCTTACGCAAGAACGCTGCGCGCCTCTGCCGGAACTGGCCTAGCCGGCAAACGAATTGTACTTCTTCAGCGTGTCGACCAGGCTGTTGTAGATCGCGTCGGCATCCTGCCCCTTGCCGCTTATCGACTTTTTCCACTCTTCGGTAAGAGGGGCAGCCGCATCCTTCCACAGCTTCAGCTGCTCGTCGGTGGGCTTGTGGAAGACGTGCTTGGGATCGGCTGCGAGCTTGTCGCGACCGCCTGCCTCGACGTCGGCCCAGCCGGACGACATCTTCTCGGCCCATTCGGGCGTGCAATGGTCCTCGACGACCTTGCGGTCGCCTTCCGGCATCGACGCCAGCTTGTCCTTGTTGATCACGAAAGCGTTGATCGAGGCGTAGAGCGGCACGTCGAGATGGTGCGTCACAAGGTCGGCGACGCCGAAGATGTAGAGCGACTCCCACGGCGACTGCGTCATGTCGGCGGTGCCGTTGGCGATCACGTCGCGCATCTCGGCGGCCGAGACCTGCACCGAGGTGCCGCCCAGGCTGGAGACGAAGCGCGCTTCCGTGCCGTTGGCCGGGCGAACCGCCTTGCCGCGCACGTCCTCGGGCACGAGGATCTTGCTCTTGGCGTGGAAGGTGCCCGGATGATGCGACAGCGCCATGCAGAAATAGACGTCCGCCATCTCCTGCTCGGCATATTGCTTGTACCATTCCGTCAGCGCGCTCATGCCGGCCTTGGCATTGGCGAAGTGGAACGGCAGTTCCGCCGCCGACATGATCGGGAAGCGGCCGGGCTGGTAGCCGGGATTGATGAAGCTGATGTCGGCGATGCCGTCGCGCGCCATGTCGTAATGGTCGGCCGCGGCGCCGAGCTGCTGGGCCGGGAATATCTCGATGACGACGCGTCCGTCCGTGGCGTCGCTGATCGATTTCGCCCACGGCTCCATGCCGAGCTTCTGCAGCGGATGCGTCGGCGGCACCCAGTGAGCCAGCGTCAGCTTGGTTTCCTGCGCGAATGCGCTGCCGCCGGCGAGAAGCGAGACCCCAAGCGCCAGCGCAGTCAAAGACCGTGTATACATCAGTTCCTCCTACAAAGCAGGTCGCCGGCTTGCCACTCCTCCGCCCCGGCTTCAACCCTCAGACGCTACTATCACCATACAAAACGCTCATACACAAGGCGTTTACCATGCATTCAGGCGCCCCCGCCTATCCGTTCCGGGCACAGGCTGGCCTTCGTCAACCATTACGCAAGGTCGCCCGCCGCAGGCGGTGGACGCGTTTGTGCATACAAACTATAAGCAGGGGTGAGTGTCCGCCTGGGAGGTGGGGCGAGGGGAGAAGGCGCTGGCGAACGTCGCGCTGCGTGTCGATCTTCCTTGTCCTTCATGCTCCCGCATGGCGACGTCCGGCCGCAGGGCCGCGTGCAATCCGAGTGGGGGTAATGACATCATGAAAGTTGGCGACGCGATCGCGGAAATCCTGAAGCGCGAAGGCGTGGAGATCGTCTTCGGCTATCCGGTCAATCACGTGCTGGAACATGCCGCGGTCGCCGACATCAGGCCGATCATCGTGCGGCAGGAACGCATCGGCCTGCATATGGCGGACGCCGTCTCGCGCCTCTCGTCCGGCAAGAAGATCGGCGTCTTCGTGATGCAGCTCGGACCGGGCGCGGAAAATTCCTACGGCGCGGTGGCGCAGGCCTATGCGGAATCCGTGCCGGTGCTGGTCATGCCCGGCGGCTATCCGCGCAAGCTCGCCCATGTCAGCCCCAACTTCAATTCGTCCATTTCCATGCGCGACGTGTCGAAGTCGGCCGAGCCGATCAACGTGCCGGCGGACATCCCGGCGATCTTCCGGCGCGCCTTCACGCAGCTGCGCAACGGCCGCGGCGGCCCGGTGATCGTGGAGATCCCGAACGACATCTGGGACCAGGAAGTGCCCGAGCCGCTGGACTACCGCCCGGTGCTGGCGACGCGTTTCGGCCCCGAGCCCTCGGCCGTCGACGAGGCGGTGGAGATGCTGCTCTCGGCCAGGCGGCCGGTCATCTATGCGGGGCAGGGCGTGCATTATGCGCGCGCATGGCCGCAGTTGAAGGCGCTGGCCGAGCGGCTGGCCATTCCCGTCTGCACCAGCCTCGAGGGCAAGAGCGCGTTTCCGGAGGACCATCCGCTGGCGCTGGGCGCCGGCGGCAACGCCATCCCCAAGACCGTGCGGCATTTCCTCGACAATGCCGACCTGATCTTCGGCATCGGCTGCTCCTTCACCGAAAGCGCCTTCGCCGTGCAGATGCCGCCGGCGAAGACGGTGATCCACGCCACGCTCGACCCCGCCCATGTCAACAAGGACTATGAGGCCAAGGTCGCGCTCGTGGGCGATGCCGCGCTCACCCTCGACGCGGTGCTGGAGCGCCTCGACCGCCGCAAGGTGGCGCCGCGCGCCTGGACCGGACCGGCCGACGAGATCGCCAGGGTGCGCGCAAGCTGGCTCAAGGAGTGGATGCCGAAGCTCACCTCCAACGAGAACCCGATGACGCCCTATCGCGTGCTGTGGGACCTGCAGAAGACGGTGGACGTCGCCAACACCATCATCACCCACGATGCCGGCAGCCCGCGCGACCAGCTCGCGCCCTTCTGGGTTTCGAGGGAGCCGCTGACCTATATCGGCTGGGGCAAGACCACCCAGCTCGGCTACGGCCTTGGCCTCGCCATGGGCGCCAAGATCGCCCATCCGCGCAAGCTCTGCATCAATGTCTGGGGCGATGCGGCCATCGGCTTCACCGGCATGGACTTCGAGACCGCGGTGCGCGAACGCATCCCGATCCTGTCGATCCTGCTCAACAACTTCTCCATGGCGATGGAACTGCCGATCATGGGCGTCTCGACCGAGAAATACCGCTCGACCGACATTTCCGGCAACTATGCCGACTTCGCCAAGGCGCTGGGCGGCTATGGCGAGCGCGTGACCGATCCGTCGGAGATCATCCCGGCCATCAAGCGCGCCATCGCCCAGACCGAGGCCGGCGTGCCGGCACTGCTCGAATTCATCACCTGCAAGGAACTCGCGGCGTCGAAATATCCCTATCGCGCGCCGGAGGCCGATCCGTCCGAGGACAAGCACTATGTCTGACGCAGTCGCGGCAGCGATTGCCGAGCTGAAGGAGACGCTGGGGGAGCGCATCGTCACCTCCAACGCGGTGCGCGAGCATCACAGCCACGACACGTCGCGGCTGGCCCCCGTCATGCCAGACGCGGTGGCCTTTCCGGCAAGCGAGGAGGACGTGCAGGCGATCGTGCGCGTCTGCGCCGCCCATGGCGTGCCGGTCACGCCCTTCGGCGCGGGCTCCTCGATGGAAGGCCACATCATTCCCGTGAAGGGCGGCATCAGCATCGACACGCGCGACATGAACCGCATCATCGAGATCAGTCCCGAGGATGCGGTGGCTGTCGTCCAGCCGGGCGTGACGCGCAAGCAGCTCAACACCGAGCTGCGCGATGCCGGCTTCATGTTCCCGGTCGATCCGGGCGCCGACGCCTCGCTGGGCGGCATGGCTTCGACGCGGGGAAGCGGCACGACGGCGGTGCGCTACGGCACGATGCGGGAGAACGTGATGGGTCTCAAGGTCGTCACGCCCGACGGCGAGCTGATCCGCACCGGCTCGCGGGCGCGAAAATCCTCCACCGGCTACGACCTCACCCATCTCTTCGTCGGCGCCGAGGGTACGCTCGGCATCATTACCGAGCTGACGGTGAAGCTTCATCCGATCCCCGAGCACGTCTCCTCGGCCATCTGCGCCTTCGACAGCGTGCGCGGCGCGGTGGAGGCGGTCATCGCGACGATCCAGTACGGCATCCCTGTCGCCCGCGTCGAGTTCGTCGACGAGGTCGCCATCGCCAACGTCAACGCCTATTCCAAGCTGTCGCTGTCGCCCGCGCCGACGCTGTTCTTCGAGTTCCACGGCACGCAGGCCTGGGTGGCCGAGCAGGCGCAGCTCGTGGAAGAGATCGTCAAGGACCACGGCGGCGCCGGCTTCGCCTGGACCACCGACGCGGAGGAGCGCAACCGGCTGTGGCAGGCGCGCCACGACCTCTACTGGGCGACCAAGGCCGGCCGGCCCGGCTGCGAGCTCTATACGAGCGACATCTGCGTGCCGATCTCGCAGCTCGCGGAGGCGATCGAGGCCGCCCGCATCGACATCGAGGGCTCCTTCCTCACCGGCCAGATCATCGGCCATGTCGGCGACGGCAACTATCACGTCGCCTATCAGGTCGATCCGAATGACGAGCGCGAGCTGGCGGAAGCCGAGCGGCTGGTCGACCGCCAGATCGAGCGGGCCCTCGCTGTCGGCGGCACCACCAGCGGCGAGCACGGCATCGGCATGGGCAAGATCAAGTTCCTCCGCCGCGAGCATGGCGCGGCGGTGGACGTGATGAAGCGCATCAAGGCCGCGCTCGACCCGCAGGGCATTATGAACCCGGGCAAGATGGGATCGGCGGGTTAGGAACTAATCCAGCCGCCGCACAAAAGCCGCGAGCTGGTCGATCGCGGTGCCCCAGCCTTCCTGAAAGCCCATCTCGTCGTGCTTGCGGCTCTCGGCGGGGTTCCTGTGCAGCACGCGCGCCGCATAGCGCGTGCCCTGTCCTTCCGCGTCGAAGGTGATGATCGCCGTCAGCGCCAGCCATGGCTCGATCGGCTTCCAGCCCTCGGCGAGCACCGTGGTGAAGACGAGGCGCCGCTCGGGGACGACGTCCAGGAAGCAGCCCTCGACATGCGGCTGAAACGCGCCGCCGCCTTCGCGCATCCGCGTCTCGAAGCCGCCGCCCGGTCGCAGGTCGAGCTTCACGACCTCGCATTCGATGGGGTGCGGTATCCACCATTGCGCCAGATGCTCGGGCCTGCTCCATGCACGCCAGACCTTGGCCGGCGCGGCACCGATGAGCCGTGAGATCGTCAGCTCGCTGTTTTCACCCGTCATTTCCATCGTCCTCCTGCATCTTCGTTTCGACATAGCTCGCGAGCCGGTCCGTCATGGCCAGCCAATGTGCGCGCTGCTCGGAAAGCCATGACTCGGCCTGCGCCAGCCGCTCGACCCGCACCCGGCAGGTGCGGATGCGGCCGGTCTTCTCGGTCGTGATGAGGCCGCTGTCCTCCAGAACCCGCAAATGCTTGAGGAAGGCCGGCAGGCCCATGGCGAAGGGGGCCGCCAGTTCCTTCACCGGCGCCGGGCTGCGCGTCAGCCGGCTGACGACTTCACGCCGTGTCGGGTCGGAGAGCGCGTGAAAGGCCGCGTCGAGAGGGGTCTTATAGGTTTCCATATGGTGAACCATAGACAAAAGTTCACCACTTGGCAAACAAATAATCCCGAACTCGAACTTTGTCTCGGATGCGCCTGTCTTGCGCGGCGGCGCGGGACAGGCGAAAGAGGCTCCGCCGAATTGTTATGATGGAGAACATTTCATGCTGACCTATGCGCGACAGGCCGAACTCTCGGCGATGATGCTGCGGACATCGGCGGCATGGGCGGCGCTGGCCGGGGCCGGCCGCGGCGTCGACGACGATCTTCTCGACATGATCCTGAGCCAGGCCGCCGCGCAGGCCGAGGAGACGATCGCGCCGCTCAATGCGGCTTCGGACCGCGTCGGCGCGCGGCTTGCGGAAGGCCGCGTCGTCTGCCCCCCGGGCTACAAGGATGCATGGAATGCCTATGCCGGGGCCGGCTGGATCGCCGCCGACCTGCCGGAGGATTCGCACGGGCAGGGCCTGCCGGTGGCTGTACAGGCGGCGGCGCAGATGCTGTTCGACCGCGCCTGCCCGGCTTTCGTCATGGTCTGCGGCGCGACCCGCTCCGCCGCCTTCGTGCTGCGCAAATTCGGCACCGAGGCCATGCGCGAGGAATGGGTGCCCCGCCTTGCCGCTGGCGAATGGGCGGCGACCATCTGCATCTCCGAGCCGGATGCCGGCTCGGATGTCGGGCGCATCCGCGCCCGCGCCGAGCCGGACGGCGAACGCTGGAGGATCACTGGCCAGAAATGCTGGATCTCCTTCGGCGACCATGACCTCACCGACCGCATCGGCCATCTGCTGCTGGCCCGGACGCCGGGCGCGGCGCCCGGCACGCGCGGCCTGAGCCTGTTCCTCGTTCCCTCCCTGCGCGAAGACGGCGCGCGCAATGCGATCGCCATCGAGCGCATCGAGGAGAAGCTCGGCCTGCACGGCTCGCCCACCTGCGTCATGCGCTTCGATGCGGCCGAAGGCACGTTGATCGGTCAGGAGGGGCGGGGTCTTGCGCAACTCTTCGTCATGATCGAGCGCATGCGCCTGCTGACCGCCGGGCAGGGCGTCGGTGCCGCCGCCGCTGCCGCCGAGATCGCCAATCGCTACGCGCATGAGCGCCGGCAGGGCGGCGCGCCGTCGGAACCGCCGGTCACGATCATCAGGCATCCGGATGTCCGCCGGCAGCTTTATGCGCTCGAAAGCGACACGCTGGTCGCGCTCGCCTTCACGCTGGAGCTGGCGGTGCTGATGGACCTCGCCGAGGCGACGGACGACGCGGAGACCGCCGCGCTGGTCGCGTGGATGCTGCCGCTGGCAAAGAATTTCGGCGCCGAGACCGGGTTTTCGGCCGCCAGCGGCGCCATCCAGATCCTCGGCGGCGCGGGCTATACGCGCGAATGGCCGGCCGAGCAGATCCTGCGCGACACGCGCATCCTGTCCATCTTCGAGGGCACCACCGGCATGCAGGCGCTCGACCTGCTGCACCGCCGCCTGTGGGCGGAAGACGGCAGGGGCCTCGCCGCCTTCATGGTACGGCTCGAAGAGGAGGCGCAACTCGCCGCCCCGGCGCTGGCCGGCATGGCCCGTGCGATCGCGGACGATCTTGCCGGGCTGGCGGCCGACTTCAGCGGCCTGCGCGACGAGCGCGCCTGCGCCGAGGCCGGCGCCGACAGCTTCCTGCGCGCGGCGTGGGCGGCGTGCCGCGTCTGGATGGCACTGCGGCTGATCCGCGTCGGTGCAGGTTTCGCCGGCGGCTTTCCCATGCCGCTCGACCGGCTGGGCGCTTTCGCCGCCGAGGCCGCTGCCGCCGACATGGCCGCGCATTGCATCCGCGCCAGGCAACTCGCGAAGCTGCGCGGCTGACGCCGCCTCCGGTTCCGCACGGCGGAATCGTATCGCCGGCGCCTTGACGCGCCGCGCCGCGGGCCACTTCCTGCTCCGGCGGAGGGCGACCTGCCGCGCCGCTTCCATGCGGCCGGCCGGAAGCACGAGGAGGTGCATCATGATCAGGAACATCGTGGCAGGCGGTCTGGCGCTGCTTGCCGTCACCGCATTCGCCAACGCCGAGCCGGCCGCGCCGAAGGACGGCAAGGCCCACCGCATCGGCATCATCACCTATGCGGCACCCGGCGGCGCGGCGCTGGTCAAGCAGGCGCTGGCGGACATGGGTTACAGGGAGGGCGAGAACGTCGTCTATGAGGAGAAGGCGGGCAAGCGCGACCTCGAGGCGATGCCGCGCCTGGCGAAGGAACTGGTCGACTGGAAGCCGGACGTCATCCTCTCGCTGATGACGAACGCCCATATCGCGATCAAGGCGGCGACGAAGGACACGCAGACGCCGGTCGTGTTCTGGTCGGCCGCGCCGCAGGAGACCGGCATCATCGAATCGTTCCGCCGCAGCGGCACCAACTTCACCGGCTTCACCTACGAGCCGCCGGCGCAGGTGTTGCAGCTTCGCCTCCTCAAGCTGGCCATCCCCGACCTCAAATGCGTCGGCCACCTCTACAACCATACCTACCCGCCGGCCATTCCGACGCGGCAGGAACTGGAGACCGCCGGCAAGCTCATGAATGTCGAGGTCAACGTCCAGGAGACGCTGCGGCTGGAGGATTTCGAAACGTCGATCGCAGCCATGCGCGAGGCCGGGTGCGATGGCTTCGTCGTCGGCCCGCACGAACTGTTCAACGCCAACGCCAAGACCATCGCCGATCTTGCCCTGAAGCATCGGCTCGCCGTGGTCAGCGTCCAGTCGTCCGTGCCGAAGGCGGGCGGCCTCGCTGCCTATACGCCGCCCTTCGAACGCGGCTGGCCTGCCATGGCGCCGGTCATCGACCGCATCCTCAAGGGCGAGAAGCCGACCGACATTCCGGTGGAGCGCGGCTTCAAGAGCCCGCTGGTTCTCAACCTCAAGAGCGCGAAGGAACTGGGCCTGACCCTGCCGCCCTCGCTGATCGACGAGGCCGACGAACTGATCGAGTAACCGGCCGACGTGCCGTACTGCGGTTGCGAGCGTTCCGACGGTAGGCTTGCCGGGATTTCCTTAGGATGGGCCACATACATACCAGGCGCCAAGACGGCCCAAGAAAAAGGGCCCCCGTGGAGGCCCTTTTCTGCTTGGGAGGCGAGATTGCGGGGTCAGCCCAGCGCGGTCCTGGTCACCGTGGCGCGGATCGTGGTCTGCACATGCGGCTCGACGGTGGGCTTGCGCGTCACGTCCGGCTCGCCCCAGGTGATGACGACCTCGTCGCCGAGCTTCGCGTTCTCCTCCAGGATGCCGATGGAGAACCAGCCGGCATGCACCGTGTAGCAGCCGTAGATCGACAGGCCGACCGGCTTGCCGTCCTTCGCGTGCACCTCGTCATAGGGCAGGCTGGCATAGCCGGCCATCGGCCATTCGAGGAACTTGTAGCGCTCGCCGCCGGTCAGCTGCGACTTGACGATCCTGAGCACGTCGTCGGGATGCCACTTCAGCCACACCTTGCGGCGGTGCGGCGTGTCCTTGCGGGCGGCGAGCCCTTCCTTGCCGTGGAAGTCGTGGTCCCAGTGGATGAGGCGGTGGTAGCCCACGTCCCACGGGTCGAGATAGTAATCGTCCATGTCGTCGCGGAGCAGGCTGCCGCCCAGCGAGGCGGTGGCCTCGTAGCTGGTCTCCGGCAGCCATTTGCGGAAGCCTGCCATGTCGTCGCCCGTATAGACCGCCGGCACCACCGCGCCGACCCAGCCCGACTGCGGGCCGGAGGTGGAATAGGTGCGGAAGCCGCCGCGCCTGAGGCCATATTCCTCGCCAGCCTTCATCAACGCGTCGAGCACGGCCGGCTTGTCGGCATATGGACCCCAGAATTCCATGCCCGGCGCGCCGGCCATGCCGTGGCGCAGGCCGGTCACCTTGCGCCCGGCGATGGTGAATTCGCACATGCCGAAGAAGCGCGTCTCGGGCAGGGGGCCGCCATTCACTTTTTCGAGGATCTTGCCGGCGTTCGGCCCCTGCACCTGAAGGCGGAAATTGGCGCGCTGGCTGTTGCCTTCCACCACGCGGATGTCGTTGCGCAGCGTAACGTCGTATTTGCCCGTCTCGACGCGCCACATCAGGTAGCTCGCCACGGTCGGCTTGCCCACGATCGTCACCGAGCCGTCGCGGTAGAGGAAGCCGATGGCGTCGCCGATGATCTTGCCGTTGGCCGCGACGGCGACGTACTGGAACGCCTTCAGCGGCGTGAAATCGTCGTAATTGTTGATCGACGTCTCGGCCAGCAGCCGCTTCGTGTCCGGCCCCGAAATGTTCAGATCGGTCATGTGGTAGGACTGGTCGAACAGCGCCGCCGTCTCGGCCCAGGCAAGCTGCTCGTCGCGCCAGTTGGTATGCTCCGACGGAACCGGGAACTGGTAGTATCCGGTCGGCGCGTTGCGCAGCATGTCGCGCACGGACGGCGCGGCGTCGATCTTGTCCTGGAGCGTCCTGGTCATCGTCTTTCCTCATAGGCCGTCCGCCGCGCGGCCATCGGGCCGCGCGCGGCATTTCTCGGGTGAAGCGTGGGGAAGCGGGCGCATCGGCGCGCCCGCCCAAGCGGCGTCAGTTCACGACGGAGTCGTACTTCTTCAGCGTGTCCATCAGGCTGGTCCACGCCGCGTCGGCGTCGATCCCCTTGGCGGCTGCCGCCTTCTTCCACTCGCCCTGGAGGGGCGCTGCCGCGTCCTTCCACTGCTGCACTTCCTCGGGCGTCGGCTTGTAGAGCGTGTGGCCGTCGTCGATGTTGCGCTGGCGGCCGGCGGCTTCGTGGTCCGCCCAGCCTGCCGCCATTTTCTCCGCCCATTCCGGCGTGCAGTGGTCGTCGATCACCTTGCGGTCCTCGGGCGAGAGACCGTCGATCTTGTCCTTGTTCATGACGAAGGCGAAGGTCGTGACGTAGAAGGGCAGGTCGAGGTGATGCTTGGTGATGTCCTGCAGGCCGAACAGATAGGTCGAGTTCCACGGACCCGCGGTCATGTCGGCGCCGCCGCTGGCGAGCAGATCGCGGCTTTCGCCGGCGGGGACCTGCACCGAGGTGGCGCCGAGCGAGGATATCATGCGCGCCATCGTGCCGTGGGCGGGGCGGATCTTCTTGCCGCTCACGTCGGACGGCTTCTGGATCGGGCCCTTGACCGCATGCAGCGTGCCCGGATCGTGCAGATGCACCATGCAGACATAGACGTCGCTCATCTCCTTCTCCGCATACTGGCGATACCATTCGTCGAAGGCGCGCGAGCCGGCCTTGGCGTTGGAGATGGTGAAGGGGATCTCGCCTGCCGCGATGATCGGGAAGCGGCCGGGCTGGTAGCCGGGATTGATGAAGCCGATGTCGACCACGCCATCGCGGGCCATGTCGTAATGGTCAGGCGCGGCGCCGAGCTGCGACGACGGATAGATGGTGATTTCGATGCGGCCGTTGGAGGCCTGCTTGATCGCCTCCGCCCAGGGCACCATGCCCGTCGGCTGGAGCGCGTGCACGGGCGGCACCCAGTGCGACAGCGTCAATTCGATTTCCGCCGCCTGCGCGGTTGTGCAAAGCGCGGCAAGCGCCACGCCCGCCAGCATATGTTTCGGGTTCATGCAGTCTCCTCCTTTATGCATGCGTCTCTCTCCCGTCGGCGACTGTCTCAAACGGCGCCATGCATTGGAATTGCTAAATTGGCCGCCGGGCATTACACGAAGGCATGGGTCTCGACCTGAAATCCGCGCAGCTCGTGGTCCATTGCGCCCGGCTGGGCAGCATCGGGAAGGCCGCCGAGGCGCTGAACATCACGCAGCCGGCCGCGGCGCGCCTTCTTCTGCGGCTGGAGCAGCGACTGGGCGTGACCCTGTTCGAGCGCAGCGCCAAGGGCGTCGCCCCGACCCATTACGGAAAGGCTCTGGTTCCCCATGCCGCCCTGCTGGCCTCCGAAGCGGCGCTTGCCGACGAGGTGGTGGAGCAGATGAAAGGCTCGGCGCGCGGGCTGGTGCGCGTCGCCGCCGCCACCAGCGTCGCCGACGGGCCGCTGCGCGAGGCGATCCTGCTTCTTTCCGACCGCCTGCCCGACGTGCAGTTCCAGATACAGGACGGCATCGAGGACGTTCTCATCGACGCGCTCAAGGAGGGCCGGGTCGACCTGGCGATCTCGACGGAGCCCTATGACGACGACCAGATCGCGCTGGCCTGTCCGGAGGCTTTCTTCGACGAGGTGAGGGTGGTCGCCCGGCCGCAGAATACGGTTCACGGCCTGCCGTTCCTGACCATGGAGGAGGCGGCGCGGCGGCCTTGGGCCACTCCGCCCGAGGACACGCCGGTGGCGCGCGAATGGCGCCGGCGTTTTCGCGCCGCCGGGCTCGATCCGCCGGAACCGCGGCTGACATGCCGGTCGATCAGGGTGATCAAGAACATGGCGCTGGACAGCGACACGCTATGCTGGATGCCGCTGCGCACCATCCGCCTCGAAATGCAGCACGGCCTGCTGATCAAGGTCGAGACGCCGCAGATGAAGTGGCGCCGCACCTTCAGGATCTATCGCCGCGCGCGCGGCGCGTTGAGCCCCACCGCCAGCCAGCTGCTGCGCGCCATGCAGGAGATCGCCCGCAGGGAAACCCTCACGCTGGGCGGGCCGGCCTGAGCGCGCTCCGGCGCCGTGCGGCGATCTGCGTCAATTTCAGCTGATGAAATCTGCCCGCGGCAACTTCACCTCGTCCGGCCTGCGCACTACCATGCGTCGCATACCGGGAGGAAACCAGATGGCCTTGCTCGCACCCAACGACAGCGTTCCGTTCAACATCACCCGTCTCAGCCACATCGTGCTGACCAGCCGCGATCTCGACAAGACACGCTGTTTCTACGAGACGGGGCTCGGGCTGGAAGTGACGGCGCATGATGCAGACCGTCTGTGCCTGCGGGCGCTTGAGGAGACCAGCCACCATTCGCTGGTGTTCGAGAAGGTGTCGGGCGACGGGCCGGGCGTGTGCCGCGCCGTCGGCTACCGCATGTACACCGACGACGACCTGAAGCGGGCGCATGACTGGTTCGCCGCGCGCGGCTGCAATCCCAAGTTCGTCGAGCGGCCCAATCAGGGGCTGACGCTGCGCATCACCGATCCGGTCGGCGTGCCGGTCGAGTTCTGCGCCACCATGGACCAGAGCGAGAACCGCATGCAGCGCTTCCACCTGCATGCGGGCGGGCGGCTCGCCTTCCTCGACCACGCGCAGATCGCCACGCACGATGTCGCGACGGCTTATGCGTTCTACAGCGATCTCGGCTTCCGCCTCACCGAATACACCGCCAAGGACGGCACCGACGAGATCTGGGGCGCCTGGCTCAAGCGCAAGAACAACACGCAGGACGTGGTCTACAGCTCCGGTCCGGGGCCGCGCCTGCATCACTTCGCCTTCCACACGCCCGAGATCGCCAATGTCGTGCACGCCGCCGACGTGATGGCCTCGCTCGACCTTGCCGACTCGATGGACCGCGCGCCCGGCCGCCACGGCATCGGCAATGCCTTCTTCATCTATTTCCGCGATCCCGACGGCCACCGTGTCGAGATCTTCACCAGCCACTACAACGTCATCGACGTCGATCACGAGCCGAAGCGCTGGGACCTCACCAACACCAGGCGCTCGCAGCTCTGGGGCTTCCCCGCGCCGCGCAAATGGTTCGCCGAGGCGAGCCATTTCGAGGGCGCGGAGGTGAAGCCGCCGCTGCTCGACGCAGCGCCGGTGACGCTGGAAAATTTCCTCGAGAAGTGGTGAGAGCAGGAGGCGCCGGCCATGGTCCGTTCCGTTCACGCCGAGGACGTGCCGCATCACGTCAATCCCGTGCCGCAAGCCGCCGTCCATCGCGGCGTCGTGGCCAGTTCCGCGATCATGGGAATGGACGCGGCGACCCGCAAATTCCCCGCCACCAAGGAAGAGCAGATCGCGCTCGCCTTCAGGAACCTGCGCAGCGTGATTGCCGCGAGCGGCGCCACCCCACAGGACGTGGTCAAGCTCACGCTCTACTTCGCCGACAAGAACGACCGGCCGCTGGTCAACCCGCATTGGCTCGCGCTCTACCCGGACGAGAATGCGCGCCCTGCGCGGCATGCGCTGCCGGGCGGCGAGCTTCCGCCCGGCTGCGTGCTGCAGATCGAGTTCCTCGCCGTGACCGGCGGGCAATAGGATGGCGCGCGGGCCGGCGATCGGCCTGATCGGCTGCGGCGAGATGGGCGCGGCCATCGGCGCGCATCTCATTGCCGCAGGCTTCGACGTGGCGACCGTTCTTGCGGGACGCGGTGCCGAGACGCGCCAGCGCGCCGCCGAGGCGGGCCTCGCTGAAGCAGCGGATCTCGCCGCGTTGCTGGCGCGCTCGCAGATCGTGCTTTCGGTCATTCCGCCCTCTGCGGCCGTGGACGAGGCGAGGGCGGTGGCAGCCGCGGCGCGGGGCGGTCGGGCCTTCACCTATCTCGACGCCAACGCCATATCGCCGCGGCATATGGAAGAGATCGCCGGCCTCTTCGCCGGAACGCCGGTTTCGGTGCTCGATGGCGGCATCGTCGGCTCGCCGCCTGCCGCGGGCAAGCGGCCGCGGCTCTATCTCTCGGGCGCGGCGGCGGAAGAGCTCGGCCCGCTCGACGGCATCGTCTTCGACATCGTGCCGATGGGCGCCGAGATCGGCCGCGCCTCCGCCTTCAAGATGGCTTACGCCGCCCTGACCAAGGGCACGAACGCGCTTCTCACCGCCGGCATGCTGCTGGCGCGCCATCACGACATGCTGCCGGCCTTCACCGAGGAACTGGCCGCCAGCCAGCCCGAGCTGATGAACCGCGCCGAGGCCAATATTCCTCGCCTGCCGGCCGATGCCGGCCGCTGGGTCTTCGAGATGGAGGAGATCGCCGCGACCTTCGCGGAGGCGGGACTGCCCTCCGGTTTCCACGCGGCGGCGGCGGAGATCATGCGTATCCTCGACGCTTCGCGCTTCGGCACCGAGACCCGCCGCACGCGCGACAAGACACGCGGCATGGCCGACACGATCGTCGCGGTGGACGCGGACCGGCGCGGCTGACGGCCCCGCCCATGTTTGCCCGCCGCCTCCTGCGACGCTATATGCGGGCCGTCAGCCACGCGGCGCGCCGCCTGAACCCCGATTTTTGAAGAAACGCCATCAAGTGACCCCAACGTCTCGTCTCTACAGCGATGCCAGCCGGATCTTCGCCGTCGCGCCGATGATGGAGTGTACAGCGCGTTCTTAACCCATTGTTTTCGCAGGATAATTTATTTCACTGTGGGCAATGGTGCAGTTACGGTGCAGTCTGCGCCAAGGGCTGGGTGCAGACTCAGCGAAACTCCCCGCCATGTAGCGGCACGCAGGCACCCTAGGCACCACATGCCGCCATGATACTGTCCGCCTGGTGCAGCTCGAGTCTGGCTGCCGCGGAGGTACAGGCAACATGCCCGAGATTGTCGAGTGGTTGTTGGGCGTGGTGGCTGCATCGGGTCTCGTTGGGGTATTCGGCTACCTGTTCAAAGACACCCTTGCGAAGTTCTTCTCGAAGGCCGTTGAGCACCGCTTCGAGAAGCGCCTGGAAGCGTTTAAGGGCGAGCTGCGGGACAATGAGAAGGAGCTTGAGCAGATACGCTCGTTCCTGGTGTCCGCCCGCCGAGATCACGACACTGCGTTGCAGGCTAAGCGGTTGGACGCGGCCGAAGCGTTACTCAGGGCCCGCGATCACCTCGCCCAGCTGTCATTGCTGGTTGAATATATGAAACTCCTAAACACCGAAGAGATTCTGAGGGACGCCGATGATCCGAAGGTGGCAGAGTTTGTAGAAACGTTGATCAAGCCGCTGGATATCGACGAGAAGTTCAAGCAGCTGGGTGCGTTAGATAAGACGCTCTTCCGTCTCTATCTGAGCGACCGGTCGCTGAAAGCATTCGACGCTTACCAGTTGATCATCATGAGCGCTGCGATGGTGCTGAAGATCCTGGCCGTGCCCGTCCGAGATAAGGCGAATCTGATGAAGGCGGGCGGGCTCAGCAAGATAGTGATTGAGCTAGTGCCTGGGTCAAAGGAAGGGTTCGAGAAATTCGGAGAAGGTTTTGCCTATCACTGGGCGACGTACTTCCATGATCAGGTTCTGACGTCGCTGCGACATGAAATTTCGGGAGCCGATGATCTAGCAAAGGCAGCAAAGTCGGCAGAGGTCCTGGCGATTGATTCACGAAGGGCTCAGATGAACGTGCGCTCGACCTTGGAGGAGAAGGGTCTGCCGGAGAAGCTAATTGCGGACGAGGCGGCTGCGTCGTCCGCGGTGGAGAAAGCTACGGCTTAGCGGGATTGACTTTAGCGACCGGGCGGCGTTCCAACCACCGCTTCTTGACGAGGTCGATGTCTGTCAGCTGGCCACCATCCGCCGCAGCTATGCCCGCATCGATTTGCTCTTTGCGTTCGGTTTCCGCGCCCACGAACGCAGCAGCGCACACTATGGTACGCCGTGCGGCACTCAACGGATCGTCGGCTATTGCCCCGGCGTGCATGACGCGCCCAGAAGGACCCGCCGCCCAAACAATGACTCCCCCGGCGCTGTTGGTCTCGACACAGAACTTTAGGGCGACCGCAATCCGGAAAGCCTCGCCATCATTGGCCAAGGGGTCCCAGGATGACTTCCTTATACGAGGGCCGAATGGCGCCTCGGCGGGGCAGGTGTGCCAGTACGCACCTTGCTCAACCGAGTCGCCCGGATAGTCGATCCATCCCAAAGCCTTTGCTGCCAGCTCCAGCAGTTTGCGGTCGCTCACTTTCATCTTCCTAGGAGGGCGCTGCCCTCGTCTGTGGGTGTGAGCAAAGTGTACCAGAGCCGGATTCCGCTATTCAACAATCCATTGAATATCTACCGCATCCGATGGTGCAGTTCGTCCAGTCATCGTGGTGCAGTTCTGGTGCAGTTGCGAAATGACCGTGACAGGACTTTGAGTGGCCACAAGTGGTTGCGAATGTTAGAGAATGGCCGAAAATTGCATAGCTCCGGCATATGCAACCTGTGGTGCAGTAAAAATTGTAATGCAGAAACAAGACGTTAGCCGAGCGCGGCGCTTCAGCGTGGCGCCTATGATCGACTGGACGGACCGTCACTGCCGGTTCTTCCACCGCCAGCTTAGCGGGCAGGCGCTGCTCTATACGGAGATGGTGGTCGCGGATGCGGTCATCCACGGCGATCGCACGCGGCTGCTGGGCTTCGATGCGTGCGAGCATCCTGTGGCGCTGCAGCTGGGCGGCTCCGATCCGGCAAGGCTTGCGGAGGCGGCGCGCATTGGAGCCTCGTCCGGCTATGACGAGATCAACCTCAATGTCGGCTGCCCGTCGGATCGCGTCCAGTCGGGCACGTTCGGCGCCTGCTTGATGCGCACGCCCGCGCTGGTGGCCGAATGCGTGGCCGCCATGAAGCGGGCGGTCGACATTCCGGTCACGGTGAAATGCCGCCTCGGCGTGGACGAGCAGGACATCGAAACCGCGCTCGATACGATTGCCGACCGGGTCTTCGACGCCGGCGCGGATGCGCTCTGGGTCCATGCCCGCAAGGCGTGGCTGGAGGGCCTGTCGCCGAAGGAGAACCGGGACATTCCGCCGCTCGACTATGCGCGCGTCTACCGCCTCAAGCAGCGCCTGCCGGATCGTTTCATCGGCATCAATGGCGGGATCACCTCGCTGGAGGAGGCGGGCGTCCATCTCGGCCATGTCGACGGCGTCATGCTCGGCCGCGCTGCCTATCACACGCCGTCGGTGCTGGCCGGCGTGGATGCCTTGCTTGCCGGCGATGCGCCCCCGGCGCCGGACTGGGACGCGCTGATCGAAGCCATGGCGGCTTATGCTGCGCGCCATATCGCGGCCGGCGGCCGGCTCGCCCATGTGACGCGGCATATGGTGGGGCTGTTCCACGGCCGTCCCGGCGCGCGGCGCTTCCGGCAGATCCTGTCCACCGACGCGACCCGCCCCGGCGTGGGGCCGGAGGTTCTCACGCGCGCCTATGCCGCGCTCGCGGCGGAAGCGGCGCGGGCGGCCTGATCAGCCCGCGAAGCCCAGCAGGTGCCGGTATTCGTAGGCCAGCATCAGCACCACGATGACGGCGAGCCAGATCGCTGCCGCACCCAGCATGTTGCCGCGCGGCCGCCGGCGCAGCAGCACCGAGCCGACGACGGTGAGCAGGGCGCCGAGATAGATGAGCCGCGCGAAGGACGAGGACGACAGGCCTAACACGCTGCCGTCGTTGCCGATGGCGAACAGCACCACCAGCCCCAGCGCCATGATCCCGAGTGCGACCCACAGAAAAGGCACCGCTTATACCTCGCTGCCTGCGCGCCCGGCGCGCCGCTGCGGCAGGTCGCCGGACGGCGGCCGCTCCATTCCCGCCAGGCGTGGCGGCAGGCAGTCGAGCACTGCGCGTCGCTCTTCGCCGGACATCAGCATCCACCTGGCGATTTCCTGTCCCGTGCGGCCGCAGCCGAAGCAGTAGCCGCTGCGACGGTCGATGACGCAGACGAGGATGCAGGGCGAGTCGTAGGCGGGCGTGCTCATCGTCGCAGAATGGGCGGCATCGCGCGGGCTTGCAACCCTGCCATGCCGCCGCTCTCCGTCAGTGTCCGCCGGGGCCGGAAGGTCCTTCGGGCCGCTTGCGCCGGGTCAGCATGTTCAGCGCCTCGACGAAGGCGGAGAAGCCCATCGCGGCGTAGATGTAGCCCTTCGGCACATGGTAGCCCATGCCGTCGGCGATCAGGGTCATGCCGATCATCAGCAGGAAGCCCAGCGCCAGCATGACGATGGTCGGGTTCTTGGCGATGAAATTGGCCAGCGGGTCGGCAGCCAGAAGCATGACCGTCACCGTGATGATGACGGCGATGTACATGATGGCGATCTCGTCGGTCATGCCCACGGCGGTGATGATGGAATCGACCGAGAAGACGAGGTCGAGCAGCAGGATCTGGAAGATCGCGCCGGCCATCGAAAGCTGGATCGTGCCGCCGACGAGGTCTTCCTTGGTGTCGGCGGGGTCCACCGAATGGTGGATTTCCTTGGTCGCCTTCCACACCAGGAAGAGGCCGCCGGCGATGAGGATGATGTCGCGCCACGACAGGCCGTGGCCGAACAGCGTGATCACCGGCGCGGTCAGCGCGACGATGAAGGAGATGGTGGCCAGGAGCAGCAGGCGCATGATCAGCGCCGCGCCGATGCCGAGCCGCCGCGCGCGCGTCTGCTGGTGCGCCGGCAGCTTGTTGGTAAGGATGGAGATGAAGATCAGGTTGTCGATGCCGAGGACGACCTCGAGCGCGATCAGCGTGATGAGCGCCACCCAGGCGGTGGGGTCGTTCACCCAATCAAAAAAGGGTGCCAGAAACTCGATCATGCGGAGGGTCCCTCTGGAGCATTTTGCGGCCAAGCCGAACAGCTTGGCGTCGCATGAATGCGGCTGACTCATAGCTATAGAGCGGACCGGCGTTCCTGCGAATGCCCAACCGCTCTACGGCGTGTGTGCAGAAGTAGGTAGGGTCCCTACATCCGTCAACGGGACGACCAGAAGGAAGGTACTGTTTCTTCGAGCCGCGGCCCGAGCCGCAGCGGGGCGATGCGTTCGGCAAGGCCCGTACGGTCCGAAATCTCCACGCCCACGCCGCAGATCGTCGCGGGTCCGGTGGCCGCCTCGAAGCGGCCGCGCGGCACCTTGGAGAGGAAGCGGTTCAGCGGCTCCTCCTTGTCCATGCCGAGTGAGGAATTGTAGTCGCCGCACATGCCGGCATCGGTCATGTAGGCGGTGCCGCCGTCGAGGATCTGGTGGTCGCCGGTCGGCTGGTGCGTATGCGTGCCGACGACGAGGCTGGCCCGCCCGTCGACGAAATGCGCGAAGCACATCTTCTCGCTGGTCGCCTCGGCATGGAAGTCGATCACCACCGCATCGGCCTCAGCGCCCAGCGGGCAGGCGGCCAGTTCCTCCTCCGCCGCGACGAAGGGGTCGTCGAGCTCCGGATGCATGAAGACGCGGCCCATGATGTTGGACACCACGACGCGCGCGCCGTTGCGGGCGACGTAGACGCCGGTGCCGCGGCCGGGCGTGCCTTTCGGGAAGTTGGCAGGCCGCAGGAAGCGGTCTTCCCGCGCGGCGAAGCTCAGCGCCTCGCGCTGGTCCCACACATGGTTGCCTGTGGTCACCACGTCGGCTCCCGCATCGATCGTGCTGCGGAAAATCTCCTCGGTGATGCCGAAGCCGCCGGCGGCGTTCTCGCCGTTGACGATCACGAAGTCGAGCCGCAGGTCTGAGATCAGGCCGGGCAGGCGGTCCCAGACGGCCGTCCGTCCGGTCTTGCCCACCATGTCGCCGAGGAAGAGAAGACGCATCGGACGGAACTAGCCCCGCACCGGCAGGGCGCGCAAGCCGTTTTCGGTGATGATGGCGGGGAGGGGGATGTCGTGCGCCTCGTGCGGCACGGCATCGACGCGCTGGCATTCAAAGGCGATGCCGATGAGGCGCGGCATGCGGCCCTTGTCGCGCAGTTTTGCGATGGCGCGGTCGTAGAAGCCGCCGCCGTAGCCGATCCGGTGGCCCTCGTCGTCGAAGGCGGCCAGCGGCATCAGCATCAGCGTCGGCTCCAGTTCTTCGGCCTCCGGGCCGGGGCCGGCGGTGCCGAAGCCCATGTCGATCAGTTCCGCGCCGCGCACCAGCTCGCGGAAGACGATGGTGGTCTTGTCGATGATGGCGGGCAGCACCAGCCGCGCGCCTTTCTTGCGCAGCTCGAACATCAGCGGCCGCACATCGACCTCGGAGCGCATCGGCCAGAAACCGGACACCACCGAATCGGGGCCGGCATCGATCTCTTCGGCGCAGCCGGCCATGGCGAGCGAGGCCTCGATGCGCCATTGCGGATCGAGCGCGTCACGCCGCGCCAGCGCTTCGGCGCGCAGGGTCTTCTTGATGTCGCGAGGGGTGGTCATGCCCCTGCATAGCCGCAGTCGCCGGGCTGTTCCAGTCGCGGAATGAGGGAAAAGCGACGATCCACGACAACCGATGGAGAGGTCGATCCCGGGAGCCTACAAAGTAGGTGGGCGCCGTATGTCCGAGCCCACGGGCCCGGTCAGGAACAGCTCCCTAAGGATCGATAAGGCCCCGGGGAAAAGTTTCTCCTGTCGCGAGGCGCAGACCGTCACCGCCAATATAGTCCCGGCGGGCCTGTTCCGCCATGCCCATGTTCGTGCGCATGCGTGGAAACATTTCCCATTTCGCCGAAATGATCTAAGCGACCCGTCTGAGATGACGGAGCCGTATCCATGCAAGCCGAGCCCTTCGACGATATACGCAGCCTGGTCAACCGCTTCGCCGGACCGGACCGCACGGTGTCGCATATCGCCGCCGGCAGCGAGACCGGGCGCGGCGGCGACATACTGCGCTGGATGGCCGGCTGGAGCGGCCGCGCGCCGCAGGTGACGCGCCCGCTGGTGGCGATCTTCGCCGGCACGCATGGCATTGCCGAAGCGCTGCATCCCGGCACGGCGGTGCGCACCCGCGCGGCGGTGGAGGCGATCGCGGCCGGCAGCACGGCGCTGAACCGCGCCTGCGCCGCCGCCGACCTCGGGCTGAAAGTGTTCGACCTCGCGCTGGACGTCCCGACGGCCGACATCAGCCATGCCGCCGCGCTGGACGAGCGCGGTTGCGCCGCGACGATGGCCTTCGGCATGGAGGCGATCGCCGGCGGCACCGACCTCCTGGTGCTGGGCGCGAGCGGCGAGGGCGGCGAGATCGCCGCCGCCGCGCTCATCGCCGCATTGCTGGGCGAGGCGGTCGCGGCCGACCTGGCCGAGCTTCCGCAATCGCTGTCGAAGCCGATCCGTGAGGCGCTGGCCACCCATGCGGGCGTGTCGCCCGATCCGCTCGCCGCGCTGGCGAGCCTCGGCGGCCGCGAAACGGCGGCGCTGGCGGGCGCGATCATGGCGGCGCGGCTGGAGAAGGTTCCGGTGCTGCTCGACGGCCTTTCAGCGCTCGCCGCGGCCGTCGTGGTCAAGGCGCTGCGGCACGACGGCGTCGACCACTGCATGCTGGGCGACCTCGGCGCCATCGGCCTTCAGCGCACCGTGGCCGAGCAGCTGGGAATGGACCACGTGGTGGATATGGGGATCGGCGCCGGCGACGGCACCGGCGGGGCGGTCGCCGCAGCAGCCCTGCGCTCCCTCGTCGCCACGGCCGAACCGCTACAGCGCTCGGCGCCGCATTAGGGCCGGTCAGGCGCGGCGGCGGGCGGCGACGGTGGGGACGGCGGGCAGGGGTTCCATGACGCGCGAGGCGGGGAAGGTGACAACCGCCTCCGTTCCCTCGCGCAGCTTGGAATGCAGCTCGAAGGCGCCTCCGTGGAGTTCCGCCAGGCCCTGCACGATGGGCAGGCCGAGGCCGGTGCCCTGCTCGGCGCTCTTGATCGCGATGGTGCCCTGGCCGAAGGCCGACAACACCACCGGCATCTCGTCCTCGGGAATGCCGGGACCGTTGTCACGGATGGAGATGTATTGTCCGCCGCCGGCGGTCCAGCCGACGCGGATCCTGATCTCGCCGCCGGAGGGGGTGAACTTGACGGCATTCGACAGCAGGTTGAGCGTGATCTGGCGGATCGAGCGCTCGTCGGCCAGAAGGCGCGGCATGCCGTGCTCGAACTCGCGCACGACGCGAATGTCCTTGGCGCGCGAGCGCAGCTCCATCATGTGGCAGCCTTCCTCGACGATGTCGACCAGCGTCAGCGGCTCCTCGGACAGCTGGTAGCGGCCCGCTTCGATGCGCGACAGGTCGAGGATCTCGTTGATCAGGTTGAGCAGATGGTGGCCGGAGCCGTGGATGTCGCGCGCATAGTCGCGATAGGTGTCGTTCTTCATCGGCCCCAGCACCTCCTTCGCCATCACCTCGGAGAAGCCGAGGATGGCGTTGAGCGGCGTGCGCAGCTCGTGGCTCATGGAGGCGAGGAAGCGTGATTTCGCCAGGTTGGCCTCTTCCGCCCGCCAGCGCGCCTCGTCCGACATGGCCTTGGCGGTCTCCAGCTCGGCGATGAGCGCGTCCTTCTCGGTGCGGAACGACAGCAGCATGAGCGTCGATTTCTGCAGATGGCCGGCGACATAGGCGAAGAAGGGCAGCGAGGCGATCAGCAGCACCGCCATCAGCGCCTCGACCGGCACGTGCAGCCGCGCCGTCACGCCGGCGAAGACGAGCACCGGCAGCGCGAAGGTCACCGCCAGCGCGCCGCGCAGCGCCGAGGCGAACAGCGCCGTCGCCGCGATCGCCAGAAGCAGCACCACGGCCTGCACCGTGGCGAACTGTCCCGGCCCGCAGGCCTCGCAGGCCATGAGCGCGAAATAGGCCCAGCCCAGACCGCTGAAGAAGTGGCCGAACAGGAATCGCCGCCGCCACGCCACCGGATCGATGTTTTCGGCGTCCAGCTCGTTGGTGCGCTTGGCCACCAGCGCCAGGCCCGCATAGCAGACCAGCGTCAGCAGGCCCCAGGCGAGGAAATCCTGCGTCATGCCAGCGATCAGGCTGACCGCCCAGATGATGAGCACGAGGAGCGGGATCGCCGGCGCGCTGTTGATGATGGCGCGCGCATGCAGCTTGATCAGCTCGCGATCATAGGCCGGGCTGCCCGCCTGCTGGGCGAGGCGGTCGCGCGTGCGCCGGATCGCCTTGGCCACGTCGCTGTTGCGATGGGCCTTCGTGCGGTCCACAATGTTCTTGTCCGCAGTTTGGGAGCGTAGCAACGCCATTACCAGTTCTACTCGAACGCGCGATCCAGGCGGACGCTACGTGCGAATGATTAAGAGTCCCCTTCAAAGACGGCGGGTTTTATCGATTCATAAACCACGCAAAGCCTTGCAGCGCCGCCGTTCGGCCTGGCGACAGGCGTTCGACTGGCTCCTGGTCGTGCTCCTGTTCACCCTATGCGCGCTGCTTGCCGTCCGGCTCGAGCGGATCCCCACCGTCACCTCGCAAGGCATGGCCACCATCCATGACGGCGACACCATCACCATCGGCGGCGAACGGCTGCGCCTGCGCGGCATGGACGCCTTCGAGATCGGCCAGCAATGCAATCGCGGAACGCAAACCTACGACTGCGGCCGCGCGGCGCGGCGCGCACTGGATGAACTGGTCGCGCGGCGCAGCGTGAGATGCGCCGTCTCCGGCCGCGATCGCTACGGGCGCGGGCTGGCAGAATGCACCGTCGGCGGTATCTCATTGAATGCCGCGCTGGTCGAGGCCGGCTGGGCGGTCGCGTATGGCGGCTTCGCGGCGGAGGAGGCGGCGGCGCGCAAGGCCGGCCGCGGCGCGTGGGCGGGCGCGTTCGACCGTCCCGACCGCTGGCGTGCGACGCATGGCGGAATGGCCGAGCCCCGCCATGATGTGCTGATGACTGTTCTGGGCTGGCTGAGAGGCTTTTTCGGCGGCGATGACGTTGAAGGAGAATGAAGTGCGGTTGTTTGACGGAGGAAAGGCGCCCAATCCGCGCCGCGTGCGGGTCTTCCTGGCGGAGAAGGGCATCGTGGTGCCGCTGGTGCCGGTCGACATGGGGGCGCAGGGGCACAAGTCGCAGGAGGTGACGTCCCGCAACCCCTTGCAGCGCCTGCCGGTGCTGGAGCTCGACGACGGCACGGTCATCACCGAATCGATCGCCATCTGCCGCTATTTCGAGGAGCTTCATCCCGAGCCTCCCCTGTTCGGCACCGGCCCGCTGGAGCGCGCCCTGGTGGAAATGTGGCAGCGCCGGATGGAGCTCAATCTGTTCATGGCCGTGGCGCAGGCCTTCCGCCACATCCACCCGGCGATGAAGGACTGGGAGGTGCCGCAGATCGCCGAATGGGGCGAGGCCAACAAGCAGAAGGCGGTCGATTTCCTGGCGCTGCTGGACCGCGATCTCGCCGCCCGCGAATTTGCCGCCGGCGATCGCTTCTCGGTGGCCGACATCACCGGAATGATCGCCATCGATTTCATGAAGCCGGCGCGGATCACCGTTCCCGAGGAACTGGCGCATGTGTGGCGCTGGTATCGCGCGCTGCGGGCCCGGCCGAGCGCCGACGCCTGATGGCGGGCGGCGCTCCACCGCTGGAGGCGTTCGCGGACCGCATCCGCGCCTGCCGTATCTGCGTGGAGGCGCCGCTGCGCCGGCCGCTGCCGCACGAGCCGCATCCGGTGCTCGTGCCGTCTTCCACGGCGCGCATCCTCATTGCCGGGCAGGCGCCGGGCACCCGCGTCCACGCCACCGGCAAGCCGTTCAACGACCGCTCGGGCGACCGGCTGCGCGACTGGATGGGCGTCAGCCGCGACGAGTTCTACGATCCGTCGCTTTTCGCCGTCGCGCCGATGGGCTTCTGCTTTCCGGGCCAGGACGGCAAGGGCGGCGACCTGCCGCCGCGGGCGGAATGCGCGCCGGCGTGGCGTACGCCGCTGATGGCCATGATGCCGCAGATCGAGCTCGTGCTGGCCATCGGGCTCTATGCCCAGCGCTGGCATATAGGAACCGTTCCGAAGGCCTCGCTGACGGAGCGCGTGATGGACTGGCGGCGTCACTTCTACGGCAACGAGAAGCCGCGCGTCATGCCCCTGCCGCATCCCTCCTGGCGCAACACCGCCTGGCTGAAGCGCAACCCGTGGTTCGAGCAGGAATTGCTGCCTGTCCTGCAACGCGAAATACGCGCGCGCATCCGAACCGTCGAATAAAATATCATTCTCGCAATAGTGTATTTCGAAACAAGAATTTTCTTGTTACGCCGTTCCTTGGAAAGGATATTGGCACGCCATTCCACGGAGCCCATGATGGACCGCCTCGATAGAAAGATCCTGCGCCTGCTGCAGGAAGATGCAACGCTGGCCGTCGCCGATGTCGCCAAGAAGGTCGGCCTGTCGACGACGCCCTGCTGGCGCCGCATCCAGAAGCTGGAGGAGGAGGGCGTCATCCAGCGCCGCGTCGCGGTGCTCGATCCGGTCAAGGTCAACACGCGTGTCAACGTCTTCGTGTCGATCCGCACCAGCTCGCACAGCCTCGAATGGCTGCGCCGCTTCTCCGAGGTGGTGCAGGAGTTTCCCGAAGTGGTCGAGTTCTACCGCATGAGCGGCGACGTGGACTATCTGCTGCGCGTGGTCGTGCCCGACATCGCCGCCTATGACGCCTTCTACAAGCGGCTGATCGCGAAGATCGAGATTCGCGACGTGTCCTCCACCTTCGCGATGGAGCAGATCAAGTACACGACCCAGCTCCCGCTCGATTATCTGGTGCTGGACAAGGAACCGGCCTGAGCGGCCGGCTTTCCTCCCGCCATGTTGCCGCGTGCCCGGCACACGCGGCAACATGGTAAAGATCGGCTTCAAGATTTGTTTTCAATTTTCGGCGAAACTGCATGCGGGGTCCGGCCTGGCGGTCGCGTTCCGATCCCTCTTTCCTGCTTTGTGTACGGGTCGCCATGCGTTCGCTCAATTACTCCCTGTTGCTCCTGGCGTGCCTCGGCATTGCCGGCTGCTCGCGCAGCACCGCGGTCGATGTGCTCGATATATCGAAGCCGTCGCGTGAGACGACCAGCTCCATCCTGCCCGCATCGCTGACGCCGCCGGCGCCTGTCGCCGCCTCGGCCGCCGGTTCGGCGCCCATCGCGCTGGCGGAACCCGACCGCCTGCAGTCGCCGGCGCTGCAGCAGGTGGCGATGGTGGCGCCGCCGCGCCCCTCGGCACCGCAGCGCTCCGAAGGCGGCCGCCGTACCGTCTACGGCGCCCGCTTCAAGGACGCGCATCCCATCGCCTTCGGCCGCATCACGCCCTCGCATCACGCCGTCCACGGCGTGGACGTGTCGCGCTGGCAGGGCAATATGGACTGGGAGACGCTGCGCCAGCAGGGCGCCAACTTCGCCTTCATCAAGGCGACCGACGGCGGCGACCATGTCGATCCCATGTTCCGCAAGAACTGGGAGGGCGCGGAAGCCGCCGGCATCCGGCGCGGCGCCTATCACTTCTTCTACTGGTGCCGCGTGGCGAGCGAGCAGGCCGACTGGTTCATCCGCAACGTGCCGCGCGACCCGGCCGCGCTGCCGCCGGTCATCGACGTGGAGTGGAACCATCTCTCGTCCTGCAAGAAGCGTCCCTCCCGCGAGGTCGTGCTGGAGAAGATGAAGGTCTTCATGGACCGGCTGGAGGCCCATTACGGCCAGCGCCCGATCATCTACACCGCGCCGGACTTCTACGAGGACAACCTCAAGGGCGCGTTCCCGAACCACCCGTTCTGGCTCCGCTCCGTCGCCCAGCACCCGTCCAAGGTCTATCCCGACCGCGAATGGCTGTTCTGGCAATATTCCGGCTCCGGCCTCTCCAAGGGCGTGACGGGGCGCATCGACCTCAACGTCTTCCACGGCAACGAGCGCGACTGGCACCGCTGGGTGAGCCGGGTAAGCAGCTAGGCTGCTCGCCCGCCGGCCTGCTTTGCAGCCGGACGGGATCGTCCGGCGCCGCATATGCGGTAAAACAAGGAGATGGAGCGGTTCGGCGTTTAGATGAAAGGCCGAACCGCCTATCGTCAGAAGCAGCCGTAATAGGTGCCCGGTCCGTGGCAGAGGCCGCGGGCGCTTTCTTCCGATACCGCGTCGGCGAGCTTGCCGAGCGCGGCGTCGGCGCCTGCCAGTTCCTTCGCCTTGGCGGCGAGTTCCTTGGCGTTCATCGGCGCGGCAGCCTCAGCGGCCTCCTGGTCCAGCGAGGTGAGCACGCGCGCCGCCGCCAGCAGCAGGATCGGATCGTTGCGCGCCACGCCGTAATTGGTGAGCTTCGCGGCGAGGTCGATCTGCTCGACCGAGCCCGGCGTGAGCGCCATCTTCTCCTGCGCCGCGACCGGCATCGCCGCATGCGCCAGCACCAGCGCCGCGAGCACGGCACCCTTCATCATCGCTTTCATGAACTACCCCTTTTGCCCGGCAGCCCTCGGCTGCCCCAGGGTCAGCCAACAGGCCGATTGGGGCGGAAGTGGGGAGTTGCGAGGGGCCGCCCGTCGCGACCCGTCACGGCTTCTTCTTCTGCGGATGGATCGTCTCGCCGCGCGCCAGCATGGCCACGAATTCGGCGATCTTCTTCCGGCGTCCGGCTTCGGTCTTCATGTGGTGCGTGCGGAAGGCGAGCGCATAGCGGTTCTGCGAGGTGAGCGTCGGCAGCATGGCCCTTGCCGCCGGTTCGGCCGCGATGGCTGCCAACAGGTCGGCCGGCAGCTCCATTTCTTTGACGCTGGCATAGGCGCGCTCCCAGCGTCCGTCGGCCTTCGCCGCCTCGACCTGCTTCAGGCCATGCGCGGTCATGCGGCCCGCGGCGATCAGCCGGGCGACATTGTCCACATTGATCCGGCTCCAGATGCTCTTCCTGCCGCGCGGCGTATAGCGCTGGAGGAAGCTGGTCTCGTCCAGCCCCTTGCGGATGCCGTCGATCCAGCCCCAGCACAGGCACGCGTCGATGGCTTCCACGGGCGTGATGGAGGGCAGGCCGGATGCCTTCTTGTGGATCTTGATCCAAACCTCGTCCACGCGGTCGTGGTTATCGCGCAGCCAGCGATGGAAGGCGTCCGCATCGGCGAAAGTACGCACCTTGGCCGGATCGACCCGGACGGGCGCCATCCTATTGCGGCAGGTGGCAGCGGATCAGCGCCGCGCCGCCTTCAGCGCCCGGCATCGAAATCGAAAGGCTGTTCTCGTCGGCCTGCGTGAAGGTGATCTGCCGCTCCTCCGCATCGCCTTCCGCAATGCAGGAAGCGTCCACGGTGGCGGCGCCGTTGACGGGCTCCTTCGCGGCGAAGTTGCAGACGCTCTCATAGCGGCGGATTGTCGTCGGCGTAATGACGGCGAACATCTCCAGCGGCTCGACGTCCACCTTGGCGCACGCTGCGGCATCCGCCGCCCAGACGCCGACATAGGCCGGGCCGATGCCGGCAGGGCGCGCCCGTGCGGCCGCGCGCGTGTCCGCCTTCAGCCGGTCGGGCGCGGGCAGGGCGGCCGCCGCATCGCCGGTCGGCGGGTTGGCCGTGCCGGAGGCGGCGTCGATGCGCTTCTGGAGGTCGGCGACCGCGGTGTCGAAGTCGGTGCGCGCCTTCTTCACGATCTCGTCGATGCTCTGGCCGAGCTGCCTTGCCGCCTCGCCGGCTTTCTCGAGCGCCGGGCCGGCATCCTGCAGCGCCTGCTTTCCCTGCTCGGCGAGGTTCTGCACGCCCTCGCGCGCCTTGTCGATCGAGGGTTGGAGCTCCTTCGCCGCCTGCCGGGCGGCCTCCGTCAGCTTGCCGATCCCTTCCTTCGCCGTTTCGAGCGCGGGCTTTTCCGGTAGCGACGGCGCAGGCTGCACCGTCTGCCCATCGGCTGGCGGCGGCGCCTCGGCGCTCTTTTCTTCGCTGCAGGCGGCAAGCGCAAGGACGGCCGCGAAGGCCACGGACAGGGCAAGACGGTGAGCGCGCATGCGTCGTTCCTTTGCGAAGCGCGGCGTCAGTAGAGGACGACGCTGCGGATGGACTCGCCCCTGTGCATCAGGTCGAAGCCCTTGTTGATGTCTTCGAGCGGCATCGTATGCGTGATCATCGGGTCGATCTCGATCTTGCCGTCCATGTACCAGTCCACAATCTTCGGCACGTCGGTGCGTCCGCGCGCGCCGCCGAAAGCCGTGCCCTTCCAGACGCGCCCGGTGACAAGCTGAAACGGCCTTGTGGCGATTTCCTGTCCGGCGCCGGCCACGCCGATGACGATCGATTCGCCCCAGCCGCGATGCGCGCATTCGAGCGCCTGGCGCATCACCTTCACATTGCCGGTGCAGTCGAAGGTATAGTCGGCGCCGCCGATCTGGTCGGCGCCACGCTTGGTCAAGTTGACGATATAGGGAACGATGTCGCCGTCGATCTCCTTGGGATTGACGAAGTGCGTCATTCCAAAGCGTTCGCCCCATTCCTTCTTGTCGTTGTTGAGGTCGACGCCGATGATCATGTCGGCGCCCGCAAGCCGCAGGCCCTGGATCACGTTGAGGCCGATGCCGCCCAGGCCGAAGACGACGGCCGTCGCGCCGATCTCCACCTTCGCCGTGTTGATGACCGCGCCGATGCCGGTCGTCACGCCGCAGCCGATGTAGCAGATCTTGTCGAACGGCGCGTCCGGGTTGACCTTCGCCACCGCGATCTCGGGCAGCACGGTGAAGTTGGAGAAGGTCGAGCAGCCCATATAGTGGAAGATCTTGTCCTTGCCGATCGAGAAGCGGCTGGTGCCGTCCGGCATCAGGCCCTGTCCCTGCGTGGCGCGGATCGCCGTGCACAGATTGGTCTTGCGCGACAGGCAGGAGGGGCAGGAGCGGCATTCGGGCGTGTAGAGCGGAATGACGTGGTCGCCCTTCTTCAGGCTGGTGACGCCGGGGCCCACATCGACCACGATGCCGGCACCCTCATGACCGAGGATCGCCGGAAAGATGCCTTCCGGGTCCGCACCCGACAGCGTGAACTCGTCGGTATGGCAGATGCCCGTGGCCTTGATCTCGACCAGCACCTCGCCGGCACGGGGACCCTCCAGATCCACTTCCATGATTTCCAGCGGCTTGCCAGCGGCAACGGCGACGGCGGCACGGGTCTTCATGCGGGGGTCCTCCTTGTTTGCTATACGCTCCTTGCCGGGTTTTGGATGGTGGATCAAGCGCGTGGGCGATTTCGCTGGCGCTAAAGATAAATTTGTTAAATATCGTCTCTGACGACGCGCGGCCTGATGCGGACCCTTGAGCAGCCGCACCGGGACACATAAAAGGATGCCACTTCGCCGGGAGGGGGATAGGTTCGCCGATGTTCAAGAAAATCCTGATCGCCAATCGCGGCGAGATCGCCTGCCGCGTCATCAAGACGGCGCGGAAGATGGGTATCGCCACGGTCGCCGTCTATTCCGACGCCGACCGCAACGCGGTCCATGTCGAGATGGCCGACGAGGCGGTGCATATCGGCCCCGCGCCGGCCGCGCAGTCCTATCTCGTCGCCGAGAAGATCATCGCCGCCTGCAAGCAGACGGGCGCCGAGGCCGTCCATCCCGGCTACGGCTTCCTCTCCGAGCGCGCCTCCTTCTGCGCGGCGCTGGAGAAGGAGGGTATCGTCTTCATCGGTCCGAAACCCAAGGCTATCGAGGCGATGGGCGACAAGATCGAATCGAAGAAATTCGCCAATGCCGCGAAGGTCTCCACGGTGCCCGGCTATCTCGGCGTCATCGACGATGCCGACCACGCCGTGCGCATCGCCGCCGAGATCGGCTATCCGGTGATGATCAAGGCCTCGGCCGGCGGCGGCGGCAAGGGCATGCGCATCGCCTGGAACGAGGCCGAGACGCGCGAGGGTTTCCAGTCGTCGAAGAACGAGGCGAAGAGCTCCTTCGGCGACGACCGCGTCTTCATCGAGAAATTCGTCGTCGATCCGCGCCACATCGAGATCCAGGTGCTGGGCGACGCACACGGCAACGTCATCTATCTGGGCGAGCGCGAATGCTCGATCCAGCGCCGCAACCAGAAGGTTGTCGAGGAGGCGCCGTCGCCCTTTCTGGATGAGGCCACCCGGCGCGCCATGGGCGAGCAGTCGGTCGCGCTGGCCAAGGCGGTGGACTATCAGAGCGCCGGCACCGTCGAGTTCATCGTCGACAAGGACCGCAATTTCTACTTCCTCGAGATGAATACGCGCCTTCAGGTCGAGCATCCGGTGACGGAACTGATCACCGGCATCGACCTCGTGGAGCAGATGATCCGCGTCGCGGCCGGCGAGAAGCTGGCGATCCGGCAGGAAGACGTGAAGCTGAACGGCTGGGCGGTCGAGAGCCGCCTCTATGCGGAAGACCCGTACCGCAACTTCCTGCCCTCCATCGGCCGGCTGACGCGTTACCGGCCACCTGAGGAAGGCCGCTTCGGCGAGACGGTCCTGCGCAACGACACCGGCGTCACCGAGGGCGCCGAGATTTCGATGTTCTACGATCCGATGATCGCCAAGCTGTGCACCTGGGCGCCGACGCGCATCGCGGCCATCGACGCCATGTCGGACGCGCTCGACAGTTTCGTGGTCGACGGCATCGAGCACAACATCCCGTTCCTCGCCGCCCTGATGCAGCATCCGCGCTGGCGGGAAGGGCGCCTTTCCACCGGCTTCATCGCCGAGGAATATCCGGACGGGTTCTCTCCCATCGTCCCGACCGACGAAGACAAGGCGGTGCTCGCCGCCGTCGCCCTGTCCATCGAGCTCATCCGCCGCGACCGTCTCGACCGGCTGACCGGACGCCTTGCACCGCATTCCGGCGCGATCAAGCCCGACTGGGTGGTCCGCATCGGCGACGACTACATCGAAGCGTCGATCGTCGACGGCATGATCTCGGTTCCCATCGAGGCCGACCTCGCCATTGCAGGCGCCAGGCCGGTCACGGTCACGTCGGACTGGCGTCCGGGCGATCCCGTCTGGCGCGGCCGCGTCGGCAAGCGGCAGATCTCCGCGCAGATACGCAATGTGCTGAACGGCGTGCGCATCGCCTGGAAGGGCATGGCGGCCGACATCCGCGTCATGCTGCCCGACACCGCCGCGCTCGATCGCCTGATGCCGGTCAAAATTCCTCCGGACACGTCGAAGCTGCTTCTGTGCCCGATGCCGGGCCTCGTCGTCTCCGTCGCCGTTGCCGAAGGGCAGGAGGTCAAGGCCGGCGAGACGCTCGCCGTTGTCGAGGCGATGAAGATGGAGAACGTCCTGCGCGCCGAACGCGATCTCGTCGTGGCGAAGATCAACGCGAAGCCGGGCGACAGCCTCGCGGTCGATGCGGTGATCATGGAGTTCGCGTAAGCGTGGCCGCGCACCGGGCCATTCTGTTCGATCTGGACGGCACGCTGACAGACCCATTCGACGGCATCACCCGGTCAGTCCAGTACGCGCTTGAAAGACTCGGCCATGAAGTGCCGCCGCAGGATGCGCTGCGCTGGATGATCGGCCCTCCGCTCAGGGATTCGCTTCCTATCCTCCTCGGGACGGATGATGCGGCTCTGGTTGACGAGGGAATGCGGCTCTATCGCGAGCGCTATTCGGATATCGGCAAGTTTGAGAACACCCTGATCGAGGGTATTCCCGAAGTACTGAAGGCGCTGGATGCCCAAGGCTACTTCCTCTCGGTCGCGACCTCGAAGCCGGGCACCTATGCGCGCGAGATCATCGCGCATTTCGATCTGGAACAGTATTTCGATGCGCAATACGGCTCCGGTCTGGACGGACAACATGCGCATAAGCCGGAGCTTATCGGGCATATATTGCGGTCGGAAGGACTGGATCCGGCACGCACGCTCATGATCGGCGACCGGTCGCATGATGTGATCGGCGCATCGGCGAATGCGGTGCGTGCCATCGGCGTCCTGTGGGGTTTTGGCGGTCACGCGGAATTGAGCGAGAACGGAGCCACGGCCATTGCCCGCTCACCACGCGAACTGACCGGAATCATAGCCTCCTTGCTGCCTCCCGCCGGCTGATCGTCCACGGCTTTGTGTCGGTCCGTACCGGCGAGCGACTGGACGCCGCCGCCTCCCGGCGCGACAATGCAGCGATCGAGAGTCGCCAGAAAAATCCTGTCATGTCCGAACGCCTGCCCCGAGATCCGCTGATGCGCGAAGCCGCGACTAGGGCGCAGGTGCCGCTGCCGGCGCGGCGGTTCATCCACCTGCGCGTGCATTCGGCCTACTCGCTGCTCGAAGGCGCGCTGCCGCTCAAGAAGATCGTCGCCCATGCGGTGAAGGACGAGGCGCCGGCCATCGCGGTCACCGACACCAACAATCTTTTCGGCGCGCTGGAATTTGCCCAATACGCGTCGAAGGACGGCGTGCAGCCCATCGTCGGCTGCCATGTCGACGTGTCCTTCGAGGACGGCAATGCCGAGGCTTCGCGCGGCCAGAGGAAGAGCGGCCCCGACCTCCAGCCCGTGGTGCTGCTCGCCGCGACGGAGGAGGGCTATGCCAATCTCGTGCGGCTCGTCAGCCGCATCTATCTGGAGAACAATCCGGGCGAGGCGGCCCATGCGCGGCGCGCCTGGCTGGCCGACCACGCGGCGGGCGTCATCTGCCTCACCGGCGGCCCGCGGGGGCCGGTCGGCGCGGCGCTGGCGGCCAATGCGCCGGGGCTGGCGGAAGCGCGATTGCTCTTCCTCCGCGATTGCTTCGGCGACCGGCTCTATGTCGAGCTGGAGCGGCTCGCCAATTACGACCGCGCCGTCGAGGCCGCCACGGTCGAGCTCGCCTACCGCCACGAGCTGCCGCTCGTCGCCACCAATGAGGGCTTCTTCAAGTCGGCCGAGGATTTCGAGGCCCATGACGCGCTGATGGCGATCGCCGACGGCTCGGTCATCGCCGTGGACGACCGCCGCCGCCTGACGCCGGACAACCATCTGAAGTCGCAGCGCGAGATGGCGATGCTCTTCGCCGACCTGCCCGAGGCGATCGACAACACGGTCGAGATCGCCATGCGCTGCTCCTACTATCCGCAGAACCGCGCGCCGATCCTGCCGCGCTTCACCACCGGCGCGGTCGCCAGCGCCGAGGAGGCGGAGAAGGCCGAGGCCGACGAATTGCGCCGGCAGGCGCATGCCGGCCTCGCTGCGCGCATGGAGACGCTGGGGCTCGCCGAAGGCCACACGCGCGAGCAATATGTCGAGCGGCTGGACTACGAGCTCGGCGTCATCGAGCGGATGAAATATCCCGGCTACTTCCTGATCGTGTCGGACTTCATCAAATGGGCCAAGGCGCACGACATTCCCGTCGGCCCGGGCCGAGGCTCGGGCGCGGGCTCGCTTGTTGCCTACGCGCTGACCATCACCGACGTCGATCCGCTGCGCTTCTCGCTGCTGTTCGAGCGCTTCCTCAATCCCGACCGCGTGTCGATGCCCGACTTCGACATCGACTTCTGCCAGGACCGCCGCGAGGAGGTGATCCGCTACGTGCAGGAGAAATACGGCCGCGACCAGGTGGCACAGATCATCACCTTCGGAACCTTGCAGGCCCGCGCGGTGCTGCGCGATGTCGGCCGCGTGCTCCAGATGCCCTACGGGCAGGTCGACCGGCTCTGCAAGATGGTGCCGCAGAACCCGGCCAACCCGGTCAAGCTCGCCGACGCCATTGCCGCCGAGCCGCGCTTCGCCGAGGAGGTGGAGAAGGAGCCGGCGGTCCAGACCCTGCTCGACATCGCCCAGAAGCTCGAAGGGCTCTACCGCCACGCCTCGACGCACGCCGCCGGCATCGTCATCGGCGACCGGCCGCTCTCCGAGCTGGTGCCGATGTACCGCGACCCGCGCTCCGACATGCCGGTGACGCAGTTCAACATGAAGAAGGTCGAGGATGCCGGGCTGGTCAAGTTCGACTTCCTCGGCCTCAAGACGCTCACCGTGCTCGACCGCGCGGTGAAGCTGATCCGCCGCCGCGGCATCGACATCGACCTCGCGACGATACCGATCGACGACAAGCCGACCTACGACATGCTGTCGCGCGGCGAGGTGGTCGGCGTGTTCCAGGTGGAATCGGCCGGCATGCGCAAGGCGCTGATCGGCATGAAGCCCGACCGCATCGAGGACATCATCGCGCTGGTGGCGCTCTACCGTCCCGGGCCGATGGAGAACATCCCCACCTACAACGCCCGCAAGCACGGCGAGGAGGAGATCGCCTCGATCCATCCGAAGATCGACCATCTGGTGGCCGAGACGCAAGGCGTCATCGTCTATCAGGAGCAGGTCATGCAGATCGCGCAGGAGCTGGCCGGCTACACGCTCGGACAGGCGGACCTGCTGCGCCGCGCCATGGGCAAGAAGATCCGCGCCGAGATGGAGAAGCAGCGCGAGATCTTCGTCAAGGGCGCGGTGGAGCGCGGCGTGGGCAAGCCGCAGGCCGACTTCATCTTCGACCTTCTGGCCAAGTTCGCCGACTACGGCTTCAACAAGTCGCACGCGGCCGCCTATGCCATCGTCTCCTACCAGACCGCCTATCTGAAGGCGCATTACCCGGTCGAGTTCCTGGCGGCGTCGATGACGCTCGACATGTCGAACACCGACAAGCTGGCCGACTTCCGGCAGGATGCGACGCGGCTCGGAATCGAGGTCGTGCCGCCTTCGGTGATGACCAGTTTCCGCGACTTCGAGGTGGGCGAGAATCGCATCTTCTATTCGCTCGCCGCCATCAAGGGCGTCGGCGACGCGGCGGTGGAGCACATCGTCGAGAAGCGGCGCGAAAAGCCCTTCGCCAGCCTTGCCGATTTCTGCGCCCGCGTCGATCCGCGCATCGTCGGCAAGCGCGTGCTGGAAAGCCTGATCCAGGCCGGTGCCTTCGACTGCTTCGGCCACGACCGCGCCCAGCTCTTCGCCGGCATCGAGCGCATGATGGGGCTTGCCGCGCGCGCCCATGACGATGCCGCCTCGGGACAGGGCGACATTTTCGGCGGCGCGGTCTCGGCGCCCTCGCTGCATCTGCCGGCGGCCGAGCCGTGGCTGTCGGCGGAGCGCCTGCACCGCGAGTTCCAGACGGTCGGCTTCTACCTGTCGGCGCATCCGCTGGACGAATACCGCTCGACGCTGGAAAAGCTCAGGGTGCAGAACTGGAGCACGTTCCAGCAGGCGGTGAAGGCCGGCGCGTCGGCCGGCCGGCTCGCCGGCACCATCACCGGACGGCAGGAACGCAAGACCCGCACCGGCAACAAGATGTGCATCGTCAACCTGTCGGACGCCAGCGGCCAGTTCGAGGCGGTGATGTTCTCCGAGACGCTGGCCGCCTATCGCGACCTGGCCGAGCCGGGCCGCTCGGTGGTCATCACCGTCGCGGCGGAAGACCGGCCGGAAGGCGTGAACCTGCGCATCCAGACCATGCAATTGCTGGAGGACGAGGCGGGCAAGGTGCAGAAGTCGCTGCGCATCTACCTGCGCGACCAGAGCCCCGTTGCCTCGCTCTCGCGCCATCTCGCGCCGGGCGGGGAGGGGCAGGTGAGCTTCGTCGTCATCAAGGAGGCAGGCAGGGGCGAGATCGAGGTGGCCCTGCCCAATAGCTACCGCGTCGGCCCCCAGGTCGCAGCGGCCCTCCGCGCCGTGCAGGGCGTGGTCGAGGTCGAGCTGGTCTAGCGACTACCTTCAGAAGTCTCCGTCCACGCCGCGGGCTTTGCCCGGCCAGCCGATATCCTTCAGCACCTCGACCGGCAGCGCCGAGATGACGCGTTCGGTGTGGCGGTAGCGGCGACGCGCCGAGAGGTGTGCGATGTAGCCGGCCACCCTGCTGAATATACGCATGACGCGTCTCCTTGGTTACCTTCCCATGCGTCAGAGTATGGGTGGCGGCTTGCATTCAATCAAACGAAATGGAATGATGTATCTGTTCAGTGAAATTGATGGATCGCCTGCCGATGAACGCGCCCCTCAATCATCCGATGCCCCTGCTGGAACTGGATATCCTGCGCACCTTCGTCGCTATCGCGGAGACCGGCAGCTTCACCGCTGCCGCGGCGATCGTCTACCGCACGCCCTCCGCCGTCTCGATGCAGATCAAGAAGCTGGAGGAGACGCTGCGCTGCTCGGTGTTCTCGCGCGATGCGCGGGCCGTCACGCTCACCACGCAGGGCGAGATGCTGCTGGGCTATGCGCGCCGGCTGCTCGCCATCAACCGCGAGGCGGTGTCGAAATTCATCGTGCCCGACGTGGCGGGCGTCGTCCGCCTCGGCTCGCCCGACGACTATGGCGAGCGCATCCTTCCCGGCGTGCTGCGGCGCTTCGCCCAGACGCATCCGGCCGTGGCGGTGGACGTGATCATCGACCAGAGCGCCAATCTGCGCCGCCGCCTGGCCGAGCGGGAGCTGGACATCACGCTGTTCACCGCCTGCAAGAACATTCCCGCCGAGGCCGACGTGCTGCTCACCGAGGCGATCGTGTGGGGCGGCGCGCGGGGTGGCACGGCGCATCTGCGCGAGCCGCTGCCCATCTCCGTATGGGAGGAAGGCTGCGCCTGGCGGGCCGATGCGCTCGAGACGCTGGGCCGCGACGGGCGCAGCTACCGCGTCGCCTATATGAGTGCGCACACGGCCGGTCAGCGTGCCGCCATCCTGGCCGATCTCGCCATCGCGCCGCTGCCGCGCTCCTTCCTCGGCGACGACATCGTGGCGCTGGGCGAGGAGCAGGGCCTGCCCAGGCTCAGCAATTACAACCTGTGCATGACGGTGGCGCCCAACGCGCCGCTTCCCGTTCTGGCCGCGGCAGACCATATCCGCGCCACCATGGAGCTGTTCCGCGAGACCGGGCGATTCTAGCAGGCGGAACTTTCCGCGCCGATACGGGGTTTTGAGACGCATCCGGCGCGTGGCGTGGAGAGGCGTGGTCAATGGCCGAAGCTGTCGACGAGAAACTGAGGGAATACCGCGCCCGCCGCGACTTTTCCAAGACGGCGGAGCCCGACGACAGGCCGGCGGCAAAGGACGGCGAGCATCTCTCCTTCGTCGTGCAGAAGCATGACGCCACGCGCCTGCATTATGATTTCCGGCTGGAATGGAAGGGCGTGCTGCTCAGTTGGGCGGTGACGCGGGGTCCTTCCTACGACCCGGCCGAAAAGCGCCTCGCCGTGCGCACCGAGGACCATCCGCTCGCCTACGGCGCCTTCGAGGGCACCATTCCAAAGGGCCAGTATGGCGGCGGCACGGTGATGCTGTGGGATCGCGGCGCCTGGGAGCCGGTGGAGGATTTCGACAAGGGGCTCAAGGCCGGCAAGCTCGTCTTCCGCCTCGACGGCGAGCGCCTCAAGGGCGAATGGACGCTGGTGCGCATGAAGCCGCGGCCGGGCGAGAAGGCCGAGAACTGGCTGATGATCAAGCACCGCGAGCCCGGCTTCACCCCGCCGCGCGGCGACGTGCTGAAGAAATACGACAGGAGCGTCGCCACCGGCCGCACCATGGCGGCGATCGCCAGGGGCGGCCGCAGCCTGGCGCCCTCCGACCTGACGCCCGAGGCGCCGGCCTCGCAGCTCGACAAGGGCGCCGCGCCGGCGCCGAAGCACAAGCGTGCCGGCCGAAAAGGCGCAGCCGCGATGCCCGAATGGCGCGAGCCGCAGCTCGCGACGCTGGTCGATGTCGCGCCGGACGGAGCTTCATGGATCAGCGAGCTCAAATATGACGGCTATCGCGTCCTCATCGCCGTCGCGGGCGGCAAGGCGCGGGTCTATACGCGCAGCGGCCAGGACTGGACCGAGCGCTTTCCGGGGATAGCCGCGGCCGCCGCCGCGCTTGCCACCGACGGAACCATGCTTGACGGCGAGGTCGTGGCCTTCGACAAGGACGGCCGAACCGACTTTTCCAGCCTTCAGGCAGCGCTGAAGGCCGGCGGGAAGGATCTGTCGTGCTTCGTATTCGACATGGTCATGCAGGACGGCGACGACATTTCCGCCCTGCCGCTCGTCGAGCGCAAGGCGCGGCTGGAGACGCTGCTCGGCGAAGGAAGCGCGCCGCTCATCTATTCGACGCATGTGGCCGGGCACGCCGCCGAGGTTTTCGCGCAGGTCTGCGGCGCGCGCCAGGAAGGCATCGTCGTCAAGCGCGCCAACGACCCCTATCGCTCGGGCCGAAGCCGGAGCTGGCTCAAGGTGAAGTGCTCGCGCAGCCAGGAGTTCGTTGTTGGAGGCTATGCGAAGTCCGACAAGAAAAACAGGACGATACGATCCGTGCTTCTAGGCACGTATGAAAACGGCCGCTTCGTCTACAAGGGCCGCGTCGGCGCTTTCGAGGGCGATACGCTGGCAGCGCTCGAAGAGCGGCTGGTCGGCCTGCCGCCGGCCCCGTCGCCCTTTGCCGAACTGCCCCGCGAGGTTCGGCGCGGTGCCGTGTTCGTGGCGCCGCAGACGGTGATCGAAGTGTCGCTGGCCGAACTCACGGCCGATGGTATCGTCCGCCATGGCGTCGCCCGGGGCATCCGCGAGGACAAGGATGCCGCCGATGTCGTCGCCGAGAGCCCGCAGGAGGCGCCGATGACCGCCCACGAGCAACGCGACACCTTCGCCGGCATCAGGATCTCCAGCCACGACAAGGTGCTCTTCGCCGGAACCGGCATCACCAAGGCCGATCTCGCCGCCCATTACGAGCGGGTCGCGCCGCGCATGCTGCCGCATGTGGCGCGCCGCCTGCTCAGCCTGTTCCGCGGCCCGGACGGGCCGGACGGCGAGACCTTCTTCCAGAAGCACGGCAGCCGAGGCCTGCCCGCGGCGCTGAAGCGCATCGAGGTCAAGGAGAGCGACGGCAAGAAGGACACCTATCTCTATGCCGACGATCTGGCCGGCCTGATCGCCGGCGTGCAGATGGGCACGCTGGAGTTCCACATATGGGGCTCGCGCATCGACCGGCTGGAGCGGCCAGACCGGCTGGTGATCGACCTCGACCCGGACGAGGGGCTGCACTTTACCGATGTGCGCGACGCCGCCTTCGACGTGCGCGAGCGGATCAGGAAAATCGGCCTCGAGACCATGCCGATGGTCACGGGCGGCAAGGGCATCCACATCGTCGCGCCGCTGACGAGCCGCGCCGAGTGGCCGGATGTGAAGGCTTTCGCGCGGGGCGTGGCCCAGCTTCTGGAGCACGAGCAGCCGGAGCGCTACGTCGCCAACATGTCCAAGGCCAAGCGCAAGGGCCGCATCTTCGTGGACTATCTGCGCAACGAGCGCGGCTCCACCGCCATCGCGCCCTATTCCACCCGTGCCCGAAAGGGGTGCCCGGTGGCGACGCCTGTCTCGTGGCAGGAACTCGCGACGCTCGAGACTGCCAATGTCTTCCACATCGCCGACATGGCGGCCCGCATGGCCATGAACGACCCATGGGCCGACGCCGACAAGTGGAAGCAGGCGATCACGAAAAAGCTTCTGTCGGCGGTCGGGCTTCCGTGAGGCCGTCGCGCCATTTTGCCAGATAAGCGACGATCCGGTCGCGCGCGGCGCGTGCTTCCGGCATGTCGATCAGCGGCCAGACATGGAACATGTGTGGCTCGATCGCCAGCATGACATCGGCGCCTGCAGCTTTGGCGCGTGCGGCGAACTGCGTCGTGCCGGGCGTCAGCAGGTCGCGCCCGCCCGCCAGTATCAGCGTCGGCGGCATCACGGAAAGGTCGCCGTGCGCCGGGCTGATGCGCCAGTCGGCGTGGTCCATGTCGCCGGCATAGAGGCGGACGGCCTCCAGCCCGCCGGGAATGCCGAGCCACGGGTCGCGCCGCTCCAGCGCCGCGTCGAGCTCCAGCGTCATGTCGAGGCTGGGCGAGATCAGCACCTGCCGCGCCGGCAGCGGCAAGTCGCGCGCGGCCGCCATCATCTCCAGCACCACCGCCATGTTGCCGCCGGCCGAATCGCCGACGACCGCCACTTCCGCAGCAGGCGTCGCGGCTATCACCTCGGCATAGACCGCCATCGCGAAGTCGAAAATGTCGTCGTAGCCGTGCTCCGGCGCCAGCGGATAGATCGGCACGGTCACCTGCACGGCAAGCCGCTCCGCCAGTTCGGCGATCAGGCCCCAGTGGTACGAGGTGATCTCGAAGCAATAGGCGCCGCCATGCAGGTAGACGAGCCGGCCCCGCGCAGGCTTGCCGCACGGCGTGATCTCGTAGACCGGCCGCCCCTCCACGCTGCGCTCCCCGATGTCCAGCCGCGCAGCGATCGCCGCCGGCGGGCGGTGGCTCTGGGTAAGGCGCGCCCGCGCGATCCATTCGTTGAGGCTGGCTGGGCTGGCGAAAGCCCTCTTGCGCGTATGGCGCAGATAGAGCGCGACGAGATGGCTCTTCAGGCTGGGCACGCGCCTACCAGTGGAGGCCGAGGACGGCGCTCGCCAGCACGCCGGCGCTGCCGACGACGAGGAAGATCACCGCCGCCGCCAGAACGGCGATGCCGCCGCCGGCCGCCAGCAGCAGCCCGTCCCGCTCTGACAGCGCGATCCCCAGCGTGGCGATGGAGAATGCCGGCAGCCAGTTGCCGAGCGGAATAGGCAAAAACACCACGACCGACAGGATGAAGGCGAGAAGGCCGATCCAGCGGTCGACGGCCTGGGTGCCGAACGGCCAGTGCCGCGGCTTCACCGCGTCCTGCAGCCGGCAGAGCCAGGGGTTCATCCGCGCCACGCAGCTGCGGAAGGTGTCGGCGGCGATTTCCCTGTCGAGCAGGCGTTTCGGCAGCCACACCGTGTCGTAGCCCAATGCCATCTGGCCCGAGATCAGCATCAGCGGGATGCCGAAGATGAGCGTCGAGCCCGGCGGCAGCGGCAGGAGGTTGAAGGCGGCGAAGAGGACGAGGAGGGCGGCGAAGCTGCGGTCGCCCAGCGCGTCGCGGATGGCTGACACCCGCACCGGCCCGTCGGCTCTGGCCGCCATCGCCGCTAGGATGTCGGTCAGCCGCTGCTCGGTCGGCGCAGCGGCGACCATCTCCTGCTGGGGGCGTTTCACGTCGATGTTCATGTCGGTCGGTTGCACGCCTCGCGGCAAACTGCCTTGTGGAGGGGGAGTTAAGCCTCGGTCACTTCCGGGGCAAGGGTCAGCGCCGCAATTCGAGTATATCCAGCTTTGATTCGTAGCGCGGCGCCGGAAAAGCGATCTGGAACGCGTCCGGGCCGGTACGGGTTGCATAGCCGACCTGATCGCTGTCCGGCGCCGCCCCATAGGCCGGAACCGGATCGCCGGCCACATGGAAGCTGCCCAGATAGGTCAGCCGCGTGTCGCTTTCGGTGAAGAAGCGGCCCTTCGTCCGCTGCGAGCCGGTCAGCTTCTCCAGCGTCCAGCCCGAGCCGTCGTCCGTCACGCGGCACTTGAACCAGCCGTAGACCACCAGCTTCGCCATGCCGCCGGCCTTGATCGTGCGGCATTGCCAAGCGCCGGTCATGTCGAAGTCCTGGAAGGAGAGGGCCGGACGCGCCACCACCGCGTCCAGAACAGCGACATCCTTCGGCGCGCCGCCGGCCCGTGCTTCCGCCACCGCTTCCTCGAAGGTTCTGTCGAAGGCGGCGATCCGCTCCCGGTCGGCCTGGGTGATGAGGCTTTCGATCTCGCCGGTCGCCATGGCCGGCGCGGCCAGCGCCAGAAGCGCGATGGTGGCTGTGATGGCTCTCATGTTTTCTTCCTCTTCGTCGCGCGCGACCCAATGCCTGAAAGGTGGCCGCTTGATGGTCATCTGTTCGGAACTCGGTGGGTTCTTTCGACGTTTGAAGCAAGGGGCGCGCGAGGAACCAAAGCCCGGCCGTGACAGCGATCGGCCGGCGATCGGAGAGAAGAAGATGAAAATGGTCAGAATTGCACCGCTTGCCGCCATCGCCGTCACGCTGCTGCTCGTCGGCTGCGGCAATACGATCCGCGGCATGGGACAGGATACGGCAAACGCCGTCGACGCCACGCAGGATGCCGGCCGCAAGGTCGAGCGCGCGGCACGCTAAATTGCAGGCGCCACCCGTGCCCTTCTCGGGAGTGGGTGGCGGCTCGCCCGTGAGCCCGGCCTGAAAAATCCTTTCAGGCAATGGGGATAAGCCGTTTTCCTGACTCGATATGGGAGCCGGGATTGCGGGCTTGAGGGTCAATCCTCTTCCGCACGCAGATCGAAGCGCTCGACCGTGGCGGGGCTGATCAGCTTAGCATGCAGGGTGAGTAGCACGAGCCGTGCATCGGCGCTGTCGCCGTCCTCCAGGGCAGTCTCGATCCGCGCCTCGGTGTCTGCCGTCAGCCCTGGGCCGTTGGCGTGTTCGAAGACCCGGGGCCCGACGGCGCAATAGGCGATGATCGCCGCGACGGGCGGATAGGCATCGGCGGGCGGGTCGTCCGGATAATAGTCCTTCATCAGGTTGACGATGGCGAGCTTGGCGCCTTCCGGCACCTGAGCGGGATGCAGGTCGACCGCGCGCAGCGCCGCATCGAGCTGCCGCAGGTCGCCCGACCTGCCGAACATGCCCAGAAAGCCGAGATTGGATTGCCGCCGCGCCATGGCGCGACCTTACCGCTTTTTCCACCGGCGGTGGAAGCGCCCGACTTTTTTCTTCCCAACACCCCAAGGATTTCCCACAAGGCGTCGTCAAAGAGGCAAATGACGGCGATGGCTGCGGAGATCGACAGGCAGGACGCGCAGGCGGGCGACGGCGAACTGGCCGCCCGCGCCGGCGCGGGCGACCGCGCCGCTTTCGCCGCGCTGGTCGAGCGGCACTACGACTTCATCTATCGCGTCGCCTGGCGCGTGCTTGGCCGGCGGGCCGATGCCGAGGATCTCGCGCAGGATGTCTGCGTGCGCCTCGGCCGGGCTATCGCCGGCTATCGCGGCGGCGCCGCCTTCACCACCTGGCTCTATGCGCTGGTGCTGAATGCTGGCCGCGACGCGCTGCGGCGCAACGCGCGGGGCGACCGCAACGCCTCGGCCTTCGCAGCCCATGCGCAACTGATGTCGGAGGAGAGCGACGGCGACGATCCGGCCGAGCGCCTGTGGGATGCGGTGCGCACGCTGCCGGACAAGCAGCGCGAGGCGATGACGCTGGTCTATGGCGAAGGTCTCGGCCACGCCGCTGTCGCCGACATCATGGGAGTGACGGAAAACACGGTCGCGTGGCATGTCCACGAGGCCCGGAAACGGCTGAAGGCGCTGCTGCGCCCGGCCGGGGACGAATGAGCGATGAGCGAACGCGACGAATTCGACATGCTGCGCAGCCGGCCCGCGCCGAAACCGCGCAACGAGGCGCGGGAAAAGGCGCTGGAAGCGGCCCTGCGCAGCTACGACGAAAAATTTTCGCCGGCGGCCCAAGGAACGGCCGGCGAGCTTCGTCTGACTGACAGAGCAAGAAAACTCTGGAGAGGTCTGATGAACAGGAAACTCGTCGCAACACCGGCCGTCGCCGGCCTGATGATACTGCCGCTTGCCGGATATGCCGCCTGGCAGTTCATGGATGAGGACATGTTCGGCTTGCGCACGGAAACGCTGGTTCAGGGCGAGCCTGTCCGGCCGGGCGAGCCGGCCGCGGAGCAGGAGGCCGGGCGCGGGGTGCTGCTCAACAGCGAGCCCGCAGCGGCAGACCAGTTGCGCGAGGCGGCGCGTCCCGCGCCGGCTGCGCCGACCGGCATGGCCGCGCCGCGCCTGCAGCGCGGTCCGCTGGGCGGCCAGAGCAAGATGGTCGCCCCGTCGCTTGCGCCCGCACCGTCGATGGACATGCCGCTGCCGCAGGTGGAATCGCGCGATCGCTTCGCCACCTTCGATACCAATCCGGTTCGCGCCGCGCTGGAAAATCCCGTCTCGACCTTCTCCATCGACGTCGATACCGCCTCTTATGCGTTCGTGCGGCGCTCGCTGAAGGAAGGCTTCCTGCCGCAGGCCGATACGGTGCGGGTGGAGGAGTTCATCAACTACTTCCCCTATGACTGGCAGGGGCCGGCAAGCGCCGAGGAGCCGTTCAAGGCCAATGTGACGGTGATGCCGTCGCCGTGGAACACCGGCACCAAGCTGCTCCACATCGGCATCAAGGGCTACGACGTGCCGGCCACGGCGCGGCCGGCGGCCAACCTCGTCTTCCTCATCGACACGTCGGGCTCCATGAACGCGCCCGACAAGCTGCCGCTGCTCAAATCGGCCTTCCGGATGTTGGTAAACGGCATGGCCGGAAACGACACGATCTCGATCGTCACCTACGCCGGCAGCGCGGGCACGGTGCTGGAGCCGACGAAGGCCTCGGAAAAGCAGAAGATATTCGATGCGCTCGAGCGTCTCGAGGCAGGCGGCTCGACCGCGGGTGCGGCCGGCATCGCGGAAGCCTACCGGCTGGCCGAGAAGAGTTTCGTCGCCGGCGGCGTCAACCGCGTGATGCTGGCGACCGACGGCGATTTCAATGTCGGCCAGACCTCCGACGACGCGCTGGAGCGGATGGTCGAGGAAAAGCGCGAGAAGGGCGTGTTCCTGTCCGTCTTCGGCTTCGGCCGCGGCAACTACAACGACCGGATGATGCAGGTGCTGGCCCAGAACGGCAACGGCACCGCCGCCTATATCGACACGCTGGCGGAAGCCGAGAAGACGCTGGTGCAGGAGGCGACCGCAACGCTCTTCCCCATCGCCAAGGACGTGAAGATCCAGGTCGAGTTCAACCCCGATAAGGTCGCCGAATACCGGCTGATCGGCTACGAGACGCGCGCCCTCAACCGCGAGGACTTCAACAACGACCGCGTCGATGCCGGCGAGATCGGCTCCGGGCACACCGTCACCGCGATCTACGAGATCACGCCGAAGGGCAGCCCGGCGCAGCAGATCGACGACCTGCGCTACGGCGATGCGCGGGTGAACAATCCGGGCGGCATCGCCGGCGCGGACGAATATGCCTTCGTCAAGATTCGCTACAAGCAGCCCGACGCGGACACGTCGAAGCTCATCACCACGCCGGTGACGGCCGCCAACGAGATCGGCGCCTTTGGCGATGCCTCGAACGACGTGCGCTTCTCGGTCGCCGTCGCCGGTTTCGGCCAGAAGCTGCGCAAGACCGACCAGCTTGCCGGCTTCGGCTATGACAGGATTACGGAGATTGCCACTGCCGCCCGCGATGCGGACCCTTACGGGTATCGCGCGGAGTTCCTCTCGCTCGTGCGCCTTGCCTCGGCGCTCGACGGCGGACGGTAGTGGCGACACGGGCGGCGCGGGCGGAGCGACTGGCTCTCATCCACCGCGCTGCCTTTCGGGCGGGCGAGGCGGCCGGCGAGGGGAAACCCTCGCCGGTCTTTTCCGATTCCGGTATAGGGCGAGAATATTCGGGCGTTTCGGTCGGCTTGCAAGCATCGACCATGCATAAAACGCAAAAACCGCGCTCTCCTTTGCAGAGAAACGCGGCTTTGCCAAACAACGCATGGCTCTTCGATACGCAATACTTTGCGAAGATTACTGCTCCGGTACGCAGTACCTGATCCGGAGCGGGGGCGGCTGCGAACGACCGCCTTGTGAGAAGTTCTAGCCGGACATCGTTACCGTCAGGTTAGCGAGAGCTTAAATAAACCTGAATCCACATTTTTATCAGCAGCATCTATCGTCGGCTTTCACGGATGAAGGCGATGATGGCGGAGAAGTCGCGCTGCGCATGTCCGGCGGCGTTGAAGGCCGCATAGAGTTCGGCTGCGGCGGCGCCCAGCGGCGTGGCGGCGCCGGCGCTGCCGGCGGCGGCCTGGGCCAGACCGAGGTCCTTGAGCATGAGGCTGGCCGCGAAGCCGGGCGCATAGTCGCGATTTGCGGGCGACGCCGGCACCGGGCCGGGAACGGGGCAGTAGCTCGTCAGCGACCAGCACTGGCCCGACGAGGTCGAGGCGACGTCGAAGAAGGCCTGGTGCGAAAGGCCCAGCCCTTCGGCCAGCACGAAGGCTTCGGCCACGCCGATCATCGAGATGCCGAGCAGCATGTTGTTGCAGATCTTGGCGGCTTGTCCCGCGCCGGCGCCGCCGCAATGGACGACGCGGCCGGCCATCGGCGCCAGAACGGTTTCGGCGGCGGCGAAAGCGGCGTCGTCGCCGCCGCACATGAAGGTCAGCGTGCCGGCTTGCGCCCCCGCGGTGCCGCCGGACACCGGCGCGTCGAGGCTCGGCATGCCGCGCTCCGCCGCCATCGCATGCGCCGCGCGGGCGGCGTCCACGTCCACCGTCGAGCAGTCCACGAACAGCGCGCCGGGCCGCGCGGCGGGCAGCGCCTGCGCATAGACCGACAGCACGTCCTTGCCGGCGGGCAGCATGGAGAAGACGACCTGCGTGTCCCTGACGGCCTCCGCGACGCTTTCTCGACCGGCGACGCCCAGCGCTTCGGCTCGCGCCAGATTTGCCGCGACAAGGTCGAAGCCGCTTAGTTCATGGCCGGCTTTCACGAGGTTGGCGGCCATCGGCACGCCCATGTTGCCGAGGCCGATGAAGGCGATCCGTGTCATGCGTTCCTCCCCTTGCGCGACGTGCCGCGTGGCGGGGAAGTGGATCATGCCATGCCCGGGCCCGCAACCGCGATGCGGCGGGTCAGATTCCCGACCATACCCGCAGCGGATTGGTAGGGTCGGCGAGCAGGCGCCCGGCCAGCGCGATGCAGGCGATGATCAGCATCGGCTTGATGAGCCGCGACCCGTTGCGCATGGCAAGGCCGGCACCGACGCGCGCGCCGATGAACTGCGCCGCGCCCATGATGAGCCCGACCTTCCAGTAGACCGCGCCGAACAGCGCGAAGACGACGAAGCCGCCGGTATTGGAGGCGAAGTTGAGCAGCTTGGTGTGTGCCGTCGCCTTCAGCAGCCCGTAGCCGGCGAGCGCCACGAAGGCGAGCATGAAGAAAGAGCCGGTGCCGGGGCCGAACACGCCGTCATAGAAGCCGATGAGCGGCACCACGGTGAGGCCGAAGAGGAAGGGCGTCATCCGCTGCTGGCGGTCGATGTCGTCCATGTTGGGCTTGAGCCAGAAATAGAGGGCGATCGCGATGAGCAGCATGGGCAGCAGTGCGCGCAATATGTCGCCCGGCAGCATCGTGGCGAGCAGCGCGCCCGCGACCGCGCCGGCGAAGGAGAGCAGCGCGGCGGGAATCTGCCTGCGGATGTCGACATGGCCTTTCGAGCCGTAGGCCCATGCGGCCGAGCCGGAGCCGAACAGCGATTGCAGCTTGTTGGTGCCGAGCGCCTCCACCGGCCCGATGCCGGACAGCAGCAGCACCGGTACGGTGATCAGCCCGCCGCCGCCGGCGATCGAATCCATGAAGCCGGCGATGAAGGCGGCAACGGCCAGGAATAGAAGCAGTTCGCCGGCCAGTTCTGGCATGGGAGGGCTCCGGGATGGTGGGCGGCAGCGCCCGTCATCGGCTTGCACCACGGACGGGACGTTTCCGCAAGCGCGAATAGGGGATAGGTTCGGGCAGGGCAGTGGAGGTCGAATCATGGCGCGTGGATTTCTCACGCGGCTGCGTGAACTGGTGGAGGGAAATACGGGCGTGGCCAAGGTCGCAAACGATCCCGCCTTGATGGCCGAGCTGCTGCTTCTGTTCCGGATGATCCTTGCCGACGGAAAGGTCGAGGAGCGCGAAATGGCCGTCCTGCGGCGCATCTGCGCCGATGCCTTCGGGATCGCCGGCGACGATCTGGAGCAGGTGCTCCAGCATGTGCAGGATTTCGGCTTCGAGACCACCAGCGCGCAGGCGCTGGCGGTGTTCCGCGAGATGCCGCGCGAACGCCGCGTCATGCTGGCGCAGCACATGGCCGAAATCTCGAAGGCCGATGCCGAGCTGAACAGCCACGAGGTGAGGCTGCTCGCGCGCGTGGTGGACATGCTGGAGCTCAGTCCCCATGATGCAGTCGGCGGGAAGGCGCTGAACTGAGCGCGGAGGACAGGATGACGGTCAGACGTGTCGTTGCCAACATCGCCGTCGCTGATCCGGCAGAAGCGGAAGCCTTCTACGGCGGCATACTCGGCATGGACCGGGCCATGGATCTCGGCTGGATCGTGACCTTCGCCACCGACGAGCAGGCGCGCGCGCAGGTCAGCTTCGCCGCGGAAGGCGGCTCCGGCACGCCGGTGCCGGCGCTGTCCGTGGAGGTCGACGATCTGGACGAGGTGCTGGCGCGGGTGCACGCCGCCGGCCTGCCGATCGCCTACGGCCCGACCGTGGAGCCCTGGGGCGTGCGGCGCTTCTTCCTGCACGACCCGTTCGGCACGCTGGTGAACGTGCTGACCCACATCTAGGCGCGTTGCGTCGGCTAGATGTCTCTAGTTCCGGCCGCAAACGTCGAGGCGTTCCGCCTCACATATCAGGAAAGCTGCCCGCCGCGCCGGGCGATCGCCACCTTGAGGTCGGGCGCGGCCGCCACCAGCGCGCGGGCGGCGTTTGAAGCGGGCTCGGCAAGCACCTTGGCCGTCGCGCCGCGCTCGACGATCTTTCCCTCGTCCATGACCATCACGTCGTCGGTGATCGCCCGCGCCACGGTCAGGTCGTGGGTGATGAAGAGATAGGCGCAGCCCAGCCGCGCATTGAGATCGGCGAACAGGTCGAGGATCTGCGCGCGGATCGACACGTCGAGAGCCGATACCGGCTCGTCCGCGACGATCAGCTTCGGCCGCGTGATCAGCGCGCGGGCGATGGAGAGCCGCTGGCGCTGGCCGCCGGAAAATTCGTGCGGATACTTGTCCATGTCCGATGCCGGAAGCCCGACCTCGGCCAGCGCCTGCACCACCATCTCGCGGCGCTCGGCCTTGCCGGGCTGCCTTTCCAGAAGATGCAGCGGCTCGGCGACGAGGCGTTCGACGGTCTGGCGCGGATCGAAGGAACCATACGGGTCCTGAAACACCACCTGCATGTCGCGTCGCGCGGCCCGCAATTCGGCATCGGGTTTTCCCGTCACCTCCTGTCCGGCAAGGCGGATGCGGCCGGCGGTGGCAGGCTCCAGCGCGAGGATCATGCGGGCGAGCGTGGACTTCCCGCAGCCGGAACGGCCGACCAGCGCGACGGAGCGGCCATGCGCCATGGAGAAGGAGACATCGTCCACTGCGCGGAAGGGCGCCGGCCGTGAAAACAGCGACGTGCGCCTGACCGGATAGTCCTTCGACACGCCCTCGACGTCGAGCAGCGGCGCGGCCTCTTCGGTGCGGGCGGCGGCAGGCGGCCGGTCCGGCACGTGCAGCGATGCCTCCGCCAGTTGGCGCGTATAGGGCTGCCTGAGCTCGGTGAGGATTTTCGCCGTCGCGCCGGTCTCCACGACGGCGCCCTGCCGCAGCACCGTGATCCGGTCCGCCATCTCCGCCACGACGCCGAGATCGTGAGAGATGAGCAGCAGGCCCATGCGGTTCTCGGCCACGAGGCCGCGCAGCAGGTCGAGTATCTGCGCCTGCACGACGACGTCGAGCGCCGAGGTGGGCTCGTCCGCGATCAGCAGGCGCGGATTGAGCGCGCAGGCGATGGCGATGACGACGCGCTGGCGCTGGCCGCCGGAAAGCTGGTGCGGATAGCGCGTCAGCGGAAAGCGCTCCTCCGGAAGGCCCACCCGCGCCAGCATGCGGCGGGCGCGGTCTTCCGCGTCGCGCCGGTTCGCGCCGGTATGGCGGCGGATGCCTTCGGCCACCTGCTCGCCGATCGTCTTGACCGGATTGAGCGCGGTCATCGGCTCCTGGAAGACCATGCCGATATCGTCGCCGCGCAGCCGCTCCATCGCCGCTTCGGGCGCGGACAGGAGATCGACCCCGTCGAAGCCGATGCGGCCCGTCGCGGCCGCGCCGGGCGGCAGCAGGCGCATGACCGACAGCGCGGTCATCGACTTGCCGGAGCCGGATTCGCCGACGAGACCCACGACCTCGCCCGCGCCGACGGCGAGGTCGATCCCGTTCAGGATCGGCGTCCCGTCGATCGCAAGCCGCAGTCCTTCGATGTCGAGCAGGCTCATCGCCGCCGCCGCAATCTGGGGTCGAGCGCATCGCGCAGGCCGTCGCCGAGAAGATTGAGCCCGAGCACGGTGAGCACGATGGCGAGGCCGGGGAAGAGCGCCAGGTGAGGGGCCATCGCCATGCGGGTCTGCGCATCGAAGAGCATGCGGCCCCACGAGACCATGGGCGGCTGCGCGCCGAGGCCGAGATAGGACAGGCCCGCTTCCGCCAATATGCCCAGCGCGAACTGGATCGTGCCTTGCACCAGAAGCATGGAGGCGATGTTGGGCACGATGTGCTCGGCGGTGATGCGTGCGGAACCCTTGCCGGCGGCACGCGCGGCGAGGATATATTCGCGCGGCCAGATCGACAGCGCGCCTGCGCGGGCCACACGCGCGAAGACCGGAATGTTGAAGATGCCGATGGCGATGATGGCGTTGACCGCGCCCGGCCCGAAGATCGCCGTGATCATCAACGCCGAAAGAAGAGCAGGGAAGGCGAAGACCACATCGTTGATGCGCATCAGCGCTTCGTCGATGAAGCCGCCCCGCGCTGCGGCGAGAGCGCCGAGCGGCACGCCGATGCCCATGCCGATCACCACCGCGACGATGGCCACCGCGATGGAATTGCGCGCGCCGATCATGATCATGGAGAGGATGTCGCGGCCGAAATGGTCGGTGCCGAAGGGATGCGCGGCCGACAGGCCCTGCATGCGGTTCGCCACGACGAGATGGGTGATGTCGTAGGGCGTCCAGGCGAAGGAGACCAGCGCCATGGCTGCGACGAGCAGCGTGATGAAAAGGCCGGCGACGAAGGACGGGCTGCGCAGCGCCAGATGAAGGGCGTTGCGCTGCGGCTGTGCGATGCGGACCGGCACCTCGACCATCACGCACCCGTCCGCAGGCGCGGATCGACCGCCGCATAGGCGAGGTCGACCAAAAGGTTGACGACGATGACGCTCGCCACCAGCAGCATCACGATGCCCTCCACCACGATCAGGTCGCGCTGGGTGATGGCCTGGAAGACGAGACGGCCGAGGCCGGGCAGGTAGAACACGTTCTCGATGATGATGGTGCCGGCGAGCAGGAAGGCGAATTGCAGGCCGAGAATGGTCAGCACCGGGATCATCGCGTTGCGCAGCGCATGCCGCCACAGCACCGCGCGGTTGGGCAGGCCCTTGGCGCGCGCTGTGCGGATATAGTCCTCGCCGAGCGTCTCGAGCATGGCCGAGCGCGTGACACGCGCGAGAATCGCGGCCTGCGGCAAAGCCAGCGCGATGGCCGGCAGGATGAGCGCGCGTAGGCCGGGCCAGAAGCCTGCGCCCCAGCCTGGAAAGCCGCCGGCCGGCACCCAGCGCAGCCACACGGCGAAGAGATAGACCAGCAGCAGGGCGAACCAGAAATTCGGCACCGCCACGCCCACCTGCGTGAGGCCCATGATGGAAATGTCGCCTGCCTTGCCGCGCCTCGCGGCGGCGAAGATGCCGACCGGAATGGCGATCAGCGTCGACAGGGCGAGCGCCAGCAGCGCCAGCGGCAGCGAGACGGTCACGCGCTCGGCGATGAGGTCGATGACGGGCGAAGAATAGGTGTAGGAGCGCCCGAAATCGCCCGACAGCATGCCGCCGAGCCACGATACGTATCGCGTCAGCAGCGGCTCGCCGAGGCCCATTTCCTGCCGCAGCGCGGCGAGCGCTTCCGGCGTCGCATTCATGCCCAGCATGAGCTGTGCGGGGTCGCCGGGCAGCAGTTCCATCACGGAAAAGACCACGGCCGACGCCAGAAGCATCGTCAGCGCGCCCACGAGCAGTCGTTTCAGGACGTGCAGTGCCATGGCAGCCCGTGCGGTGAACGATGCTGCGAGGATAGCGCGCGCGGCGTGCCCGCGCCTAGTCCGTCCACTTCACCTTCGTCAGGTCGTTGGCCTGGATGGGCGAGTTTTCCCAAAGACCCTGGAGCTTGGCATCCCATACGCCCACCTTGGGCAACTGGAACAGGAAGCCGACGACGGCGTCGCGTGCCAGAATCTCCTGTGCCTGACGGTAGAGGTCGTTGCGCTGCGCCTCGTCGGACGTCTCGTCGAGCTTGGCGATGATGGCGTTGAAGGCGGGATTCTTGTAGCCGAAATAATAGTCCGGCCGCGAATAGATATCGATGTCGTTCGGCTCGGTGTGGGAGATGATGGTGAGGTCGAAATCCTTGTCCTTGAAGACCTGCTGCAGCCAGTCGGCCCACTCCACCGGGATGATCTGCAGGTCGATGCCGACCTGCCGCAGCTCCGAGGCGATGATCTCGCCGCCGAGGCGGGCATAGGAGGGCGGCGGCAGCTTCAGCGTCGCCTTGAAGCCGTTCGGGAAGCCGGCTTCGGCCAGCAGCGCCTTGGCCTTCTCCACGTCGTGCGGATAGGTGCCGGTGAGATCGACATAGGCAGCGTTCGCCGGCGAGAAATGCGAGCCGATCGGCGTGCCGAGACCGTTCGACGCGCCGGCGATGATCTCGCTGCGGTCGAGCGCATGGGCGATCGCCTGCCTCACCTTGAGATTGTCGAAGGGTGCCTTCGCATTGTTGATCGACAGCAGCGTCTCGCCCTCGGTCGAGCCGATCACGACCTTGAAGCGCGGATCGTCCTGCACCTGAGAGACGGCGTCCGGCGGAAACATCGGGAACGCCTGGATGTCGCCGGAGAGCAAGGCAGGGACGGCCGCTGCGGCGTCGGGGATGACCCTGAACTCGGCCTTTTCGAGCGCCGCCGGCTCGCCCCAGTAGTCGGCGTTCTTCACCAGCGAGATGGCGGAGCCGCGCGCCCAGTTCTGGAAGCGGAACGGGCCTGTGCCGACCGGACGCTCCTTGTTGGTCTCGGCCGATTCCGGCGCCACGATGACGGCGTCGCCCCAGCCCATATTGTAGAGGAACGAGCCCTGCGGCCGCTTGAGATTGACGCGCACGGTGGCCGGGTCGACCACATCCACCGTGTCGATCTGCGCGAAAAGCTGCTTCTGCGCATTGGTGGAGTTTTCGGCCCGCGCGCGGTCGAGCGAGAACTTCACGTCCTCCGCGTCGAAGGCCGAACCGTCATGGAACTTGGCCCCCGTGCGCAGGCGAAAGGTGTAGCTCTTGCCGTCTTCCGAGATCGTCCACGTCTCCGCAAGCGCGGGCAGCACCTCGCCGGACGGGCCGATCCTGGTCAGGCCCTCGAAGACGTTGGCGTAAAGCACCTCGTCGATCGCCGCGGCGGCGCCGGCCGTGGGATCGAGATGCGGCGGCTCCAGCACGATGCCGAGAACGAGGTCCGTCCGCGCCGCATGCGCGGAGGCGCCTAAGGCGGCGAAGGCTGCCGCGGCCAGCAGCGCGGTTTGCAAGATCCTCATGTCATCCTCCCGTCATGCGTATGTTGCAGCGCAAGAAAGCCGAAACGGGACGGGAAGTAAATCGCTTATCTTGCCCTTGCGGCAATCATTTGCCGCGCAATCGGGCAGGAGGGCGATTTTGCCATGCAGCAAATGCGCCCGCCGCCGGCGACGCCGCTGCTGCATTGCGGTAAGACCGAATCAACCGGAACGGCGCGGGTCTCACATTCGAGTGATGAATCCGCCCTCGGCCTGCCCGAGCCGGCCGCCTTCACCCTGCATTCAGCTTTTCGCCCTTAACTGGCGGCAGGTAACGAGTTCGGGGTCCGGGTATGAAACCTGTCACGCGGTGCGCGATCGCGCTTGCGCTCCTGCTGGCGTCGTCGGCCGGCGCCTCCGCCGGGGCGCTGGTGGCGCGGGTCAGCCTTTCCACGCAGACGATGGAGGTTATCCGCTACGGCGAGGTCATCCACACATGGTCCATATCGAGCGCCCGCCAAGGCTACAGCACGCCGGTGGGAACATGGCGGCCCAAGCGCATCCACAAGATGTGGCACTCGCGCACATACGACATGTCGCCGATGCCCTTCGCGGTCTTCTACGATCGCGGCTGGGCGATTCACGGTACTTCCGCGGTCGGCCGACTCGGCACGCCGGCCTCGCATGGCTGCGTCCGGCTGGACACCGCCAATGCGGAGATCTTCTACAATCTCGTGCGGGAAATCGGCGCCGGCAACACGCGCGTCATCGTCGAGAACTGACCGGGATCAGTTGAAGGCGATGCGGCCGGCCACGCCGAGCTTCTGCCCGGTGCGCGACAGGATGATCGCCTCGCCCTCGCGCGCCCGCACGCCGACCAGAGCCTCGATCACCTCGGCATGGGTCACCATGACGAGATTGTCCGAGCCGGAATAGCCGAGCGCCCGTTCGGCGACCTCTGCATTGCGTGCCGCCTGGCCTGCCTCGTCATCCGGGAAGAAGTCGAGCGCGGGAAACGGCTCGACATTCGTCCCGAAGGCCAGCCTGGCGGTATCGGCGCAGCGGCAGAAGCGGCTCGTCAGCACCTCGCCGACGGGTGCGGCGCGCGCGGCGAAAAGCGCGCCGATGCGCCGCGCCTGCTGGCGTCCGCGATCCGAGAGGTGGCGCTGCGTGGCGCAATTGTCGATGTCGAAATGCGGCGGGTCGCCGGCACCGGGCGCGTTGGCGTTGCGCATGAGGACGACCTGGCCGCCGTCGCGCAGAAGCGCCCAGCCGGCTTCGGTGGCATGGGCGGGCAGAACTGCAAGGAGAAGGAAGGCGGCGAGAAGGAGGCGGATCATCGGGAAACCTTGTTGTTCCCCCTCTTAGCGTGAAATCTGCGCCAAGCCAAAAGCCCTTCGGCGCACATTGCCGTGTGATGCCGCATTCGTTCGGTGCGCGGTGATTTCACTTGGCGGCGAAATGCGGTATCGGCGCTCCATGTCGCCTCTGATCGCAACGATCGCATTCGTCTTCGGCCTCGTCGCGTTGGGCTATTGCTGCGCTTGGACCGGCTATCTGCGCCCCCAGATCGGCGATGCCCTGACCGAGTTCGTGGTGGCCGTGGCGCTGCCCGTCCTGCTTTTCCGCACCATGATCCAGATGGATTTCGCCAACGCCGCGCCCTGGCTGCTGTGGACGACCTATTTCAGCGTCGCCGCCGTCATCTGGACGATCTCGCAGCTGACGGTCGTCCACCTGTTCGGACGCGAGAAGAAGGCCGGGGTCGTGGCGGGCGTCGCGGGCGCCTTCTCCAACCTGCTTCTGCTCGGCCTGCCGCTGATGGCGAGCGCCTTCGGCCGCCAGGGCACGGAGGTGCTGTCGCTCATCATCGCCGTGCACCTGCCGGTGATGATGGCCGCCTCCATCGTGCTGATGGCCTGGGCGCAGCGCGACGAAGCCGGGCCGGTGCGCCCGGCACGCCTGCTGCGCGACTTCGCGCGCAACCTGTTCGGCAATCCGCTCATCGTCGGCATCCTGGCGGGGCTGGCATGGCGCGTCGCGGGTCTTCCCATGCCGGAGCTCGGCGGCCGGTTCGTCGACACCTTCGCTGCGCTGGCCGGCCCGGTCGCGCTCTTCGCGATGGGGGTGAGCCTGCGCGCGCTGAGCATCGGCGGCGATCTGCGGCCCGGCATCGCGCTTTCCACCATCAAGCTGATCGTCATGCCCGCGCTGATGCTGGGCATGGCCAAGCTGACGGGGCTGCCGCCGCTGCCGGCGAAGATCGCCGTGGTCGCGGCGGCGATGCCGACGGGCGTAAACCCCTATCTCATCGCCACCCGCTTCGGCATCGGCCGCGCGCTCGCATCCAATACGATGACGATCGGCACGGCGGCTGCCGTGCTGACGAGCGCCTTCTGGCTCATTGTCGCGGAGCGGGTTTTCGGCTGAATGAAACCGCCTGTCTGTACGCGCAAGTGATACAATCGGATCGAAAAATGATCTAAAGCGGCCACCATGCCGCTCATGCAATGCCGGGAAGGGAAGTCGATGCTCAACAAGTCCAACCAGTTCATGCGCGAGGCCAACCTCATCGGCGGCGAATGGGTGCAGGCCGATTCCGGCCAGACGATCGATGTGATCAATCCCGCCAACGGCAAGGTGATCGGTACGGTGCCGAAGGCAGGCAAGGCCGAGACGCGCCGCGCCGTCGAGGCCGCCGAGGCCGCGTTCCAGACGTTCCGCAAGACCACCGCGCTCGACCGCTCGAAGATGCTGCGCAAGCTGCACGACGCGCTGATGGACAACCAGCTCGCGCTGGCCGAACTGCTCACCATGGAGCAGGGCAAGTCGCTGACCGAGGCCAAGGGCGAGATCGCCAGCTCCGCCGCCTATGTGCTGTGGTTCGCCGAGGAGGCGCGGCGCACCTATGGCGACGTGGTGCCGAGCCCCTGGGGCGACCGCCGCATCCTGGTCACGCGCGAGCCGGTGGGCGTCATCGCGGCGATCACGCCGTGGAATTTCCCGTCCTCCATGCTGGCGCGCAAGATCGGACCGGCCATCGCAGCCGGCTGCACCGCGGTGGTGAAGCCGGCGTCGCAGACGCCCTATTCGGGCCTTGCCTGGGGCGCGCTCGCCGAGGAGGCCGGCGTGCCGAAGGGCGTCGTCAACGTGGTGACCGGCGCGGCCGGCGAGATCGGCGACGAGCTGACATCCAATCCGCTGGTCAAGAAGATCACCTTCACCGGTTCCACCGAGGTGGGCAAGGTGCTGATGGCCAAGGCGGCCCGGACGGTGAAGAAGGTGTCGATGGAGCTCGGCGGCAACGCGCCGTTCCTCGTCTTCGACGATGCCGATCTCGACCGCGCCGTGGCCGGCGCGATGCAGGCCAAGTTCCGCAATTCGGGCCAGACCTGCGTCTGCACCAACCGCTTCTTCGTGCAGGCGGGCATCTACGACCGGTTCGTGGAAAAGCTCGCCGCCGCCTCTAAGGCGCTCAAGGTGGGTCCGGGGCTGGAGGACGGCGTGGAGCAGGGGCCTTTGATCGACGAGAAGGCGGTCGAGAAGGTCGAGGAGTTCGTCGCCGACGCCACCGCCAAGGGCGCGACCGTGAAGGCCGGCGGCAAGCGCCACGCGCTGGGCGGCTCCTTCTTCGAGCCGACCGTGATCGCCGGTGCGAAGCCGGACATGATGTTCATGCGCGAAGAGATTTTCGGCCCCGTCGCCCCGGTCTTCCGCTTCGAGAAGGAGGAGGAGGCGATCGCGCTGGCCAACGACACCGAGTTCGGCCTGGCCTGCTACTTCTACACCGGCGATCTCGGCCGCGCCTTCCGCGTGATGGAAGGGCTGAAATACGGCATGGTCGGCGTCAACGAGGGGCTCATCACCACGCCGGAAGCGCCGTTTGGCGGCGTCAAGGAATCGGGGCTTGGCCGCGAAGGCGGGCATCAGGGCATCGAGGACTATCTCGACACCAAATATGTCTGCATCGGCGGGCTCGGCCTGTAGCCATGCCTTCGCGCCTTGGCACGCTGCCGGATGGACAGCCTGTCGAGCGAATCGAGATCAGGGGCGGCGGCCTCTCCGCCGCCGTCCTGACCTATGGCGCGGTGCTTCAGGACCTGCGGCTCGACGGCCACGCGCCGCCGCTGGTCCTGGGCTTCGAGCGGATCGAGGACTACCTTGACCAGTCGGTGTTCTTCGGAGCCATCGTCGGGCGCTGCGCCAACCGGATCGCCAATGGCCGCTACCGCATCGACGGCAGGGACTATCAGGCCGACCGCAATGATCGCGGCCATACGCTGCATGGCGGCCGCGGCGGCACCGACCGGCAGAACTGGATGCTCGGCGACCATGGCGCGGACTTCGTCACGCTGACGCTCACCGACCCCGCCGGCATCTCCGGCTTTCCCGGCAACCTGTCGATCACCTGCACCTACGGGCTTGAGGCTGGCGAACTGCGGGTGGAACTCTCGGCGCGCACCGATGCGCCCACCTTGTGCAATCTCGCGCACCACTCGTGGTTCAATCTCGACGACGGCGGCAGCGGCGACATCGGCCGCCACGTGCTGGAGATCGATGCGGAAAGCTATCTTCCCGTCGATGAAGCGGGGATCCCGACAGGCGAGGTGCGCCCCGTCGAAGGCACGACCTTCGATTTCCGCCGGCCCCGCCGGATCGGGCAGGCGGCGCTCTACGACCACAATTTCTGCCTCGCCGAAAGCCGCCGCGCTTCGACGCGCGCGGCGCGCCTGGAGGGAGTGCGGTCTGGAATCGCGATGGAGGTCTGGACGACCGAGCCCGGCCTGCAGTTCTTCGGCGGCGACATTCCGCCGCGATCCGCGCCCGGTCTCGGCGGGCGGCATTACGGCCGCAGCGCCGGCCTGTGCCTCGAACCCCAGATGTGGCCGGATGCGCCGAACCACCCGCATTTCCCGCCGGCGCTGCTGCGCCCCGACGAGACCTACCGGCAGGCAAGCGGCTTCCGCTTCAGCCGGTCTTAGCCCGCTTCCTCGGGATTGCAGCCGAAGCGCAGCAGGTTGCCGTGCGGGTCGTGGATATAGAATTCCTTCATGTTCCAGGGCCTGACCGCAAAGTCGGAAAGGCGCTGGACACCGCGTGCGGCGAATTCCCGGTAGAGGGCCGGAACCTCGCCGCCGCGGATATAGCAGGACGACACCGGCGGCAGGGCCGGGTCGTCCGTCAGCCAGAAATGCAGCTCCATTTCGCCGCGGCGGACGATCAGGTGATCGTCCAGCTCCGGGCCGATCACCGCGAAGCCGAGGCTGTCACGGTAGAATGCGCGGGTGGCGGCGATGTCGGGCGAAGGCAGGATGGGAATGCACCGCGCCGGATCGGGCTGCATCAGGCACCCTCGACGACCGAAAAGCCCTCGAACTGCGGGTGGCCCATGTAGGAAGGACGCTCCTGTCCCTGCTTCTGGCCGGCATTCTTGTGGGCGTCGCGGAAATTCTGCGAGCGGGTCCAGGCGATGAAATCGTCATGGCTTTCCCAGACGGTGTGGGAAGCAAACAGCGTATAGCCCTCGGCCTCGTTCTCCGGGCCGCGCAACAGGTGGAACTCGCGGAAACCCTTCATCTCGTTGAGCCGCGAATCGCGGTTCTTCCAGACATTCTCGAAAGCCTCTTCCGAACCCTTTTGCACCTTGAAGCGGTTCATGGCGATGTACATTCAGGCAGTCCTTTCAGCACTTTTTCTGGCTTGCTCCGGCCGCCGCGGCGGCTTGCTTGCTATAGGCCGACATTGGCACGACGTTGCCGGGAAGGAAATCCGGCAGCCGGCCCGGTGGCGGCGGTCCCGCGCGCAGCAGCCCGTCAGGCGCGCGGGAATCGAGGTCCACCACGCCCTGCGCCTCGCGCGCGGCGCGCGTTTCCAGCAGGGCGAGGAGAAGCGGATGCAGCCCGTCCTTGCGGGGGCTGGCGAGATTGTGCAGCAGGAGCAGTTGGTGCATCGAACCCTCCGCGTTACCGCGTGAATGCAAGCGGCACGGTGAATGTCCAGCTCGATCGGCCGGCATCTGCCGGAATGGGCGGGAAGGGCGCTGCGCGCTGCACGGTCTCCAGCGCTGCCTGGTCGAGAACCGGGCTGCCCGAGCTGCGTGCGATGCGAACGCCGCCGACGCCGCCGCTTCCGCTGACGGTGAAGGCCACCTGAACCTCGCCGCGCAGCCGCTGGCTGCGCGCCTCGCGCGGATAGCGCAGCGAGCGACGCAGCTTGGACACCACCTGGCCGGGATAGTTCGACACCGCTGCGTTTCCGGCACGCGTGTTGCGCGCATTGCCGATCGCATTCGCCGCATTGGCGCGGCCGTCCTCGCGGCCTTCCGACTGGCCCTGGCGCGCATCCGAATTGTTCTGGCCGCGATTGCCGGCCTGGCGCTGCGGCTGGGCCTTGCGGACAGGCTCCGCCTGCTGCTTCGGCCGCTCGCGCGGTGTTTCGCGGCGCGGTTCCGGCCTCTCCTCGACCTGCTTGACCGGCTGTTCCGGCCGGCGCACAGGGATCGGCGCCTCCTCGGGGATCGGCACCTCTTCCGTCGTCTCGACGTTTTCGGGCGGCGTGACCGCCTGGTCGATCGGTTCGCTGCGCTCCACCGGCGGCGTGGCGGCGATCTGCACCTCGGAAGGTGCCTCGACCGCGGGGATCGGCACCGAAGGCGTCTCCACCGGCGGACGCGGCGTCGCCTCTGCCGTCGGCACAGGCTGCTGGACCGGAGGCTCCGGCGTCGCCTCGGTGATCGGCTCGGGCGTGAGCGGCTCGCTCGTCGGGGTTTCGGTCGGCGTGATCTCCTCGCCGGACGAGACCTGATCGGCGGGGGCGAAGCCGAGCTGCGCGATGTCGATCACAAGGGCGGCCGGCGCGGCCTCCAGCACCATCGGCTGCGGCGGCGTGCGCATGACCCACCAGCCGGCGCCGGCATGCGCCGACAGCGCGACGATCGCGGCGAGCGTCCAGAGGCCGGCCTGGCGTGCGGTATCCGAACTGCCAGTCACCGCAATGGGAGGATGCGATGCCGGTATCTTCATTGTGCCGCCGGTGACGCTCCCGCCGGGGGCGCACCTTCCAGACCGACCAGTGCGATCTTCGTATAGCCGTAGACGCGCAACAGGTTCATGACATTCATCAGGTCGCCGTAGGAGACGGCCTTGTCGGCGCGCAGGAAAATGCGCGTGTCCTTGTTCCCTTCCGAAAGCTGGTCGAGCGCGCCGCGTAGCGCGACGTGGTCGACCGTCTCGTTGCCCACGTTCACGGTGAGGTCTTCCTGAAGGGTCACGTAGAGCGGCTCGTCCGGCCGCGGCTGCGGCGTGGCGGTGGACGCCGGCAGGTCGACATTGATGTCGACCGTCGCGAGCGGCGCGGCGACCATGAAGATGATCAGCAGCACGAGCATCACGTCGATGAAGGGCGTGACGTTGATTTCGTGGTTCTCGGCGAGCTCGTCGTTCTCGGCGCCCGAATTGAGACTGCCAGCCATCGTCCTACTCCGCCGCCGCGGCGACGCGCAGGTCGCGGCCGGCAGCCAGGCGGTCGAGATCGCGGCTCACCAGCCGCTCGACGGCGGCTGATGCGTCGGCGAGCAGCAGCTTGTAGCCGGCGATGCTGCGGGCGAACACGTTGTAGATCACCACGGCGGGAATAGCCGCCACAAGGCCGATGGCCGTCGCCAGCAGCGCCTCGGCGATGCCCGGCGCCACGATGGCGAGGTTGGTCGTCTGCGCCTCCGAGATGCCGATGAAGGAGTTCATGATGCCCCACACCGTGCCGAAGAGGCCGACGAAGGGTGCGGTCGAGCCGATGGTGGCGAGCACGCCGGTGCCGCGCGTCATGCGCCGCGTGGCGCGCGCCTCGATGCGGGAGAGGTGCGAGGTGACGCGCTCCTTGATGCCGTTCGCGGCACCCGGCACGCCGGCCATCTGCGACATTTCATGGGCGGCCGCATGGACGAGATGGCCGCCGGGGCCGCCGGTCTTCTCCATGGTCTTTGCCGCCGCGCCGAGGCTCGCCGCCTCGGTGATCGTGCGGATCGCGCGGGAGAGCTTCCGCATGGCGCGGGCCAGCTCGATCGACTTGGCCAGCCAGACGGTCCAGGTCACCACCGAGGCGAAGGCGAGGCCGATCATGACCGCCTTGACCACCCAGTCGGCGGCCATGAACATGCCCCAGGGGGAAAGATTGTGGGGCAGGGTCCGCTCGCCGGCCGGCGCGGCCGGCTGGGCCGCCGCCGCTTCGTCCTGCAGTTGAATGGCGCCCTCTGCCCCGGCGGGAGCCGCGGGAGAAGCCGCAGGGGCGTCCGCGGGTTGCGCGGGCTGTTCGGCGGCGGGCTGGTTCTGCTCCTGGGCGAAGGCGGTGAAGCCACCAGCCGCGAAGGTGAGAACGAGCGCCGCCAGAAGCGAGAGCATGAGGCGCCGGCGTTCGATCCGATGACGGCTGACCCAGCTTTGCAGCACCGATTTCACGGCGAAGCTGTCGCCGAAAGGCATGAGGTGGAGCCGGTTGTCCATCGCGGTCTTCATGTCGCCAGTCCTTGTGCTACGCTCATCCTGAGAAGACGACGTCGCCCTTTGTCGTGGTTTCGATCCGGCCGCATGCCTTGGCATCGACGCCGGTTCCCTCGCAGGCGGTGGCGCCGTTGACGAGGATACGGGAAATGTTGGCGCAGTCGGCGCCGGCAAGCGCGAACTGGCGTACGCGCGTGCGGGAGGCCGGCAGTTCCTGGAAGTCGAACACCGAAAGCCGTTCGACCATGCCGGCCTTGTTGAAGAGCACCACCTCGAATGCGGCCTTCGTGATGTCCTGCGCGAGCAGGTTCGTGGCGACGAAGGTCAGCCTGCAACCGCTTTGTGACGGTTGCAGGGCATTGAGTTCGATGCGAAGGGCCGGGCCGGCCTCCTGCGCCTGCGCGCTGGCGGCGAGCAATGGCTGGAGGATAATCGCTGCTGCTGCCGCAAGCGCAGGCGCCGGTCCGAACCGCATGATGCTTACCACCCGATCTGCTTGGCCAGGGAGATCTTGAAGGTGCGGCCCTTGGCAGGCGTTCCCGACAGGAACTCGCGATAGTTGGCGTTGAAGATGTTGTCGACGCGGGCGGTTGCATCCCAGCCCTTCAGGCGCCCGTCCTGCGGCTTCCAGGTCACGTAGAGGTCGTGCGTGTTGAAGGCCGGCGTGGGCTGGCGGGTGGTCGCGGTGCCGACGACGCGGGTCTGCGCGGCGACGAAGCGACCGTCCCAGCCGAAGGTGAGGCCGTGCTCGGGCAGGCGGAAGCCGAGGCCGACGCCGAATTCATGCGGGGCGACGGTGTTGAGCGGGGCGTTGGTCAGCAGGTTGGTGCCGATGACATGGCTGTATGAGGCGCGGCCGAACCAGCGGTCCGCCTCGTATGCGGCCTCCAGCTCGACGCCGTAGATGCGGGCGCGACCGACATTGGTGTAGCGCGGCACGACGCCGTTGCCGTTGTCCGTGATCAGGTCGGCGATGTTGTTGTAGAAGCCCGTCGCCTTGAACTGCAGCGCGTCGCCCGCCGACGCCAGATCGTAGAAGGAAAGCGCCGCGCCGAGCTCGTAGTTGTCGGAGCGTTCCTTGCGCAGGTTCGATGTCAGCGCGCCGCTGTCGAACACTTCGTCGATCGACGGCGCACGCTCGGTATGAGCGACCGAGCCGAAGAGCGCGAAGGTCTCGTTGAACTTGTAGTGCGCCGCGAGCGTCGGCGAGAACATCGTGTGACGCTGCTCCCTCGCAGCCGCCAGGTTGACAGGCGTCAGGTGCTGCCAGTCGACGCGGGCGCCCGCGATGAGGGTCAGCTTCTCGTCGTAGATGAACTCGTTCTGGGCGAAGATGCCGGTGGCGAAGCGGTTACCCTGCGGATGCGAGCCGGCCACGGAACGCAGCGAGCTGCGCTGCTGCCAGTTGGACTGCGAGCCGATCGTCAGATGGTTCTCGAAGTTGGCGCCGGTGTAGTCGAACGTGTTCTCGGCGCTGAACTGCCAGGTCTTGTAGCCGAACTTGCGGTTCAGGCTGGGGATCGAGGCGTTGAGCTGATCGACGGTCGTGTCGGAGAACGAGGCCTGGATGCGCAGGTCGAGCCACGGATTGTCCGAGGCCGGGTTCTCGTAGGCGATGATCGCGGTCTTGTCGGTCGTCTCGCGGTCAACGGTGCCGAAGCCGATCTGGCTGTCGCTCTGATTGTACCACTGGTTCGCCATGTTGGTGGTGAAGTGCTGGTACGAAGCCATCAGCTTCTGCTCGTTGCCGTCGCCGAAGCGCCAGGTCGCCTTGGCGAGGCCGGAGGGCGCCGAAATCTCCGAGCCGGTCACGGCCACGCCGTTGCCGGCCTTGTAGGCGTCCGCATAGCGGTAGTTGCCGGCAACGAGGAACTCGAAGTTCTCGCTCGGCCGCAACGCGACGATGGCCGAGCCGAGCCAGCCGTTCGAGTTGGAATCATACGTGCCCTTCAGCCGCACGGCGCCCTTCTGGCCGGGCTCGAGGAAGTCGGAGGCGTCCTTGGTGGTGAAGTTGACCACGCCGCCGAGTGCGCCGGAGCCGTAGAGGGTCGAGGAAGCCGGTCCGCGCAGGACCTCGACGCGCTTGAACAGCTCCATGTCGGTGAACAGGCCGCCCATGCGGTACTGCTCGTAGAATTTGCTCACGCCGTCGATGTTGACGATGATGCGGCCTTCGTCGCCCGCCGTCTCGGGGCCGCCGATGCCGCGGATGTTGATCGACTGGCCGAGGAGACGCTCGGAGCCGGAGAGGTTCACGCCCGGCGTCTTCTTCAGCACGTCACCCAGCGTCTGCGGCTGGATCTCGTCGAGATCCTCCTGCTCGACCACCGACACCGACTGGGGCGTATCGATCGCCACCTTCTCCGCGCCGGCGCCCACCACGAGCCGCTGCAATGCGGTCACGCGCGCCTGCTTCTGCGCTTCGGTCGTCTGTTGCGCCTGTGCGATTCCCGCGCTCGCCAAAAAGGCCGCGCCGCCCATCAGGACAACTATGTTTCGTCCCACCAGCCCCATTTCCCACACTCCTGGTATCGGATCGCTGGCTGGCGCTCGGCTCGCTTGCGGTCTCGTCATCATTGCGGAGCCTAAATAAGTTGTCTCATTTACTCCGGTATTGCGCTCACTATTAAACCTGATAATGAGTGTCAAGAAATCTCATCGCAGTTTCACGACGTCGCCAGCCAGCTCGCAGCAAGCCCGGCGCATCAGCAGGGGTCCGTTACGTGAACAGCCACACTCCCATCGACCATCGTTTCCGCCCGCGTCCGTTGCAGCAGAACGAACAGCGCGATCGCCTCCCGGCGCGCACGCTGTCCAGCAACAGTCTTTTCCTCGGCTCGACAGAGATCGCCATCGACCACAATGGCGCGATCTACCGGTTGAAGATCACGCGCCAGGGGAAGCTTATTCTTAACAAGTGAGGACAACCCAAATGACGACACCGACCCGCCCGACGCCGGCAGATATCCGCCGCGCGCGTGCAGACAATCCCAAGATGCGCGAGCGCGATCTGGCGCTGCAGCTCGGCGTTTCCGAGGCCGAGCTGGTCGGTGCCTATTGCGGCGAATCCGTCAAACGCATCCGCGCGGATGCCAATGCCCTGCTGCTGGGCCTCGAGCCCGTGGGCGAGGTCATGGCGCTGACCCGCAACGACAGCGCGGTGCATGAGAAGATCGGTGTCTACGGCAATGTGAGGACGGGTGAGCGCGCCTCGGTCGTGCTTGCCAAGGAGATCGACCTGCGCGTGTTCCCGTCGGTCTGGGCGCATGGGTTCTCGGTCGAGAAAAGCGACGGCGAGACAGTTCGCCGCAGCCTGCAGTTCTTCGACGCGCGGGGCGAGGCTGTGCACAAGGTGCATCTTCGCCCCTCGTCCGACCTTGCGGCGTTCCGCAAGCTGGAGGAATCGTTGGCGACCGACGACCAGTCGCCCGAGGTCAACGTGTCGGCACCGACGCCGAAGGCCGAGTCCGATTCGACAGTCGTCGCGGTCGACGACCTGCGCGAGCGGTGGACCACGATGACCGATGTCCACCAGTTCTCCGGCATCCTGCGCTCGCTGAAGCTCAGCCGCCAGCAGGCGCTGCGCGCCATCGGCCACGATTATGCCTGGCAGCTCGACGGCGATTCGGTGACGGCGATGATGAACAACGCCGCCAACGAGCAGATCCCGATCATGTGTTTCGTCGGCAACAAGGGCTGCATCCAGATCCATTCCGGTCCGGTCCAGACCATCAAGCCGATGGGACCGTGGCTCAACGTGATGGACCCCACCTTCCACCTGCACCTGCGGACCGACCACATCCGCGAGGTCTGGGCGGTGCGCAAGCCGAATACCGACGGCCGCGTCACGTCGATCGAGGCCTATGGCGCCGAGGGCGAGCTGATCATCCAGTTCTTCGGCCTGCGCAAGGAAGGTCGCGCCGAACGCGACGACTGGCGCATGCTCGCCGAGGGCCTGCCGCGCCAGCGCGAACAGACCGCAGCCTGAGAAAGCGAGTATCATGAATTCGTTCAAGCGCTTGCGCGCAGTCTTTGCGGCGACGGCACTGGCCGTCGCCGTGATCGCCCCGGCGGCGGCGGAAAACGTCACCAGCTTTTCCGACTCCTCGCGCCTCGTGACGGTCGGCGGCTCGCTGACCGAGGTCGTCTATGCGCTGGGCGAGGAGAAGCGCCTCATCGCGCGAGATTCGACCAGCATGTTCCCGCCGGAGGCCGAGAAGCTGCCGGACGTGGGCTACATGCGCGCCCTGTCGCCGGAAGGGCTGATCTCGGTCGGCCCCAGCGCCATCCTGATGCTGGAAGGCAGCGGCCCGCCGGAAGCGCTCGAAGTGCTCCGCAAGGCGAGCGTCGAGATGGTGACGGTTCCCGAGACGTTCGACCTCGCCGGCATCCTCGCCAAGATCGCGGTGGTCGGACGCGCGCTCGGCGTCGAGGACAAGGCCAAGGCGCTCGCCGAGAAGGTGGGCGCCGATATCGACGCCGCGGAAAAGGCGCTGGCCGGCGTCAAGGAGCGCAAGCGGGTGCTGTTCATCCTGTCCATGCAGGGCGGGCGCATCCTGGCTTCCGGTCACGGCACGGCGGCGGACGGCATCATCGCCATGGCCGGCGGCGTCAATGCGGTCGACGGTTATGACGGCTACAAGCCGCTGACGGACGAGGCGGTGCAGGCCGCGCGCCCCGATGTCGTGCTGATGATGGACCGGGCCGGCGACCATTCCGCCGCCAATGACGCCCTGTTCAGCCATGCGGCGATGATCGGGACGCCGGCGGCACAGAACAAGGCTGTCGTGCGCATGGACGGCGCCTACCTGCTCGGCTTCGGGCCGCGCACGGCCAGCGCGATCCGCGACCTGGCTCACGCGCTCTACGGCGACGCGGTCGCGGACTAGGGACATGGCCGCCGTGGAAAATATCGATGGCCGCTCGCGGTTCGGTTGGGCGGTCGCCGATGGCGACCGCTCCGCGCGGGCGCGCCTCGCAATCGTGATTCTCGTCGTGGCGCTCGCCGCGACCTTCCTCTTCAGCCTCACGGCCGGCGCGTCCGACGCCTCCATCCGCTCGGTGATCGCCGACTGGCTCGGGGTGGGGGAACTCTCGGCGCGCGACCGCATCATCATTTACGACATCCGACTGCCGCGGACGATCCTCGGCGTGCTCATCGGCTCGGCGCTTGCCGTCTCCGGCGCGACCATGCAGGGCCTGTTCCGCAACCCGCTGGCAGACCCCGGCATTGTCGGTGTTTCTTCAGGTGCCGGATTAGGCGCGATCATCATCATCGTGCTGGGCGGCGGTTTTGCCGCGCCGGTGGTGTCGCTGCTCGGCATCTATGCCCTGCCCATCGCTGCCTTCCTCGGCGGCCTTGCGACAACGATGCTTCTCTACCGCGTCGCCACGCGCCGCGGACAGACGTCGATCGCCACCATGCTGCTTGCGGGCATCGCGCTCGGCGCGCTCGCCGGCGCCTTTTCCGGCGTGATGGTCTACATCGCCAACGACCAGCAATTGCGCGACCTGACATTCTGGGGCCTGGGCTCGCTTGCCGGCGCGACCTGGACGAAGATCGCGGCCGCCGGCCCGATCATTGCTGCCGCCCTGATCGCCGGCCCCTTCCTCGCGCGCGGCCTCAACGCGCTGGCGCTGGGCGAGGCATCGGCCCGCCATCTCGGCATACAGGTGCAGCTGTTCAAGAACATCTCGATCGTCACCGTCGCGGCCGCCACCGGCGCCGCTGTCGCGGTGTCTGGCGGCATCGGCTTCGTCGGCATCGTGGTGCCGCACCTGCTTCGCCTGCTGATCGGCCCGGACCACCGCTTCCTCCTGCCGGCAGCCGGCCTGCTGGGCGCCAGCCTGCTGCTGCTGGCCGACGTGGTGAGCCGCACCATCGTGGCCCCGGCGGAATTGCCGATCGGCATCGTGACGGCTGCCGTGGGCGCGCCGTTCTTCCTCTGGATATTGCTGCGCCGGCGCGGCATCCTCGACCTCTAGGGCGCGACATGAGCATCGAAGCCAGGAACGTATCCGTCTCGCTGGGTGGCAAGCCCATCGTGCATGGCGCCGACCTCGTGGCCCGGCCGGGGCAGGTGACCGCCATCTGCGGGCCGAACGGCTCCGGCAAGACGACGCTGCTCAAGGCGATCTCCGGTGATCTCACCTATACCGGCGAGGTCCATATGAACGGCCGCGATCTTGCCGCCATGCGGCCGTGGGAAGCCGCCTCGATCAGGGGCGTGCTGCCGCAGGCGACGTCGCTTTCCTTCCCCTTCACCGTGCGCGAGATCGTCGCGCTCGGCCTGATGAGCGGGCGCAGCGGCGTATTGGCCGGCGAGGAGCGGCGCCTGCCGGAGCGGGCGCTGGCGGCGGTTGACCTGGAAGGTTTTTCGGGGCGATTCTATCAGGAGCTTTCCGGCGGCGAGCAGCAGCGCGTGCAGCTTGCGCGCGTGCTGTGCCAGATGTGGGCGCCGGTGCTTTCGGGCGAGCCGCGCTACCTGTTCCTCGACGAGCCGGTCTCCAGCCTCGACATCAAGCACCAGCTCATCATCATGCGCATCGCGCGCGATTTCGCGCGCCGGGGCGGCGGCGTGATCGCGATCCTGCACGACCTCAACCTCACCGCCATGTTCGCCGATCAGGTCGTGCTGATGCACAAGGGCAGGATCGCCGCGGCGGGAACGCCGGCCGACGTCCTGAACGACGATCTGATCGAGCGTGTTTTCGATTGCGCGCTGCGCGTCGGGGCACTGCCCGCGGGCAACATCCCCTTCATCCTGCCCCAGTCAGCCGCCTGAGGCCCGAAAACGGATTGGCTGAGCCGGCGGGCGGCTCAGCTTGCCTGTTGAAGCGACGGCGCCTCGATGCCGAGCCGGCTGCGCAGGGAGGGACGTTCCTTCGCGAGATCCGCGATCGTGTGCGACTGGAGTACCTCGAAGAAGGCGCCCAGCGCCTCGCGCAGGGCCGCGTTGAGCGCGCAGGAATCGACCAGCGGGCAGTCGGTCGCGTCGTTCTCGAAGCACTCGGCCATGGCGAAATTCTCTTCCGTCACCCGCACCACGTCGAACAGGGTGATGTCGGCCGCCGGCTTCGCCAGCCGCACCCCGCCATTGCGGCCGCGCACCGTCTCTACCAGGCGGTTCTCCACCAGCGGCTGGAGGATCTTGAACAGGAACAGCTCCGACACCGAATAGGCCGCCGCGATCTCGGGGATTCGGCTGAGGCGCGTGTCGTTCGCAGCGCAGTACATCAAAATCCGGATGGCGTAATTTGTCTGGCGGGTGAGGCGCATGGAAGAATCCTCTGTCGCTGTTCGGCGATGATATGGAGCGTGTTTAGAACAATTCCAGAAAAGATGCCAGAGAAAAACATGAATAAAGTGATCATGTTTAGCTATGCGCTCAGGGCAGGGCCGGCCTGCACGCCCGATTCAGGGATTGAAAAATCATGCTGCGCTGCACAAATTAGCCCTGCGGCGCGTTGTGCGCCGTGCGGAATCGCTCACGAGAGTGAAGGTCATGGCAGAATTTGGCGTGCGCCAGTTGCGCCCATCGGAACTGCCGCTTTTCAGGGAACACCTGCTGCGGCTCGACGCATCCAGCCGACGCGACCGTTTCAACGGCCCGGCGGGCGACGCCTTCGTGTCCGCCTATGCCGAGCGCTGCTTCCGCGATGGAACCTCGGTGATCGGCTATCTGGAAGAGGGCCGCGTGCTGGGCGCCGCCGAGATACATGAATTTGCCACGGCTGACGCCCCGACGGGCGAGATCGCCTTCAGCGTCGAGCATCAGGCGCAGCATCGCGGCGTCGGCAGCGCGCTTTTCGCCCGGTTGATCGAGATCGCGCGGCTCTACGGCTATTCGCGCCTGCTGGTCACAACCCATCCGCAGAACGAGGCGATGAAGCGGCTGGCACGGCGCTTCGACGCGCGCCTGAGCTTCGCCGAGGGCGAGACGGTCGGCACGATCGAGCTGCCGCCGCTCGAATCCGCCCTGCCGCACCGCTTCGCTGCGGCCTGATCGTTCACACGCGGGCGCAAATCCCTATATGCGTTGCTCAACTTCCGCGGAGCAGCCATGACCGAGAGCAGCGGCCGAACCCTCGCATCCGACGCCGAACGCCTGCGCGCCCTTCGGATCACCAAGGCCGTCGCGACCGGCGCATTGGTGCTGTGCATCGCCGTCTTCCTCGCCGCGCGGGCCTATGCGCCCGCTTTTCCGTGGCTGGGCTTCGTCGCGGCTTTCGCGGAAGCCGCGGCCATCGGCGGCCTGGCCGACTGGTACGCGGTCGTGGCGCTCTTTCGCCGGCCGCTCGGGCTCCCCATTCCGCACACCGCGATCATCCCCCGCAACCAGGAGCGCATCGCCGACAATCTCGGCCGCTTCATCGAGGCCAACTTCCTTGACCGCGACGCCGTCGGGCAAAAGCTGCGCGAGGTCGATTTCGCCATGATGGTGGCCGACTGGCTCGCCCATCCGCGTCGTGCCGACGAACTGGCGCGGTTCAGCGTCCGGCTGGTGCCGCAGGCGCTCGCCGCGCTCGACGGCTCCGACTTCAGGACGTTCATCGGAACGCGGCTGCGCGAGCGCTTCGAGCAGGTGGACCTCGCGCCGCTGGCGGCCAGGCTGCTGGAAGGCGTTACGGCCGAGCGGCGGCACCAGCAATTGCTGGACGAGATGCTCAAGGTGTTCGGCCGCTTCCTCGGCGATGCGGACGCGCTCGACGCGCTGCGCGACAGGATCAGGAACGAGCTGCCGACGCTGGCGCGTTTCTTCAAGGCCGACGCCTATCTGCTCAGGAAGATCATCGCTTCCGCCGAGACGATGATCGAGGAAGTGCGCGCCGACCCCGACCACGCCATGCGCCGGGAGTTCGACAGCTTCGTCGCCGGCTTCGTCGACAAGCTCGCCACCTCGCCCGACTATGCGGCGCGGGCCGAGGCGATCAAGCGCGACATGCTCGCAAGGCCCGAATTCGCCGCGCTCGGCGACACGCTGTGGGAAAGCCTGCGCAACTTCGCGCAGCAGGACGCCGCGAGCGACGAATCCGCGCTGCGCCACCATCTGGCGCAGCTTTTCACCGCCGTCGGCCGGCAGTTGCGGGAAAACGAGCGCATGCGCGCCGACATGAACGAAGGCTTCGTCGTCGCGCTCGGCGCCTTCGTGGAGCGGCAGAAGAGCGGCGTGTCCGGCTTCATCTCCGATCAGGTGCGGCGCTGGGACCTCGGCCAGCTCACCCACGTGATCGAGCTGAACATCGGCCGCGACCTGCAATATATCCGCTTCAACGGCATGCTGGTCGGCGGGCTCGCGGGCCTGCTGCTGCACCTGGCGGAAATCGGACTTCTCGCGGGATAAGCCCGTCATCTTTGCGTGATACGGTTTCCATCGTCGGCACGCGGTGGCATGAAGGCAGGAACCAACGTGCGGATTTTTAGTTTCGCGTGCTGACGCGTTGTGGGAGGTGATGAGATGGGCAAGCTGCTCGGCGTGATCGCGATGGCCGTCGTCGTGGGCGCGGCCCTCCTTGCGTTCGGTCAGCCGCAACAGGGGCCGGGCGTGCGCATCGCCACCATGGAATCGCTCTCCGCAAACACCGCGCCGGACGCCGTGTCGCCGATCGTGTCGGACGGCGGCAGCCGTCGCCTGCGGCAGGTGAATGCCGGCGCGCAGACCGCCGGCTGCGTGGGGGTGTGCCTGCCCGACAGTATCGACATGGGCGGCCTGCCGCCGCTCGACCGTCCCGGTACGTGAGCAGGCTATCTTTCCTGCCGCAGCGCCACGATGTCCGACAGCATGTCGAGCAGCAGTTCGAGCCGCTCCTCTCCGAATTTTTCGCGGAAGTCGTCGAAGGATGCGCGGCCGGCGCGCGACAGGGTGTGGATCAACGCGATTCCCGCCGGCGTGATGGACAGGAAGATGCGACGCGCATCGCCGGGGTGACGTCGCTTGACGATGAGGCTGCGGCTTTCCAGCGCGCGCACGATGCGCGTCAGGCTGGGGGCCATCAGGCACGCGCGTTCGGCCACCTCACGGGAATCCATCTGGTCGACCTCGCCGAGGACGCGCAGAACGCGCCATTGCTGCTCGCTCAGGTCATGCTGCATCAGGAAGGGGCGGAAGCGCGCCATGACGACTTCGCGCGCCCGCAGCATCATCAGCGGCAGCGACCGGCGCGTGTCGCGCGGCAGCAGTGAATCCTCCGGGAGGCCGTGTGCGCCGGCTGTCTCGTCTGACTTCATCGGATCGGAAATCGCTTCGTCTCAGTCCCCATAGGGAACCCAGACATTCTTGACCTCGACGGCGCGCTGCAGCATCGCGTCGAGCCCGCCATGCAGGTCCGTCTCGCTGCTTTCGGTCCACACCCGCTTGAGGTTTCCGGCCGATTCTGCCTCCACGGTGCGGCAGGTGCCGGCATCCGCGATGCACCAGAGCCCGTCCACGTCGTCGTGCCTTGCCAGCACGGTCGCCAACTCGCCGGCCGCGCCGGTGACGATGTTCACCGCGCCGGCCGGAATGTCCGACGTTTCGAAGACCTGATAGAGATCGGTGGCGACGAGGGCATGGCGCTGCGAGGGCACGGCAACCACCGTGTTGCCCATTGCAAGCGCCGGCGCCACCAGCGCGACGAGCCCGAACAGGGGCTCCGCTTCTGGCGCGACGATGCCCAGCACGCCGACGGGCTCGTTGAGCGCCAGCGTCACCGCCCGTGCCGGCGGCTGGTGGACGCGGCCCTCGAACTTGTCGGCCATGCCGGCCACGGCGAAAATGTGCTCCACGCTGGCCTCGACCTCCATCGTCGCGGCGCGCAGCGTGCGGCCGGTGAGGGAGGCGATGCGCGTGGCAAATTCCGCCTGCCGCGCCGAGAGGTTCTCCGCCAGGAAATACAGCACCTGCGCGCGATTATAGGCGGTGGCGGACGGCCATGCCTTGCAGGCGCGGGCGGCGGCGACCGCATCGCGGATGTCCTTGCGGCTGCCGGTGCCGGCCTCGCCCGCGAGGCGGCCGCGCGCATCCGTCACCGGGAAGGAATAGTTTCCGTCGGGCCGCACCTGCTTGCCGCCGATATAGAGCTTCGCCGTCCGGTCGATCGCGTCCGAGAGGGCGCCGGCGGAAACGGAGGGCGTGAAGGCCGCGATCGCCTTGCCGCGCCCATGTTTCGCCGGCTTGATATATTCGCGCATGCCTTCCGCGCCGCCCTCGCGGCCGAAGCCGCTTTCGCGATAGCCGCCGAAGCCGCAGGCGGCGTCGAACATGTTGGTGCCGTTGATCCAGACCACGCCGGCCTTCAGGCGGGGGGCCGCTTCCAGCGCCCGGTTGACGCTCTCGCTCCAGACGGAAGCTGCGAGCCCGTAACGCGTATTGTTGGCAAGCTCGATGGCCTCGTCCATGTCGCGAAAGCTCATGGCCGCCAGCACCGGCCCGAACACCTCTTCCTGCGCCAGCAGGTTGGCCGGCGCGACATCGGTCGCCAGCGTGGGCAGCATGTAATGGCCATGGTCGGGGAGGGGCTGCTGCGGCTGCCAGCAGGTCGCGCCCTGCCGCGCACCCTCGGCCACCATGTGGGCGACGCGCTCGAGCTGCGAGCGGTCGACCAGCGGGCCGATATCGGTGTTCTTGTCGAGCGGATCGCCGACCCGCAGCTTTTCCATCCGCGCTCTTACCTTGGCGTGGAAGGCGTCCGCGATGCCCTCCTGCACGAGCAGGCGCGATCCCGCGCAGCAGACCTGGCCCTGGTTGAACCAGATGCCGTCCACCAGCCCCTCGACGGCGGAATCGAGGTCCGCATCCTCGAAGACGATGAAGGCCGACTTGCCGCCGAGCTCAAGCGACAGCTTCTTGCCGCTGCCGGCGGTCGCGCGGCGGATCAGCTTGCCCACCTCGGACGAGCCGGTGAAGGCGATCTTGTCGACGCCCTTGTGGCCGACGATGGCCTCGCCGACGGCAGGCCCGCCATGCACGATGTTGACGACGCCCTTCGGCACGCCCGCGCGCTCGCAGATTTCCGAAAAGAGGATCGCCGTCAGCGGCGTGAACTCGGCCGGCTTGAGGACGACCGTGCAGCCGGCGGCGAGCGCCGGCGCGATCTTCCATGCCAGCATCAGCAGCGGAAAATTCCACGGGATGATCTGGCCGGCGACGCCCACCGCCGTCTGGCCGGGAAAGCTTTCGGCGAGGTTCTGCGCCCAGCCGGCATGGTGCAGGAAGTGGCGTATGGCGAGCGGTACGTCGATGTCGCGGCTTTCGCGGATCGGCTTGCCGTTGTCGAGCGATTCCAGCACGGCGAGGAGGCGCGCATGGCGCTGCATGGACCGGCCGATGGCATAGAGCACGCGGGCACGGCCATAGGCGCCCGCTGCTTGCCAGCGCGGCAAGGCGCGCCGCGCGGCGGCCGCTGCCGCATCCACGTCGGCGCCCGAAGCTTCCGCGACCTTGCCGAGCAGCGCGCCGTTCGACGGATCATGGACGTCGAAGGTCGCGCCGCCGGTGGCGGCGCGCCACTTGCCCTCGATGAAAAGCGCCTGATCGAGCCGGCGCGTCTTGAGCCAGCTATCCGCCTCGGCGCGCGATTCCGGCGCGGGCGCATAGTCCATTGCCTGATATTTCTGCATCACGTTCATAAATATCGCTCCGCTCAGGCCATGGCATGGCGATGGTTGGCCGAATACCGTCCGGTCACGAAGTGTTCGAGCTGACGCTCGATGTCCGTCAGCAGGCCCGAGGCACCGAAGCGGAACAGGTCCGGCTCCAGCCAGCGGCGGCCGAGCTCCTCGTTCATCAGGATCAGCCAGTCCAGCGACGCCTTGGCCGTGGAGATGCCGCCGGCCGGCTTGAAGCCGATGCGGATTCCGGTTTCCTCATGATAGGCGCGGATCGCGCGCACCATGGCGAGCCCCACCGGCAGCGTGGCGTTGACGCTCTCCTTGCCGGTGGAGGTCTTCACGAAGTCTGCTCCCGCCATCATCGCCACCATGGCGGCCAGCGTGACGTTGCGCAGCGTCGAGAGATCGCCGGTGCCGAGGATGACCTTGAGGTGCGCCGCGCCGCAGGCGTCGCGGAAGGCGGCGATCTCGTCGTAAAGCTCCTGCCACCGCGCGCCCAGAACCAGTCCGCGCTGGATGACCACGTCGATCTCGTCGGCGCCGTCGGCCACCGAGGCCCTGATCTCGCCGATCCGCGTCGGCAGCGGTGCGAGGCCGTGCGGGAAGGCGGTCGAGACCGCCGCGACGTGAACGCCCGACCCTTCGAGCGCGGCGGCGGCCGTGGCGACGAATGGGTGGTAGACGCAGACCGCGGCGGGGCGGATCGCGCCTTCCGCGATGCCGAGGCTTTCCGTGAGATCGGCGCGCAGCGGACGCAATGCCTTGGCGCAGAGCCGCCGCACGCGGTCATGCGTGTCGTTGCTGTTGAGCGTGGTGAGATCCATCAGCGAGATCGACCGCAGCAGCCACGCGGCCTGGTTCTCGCCCTTGATGGAGCGGCGCTTCGTCAGCGTCGCCGCACGGCGCTCCAGCGCGCTGCGGTTGATGTTGCGGAACGTGTCGAGCCAGGCGAGGTCGAGCGGCCTGCCGGGATTGCGCTGCAATTCGTGGCCGGCGCCGCGCGCGGGCTCGGGCACCGGGCGTGGAAGCTGGTGCAGCTTTGCGGGCGGTGTCGGACTGGCTTGCATGGCCAAAACCTCGAAACGGGCGCGCGTGCCGTGCGGCGGGCGCGATTGGGCCGACACTATTCCACGCGCCGCGCCGGAGATACAAGCAATGCGGATCGTGTCATTCAGACATCGTCGGTTGCCTTGACAGAATGCCCCTTTTGCCCGACCACGCCGCGCTGACTTGCCGCGCAGCACAGCCTGCGCGATGCCGGAGGAGAGATGAAGATGAGTGATGTGCCGGGCAGGATCGTGATTATCGGGGCAGGGCATGCGGGTGTGGAACTCGCCGCCGCGCTGCGCCACAAGGCCTATTCCGGCACGATCGACCTCGTCTCCGACGAGGATGAAGTGCCCTACCAGCGCCCGCCGCTGTCGAAGGAATATATCAAGCGCGGCGGCAAGATGCAGGCGCTGGTGCTCAAGCCCGAGCAGTTCTTCTCCGACAATTCCGTCACGCTCCGGCGCGGCGTCTCTGCCGTCTCGGTCGACCGCAATGCGCGCACCGTCACGCTTTCCACGGGCGACACGCTGGCCTACGACCATCTGGTCTTCGCCACCGGGGCGCGCAACCGCATCCCGCCCGTGCCGGGGCTCGACAATCCCGCCGTGCTCGGCCTGCGCACGCTGGCCGACGCCGACCGGCTCGTGGTCGAGATCGCCCGGTTCAAGCGCGTGATGGTGATCGGTGGCGGCTTCATCGGGCTGGAGGCGGCGGGACTGCTGCGCGAGCTCGACATCGAGGTGGACGTGGTCGAGATGGCCGACCGCCTGATGCAGCGCGCCATATCGCCCACCATGTCGAAATGGTTCCTGGAAAGCCACATCGCAGCCGGCGCGCGCGTTCACCTCAACACGCAGGTGACGGGCGTCGATTTCTCGCGAGCCGAAGCCCGCGTGAAGCTGAGCGACGGTTCGGAGATCGCCGCCGACGCCGTGATACTGGCCGCCGGCGTGGTGCCGAATGTCGAGCTCGCCAAGGCGTCGGGGCTGGCGGTGGAGAACGGCATCGTGGTCGATGCGCAGATGGCGACCGCCGATCCGGCCGTGTCCGCGCTGGGCGACTGCGCCTTCTATCCGAGCGTCCACCTGCCTGGCATGGCGCGGCTGGAATCGGTGCAGAACGCCACCGATCAGGCGCGCGCGCTGGCGGAGCGGCTGATGGGTGAGGGCAAGCCCTATGATGCGCTGCCGTGGTTCTGGTCGATCCAGGGCGCGGCGCGGCTGCAGATCGCCGGGCTGGCGAAGCCCGGCCTGACGGAAGTGGTGCGCGGCAACCCGGCCGACGGCAAATTCTCCGTGTTCCTGTTCGACGGCGATCGCCTTGCCGCGGTCGAATCCGTCAACGCCCCGGCCGATCACATGATCGCGCGCCGCCTAATCGCCAGAAACGCGGCGATCACGCAGGGGCAGGCCGCGGACTTGGCATTCGACATCAAGGCGCTAAGTGCAGGTTAAGGGACATAAGCTAGAGTCCGCCCGTCGGATATCCACGAGGTCTCGGTGTATCGAATGCTGGACACTGCCGTCCACCGCGAAGGACGCGTCATGACCGCAGACGAGACCGGGTTGCAGCCCGCATGGTGGCGCAGGACGAGCTTCGCCGCGCGCTGGGTGGCGATCCTCGCCGTTCCGCTGTCGCTGATCTCCGCCGGCGCGACGATCAGCATGTCGCTGGTCGCGCTCTATGGCGTGGTCGCCATCGTCCGCGGCGCTCGGCTGTCGCCGCGCCTGCTGCGCGTGCACTGGTTCATGACCGCCTGCTATGCGCTGCTTCTGGCGACCGATTTCGTCAACGGCGGCGGCCTGCAGAACCTCACCTCGACCGGCGTCAACTACCTGCACCTGATCGCCGTGGCGCCGCTGGCGCTCGCCTTCCGCCTGATCGACCTCGACGACGGCGACATCGACTGGATGCTGCACGCCGGCGTGTGGGGCGGGATGGCCAACAGCCTGTTCAGCTTCTTCGTGCTCGACATCCTGCGTCCGGGCGGGCCGAGCCTCAACCCGATCCCCTATGGCTTCATCATCACCATGTGGGGCGTATTCCTGCTGGCGCGGGGGCTTGATCGCGGCCGGGGCGGGCGCATGCTGATCCTGTCATCGGCGGTGGCGATCGTTCCGGTGGTGCTGACCGAGAGCAAGATCGTTTGGATCGCCATGATCGCGGGATACGGGCTGACGGTCGTATTCGTGGCATGGAAGCGCAAGCGCTTCGGCTTCCTGTGGAAGGGTGCGCTGGCAGCGCTTCCCATGCTCGTCATCGCCTATTTCGCGCTCGCCCATCGGCGCATCGAGCAGTTCGTCCACGAGATCGACCTCTATGCCGCGCGTGGCGAGCTGACCGAGGATTCCTTCGGCTACCGCTGGGAACTCCTGCGTGCCTCGTGGCGGGCGGTGCTGGACCGGCCGTGGTTCGGCCACGGCATCGTGGAGCGCAAGACCGCCGCCTTCGCCTATGCCGACCCGAACGGCCCCGACATCACCACGCTCGGCCACCTGCACAACGACTACATCACCCATGCCGTCGCCTTCGGCGTGCCGGGTGTGGTATTCGTGATCGCGTTTCTCGGCTTCTTCGTCGCGGTGGCGCGTGGTGCCTCGCGTCTGAGCGACGGCGCCACCGCCTATGCAGTCATGCTGATGCTGGCGATCTACATGGTCACCGACGTCGCCTTCAACATGGATCCGATGAGCGGCGCGCTGACCATCGCTCTGGCGCTTCTGCTCATCCCGCGGCGCGACGAGGTGGCCTATGTGCCTGTCGTTCCGCCCCGCAGCAAGGCCTGATAGTCGCCGCGATACCAGTCCACGAAGGCGCGCACGCCTTCGTCTACCGTCACCGCGGGAAGGAAACCGGTCAGCGCCTGCAGCAGGTCGGCATCCGCGAAGGTCTCGACCACGTCGCCCTTCTGCATCGGCAGCATGTTGCGGATCGCCTTGCGGCCGAGCACGTCCTCGACGGTTTCCACGAAATCCAGCAGGCCCACCGGATTGCCGCCGGCGATGTTCACCACCCGCCACGGCGCGGCGGGCGAGAGCGTGTCCGTCGCGGTCGCATGCACCAGCGGCTTGCCCTCGCGGGGGGCGAGCGGGATCAGGCGGCAGATCGCCTCGACCAAGTCGGAAACATAGGTGAAGTCGCGCCGCATGCGACCCTCGCCATAGATGTCGATCGGCCGGCCCGTCTCGATCGCGTCGACGAACTTGAACAGCGCCATGTCGGGCCGGCCCCACGGGCCGTAGACGGTGAAGAAGCGGAAGCACGTCGTCGGCACCTTCCACAGATGCGCATAGGAATGCGACATCGCCTCGCCCGCCTTCTTGGTGGCGGCGTAGAGGGTGAGGGGATGGTCTGCCGCATCGGTCTCGCGGAAGGGGATCTTGGTGTTCGCGCCATAGACGGAGCTGGTCGAGGCGAAGAGCAGATGCGCGGGCCGGTGCTCGCGCGCCACCTCCAGCAGGTTGAAGGTGCCGGTCAGGTTGGTGTCCACATAGGCGCGCGGATTTTCGAGGCTGTAGCGCACGCCCGCCTGCGCGGCGAGATGGACGATGATGTCCGGCCGGCAATCCTCGGCCGCGCGGGCGAGCGCGTCGCGATCCTCCAGCATGACTTCATGGGCGCGAAAGCCGTTGCTGCGGGCAAGGATCTCGTGCCGACGCCGCTTCAGCCTGACATCGTAGTACGGCGTCATGCCGTCGACGCCGACGACGAGATGGCCGTCCGCCACCAGCCGTCTGGCGAGATGGAAGCCGATGAAGCCGGCGCTGCCCGTCAGCAGGATGCGCATCGTCAGCCCCTGTCCACGGTCGGCCGCCCGATGCTCGTATAGGCAAAGCCCAGCCTGCGCACCTCGGAGCCGCGATAGATGTTGCGCAGGTCCACGATGGTGCGACTGCGCATCAGGCCGCCGATTCGCGGCAGGTCGAGGGCGCGGAACTCGTCCCATTCGGTGACGATCACCAGCGCGTCGGCGCCCTCGGCGGCATCGTAGGAATCGCGGCCGAAGGTGATGCCGGGCATCAGCGGCGCGGCCGCTTTCATGCCCTGCGGGTCATAGGCGCGGACAACGGCGCCGGCGCCGAGAAGGCCGGCCACCAGCGCGATGGAGGGCGCCTCGCGCATGTCGTCGGTGTTCGGCTTGAAGGTGAGGCCGAGGAGCGCGATGGTCTTGCCGGCGACGCTGCCGCCGCAGGCCGCGACCACGCGCTCGACCATGGCGCGCTTGCGCTTGTCGTTGATGTCGACCGTCGTCTCGATGAGGCGCACAGGGCTGCCCGCGTCGCGCGCCGTCTGGGTCAGCGCGAGCGCGTCCTTTGGGAAGCACGAGCCGCCATAGCCGGGCCCGGCATGCAGGAATTTCGGCCCGATGCGGCGGTCTAGGCCGATGCCGCGCGCCACGTCCTGCACATTGGCATCAACCGCCTCGCACAGGTCCGCCATCTCGTTGATGAAGGTGATCTTCATGGCGAGGAAGGCGTTGGCGGCATATTTCGTCAGCTCGGCCGCGCGGCGCGACATGAAAAGGAGCGGCGGCTCGTTGAGCGAGAGCGGGCGGTACACATCCGTCATGACGGCGCGTGCGCGCTCGTCCTCGATGCCGACGATGATGCGGTCCGGCCGCTTGAAATCGCCGATGGCCGCGCCCTCGCGCAGGAACTCGGGATTGGACACGGCCGTGAAATCGGCATCCGGCCGGGCATCGCGCACGATCTTCTCGACCTCGTCGCCGGTTCCCACCGGCACGGTGGATTTCACCGCGATGACGGTGAAGCCGGAGATGAGCTGCGCCACGTCGCGCGCGGCATCGTAGACATGGGTGAGGTCGGCATGGCCGTCGCCGCGGCGCGACGGCGTGCCGACGGCAAGGAACACGACATCGGCCTGCGGCACTGCGTCTTCCATGCCGGCGGCGAAGTCGAGACGCCCCGCCTGGACGTTGGAGGCGACGAGCTCGGCGAGGCCCGGCTCGTAGATTGGCATCTCGCCGCGCTGCAACGCCGCGACACGATCGGTGTCGCGGTCGATGCAGGTGACCTTGTGGCCGAAATCGGCGAAGCAGGCGCCGCTGACCAGCCCGACATAGCCGGAGCCGACAATCGCAATCCGCATTCAGGCATTCTCCTGAGAGCAATGGCGCCGCTTACGCCCTCAGCGCGCGCGAGGCAACTCGTCTGCCGCGCCATGCAGGCCGATGACGATGACGTCGCCGGCGAGACCGACCCGCCTGGCCTCGCGCAGGCCCATCGCGTCGAGGTCCAGCCGCTCCCATGCGGCGAGCGGCGTCGCAAGCACCGCGGCCGGCCGGGCGGCGAGCCATTCGGCCAGGGCTTCCCGGTCGGCGAAGCGCTCCGCATAGGGCTGGCGCAGGTAGTAGACGAAGTCGCCGCCGGTCATCTCCCAGGCCGCCGGCGCATATCCCTTGTCGACATAGGGCCTGACGGCATCCGCGACGGCGCGCGGGCTCATCACCGGATCGAGCGAGGGCATGACCTCGATGGCGAGCACATTGATCCAAAGAGTCTGGACGACGACAAGCGCGCCCAGCGGCACATAGGCCGGCCGGTAGCGCAGCGCGAATATGGCCGCAGCGGCAATGAGCAGCAGGACCGCGCAGCCGACGACGCCGGGCATCGAGATCGCGTAGGGGAGGAAGGACGGCAGCAACGGCAGCAGCAGGGCGGCGATGCCGAGCGTCACCGCCATCGCCGTCCACGCGCCGGCGCGGTCCTGCCCCGAGGCGCGGCCGAGCGTGCCGGCGGCGATCAGCGCCAGCGGCACGAAGAGCGGCAGCAGGTAGTAGTCGTGCTTCTCGCCGACCAGCGAGAGAATCACCAGACCGCTGAGGGCCGCGCACCAGAGGAAAGCGTAGCGCGGGTCGGGCGAGGGGGCGGCGCGGCGTTGCCGCAGGAGAAGCGTCGCGAGGCCGCTGGTCCAGGGCATGAAGACGACCGGCAGCAGCACGAGATAGAGCAGGTAGTTGAGCGGGTTGGTCGCATTGCGCACGCCGCGCGAGACGATCTGGTCCGAGAAGATGAAGCGGACATAGTCGAAACCTTCCGCCAGCGCGATGCCGCCGATCCAGGCGAGCACGGTGGCGACGAGGACGGCGAGGCCGAGCGCTACATCTGCCGAGAGCAGCCGTTTCAGGTCGCGCTTCCAGGCAAGGAAGGCGACAAGCGCGCCGAGCGGCAGAAGGAAGCCGAAGGGCCCCTTGACCATGGTCGCGATGGAAGCGGCGGCAAAGCCGAGGACCATCCAGCGCCAGCGCGAATCCTGCGCCGCGCGCCAGAAACAGCCCCAGGCAAGCGCGATGAAGCCCACGAAGAGGAAGTCCATGCGGGCATAGTGCGACAGGAACAGGAGGTAGTTGGCCGTGGCCAGAACCGCAGCGGCGGCGAGGCCGGTCGACGGCGGAAAGTCCATGAGGCGCGCCATGGCGTAGGCGCTGAGCATGAAGAAGGCGACGGTCAGCGCCAGCCCGGTCAGGATCGCATGAGGTTCGGCGGAGCCGAGGATGAACGCCACGGCCCCCTGGAGCCAGAAATAGAGCGGCGGCTTGTCGGGGTAGGGGAAGTCGTTGAGCCGCAGTGCGATCCAGTGGCCGTCCAGCAGGTTCAGCAGCACATCTGCCTGGCGCACCTCGTCCGACCACCAGAGATCGCGCGACCACAGCGTGAGCGCCTGCTGGCAGGCGACGATCAGCAGGATGGTCAGGACCGGGTGGCGGTCGAGGAAGGCGAGGGGGCGCGGCACGGCTTGGCGGGCGCGCTAGTTGGTCGCGGCGGTGTCGACCTTGCCGGAGCGGCGCTCCAGCAGCACGAAATAGACGTTCCGGGCATAGATGACGAGGCCCGCCGCCTGGCCGACGATGAAGACGGGATCCTGCCGGTAGATCGCATAGGCGAGCAGCGTCACGCCGCCGGCGATGGAGAAGAACCAGAACGCCGCCGGAATGACCGACTTGCGCGCCCGCTCGCTGGCGATCCACTGGACGAGGAACCGCGCCGAGAACAGCCCCTGGCCGAGAAAGCCGATCAGCAGCCAGATTTTTTCAATTCCGATCATGGATATCATCGCTCCAGTTCCCTCAGGCGCGGCATCGGGTTCCTGCGCCGGCGCTTGCGGATCCAGGATACGCCGAACAGGTCGAGCAGGCCCGCCATGAGCCGGTCGATGATGCCGTATTTGGACGTTCCGTGCATGCGCGGGCGGTTGACCACGTCCACATGCGCGATCTTCCAGCCGTCGGTCAGGAACAGCGCCGGCAGGAAGCGGTGCATGGTCTCGAAATAGGGCAGATCGAGGAAGGCGTCGCGCCGGAACGCCTTCAGCCCGCAGCCGGTGTCGCGCGTATTGTCGCCGAGCATCCAGCCCCGCACCGCATTGGCGATCTTCGAGCCGATGCGCTTCTGCCAGTTGTCGCGGCGGTTGACGCGCTGGCCGGCGGCGAGGCCGACATTGCCGTCGCCTTCGAGGGCGGCCAGCATGGCCGGCAGGAAGGCGGGATCGTCCTGCCCGTCGCCGTCCATCGTCATCACGAAGCGGCCGCGCGCCAGCCGCGCGCCCATATAGACGCTGGCGCTCTGGCCGAGCGACTTTTCGTTGCGCACGGTGCGCAGCCGCGCATCCTGACGCATCCGCTCCGCCAGCATGCGGTCGCTGCCGTCGGTCGAGCCGTCGTCCATGACGATGATCTCGTATTCGCGCGCGGCCAGCGCCGCGTGGATCTCGTCCAGCAGTGGCGGAAGGTTTTCGATCTCGTCGCGCGCGGGAATCACGACGGAAATGTCGATGGGGCTGTTATCGGGCATTGCTAGCACTTCCGCAGACCATGCGCGTCGGCTTGTTCATCCGGGCGAGGCGGGTTGTCGCGGGATGTCCGGCGGCCTTCCGATGGACTATTTCAGCCCGATTGTCCATCATTCAAAGGCCGCGCCGGCGCGAAGCCGCCATGCAGGGCAGGCTGACGCAACGTCCGCATGCGACACATGGGTGCAGGTTCGGCGCGCCCGATTACAGTGCTTGCGTCACGCGGGAGGCTGCGCTAACCCTCGCCGCGATGCAACATGGGGCTTGATGGTTGCGGCGTGCGTCCCTCGGACGATCATCGCGGTGCACCGCTCCTGCGACGACAACAGTGCGAAGACAACAGCATGACCGCGAGGCAGCGAGGCTGAAATGAGCGAATTGCTGAGTTCATATTTGCCGGTCCTGATCTTTCTCGGCGTGGCGCTGCTGGTCGGCGTGGTGCTGACGGTCGCGCCGTTCCTCGTCGCCTACCGCAATCCGGACCCGGAAAAGCTTTCCGCATATGAATGCGGCTTCAATGCGTTCGACGATGCGCGCATGAAATTCGACGTCCGGTTCTACCTCGTGGCCATCCTGTTCATTATCTTTGATCTTGAGGTCGCGTTTCTCTTCCCGTGGGCGGTGTCCTTCGGGGAGATCGGCATGCTCGGTTTCTGGTCGATGATGATCTTCCTCGGCGTGCTGACGATCGGCTTCATCTACGAGTGGAAAAAGGGAGCGCTGGAATGGGATTGATCGACAACCCCCAGACGCTGGTGACCCCGAGCCCGAGGGGCATCGTCGACCCGAAGACCGGCAAGCCGTTCGGCGCGGATGATCCGTTCTTCGGCGACATCAATGCGGAACTGTCCGACAAGGGCTTCCTCGTCACCTCGTCCGCCGCGCTGATCAACTGGGCGCGCAGCGGCTCGCTGATGTTCATGACCTTCGGCCTCGCCTGCTGCGCCGTGGAGATGATCCATACCTCCATGCCGCGCTACGACAGCGAGCGCTTCGGCGTGGCGCCCCGCGCCAGCCCGCGCCAGTCGGACGTGATGATCGTGGCCGGCACGCTGACCAACAAGATGGCGCCGGCGCTGCGCAAGGTCTACGACCAGATGCCCGAGCCGCGCTACGTCATCTCCATGGGCTCCTGCGCCAATGGCGGCGGCTACTACCATTATTCCTACTCGGTGGTGCGCGGCTGCGACCGCGTGGTGCCGGTGGATATCTACGTGCCCGGCTGCCCGCCCTCGGCCGAGGCGCTGCTCTACGGAATCCTTCTTCTGCAGAAGAAGATCCGCCGCACCGGCACGATCGAGCGGTGACGAGATGTCTGAAGCGCTGAAGGACCTTGCGGCCTATGTGAGCGAAAAGCTCGACGGCCGGATTGAGGAAGCCGCGATCGCCTATGGCGATCTGACGCTGACGGTCGCTGCGGGCGACATCGTCGAGGTCGCGCGCTTCCTGCGCAGCGACGTGCAGTGCCAGTTCTTGTCCATCATCGACATTTGCGGCGTCGACTATCCCGGCCGCGAACGCCGCTTCGACGTGGTCTACCACCTGCTGTCGCCGCGCCATAACCAGCGCGTCCGCATCCGCGTCATGACCGACGAGGACACGCCGGTGCCGTCGATCACGGGCGTCTATCCCGGCGCCGACTGGTACGAGCGCGAGACCTACGACCTCTACGGCGTGCTCTTCACCGGCCATCCGGACCTGCGCCGCATCCTGACGGATTACGGCTTCGAGGGGCACCCGCTGCGCAAGGACTTCCCGCTCACCGGATTCGTCGAGGTACGCTACGACGACGAGGTCAAGCGCGTCATCTACGAACCGGTGGTGCTCAAGCAGGAGTTCCGCAATTTCGACTTCCTGTCGCCATGGGAGGGCACCGACTACGTGCTGCCCGGCGACGAGAAGGCGAAGGTCAATTGAGGACCGACGATGGGCAACTTCTCGCTCTGGCACTGGATCATCCTGCTGGTGGTCCTCGTCGTGATGGTGGTCCCGTTCTGGCGGATATTTCCGCGCGCCGGCTGGTCCAAATGGCTCAGCCTGCTGATGGTGATCTCGCCGCTGAACATCATCCTGCTCTGGATTTTGGCCTTCAAACGCTGGCCTGGTGATCGCTGATGCCCGCAGTCCGCAACTTCAACATCAATTTCGGCCCGCAGCATCCGGCTGCGCACGGCGTGCTGCGCCTCGTTCTCGAGCTCGACGGCGAGGTGATCGAGCGCGTCGATCCGCATATCGGCCTGCTGCATCGCGGCACCGAGAAGCTGATGGAGGCCAAGACCTACCTGCAGGCCGTGCCTTATCTTGACCGGCTCGACTATTGCGCGCCGATGAACCAGGAGCACGCCTTCGCGCTTGCAGTGGAACGGCTGCTGGGCATCGAGGTGCCGAAGCGCGGCCAGTTGATCCGCGTGCTCTATTGCGAGATCGGCCGCATCATGTCGCACATCCTCAATGTGACGACGCAGGCGATGGACGTCGGCGCGCTCACCCCGCCGCTATGGGGCTTCGTCGAGCGCGAGAAGCTGATGGTGTTTTATGAGCGCGCCTCGGGTTCGCGCATGCACGCGGCCTATTTCCGTCCCGGCGGCGTGCACCAGGACCTGCCGGAGCAGCTCATCGCCGATATCGGCGCATGGATCGATCCGTTCCTCAAGACGATCGACGATCTCGACGACCTGCTGACCGAGAACCGCATCTTCAAGCAGCGCAACGTCGACATCGGCGTGGTGCCGCTGGAGGACGCCTGGGCCTGGGGCTTTTCCGGCGTGATGGTGCGCGGCTCGGGCGCGGCGTGGGACCTGCGCAAGAGCCAGCCCTACGAATGCTATCCCGAGATGGAATTCGACATTCCGATCGGCAAGAACGGCGACTGCTACGACCGCTATCTCATCCGCATGGAGGAGATGCGCCAGTCGGCCCGCATCATGCGCCAGTGCATCGACCTGCTGCTCGGCAAGGAGAAGGTCGGCCCGGTTTCCAACATGGACGGCAAGGTCGTGCCGCCGAAGCGCGCAGCGATGAAGCGCTCCATGGAGGCGCTGATCCATCACTTCAAGCTCTATACCGAGGGCTATCGCGTGCCGGCGGGCGAGGTCTATGCCGCCGTCGAGGCGCCCAAGGGCGAATTCGGCGTCTATCTCGTCTCGGACGGCACCAACAAGCCCTATCGCTGCAAGCTGCGCGCGCCCGGCTTCGCGCATCTGCAGGCCATGGACTTCCTGTGCAAGGGCCACATGCTGGCCGACGTGTCCGCCGTTCTGGGTTCCCTCGACATCGTGTTTGGTGAGGTCGACCGCTAAATGTCAGTTCGCCGTCTCGCAGAGCCAGCCGTCCAGCCAGCAACATTCTCCTTCAGCAGGGAGAATGCGGCGTGGGCGGAGAGAACAATCGGCAAATATCCGGCCGGACGGCAGCAGTCGGCGGTCATCCCGCTGCTCATGCGGGCGCAGGAGCAGGAGGGCTGGGTCACGCGGGCAGCCATCGAGCACGTCGCCGACATGCTCGACATGCCCTATATCCGCGTGCTCGAGGTCGCGACATTCTACACCCAGTACCAGCTCAAGCCGGTGGGCACGCGGGCGCATGTGCAGGTGTGCGGCACCACGCCCTGCATGCTGCGCGGCGCGGAAGAGCTGATGGACATCTGCCGCTCGAAAATCCACCACGACCAGTTCCACACCAACGAGGCGGGCACGCTGTCGTGGGAGGAGGTCGAATGCCTCGGCGCCTGCGTGAACGCGCCGATGGTGATGATCTTCAAGGACACCTATGAGGACCTGACGCCGCAGCGGCTGGCCGAGATCATCGACGAGTTCGAGGCGGGCAGGGGCGCCGACGTACAGACCGGCCCGCAGACCGACCGCATCTTCTCCGCGCCGATCGGCGGCCTCACCTCGCTGACCGACGAGAAGGCCATTCTCAGGACCGTCCGCGACGACGAGGCGCGCATGAGGAAGATGGCCGCGGCGGAAGCGCCGACCGCGCCCAGCAGCGCCGCCAAGCCGAAGACGGACGCCATCGAGACCAACCCGGCGATCAGGTCGCCGTCGCCGGCCAAGGTGAGCCCGCAGGCGGAGCGCGCCGCGAGCGTGCCGGCGCCGAAGGTCGATGAGTCTGCCGCCGACCGCGCCGAGCCGGCCGTCGAGGGCACGGCCAAGCGCCGCGTCCATTCCTCCGGCAAGGCCGCTGCGCAGGCCGAAAAGCCCTCGCTGGAAAGCAGGGACCGCCCCGCCGGCATCGAGCGCCCCGCGCAGCCGGACGATCTCCAGCTGATCTCGGGCGTCGGGCCGAAGAACGAGGCCATCCTGCACTCGCTCGGCATCTACACCTTCGCCCAGGTCGCCGCCTGGAAGAAGGCCGAGCGCGAATGGGTCGACGGCTACCTCCGCTTCGGCGGGCGGATCGAGCGCGAGGACTGGGTCAAGCAGGCCAAGGCGCTCGCCAAGGGCGGCGTGGCTGAATATATCCGCGTCTTCGGCAAGGAGCCGCGCTGATGGCTCGCGCAAACCCCTCTGCCGCCGCTGCCACAGCGCGCATCATGTGGCTGCCCATGCTGGTGCGGCTGCTCGCGCTTGCCTGCGCGGTGGCGAGCGTGCTGGGGATTGTCGCGTTCTTCACGCTCGACAGCCTTCACCCCTATCGCTGGCATCTGCTGGTCGGCGGGGTGATCGGCTCGGCGCTGTTCGGCTGGATCGGCGACCGCATCTCGCCGACGCGCGGGATGGTGACGGAGATCAGGAAAGATCTGGCGCGCGATCGTGTCGCAGATCAGGACCGCAAGGAGTAGGCGATGCTTCAGGACAAGGATCGCATCTTCACCAATATCTACGGCGAGTTCGACCGCTCGCTGAAAGGCGCCATGGCGCGCGGCCAGTGGGACGGCACCAAGGCCATCCTGGAAAAGGGCCGCGACTGGATCATCGAGGAGATGAAGGCCTCGGGCCTGCGCGGCCGCGGCGGCGCCGGCTTCCCGACCGGCCTGAAATGGTCCTTCATGCCCAAGCAGTCGGACCGGCCCTGCTATCTGGTGGTCAATGCGGATGAGTCCGAGCCGGGCACCTGCAAGGATCGCGACATCATGCGCCACGATCCGCACACGCTGGTGGAAGGCTGCCTGATCGCCGGCTTCGCCATGGGCGCGGAAGCGGCCTTCATCTATGTGCGCGGCGAGTTCATCCGCGAGCGCGAGGCGTTGCAGCGCGCGGTGGACGAGGCCTATGAGGCGCGCCTGATCGGCAAGAACAACAAGAACGGCTACGACTTCGACATCGTCGTCCACCACGGCGCCGGCGCCTATATCTGCGGCGAGGAAACGGCGCTGCTGGAGAGCCTGGAAGGCAAGAAGGGCCAGCCGCGCCTCAAGCCGCCGTTCCCGGCCAATGTCGGCCTCTACGGCTGCCCGACCACGGTGAACAACGTCGAATCCATCGCCGTGGCGCCGACCATCCTGCGCCGGGGCGCGGCCTGGTTCTCCTCCATCGGCCGGCCGAACAATGTCGGCACCAAGCTTTTCATGCTGGTCGGCCATGTGAACACGCCATGCACGGTCGAGGAGGCGATGGGCATCACCTTCCGCGAGCTGGTGGAGAAGCACGGGCACGGCATTCGCGGCGGCTGGGACAACCTGCTGGCGGTCATTCCCGGCGGCGCATCCTGCCCGGTGGTCAAGGCCGAGGACATCATCGACTGCCCGATGGATTTCGACGGGCTTCGCGAGCGCAAATCCTCCTTCGGCACGGCGGCCGTCATCGTCATGGACAAGTCGACCGACATCGTGAAGGCGATCGCGCGGCTGTCCTACTTCTTCAAGCACGAGAGCTGCGGCCAGTGCACGCCGTGCCGCGAGGGAACCGGCTGGATGTGGCGCGTGATGGAGCGGCTGGTGCGCGGCGAGGCGCACAAGCGCGAGATCGACATGCTGCTCGACGTGACCAAGCAGGTCGAGGGCCACACGATCTGCGCGCTGGGCGACGCTGCGGCCTGGCCGATCCAGGGCCTGATCCGCAATTTCCGCCCCGAGATCGAGCGCCGCATCGACGAGTTCTCCCGCAACGCGCATCGCGCCGAACCCGTGCTGGTGGCGGCCGAATGACCGGGAAATCGCCCATGGATACGCGCGGCGAGATGACCGCGATGGTCAACCTGATGGCCCATCCGATGGCGGGCGTGGCCTCCGCGTCCGCGATCGGCATGGGTCTGGCCTCGCAGATGATGGGCATCTGGCTGGGCACCGTCATGGGCTCGGCCGCGGTGGCGCGCCGGTTGATGGATGCCGCGCCGATGCCTGCGGCAAGCCCCGAGGCCGGCCGCGCAGACGTCGCACGCAAGGCACGCGCCGCGACGGATGCGGTGATCGCCGACGCCCGCGCCAAGGTGATCCAGCTTTCCACCGCCGCCGAGCGCCGCAACGCCCGAAAGGCGCGGCCGGTCGCCAGCAGGGCCGAGGCGGCGGCGCCGGCGAAGGCCGCAAGGGCGGCGCCCAAGGCCGAATCGCGCAGGAAGGCGGAGGCTCCGGTCGCGTTGTCGTCCGGCGCCGACGATCTCAAGCGCATCTCAGGTATCGGGCCGAAGCTCGAACAGGCGCTGAACAGGCTGGGCATATCAAGCTTCGCCACGCTTGCCGCGCTCTCCGACGCGGATGTGGCCCGCATCGACGAGCAGCTTGGGCTGAATGGCCGCATTGCGCGCGACGCGTGGATCGTCCAGGCAAGGCTGAACCTCGAAACCGATCGGGCGGCACCGGCCGCCGGAGGCGAATGATGGCGAAACTCAAGGTCGACGGAAAAGAGATCGAGGTTCCGGACCATTACACGCTGCTGCAGGCGGCGGAGGAGGCCGGCGCCGAGGTGCCGCGCTTCTGCTTCCACGAGCGGCTGTCCATCGCCGGCAACTGCCGCATGTGCCTCGTCGAGGTGAAGGGCGGCCCGCCCAAGCCGCAGGCCTCCTGCGCCATGGGCGTGCGCGACCTGCGCCCCGGCCCGAATGGCGAGCTGCCGGAAATGTTCACCAACTCGCCCATGGTCAAGAAGGCGCGCGAGGGGGTGATGGAGTTCCTGCTCATCAACCATCCGCTCGATTGCCCGATCTGCGACCAGGGCGGCGAATGCGACCTGCAGGACCAGGCGATGGCCTTCGGCGTCGATTCCTCGCGCTTCCACGAGAACAAGCGCGCGGTCGAGGACAAATATATCGGTCCGCTGGTCAAGACCATCATGACGCGCTGCATCCACTGCACGCGTTGCGTGAGGTTCACCACGGAAGTCGCTGGAATCTCTGAGCTCGGCCTGATCGGCCGTGGCGAGGATGCGGAGATCACCACCTATCTCGAACAGGCGATGACCTCGGAGCTGCAGGGCAATGTGATCGACCTGTGCCCCGTGGGCGCGCTGACGTCGCGGCCCTATGCCTTCCAGGCGCGGCCGTGGGAACTGACGAAGACCGAATCCATCGACGTGATGGATGCGGTGGGCTCCGCGATTCGCGTCGACACGCGCGGCCGCGAGGTCATGCGCATCCTGCCGCGCGTCAACGAGGCGGTGAACGAGGAGTGGATCTCCGACAAGACCCGCTTCATCTGGGACGGGCTGCGCACCCAGCGCCTCGACCGGCCCTATGTGCGGCGCGACGGCAAGCTCACCGTCGCCTCGTGGGGCGAGGCCTTCGCCGCGGTGCGTGACGCGGTGGCGAAGACGTCGGGCGAGCGCATCGGCGCGATTGCCGGCGATCTCGCCGCGGTGGAGGAAATCTACGCGCTCAAGCTGCTGATGCAGTCGCTCGGCTCCGGCAACATGGATTGCCGGCAGGACGGCGCGAAGCTCGACCCCGCGCTCGGGCGTGCAAGCTACATCTTCAATCCGACCATCGAGGGCATCGAGCGGGCGGATGCGGTGCTGATCATCGGCGCCAATCCGCGCTTCGAGGCGTCCGTGCTCAATGCGCGCATCCGCAAGCGCTGGCGGCTCGGCAACCTGCCGGTCGGCGTCATCGGCGACGTCGGCGACGTGCGCTACGACTACGAGCGGCTGGGCGCCGGCCCAGAGACGCTGCGCCAGCTGGTCGACGGCGGCATCTCCTTCCTCGACACGCTGAAGAAGGCCGAGCGTCCGCTGATCATCGTCGGGCAGGGCGCGCTCGCCCGCGCCGACGGCGCGGCGGTGCTGGCGCTGGCGGCGCAGCTTGCGCAGGCCTGCGGCGCGATCGGCGAGGCGTGGAACGGCTTTGCCGTACTCCACACGGCGGCCGGCCGCGTCGGCGGGCTCGATGTCGGCTTCGTGCCGGAGGCAGGCGGCAAGGACGTGGCGGGCATGATGGGCGGCGCGCTCGACGTGCTCTTCCTGCTCGGCGCCGACGAGATCGACATGAACGCGATCGGCGGCGCCTTTACCGTCTATATCGGCACGCATGGCGATGCCGGCGCGCACCGCGCCGACGTGATCCTGCCGGCGGCCGCCTATACCGAGAAGTCCGGAACCTACGTCAACACCGAAGGCCGCGTGCAGATGACCAACCGCGCCGGCTTCGCGCCCGGCGAGGCGCGGGAAGACTGGGCGATCCTGCGCGCACTGTCGGACGTGCTGGGCAGGAAGCTGCCCTTCGATTCGCTGCCGCAGCTGCGTGCGCGCCTCTATGCCGACGTGCCGCATATGGCGGAGATCGACCGGATCGCGCCGGCCGCCTTCGCCGACATGAGCAGGCTCGCAAAAGTCTCGGGCAAGCTCGGCAAGGAAGCCTTCACCCCGGCGGTGGACGATTTCTACCTCACCAATCCGATCGCGCGCGCCTCGGCCGTCATGGCCGAATGTTCGGCGCTGGCGCGCGGCGGGTTCAAGCAGGCGGCGGAGTAGGGCGGGGATATGGACGAATTCTTCTCAACCTACGTCCTGCCGGCGATCATCATGCTGGCCCAGTCGGTCCTGCTGATCGTCGTCCTGCTCGTGGGCGTCGCCTATATCCTCTATGCCGACCGCAAGATCTGGGCGGCCGTGCAGTTGCGGCGCGGCCCCAACGTGGTCGGCCCCTGGGGCACGCTGCAGGCCTTCGCCGACCTGTTCAAGTTCGTCTTCAAGGAGCCGATCATCCCGTCGGGCGCCAACAAGGGCGTGTTCCTGCTGGCGCCGCTGGTCTCGGCAGTGCTGGCGATCGGCACCTGGGCGGTGATCCCGGTCAATCTCGGCTGGGCCATCGCCGACATCAATGTCGGCATCCTCTACATCTTCGCCATCTCCTCGCTCGAGGTCTACGGCGTGATCATGGGCGGCTGGGCGTCGAACTCGAAATATCCGTTCCTCGGCGCGCTGCGCTCGGCGGCGCAGATGGTGTCCTACGAGGTCTCCATCGGCTTCGTGATCGTCACCGTGCTTCTGTGCGTGGGCTCGCTCAACCTCACCGACATCGTGCTGGCGCAGAACACCGGGCTGGGCACCATGCTCGGCCTGCCGGCGACCTTCCTCGACTGGCACTGGCTCGGCCTGTTCCCGATGTTCATCATCTTCTTCATCTCGGCGCTGGCCGAGACGAACCGCCCGCCCTTCGACCTGGTGGAAGCCGAGTCGGAGCTCGTGGCCGGCCACATGATCGAATATTCGTCGACGCCATTCCTGCTGTTCTTCCTCGGCGAATATGTCGCCATCGTGCTGATGTGCGCGCTGACGACGATCCTGTTCCTCGGCGGCTGGCTGCCCCCGTTCGATTTCGCGCCCTTCACCTGGGTGCCGGGCGTCATCTGGTTCGTGCTGAAGCTCTGCCTGGTGTTCTTCATGTTCTCCATGGTGAAGGCCTTCGTGCCGCGCTACCGCTACGACCAGCTGATGCGGCTGGGCTGGAAGGTTTTCCTGCCGATCTCGCTCTTCATGGTGGTGGCCACGGCGGCCTTCCTCAAGCTCACGGGGCTTGCGTGATGGGCGCGGCAGGCATCGGCGCGCTGGTGGGCCTTGTGATCGCGGTGGCGGATTTCGCGCTGCTGCGGCTTCTGGCCACGCGCGTCGACCTGCCGGAAACCCGGCGTGTCCTCAATATCACCGGCATCATCCAGCTCGTGCTGCTGCCGGTCATGGGCTGGTTCGTCGGCCCTCTATTCGTCGGAGAATGACCATGTCGGTCCTCGCACAGGCTGCGAAATCGCTGCTTCTCAAGGAGTTCGTCGGGGCCTTCGTCCTGTCGATGCGCCAGTTCTTCGCGCCGAAGGAAACGATCAACTATCCGCATGAGAAGGGGCCGACCAGCCCGCGCTTCCGCGGCGAGCATGCGCTGCGCCGCTATCCCAACGGCGAGGAGCGCTGCATCGCCTGCAAGCTGTGCGAGGCGATCTGCCCGGCGCAGGCCATCACCATCGAGGCCGGCCCGCGCCGCAACGACGGCACGCGCCGCACGGTGCGTTACGACATCGACATGGTGAAGTGCATCTATTGCGGCTTCTGCCAGGAAGCGTGTCCGGTGGACGCGATCGTGGAAGGACCGAATTTCGAGTTCGCGACGGAGACGCGCGAGGAACTCTATTATTCGAAGGAAAAGCTGCTGGCGAACGGCGATCGCTGGGAGCGGGAACTTGAACGCAACATAGCGCTGGACGCGCCTTATCGCTGAGGCACCGGAGTGGACGGGCAGGGGGTGCTCGTCTAGAGCAATTCCAGCAAAAGTGCGTAGCGGTTTTGCGCCCGGAATTGCGCGGAAAACAAAAGGATAGAGCATTTCCGTGTTTCTTTAAAAAACGGAAATGCTCTATGAGACACGCGGTCCGCGCCGGAGGCGGTGGCGGCACCGGAGGGAATGCCCTCCAGCCAGATACGGGGTACCCATGCTCACAGGACTAGAGGCGATCTTCTTCTACCTCTTTGCCTTCGTTGCGGTGGCGGCGGCCTTCATGGTCATCGCGGCCCGCAACCCTGTGCATTCGGTGCTGTTCCTGATCCTGACCTTCTTCAACGCCGCGGCGCTGTTCCTGCTCACGGGCGCCGAATTTCTCGCCATGATCCTGCTCGTCGTCTATGTCGGCGCGGTGGCGGTGCTGTTCCTCTTCGTCGTCATGATGCTCGACGTCGATTTCGCCGAGCTGAAGAGCGGCGCGCTGCAATATGCGCCCATCGGCGCGCTGGTGGGCCTGATCCTCGCCGCAGAGCTGGTCATCGTGCTCGGCGGCTACACGCTGTCGCCGCAGATCGCGGGCGACATCTCCAAGCCGATCCCGGCGCTCGCCGAGCGGCAGAACACCGCGGCCCTCGGCGACATCCTCTATACGGACTACCTCTACTTCTTCCAGATCGCCGGACTGATCCTGCTCACCGCGATGATCGGCGCGATCGTGCTGACGCTGCGCCACAAGGAGGGCGTCAAGCGGCAGAGCATCGCGGCGCAGGTGGCGCGCAACCCGGCCACCGCGATCGAGATCAAGAAGGTCGAGACAGGCAAGGGAATCTGACCATGGAAGTCGGTATCGGACACTTCCTGACGCTGTCGGCCGTGCTTTTCACGCTCGGCGTGTTCGGCATCTTCCTCAATCGGAAGAACGTCATCGTCATCCTGATGTCGATCGAGCTCATCCTGCTCGCGGTCAACATCAATTTCGTCGCCTTCTCGGCAGCGCTCGGCGACCTCGTCGGACAGGCCTTCGCCCTGTTCGTGCTGACGGTGGCGGCGGCCGAGGCCGCGATCGGTCTCGCCATCCTCGTCGTGTTCTTCCGCAACCGCGGCTCGATCGCGACGGAAGACGTCAATCTGATGAAGGGTTGAACGAAGGTCCCGGAATGTATCACGCCATCGTCTTCCTTCCCCTTCTCGGCTTCCTGATCGCCGGCCTCGGCGGCCGCCAGATCGGCGCCAAGGCGTCCGAATATGTCACCTCGGGCCTGCTGGTCGTCTCGGCGGCGCTCTCCTGGGTGGCCTTCGTCACGGTTGCCTTCGGCTCGGGCGAGGCCTTCACGGTGCCCGTGCTGCGCTGGCTGGACGTCGGCGCGCTGCAGGCCGACTGGTCGTTGCGCATCGACACGCTGACAGTGGTCATGCTGGTGGTGGTCAACACCGTGTCGTCGCTCGTGCACGTCTATTCGATCGGCTACATGCACCACGACCCGCACCGGCCGCGCTTCTTCGCCTATCTGTCGCTGTTCACCTTCGCCATGCTGATGCTGGTGACGAGCGACAACCTCGTGCAGATGTTCTTCGGCTGGGAAGGCGTGGGCCTCGCCTCCTATCTGCTGATCGGCTTCTGGTACAAGAAGCCGTCGGCCAACGCCGCCGCGATGAAGGCCTTCGTCGTCAACCGCGTCGGCGATTTCGGCTTCGCGCTCGGCATCTTCGGCGTCTTCGTGCTGTTCGGCTCGGTCGATTTCGGCACCATCTTCGCCAATGCCGCCGACTATCTGCCGGCAGCGGCGCATGGCGCCGAGGCGGCCGCCGGCGAGGCGGGCGCGCATGGCGAGACCGTGCTGAACTTCCTCGGCTACCAGCTCGACAAGGCGACCGCGCTGACGGTGGTGTGCCTGCTGCTCTTCATGGGCGCCATGGGCAAGTCGGCGCAGGTGCCGCTGCACACCTGGCTGCCGGACGCCATGGAAGGCCCGACGCCGGTTTCGGCGCTGATCCACGCCGCGACCATGGTGACGGCCGGCGTGTTCATGCTGGCGCGGCTGTCGCCGATCTTCGAGCACAGCCACACCGCGTTGCTGGTGGTCACCTTCATCGGCGCGCTGACGGCGATCTTCGCGGCCACCGTCGGGCTGGTGCAGAACGACATCAAGCGCGTGATCGCCTATTCGACCTGCTCGCAGCTCGGCTACATGTTCGTGGCGCTGGGGCTCGGCTTCTATTCGGCGGCGATCTTCCACCTGTTCACGCATGCCTTCTTCAAGGCGCTGCTCTTCCTCGGCTCGGGCTCGGTGATCCATGCCGTCTCCGACGAGCAGGACATGCGCAGGATGGGCGGCTTGCGCAAGCTGATCCCCACCACCTACTGGATGATGATCATCGGCACGATCGCGCTGACCGGCGTGGGCATTCCCGCCACCATCATCGGCACGGCCGGCTTCTTCTCCAAGGACGCCATTATCGAGGGCGCTTTCGTGGGCCACAATGCGGCGGCGACCGGGGCTTTCGTCACGCTCGTCGTCGCGGCCATGTTCACCAGCTTCTATTCGTGGCGGCTGATCTTCCTCACCTTCCACGGCAAGCCGCGCGCCTCGGCCGACGTGATGCACCATGTGCATGAATCGCCGCCGGTCATGCTCGTGCCGCTTTTCATACTGGCCTTCGGCGCGCTCTTCGCCGGCGTCATCTTCCACGATTTCTTCATCGGCGAGGGCTATGAGGAGTTCTGGAAGGGTGCGCTGTTCACGCTGGCCGACAACCACATCCTGCACGACTTCCACGGCGTGCCGATGTGGGTGAAGCTGTCGCCCTTCGTGGCCATGCTGATCGGCTTCCTGACGGCCTACCAATTCTACATCCGCTCGCCCGAGACGCCGAAGCGCCTCGCGGCGCAGCATCAGGGCCTCTACAAGTTCCTGCTCAACAAGTGGTATTTCGACGAGCTCTACGACTTCCTGTTCGTCAGGCCCGCCATGCGCCTCGGCCGCTTCCTGTGGAAGCAGGGCGACGGCACCGTCATCGACGGGCTCGGCCCGGACGGGATTTCGGCGCGCGTCGTCGACGTGACCAACCGCGTCGTCAAGCTGCAGTCCGGCTATCTCTACCACTACGCATTCGCAATGCTCATCGGCGTGGCAGCGCTGGTCACCTGGATGATGCTCGGGGGCTCTTTCTAGACCATGACCGACTGGCCCATTCTCTCGACCGTCACCTTCCTGCCGCTCGTCGGCGCGTTCCTGATCCTGCTGATCCGGGACGACGGGCGCGCCGCGCGCAGCAACATCCGCAACGTGGCGCTGCTGACGACGGTCTTCACCTTCGTGCTGTCGCTGTTCATCTGGATCGGCTTCGACGTGAGCGAGCCGGGCTTCCAGATGGTCGAGAAAGCCGAATGGCTTGATTCCGGCATTTCCTACCATATGGGCGTGGACGGCATCTCGATGCTGTTCGTGATCCTGACGACCTTCCTGATGCCGCTGTGCATCCTCGCCTCGTGGATATCGGTGGAGAAGCGCGTCAAGGAATACATGATCGCCTTCCTCATCCTCGAGACGCTGATGATCGGCGTGTTCTGCGCGCTCGACATCGTGCTCTTCTACGTCTTCTTCGAGGCTGGCCTGATCCCGATGTTCATCATCATTGGCGTGTGGGGCGGCAAGCGGCGCGTCTATGCCAGCTTCAAGTTCTTCCTCTACACGCTGCTGGGTTCCGTGCTGATGCTGCTCGCCATCATGGCGATGTTCTGGCAGTCCGGCACGACGGACATCCCGACGCTGCTGACGCATGACTTCCCGGCCAATATGCAGACATGGCTGTGGCTCGCCTTCTTCGCCTCCTTCGCGGTGAAGATGCCGATGTGGCCGGTCCATACCTGGCTGCCGGACGCCCACGTCGAGGCGCCGACGGCGGGCTCGGTCATCCTGGCCGGCATCCTGCTGAAAATGGGCGGTTACGGCTTCCTGCGCTTCCTGCTGCCGATGTTCCCGGATGCGTCGCTGTTCTTCCAGCCGCTGGTCTTCACGCTCTCCGTCATCGCCATAGTCTACACTTCGCTGGTGGCGCTGATGCAGGAGGACATGAAGAAGCTGATCGCCTATTCCTCCGTCGCCCATATGGGCTACGTCACCATGGGCATCTTCGCATTCAACGTGGAGGGCATACAGGGCTCGATCTTCCAGATGCTGAGCCATGGGCTGGTCGCGAGCGCGCTGTTCCTCTGCGTCGGCGTCGTCTACGATCGCATGCACACCCGCGAGATCGCCGCCTATGGCGGGCTGGTCAACAACATGCCGAAATATGCCGTGGTGTTCCTGATCTTCACCATGGCCAATGTCGGCCTGCCGGGCACCAGCGGCTTCATCGGCGAGTTCCTGACGCTGCTTGGCGTGTTCCGCGTCAATACCTGGGTCGCGCTGTTCGCCACCACCGGTGTCATCCTGTCGGCCGCCTATGCGCTCTATCTCTACCGCCGCGTGGTCTTCGGGGCGCTGACCAAGGACAGCCTGAAGTCGATGCTGGACCTGAGTGCGCGTGAGAAGCTGGTGATCTACCCGCTCGTCGTGCTGGTGATCTTCTTCGGCGTCTACCCGACCCCGATCTTCGACGTGACATCCTCCTCGGTCGGCGCGCTCGTCGACCAGGTGTCCAATTCGCTTGCCGCACACAGCGCGGCAGTGGCGCACTAGCAGGGCGGACCCATGACAGCCGAACTCGTTTCCAGCCTGACGCTCGCAGCGCCCGAACTGCTCCTGGCGGTCGGTGCCATGGCGCTGCTCATGATCGGCGTCTTCACCGGCGAGAAGGCCAACAACACGGTGACCGGCCTCGCGGTGGCGCTGCTGGTCGGCGTGACGGCGTGGATCCTCGTCTTCCCGCATGACGGCGCGGCCTTCGGCGGCGCCTTCGTCTCCGACCCCTTCGCTCGCTTCATGAAGGTGGTGACGCTGATCGGCTCCGGCGTGACGCTGATCATGTCGGTCGGCTTCGCGCGGGAGGAGAAGTTCGACAAGTTCGAATATCCGGTGCTGATCGTGCTCGCCACGCTCGGCATGCTGCTGATGATCTCGGCCAACGACATGATCGGCCTCTATCTCGGTCTCGAATTGCAGTCGCTGGCGCTCTACGTCGTCGCCGCGATCAATCGCGACAATGTGCGCTCGACCGAAGCCGGCCTGAAATATTTCGTCCTCGGGGCGCTCTCGTCGGGCATGCTGCTCTACGGCATCAGCCTCGTCTACGGTTATACCGGCTCGACCTCCTTCGAGACCATCGCCGCCGCGCTCTCCGGTTCCGAGCGGCAGGTGGGCCTCGTCTTCGGCCTCGTCTTCCTGCTCGCCGGCCTCGCCTTCAAGATTTCCGCCGTGCCGTTCCACATGTGGACGCCGGACGTGTACGAGGGCGCGCCGACGCCGGTGACGGCCTTCTTCGCCGCCGCGCCCAAGATGGCGGCCATGGCGCTGCTGGTGCGCGTCACGGTCGGCGCCTTCGAGCCGATCGCGGCCGACTGGCAGCAGATCGTCGTCTTCATCGCCATCGCCTCGATGGCGCTGGGCTCCTTCGCCGCGATCGGCCAGCGCAACATCAAGCGGCTGATGGCCTATTCCTCGATCGGCCATATGGGCTTCGCGCTGGTGGGACTGGCCTCCAACAGCGCCGAGGGCGTGCGCGGCGTGGTCATCTACATGCTGATCTACCTCGTCATGACGCTCGGCACCTTCGCCTTCATCCTCGCCATGCGGCGCAAGGAGGGCAATGTCGAGGAAATCTCGGACCTTGCTGGCCTCTCCAACACCAATCCGGTCATGGCCACGGTCATGACGATCCTGATGTTCTCGCTGGCCGGCATCCCGCCGCTCGCCGGCTTCTGGGCCAAGTGGTACGTCTTCCTCGCCGCCATCAATGCCGAGCTCTACGCGCTGGCGGTGATCGGCGTGCTCACCTCCGTGGTCGGCGCCTATTACTATCTGCGCATCATCAAGATCATGTGGTTCGACGAGCCGGTCGGCGGCTTCCAGCCCATGGCGGGCGAGCTGCGTCTGGTGCTCGGCGTGTCGGGCGCATTCGTGCTGCTGTACGTGCTGGTGGGCGGGCCTGTCGGCCGCATGGCGCAGGCCGCGGCGCAGACCTTCTTCTGAGGAATGATTTTTTCGCTCGCGCCCACTGCGATCGCCGCCGGCTACCGGATCGAATCCTTCCCGACGATCGGCTCGACCAATGCCGTGGCGCTGGAGCGCGCCCGCAGCGGCGACGTCGGCCCGCTCTGGCTCGTCTCCGGCCGGCAGGAAGCCGGGCGGGGGCGGCGCGGGCGCGTCTGGGAGACGCCGGAAGGCAATCTCGCCGCGACGTTGCTGGTCGGCGGACTGCCTGACCTCAAGGCCGTCGCCACGCTTGGCTTCGTCGCCGGTCTGGCGCTGGGCGAAGCGCTCGACGCGGTGGCGCCGATGGCGCGCTTCGCCACCGCCGCGGACGGCGCCACGGGACCCACGGCGCAGTTCCAGCTGAAATGGCCCAATGACGTGCTGTCCGGCGGCGCCAAGCTGGCCGGAATCCTGTTGGAATCCACCGCAACCGGGGCAGGGCGCTATGCCGTGGCCGTCGGCATCGGCGTGAATGTGGTAGCCTATCCGCCGGATCTGCCTTATCCCGCGACGTCGCTTGCGGAACTCGGTGCGAAGGCGGATGCCGCGGACCTGTTTCTCGCTCTGTCGGATGCGTGGATGACATTCAGCCGCATATGGGATGATGGCAGGGGAATAGCGCGGATCAGGGACCGCTGGCTGGCGCGCGCGGCGGGACTTGGCGGCGAGGTCGCGGTGCGCGTCGACGAGGGGGTGCTGCGCGGCCGCTTCGAGACGATCGACGAGGAATGCCGCTTCATCATTCGCGCCAGCGACGGCGCGCTGCACAGGATCGCCGCCGGCGACGTGCATTTCGGCACGATCGCGTCGGCCGCCGCCGGATAGGGAGGCATTCAGGATGAACGGGACCGAACTGGTTTTCTGCCCGCTTGGCGGCGTCGGCGAGATCGGCATGAACCTGGCGCTCTACGGCTATGGTCCGGCCGGCCATCGCGAATGGATCGTCGTCGATTGCGGCGTGACCTTTCCGGACGATTCGCTGCCTGGGGTCGATCTCGTCCTGCCCGACACGCGCTTCATCGAGGAAGAGCTGGGCAGCCTGCGCGGCATCGTCATCACCCATGCGCATGAGGACCATTACGGCGCGCTGCTGGACCTCTGGCCGCGCCTGAAGGTGCCGGTCTGGATGACGCCCTTCACCGCCGGCCTGCTGGAGGCCAAGCGCCAGTCGGAGCATGGCGCGCCGGACGTGCCGGTGACGATCTATCGCGCCGGCGAGACCTTCACCGTCGGACCTTTCCGCATCGAGGCGGTGGCCGTCACGCATTCCATCCCCGAGCCTGTGTCGCTCGCCATCACCACGCCGCTCGGCACGGTGGTGCACACGGGCGACTGGAAGATCGACCCCGCGCCCGAAATCGGCCCGCTGACGGACGAGAACCGCTTCCGCGCGCTGGGCGATGCCGGCGTGCTCGCCATGATGTGCGATTCCACCAACGCGCTGCGCGACGGCGAATCGCCATCCGAGCAGGCGGTGGGCGAGGGGCTGCGGCAGGTAATCGAGGCCTCGCCCGCCCGCGTCGCCATCACTACCTTCTCCTCCAATGTCGGCCGCATCCGTTCGATCGCCGAGGCCGCGCGCGATGCCGGCCGGCAGGTGGTCGTCCTCGGCCGCTCGCTCAGGCGCGTCATCGACGTGGCGGGCGAGCTCGGCTATCTCGACGGCCTGCCCGACTTCATCCCCGAACAGGACTACGCGGCGATCCCGCGCGAGAACACCGTCATCCTGTGCACGGGAAGCCAGGGCGAGCCGCGCGCAGCACTTGCCAAGCTCGCCCGCGACGAGATGCGCTCCGTCGCCCTGTCCGCCGGCGACACGGTGGTATTTTCCTCGCGCGTCATTCCGGGCAACGAGAAGGCGATCCTCGCGATCAAGAACCAGCTCATCGAGCAGGGGGTGCGCATCATCGAGGACGGCGACGCGCTCGTGCACGTGTCGGGCCATCCGCGCCGCAACGAACTGCGCCGCATGTATGAATGGGTGCGCCCGCAGATCCTCGTGCCGGTCCATGGCGAGGCCGCGCATCTGGTGGCGCAGGGTTCGCTCGCCGCGATGGCCGGCGTGCCGCATGTGGCGCAGGTGCGCAACGGCGACATGTTCCGGCTGGCCCCCGGCGAGCCGGAGATCGTCGACCAGGTGCCGTTCGGCCGCATCTACAAGGATGGCAGGCTGATCGGCACCGACGAGGCGATGGGCATCCGCGACCGCCGCAAGCTCTCCTTCGCCGGCCATGTCGCGGTCAATGTCGTGCTCGACGAGCGCTACGAGCTGGCGGGCGATCCCGACCTCGTCGCCATCGGCGTCGCCAAGGCCAACAAGGTGGGCGAGGACATGGAGGAACTGCTGATCGACGCCGCGGCCGGCGCGGTGGAGAGCATTCCGCGCGTGCGCCGCAAGGACCTCGACATGGTGTCGGAAGCCGTGCGGCGAGCCGTGCGCGCCGCCGCCAACGAGGTCTGGGGCAAGAAGCCGATCGTGACGGTGTTCGTTACGAGGTGAGCGAAGTAGCGAGTAGCGAATAGCGAATAGGGGGAACGGGCCGCGGCGAACTTCTATTCGCTATTCGCTTTTACCAACGGAGTTTCCATGCTCGGACGCCTGAACCATGTCGCCATCGCGGTGCCGGATCTCGACGCCGCAACCGCGACCTATCGCGACACCCTGGGAGCGAATGTGACTGCGCCGCAGGCGCTGCCGGAGCACGGGGTGACGGTGGTTTTCGTCGATCTCGGCAACACCAAGGTCGAGCTGCTGCATCCGCTCGGCGACGTTTCGCCCATCAGTGCGTTCCTCGCCAAGAACCCGTCGGGCGGCATGCACCATGTGTGCTATGAGGTGGACGACATCATCGCCGCGCGAGACCGGCTCACTGCCGCCGGGGCGCGCGTGCTGGGCGACGGAGAGCCGAAGATCGGCGCCCATGGCAAGCCGGTGCTGTTCCTTCACCCGAAGGACTTCAGCGGCACGCTCGTCGAGCTCGAACAGGTACAGGCATGAGCTGGATATCCGTCTTCGCGATCTTCTTCATCATCTGGTGGGTGGTGCTTTTCGCCACGCTGCCCTTCGGCCTGCGCACGCAGGACGACGACGGCGAGGTGACGCTGGGCACAACCTCCAGCGCGCCGCGCGGGCCGCATATGCGGCGGGCCTTCCTGCGCACGACGATCGTGACCCTCATCATCTTCGTCATCTACTACGTCGCGACCGTCCATTACGGCCTCAGCCTCGACGACGTGCCGCGCATCGGCCCGAACGCCTAGAGCGGTTCTGCGTTTCACAGAAACGCCGATCCGCCCTACCTCATTGTTTTAGCCGCATTTATGCGACGCCAAGCGATTCCGCTTGGCTGCAAAATGCTCTCGGCTCGAAGCGACAGTCACGCTGCCTTCCGACACAGATGCAGGCAGCCTGTCGTCGGGTCAGGACGCGCTCGGCTCCGACTTGATAAACATGTTTATCAATCAGAAGCCTATCGTCGCCACGCAAGGCGGAATGACCGGGCAATGGAGTATTCCCGCGCAGTCGCTGCCGGGATTCCTGCGATTTATTTCGATTGCCCAAAAAAAATGCAAGGCACGAGGCCTTGCAGTGTAACGCGTCCGATCTGTGTTCCGGTTCCCGGCGGCAGCGATAAACGCGCCTAGATCGCATCCTCCCAAGACTTTGACCGCGTAGGAGAGCGGATTTTCATTCCGCCCTCTCGTTTATGCTGAGCACACTAGACCAGCCCGAGACAAATTGTCACGAAAAATATTGTCCTGACATTGTATGAAGTGTGCTGCACTGCACAATTTCGCGCCATCGCTGCCTTCCGCTTGCTCAATGGTTGCGGCGCCTCGGCGTCGGGTTTCCATCGTGCCTTGAAATGGCTATGAAGCGCCGTCACACGGGCTTTGGTCCGTGGCGATTCCACCTTTTGCCGCGCCTTCCTTCCCGGACGATCCGACATGCGACTTTCGCGCTACTTCCTGCCCATACTCAAGGAAACCCCCAGAGAGGCGGACATCGTTTCGCACCGCCTCATGCTGCGTGCCGGCATGATCCGCCAGCAGGCCGCCGGATCGTTCAGTTGGCTGCCGCTGGGCAAGCGCGTGCTCGACAAGGTATGCCGCATCATCCGCGAGGAGCAGGACCGCGCCGGCGCGCTGGAAATCCTCATGCCCACCATCCAGTCGGCCGACCTGTGGCGCGAAAGCGGCCGCTATGACGACTACGGCAAGGAGATGCTGCGCATCAAGGACCGCCACGAGCGCGACATGCTCTATGGTCCGACTAACGAGGAGATGGTGACGGAGATCTTCCGCTCCTACGTGAAATCCTATCGCGATCTGCCGCTCAACCTCTACCACATCCAGTGGAAGTTCCGCGACGAGGTGCGGCCGCGCTTCGGCGTGATGCGCTCGCGTGAGTTCCTGATGAAGGACGCCTATTCCTTCGATATCGACTTCGAGGGCGCAAAGGCCGCCTATAACCGCATGTTCGTCGCCTATCTGCGGACATTCACCCGCATGGGCCTGAAGGCGATCCCGATGCGCGCCGACACCGGGCCGATCGGCGGCGACCTCAGCCACGAATTCATCATCCTGGCCGATACCGGCGAGAGCGCCGTGTTCTGCCACCGCGACTTCCTTGCGCTGCCCGTGCCGGACGAGGATGCCGACTTCGGCGACGGCGCGCAGATGGCGGCCATCGTGGAACAGTGGACGACGCCCTACGCGGCGACGGAGGAGATGCACGACGAGAGCCTGTGGGCGAGCGTCGGCGCCGGCGACCAGGTCGCCGCGCGCGGCATCGAGGTCGGCCACATCTTCCACTTCGGCGAGAAATATTCGAAGCCGATGGGCGCCAGCGTGACCGGTCCGGACGGCAAGGAGCGCTTCGTCTCCATGGGCTCCTACGGAATCGGCCCGACGCGCCTGATCGCGGCGATCATCGAGGCGAGCCATGACGATGCCGGCATCATCTGGCCGGAATCGGTGGCGCCGTTCGATGTCGTCATCATCAACATGAAGCCGGGCGACGCGGCCTGCGACGCCATGTGCGAGCAGCTCTACGCCGCGCATGAGGTGGCGGGGCTCGACGTGCTGCTCGACGACACCGACCAGCGCGCCGGCGGCAAGTTCGCCACCGCCGACCTGATCGGCGTTCCCCTCCAGCTGATCGTGGGCCCGCGCGGTGCCGCCGCCGGCGAGGTGGAGGTCAAGCGCCGCGCCACCGGCGAGCGCGACGTGAAGTCGCTCGACGCCGTTCTCGAAGGATTGCGCAACAAGGCATGAGCAAGCTGTCCGCCGCCACGCTGCCGATACCGGCAAGCCCGCCCAAGGGCCTGGCGGGCGCCGGACCTTTCTCCGCCTTCGAGCGCCTCGTCGCATGGCGCTATCTGCGCTCGAAGCGCAAGGAGACCGTCATTTCGGTCATCGCGTCGATTTCCTTCGTCGGCATCATGCTGGGCGTGGCGACGCTGATCATCGTCATGGCGGTGATGAACGGCTTCCGCGCCGAGCTGCTGTCGCGCATTCTCGGCGTCAACGGCCACATGATCGTGCAGCCGCTGGACCGGCCGCTGGACGACTATGCCGAGGTGGCCGCGCGGATCGAGGGGCTCGACGGGGTCCACTACGCGATCCCGCTGGTCGAGGGGCAGGTGCTGGCGCAGGGGCCGGTCGGCGCCGGAACCGGCGCGCTGGTGCGCGGCATCCGCGGCGAGGACATCGAGAAGCTCGAGCTCGTCTCCGGCAATGTGAAGCAGGGCAGCCTGGCCAACTTCGACGACAGCGAGGGCGTGGCCATCGGCAAGCGCATGGCCGACGCGCTTGGTCTCGTCGAGGGCGACGGCATCACGCTGGTCGCGCCGGAAGGGGACGTGACGCCCTTCGGCACCACGCCGCGGCGCAAGGTCTATACCGTCGTGGCGATCTTCGAGGTCGGCATGTCGGAATACGACGCATCGATCATCTTCATGCCGCTCGGCGAGGCGCAGCTCTTCTTCAACCAGCAGGGCCTCGCCCAGTCGATCGAGATCTATGTCGCCAATCCCGACGCCGTGGATGCGCTGCGGCCGCAGGTCGAGGCGGCGGCGCAGCGGCAGATATTCATCGTCGACTGGCGCCAGCGCAACCAGACCTTCTTCTCGGCGCTTCAGGTGGAGCGCAACGTCATGTTCATGATCCTGACGCTGATCGTGCTGGTGGCGTCGCTCAACATCATTTCCGGCCTCGTCATGCTGGTGAAGGACAAGGGGCGCGACATCGCCATCCTGCGCACCATGGGCGCCACCAGCGGTGCGGTGATGCGCATCTTCATGATGACAGGCGCGGCCATCGGCGTGGTCGGCACGCTGGCTGGCGTGCTGCTCGGCGTGGTCGTGTGCCTCAACGTGGAATCGATCCGCCAGTTCTTCTCCTGGCTCTCGGGCACCACCCTGTTCAATCCCGAGCTGTACTTCCTCAGCCAGCTGCCTGCGCGCATGGATGTCAGCGAAACGGTCTCCGTGGTGCTGATGGCCCTTGTGCTGTCGTTCCTGGCGACGCTCTTCCCCGCATGGCGGGCGGCGCGGCTCGATCCGGTCGAGGCATTGCGCTACGAATGAGCCAGGTCCCGCCCGTCCTCGAACTCAAGGCCGTCTCGCGCCACTATGCCGAAGGCACGGGCAAGCTCGTCATCCTGGACGGCACCGATTTCGTCCAGCGCGCCGGCGAGATGACCGCCCTCGTGGCGCCCTCGGGCGCGGGAAAGTCCACCTTGCTGCATCTGGCGGGGCTGCTCGAGAAGCCGGACGCCGGCGACGTGCTCCTGTCGGGCCGCGCCTGCGGGCGCCTTTCTGACGACCAGCGCACCGCGATCCGCCGCAACGACATCGGCTTCGTCTACCAGTTCCACCACCTGCTGCCCGAGTTCACCGCGCTGGAGAACATCATGATGCCGCAGCTCGTGAGGGGGCTGGGCAAGGTCGAGGCGCGCGAGCGGGCGGCGCAACTCCTCGACTATATGAAGATCGGCCACCGGGCCAACCACCGGCCCTCCGAACTGTCGGGCGGCGAGCAGCAGCGCGTGGCGATCGCGCGGGCCGTCGCCAATGCGCCGATCCTGCTTCTGGCCGACGAGCCGACCGGCAACCTCGATCCCGAGACCGCGTCCTATGTCTTCGACGCGCTGGAGGCGCTGGTGCGCCGCTCCGGCCTGTCCGCCCTCATCGCCACGCACAATCACGAGCTGGCGGCGCGCATGGACCGCCGCGTGACGCTGGCAAACGCGCGGATCGTCGATCTCTGAAGACGGATCGTCCGGCGGGCAAGCTGCCTCTCCTGAGGCGGTCGCCACCTTTGCCGCCGGGGTGATCGACGCCATTCCGTCGATGCCGCTCCGTCACGCCTGTGGATATCGGTAGCCGCGCCGAACCGTTTACCTTTGATTCACCTTCGCCTCATCGCCACGCCGCGATGCGATTGACGATAGAACAAAAATAGAACATAAAGAGAGCAGATCAAAAACAGGAGGTTGTCATGACCGAGATTGTCAAGGATGCTGCGTCTCTTCTGGCTCTAAGCGGTTTCATCGTCGTAACCGCGTTCTGGGTCGGCGCCCTCTGATCCGAAAAGTGGGGCAGGTTCATTTCTTCATTGCCGTCCTGCGTCCTTCGAGGCTCGCCCTCGCGTGATGGCGTCGGCGAGCGCGCCGCCGGGAACGACAGGTGAGGTGAGTCGGCAGAAGGGACAGGATAGGCCCTTCAGGGCGCCTGCATCACCGTCGTCGGGCCGAATACGTCCTCGAACGCCGTGCGCAGCACGAGGTCGAATTCGTCGAGCGTGATCGGCAGGCCGAGATCGACGAGGCTGGTGACGCCGTGCTCGCTCACGCCGCAGGGCACGATGCCGGAGAAATGCGACAGGTCCGGCTCGATATTGATCGAGATGCCGTGATAGCTCACCCAGCGGCGCAGCCTGATGCCGATCGCGGCGATCTTGTCTTCCGCCGGCGAGCCGTCGGGCAGGGCGGGCTTGTCGGGCCGCGCCACCCAGACGCCCACCCGGTCCTCGCGCCGTTCGCCGCGGATGTTCACCCGGTCGAGCGCGGCGATGGTCCAGGCCTCGAGCGCCGCCACGAAGGCGCGGACATCCTCGCGCCGCCGCTTCAGGTCGAGCATCACATAGGCCACGCGCTGGCCGGGGCCGTGATAGGTGTATTCGCCGCCGCGGCCGGTCGCGAAGACCGGGAAGCGGTCGGGCTGGAGCAGGTCGCCGGGCGTCGCGCTGGTGCCGGCCGTGTAGAGCGGCGGGTGCTCCACCAGCCAGACCAGTTCGGGCGCGCCCGCGTCGCGTATGGCCGCCACCCGCGCCTCCATCGCCGCGACCGCGTCCGGATAGGGCGTCAGCCCGCGCTCCACCCGCCACTCGACCGGTGCGCCGGCATCGCGGGGATGGAAGGAAATATCGATCTGGTTTCGCTGCAGCACGTTTGATCCTCGCCCGACATATGGCTGTCCGCAGGGCGGTCGTCCAGTGCTGTGAGGCCCGGAAACGAGATCGGCGTACCGCCTTGGGCCCGGCGGAAATGCCGCGATCCTGTCGTCCGTCGCACCCGGCGACGGAACATGAGAAAATGCGCGCGATGCGGCTTGTTTAGGGCAGGTCGATTTGCTACATGCGCCGGGCTGGCTCGGCTGGCTTCTACCACGTGCGGTCGTGGCGGAATTGGTAGACGCGCAGCGTTGAGGTCGCTGTGGGGCAACCCGTGGAAGTTCGAGTCTTCTCGACCGCACCATTCTCCCTATCCCGTGATGTCGTGAGGGCCTCGGCCCGGCTGCAGCGGGCGCCGCGACGGCGCTCCATACGCGCATAGCCGCGTTGCCGCTCTGTCTCTTTGCGAGGGTCGCATTTATGCGCTGAGGGGTGATTACACTCGGCTGCAAAATGCTCTAGACCGGGCGACCATCCATCCCGAAGCCGAACGGGAGGCGCCGTTGGCGGACGATCACGAAACGACGCCGGAAACCGGCGCGCGCGCAGAGAAGACGGGCGATATCTATGGCGAGGACGGAGCGATCCGTGCCTCCTTCCTGTCGCATATAGGCGCGGCCATCGCGGATCGCGATACGCTGACGCTGCGCAACGACGTCGGCCGCCTCCACCAGTCCGAGGTTGGCGACCTGCTCGAGGCGCTGATGCCCGAGCAGCGGCGCGCGCTCGTCGAGCTGATGGGCTCCGACTTCGACTATACGGCGCTGACGGAGGTCGACGATTCGATCCGGCAGGACATCGTCGGGAGCCTGCCCAACGAGCAGATCGCCCAGGCGGTGCAGGAGCTCGATTCGGACGACGCGGTCTACATCCTGGAAGACCTCGACCAGGCCGACCAGGACGAGATTCTCGCCCAGCTTCCCTTCACCGAGCGCGTGCGGCTGCGGCGCTCGCTCGGCTATCCCGAGGAATCGGCCGGCCGGCGCATGCAGACCGAGTTCGTCGCGGTGCCGCCGTTCTGGACCGTCGGCCAGACCATCGACTACATGCGCGACGACAAGGATTTGCCCGAGCGCTTCAGCCAGATATTCGTCATCGATCCGAGCTTCCGGCTCGTCGGCGCGATCGATCTCGACCGCATCCTGCGCGCCAACCGCACCGTCAAGATTGACGAGATCATGCACGAGACGCGCCACGCCATTCCTGCGTCGATGGACCAGGAAGAGGCGGCGCAGATCTTCGAGCAGTACGACCTGCTCTCGGCCGCCGTGGTGGACGAGAACGACCGGCTGGTCGGCGTGCTCACCATCGACGACGTGGTCGACGTGATCCAGCAGGAGGCCGAGGAAGACCTGATGCGCATGGGCGGCGTGGGCGACGAGGAACTGTCCGACAGCGTGCTCCGCGCCTCGCGCTCGCGTGTGCCGTGGCTGCTCGTCAATCTCGTCACCGCCTTCGTCGCCGCATCGGTCATCGGCCTGTTCGATGCCACGATCGAGCAGATCGTGGCGCTTGCCGTCCTCATGCCGATCGTCGCAGGCATGGGCGGCAATGCCGCGTCGCAGACCATGACCGTCACCGTGCGCGCCTTGGCGACGCGCGATCTCGACATCTACAATGCCGGGCGCATCATCCGGCGCGAAATGGGCGTCGGCGCGCTCAACGGCGTGATCTTCGCGGTCCTGATCGGCGCCGTGGCCGGTCTGTGGTTCCAGAGCGTCGAGCTCGGCGGCATCATCGCCGCCGCCATGATCATCAACATGTTCGTGGCGGCTCTCGGCGGCATACTCATTCCCCTGCTGCTGGACAGGGTCGGTGCGGATCCGGCGGTTTCGTCCGCGGTCTTCGTCACCGCCATCACCGATACGGTCGGCTTCTTCGCCTTTCTGGGGCTGGCCACATGGTGGTTCGGGATCGCCATCTGATGGACGTCACGCCACGGCTTCTCGCCATCGGCGGCGCGCATATCGACCGCCGCGGGCGCGTCTGCGGGGACTATGTGCCTGCCGCATCGAACCCCGGCGCGATGCGCGAGGAGGTCGGCGGCGGCGCCTTCAACGCGCTGCGCAACGCCATCGCTTGCGGCGTGCAGGGTTCGCTCTTCTCGGTGAGGGGCGGCGATGCCGCCGGCCTCCGCGTGGCGCAGGAGGCGGCGGACTGGCGGATCGCGGACCTCTCGGTGACCTTTCTCGACCGCGCGACGCCGAGCTATACCGCCATCCTCGACCGGGAGGGCGATCTCGTCGCCGGCCTTGCCGACATGGCGCTCTACGACCTCGCGCTCGGCCGCCAGATGCGCCGCCGCAGCCTGCGTGACGCCGTGGCCGCCTGCGATGCGGTGCTGTGCGACGCCAACATGCCGGCCGACGGAATTGAAAGGCTGGCGCGGCTCAGCGACAAGCCGATCCATGCGATCGCCGTTTCGCCTGCCAAGGTCGTGCGCCTGACGGGCGTGTTGCCAGAGCTCGCCTGCCTGTTCATGAACCGGCGTGGAGCTGCGGTCGTCGCAGATGTCGGTACAGACAATGTCAACGATCTGGCTCAAGGGCTGGCGGCGCTTGGCCTGCGGGCAGCGGTGATAACGTCCGGTAATGGTGAAGTGACGATCATGCAGGGCAGGGGCGTGCTTGCCGTGGACGTGCCAGAGGTCGGCGCGGTCGTCGACGTGACGGGCGCCGGCGATGCGCTGGCTGGCGCGGCCATCGCCGCCATCATGCGCGGCGCGGACCTTCCCGCGGCCGTCCGCGAGGGCGTAGCCCGCGCCACGTTGACGGTCGAGAGCGATCGGGCCGTCGCGAGGATCGCGGCGAGCGACATGGCGCGCCGCCTGGCCCAGGTGCCGCAGCCGAGGAGGATTTCGCGATGACGCAACCCGGAACGCGGGCTCCCGCGAGCGAGGGACTCGCCGGACTGATGGACATCGCCGCGCCGGTCCGCGACGCGCTGTCGGCCGGCCGGCCCGTCGTGGCGCTGGAAAGCACCATCATCACCCACGGCATGCCCTATCCGGACAACGACCGCATGGCGGCCGGCGTGGAGGCGATCATCGCCGGCGAGGGCGCCGTGCCCGCCACGATCGCGGTGCTGGAAGGGCGGCTGAAGATCGGCCTCACCGACGACGAGCGGAGCAGCCTGGCGCGCACCGCCGATGCGATGAAGCTGTCGCGGGCCGACCTTGCCTTTGCGATGGCCGAGCGGCGCACGGGCGGAACCACGGTCGCCGCCACCATGCTCGCTGCGCATCTGGCCGGCATATCGGTCTTCGCCACCGGCGGCATCGGCGGCGTGCACAAGGGTGCGGAGGCGAGCTTCGACGTCTCGGCCGATCTCGACGAACTGGCACGGACGCCGGTGATCGTCGTCTCGGCCGGCGCCAAGGCGATTCTCGACATTGAAAAAACGCTGGAAGTCCTTGAGACGAATGGCGTTCCCATCGTCGGCTACGGCACCGACACGATGCCCGCCTTCTGGTCGCGCACCTCGCCGCTGCGCGCGCCGCTGCGCCTCGACACGCCGCGCGAGATCGCCCGGTTCCAGGAGGTGCGCATGCGCCTCGGCGGCCACGGCGGAATGCTGGTGGCCAACCCCGTTCCGGCGGAGGCGGAGATCGCCGCCGATGCGATGGCCGAACATATCGCCGCCGCGCAGGCGGAAGCGGTGGAGCGCGGCATCAGCGGCAAGGCGGTGACGCCGTTCCTGCTCGGCCGCATCCTCGAGCTGACCGGCGGTGCGAGCCTCAGGACCAACATCGCGCTGGTCGAGAACAATGCCCGCCTCGCCGCGCGCATTGCGATCGAGCTCGGTCAGCTATAGCGCGATCGCCTCAGGTGATGGGTGCGAGCTGGATCTCGACGCGGCGGTTCTGCGCCCGCCCGTTTGCGGTCGCATTCGACGCGACGGGCTGGTCGGCGCCGAAGCCGACGACCGAGAAGCGCCGCGCATCCACGCCCTTGGCGTTGAGATAGTTGGCAACGGCCAGCGCGCGGTTCTCCGACAGGGTAAAATTGTGCTGCGGGCTGCCGGTCGAATCGGTGTGGCCGCTGACGTCGATGACCGTCTGGTTGAAGCGGTTCAGCACCAGCGCGACGGCGTTGAGCGTCGGGAAGAAGCCCTGGTTGACGTTGTACTGGTCGGTCGCGAAGGTGATGTTCGAGGGCATGTTCAGGATGATGTAGTCGCCGCGCCGGGTGATGCTGACGCCCGTTCCCTGAAGCTCGGCGCGCAGCTCGGCCTCCTGCCTGTCCATATAGGCGCCGATCGCGCCGCCGGCGAGCGCGCCCACGCCGGCGCCGATCAGCGCCGCGTTGCGCTGCGCCACGCCCGACCCGCCGACCGCCAGGCCCGCAAGTGCACCGACGCCGGCGCCGAGAAGCGCGCCGCCGGCCGTGTTCGACATGCGCGATTCGCCTGTGAACGGATCGGTCGTGCATGCCGAAAGCAGCATGGCGCCCACCGTCGCCGCGATTGCGATCCTGCTGGTCATGATGTCATTCCCCCTCAAACGGTACCGCTCATCAGTTCCCCCGGAGGCAGGCAAATTCAAGGCGGCAGGTCGTGGCCGTCACGATCTATCCCCCGAAATGCTGCAGGCGCGGCTACTCGCTGCGGTAGAGCATCCAGTTCTTGCGCAGGCCGGGCGCCACCGGCACGGGGAAGCGGGTCACCCGGTTGCGGCCCGCCATCTTCGAGGCGTAGAGCGCGCGGTCGGCCTTGGTGTAGAGATCGTCCGGCCCGCTGGCCTCCGTCGCCATGCATACGCCGAGCGAGATGGTGACGACCTCCCGGAAGCCGCCAGGCATCTGCGCCACGAAGGGCGTCTTTTCGACGACGACGCGGATCTTGTCCGCCAGCGCGGTCACCGCCTCCTCGGCGAGGCCGTCGACGATCATGGCGAATTCCTCGCCCCCGGTTCGCGCGATGAACACGTTGGCGGTGCAGTTGGCGCGGAAGATGCGCGCCACGTGCTGCAGGATCTTGTCGCCGACGGGGTGCCCATGGCGGTCGTTCACGTCCTTGAAGCGGTCGATGTCGGCCAGGATCAGGGCGCTGAACATCGTGCTGCGCCTGTCGGCATAGATCTTCGACATGGCGCGGTCGAAGGCGCGCCGGTTCCACACCTGCGTCAGCGGGTCGGTATCGGCCAGCCGCTTGTATTCTTCCAGCTTGAGCTTGACCTCGGCGAGTTCCGCCGAGGTGTCGGACATGGACGATGCGAGCTGCTTGCCCTGGGCGATCGTGGTGTCGGTGGCGGCGGCCATGATGCCGATGACCTTGCGCAGCATCTCGCGCGAAACCGCCCCGGTCAGCCCTTCGGAGGTGCGGTCGAGAATGATGCCGTATTTCTCCAGCGATGTGCGCTCGCGCAGCAGCAGCCCCATGATGATGTCCAGCTTGCGCTGGATCATGTCATGCGCCGTCTCGACGATGCTTTCGCGGTTGTTCTGGGTGAAATAGTCGCGCGCGAGAAGGTCGAGGTCCTGCTGGGCGGGCTTTGCCCCGAGCCGAGCCAGCGCCTGGCGCAGCGAATCGTTGGCGCCGCTATAGGCCTCGTAGAATATCTCGTAGTTCCGGGGCAGGCCGACCACGCCCTGTTCCTGCATCCTGACCGCGATGGCGGATGCGAGATCGGTTTCCTCGTCCGCGCGAGTTTCGGACTGCATTATGTTCCACCCCGTTCGATCGCGACGCACAGCCCCAAAATGTACCCGCTTCCGGAACACGGAAGCGCGGGAACGACCATGGCGGACGCCAATCCGCAAGTCGCCCGGACGCGAACTCGTTAGTGAAATTACGCGCTCAGCTTCTAACGTCGGGTTAACCAGATCGGCCCGCCGCGCGCGGTGCAGGGTAGCGAAACTATGCTAGAGCAGGCGCGCGCACCGATCCGTTCGCGGGCTCGTGCGAAAGGAAGACGCCAGGAGCGGATTGATGCCCGAAATGCCCATTGCCGCGGCGGAAGCCGGCGCCCGACCCCGCCGGCGCATCGACGCCATCGATATCGCGCGCGGCGTCGCACTGCTGGCGATGGCGGTCTATCATTTCGCCTGGGATCTCGAATTCTTCGGCTATGCGGCGCCCGGAATGACGGCGTTCGGAAACTGGAAGCTGTTTGCCCGCTGCATCGCCTCCAGCTTCCTGTTTCTCGTCGGCGTCAGCCTCGTCCTGGCACATGCCGGCGGCGTGAAATGGCCGTCATACTGGCGGCGGCTCGCTATGGTGGCCGGCGCTGCGGCGCTGATCTCGGCGGCGACCTATGTCGCCACCCCCGACACGTTCATCTTCTTCGGCATCCTGCACCAGATCGCGCTTGCGAGCCTGCTGGGCCTGGCATTCCTGCGCCTTCCATGGCTGGTGACGGCGCTGCTTGCGGTGGCGGTGATCGCCGCGCCGCATTACCTGCGCAACGCCGCCTTCGACCACCCGGCGCTGTGGTGGGTGGGCCTGTCGAGCCGCAACCCGCCGTCCAACGACTATGTGCCGCTCTTCCCGTGGTTCGGCGCCGTGCTGCTCGGCATGGCGGCCGCCAAGCTGGCGTCGGCCGCCGGCCTGTTCGAAAGGCTCGCCGGGTGGCGGCCGGGCCGCTGGTCAGGCCCCTTCGCCTTTGGCGGGCGGCACAGCCTCGCCGTCTATCTCATCCACCAGCCGGTCCTGATCGGCCTGCTCTGGCTCGTCGCGCAGATCGCGCCTCCGCCGCCGCTCACGCCGACCGCGCGCTTCACGCCGGCCTGCCAGGCAAGCTGCACGCAGACGCGCGACGCGGATTTCTGCATCGCCTATTGCGCCTGCGCGCTGGAGCGGCTCCAGTCGGAAGCCCTTCTGGACAGCGTTCTGGAAGGCGGTCAGGATGCGGACGATGCAAGCCGGCTGAACGAGATCGCCGCCGCCTGCACCATTGCGAGCGACATGCAGCCCGAGGGGGAGGGGCAATGACAGCACAGGACGAAAGGCCGGCTTCCGTTCCATGGCCGCCGATCCTCTATCTGGCGGCGGTGGCCGCCGCGTTCCTCCTCCATGCGTTCCTTCCCTTGGGATGGCTGGGTTCGCCCGCCGCCGACATCCTCTTCGCCATCGGCCTGCTGACGATCGCCGGCGGCCTGGCTATGGACGTCATGGCGATGCGGCGGCTGGCGCGCGAGCGCACCACGATCATGCCGCACAAGGGCAGCGCCCATCTGGTGACCGACGGCATCTATGCCGTCACGCGCAACCCGATCTATCTCGGCAATACGATGCTGATGATCGGGCTGGGGCTCGCCGCCGGCATCGTCTGGCTGCTCCTGCTTGCGCCGGTCGCGGCCTTCGCCACGCAGCGCATGGCCATCCTGCCCGAGGAGCGGCATCTGGCCGCCCGCTTCGGCAAGCGCTACCGGGACTACCAGAAGCGCGTGCGCCGGTGGATCTGAGGAGCAGAGCCGCCGGATGTCAGGTGCTGACGCCGAGCTCGACCAGCCGCTCCACGCAGGACTCCTCCGCCCGGTCCAGCTCGGCCAGCGTGTCCTCGAGGTCCCGCCGCTTCTGCCGCAGCTGCTCGCGCTTCTCCTCGATGCGCTTGAGCATGAGGTTGAGCTGGCCGACCTCGCCCGGCGGCTCCCTGTAGACCTGGATGATCTCGCGCATTTCGCTGATGGAGAAGCCGAGCCGGCGGCCGCGGATGATCTGCCGCACGAGATGCCGGTCCGACGGGCGGAAGAGGCGCGTGCGGCCGCGCCGCACGGGCTGGATCAGCCCCTCGTCCTCGTAGAAGCGCAGGGTGCGCGTCGATATCTCGAACTCCCGCGTCAGTTCGGTGATCGTGTAGTACTCGCGCATCGATCCCTCCAGCAGATGCGCCGGTTAGACAAGGAGCTTACGTAAAAGTCAATTGCGCGGCCGCGACGGAACGCAGCCGATTCGGCCGCCGCGGGGCAGGCACGGGAGCGGCCTGCGGTGCGCCGATGCGCGCGGATGCGCCGCACCGGAACGGAACAAAATAGGAATCAGTAGCGGAAACAACGGGTTGCCCCTGTTGCAAAACAAGAACAAAACGGATACAAATTTATTGGACGGCGGAAGCCTCCAGCCTTCGTTGACGACCAAGAGGTGATGTATCATGGCTCAGAATTCATTGAGGCTTGTAGAGGAAAATTCCGTGGACAAGACCAAGGCGCTCGATGCGGCGCTGTCCCAGATCGAGCGTGCCTTCGGCAAGGGCTCGATCATGCGGCTCGGCAAGAACGAGCAGGTCGTCGAGATCGAGACGGTGCCGACCGGCTCGCTTGGGCTCGACATCGCGCTCGGCGTCGGCGGCCTGCCCAAGGGGCGCATCATCGAGATTTATGGGCCCGAGAGCTCCGGCAAGACGACGCTGGCTTTGCACACCGTGGCGGAAGCGCAGAAGAAGGGCGGCATCTGCGCCTTCGTCGACGCCGAACATGCGCTCGATCCCGTCTATGCCCGCAAGCTGGGCGTCGACCTCGAAAACCTGCTGATCTCGCAGCCCGATACCGGCGAGCAGGCGCTTGAAATTTGCGACACGCTGGTGCGCTCCGGCGCGATCGACGTGCTGGTGATCGACTCGGTGGCCGCCCTGACGCCGCGCGCGGAAATCGAGGGCGAGATGGGCGACGCGCTGCCGGGCCTCCAGGCGCGGCTGATGAGCCAGGCGCTGCGCAAGCTGACCGCCTCCATCTCGCGCTCCAACACGATGGTCATCTTCATCAACCAGATCCGCATGAAGATCGGCGTGATGTTCGGCTCGCCGGAGACGACCACCGGCGGCAACGCGCTGAAATTCTACGCCTCGGTGCGTCTCGACATCCGCCGCATCGGCGCCATCAAGGACCGCGACGAGGTCGTCGGCAACCAGACGCGCGTGAAAGTGGTGAAGAACAAGCTGGCGCCGCCCTTCAAGCAGGTCGAGTTCGACATCATGTATGGCGAGGGCGTGTCGAAGACCGGCGAGCTCATCGACCTCGGCGTGAAGGCCGGCGTGGTCGAGAAGTCGGGTTCCTGGTTCTCCTACAATTCGCAGCGCCTCGGCCAGGGGCGCGAGAATGCCAAACTGTTCCTGCGCGACAATCCCGAACTGGCGTCCGAGATCGAGATGCTGCTGCGCCAGAATGCCGGCCTGATCGCCGATGGCCTGCTGGACAGCGGCGGCGGCAGCGAGGATTTCGACGACGCAGCCGAGGGCTGACCGCGAAAGGGCGAGGCCCCGTGACACGGGCGTCGCCAGCACTGTCCCAGCGCGGCGGATCGCCGGTGCGACACTGAAACTCTCTTGAGCCGCCGGTGCCGGAAAGCACCGGCGGCTTTGCTTTTCTGGACACTGCCCGATGCCGACGCTAAAAGGCGCGATCACAAGAGGCCGGCTATTCTCGCGGCCGATCCCAGGGGCTTTTGCATGAGCGGCGTCAACGACATCAGGTCGACCTTTCTCGACTATTTCCAGCGCAACGGACATGAGGTGGTTCCGTCGAGCCCGCTTGTCCCGCGCAACGATCCGACGCTCATGTTCACCAATGCCGGCATGGTGCAGTTCAAGAACGTCTTCACCGGCCTGGAGAAGCGTGCTTATTCCACCGCCACCACGTCGCAGAAATGCGTGCGCGCCGGCGGCAAGCACAACGACCTCGACAATGTCGGCTACACCGCGCGCCACCTGACCTTCTTCGAGATGCTCGGCAATTTCTCCTTCGGCGACTATTTCAAGGAGCGCGCCATCGAGCTTGCCTGGAACCTCATCACCAGGGAGTTCGGGCTGAAGAAGGACAAGCTCCTCGTCACCGTCTACCACACCGACGACGAGGCGGCGGAGCACTGGAAGAAGATCGCCGGCTTCTCCGACGATCGCATCATCCGCATCGCCACGAGCGACAATTTCTGGGCCATGGGCGATACGGGCCCCTGCGGCCCGTGCTCGGAGATATTCATCGATCGCGGCGAGCATATCTGGGGCGGCCCGCCCGGAAGCGCGGAGGAGGATGGCGACCGGTTCCTCGAATTCTGGAACCTCGTCTTCATGCAGTTCGAGCAGACCGCCGGCGGCGAGCAGCTTCCGCTGCCGCGCCCGTCGATCGACACCGGCATGGGCCTCGAGCGCATGGCCTGCATCCTGCAGGGCGTCGAGAGCGTGTTCGAGACCGACCTGTTCCGCCACCTGATCGAGGCTGCGTCATCCGCGCTCGGCCGCGGGCCGGACACAGAGAACGTCGCCTCCTACCGTGTCATCGCCGACCACCTGCGCTCGTCCTGCTTCCTCATCGCCGACGGCGTCCTGCCCTCCAATGAGGGGCGCGGCTACGTGCTGCGCCGCATCATGCGCCGCGCCATGCGCCACGCCCAGCTGCTCGGCAGCCGCGACCCGCTGATGTGGCGCCTCGTGCCGGCGCTGGTGCGCGAGATGGGACAGGCCTTCCCCGAGCTTTCGCGTGGCCAGGCGCTCATCGAGGAGACGCTCAAGCTCGAGGAGACGCGCTTCCGCAAGACGCTCGATCGCGGCCTCACCCTGCTGGCCGATGCGTCGTCCGACCTCGGCAAGGGCGACATGCTGGACGGCGAGACGGCCTTCAAGCTCTACGACACCTACGGTTTCCCGCTCGACCTGACGCAGGATGCGCTACGCCAGCGCGGCGTCGGCGTGGACATTGCCGGCTTCACCGACGCGATGGAACGCCAGAAGGCGGAAGCGCGCGCAAGCTGGCAGGGCTCCGGCGAGGCGGCTACCGAGACGATCTGGTTCCGCCTGCGCGAGCGCCTCGGCGCGACCGAGTTCCTCGGCTATTCGACCGAGACGGCGGAAGGCCAGATCCTCGCCCTGGTCAGGGACGGCAGCGAGGCCAACGCAGCGCAGGCCGGCGACGAGGTCGCGGTCGTCGTCAACCAGACGCCCTTCTACGGCGAATCGGGCGGCCAGGTCGGCGACACCGGCACGATCGCCGGCGAAGGCTTCTCGATCGCCGTCACCGACACGCAGAAGAAGGGCGACGGCCTCTTCGTTCACTATGGCAAGGTGGAGAAGGGCAGCGCGCCGGTCGGCGCCGCGGTCGAGTTGCGGGTCGACACCACGCGCCGCCGCCGCATCCGCGCCAACCACTCGGCCACGCACCTGCTGCACGAGGCGCTGCGCGAGGTGCTGGGCACCCATGTCGCCCAGAAGGGTTCGCTCGTGTCGCCGGACCGCCTGCGCTTCGACTTCTCGCATCCGAAGCCGATTTCGCCTGAGGAACTGGCGCGCGTCGAGGACATGGCCAACGCCATCGTGATCCAGAACGCCCCGGTCACCACGCGCCTGATGGCCGTGGACGACGCGATTGCCGAAGGGGCGATGGCGTTGTTCGGCGAAAAATACGGCGACGAGGTGCGCGTCGTTTCGATGGGCACGGCGGTCGACGGCGAGAAGACGGGCAAGCCCTATTCGGTCGAGCTCTGCGGCGGCACGCATGTCGGCGCCACGGGCGACATCGGCCTCGTTCGGGTCGTTGGTGAAAACGCGGTCGCGGCGGGCGTGCGGCGCATCGAGGCACTGTCCGGCGAAGCCGCGCGTCGCTATCTCGACGAGCAGGACCGCCGCCTGCGCCAGATCGCCAATGTGCTCAAGGTCGCGCCGGCCGACACGGTGACCCGCATCGAAAGCCTGGTCGAGGAACGCCGCAAGCTCGAGCGCGAGCTCACCGAGGCGCGCAAGAAGCTCGCGCTCGGCGGCTCGGCGCAGGGCGGCGCAGCCGAGGAGCGCGAAACCGTCGCCGGGATTGGCTTCATCGGCAAGGTCGTTACCGGCGTCTCGCCGAAGGACCTCAAGCCGCTCGCCGATGCCGGCAAGAAGTCGCTCGGCTCTGGCGTTGTCGTCTTCGTCGGCGCGGGCGACGACGGCAAGGCGAGCGTCGTCGTCGGCGTGACCGACGATCTCACCGGCAGCCACAGCGCCGTCGACCTCGTGCGCGTCGCATCCGCCGCGCTGGGCGGGCAGGGCGGCGGTGGCCGGCCCGACATGGCGCAGGCCGGCGGACCCGACGCGACGCGCGCCGCGGAGGCTGTCGATGCGGTCCGCCAGGCCATCGCCGGCTGAACGCATTTAAGAGAGGCTCGCGCCTCCCTCAAATAGCCGGGTGTATGCGCCCGGCCAGTTCGGCTGCGCCGGTCAGTCGTGGTAGGTCGGCATGCCGGCCACCGCCTCTGCGGTCGCATCCAGCACCAGCCGGTTATCGGTGAAGCTGAACCGGTCGAGCGGAACGATCACATCGCGGTCGGCGAAGCCGCCATTCCCTTCGAAGTCCACCGCAAGCGCGGTCGCGGTGCTCGCGTCGGTGCCAAGCACCTCCTCGACCTCGCCGATCTTCGTGCCATCCGCCGCATGGACGTCCCAGTCGTCCACCGTGTCGGCCGTCTGGTTGAAGGGCGCCACCATCGTCTGGTTGGACACTTCCACGAGGGCGGACTGTGCCGAAGCGGCACCGGTCAGCAGGAGCAGCACGGCGGCGGCGCGGATGATATGGGGCATTTCATTCTCCTTCGTATGCAAATGTAGCAGATCAACTGCACGGCATGAACGCAAGACCCACCGCAGAGGTTCATATCTGCGACAATGGGACCGGCCCCGGCATGGCGTGCGCTGCCGAAGCAGCGCGGGGATGCCGTCGACCAAAGCGTGTTGCGTTATATTCGCTCCGAGGGGCACAATCTTTCGGCCGTTGCGCCGCCCCTCATCCGGCTACCGCCACCTTCTCCCCGTGAACGGGGAGAAGCGAAACCATCCATCTCTGCTTTCGACCATCGCAAGCGTGGCAAGGGGACTGTGACAGTGCGGCCGTGTTTCTTCTCCCCGTTCACGGGGAGAAGGTGGCCCGAAGGGCCGGATGAGGGGCAGCGCAAACCGCGCCCGTGTTGCGCATGAGACGCGATACCGCGCGGCGCGATCTTCAGATTCGCACGCCGCGCTTCAGCTTATCTCATCCCGAAACCGGCTTTCCGCTTCGGGAGACGGGGCTCTAGGCCATCGCCTTCTGCAGGTTCTCATCGACCTTGTCGAGGAAGCCGGTGGTGGAGAGCCAGGGCTGGTCGGGGCCGATGAGCAGCGACAGGTCCTTGGTCATGTAGCCGCTTTCCACCGTCTCGATGCAGACGCGCTCCAGCGTCTCGGCGAAGCGCTTCAGTTCGGCGTTGCCGTCCAGCTTGGCGCGGTGCGCGAGGCCGCGCGTCCAGGCGAAGATGGAGGCGATCGAGTTGGTCGAGGTCTCCTGGCCCTTCTGGTGCTGGCGATAGTGGCGCGTCACGGTGCCGTGCGCGGCTTCCGCTTCCACCGTCTTGCCGTCGGGCGACATCAGCACCGAGGTCATCAGGCCGAGCGAGCCGTAGCCCTGCGCCACGATGTCGGACTGCACGTCGCCGTCATAGTTCTTGCAGGCCCAGACATAGCCGCCCGACCATTTGAGGCTCGCGGCCACCATGTCGTCGATGAGGCGGTGCTCGTACCAGATCTTCTTTTCCTCGAAGGCGGCCTTGAACTCCTTGTCGTAGATCTCCTGGAAGATGTCCTTGAAGCGGCCGTCATAGGCCTTCACGATCGTGTTCTTGGTCGAGAGATAGACCGGATAGCTGCGCATCAGGCCGTAGTTCAGCGAGGCGCGGGCGAAATCGCGGATCGAATCGTCGAGGTTGTACATCGCCATCGCGACGCCCGACGACGGCGCGTCGAATACCTCGTGCTCGATCACCTTGCCGTCCTCGCCGACGAACTTGATCGTCAGCTTGCCCTTGCCGGGGAAGCGGAAGTCGGTGGCGCGATACTGGTCGCCGAAGGCGTGGCGGCCGACGACGATCGGCTTGGTCCAGCCCGGCACGAGGCGCGGCACGTTCTTCATGATGATGGGTTCGCGGAAGATGACGCCGCCGAGGATGTTGCGGATCGTGCCGTTGGGCGACTTCCACATCTTCTTGAGGCCGAATTCCTTCACGCGGGCCTCGTCCGGCGTGATGGTGGCGCATTTCACGCCGACGCCGAACTCCTTGATCGCATTCGCCGCCTCGATCGTGACCTGGTCGTCGGTCTGGTCGCGATATTCGATGCTGAGGTCGTAATAGCGAAGATCGAGGTCGAGATAGGGGTGGATGAGCTTGTCCTTGATCATCTGCCAGATGATGCGGGTCATCTCGTCGCCGTCCATTTCGACAACGGGATTGGCCACCTTTATCTTCGCCATGGAAATGCCTCTTCTGAAAGGATGCGGGCCGATTTTCGCCCGGCCCGGAGGGGAGATTTCGCCCCTATAACATTGTCGTGCCACAAGGCAAAGCTGGACCGATGGATGAGCTTGTTCCTTTCCGGCCTTACCCTCCCGGATGCGCGCCGCGCTTGATCGGCGGGCCCCCGCCGTCTACTTGCAGGCTCCTGTTCCTTCGAAGAGCCCATCATGGCCGGCACGCATCACGAACGCACAATGTTGACGGGCGGTCCCGCGATCGTCCTCGTCGAGCCGCAACTGGGCGAGAATATCGGCATGGTGGCGCGTGCTATGGCCAATTTCGGCCTGTCCGAATTGCGGCTGGTCAATCCGCGCGACGGCTGGCCGAACGAGAAGGCGCGTGCCGCCGCCAGCCGCGCCGACCATGTCATCGACGGCGCGAAGGTCTACGACACGGCGGCGGCGGCGGTGGCGGACCTGCGCTATGTGCTGGCCACGACGGCGCGCGAGCGCGACAATTTCAAGCCGGTGCTGGGGCCGGTTGAAGGCGCGGCCGAGCTGCGCGCGCGCGAGCGGGCGGACATGCGGACGGGCGTGCTCTTCGGCCGCGAGCGTTTTGGCCTGTTCAACGAGGAGGTCGCGCTGGCCGATGCGATCGTGACCTTTCCGGTCAACCCCGCCTTCGCCTCGCTGAACATCGCGCAGGCCGTGCTGCTGATGTCCTATGAATGGATGAAATCGGGCCTGGCCGATGCGCGCGCCACCGCCTTTCGCGGGCCCGATTTCGTGCCGGCCGAGCGGCATCATCTGGAAGGGCTCGTCGGCCATCTGGAAAAGGCGCTGGAATCGCGCGGCTATTTCCGCCCCGCCGCGAAGAAGCCGAAAATGCTCGACAACCTGATGGCCGTCCTCACCCGCCCCGGCTACACCGAGGAGGAGATCAAGGTGCTGCGCGGCGTGGTCGCTTCGCTCGATTATTTTTCGCCGAAAGAGCCGCGCGGGGCCGCCGCGCCGCCCGAGCGCCGGCGCAAGCCGGCGGGGGAGGGCGACGATGCGTGACCGGCCGGTGCTGATGTTCGATTCGGGCATCGGCGGATTGACGGTGCTGCGCGAGGCGCGGGTGCTGATGCCGGAGCGCCGCTTCGTCTACGTTGCCGACGACGCCGCCTTTCCCTATGGCGCGTGGGAGGAAGATGCCCTGCGCGACAGGATCGTCGGCCTTTTCGGAACGCTGATCGCCGAGCACGCGCCGGAGATCGTCGTCGTCGCCTGCAACACCGCCTCCACCATCGTGCTCGATGCGCTGCGCGCCGCCTTTCCCGAAACGCCCTTCGTCGGCACCGTTCCCGCCATCAAGCCGGCGGCGGAGCGGACACGCTCGGGGCTGGTTTCGGTGCTCGGCACGCCGGGCACTGTCAAACGGCAATATACGCGCGACCTGATCAGCGCGTGGGCGACGAAATGCCATGTGCGGCTGGTGGGCAGCGACAGGCTGGCGAGCCTGGCGGAAACCTATATGCGCGATCGTTTCGTGGACGAGGCGGCGGTGAGCGCCGAGATCGCGCCCTGCTTCATCGAGAAGGATGGCCGCCGCACCGATATCGTGGTGCTCGCCTGCACGCATTACCCCTTTCTGGTCAACAGGATGCGCAAGACGGCACCGTGGCCGGTGGACTGGATCGATCCGGCCGAGGCCATTGCGCGCCGGGCCCTGTCGCTGCTGCCGCCGCGTACATTTGCGGGCGGCATGGCGCCGGACCTCGCGATCTTCACCTCGGGCAAGGCCGGCGACGCCCAGCGCCGGCTGATGCATGGCTTTGGCCTGACGGTCGCCTGACCTGTTCTACTTGCCGGCAGCGAGGTGACGCCGCGCGGCATAGAGCGCGATCGCCGCGGCATTCGACACGTTCAGCGAGCGGATCGCGCCCGGCATGTCGAGCCGGGCGAGCGCGCTGACGGTGTGCCGCGTCTTCTCGCGCAAGCCCTTGCCCTCGGCCCCGAGCACCAGCGCGATACGCCCGCCCGCCAGGGTGGATTCGAGTTCGAGAGGCCCATCCGAATCGAGGCCGATCGTCATGAAGCCCGCCGCGTGCAGCTCGCCCAGCGCGTCGGCCAGGTTCCGCACCTCGATATGGTCGATATGCTCCAGCGCGCCGGATGCCGCCTTGGCGAGCACGCCGGTTTCGGCCGGCGAATGGCGGGCCGTGGTGATGAGCGCGCCGGCGCCGAAGGCCACCGCCGAGCGCATGATGGCGCCGACATTGTGCGGGTCCGTCACCTGGTCGAGCACCAGAAGCAGCGGCGTGTCGCCCAGCGCGGCCAGTGGCTTCGGCGTCAGCGGGCGCGATTCCAGCATCGTGCCCTGATGCACGGCCTCGCCGCCGAGCAGCCTGTCGAGCAGGCGGGGCTCGACGATCTCCAGCGGCAGGCCGGGCACGCCGTCCTCGGCGAGATCGAGCCGGCCCAGCGCGTTGCGCGTCGCCAGCAGCCGGACATTGCGGCGCGCCGGGTTGTCGAGCGCGGCGCGCACCGTGTGCAGGCCGTAGAGCCGCACGAGCCCGGCGGGCACCGCCTCGGCCTCGCTCGCGCCGGGGCGAGGGCGGGGCATAGCGGGCCGGTCGCCCGGGGCGCCGCTGCGGTCGCGGTGCGCGCGGCGCAAGCGCGCATAATGGCTGTCCTTCGGCGTGCCTGTCTTGCTGTCGTCGCTCATGCCCGCATCCGAAGCGCACCGGTCGTCGCGCTTCGGCTCCTTGTCTTCACGCATGTCCTGATCCCGAAACCGGTTCCGGTCTGCGGGAGACATGCTCTATAACCGGCGCTCCCGGCTTTGGATATGGCGGTGCGGGCGAAAGCATGCGTTTGCGCGGTTGACAGTGCCGGGCCTTGTCGCCATAAGGCGCTTCGCTACTTGGCGGGCGGCGCTGCCGCTTCGCGGGGATGCCGCACTGCACGGCTCCATCGGCGCATGGAGGGGTGTCCGAGTGGTTAAAGGAGACGGACTGTAAATCCGTTGGCTCAGCCTACGCTGGTTCGAATCCAGCCCCCTCCACCACCGCCGACGATCCGGAGCCAGCATACCGCGTTGCGGGTATAGCTCAATGGTAGAGCAGCAGCCTTCCAAGCTGAATATGCGGGTTCGATTCCCGCTACCCGCTCCAGGAATTCTATTCCGCTTGCTTTTGCTAAAGTCTGAGAATCTCTGAAATTCGGAGATTTGCTCTTCCTTTGGTCCGGTTATTTCTACCAGTAGCCTAATCGCCTTCGCGCCATAGGCGATCCGCTATGGCCCTATGGCTCCATCTTATTGGACTTCCCGCAGGCGCTGATTTCAGGTTGCGCCGACATCCAGGGAAGAGCGGATCGACGCATGACAGACCATCAGGAAGTGCCGATGTGGAAGAGCTCGGCGGCGGAGTTGCGCCTTGCCTACCGTTCGGGCGTGACCACGCCGAGCTTCGTTCTCGAGGCGGTGCTGGCCCGCATCGGGCAGGTGAACCCGACGCTCAACATCTTCGCGCATCTCGATGCCGACGGCGCGTGGCGGGCCGCGCTGGACAGCGACAGGCGCTTTGCCGCCGGCAAGCCGCTGGGCGATCTGGACGGCATCCCCGTCACCATCAAGGACAATATTCCCGTCGAGGGCATGCCCTGTGCCTGGGGCAGCAATCTCTACAAGGGCCGCATCGCCACGGCGGACGAGCTTCCGGTGGCGCGGCTGCGCAGCCAGGGTGCGGTCATCCTCGGCAAGACCAATGTGTCGGAGTTCACGCTCGGCCGCGGCAATCTCAACACGCTTGCCTTCGGCGTGACGCGCAATCCGTGGAATCCCGCGCTGACGACCGGCGCCTCGACCGGCGGCGGCGTGGCCGCCGTCGCGTCCGGCGTCGGCCCGCTGGCGCTCGGCACGGATGGCGGCGGGTCGATCCGGCGCCCCGCCTCCCATACCGGCCTCGTCGGCCTCAAGCCCTCGACCGGCCGCGTCGCCCGCATCGACGGCCTGCCGCCCATCCTGCACGATTTCGAGATCATCGGCCCGCTGGGACGCACGGTCGACGATCTGGCGATGGTCCTGTCGGCGATCGAGGGGCCGCATCCGCTCGACCGGCTTTCCTACGGCTTCCGGCCCGGCAGCATGCGCAAGCCGGAAGGGCCTCTGCGCATCCTCTATGTGGCGGAGCTCGGCGGCATGCATGTCGAGCCCGACGTGGCGGCTTCGTGCCGGCAGGCGGCCGAACAGCTCGCCGCGCTCGGCCACCGCGTGACCTTCGCCGAAGAGGAGCCCTTCGATGTCGCGCTCTTCGAGAAATATTGGCCGACGGTCGGCGCGGCGGGGCTCGCCTGGCTTCTGAAGGACACGGACTGGGAGGGGAAGGTCGGCGATCCCTATCCTCCGATGATCGAGAAGGGCAAGTCGCTCACCGCCGTCGACTATGTCGACGCGCTCATGGCCTACAGGCAGATCTATGCCCAGCTTGCCGCCAAGCTCGAACAGTTCGACGTCATCATGACGCCGTCGGCCGGCGCCTTGCCTTGGAAGGCGGAAGACTATGCGCCGCCCTATCACCGCGCCTTCACCGGCTTCGTCAACGCCGCCGGCCTGCCGGCGATGAGCGTGCCGGGTCCGGTTTCGCCGGCCGGCCTGCCGATCGGCTTCCAGCTGATCGGCGCGTTCGGGCAGGACTGGGATCTGCTTTCGCTGGCGCGGCAATATGAGCGCGCGCATCCATGGGCGCATCGCTGGCCGGCCATCTGACGGTTGCAACGCGATCCGGGGCAGGAGCACGGGAAATGGATATCGTCTTACGCGGAACGGTCCATGCGGATGGCGAGGTCATCGAGGACGGCTGGATCGCGGTCGAGAATGGCAAGATCGCCGCTGTCGGCCGGGGTGAAGCGCCCGCCGCAGCGATATTGCGGGACTTCGGCCGCTCGCTGATCCTTCCCGGCATCATCGACGGACAGACGCATGCGACGAGCTACAAGGGGCTGCCGGGGCTGGACGACACCTCCGCCTCGGCGCTGGCCGGCGGCGTCACCACCATCGTCGACATGCCCTATGACGAGCCGCTGCCGCTCGACAGGCCCGAGCGGCTGGCGGCCAAGATCGACGCCATCCGGGCGCATTCCCGCTGCGACGTGGCCCTCTATGGCACCGCGACGGTCGAGACCGGTACGGCGGAGATTGCGAGCCTGATCGAAGGCGGCGTCGCGGCATTCAAGATTTCGTCGTTCGAATCCAGCCCGACGCGCTTTCCCCGCATCGGCGCGGACCTAACGCTCGACCTGTTGGAGACGCTGGCGCCGACCGGGCTGCCGCTCGGCCTGCACAATGAGGACCAGGAGATCGTGCGCAGCCGCGTCGCCCGCATGCGCGTGGCAGGACGCGACGACATCGCCGCGCATTCCGAAAGCCGGCCGCTCGCCGCCGAGCTGGCGGCGACGGCGCAATTCCTCGCGCTGGGCCATGCCACGGGCGCGCATGCCCACATCGTGCATATCTCGCATGGCGAAGGCTTCGCCGAGGTCGGGGCGTTTGCCGCTATCGGCGCGCCCGTCACCGGCGAGCTCTGCGTGCACTATCTCTGCTTCGACGCCGACGCGGACGGACCGGAGCTTGGCGCGCGCATGAAGGTGAACCCGCCGATCCGCGCCGGCGCCATCCCCGGCCTTTGGGCGGCGATCCGCGCCGGTCAGGTGGCCTTCGTCTCCTCCGACCATGCGAGCTGGCCCATCGACAACAAGCTCGGACGGTCGATCTTCGACGCCGGGGCGGGGGTGCCGGGCCTGGAGACCCTCCTTCCGGCCTTCGTCACGGCAGCGGATGCGCAGGGGCTCGACGGTGCCCGCTTCGCGGCCGATTTGCTGGCCGAAAAGCCGGCGCGCTTCTTCGGCATCGACGACCGCAAGGGCAGCATCGCGCCGGGCAAGGACGCCGATTTCGTCATCGTCGAGCGCGGCGATTTCGTCTGGAGCGCGGCGGCGGCGCATGACGGCCTCAACTGGAGCCCCTTCGAGGGCCGCACCTTCACCGCCCGCGTCGCCGGCACATGGCTGCGCGGCCGCGAGGTCTGGGACGGGCGCTCCGTCCTGTCCGCGCCCGGCGACGGGATTTTTCTTCCACGCCGCACGCGCGGCTGGTTTCCAGATTCAAGGGAGGGCTGAATGGCGCTGCTGACTGAGGACGCCAACGGCGTTTACGTGATCGCGGTGACCCCGTTCGAGGACAACGGCGCGATCGATTATGCAAGCCTCGACCGCGTGACTGATTTCTACATCGAGAAAGGCGTCAACGGCTTCACCATTCTCGGCATGATGGGCGAGGCGCCCAAGCTGACTCATGACGAGGCGCTGTCGGTCGCCAGGCGGGTGATCGGCCGCGTCGGCGACAGGCCGGTGGTCGTCGGCGTCTCCGCGCCGGGCCTCGCGGCGATCCGCGAGCTCGGCAAGGCGGTGATGGACGCCGGCGCTGCCGGCGTCATGGTGGCGCCGCCGTCCAGCCTGCGGACGGACCAGCAGATATTGGGCTATTACATGCAGGTGGCCGAGGCGCTCGGCGACATCCCGGTCTGCCTGCAGGACTTTCCGCTCTCGACCGGCGTGCAGATCAGCGACGAGGTGCTCGGGCGCATCGTGGACAGCGTGCCGACGGTCGTCATGCTCAAGCATGAGGACTGGCCGGGCCTCGCCAAGATTTCTGCGCTGCGCGCGGCGGAGGCGAAAGGCCGGCGCCGCATCTCCGTGTTGTGCGGCAATGGCGGCGTGTTCCTGCCGGAGGAGATGGCTCGCGGCGCGGATGGCGCGATGACCGGCTTCGGCTATCCCGAGATGCTGGTGCAGGTCTGCGAGCTCGCCGCGGCCGGCGACCAGGACCGGGCGCAGGACGTGTTCGATTGCTATCTGCCGCTGGTGCGCTACGAGCAGCAGCCGGGCGTGGGGCTCGCGGTGCGCAAATACGTGCTCGCACGCCGCGGCGCCATCGCTTCCGACGCGCAGCGCAAGCCGGGCGCGAGCCTCAACGCAGCGGCGCGCGCCGAGGTCGAAAGGCTGATCGTGCGGCAGGAGAAGCGGCTCCGGTCGCTCGGGCTCTGACTGCGGACGGTGTCCGGCATAGGAAAATGCCTATGCCGGAATTGAGAGAAACGTTTGGATCGTCGAGCGATCCTGGTCAAATCTTGAAGAATACCGGCGGTGCGCGCAGCCGCGCCGCCTGACCGATACCGAGGTGAAGGATGGATCTGGGAATCAGGGGCAAGGTGGCGCTGGTGCTGGGCGCCGGCGGCGGACTGGGCGGGGCGATCGCGCTCAGCCTGGCGGCCGAGGGCGCGAAGGTCGCCGTCGCCGATATCTCCGAAGAGGCCATTGCCGGCACCGTGGCCGCCATCGAGGCGGCGGGCGGGACCGCGATGGGCATCCGCTGGGACCTCGCCGATCTCGACGGCATCGCCGGCAGGATCGCGACGATTCGGGCGAAGCTGGGCGACGTCGCCATACTGGTCAACAATACCGGCGGTCCGCCGCCGACGCCGGCTTCCGGGCAGGATGCCGCCCTGTGGCGGACGCATTTCGAATCGATGGTGCTGTCGGTGATCGCCATCACCGATGCAGTCCTGCCGGGCATGAAGGCGGCGGGCTGGGGCCGGATCATCACCTCGACATCGTCGGGCGTCGTCGCGCCGATCGCCAATCTGGCGGTGTCGAACGCGCTGCGCCTGAGCCTCGTCGGCTGGTCGAAGACGCTGGCGGGAGAGGTCGGCCGCGACGGGATCACCGTCAACATCGTCCTGCCCGGCCGCATCGCGACAAAGCGCATCGTCTTCCTCGACGAGCAGAAGGCGAAGCGCGAAGGCCGCCCGGTCGAGGAGGTCTCGGCCGCCTCGCAGGCATCGATCGCCGTCGGACGCTACGGCGAGCCGCGGGAATATGGCGACGTGGTCGCCTTCCTCGCCTCCGCCCGCGCGTCCTATCTGACCGGCTCGGTGATCCGCATCGACGGCGGCCTGATCCAGAGCATCTGATGCCGCCGAATGATCGCGCGTCCGGTGAAGAGGGACGCGGCTGAATGAGATACCCGACCCGCGGACAACGGCGGGCGGTTTAGCAAAGGCACGCAAGATGCCGGAATATCTAGGGGAACACCGGTGCACAAGGCTGGCAAGGTCATGCATCGACAATCCATGAACGGGAGTTACGACGATGAGATTTCCATTTCTGAGGACGGTCGCCTTCGCGGCGACGACGGTCCTGCTCACCCTGTCCGCATCGGCACAGGATTATAAGGCCGGCCTCGTGGCGGCCGACACGCTGACCATCGCGACAACGGGCAATGCCCCGCCGATGACCATGATGGGCCCTGACGGCAAGCTGACCGGGCTCGACATCGAACTGTGCTCCGCGATCGCCGCCAAGCTCGGCCTCACGCCGAATTTCATCCGCGTCGATTTCGCCGCCACCATTCCGGGGCTCAAGGCCAACCGGTTCGACATGATCTGCTCGGCCGTGGCACGCACCCCGGCGCGGCTCCAGTCGCCGGACCTGTTCCTGTCCGAGCCGACCATCGAGAACTTCACGACGCTCGTCGTGCGCGACGGCAGCGACGTCGCCAAGGTGGACGACGTCCGCGGCCGCCGCGTCGGCGTGGTGCGGGGCGGCCAGGAGGGCAAGCTGCTCGAGGACCTTTTCGGCGCCGACGTCACCGTCACCAGCTATCCGGGGATCGCCGAGGAGCTTCTCGACCTGAAGAACGGACGTCTCGACGCCGTGGCCATGAACTTCACCACCGCCGCGCATCACGTGGCGTCCGAGCCGAGCCTTCACGTCATCACGCCGGGCTTTGTGAAGGAAGGCGTTTCTCCCTACACGCACGGTCTCGTGGTGAGCCGCAACCAGCCCGCTTTGCTGGAAGCGGTGAATGCGCAGCTTGCGGCCATGCGGCAGGATGGCTCGCTCGACGCGCTTGTGAAAAAGTGGATATCCACCCACTGAGACGGACGGCCTGAGGCGGCGACGGCACTTCGGGGGTATCCATGGATCTGAACTATCTGGCGGAAAACCTGCCGCTTCTTCTCGAAGCGACCAAGGTCACTGCGATCCTCATGGTTGCGACCATCGTGCTGTCGACCGCCATTGCCTTGCCGCTGTCGGTCGTCGGGCTGCGCCGGCCCAATGCGGCCTCGCGGGCGCTCGACCTGTTCACCCTGTTCATGCGCTCGATCCCGACGCTGGTGGTGCTGTTCTTCTTCTACTACGGCATGCCCTATCTGGGCCTGGTGCTGCCTGCCTTCGCCGTTGCGGTGGTGGGCCTCACCATCTCCGCCGTCGCCTACAATATCGAGATCTTCCGCGCCGGGCTGCGCGCGGTCGATCCCGGCCAGATCGAGGCTGCGGAGGCGCTTGGCGTGCCGCGGTGGCGGATATGGGTCAGCATCGCCTTTCCGCAGGCCATGCCCGTCTTTCTGCCGACCTACCTTTCCAACGCCACCCTCATCCTGAAAGGCACGTCGGTGGCGTCCATCATCACCCTTCCGGAGCTGACCGCCGTGGCCAACGAGATCGTCTCGCTGACCTACCAGCCCTTCGAGATCCTGATCGCGGCGGCGCTGATCTATGTCGCCATGGGCGGCGTGCTCAGCCTCGGCGCCGCCCTCTTTCGCCGCCGCCTGTCGCGCGGCGCCGGCCGTTCCCTCCAGACCGTCAAGGCAGGCACATGACCGCTTCGTCCTCTCATCCCGTCCGCATCGGCTGCGTCAGCCTGGGGCAGGGGCCGCGACCCGATCTGGACGACATGCACCGGCGTCTCTTCGCGGGTCACGGCCGCGCGGTGGAGATCGTCTGGCGCCATGTTCTCGATGACCTCTCGCCGCACGACATCGCCGCCATCGCCGCCCGCGACGGCGCGCCCGCCATCCGTTCCGTCCTGCGCGACGCGGACCCGGTATGGCTCGACCGCGACAGCCTGGCATCGCTCGTCGCCCGGGCGGTGAGGGAGTTGGAGGCGGAAGCGGACATCGCCCTCACCATCGTCTGCGCCGCCGAGGAGCTGCCGACGCTGGCGCTCCGCAGCGAGCGCCCGGTCATCCTGCCCGCCAGGGCGATGGCCGCCTGCGCCGAGGTGCTGGCCGCGACGCGTCCGGACGCCCATATCGGCCTCGTCACCTACGGGACGCGCCAGCGCGAGCAGCAACTGGCTGGCTGGGCAGCCTATCCGTGGGCCGGCGATCTGCGCATCACGCTCAACGGCAACGGCGGCGACCTGGAGGCCGCCGCGGCGGCCTTCCTGCCCGACGCGCCGGAACTCATCTTCGTCTGGGCCTACGGCGCCGGCATCCGCCCGGATTCGCCCGGTCCCGCGCTGCTGTCCGAGCTGACAGGCGCGCCTGTCATTCTGGCATCGGCAGCCGCCGCCGCGGTAGCGCATATGCTGCTGCCGCCCGTGCAGGGAGCGTCGGGGTGACGGCGTCATCGACAGCCCTGTTCCTGCTCAGCGGCACGCTCCAGGCGCTCTTTCTCCTGGTCAGCAGCGCCGCCGTGTCGACGCTTCTTGGGCTCGTGCTGGCCGGCGCGGACGTGACCGGCCCGCGCTGGCTGCGCTGGGTCATCGCCACCTATAGCTGGCTGGCCCAGACCACCCCGCCGCTGATCCTGCTTTTCCTGGCCTTCTACGGGTCGAGCGCGCTGGGCTGGAACATATCGCCGATGCTGGCGGCGTTCGCCGCCTTCGTCTTCTTCTCCGCCGCCTATTATTACGAGATCTTCCGCGCGAGCCTCGCGGGCATCCCGCCGGGTCAGTTCGAGGCGGCGCGGGCGCTCGGCGTGCCGCCGGCGCATCTGGTGGCGCGCGTGGTGCTGCCGCAGATGCTGCGCATCGCCGCCGGCCCCTTCGTCGGCCGCACCACGGTGCTGTTCAAGGAAACCTCGCTCGCCTCGGCGATCTCCGTCTCGGAGATCATGAGCGTGACCAACGGCTTCATCTATGCCGGCGGCAACCCGCTGCTGTTCATCGCCATCGCCGGCGCGATCTACGCTGCGATCAACATCCTGCTGATCCGGCTGGAGCGCCATCTGTCCCACAGGTATGCCACGCAATGACCGAACCGACGACCGGCCGCTGGCCGACACTTCCCGCACCCGAGCATATGGTCGAACTGCGCGGCATCGAGCTGCATTTCCATGCCCTGCAGGTGCTCAAAGGCGTGGACCTCGCCGTGCGCAAGGGCGAAACGGTGGCGATCATCGGGCCGTCAGGCTCGGGCAAGACCACGCTGCTTCGCTGCATCAACTATCTGAACCGGCCGAGCGGCGGCGAGGTCTGGGTCGGCGGGCATCTCGTCGGGCAGGAGCCTGCCGGCGATCGGCTGCGCGCGGCGCCCGAGCCGGTGCTGCGCCGCCATCGCCAGGACACGGGCATGGTGTTCCAGCAGTTCAACCTGTTCCGCAACATGACGGTGCTCGAAAACGTCACCTTCGCGCCGCTGGCCAGCCGGCGCGGCACGCCGGACGAGATTCGTGCGCGGGCGCGCCGTCTGATCGAGCGGGTGGGGCTGAGCCACAAGCTCGACGCCTATCCCAGCGAGCTCTCCGGCGGGCAGCAGCAGCGCATCGCCATTGCCCGCGCGCTCGCGATGCAGCCCATGGTGATGCTCTTCGACGAGGCCACCTCGGCGCTCGATCCCGAGCTGGCGCGCGAGGTTCTCGACGTCATGCGCGAGCTTGCGCGGGAGGGCATGACCATGGTGGTGGTCACGCATGAGATGGGCTTTGCCCGCGAGGTGGCGGACCGCGTTGTGTTCATGGAGGGCGGGGAGATCGTGCTGCAGGGCCCGCCGTCCGAGGTCTTCTCCGCCGCCGCGCCGGAGCGCATCCGCCGCTTCCTCCAGCACTGACGGGGCGAGGCCGTCCCGTTCAGCCGAGATCGGGCCAGCGCTGAGCCCACGGATAGGCGGTTTCGTAGCTCTTAGCGACCGAGAGCAGCCGCCAGTCCTGCCCGAAGGCTGCGATCAGCTGGAAGCCGACCGGCAGGCCGTCCGCAGGTTCGGCAGGGATGCTGACGGCCGGAAGCCCGGTCACGTTCACGAAGCCGGTGAAGACCCGGTGATAGGGCGGCCCGTATTCGCGGGCCGGCCAGGGCATGGCGCCGGAGGTCGGCGTCATGATCAGGTCGTAGCCTTGCAGGCTGGCGGCGATCTGGCGGTAGATCAGGCGGTAGGCGTCGAGCGTGTCCACATAGTCGACCGCCGTCAGCGACCGGCCCTTCTCCACCATCGGCACATAGGCGTCGCCGATGCGGCCGCGCCAGTCGGCGTCGCGCAGCAGCCATGCCAGTCCGGCCGAGCTGACTATCGGCCAGTGCTTCTCGAACAGGTCGACGTCGAAAGGCGCCGAGCCGGTTTCCACCTCATGGCCGAGACGCTCCAGATTGGCGGCGGCCGCCGCGCAGGAGGCCGCGATATGCGGCTCGACCTTCATGTCGGCGAGCTGCGGCACGTAGAGAATCCGCAGCTTGCCGGTGTCCGGCACCAGGCGGCCGGGGGTGAAGCCGAATGACGACCGGTCGAGCGGGTCAGGCCCTTCCATCGCGGCCAGCGCCACCGCGGCGTCGTCCACCGTGCGGGCCAGCGGACCGACGATCTCGAAATCGTGCAGGATGGGCGGCAGGCCGTCGCGGCGCGCCACGCGGCCGGTCGAAGGCTTGAGCCCGATGAGGTTGTTATAGCCTGCCGGCCGCCGGATCGAGCCGCCGCCGTCCGTGCCGATGGCAATGGGGCCGACGCCGCTCGCCGCGGCGGCCGCGCCGCCGCCCGTCGAGGAGCCGCTGGTCAGCTCCGTGTTCCAGGGATTGCGCGTCGTGCCGAAGGCCAGCGTATCGACATTGCCGCGGCCGAGCGTGAATTCCGAGACATTGGTCTTGCCGAGGATCACCGCGCCCTGCCGGCGCATGCGGGCGACGGGCAGTTCGTCCGCTTCGGCGATGTGGTCGAGATAGAGCCGGCTGCCCCAGGCGCAGCGCAGGCCCTTCACCGGGATGTTGTCCTTGATCGTGAGCGGGATCCCGTCGAGGTCGCCGGCCGGCGCGCCCGCTGCGTGGCGCGCATCGCTTGCCTGCGCCGCCGCCCGCGCCCCTTCGAAGTCGCGGGTGGCGAAGATGTTGACGACCGGGTCGACGTTCTCCGCCCGTTCTATGACGGCCTCCAGAACTTCGCTCGGTCGCAACTGGCCCGAGCGATAGGCCTGCCGCAGGTCGGTTGCCGGAAGTTTCCAGAGTTCTTGCATGACAGCCCCCGACTGCGAGTGGACCCGCAGGACGCTGCGGCGCCGGTATTGTCGAAGCGGGGGCTGGCCGGGGTCCAATAAGATCGGCCCATGCCGCGATAGGTAATTCCGTATGGCCCTTTCAGCCGTCGGACAGGCCGAGCGACTTCAGATGCGCATGGAACGCGCGCAGTTCCTCGCTCACCAGCGAGATGAGCTTCTTCGACAGCGGCGACATGGCCGGGTCCTTGAGATAGACGGCCACAAGCCTGCGCCGGATGTCGGGCTGGAACCGCGCCACCGCGATGTCGACCAGGCCTTCCTCCGGCACGATGTAGGGCAGCGTCACCGCGATCCCCAGATTGTGCCGCACCATGCTGAGCGAGACGGACGGGTTGTTGGTGGTGACGATGCGCGCGCCGTCGACCCCGTTGGACAGGAACAGCCGGGCGTCGAACTCCTGCCTTATCTGGTCGCCCAGCGTGATGACCCGCTCGCCGCGGAGGTCCTCCGGACCGACGATCTTCTTGCCTGCCAGCCGGTGGGCCTTGGGTATCAGGCAGATCATCTCCGAGGTCATCAGCGACCGCACGATCAGGTCCTGCTGCTCGATCGGCAGCAGCGTGAAGCCCACCTCGACGCTTCGCTCCTTCACCTTGCGGATCACCTCGCGGCTGTGAAGCGCCTCCACATGGATGCGGAAATCTCCGGCGCCTTCCTGCAGGCGTGTGATCGCGCGCGGCAGTATGGCGTTGGTCAGCGGGAAGATGGTCGCGACGGAGATCGAGGCATTGTGCTCCCCGCGCAGCTTGGCCGCGCCGTCCTTGAGATGCTGGACATCATCGAGGATGCGGTCGATCGATTGCAGCAGGATCTCCGCATCCGGCGTCAGCCGCAGCGGGCCGCCGCTCCTGACGATCAGCGAGACCCCTAGCTGTGCCTCAAGCTCCTTCAGCGCCTGGCTCACCGTCGGCTGGGAGATGCGCAGCAGCCGCGCCGTTTCCGTCACGTTCAGCACGCCCGCGAACAGCCGGAAGATCTGAAGGTGCCGCAGGTTCGGGTGCATTGGCCAACTCCTATAAGCCTATTGTGCGTTCCGATTGGATTTTCCGGAAATGCCTCCCCAAGCTGGGGAACGTGATGAGGTCAGCCCCAGGGAGAGGCGCCTTGCTGGCAATTCGGAACCCGCACCGCGGTTTGTCCGCCCAACCGGCTCCAAGCAGGCGCTCCGGGACCGCGGCCTGCGTGGAGGATCGAGCCGAGGCGGCGCAGAACTATAAGTATCCGCCTATGAATCCATAGCAAATATGTCTTGGACGGAATAATTCGCGCATGGTCTTTTTTCTCGACGATAGCTTTTGGATGACAGAGTAGAAGATGACGCTGCCAAGACTCAACGGTGCAATTCGTGCAATCGAGGAAAAGAGAGTGGTCGTCGCGCCATTCATTCCTCCGGAAATTTCTGCCGCCATCAACGCTTCGACGGGCAAGTTCGACGTCGTCGTCATCGAGATGGAGCACAACCCCTTCGACGTGACGAATTTGCGCGCCTGCCTGCAATTCATGCTGGACCGGCGCCAGATTGCCCAAAGCGGCAGCGTCGTGCCGACGCCGACCCCCTTCGTCCGCCTCCCGGCCAATGGCGCGGAAAAGAGCCAGTGGCTGGCGAAGCAGGTGCTCGACATGGGCGTCTACGGCATCATCTGGCCGCATATACGGACGGTGGAGGAGGCTGAGGCGGCGGTCGCGGCCTGCCGCTACGCGCGCCCAGCCGGCGCACCGAACTATGCTCCCGCCGGCCGGCGCGGCGATGGCCCGGGAATTGCAGCGCGCTACTGGGGACTGTCCCAGCAGCAATACTATTCGCGCGCCGATGTCTGGCCGCTGGATCCGAACGGCGAGATTGTCGTGGGAATGATGTGCGAGAGCGTCGAGGCGATCAACAACCTTCCCGACATCCTCAAGAAGGTGCCCGGCATCAGCGTCGTCATCATCGGCGAGGGCGATCTTTCACAGAATCTCGGCTATCCGCGCCAGTACGATCATCCGGTCGTTGTCGAGGCGATGGCGACGATACGTGCAATCTGCCGCGAGCATGGGGTGGTCTGTGGCCATCCGCACGTCGACAAGAACAATCTCGAGGACTCCGTCAATGCCGGATACGGCTGGATCATGCCGCTGCGGTCGGTGTCCTTCTACGGAATCGAGAGTGGCATAGCTGCGAAGTGACCACCTCCGAGCGGATAAAAGAGGGGTGCCAAGCCCCCGTCCGCGAGCGATCAATGCAACAAGGGGAACTATGCAAGATGAAAAGCAAAAGACTATTCACCGCGCTGCTGATGAGCGCAGCGATCGGCCTGGGATACGCTGGACAGGCCGTCGCCGATAAAAGCAACGACACGATCGTCGCCGCATTCCAGGCTCAGCTGCCCAGCCTGGATCGCTACCATGCTCCCGGGCGTGAAGGCTTCCTTCTCGGGCTTCTCGCCTACGATGCGCTGCTCTATCGCGATCCGAACACGCTGGAAATCAAGCCGCTGCTCGCGACCGAGTGGAAGCAGGTCGACGAGCTCACCTACGAGTTCAAGCTTCGCCCGAACGTGAAGTTCCACAATGGCGACGTCATGAGCGCCAAGGACGTCGTCTACAGCCTGAAATATTCGTCCAATCCGGCCAACCGCGTGTTCAACCAGATGACCGGCGGCTGGATCGCCGACGTCGTCGAGGTCGATCCGCTGACGGTTCGGATCAAGGCGAAGAGCGTCACCCCGATCGCCTACGAATACATCGTGCAGCTGCCGATCGTTCCGATGGAATACCGCGAGCGCGTCGGCAAGGAAGCGTTCGGCCGCAGCCCGGTGGGAACCGGCCCGTACAAGGTCGCCGAGGTGAACGAGGACTCCATCGTCTTCGAGCGCAACGAGGACTATTTCGAGGGCGGCGGCAAGAACAAGCCGCACATCGCCAAGTTGATCTACCGCGCCATTCCCGACGTCAACACGCAGGTCGCCGAGCTGATCAGCGGCGGCATCGACTGGGCTTACTACATCCCTTCGGATGCGGCCGAGCGCCTGACGCGGATGAACACGCTCAACGTGGTCAATGCCGAGACCTTCCGCATCGCCTTCCTGACGCTCGACGCCTCCGGTGTCGTCGATCCCAATACCCCGCTGAAGAACCCTCTCGTGCGCAAGGCGATCGCCCATGCGATCGATCGCGAGGCCATCGCCAAGGGGCTGGTCGGTGCCGCCTCGAAGCCGGTCAACGCCGCCTGCACGCCGCGCCAGTTCGGCTGCACCGACGATGTGGCGAAATACGAATACGATCCCAAGAAGGCCAAGGAGCTGATGAAGGAGGCCGGTTTCGAGAACGGCTTCAACATCGACATATACGGCTATCGCAGCCGGCCGGTCGCCGAGGCGATCATCGGCTATCTCAACGCGATCGGCATTCGCGCCAACCTGCGCTGGCAGCAATATTCCGCGGTCGTCCAGCAGCGGCGCGACAAGCAGACCCCCATCGTCATCGACGATTTCGGCTCAGCCGGCGTGAACGACGTGGCGGGCATCCTGCCGATGTTCTTCATCGACAAGCCGGACGACTACGCCCGTGACGCCAAGGTCAACGACGCGATCAATCGCGGCGGCGGCACCACGGACCCGGAAGCGCGCAAGGCGGCCTATCACGAGGCTCTCGGCCTGATCGCCGACAACGTCTACTGGGTGCCGCTGTTCACCATGCCGGTGAACTACGTGTCCAGCACCGCCCTCGACGTTCCGATCCCCGGGGACGAGAACGTCGAATTCTGGAAGGCGCAGTGGAAATAGCCGCCTGAAGACGCGAGGCGGTTCGCGCCGCCTCGCTCTCTGACTGTCCGGAAACAGGCGGGAGAAGCCGATGCTTTCCTATGCACTTCGCCGAAGTGTGATGTCACTGCTGGTGCTCTTCACCATCACAGTGCTGTGCTTCATGATGCTGAAAGCCTCCGGGGACCTGGCCACCACGCTGGCCGGGGAGGGTGGTGGCGCCGACTATGTCGAGTTCCTGCGCAAGACCTACGGCCTCGACCAGCCGCTGATCATCCAGTACTGGAACTGGCTGAAGGGCGTCTTCTCCGGCAATCTCGGAATGTCCTTCTATTTCAACATTCCCGTGACGGATTTGATCCTGGCCCGCCTGCCGGTGACGCTGACGCTCGGCCTCGGCGCCATGGCGATCGCCCTGTGCATCGCCTTTCCGCTGGGCATCGTGGCGGCGCTGCGTCCCGGCTCCATGGTGGACTATCTCGTTTCGCTCGTGGTGCTGGTCGCCCAGGCGACGCCGATCTTCTGGATGAGCTTTCTCCTCATCCTGCTTTTCGCGATCAACCTTGGGATACTGCCCGCCTCGGGCTCCGCCGGGCTGCGCAACTTCATCATGCCCTGCCTGGCGCTGGGCCTCTATTCCACGCCGGCGATCATCCGCATCATCCGCGGCGAGATGATCGAGGCCCTGGCATCCGACTATGTCCGCACCGCGCGGGCCAAGGGGCTCGGCTACGGCACCATCCTGCTGCGCCACGCCCTGCGCAACACGCTGGTTCCGGTCGTGGCGATCTCCTCCGTGCAGTTCGGTTTCCTGCTCGGCGGATCGGTGGTGGTGGAGACGGTCTTCGCCCTGCGCGGGATCGGCTATCTGACCTGGGAGGCCATCACCCAGAACGACTATCCGGTGGTCCAGGCCACCGTGGTGATCGTCTCGGCCTTCTACGTCGTCCTGACCCTCGCCGCCGACATCCTCAACTGTCTGATCGACCCCCGTGTGAGGCTGACCGACTGATGACCCTACCTCTCGTCGAGGCCGCGGCGCGGCCCGTGCGCCGGCGCAGATGGCTGCGCAACCCGGCATTGCTTTTCGGCACGATCATCGTGGGTTTCGTGGTGATCGTGGCGATCTTCGCCCCGCTGCTGGCGCCGCATTCGCCCTATGAGCAACTTCTGTCGGCGCGGCTGCGGCCGCCGGTCTTCATGGGCGGCACCTGGGAGCACATCCTCGGCACCGACCATCTGGGCCGCGACTATCTGAGCCGCCTGATCTACGGCGCGCGCCTGTCGCTGCTGGTCGGCATCGGAACGGTCGCCATCTCGGCGGTGTTCGGGGTGACGCTCGGCGTTATCGCCGGCTACTACCGCGGCTGGATCGATCTGGTGGTCATGTTCTTCCTGACCGTCCGCCTCAGCCTGCCGCTGATGCTGGTGGCGCTGGCGATCGTGGGGTTGCTGGGCAATTCGCTCGGGCTCGTCATGCTGGTCCTCGCCAGCCTGCTCTGGGACCGCTTCCTCGTGGTCGCGCGGGCGACGACGCTTCGGCTGCGCGACGCGGAATACATTCAGGCGGCCCGGTCGCTGGGCTTTCCGACCCGCTACATCATCCTGCGCGAAGTGCTGCCCAATATCCTCGGCCCCGTCATCGTGGTCGCCACCTTCGAGATGGCGCACGCGATCCTGCTGGAGGCCGCGCTGTCCTTCCTCGGGCTCGGCGTGCGTCCGCCGAGCGCATCCTGGGGTCTCATGATCGCGGAAGCGAAGGACTTCGTCTTCCTCGATGCCTGGCTGGTCAACATTCCCGGCATCGCGATCTTCACCCTGATCGCCGGCATCACGCTCGTGGGAGCCGGCCTTCAGAAGAAGCTCAACACATCCGTCGGGTAGCTGCCGCCACCCGCCCTGGACGAACCCGCAACGAAGAGGCCGGACCATGACCGGAAAAGACCAGATATTTCGCCTCAGCCTGAGAGACATGTCGGACAGGCTGGACCGGGGCGCGTTGCGCGCCAGGGAAATCCTCGACCACTATCTGGAGCGGATCGAGCGCATCAATCCCGTCCTCAATGCGGTGATCGCCATCGACGACGAAGCTGCCGAGGCCGCCGACGCGGCGGACGCCAGGGCCAGGGCCGGCAAGCGGAAGAGCCGCCTCGACGGCATTCCGCTGGCGATCAAGGACAACATCCTCGTGCGCGGCCTGCCCAATGTCTGGGGCAGCCGATACTATGAGGGAAACATCGCCGCGCATGACGAACTGCCGATCGCCCTCCTGCGCGAGGCGGGCGCCGTTCTCTTCGCCAAGACCAACGTTCCCGAATTCACCCTGCGCGGCGTCACGACCAATCCCGTCTTCGGCGCGACGGGGAATGCGTGGAACCCCGAGCTGACGCCCGGCGGCTCCAGCGGCGGCTCCGTCTCGGCCGTGGCGGCCGGGCTCGCCCCGGCCTCGCTCGGCACCGATGGCGGCGGGTCGATCCGCCGCCCGGCAGGCTATACCGGGCTGGTCGGGCTGAAGCCCACGCTGGCGCGCATCCCCCGCGCCGACGGCCTGCCGAGGGTGCTGTACGATTGCGAGATCGTCGGCCCGCTGGCCCGCCGCGCGGACGATGCCCGCCTGCTGATGAGCGTGCTCGGACGGCCCCACCCGGCGGACCAGGCGTCGCGCGGCTTCGCTCCGATCCGCGACCACAGCGCCGATCCGGGCCGCCGCCGCATCCTCTTCGTCGAGCGTTTCGGCAATGCGCCGGTCGATCCCGAGATCGCCCGGGCGTGCCGCGAGGCGGCCGAGCGCCTGGCGTCGCTTGGCCACGAGGTGGTGACGGGCGATCTGCCCTTCGACATCGAGCGCGTCAACGCGGTGTGGGCCAAGCTCGGCAATGTCGGATTGTCCATGCTTGCGGCACGCGATCCGGTTTTCCTCGACAAGGTTTCTCCGCCCTTCGCCGACCAGGCCCGCGCCGGCGCGGCCATCAGCGGCGGCGAATATATGGAGGTCCTCGAGTTGCTGAACCTGCTGCGTCGCGATGCAGGCCTCGCCTTCCAGGAACGCGACATCATCATGACCCCCACGGCAGCGGCCATGCCCTGGCCCAAGGAACAGATGTTCCCGCCCATCATCGACGGACGCGACGCCGGGCCGCGCGGCCATGCGGTCTTCACCGGCTGGGTGAACGGCTGCGGCCACCCGTCCATCGCCCTGGCCGCGCCGCCAGCCGCTTCGGGCATGCCGATCGGCTTCCAGCTGGTCGGCGATTTCGGTGCCGACGAGCTGCTGCTCGACATCGCCGCCCAGTACGAAGCCCGTTTCGGCAATCCGGACCGGTGGCCAGAGATCGCCGGTGTTCATTGAGGCAGTGCCGGCGCGACCCCGTTTACCGAAGAAGGAGCACCAAGTGACGACACCGCCCGTGCTTTCGGTTTCCAACCTCACGACCTCCTTTCTCGGGAGCAATGGCTGGCGCGAGGTCGTTTCCGACGTGTCCTTCGACGTCAAGCCGGGCGAGACGGTCGCGGTCGTCGGCGAATCCGGCTCGGGCAAGAGCGTGACGGCGCTGTCGATCATGCGCCTGCTCGACCGCGACAGGAGCCGCATTACCGGCTCGGTCAGGCTAGAGGGGCAGGAGCTTCTGAAGCTGCCCGAGGCGGCGATGCGCGACATTCGCGGCCGCAGGATCGGCATGATCTTCCAGGAGCCGATGACCAGCCTCAACCCGGTCCTGACCGTCGGCGTCCAGATCGCCGAAACGCTGAAGCGCCACATGGGCATCAGCCGCGGCGACGCGCGCAGGGAAGCGATCCGGCTGATGGACAAGGTCCATATCCCATCGGCCGCCTCCCGCTTCTCCGACTACCCCAACCAGTTCTCGGGCGGGATGCGCCAGCGGATCATGATCGCCATGGCGCTTGCCTGCGGCCCCCGGCTGCTGATCGCCGACGAACCGACCACGGCGCTCGACGTGACCGTCCAGGCGCAGATTCTCGAACTCATCCGGGAATTGCAGCGGGAACAGGATACCGGCGTGCTCTTCATCACCCACGACATGGGCGTGGTTGCCGAGATCAGCGACCGCACCCTTGTCATGTATCGCGGCGCCTGCGTGGAGGCAGGCGATACGGACGCGATCTTCGCGCGCCCGGCCAACGCCTATACACGGGCGCTTCTTTCTGCCGTCCCGCGCCTGGGCTCGATGAGCGGGCGCACGCTTCCCGCGCGCTTCCCGCTCGCGGATCACGTCACCGGCGAATTGTCCGTGCCGCCCGAGGTCGAGGATACGGTGCAGCATGATGCCGAACCCATCGTGACGGTGGAGAACCTGTCGGTGCGCTTTGCCGTGCGCAGCGGGGTTCTGCGCAAGATCGGCGCCAATATCCATGCGGTCGAGGATCTGAGCTTCTCGGTTCGCCGTGGCGAAACGCTGGGCATCGTCGGCGAATCCGGCAGCGGCAAATCCACCACGGGCCGTGCCGTCCTCGGATTGCAGAAGCGGACGGGCGGTCAGATACGCCTCCACGGCGTGCGCGATGCCGGGATCGACCGGTTCCGGCGCGAGTTGCAGATGATCTTCCAGGATCCCTTCGCCAGCCTCAATCCGAAGCGTCCGATCGGCCGCGCGATCGCCGATCCGCTGGTTTTCCACGACCGGATCGGCCTCGCCGAAGCGCGACGCCGTGCGGAGGAGCTGCTGGTGACGGTCGGCCTGCCTGCCGAGGTCTATGACCGCTTCCCGAACGAGTTCTCGGGCGGGCAGCGGCAGCGGATCTGCATCGCCCGTGCGCTTGCGCTCCAGCCCGAGCTGATCATCGCCGACGAGGCGGTATCCGCCCTCGACGCCTCGGTGAAGGCGCAGATCATCAACCTGATGCTGGACCTGCAGCAGGCACGCGGCCTGGCCTACATCTTCATCTCGCACGACATGGCGGTGGTGGAGCGGATCTGCCACCGCGTCGCGGTGATGCTGATGGGCGAGATCGTCGAGATCGGTCCGCGCAAGGCGGTCTTCGACGACCCGCAGCATCCCTACACGAAACGGCTGATGGCGGCGGTACCGATCCCCGATCCGGCGCGGCGCTACCGCGAGCGGTCGACGGCGGTCGTCGAGCTGAAATCCGCGATGCGGCCGGTGGACTGGGTTCCGCCGCGACGCGCCTACCGGGAGGTGGCGCCGGATCACTTCGTGCAGATCGTCGAAGAGTGAGTTTTCCCGACGCCGTCCCCACGGCGCAGGGTCATGAAAGGAGAAGACAGGTGAACAGCAATCAGTCGCGGATCGCAGGCCGGCACTTTCTGCAAATTCCGGGTCCGACCCCGGTGCCCGAGCGCATCCAGCGCGCGATCTCGCAGGCGGTGCTGGACCATCGCGGCCCGGCGTTCCAGAGGCTGGGCGAGGAGGTCCTGCGGGGCATCAGGACGATCTTCCGCACCAGTGGCCCGGTGATCATCTATCCCGCCTCGGGAACGGGTGCCTGGGAGGCGGCGCTGGTGAACGCGCTGTCGGCCGGCGACAAGGTACTGATGTTCGAGACCGGCCATTTCTCGACGCTGTGGAAGAACATGGCGATGCGGCTGGGCATCGAGGTGGAGCTGATCGAATCCGACTGGCGCGTCGGCGCCGATCCCGCGCTGATCGAGGCGCGGCTGGCCGAGGACCGGGCGCACGAGATCAAGGCGGTCTGCGTGGTCCACAACGAAACCTCGACGGGCTGCCTGTCGCCCATTGCCGAGATCCGTGCGGCCATCGACCGCGCCAACCATCCCGCGCTCTTCCTCGTCGACACCATCTCCTCGCTGGGATCGGTGGATTATCGTCATGAGGAATGGGGCGTGGACGTCACGGTTTCGGGCTCGCAGAAGGGCCTGATGCTGCCGCCTGGCCTCTCCTTCACCGCCGTCAGCGACAAGGCGCTGAGCGCCGCGAAGAAATCGAATCTTCCCAAGATATTCTGGAGTTGGGAGGAGATGCTGGGACCGAACGAGAAGGGGTTCTTCCCCTATACGCCCGCCACCACCATGCTTTACGGGCTGAACGAGGCCATCGCCATGCTGCATGAGGAGGGGCTGGAGAACGTCTTCGCCCGCCACCGCCGCCATGCCGAGGCGACGCGCGACGCCGTGGATGCCTGGGGACTGGAGAACCTCTGCCGGGACCCGCGCTACTACTCGCCCGTCCTGACCGCCGTGCTGCTGCCGGCGAGCCACGATGCCGACATCTTCCGCAAGCGCACGCTGGAGGCCTTCGACATCTCGCTCGGCGCCGGACTCACGAAGCTCGCCGGGCGCGTCTTCCGCATCGGTCATCTGGGCGACACCAACGACCTGACGATCCTCGGCGCGCTGGGCGGCGTGGAGATGGGGCTTCGCCTGAGCGGTGTGCCGTTGCGCGGCAGCGGCGTGCAGGCGGCCATGGAGGCCATGACCAGCGCGGCAAGGGCGGCGTGATCGCCGTCCGATGTCGCGGCAACCCAGCCGCTTCGCCGGGAAGGTCGGCAGGTAACGCGCCCGGCTGCGGGCGCCGCTTGTCAGCGCCCGCGTATCGCGCATGATCATGCGAATCCTCCCGAATGCGGACCACGTGCAGCGGGAGGAGCTCGATGGGGAACATCATGCAACTCAAGCTGCACGACCTGGAGACGTTCCGGCTCTTCGCGCTGACGGAGAATGTCACCGAAACGGCCCAGATCATGAATATCTCGCAGCCTGCCGTCAGCCAGACATTGCGGGATTTCGAGCGCGACGTCGGCATGCCCCTGTTCCGCAAGGTCGGACGGCGCCTCCAGCTGACCGCGGAAGCCAAGAGCTTCCTCCCGGAGATAGAGGGCTTCATCCAGCATCACGAACGCCTTGCGCAGCGGGCCAAGGCGCTCAGCACCGGACGGTCCGGCTCACTCTCCATCGCCTCCATCCCCACCTTGCTGCAGAGCACGATCCCGTCCGTCGTCGGCCGCCTGCACGCTGAGCGGCCGAAGGTGCAGATTTCGATAGGCTCCTATTCGGCGGCTGAAGTCGTCCAGCGCGTGCGCGTCGGCAGCTCGGACTTCGGGCTGGCCTTCCTGCCGGTCCGCGACGCGCAGGTGGAGATCGTCCCGCTGCTGCGCACGGCCGTCACCTGCTTCATGGTCGCTTCCAATCCGCTGGCCCGGAAACGCGCCATCCGCCCCGCCGATCTCGTCTCCGAATGCGTCATCGCTCAGGGCGCTTCGACGCCGCCCGGCTACGTGCTGCGCGAATATTTCCTGCGCGAGAAACTGGATGACTGGCCGAGCATCGAGGCCAATCAGTCCCATGTCGCCCTCGGGCTCGCCGAGCAGGGGTTCGGCGTCGCGCTGACGCATCCGCTGCATGTCTTTGCCGGCTACCATACGGCGCTGGCGGCCGTGCCTTTCGAGCCGAGGATTCCGCTGACGCTGGCGATGGTGCTGCCGACGGAAAATCGTCCGGTGGTCGTCGACGACTTCATCCGCCGTCTCAAGCAGCTGCTGCGCGAAGGGGCCGCAAAGCTGCTGGAACGAGGCCTTTGCTGCGAATTGCTCTTTGCGGATGAAAAGTGAAGGAGAGGGGAAATCCCTCCTCCATGCCCGCGCTCTGCACGCAGGCTTTCGTGTCGTCCGGCGCCGATGCCGATCACCGGCGCCGGAGACGTGTTCGCTAGGCCTGCTTCACCAGACGGATGAGGACAAGCAGGATCACCGCGCCGATGGTGGAATGGATGATCGCCGCGACGATGCCGGTTCCGAGGCTGATCCCCAGCGCCGGGAAGAGCCAGCCGGCGATGAGCGCGCCGACGATGCCCACCACGATATTGCCGAGCAGGCCGAAGCCGTAGCCCTTCACCAGCAGCCCGGCGAGCCAGCCGGCCACCGCGCCGACGATGAGGAAGACGATAAGACTTTCGATGCCCATTATTCCCTCCGTTGAATGCAGCCGCGAGATTGGAGAGATTCACTGTTAGAGTCGAGTCATGGTGCGGGAGGCGCCGGGACTTGTCCGGCGGCGCGTCGAGCGCCGTGCATCTGCAAACGTGACCATGGGAGGAAGCCATGTCGGAACCGTTGTTTCAGGAAGTGATCCGCCGCCGCAGGAGCGTGCGCAAGTTCGAACCGGGCCGCAGCGTCAGCCGCGAGGTGCTGCAGCGCATCGTCGATTGCGGCCGCTGGGCTCCCTCCGGCGCCAATGCGCAGTGCTTCGACTTCATCGTCGTCGACGATCCCCGGATGCGCGACAAGGTGATGGGCGTCTTCCTCGAGCAGGCGCAGCGCCTCGTCGACCATGCCAAGGGCTTTCCGGCCGTGAAGAAGACCTACATGGCCAACACCGTCGCCATCGTCCTGGTGATCGGCGACCCGCGCTGGAAAGTCTGCTTCCCGCAGCCCACCACCGCGGCCTTCGAGCATGAATATCGCGACAACAACGAGGCGATCTTCCTCTGCTCGATCGGCGCGGCGATCCAGAACATCCAGCTCGGCGTGGCGGCCGAAGGGCTGACCTCGGCCTGGCTGTCGGGCGGCGGCGAGGACATCACCAACAAGGCGCTGTCCGAGCTGCTGGGCTATCCGGAATGGATGAAGGCCTACGGCACCATTCCCATCGGCTATCCGGCAGTCACGCAGAACCGCCGCTACCGCCGCCCGCTGGCGCAGGCGCTGCATTGGAACGGCTATACGCCGCAGCAGTACCGCACCCATGCGCAGGTGGATTTCTACGAAAGCACACTGCGGCCCTTCGCCATGTATCGCGACGAGGAGACCCTCGATGCGTGGGAGGACCGCGCGGAAAAGCTCGGCGAGTGGGATGCCGCCTTCACCACGGGCGCGCCGAACCCGGCGGGCGCGCTCGAGGAGGACGGCAATTTCGTCGCCCCGCGCACGGTCGGGCAGGCTACGAAGCGGCGGTTGAAGTAGGGCGCCAGGCATCGACGCCGCTCAAGACAGGTGCGGTTGAGTTCGAAAAATTCGATAGCACAAATCTGCCGCCCGCGATTGTCCGTACTATTGACCCTCCATAGCATCGGCTTCGGAGGAACCGTCGCGACCGGCCCGAGGGCGGCGGCGGTTCATCGATCGCGCCGCGACGGCGCGGGAGATGTCCGCGTGGCGCGTCCCGGTCCGGGGCGCCGCCGCCGGGCGGGAGATGCAACAGGGAGGCTCATCATGAATTCTCATTTCTGGCGGACAGGTGCGGCGGTCGCGGCGCTGATGGTATTGGGCGCCGGCCATGCGGCGGCCGAAACGGTGCTCAAGCTCAACAACTGGCTGCCGCCCACGCACAAGCAGCTCACCGGCATCATCATGCCCTGGATGGCGGAGGTGGAGAAGGCGACGGAGGGCCGCGTCAAGGTGCAGCTCACCGACGCGTCGCTCGGCGCGCCGCCGCGGCAGTACGACCTTGCGGTCGACGGCATCGCCGACATCACCGTGGGCGTGCTCGGCTACACGCCGGGCCGTTTCAAGCTGGCCGGCGCGGCCGAGCTGCCTTTCGTCGGCGAGACCGCAGAAGAGCTTTCGGTGGCGCTGTGGCGTACGCATGAGAAATATTTCGCCGCGGCCGACGAGTACAAGGATGTCGAGATGCTCGGCATCTACGCCAACGCGACCGGCCACGTCATGACCACGGCGAAGGCCGGCGCGGTGACGAGCCTTCAGAACTATGCCGGCAAGAAGTTCCGCGTCGGCGGCGGCCTGGTGCAGGAGATCAACACAGCGCTCGGCGGCGTCAATGTCGCGGCGCCGGCTAACGAAGTCTACGAGATCCTGTCCCAGGGCGTGGCCGACGGCACGCTGCTTCCCTATGAGGCGGTGCCGAGCTTCAACCTGTCGGGCGTCATCAAGCACGCCACCTCGGTTCCCGGCGGCTTTTACTCTTCCGCCTGGTTCTTCGTTATGAACAAGGACAAGTTCAACGCGCTTCCCGAGGCCGACCGCAAGGCGCTCAAGGAGGTCTCGGGCGAGGCGCTGGCGCGGCTTGCCGGCCAGTCGCAGGACAAGGCCGAGAAGGATGCGAAGGCCGAGATGGAGAAAGCCGGCGTCACCTTCGCGACGGCCGACGACAATTTCGTGCAGGGTTTGCGCGAAAAGCTGTCCGCGATCGAGGCCAAGTGGGTGGCGGAGGCCGACAAGCTCGGCGTCGACGGCAAGGCCGCGCTCGAATACATGCGCGAGCAGGTGAAGGCGGTCGGGCAGAAATAGGCGGAGAAGCCGGGGAACCAATCGTTCGCGCTGCCGTTCCTACGGTCGACAACGATGCGAGGAGGGATGCGCGCATGTTTCAATTCCCCGGCTTTCACTTCGACCGCCGCTCCGCTCTCGAAAGGGAGCTCGACCACCTGCACCGCGAGGTGGCGCGGCTGAGCCGCAGCGCCTCGCGCTATGGTGCCGACGCCTATGACGAGACCCGCCGCGGCGGGCAGGAAATGTATGACGGCATGATGAGCGCGGTGATGGGCATGCTGCCCGTCGCGCGCAAGAAGGCAAATGCGATGGAGCAGGTCGTCCGCGAGAACCCGGCCGCTACCACCGCGCTGGTCGGGCTTGTGGTGGTCGGCCTCGTCGCCAGCCTGCTCTACGCGCGTCGTTCCGGCGATTGAGCTGCCGTCGAACGGCCAGCGAATGGCGACCTCTGTCGCGGCGACGCTTTCGCTGCGACAGAGGTCTTGTTTTTTCTGGCGTCAGCCGCTAATCGCCCGCATCGAAACCTTAATGTGCATGACGCCAAGGGAAGATTGACATGGCCAAAGGTAAGTTTGAGCGGAATAAGCCGCATGTGAACATTGGCACGATTGGTCACGTTGACCATGGCAAGACGTCGCTGACTGCGGCGATCACGAAGTATTTCGGCGAGTTCAAGG
>Ga0182742_1000037_pt1 | contig 277737 bp, 267 predicted proteins | sample eDN5th37CBELigMG_FD_128880 | JGI IMG/M metagenome (GOLD analysis project Ga0182742, IMG submission 128880) | Enriched Miracle-Growth compost microbial communities from Emeryville, California, USA - eDNA 5th pass 37_C BE-Lig MG (version 2)... ... | reverse complement strand
GTGGCGCCACTGGCCAAAGGCGCGCTGGGCGGCCGCCAGGGCGCGCTGCAGGTCCTCGGGCCGGGCGTGGGGCAGCTGGCCCAGGACCTCGCCGGTGGCCGGGTTGATGACGTCCTGCTCGGGACGGCCCTCGCCGCCCAGGAATTCGCCGTCGATATAGAGCGCTAGTGGGGTATACATGGGGTGGTTTCTCCTGAATGTCCGGATGATAGCCCGCGGCCTGGATAGGCGGGCCGGTTTCTGGAACCACAGGTAACGCGTCGGCGTGGGCGCTGTCAAGTCCGCAAGTCGGGTTGTTCTTGGGGTTTTGTGCCGCAGGCTATAAACTGCTGGGCAATTCATTTCGGCTCGGCATCTGGACCAGTATGGCTTCCGTGCGGCAACTCCTGGTGATTTCCTCGATCGTCATCGCCTGTATCCTGGTGGGCATGCTGGCCATGGGCCTGAGCATGATGGGGCGCAGCCTGCAGACCCAATCGCAGGCCGATAGCGAAAACGCGGTCGCGACCCTGGCCCTGGCGCTGCAGGGCCGGCCCGACGATGCGCGCGCCCGGGTGCTGGACGCGGTCTTTCAGCAGGGCCGCTACCAGTCGCTGCGCCTGGTAGCGGCCGACGGCCGCCCGGTCTACGAGGGCGCCCATGGCGACCAGGCGGTCGGCGATGCGCCGGCCTGGTTTTCCGGCCTGGTTTCGACCGGCACGCACCTGGCCCAGCGACGCATGGCCGACGGCGCCACCCTGAGCCTGGTCATCGATCCCCGCCCGGGGCGCGACACACTGTGGGCCCATGCGCTCCAGTGGTCGCTGCTGGCGCTGGGCATCGCGGCCTTCTGGGGGCTGTTCGCCGCGGCCCTGGTCGCGCGCCTGCGCCGCGAGTTCGGCGGCGCGTCCGACGACGCGCCCGAGGTCAAGGTCACCGACTCGGCGCCCGCTGATGCGGAACTCATCGACGAGGTGGCCGACCGCGTCCCGCCCACCGTCGACGAGCAGATGGCGCGCATCGAATTCCTGGAGATCGAACTCAACCGCGATCCGGTCACCGGCCTGGCCAATCGGGCGTACTTCCTCAACGAACTCAAGCGCCTGCTGCGCGACGACACGCACCAGGGCGCCGTCAGCGGCTACGTCCTGCTGATGCGCCAGCGCGACATGGCCCGCATCCAGAACCAGACGCCCCGCGCCGAGGTGGACGACTGGCTGCGCCTGCTGGGGCAGCGCCTGACCGGGACCATGGACGAGTATCCCGCCACGCAATCGCTGGTCGCGCGCCTGAACGGGGCCGACTTCGTGGTGTTGTTCCCGGTGGGCGGCGGCCCCGAGGTCATGCGTCCCATCCAGCGCCTGCGCCAGGTGCTCGACACCCTGCGCGTGCCCCTCGACAGCCACAACCTGTCCCGCTGGGCGCTGGCGCTGACCGACTACACGGCCCAGTGCACCACCAAGGAAGTCCTGACGCGCCTGGATCTGGCCCTGATGTGCGCCGAGAGCGCCGGCCACGCCGAGGTCGAATTCATGTCCCATGCCGATCGGCAGGACGGCGCGCCCCAATTCGGCGAGGCGTCCTGGCGTGCCCTGATCGGCCAGGCGCTGGCGCACGACCGATTCAGGCTGGACGTCCGGCCCGTCGCCTATGAGGGCGACGAACTCGAGGCGCGCCATGAGGCCACCCTCAGCCTGCACGAGGACGATCCCGACCAGCCCTCGATTTCGGGCTTCCTGTTCATGCCGGCGGCCCAGCGCCTGGGCCTGTCGGCCGCCTGCGACCTGCGCGCCATCGCATTGGGGCTCGGGTGGCTGGGCGCGAACGAGGGCGTCCTGGTGGTGCGGGTGTCGGTCGCTTCTTTGCTCGATGGCCATTTCTGCGGCGAAACCGGTGACTTGCTGCGGCGCGCGGGCGACGATCTTGCGCAGCGTCTGGCGATCGAGCTCGACGCCTATGGCCTGGTCCATCATGCCGAGGCCTTCAAGGCCTTTGCCGACGCGGTGATGGCGGCGGACGGCCACATCGGCCTGCGCGGCCTGGACATGCAGACCGAGGCCCTGCAGCACATCCACGAGGTCGATTTCACCTACGTCAAGCTGGGCGGCAGTCTGGTGCGCAACCTCGTGTCCAGCCCCGGCGGCGTCCAGATCCTGGTCGCCGTCACCGAGACCGCCATCGGGATGGGGATGAAGGTCTACGTGGACGACGTCGAGGACGAGCGTGTGCGCCGCATGGTCGAGGAGTACGGGGCGCTGCCGCGGGCCTCGGCGCGGCTCCGGTCGATCTAGGGTCTGGTCCGGGTCGTTGGGCTTGCATGCCTTTTATCTTTATCCTATAATTTCGGTCTTGTCCGCGTTTGGGTGCGGTCCTTGCCTTTGAGGGCGGGGGATTTGCGGCCGGTATGGTGGATAAGGCAGTGACATAAGGCAGTAACCTTCATTTTTCGTGGCGCATCGCGAATCCGCGCGCGTCACGGATGGCAAGATTTCAACCCAGGGCCGACGCGGCTTTTCGTGCCGGCTTGACGGGACCAAAACTGGCTGCGTTGCCTGATACGGGCTTCGTTGTTAAGTTGGAACAGGAAAAATCATGATCCAAATGCAGACCACGCTGGACGTGGCCGACAACACCGGTGCGCGGACCCTCATGTGCATCAAGGTGCTGGGCGGCTCCAAGCGCCGTTATGCCGCTATCGGGGACATCATCAAGGTCACCGTCAAGGAAGCGGCCCCCCGCGGGCGCGTCAAGAAAGGCGAAATTTACAATGCCGTGGTGGTGCGTACCGCCAAGGGCGTGCGCCGCAAGGACGGTTCGCTGATCCGTTTCGGCGGCAACGCCGCCGTGTTGCTCAACGCCAAGCTCGAACCCATCGGCACGCGTATCTTCGGACCGGTCACGCGCGAGCTGCGGACCGAAAAGTTCATGAAGATCGTGTCCCTGGCGCCCGAAGTGCTGTAAGGAGCAGATCATGCAAAACATTCGCAAAGGCGACGAAGTCATCGTCCTCAGCGGCCGCGATCGCCGCCGCCGCGGCACCGTGCTGCGCCGCGTGGGACCCGACCACGTCCTGGTCGAGGGCATCAACGTCGTCAAGAAGCACACGCGCGGCAACCCCATGGCCGGCACCCAGGGCGGCATCATCGACAAGACCATGCCCATCCACGTCTCGAACGTGGCGATCTACAACCCCGAGACCGGCAAGGCCGACCGCGTGGGCGTGAAGGTCGTGGACGGGGCCAAGGTCCGCATTTTCCGTTCCAGCGGCGCTGTCGTTGGCGCGAAGGCTTAAGAGGCAATCATGGCTCGTTTACAAGACTTCTACCGCAGCAAGGTGGCGGCCGACTTGCAGGCCAAGTTCGGCTACAAGTCCCCCATGCAAGTGCCGCGCATCACCAAGATCACCCTGAACATGGGTGTGTCCGAGGCCGTGGCCGACAAGAAAATCATCGAGAACGCGGTCTCCGACCTGACCAAGATCTCCGGCCAGAAGCCCGTGGTCACCAAGACCCGCAAGGCCATCGCCGGCTTCAAGATCCGCGAGGACTACCCGATCGGCTGCATGGTCACCCTGCGCGGCCGCCGCATGTATGAATTCCTGGATCGCCTGGTCGCCGTGGCCCTGCCGCGCGTGCGCGACTTCCGGGGCGTCTCGGGCCGGGCCTTCGACGGCCGCGGCAACTACAACATCGGTGTCAAGGAACAGATCATCTTCCCTGAAATCGAATATGACAAGATCGACGCGGTGCGCGGGATGAACATCAGCATCACCACCTCCGCCAAGACCGACGAGGAAGCCAAGGCGCTGCTGAGCGCGTTCAGCTTCCCCTTCCGTAACTAAGGGGCTGACGTGGCAAAACTTTCCCTCATCAACCGCGATATCAAGCGCGCCAAGCAAGTCGAGAAATTCGCTGCCAAGCGTGCCGCCCTCAAGGCGATCATCGACGATCAGAGCCGGTCCGACGAGGACCGCTACCAGGCTCGTCTGCAGCTGCAGAAGCTGCCGCGCAATTCCAGCCCGTCGCGCCAGCGCAACCGCTGCATCGTGACCGGCCGTGCCCGTGGCGTCTTCAGCAAATTCGGCCTGACGCGCCATAAACTGCGCGAAATGGCCATGCGCGGCGAAATCCCCGGCATGACCAAGGCCAGCTGGTAAGAGGAACAACACCATGAGCATGAGCGATCCCATCGCCGATATGCTGACCCGCGTGCGCAACGCGCAGCAGGTCAACAAGACGTCGGTTTCCATGCCCTCCTCCAAGCTGAAGGCGGCTATTGCCGCCGTGCTCAAGGACGAAGGCTACATCGAGGATTTCCGCATCGGCGGCGAGTCAGCCAAGCCGCAGCTGGAAATCACTCTGAAATACTACGCCGGCCGTCCGGTGATCGAGCGCATCGACCGCGTCTCGCGCCCCGGCCTGCGCATCTACAAGAGCAGCGCCACGATTCCCCAGGTCATGAACGGCCTGGGCGTGGCGATCGTCTCGACTCCGCGTGGCGTCATGACGGACCGCAAGGCCCGCGCCTCCGGCGTGGGCGGCGAAGTCCTCTGCTACGTGGCATAAGGAGGCCGACATGTCACGTATCGCCAAATACCCCGTTGCGCTGCCCAAGGGCGTCGATGCCACGATCAGCGCCGGACAGATCGTCGTCAAGGGCCCGCTGGGCACCCTGAGCCAGGCGCTGACCGGCGAGGTCCGCATCAACCAGGAAGACGGCCAATTGACGTTCGTCGCCGCCGACGAGTCCCGCCAGGCCAATGCCATGTCGGGCACGGTGCGTGCCCTGGTGGCCAACATGGTCACCGGCGTCAGCACCGGCTTCGAGCGCAAGCTGAACCTGGTCGGCGTGGGTTTCCGCGCCCAGGTCCAGGGCTCCGCCCTGAAGCTCCAGCTTGGCTTCTCGCACGACATCCTCCACGAGATCCCTGACGGGATCAAGATCGAGTGCCCGACCCAGACCGAAGTCCTGGTCAAGGGCGCCGACAAGCAGGTCGTCGGGCAGGTGGCCGCCGAGATCCGCGCCTATCGCGAACCCGAACCCTACAAGGGTAAGGGCGTGCGCTATGCGAATGAGCGGGTCATCATGAAAGAAACCAAGAAGAAATAAGCACGCAGGCAAGGACGAATCATGGACAAGAAACTCTCGCGTTTGCGTCGTGCCGTGGCGACCCGCCGCAAGATTCACGAATTGCGCGTGCATCGCCTGTCGGTGCATCGCACGAATCTGCACATCTACGCCAACATCATTTCGCCGGAAGGCGACCGCGTGCTCGTCAGCGCCTCGACGCTCGAGCCCGAGGTCCGCAAGGAACTCGCCAGCCAGAATGTCAACGGCGGCAATACCGCCGCGGCCGGCCTGGTCGGCAAGCGCGTGGCCGAAAAGGCCAAGGCCGCCGGCATCGAACTCGTTGCCTTCGACCGCTCCGGCTTCCGTTACCATGGCCGCGTCAAGGCGCTGGCCGAAGCCGCGCGTGAAGCCGGCTTGAAGTTCTAAGGGAATCAAATGGCTAAAGCACAAGGCAAGCACGCCCCGGAGCAGGAACGCGACGACGGCATGCGTGAAAAGATGATTGCGGTCAACCGCGTCAGCAAGGTCGTCAAGGGCGGCCGCACGATGAGCTTCGCCGCCCTGACCGTGGTCGGCGACGGCGATGGCCGCATCGGCATGGGCAAGGGCAAGGCCCGCGAAGTCCCGGTTGCCGTCCAGAAGGCCATGGAACAGGCCCGTCGCGGCCTGGTCAAGGTTGCCCTCAAGAACGGCACGCTGCACCATACCGTGGTCGGCAAGCACGGCGCCTCGACGGTGCTGATCTCGCCGGCCGCCGAAGGGACGGGCGTGATCGCCGGCGGCCCGATGCGCGCGATCTTCGAGGTCATGGGCGTGCGCAACGTGGTGGCCAAGAGCCTGGGCTCCAGCAATCCGTACAACATGGTCCGCGCGACCCTCAACGGCCTGCGCGCGTGCTCCACCCCGGCGGAGATCGCCGCCAAGCGCGGCAAGTCCGTCGAAGACATCCTGGGGTAAGTCATGGCTGAAAAGCAAATCAAGGTTACGCTCGTGCGCTCCGTCATCGGCACCCACAAGTCCCATCGCGCCACCGTGCGCGGGCTGGGCCTGGGCCGCGTGAACAGCAGCCGCGTGCTGGTCGATACGCCCGAGGTGCGTGGGATGATCCGCAAGGTGGATTATCTGGTCACCGTCTCGGACGTCTGATAAGGAATCGAGATGTCTGTCACTCAATTGAATACGCTCAAGCCCGCCGAAGGCGCCAAGCGCGACCGCCGCCGGGTGGGACGCGGCATCGGCTCCGGCCTGGGCAAGACCGGCGGCCGCGGCCACAAGGGGCAGAAGTCCCGCGCGGGCGGCTTCCACAAGGTCGGCTTCGAAGGCGGTCAGATGCCGCTGCAGCGCCGCCTGCCCAAGCGCGGCTTCACGCCGCTGGGCCGCCACCTGTACGCCGAGGTCCGCCTGTCCGACCTGCAGGCCCTGCCCGTCGACGAGATCGACGTCCAGGTCCTGAAGGCCGCCGGCGTGGTCGGCGAGCTCGTGCGCTACGCCAAGGTCATCAAGACCGGCGAGCTCACCCGCAAGGTCGCCCTCAAGGGCATCGCAGCCACGGCCGGCGCTCGCGCCGCGATCGAGGCGGCCGGCGGCACGCTGGCGTAAAGGGGCTGCAGTGGCCAAAGCGCAGGCACAAAAGACCAGTGCGGGATACGGCGACCTCAAGCGCCGCATCCTGTTCCTCGTCCTCGCCCTGATCGTCTATCGCTTCGGGACGCACATCCCCGTGCCCGGCATCAACCCGGACGCGCTGGCGGACATGTTCCAGCAGAACTCGGGCGGGATCCTGGGGCTGTTCAACATGTTCTCGGGCGGCGCGCTCGAGCGCTTCTCGGTGCTCGCGCTGGGGATCATGCCGTACATCTCGGCGGCCATCATCATGCAGCTGCTGGCGGTGGTCGTGCCCACGCTCGAAGCCATCAAGAAGGAAGGCCAGTCGGGCCAGCGCAAGATCACCCAGTACACCCGCTACGGCACGGTGTTCCTCGCGCTGTTCCAGGCCGTCGGCATCTCGGTCGCGCTGGAATCGCAGCCGGGGCTGGTGATCGAACCGGGGCTGCTGTTCCGCTTCACCACCATCGTCTCCCTGGTGACCGGCGCCATGTTCCTCATGTGGCTGGGCGAACAGATCACCGAGCGGGGGCTGGGCAACGGCATCTCGCTGCTGATTTTCGCCGGGATCGTGGCCGGCCTGCCCGGCGCGCTGGGCGGCATGCTGGACCTGGTGCGCACCGACTCGATGTCGATCCTCTCGGCGCTGTTCATCCTGGCCCTGGTGGTCGCGGTCACGTATTTCGTGGTCTTCGTCGAGCGCGGCCAACGCCGCATCACGGTGAATTACGCCAAGCGCCAGGTGGGCAACAAGCTCTACGGCGGGCAAAGCTCGCACCTGCCGCTCAAGCTCAACATGTCGGGCGTGATTCCGCCGATCTTCGCTTCGTCGATCATCCTGCTGCCGGCGACGGTGACCAGCTGGTTCTCGAACAGCCCCAACATGCGGTGGCTGGGCGACCTGGCGGCCGCGCTTTCGCCGCAGCAGCCGCTGTACGTGACGCTGTACTCGGGCTTGATCATTTTCTTCTGCTTCTTCTACACGGCCTTGGTATTCAACAGCCGCGAGACGGCGGACAACCTGAAAAAAAGCGGTGCATTCGTCCCCGGGATCCGTCCCGGCGAGCAAACGGCCCGCTACATCGACAAGATCCTCATGCGCCTGACACTGGCCGGTGCGGTCTATGTCACGCTGGTTTGCCTGCTGCCCGAACTGATGCAGATGCGCTGGAACGTGCCGTTCTATTTCGGCGGAACGTCCTTGCTGATCATCGTCGTGGTCGCCATGGATTTCATGGCCCAGGCGCAGGCCTACATGATGTCCCAACAGTACGATTCGCTCCTCAAGAAAGCCAATTTCAAGGGTGCGGGTCTGCCCATGCGCTAGAGATCATGTCCAAGGACGACGTCATACAGATGCAGGGGGAAGTCCTCGAGAACCTTCCCAACGCAACATTTCGTGTCAAGCTCGAAAACGGCCACGTGGTTCTGGGCCATATTTCCGGCAAGATGCGCATGCATTACATCCGGATCCTGCCGGGTGACAAGGTCACGGTGGAGCTCACGCCCTATGACCTGTCGCGTGCCAGGATAGTTTTCCGCTCCAAATAAGCGGCCGGTCACAGAAACCAGGAGATCACCATGAAGGTAATGGCATCGGTAAAGCGGATCTGCCGCAACTGCAAGATCATCAAACGTCACGGCGTGGTGCGCGTCATCTGCACCGACCCGCGTCACAAGCAACGCCAAGGCTAAGGCCGGGCGTAACGGAATCAACAAGGAACAGTCATGGCCCGTATCGCTGGCATCAACATTCCGCCGCATCAGCATACCGAAATCGGCTTGACCGCCATTTTCGGCATTGGTCGCACTCGTGCCCGCAAGATCTGCGACGCTTCCGGCATCGAGTACTCCAAAAAGGTCAAGGACCTGACCGATGCGGAACTCGAGCGTATTCGCGAGCAGGTCGGCGCGTTCACCGTCGAGGGTGACCTGCGTCGCGAGGTTCAGCTCTCCATCAAGCGCCTGATCGACCTGGGCACCTATCGCGGCATGCGCCACAAGCGCGGCCTGCCCGTGCGCGGGCAGCGCACGCGCACGAATGCGCGCACCCGCAAGGGCCCGCGTCGCGCCGCAGCGTCCCTGAAGAAATAATCGAGGAACCAGAACATGGCGAAAGCTCAGAGCGGCGCCGCGCGCGTCCGCAAGAAAGTCAAGAAGAACGTCTCGGACGGCATTGCGCACGTCCACGCGTCCTTCAACAACACCATCATCACCATCACCGACCGCCAGGGCAATGCCTTGTCGTGGGCGACCTCGGGCGGCGCCGGCTTCAAGGGCTCGCGCAAGTCCACGCCGTTCGCCGCGCAGGTGGCCGCCGAATCGGCCGGCCGCGTCGCGCAGGAATACGGCATCAAGACCCTGGAAGTCCGCATCAAGGGCCCCGGCCCGGGACGCGAATCCTCGGTGCGCGCCCTCAATGCCCTGGGGATCAAGATCTCCAGCATTTCGGACATCACGCCCGTGCCGCACAACGGCTGCCGTCCGCCCAAGCGTCGTCGTATCTAAGGGGATCACTGTGGCACGTTACATTGGACCTAAATGCAAGCTTTCGCGCCGCGAAGGCACGGACCTGTTCCTCAAGAGCGCGCGCCGCTCGCTGGACTCCAAGTGCAAGCTCGAATCCAAGCCCGGCCAGCACGGCCGCATCTCGGGTTCGCGGACCTCGGACTTCGGCCAGCAGCTGCGTGAAAAGCAAAAACTCAAGCGCATGTACGGCGTCCTGGAAAAGCAGTTCCACAAGTATTTCGTCGAGGCCGAACGGCGCCGCGGCAATACGGGTGAAACCCTGATCCAGTTGCTGGAATCGCGGCTGGACAACGTCGTCTATCGCATGGGCTTCGGCTCGACGCGCGCCGAGGCTCGCCAGCTGGTGAACCATCGCGCCATCGAACTGAACGGCCGCACGGCCGACATCGCCTCCATGCTGGTCAAGGCCGGGGACGTGATTTCGGTGCGCGAGAAGGCCAAGAGCCAGTCCCGCATCAAGGAATCCCTGGATCTGGCGACCGGCAACGGCTTGCCCCAGTGGGTCGAGGTCGACGCCGGCAAGCTCTCGGGCGTGTTCAAGCAGGTCCCGGATCGCCAGGACGTCGCTCGCGACGTCAACGAATCCATGGTCGTGGAACTGTATTCCCGTTGATCGATCGGCTTTACGTATTTTTGCAGCCCACTGCGCCGCGGACGGTGCGGTGGGCTGTGTGGTTGTCTTCACCGGTCCATCCGGTCCTGTCATCAGCCTTATCGGTGTAACGAGCCGAGGGTATTGAAAAGGGAACACATATGTCTTCACAAGGTTTTCTCAAGCCGCGCAACATCACCGTCGAATCGCTGGGCGCCAATCACGCCAAGGTGGTGATGGAGCCCTTCGAGCGCGGCTACGGCCACACGCTGGGCAACGCCCTGCGCCGCATCCTGCTGTCCTCCATGACGGGCTATGCGCCCACCGAGGTCCAGATCACCGGCGTGGTGCACGAGTACTCCACGATCGCCGGCGTGCGCGAGGACGTGGTCGACATCCTGCTGAACCTCAAGGGCGTGGTGTTCAAGCTGCACAACCGCGACGAAGTCACCCTGCAGCTGAACAAGCAGGGCGCAGGCCCCGTGCGCGCCAGCGACATCGAGCTGCCGCATGACGTCGAGATCGTCAATCCCGATCACCTCATCGCCACCCTGACCGACGACGGCAAGCTGGAAATGCAGATCAAGGTCGAGCAGGGCCGCGGCTATGTGCCGGGCAACGTGCGCGCCCTGGTCGACGACCGCTCCGCCACCATCGGCCAGATCGTGCTGGATGCCTCCTTCAGCCCGGTGCGGCGCGTCAGCTACGCGGTCGAGAACGCCCGCGTCGAACAACGCACCGACCTCGACAAGCTCGTCCTGGACGTGCAGACCAACGGCGTGATCTCGCCCGAGGAAGCCGTGCGCCAGTCGGCCCGCATCCTGATGGACCAGATCTCGGTATTCGTCTCGCTGGCCGACAAGGACGCCGGCCAGACCTCCCTGGGCGCCGGCCTGGGCCAGGTCGGCGGCGGCGCGCAGATCGATCCGGTGCTGCTGCGTCCGGTCGACGACCTCGAGCTGACCGTGCGTTCGGCCAACTGCCTCAAGGCCGAGAACATCTACTACATCGGCGACCTGATCCAGCGCAGCGAAAACGAGCTCCTGAAGACCCCCAACCTGGGCCGCAAGTCGCTCAACGAGATCAAGGAAGTCCTGGCCGCGCGCGGCCTGACCCTGGGCATGAAGCTCGAAAACTGGCCGCCCGTCGGCCTCGAGCGCCCCTGATCCGTATCACGCCCCGGCGCGGCCCCTGGCCGCCCGGGGATTCACACTCCCGGACCGCGGCGCAGCCGATAGAAGATCCGGACAATGCGGGACATCCCGCCCATAGATTCAAAAGGAAACTGAAATGCGTCATCGTAGCGGCCTTCGCAAGCTCAATCGCACCAGCAGCCACCGCCTCGCCATGTTCCGCAACATGGCGGTGTCCCTGCTGACCCACGAAGCCATCAAGACCACCCTGCCCAAGGCCAAGGAACTGCGCCGCGTGGTCGAGCCCCTGATCACCCTGGGCAAGAACCCCACCCTGGCCAACCGTCGCCTGGCCTTCGCCCGCCTGCGCGATCGCGACGCCGTCACCAAGCTCTTCAACGAGATCGGCCCGCGCTACCAGGCCCGCAACGGCGGCTACACCCGCGTGCTCAAGATGGGTTTCCGCCAGGGCGACAATGCGCCCATGGCCTACATGGAACTGGTTGATCGCCCCGAGGTCGAGGCGCCCGCCGACGCCGAATGATCACTGACCCCGCGCGCGGCCTTGCCGCGGGCGGGGTGTCAGGACCCGCCGACACCCCGGCGCAGGCTCTGTCTTGCGCCGGGGTGTTTGTATTTGCGCGGCTGGCGCCGCGTGAAGTCTTCGCCTGGCGGGCGAGCTGTCTCACGGGCCCGCTCGGGCACCGTGTCGTCGACTCGGGTTTTCCCGTGTCCGGGTACAATAAAAGGCGGATACACAAGGGTTTGCGACATGACGGATGATCGGGATGAGGCGACCGGCGCGGCGGGCTTGCGCACCCAGCAGGGTGCCGCGGCGGATGCGGTGGTGGTGCTCAGCACCGCGCCGGACACCTTGCTGGCCAAGCGCATCGCGCACATCCTCGTCGAGGAATCGCTGGCCGCTTGCGTCCACGTGGGCGCGCCCGGGGTGTCCATGTATCTCTGGCAGGGCAAGCTCGAGGGCGGCGACGAGGTCCCCTTGACCCTCAAGACCACGGCGGCGCGCCTGCCCGCGCTGTATGCCCGCCTATGCCAGCTGCATCCCTACGAAGTGCCTGAATTCCTGGTCCTCGCCGTGCACGCGGGCAACGCCGGCTACCTCGATTGGGTCGCCCAGATGGCGTCGGCGCCGGCCGACGCCGACCCCCACATCTGAATTTCACCGACAGGCGCTGCGTGTCGCGTGCCTGAGCGCGCCATTCCCTGCAGGTAGCAAGACGGGCTTCCGCCGAGCCTACCATGGCTCGTGAGTGGAGGTGCCGCTGGCGCAATGCCAGGCAGTTGCTCGTGCGGCGCCCCCGACTGACACAATAATTTCTTGCATCGACCGTATCCTCAAGGTATGATGCCGATTATCGATAATATTATCGATAATAATCTGATGTATACGTTGTCGACAGACTGTCAAAGCTTTCGCCGCTTCGTCGACGTGAATTTGCGAAATCATAAATAACACGGAGTAGACATGGTTCCAGGTGGTTTTTATCGAAAATTGGGCTGCTTCATCCTGGCGGTTTGCGGAACTTTCACCGCTCATGCTGCAGAGTTTCAGGCGCGGCTCGCTTATGTGGCCCAACCCTCGAATCCCTTGCATGCGGGAATGGTCAAGTTCTCCGAACTGGTCAGTGAGTACAGTGAGGGCAGGGTTGCGATAAACCTTTTCCACAGTGGGCAACTGGGTGGCGAGCGCGACTACATAGAGGGCTTGCAACTGGGCAGCATCCAGTTCGCGGCCACCTCGACCGGCGCCCTGTCCGCGTTCGAGGAAAAGGTCGCGGTGTTCAGCCTGCCATTCATCTTTTCGTCCACGGATCATTTCGACTCGGTCGTGGATGGGGAAATAGGCGACAACCTCGCAACTGGATTGCTCAAAAAGAATCTCCGCGTTCTGGGTTACCTGGATTTTGGTACTCGGTACATCGCCAACTCAAAGAAAATAGTCAAGGTGCCTGCTGACCTCCACGGACTGAAGATGCGCATCGTCCAGGACCCGGTGATGCTGGAGACTTACTCCGTTCTTGGGGCGCGGGCATTCCCCATGGCGCGGACCGAGGTCTACACCGCGCTAAAGCAAGGCGTCCTCGATGGCCTCGACAACAGTCTGCCCTTCTATGAGTCCATGGGGGACTATGAAGTCGCCAATTTCCTGACCCTGGGAGTACCCATTTTCCAGACGGTCGGGGCCATTATGGTCAGCGAGCCGTTCTATGCAAAACTCCCGCCCGAGCTGCAGGCCGCCGTATCCCGCGCAGCCAAGGAAGCCATACCCGAGCAGCGGCGACTGTTTCGCGAAGCGGATGCGGAAGTTCTCGAGCGGCTCACGAAGAAAGGAGTGGTAGCAGAAGAAGCCGACCCACAGCCGTTCCAGGAAATCGCGGTCGCGGTGTGGAAAAAATTCGAATCGGAGCTCGGTGGTCCCGACATCATCCGTGCGGTGACGGAAGTCTCTCCGGCGGCGGGAGACAAATAGCATGGGCGTGCGGGTGCTTCATATCGCCATCATCATTTGCATCGCGTCGACGGTCTGCGCCGTGTTTGGGCAGGTGGTTCTACGTTACCTGACTTATCAGCCGGTCGCGTGGACGGAAGAGTTCGCTCGCATCGCCTTCATCTGGCTGTGCCTGTTGGGCGCCGGCGAAGGCGCCCGCCGCGGCTCGCACTTCCTGGTCGGCATCCTGGCTTCCAGGCTCACCGGAACCGCGGCGAAATCGCTGGCGCTGTTCCTGAATCTCCTGCAAGCCATGCTCTACGGAATTGTTGCGTATGCAGGCATGGTTGTCTTGCCGGTCGTCCACCAGCAGTTATCCGTTGCACTGGGGCTCCCGATGAGTATTGCCTACCTGGCAATACCGGTCGGTTTCGGCCTGATGGCGTTCTTTTCGCTCGTTGCTGCAGCTAGGGTTGTGCGTAGTCCAGGAGGGCAGCCATGATCGGCCTCAACTTCCTGGCACTTCTGGTGTTTCTGGGCTTGGGCCTTCCGATTGCCGCCACTTTGATCCTGTCCTCTGTCATCGGCGTGTGGTCGGACGGGTATCTTCCGATCGCCGTGCTGGCACAGCGGGTCTATGTGGGTCTGGACAGCTTTCCGCTGTTGGCTGTTCCCTTGTTCATCCTGGCAGGCGCCATCATGGAGTCGGGCGGGATGTCGGCGCGCATTGTTGCCTTCGGCGAAAGCGTGGTCGGACATTTCCGCGGGGGGCTGGCGCAGGTCACCATTTTTTCTTCCATCATTTTTTCCGGCGTGTCTGGTTCCCAGACCGCCGACACGGCGGCGGTCGGCTCGGTCATGCTGCCTCAGATGAAGGAACGGGGATATCCGGTCGCTTTTTCGACGAGTCTGGTCGCGGCATCTGGGGGGATGGGGATGCTGGTGCCACCCAGCATCATTCTCATCCTGTACGGTTTCCTGAGTAACACATCGATCACCGCACTTTTTATCGCAGGCCTGATTCCCGCAGCGATCGTCTGCCTATCCGTGATGTTCGTGGCCTATTACATGGCCAGAAAGGGAAACTTCCCGCCCGGGCCGGCCTTCTCATGGCCCCGCTTGTGGATGACGTTCAAAAGAGCGGCCTGGGCACTGATGATGCCGGTCATCATCCTGGTCGGGATCCGGATGGGCGTAGTGACAGTCACGGAAGCAGCCGTCGTTGCCGTCGTGTATGCGCTTCTCGTGTCCTTGTTCATTTATAAAGACTTGCGTCTGCGCGATCTGCCGAAGATCTTTTGTGACTGTGGGGTGCTGACCGGTGTAATCATGATCGTGGTCGGCTCGGCATCGATCTTCGCATGGTATCTGACCAGCCAGAATGTCCCTGCAATGGTCACGGACTGGGTCAGGGGCATGACCGACAGTCACTTGATGATTCTGTTGCTCATCAATCTGGTGTTTCTTGTACTCGGGTGTTTTTTCGAGGTGACGGCACTGCTGATCATGGCCGTTCCCATCGTGGTACCGCTGGCGCTGGCTTACGGAATCGATCCGGTACACCTGGGCATCATTATCGGCGCCAATCTGGGCGTGGGGCTGGTTACGCCGCCGGTCGGAGTTTGCCTGTTCGTGGCTTCGGGCATCAGCAAGATTCCAATTGAGCAAACTTTCAGGACCATTTTTCCGTTCATCGGCGCCATGATCGTTGCGCTGCTCGCCATCACCTATGTTCCGGACATTTGCCTGTATTTGCCCCGGGTCCTGCTTGGATATGAGGGCTAGTCGATGCCCGCAAGCATTCCGGGTCGCCATTGAGTGACACTACACCGCCGCTACTATGGAAGAGAACAAAATCATGACTGAAGAACTGGATCCGTTCGTGCTGCACGTCACGGATACGATCGATCGCTTGGTGAGCATCGACGTGAGTGGCTATGGCGTGATAGACCAGCTGTATGATGCAGCCCGCGCGTATCATGACATGCCCTTGTCGCTGCTGGCCGCCACGACACTGCGCACCCATATCAAGCCGCTTGACACGTTTTTCGTGACCACGGGATGGATGTTGCCGGGGACCTATCCCTACACCGAGACCGACGGACCGATAGGCGCGGCGATACTGGGCAGGGCCTTGGCACTTGGTCTGAGGGCGCGGATGGTCGTCCTGACCGAGCCGGAGGTGGTCGATGCGGTCAAGGCCTGCTGCCGTGCCGCCGGGTTGAATGTCCTGTCGGAAGATGACTTGCAAGAGGCGCCGCGTCCTCCGCACGATGGAAACGCATACTGCATTGTCAAGGCGTTTCCGTACGGGGATTCAGAGGCCATCGAAGAGAGCCGGAAGCTGTTCGATCGATATGCCCCCAAGGCGATGGTGGCCATCGAAAAAAGCGGTCCCAATGCCGATGGCCAGTACTGCATGGTGGACGGCAGCGACAACTCCGACTGCGTCATCCGGGCGGCCCGCTTGTTCGAGGAAGCCGCGCGTCGCGAGGTATGCACGATCGGGATCGGCGATCGCGGTAATGAAATCGGCTTCGGTACGATCCAGGAAGTGCCGCAGAAGCTGTTGCCGTTCGGGCCACAGGCAGTATGCACCACCGAGGTGGACGTGCTGGTGACGGCGGCCGTCTCGAATTGGGGAGCCAGCGCCATCGCGGCGGCGCTGGCGATCATCTTGAAGAACCCCGATCTCCTGCACGACGCGGTGACGGAGGCTCGTCTGTTGGATGCGGCGATAGGAGCGGGCGCGGTCGATGGCTTCTCTCATCGGCCCATTCTGCAGACCGACGGCATGGGAGTGCGGGTTCATGCCGCCATTGTTGAGGTGCTGAACGAGATCGTGCGGGCGCCTGCCGCCTCGGGGCTGTCGCTGTCGAGCACACCGCTCTTTCGGCGGCCCGCTTAAGAGCCAAGCACATTCAGTGAACCGAGCTGGACGGCATCCGACGCTGTCTGGCGGGTTCCTGTCGTGTCTTTTTTGATTATTGATAATTTTGACCGGCTGTTGGGGGGAATACATGAGGGGTAGAGGACTCAAACAAAAGCTCACGAACTATGGAGACGAGGACTTTTCTCTGTTCTTGCGCAAGGCCTTCATCAAAGGCGCCGGCTTCAGCGATGACGCATTGGACCGCCCGATTGTCGGCATCACCAATACCGGCAGTGGTTTCAATCCGTGCCATGGGAACATGCCGCAGCTCATCGAGGCGGTGAAACGAGGCGTCATGATGGCCGGCGCCATCCCGGTTGATTTTCCCACGATCTCGATCCACGAAAGCTTTGCATCGCCGACCAGCATGTTCTTGCGCAATCTGATGGCGATGGATACCGAAGAAATGATTCGCGCCTTGCCCCTGGATGCGGTGGTGCTGATCGGAGGTTGCGATAAGACGGTGCCGGCTCAACTGATGGGCGCCGCGTCGGCCGGAATCCCGGCCATCCAACTGGTGACCGGGCCGATGTTGACGGGATCGTTCCGCGGTGAGCGTGTGGGCGCATGTACCGATTGCCGACGATTATGGGGCGAGTTTCGCGGCGGGCGGATGGATCAGGAAGCGATCGATTCGGCGAACGACAGCCTCGTAGCCAGCATCGGAACGTGCTCGGTCATGGGCACGGCCAGCACGATGGCCTGTGTGACGGAAGCCATGGGCATGATGCTGCCCGGTGGGGCCAGCGCGCCAGCCGTGACGGCGGACCGTCTACGCATCGCAGAGCACACGGGAACTCAGGCCGTGGCTATGATTTCTGCTGGCCTGACGCCGGACAAGATACTCACCGCCCAGGCCTTTGAGAACGCGCTTACGGTCCAATTGGCGATCGGTGGTTCGACGAATGGAATTATTCACCTCGCCGCGATAGCCGGCCGCATGGGTATAGCGGTCGATTTGGCTGAGCTGGACAAGATGAGCGCAGAGACACCAGTGCTGGTGGACCTCAAGCCTTCCGGGCAGTTCTATATGGAAGACTTCCACAAGGCGGGCGGCTTGCTTGCCGTTTTGCGTGAACTGCGCCCCCTGCTGCATCTGGACGTCCTGACCGTGACTGGCCGTACTTTGGGGGACGTGCTGGATTCGGCGCCCCGTGCGTTCCCGCAAAAAGTCGTGCGCAGCCTGTCCTCACCCATCTACGCCGAAGGCGGAATTGCGGTCTTGTACGGCAATATCGCGCCTGGCGGCGCTGTCATCAAGCGATCCGCAGGCACGCAAAGCCTGATGGAGCATGAGGGGCGAGCTGTGGTGTTCGAGAACCTGGAGGACTTGAGCCGGCGCATAGACGATGAGGCGCTTGATGTGGCCGCTGATGATGTCTTGGTGCTCAGGCAGATCGGCCCTGTCGGAGCGCCCGGAATGCCCGAGGCCGGCTATATCCCCATCCCAAAGAAACTGGCCAGGCAGGGCGTCAAGGACATGGTACGGCTGTCTGACGGCCGCATGAGCGGGACCGCGGCAGGCACCATCGTGTTGCATGTCACGCCAGAGTCGGCAAAGGGTGGGCCGCTAGGCCTGATTCGCAACGGTGATCGCATCCGCCTGAGCCTCAAGGAACGTTCGATCAATGTTCAGCTCAGCGATGCCGAATTGGACGCTCGCCGCCAAGCCATGCCAGCGCCCGCTGCGGCCCCGCAACAGCGGGGCTATCAAAAACTGTTCCTGGATACGGTGACACAGGCCGACGAGGGTTGCGACTTCAGCTTCTTGCGGGCAACGGAAATCATTGACCGGGTACCAAAGCCCCGGCCTTGACGGACTGCGTCTCATCATCCATCTGGAACATGTAGGAGTCAAAACAGTGACAACAACGAACAAGGCTAAAGGAGTGTACGCGCCGGTCGTCACCCCTTTCCTGAAAAACTTGGAGCCGGATACGGCAGAGTTGATCCGTCAATGCGAATGGTTGCTGACCCAGGATGTCGGTTTGGCGATATTCGGTACGAATTCCGAAGCCAACTCCCTGTCGGTACGAGAGAAGATCGATCTGATGGATGCGCTTGTGGCAGCGGGTATCGCCCCCGATCGGATGTTGCCGGGCACCGGATGCTGCGCCCTGAGCGACACGGTCGAGCTGACGCGGCACGCCGTGCGGCTCGGCGCCATCGGTGTGTTGATGCTGCCGCCGTTTTTCTACAAGGGGGTGTCAGACGACGGCATATTTGCGAGTTACGCCGAAACCATCGAAAGGGTCGGCGACGCTGGCTTGAGGATCTATCTCTACCATATTCCGCAAGTCTCGCAGGTCCCCATCAGCCTGGCCGTGATCGAGCGTTTGCTCAAGGCCTATCCCACGACCATCGCCGGCATCAAGGATAGCTCCGGCAATTGGGAAAACACTCGCGCTTTGATCGAGGGGTTCGGGCCGCAGGGTTTTGACGTGTTCTGCGGCAGTGAAAGATTCTTGCTGGCGACCTTGCGGGCGGGCGGGGTGGGCAGCATCACCGCAACCGCGAACGTGCATCCAGGGCCGATCGCCCAGCTCTATCGGACATGGGAGCGTCCCGGCGCCGACGAGCGTCAAGGCGTCCTGGATGCGGTTCGCAGCGCATTTGAACAATTCCCCATGATCCCGGCGCTGAAGGCCACGATTGCCCACCACGCCCAAAAGCGGGACTGGCGCATCGTGCGCCCGCCCCTGACCGCACTGGATCACGAGAATGCGCAGGCCTTGTCGGCTGCCTTGGCCAAACTCGAATTTTCCATGCCCGGTCTATAGGACCGTTCCATCATCTCAAGGAGTTCCCACCATGCATGAAGCTATTGAACCATCCGGCGTATTCAAATCACCGGTGGCACCCACTTCCCTGGCGACACTGACCAATGGGACGCGCAGCCTGCACATCTCCGGACAAATCCCCGTCGATGCCCAAGGCAAGAACGTGGGGGTCGGAGACGCGGGCGAGCAGGTACGGCAAGTGCTCGAGAATGTCGTCAAGTTGCTGGATGAGGCCGGCGCGACCCCCCGCGATGTATGCCGGCTCACGATTTACTTGCTCAGGCGCGAGGACTTGCCCGCGATCATGGAAGCGCGGCGGCAGGTATTCCAGGAGCCGTTCCCCGCCACTACGGTGGTCATCGTGGCGGGCCTGGCCAATCCCGATTGGCTGGTCGAAATTGAAGGCGTAGCGGTATTCTGATTTTGCTGGGGTAAACCGCGGATCAGAACTGAAGGAGGATCATATGAGCGCATACGACGGCTCGCACACGGCAGAGGATCAAATCATGTCCACATACACGAGGTTGGGCCTGCTCATCGACGGGCGCTGGATCGAGCAAGGTTCCGCCGGCAGCGAAGAGGTCCTGAATCCGGCGACCGAGGTGTCGCTGGGCGCCTTGCCGCTGGCGGGAATGGTCGAGCTCGATGAAGCCCTGCATGCCGCAGAGCGGTCATTTGCCTCCTGGCGCGCCACCAGCGCACTCGAGCGCAGCGCGATCCTGCGGCGTGCCGCGCACCTTGTGCGCGAACGCCTGGAGGCGATTGCCAGGGTGCTGACCCTGGAACAGGGAAAGACGCTCGCGGAATCACGGGCCGAAGTGACCGGAGCGGCCGAACTGTTCGAATGGTTCGCGGAAGAAGGCCGCCGGGCTTATGGCCGCATCATTCCGGCACGTGCCGGAAATACGCGCCAGATGGTGCTGCAAGAACCCATCGGGCCGGTTGCCTGCTTCACACCCTGGAACTTTCCGGCTGTGATTCCGGCCCGAAAGATCGGCGCTGTCTTGGCAGCGGGCTGTACGTGCATCATCAAGCCCTCGGAAGAGACGCCGGGCACGGCGCTTGAGCTCGCGCGCGCCCTCGTCGATGCGGGGCTGCCCAATGGCGTTTTGAATGTGGTGTTCGGCGAGCCCAGCCAGATTTCCGATTACTTGTTGCGCTCGCCCGTGGTACGCAAGATTTCCTTCACAGGATCTACCGCAGTGGGAAAGCAACTGGCCGGATTGGCGTCAAGCCATATGAAGGGTTCCACCATGGAGCTGGGCGGCCACGCTCCCGTGATCGTTTGTCATGACGCAGACGTTCAGAATGCGGTGCGGGTGGCCATGGCTGGAAAGCTGCGCAATGCGGGCCAGGTGTGCGTATCGCCGACACGCTTCTTTGTCGATCGCCGCATTTATGATGAGTTCGTGGAGCAGGCCGCCGAATTCATGGCAACTCAGCGGCCTGGCTGTGGGTTGGACCCGGACAGCACGCTCGGGCCCCTGGCCAATTCCAGGCGCTTGTCCGCCATGGACGAGTTGATCGCGGATGGGCTCGAGCATTCGGCTCGCCTGGTCGCTGGCGGGCGGCGCCTGGACAAGCCGGGGTACTTTTTTGAACCGGCCGTGTTGGCGGATGTGCCGGATTCAGCCAAGGCGATGAGTCACGAACCTTTCGGGCCGCTGGCTCTGATTCAACCGGTCGACGGGTTGGAGCAAGCCATCCTCAAGGCCAACGCCTTGCCTTATGGTCTCGCAGCCTATGCGTTCACCGAATCGGCAGCATCCGCGAACAAAATCATCGATGGATTGGAGGCCGGCGTGATCGGTATCAATCACATGGCCATCGCGACGCCGGAAGCGCCTTTTGGCGGAATCAAGGATAGCGGCACGGGGCGCGAGAGTGGAATTGAAGGCTTGGAGGCCTATACCATCAGCAAGTATGTGACCCACCGCTATGCGTGACGGTCCAGATTACCCTCCCGCGAGAGGAAGGCGCGATGCTGTTGAATGTATGCATCGCGCGATGGGATGAGGTGCTCACGGCACAGCGAGGCCAGGCGCTCGTGATCGCCGTTCTTTAGTGCTTCGATCATGTTCCAATGATCCTGGCGCGCTTGTTCCAGATAGTGGGGCGTCGTCAGGGTCAATGAGCGGATGATGTGCGCGCGCTGCGCGGCCTCCGAGATCATTTCGGTCAACATCGGATTATCGGACAAGGCAAACAGCGCCTTGTGAAAAGTGATATTGACTCGGAATGCCACATGGGGATCTGAATTGGCGGCGGCGACATCGTGCTGCCGCTGAATTGCGATCAACTGATCCAGCTTGGCGGTGGGCACCGGCATCGCGATCTTTCGTACGCAATTGGTCTCGATGATTTCGCGCACGGCATACAAGTCGATGACCTCCTTGATCGTGTACGACTTGACCAGGGCGCCGATGTTTTTCTTGCGCTCTACGAGACCCATGTGTTCGAGTTCGAGGAGCACTTGCCGCACGACGTGCCGCTTCAGGCCGAACCGCGCGAGCAGATCATCCTCAACCAGGCGTTCGCGAGGCAAAAGGCGGCCGAAGACGATGTCCTCCTCGAGGGTGGCCACGGCAGACCGAATCATGCGGTCAATGTCGCGATCCCTCGATGCGCGTGTCGAACGGCTTTTGGATGTCCCAGTCTCGGCGATCAAGGCGCTTAAATTCCTTCAATAACCCTCACGGATCGATCCTGCCATTTTAACAAAGCGCAGAGCCCCATTCAGTACTCGAGGCAAGGGGCGGGAGTGGATCGGCGAGGGTACAATAAGCCCCGAGCCGATAAGCGCCTGCGACATGACGGGCGGTGCTCGAGACGACACGTCGATGAATCCATACGTATCTGAAACATCTCCTGTGGACATCCTTGCGTCGCATGTGCAGGCGCCGTCTCACGCCGGCCGCCGCATCTGGACGCTGCTGGCCGTGGTCCTGCTGGGCTTGGCGGCCTGGCTGTCCTTGCCGCGGCCGGCGCAGGCCGAGGCCGATTTCCTGGATCCGGCGATCGCCTTCGTGCCCGCCGCCGCCATGCACGATCCCCTCACGCTGGACGTGCACTACCGGATCGCGCCGGCCTATTACATGTATCGCGAGCGCTTCGAGGTGCGCATCCGTGCAGCCGACGGCCGCACGCTGATGTTCATGCCCTCGGCGCTGACGCTGCCCGAGGATGTCGCAGCCGCCGGCAAGCCGGCCTGGGCGGCGGGTCCCGCGCTGCCCAGGGGTACCGTCAAATACGATCCGACCTTCGACCGCGACATGGAGGTCTATCACGGCGGGGTTACCCTGCGCCTGCCCCTGCAGGCGGGCGAGGCGGGCCCGCTGGCGGTGGAAATCACCGGCCAGGGTTGCGCGGATGCCGGTCTGTGCTATCCGCCCATGACCCAGGATCTGGTCCTGGAGGCCGCGGACGGCGGTTACCGTGTCGTGGGTGCACAGGTGACGGACCGGGTGCCGCCGCCGCGTGACGAAGTCTCTGGCGGTCCCGATGCCGGTGTCGCTGCGGGCGCCGCGTCCGTCCCGGCTGCGAACAGCGTCTTCGACCTCGGCGACACCGGCATGGCGGCCTGGCTGGCGCAGGCGGGGCTGGGCAGCATCCTGCTGTTCAGCCTGCTCTTTGGTGTCCTGCTGTCTTTCACGCCCTGCGTGCTGCCGATGGTGCCTATCCTGCTGGCCATGATCGCCGGTACGGGGCAATCGCCCTCGCGTCTGCGCGGGCTGGGCCTGGCGGCCTGCTATGTGCTGGGCATGTCGCTGGTCTATACCGCGCTGGGCGTGGCGGCCGGCCTGCTGGGCGCCGGCCTGGCCGCCTGGCTGCAATCCCCCTGGGTGCTGGGCACCTTCGCCGTGCTGCTGGCGCTGTTCGGGCTGGCGATGCTCGATGTCTTTACCCTGCAGGCGCCCGTCGGCCTGCAGTCGGCGCTGCAGGCGCGCGCCGCGCGCATGCCGGGCGGGCAGGCCGGCGGGGTGTTCCTCACCGGCATGGTCTCGGCCCTGATCGTCGGACCTTGCGTGGCGGCCCCCCTGGCCGGCATTTTGCTCTTCATTTCCCAGACGGGCGACGTGGTGGTGGGTGGCGCGTCCCTGTTCGCCATGGCGTGGGGCGAGGGCCTGTTGCTGCTGGCGGTGGGTGCCGGCGCCGGGGCGTTGCTGCCGCGCGCGGGCGCCTGGATGGACCAGATCAAGGCGGGCTTCGGGGTGCTGCTGCTGGCGACCGCCTGGTGGATGGCGCGGCCCCTGGTGCCCGGGGCCCTGTACATGGCCGGCTGGTCCCTGCTGGCCCTCTGGGCCGCGATGATGCTGTGGTGCGCGGGCTGCGGCGACGGTGTAGGCCTGCGGCCCGCCCTGCGCGCGCTGGCGGTTTTGCTGGCCCTCTGGGCGGCGGCCCAGTTCATGGGCCTGCTGGCCGGCGGGCGCGATATGCTGCGGCCCTTGGCGCCTTTCACCGCGGGATCGGGCGCGGCCGGCGGCGGCGCCGTGGACCTGGACGCGATTCGCGAGCGCTTTACACGGATTGCATCGGTCGCGGATCTGGAGGCACGCCTGGCGGCAGCCGACCGGCCCGTGATGCTGGATTTCTACGCCGACTGGTGCGTGTCCTGCATCGAGATGGAAAAATTCACCTTCAGTGATCCCGAGGTCGCGCGCCGCATGTCCGACGTCCTGCTGCTGCAGGCCGATGTGACCCGCATGACGGCGCAGGACCGCGAGCTGCTCGCGCGTTTTGATTTGTTTGGCCCGCCGGGGATTATTTTCTTTGACGCGCATGGCCGCGTGTTGCCGGATGCGCGGGTGATCGGATTCAAGAAGGCCGCGGAATTCAGCGCCGTGCTGGACCGCGTACTGGCCACGGCGCCTGATCGCTGATCAGGAATCCGCCGGGTCGTCCGTGACCTGGGCCGGCAGGTCGCCCTCGGTGTCGGTCTGCCGGGCCTTTTTGCGCTCTAGGCTGGCGGCCACCAGGACGCCCACCTCGTATAGCAGGCACAGGGGCGCGGCCAGCAGGATCTGGCTGAGGACGTCGGGCGGCGTCACGACGGCGGCGACCACGAAGGCCCCGACGATGACGTAGCCGCGGATCTCGCGCAGTTTGCGGACCGTGACGACGCCGGTCTTGACCAGCAGGATCACCGCGATCGGCACCTCGAAGGTGACGCCGAAGGCAATGAACATGGTCAGCACGAAGCCCACGTAGGCCTCGATGTCGGGCGCCGGGGTGATCGACTGCGGCGCGAAATTCGCGATGAAGCTGAACACGGTGTGGAACACCACGAAATAGCAGAACGCCATGCCCAGCAGGAACAGCAGCGTGCTGGACAGGATCAGCGGCAGGGCCAGGCGCTGTTCGTGGCGATACAGGCCCGGGGCGACGAAGGCCCAGGCCTGGTACAGGACCACGGGCAGGGCCAGCACGAAGGCCGCCAGCAGCGTGACCTTGATCGGCACCATGAAGGGCGTGATCACCCCGGTGGCGATCATGCGCGTGCCCTGGGGCAGGGACGCCAGCATGGGCTGGGCCAGCACGTCGTAGATGGCCGACGGGCCGGGGAAGACGAACAGCACGACGAACACGCCCAGCACCGCCACGACCGCGCGTACCAGTCGTGTGCGCAGTTCGACCAGGTGCGAGATGAAAGTGTCCTGGGAGGAGTCGTCGCTGGCGTCGCTCATGCCTGTTTTTCGCTGCTGGGGGCCGTTTCAGCGGCCTGGTCTGTCACCGGTGCCGCAGGCACCTCGGGCGCCTGGGGTGCGGGGATGCGGGCTGTGTCGTCCGCCGCCGCATCGCCGGGCGCGGTCGACGGCGCGGCGGTGGGCGTGACCGCCGTGCGGGCCTCGTCCAGGGCCTGGCGCAGGCTGTCGGTGGGCTCGTTGACCGCGGCCTTGAGATCGCTGACCGAGCTTTGCATCGATGACTCCACCGAGCGCGCGGCATCCTGCATCTGGTTCTTGATGTCGCCGATTTCCTTGAGGTCGATCTCGCGCTGGATGTCGGACTTGACCTCGCTGACGTAGCGCTGGGCGCGGCCCAGCAGGTGCCCGACGGTGCGGGCGACCTTGGGCAGGCGCTCGGGGCCGATCACGATCAGCGCAATCACGCCGATCAGCATCAGCTCGCTGAAACTGACATCAAACATGGCGGGTCCGGTTCAGGATGGGGCGGGCCACCCTCAGGCGTCCGATTTTTCCTTGGCCTGCACGTCGATCGTGGAGGAGTCCTGGACCTGCTGGGTGACCGAGGGCTGGGACTCGTCCTTGGCCTCGTTCATGCCTTTTTTGAAGCCCTTGACCGCGCCGCCGAGGTCTTCGCCGATATTGCGCAGTTTTTTCGTGCCGAATATCAGCGCCACGATCACCAGCACGATCAGCCAGTGCCAAATGCTGAAACTACCCATGATTGCTCCTAGGCGGCTGGTGCCGCGCGTTTGTCCCAGGGGCGTGCGCCCCCGAGGATGTGGAAATGCAGGTGGGCGATTTCCTGCCCGCCCTCGATGCCGGTGTTGGCCACCAGCCGGAAACCGCCCGCGGAACCCGGGTTGCAGCCGTTGTCATACGCGATCTGCGGCGCCAGGCGCAGCATGCGGCCCAGCCAGTCGGTGTCGCCCGCCTCGACCCCGGCGAGCGATTCGACGTGGTGCTTGGGCACCAGCAACAGGTGTACCGGCGCGGCCGGGTTGATGTCCTTGAAGGCCATGAACTCATCGTCCTCATAGACGATGGTCGATGGGATCTGGTGCTGGGCGATCTTGCAGAACAGGCAGTCGTGACTCATAGGGATACGAACGAACATCGCGGGGTCCGGATGGACCCGTTCAACACGCTATGTTGCCACATTTCAAGGCCCTGCTGTGGCGTGCGGCCCGCTTTTCGGCCTGCCTTCGGGTATGCCCCGATGAGGCCCGGCGCGCTAGGATGATGTCCGCGAGGCCTTTTCCTCGAGGCCGGACAGGCCCTCGCGCCGGGCCAGCTCGTCCAGCACGGCCTCGGGGCGCAGCCCATGGTAGGTGAGGGCGACCAGGCAGTGATACCAGAGATCGGCGGTTTCGGCCACGATGCGCTCGGGCACGCCGTCCTTGGAGGCCATGACGAGCTCGGTGGCCTCCTCGCCGATTTTTTTGAGGAAGGCGTCCGGGCCCTTGGCCAGCAGTTTGGCGGTATACGAGGTGGCGGGGTCGCCGCCCTGGTCGGGTCGGCGGCTGGCCAGCGTGTCGGCCAGGCGGGCCAGCACGTCGGCGGCGGGGTGGTTGGATTGGGTCATGCGTGTGCCGGTTGCGATCAAGAGGCGTCGGATTGGCCGTAGATCCGGCCCGGGTCCTTGAGGACCGGATCCTCGACGATCCAGGCGGGTTCGGCGGCGTCGGTGTCGAGGCGGCGGTAGAAGCAGCGCTCGCGGCCCGTATGGCAGGCGATGCCGCCTTGCTGGGTGACGCGCAGCAGGATGACGTCGCCGTCGCAGTCCAGGCGCATGTCGTGCACCCGCTGGACGTGGCCCGATTCCTCGCCCTTGCGCCACAGGCGCCCGCGCGAGCGCGAGAAATAGACGGCCCGGCCGCTGCGCGCGGTTTCGGCCACGGCCTCGGCGTTCATCCAGGCCATCATCAATACCGTGCCGCTGTGCGCGTCCTGCGCGATGGCGGGAATCAGGCCGTCGCGGTCGAAGACCAGTTCGTTCAGCCAGGCGGGTGTGCTCATGATGATTCCTTGGCGCGGGGCGGGCCGTTGCGTGTCATGCGCGAACCTGGATGCCCTGCGCCGCCATGAAAGCCTTGGCCTCGGCCAGGGTATGCTGGCCGAAATGGAAGATGCTGGCGGCCAGCACGGCGCTGGCGCGGCCGATCTTGACGCCGTCGACCAGGTGCTGGAGCGTGCCCACGCCGCCCGAGGCGATGACCGGCACCGGAACGGCGTCGGACACGGCGCGCGTCAGTTCGAGGTCGAAGCCGGCCTTGGTGCCGTCGCGGTCCATGCTGGTCAGCAGCAGTTCGCCGGCGCCGTACTTGGCCATGCGCCGCGCCCATTCGATGGCGTCCAGGCCGGTGGCCTTGCGTCCGCCGTGGGTATAAATCTCCCAGCGCGGCGCCTCGCCGGGGGCGGATGTGCGGCGCGCGTCCAGGGCCACCACGATGCACTGCGAGCCGTGATGCTGCGCGGCCTCGCGCACCAGTTCCGGCCGGGCCACCGCCGCGCTGTTGATCGAGACCTTGTCGGCACCCGCGTCGAGCAGGCGCTGGATGTCGGCGACCTCGCGCACGCCGCCGCCCACCGTCAGGGGGATGAAGACCTGGCGCGCCACGGCCTCGATGATCGGCAGGATCAGGCCGCGTTCGTCGCTGGTGGCGGTGATGTCGAGGAAGGTAAGTTCGTCGGCGCCCTGCTCGTCGTAGCGGCGGGCGATCTCGACCGGATCGCCGGCATCGGCCAGGTTGACGAAGTTCACGCCCTTGACCACGCGCCCGGCGTTGACGTCGAGGCAGGGGATGATCCGGCAGGCGAGGCCGGTGTCGTGCTCGGCGGCCTGGGGCGTGCCGGGGACCTTGGTGGCGTCCATCGTCATGCCGGTGCGCCGTCCGTGTCGCCGGCCGCCGCATCGGCCAGGGCCTGGGCGGCGGCGAAATCCAGGGTGCCCTCGTAGAGGCTGCGGCCCAGGATGGCGCCCTCGACCCCGTCGTCCTCGACGGCGCACAGGGCGCGGATGTCGTCCAGGGTGGCCACGCCGCCGGAGGCGATCACCGGGATGCGGACCTGGCGCGCCAGGCGCACCGTGGCCTCGATGTTGACGCCGCTCAGCATGCCGTCGCGCCCGATGTCGGTGTAGATGATGGATTCGCAGCCGTAGTCCTCGAATTTTTGCGCCAGGTCGAGGACGTCGTGGCGGGTGAGCTTGGACCAGCCATCGGTGGCGACCTTGCCGTCGCGCGCGTCCAGGCCGACGATGATGTGGCCCGGGAAGGCGCTGCAGGCGTCGCTGAGGAAGCCCGGATCCTTGACGGCGGCGGTGCCGATGATGACGTAGGACACGCCGTTGTCCAGATAGTATTCGACGGTGTCGAGGTCGCGGATGCCGCCGCCGATCTGGATGGGAATGTCCTCGTCGACGGCGGCGACGATGGATTCGATGGCGGCGCGGTTGCGGGGCTTGCCGGCCACGGCGCCGTTCAGGTCCACTAAATGCAGGCGGCGTGCGCCCTGTTCGAGCCACTGGGTGGCCATGGCCGCGGGGTCGTCCGAGAACACGGTGGCGTCGTCCAGGTCGCCTTGGCGCAGGCGCACGCAGCGCCCGTCTTGGAGGTCAATGGCGGGAATGAGGAGCATGGTGGTCGTCGTCGGTCAGTGCTAGGAGATGAAAGTAGCGTTAACAGGCCCCGCGCGGTCAGGGCCGCCAGCGGGCGAAGTTGCGGTACATCCGCAGGCCCGGCTCCGCGCTTTTCTCTGGATGGAACTGTACGGCAAAAATATTGCCGGCCGCAATCGCACAGCAGAATTCCACCCCGTGGCGGCTGGTGCCGGCCACCAGCGCGGGATCGTCGGGCAGCGCATAGTAACTATGCACGAAATAGAATGGCGTGTCCTGGGCGATGCCCTCCCACAGGGGGTGGGCCTGCGTCTGGTGGACCGGATTCCAGCCCATGTGCGGCACCTTGAGGCGCGCCTCGCCGCCTTCCGCGGCATCGAAGGCCGGCCCGGCGAAGCGTCGCACCGTGCCCGGGAAAATGCCCAGGCCGGGCGTGTCGCCCTCGTCGCTGCGGGTGAACAGCATTTGCTCGCCGACGCATACGCCCAGCAGGGGCTTGTCGCGCGCGGCGCGCAGCACCGCCGCACGCAGCCCCGAGGCCTCCAGGGTGTGCATGCAGTCCGGCATCGCGCCTTGCCCGGGGAACACCACGCGTTCGGCCGCGTCGATGGCGGTGGCGTCGCGCGCGATGCGGATGTCGTGCCCGGGCGCGGCCGCCTGCAGGGCGCGCGCCACGGAATGGAAGTTGCCCATCCCGTAGTCGACGATGGCAATGGTGTTCACGAGGACCGCCGGGAAAGGTTCAGAGGGAGCCCTTGGTCGAGGGGATGGCGCCGCCGGCGCGGGGGTCGACCTCGACGGCCATGCGCAGCGCGCGGCCGAAGGCCTTGAACACGGTCTCGCACTGGTGGTGGGCGTTGTCGCCGCGCAGGTTGTCGATATGCACGGTGGCCTGGGCATGGTTGACGAAGCCCTGGAAGAATTCCCGGGCCAGGTCGACGTCGAAGGTGCCGATGCGCGCGCGGGTATAGGGCACGAAGTAATGCAGGCCCGGGCGCCCCGACAGGTCGATCACCACGCGCGTCAGCGCCTCGTCCAGGGGCACGTAGGCGTGGCCGTAGCGGCGCAGTCCGGCCTTGTCGCCCACGGCCTGGGCGAAGGCCTGGCCCAGGGTGATGCCGACGTCCTCGACGGTGTGGTGGTCGTCGATGTGGGTGTCGCCGTCGCAGTGGATGTCCAGGTCGAACAGGCCGTGGCGGGCGATCTGGTCCAGCATGTGGTCCAGGAACGGGACGCCGGTCTGCAGGGTGCGTTGTCCGGTGCCGTCGAGGTTCACGGCGACGCGGATGCGGGTTTCATTGGTATTGCGTTGGATGTCTGCGGTGCGCATGGGGCTTCCGTAGGCGAGGGTCGGTGGAGGACGCTAGGGCTGGCCGGTTTCCAGGCGCAGGCTGGCGCTGGCGGCATGCGCATGCAGGCCCTCGCCGGTGGCCAGCGTTGCCGCGATGCGCCCGAGGGTCCGGGCGCCGGCGGGCGACACCTGGATCAGGCTGCTGCGTTTCTGGAAATCATACACGCCCAGCGGCGACGAGAAGCGCGCGGTGCGCGCGGTGGGCAGCACGTGGTTCGGGCCGGCGCAGTAGTCGCCCAGGGATTCCGAACTGTAGGCGCCCAGGAAAATTGCGCCGGCATGGCGGATCAGGGGCAGCAGCGCCTGTGGATCGCGGGTCGAGACCTCGAGGTGCTCGGGCGCGATCCGGTTGGCGATCCGACAGGCGTGATCCAGGTCCCGGACCTGGATCAGCGCGCCGCGGCCCCCAAGGCTGGCGCGCAGGATGTCGGCGCGGGGTTGCGCGGGCAGCAGCCGGCCGATGGCCGCCTCGACGGCGTCCAGGTAGGCCGCATCGGGGGACAGCAGGATGGCCTGCGCCAGCTCGTCGTGCTCCGCCTGCGAGAACAGGTCCATCGCGATCCAGTCGGCCGGCGTCGAGCCGTCACCGATGATCAGGATTTCTGAGGGGCCCGCGATCATGTCGATGCCCACGATGCCGAACACACGCCGCTTGGCCGCGGCGACGTAGGCGTTGCCGGGGCCCACGATCTTGTCGACCGCGGGCATGGTGGCGGTGCCGTAGGCCAGGGCGCCCACGGCCTGCGCGCCGCCGACGGCGAACACGCGGTCGACGCCGCCCAGGGCGGCGGCCGCCAGCACCATGGGATTGCGCGAGCCGCCAGGGGTGGGCGTGACCATCACGACCTCGGGCACGCCCGCGACCTTGGCGGGGATCGCGTTCATCAGCACCGACGACGGGTAGGCGGCCTTGCCGCCGGGCACGTACAGGCCCACGCGGTCCAGGGGCGTGATCTGTTGGCCCAGCATCGTGCCGTCGGCCTCGGTGTAGGTCCAGGTTTCGGCGCGTTGGCGCAGGTGGTAGGCGCGTACGCGTTCGGCCGCGGCCTCGAGCGCCGCGCGCTGGTCGGCCGGCAGGGATTCCAGCGCCGCGATCCAGTCGTCGCGCGGGATCTCCAGGGCGGCGACCGAGTCGGCCTCGACGTGGTCGAAGCGTCGCGTGTAGTCCAGCACGGCGTCGTCGCCGCGGTCGCGCACGTCCTGCAGGATGGCGCGCACGGCATCCTCGATGGCCTCGTCCTGCGAGGCCTCGTAGGCGAGCAGCCGGTCGAGGGCGGCGTCGAAATCCGGGGAGCGGGCGTCTAGGCGCTGGATCAATGGCATGGCGGGCAGTGACGGCGTAAAGAACCTATGTTAGCGCGCATTCAGCCCATGTCGGCCGATGCGCGCGCGAAGGCGTCGATGAAGGGGCGCAGCCGCGTGCCGCGCATTTTCAGCGAGGCCTGGTTGACGATCAGGCGCGAGGAGATCTGGCGGATCTCCTCGACTTCGACCAGGCGGTTGGCGCGCAGCGTGCCGCCCGAGGACACCAGGTCGACGATGGCGTCGGCCAGGCCCACCAGAGGGGCGAGCTCCATCGAGCCGTAGAGCTTGATGATGTCCACGTGCACGCCCTTGGCGGCAAAGTGCTCGCGCGCTGCACGCACGTACTTGGTGGCGATGCGCAGGCGCGAACCCTGGCGCACCGCGGCCTGGTAGTCGAAGCCCTCGGGCGCGGCCACGCACAGGCGGCAGCGGGCGATGTTCAGGTCGACGGGCTGGTACAGGCTGCCGGGGTGCTGGGCCATGTGCTCGTGCAGCACGTCCTTGCCGGCGATGCCGAAGTCGGCGGCGCCGTACTGGACGTAGGTGGGGACGTCCGAGGCGCGCACGATGATGATCCGCAATCCGGGCGAGTCCGTCGGCAGGATCAGCTTGCGCGAGGTTTCGGGGTTTTCGGGCACGCCCACGCCGGCGGCCGCCAGCAGCGGCATGGTTTCGTCGAAGATGCGGCCCTTGGAGAGGGCCAGCGTCAGGGGATCTTGGTGGGTGCTCATGAGCGGATGCGTTCGATGCGGGCGCCCAGGGCCTGGAGCTTGGTCTCCATGCGCTCGTAGCCGCGGTCCAGGTGGTAAATGCGCTCGACGGTGGTGGTGCCGCGGGCCGCCAGCCCGGCGATGACCAGGCTGGCCGAGGCGCGCAAGTCGGTGGCCATCACGGTGGCGCCCGAGAGCGCCGGCACGCCGCTGACCACGGCGGTATGGCCGTCGATGTCGATGTCCGCCCCCATGCGGCAGAGTTCCTGCACGTGCATGTAGCGGTTCTCGAAGATGTTCTCGGTGATCACCGCGGTGCCCTCGGCCAGGGTGTTCAGGGCCATCACCTGGGCCTGCATGTCGGTCGGGAAGCCCGGGTATTCGCTGGTGCGAAAGCCCGTCGCGCGCGGCCGGCCGTCCATGGCGGCGCGGATCCAGTCCTTGCCGCATTCGATGGCCAGGCCCGCGTCGGCGAGCTTGTCGAGGATGGCGCCCATGGTGGCCGGCGCCGCGTTGCGCAGTGTGATTTGGCCGCCGGCGGCCGCCACGGCGCACAGGAAGGTGCCGGCCTCGATGCGGTCGGGCACGATGCGGTGGGTCGCGCCGTGCAGGGCGTCGACGCCCTCGATCACGATGCGGTCCGTGCCCTGCCCCTCGATGTGGGCGCCCATGGCGATCAGGACCTCGGCCAGGTCGACGACCTCGGGCTCGCAGGCGGCGTTCTCGAGGACGGTGCGGCCCTCGGCGAGGGTCGCGGCCATCATGAGGTTTTCAGTGCCGGTGACCGTGACCATGTCGGTCAGGATCGAGGCGCCGCGCAGGCGCGGGGCCTCGGCCACGACGAAGCCGTGCTCGATCCGGATCCGGGCGCCCATCGCCGCCAGACCCTTGATGTGCTGGTCGACGGGGCGCTGGCCGATGGCGCAGCCGCCGGGCAGGCTGACGCGCGCCTGGCCGAAGCGCGCGAGCAACGGCCCCAGCACCAGGATCGAGGCGCGCATGGTCTTGACCAGTTCGTAGGGCGCCTCCCGGCTGTGGATCTGGTCGGCGCGCAGCCGCACCCGGCCACCCGCCTCGCGTTCGGCGTGCATGCCCATGCGCTGCAGCAGGGCGAGCGTCGTGCCGATGTCGCGCAGGTCGGGGACATTGTCGAGGGTGAGCGTATCGGCCGTCAGCAGGCCGGCGCACAGGATGGGCAGTGCGGCGTTCTTGGCGCCTGAGATCACGATTTCGCCGTCGAGCGCGACCCCGCCCTCGATGCGCAGTTTATCCATTCAAGGTGGCCTCGTATTCGGCCGGCGTCAGGGTGCGCATCGACAAGGCATGGATCTCGGCCTTCATGCGATCGCCCAGCGCGCGGTAGACCGTCTGGTGGCGCGCCAGCGTGCGTTGCCCCTCGAAGACGCTGCTGACGATCAGGGCCTCGAAGTGCGCGCCGTCCCCGTAGACTTCGAGGTGGTGGCAGTCGAGGTTGTCGGCGATGTACTGGCGGACGAGTTCGGGGGTGGGCGACATGGTCAGCTCCGTAGTTTGTAGCCGCGCGCCAGCAGGCGCAGGGCGAACAGGCTCAGGGCCAGGGCGACGGCCAGCACCACGGCAAGGCTGTGCCAGGGCGAGACGTCGGACGCTGCGAAGAACCCGTGCCGAAAGCCGTCGATCATGTAGAAGACCGGGTTCCAGCGCGAGACCGCCTGCCAGAACGGCGGCAGGCTGTGGATGGAGTAGAACACCCCCGACAGGAAGGTCGCGGGGACGATGAGGAAATTCTGGAAGGCGGCGAGCTGGTCGAATTTTTCCGACCACAGGCCGGCGATCAGGCCCAGCGTGCCCAGGATCCAGCACGACAGCACGCCGAAGGCCAGCAGCCACAGCGGCTGGTGGATCGGCAGGGCGATGAAGAACAGCGCCACCAGCCAGACGCAGAACCCCACGATCATCCCGCGTGCGACGGCCGCCAGCAGGTAGGCCAGGAAGATCTGGCGGTGCGAGAACGGCGGCAGCAGCACGAAGATCAGGTTGCCCGTGATGCGGCTTTGGATGAGCGACGATGAGGGATTGGCGAAGGCGTTCTGCAGCATGCTCATCATCATCAGCCCGGGAATCAGGAAGGCCGTGTACGAGATCGTGCCGTAGACCTGCACGCGATCCTCGAGCACGTGCGAGAAGATCAACAGGTACAGCAGCGCCGTCACCACCGGCGCCGCGATGGTCTGCAGGCCGACCTTCCAGAAGCGCATCAGTTCCTTGTGCAGCAGCGTCGGAAAGCCCGAGCCCATCGCCGGGCGTTCCTGGGTCAGGGGGCGGATCATAGTTCGGCCTCCATGGCGACGTCCTCGTGCATGATGCGCACGAACGCGTCCTCGAGATCGGCGCCGCCCACCCGCGCCAACAGGGCCGGGGTCGTGTCCAGCGCCACCATGCGGCCGGCCTTCAGCATGGCGATGCGCCCGCACAGGGCCTCGGCCTCTTCGAGGTAGTGGGTGGTCAGCAGGATGGTGTGGCCGGCGCGGTTCAGGCGCGCGATGAATTCCCACAGCGTGCGCCGCAGGTCGACGTCCACCCCCGCGGTGGGCTCGTCCAGGATGATCACGGGCGGGCGGTGCACCAGGGCCTGGGCGACCAGCACCCGGCGCTTCATGCCGCCCGAGAGCGCGCGCATGTTGGTGTCGGCCTTGTCGAGCAGGCCCAGGTTGTCGAGGATCTCGTCGATCCAGTCATCATTGCGCCGCAGGCCGAAATAGCCCGACTGGATGCGCAAGGTCTCGCGCACGGTGAAGAACGGATCGTAGACGATTTCCTGGGGCACCACGCCCAGCGACCGGCGCGCCTGGCGGAAATCGTCGACCACATCGTAGCCGCAGACCTGGGCGCGGCCGCCGGTGGCGTGTGCCAGGCCCGCCAGGATCGAGATCAGGGTGGTCTTGCCGGCGCCGTTGGGACCGAGCAGGCCGAAGAATTCGCCGTGCTCGACGCTGAGGCTGACGTCGCGCAGGGCCTGGAAACCGGCCGGCCGGCCGCGGCCGGAGACCATGTCCCGCAGGCTGCGGCGCGCAGGGGAGTAGATTTTCGAGACGTGTTGCAGATCAAGCGCGGGCATGGGCATGGGACCGGCCCCGTAAATGGAGCCGCAATCCACTATTATAGCCGCCCGGCGCCTTGCGCCCGGGGGCGCGGAGTCAGCGCGTGTTTCGCGAGGACAGCGCCTGGATCAGGCCGTCGATGCCGCTGCTGTTGATCTGCTGCGCGAACTGGTTGCGGTAGTTCTGGATCAGCCAGATGCCCTCGACGCCCAGGTCGTAGATTTTCCAGCCCGCGTCGGTGCGCTCGAGGCGGTAGTCCACCCCCACGGAGGGCGCATTGGGCTGGGTCACCGTCGAGCGCACCACCGCGTCATCCGCCGCCGGATCACCGCGAAACGGCTGGAAGTCGATGCGCGAACTGCTGTCGACCTTGGTGAAGGCGCCGCTGTAGGTGCGGATCAAGGTGCCCTTGAAGGCCTCGACCAAGGCGGTCTTTTGCTGGGGCGAGGCCTGGCGCCAATAGCGCCCGGCGCTCAGGCGGGTGGTCTTGTCCATGTCGACGTAGGGCATCGCGTATTGCTCGACCAGGGCGGTGATCGCCGCCACGTCGCCCTGGCGGGCGCGCTCGTCGGCCTTGACCGCATCGAGCATGTTGTTGGCGATGGCCTCCATGAAGGCGTTGGGCTCGGCCTTGGGGTCGACGGGGCGCTGCGCCTGGGCGGGTCCAGCGGCGGCCAGCGCCAGCGCGGTCCCCAGCAGGATCCCGAGGCCGAGGGTGCGCAAGCGGTGCGAAAAGGCGGAAACAAAGGTGTGCATGGTCATGTCCATCATTCGTCATCCGGATCAGCATAATCCGGTAGCGTGGGGTCTGCATACCCCGGCCCCTGTTCGCCCGCGGCCTCGCCGCCACTGCGCCGGGACTGCACCATGACGTTGCGCCGCTGCAGGTAGGCGTCGCGGATGAAGCTGTACCGGTCGAGGGCGACCTGCTCGACGAGGCGGTCGGCCTCGAGCAGGTTGGCGCGCGTATCGACGATGTACAGGCCGACCAGGGCATTGCGCACCGGGATGTCGTCCAGCGTCAGGATCGCGGCGGTCGGCGAGGACGGGGCGACCAGGGCGACCCCCGTGCCGACCCCGTCGCGCACGGTGCTGGATCCGAGGAAGGGCAGCACCAGGTAGGGGCCGCTGTCGAAGCCCCACACCCCCAGCGTCACGCCGAAGTCGTTGGGGATCTTGCGCGCGCCGTTCATCGAGGCCACGTCGATGCAGCCGCCCAGCCCCATGGTGCTGTTGAACAGCACGCGGCCCAGGGTGTTGGCGAAATCGTGGCCGCGGCCCTGGATGAAGCTGTTGACCGCCGACCAGACATCGCCCAGGTTGCTGAAGACATTGTGGATACAGGTGCGCACGGGCCGTGGCGTGACGGTTTCGTAGCCGGTGGCGATGGGCTTGAGGAAGGCCCGATCGACCGTGTCGTTGAACGCGTACATGCTGCGGTTGTAGGATTCCCACGGATCGTTGGGAGCGGGATTGGGCACGTTCGCACATCCGGCCACCAAGGCGGCCGCAGCCAGCGCCAGGCCGGCGCGTGCGGCGCGGCGGCGAACGGGCAACGGTTGGGCGGATGGATTCGAGGTGTTCATGGCGGCGCCTTTGCGAACAGTTCGTGAAATGAAACTACGCATTGTATAAGGTCAAGGGATAAACCAGAACACCGGGCGCGCGGCGGAGCCGCGCCCGCACCGGCCAGCCGATGCGGCGCACCGCCGACATCCTCACTGCATGGCCGGCGCGGCGGCGCCGCCCTGGGCGCCGCCTTCTTTTTCGGCGGAACTGTAGAGGAACTTGCTGATCAGTTCCTCGAGGACCACGGCGCTTTGCGTGAACTGGATCTCGCCGCCCTGGGCCAGCATCTTGTCCTCGCCGCCCGGGGTCAGGCCGATGTACTGTTCACCCAGCAGGCCCGAGGTCAGGATCGACGCCGAGGAGTCCGTGGGGAACTCGTAGGCCTGCTCCATGTCCAGCGTGACCGCCGCCTGGTAGCGCTGGTTGTCGAAGCCGATGGCCGCGACCCGGCCGACCACCACGCCGCTGCTCTTGACGGGTGCGCGCACCTTGAGGCCGCCGATATTGTCGAAATGCGCCGTCACCTGGTAGGTGGGCGCGAAGGAGAATGAACTCATGTTGCCGGCGCGCAGCGCCAGGAATACGAGGGCGATCAGGCCCAGCAGGATGAACAGGCCTACCCAGAAATCGGTTTTTTCACGCGTCATGTCGTTTCCATCGAATCTTCAGTTGGCGAACATCAGCGCCGTCATGAGGAAATCCAGTCCCAGCACCGCCAGGGCGCCGTCGACCACCGTGCGCGTGGTCGCCCGCGACACGCCCTCGGGCGTGGCCCGCGCCGTCCAGCCCTGATAGAGCGCGATCAGCGTGACCACCACGCCGAAGACGAGGCTTTTGAAGACCCCGTTGGCGACGTCCTTGACGACGTCCACGCCGCTTTGCATTTGCGACCAGAAGGCGCCCGGGTCGATGCCGATCAGCACCACGCCCACGAACCAGCCGCCCAGCACGCCGACCATCGAGAACACGGCGGCCAGCACCGGCATGGCGATCACCCCGCCCCAGAACCGCGGCGCCAGCACGCGCCGCACGGGGTCGACGGCCATGACCTCCATGGCTGCGATCTGTTCGCCGGCCTTCATCAGGCCGATCTCGGCGGTCAGCGACGTGCCGGCGCGCCCGGCAAAGAGCAGCGCCGTCACCACCGGACCCAGTTCGCGCGTGAGCGACAGCGCCACCAGCAGGCCCAGGGCCTCCTCGGAGCCGTAGCGGTTCAGGGTGTAGTAGCCCTGCAGGCCCAGGACGAAGCCCACGAACAGGCCCGAGACGCCGATGATCAGCAGCGAGTGGTTGCCGATGAAATGGATTTGTTGCGACACCAGCCTGGGGCGGCGCAAGGCCACGCCGCTGCGCGCCAGAATGGCCGCCAGCAAGCGCGCGAATGCGCCCAGGCCGGTGACGGCGGACAGGAACCCACGGCCCAGGGCGGTGATGCGTGACGTCAGGCCGTTCATGGCCGCCCCTTGGATGCCAGCCATTGCTGGAAGGCGGGCGTATCGGGATAGCGGAAGGCGATCGGACCGTCGGGCTGGCCGTCGAGGAACTGGCGCACGTAGGCGTCGGTCGAGGCCGACAGCGCCTCGGGCGTGCCGCGGGCGATCAGCGTGCGCTGGCCGATGAGATAGACCTGGTCGGCGATGGCGAAGGACTCGGCCACGTCGTGGGTGATCAGGATCGTGGCGCAGCCCAGCTGGTCGGTCATGTTGCGGATGAGCTGGGCGGTGACGCCCAGCGAGATCGGATCCAGGCCCGCGAAGGGCTCGTCGTAGAGCATGAGCTCGGGCTCCAGCACGACGGCGCGCGCCAGTGCGACCCGCCGGGCCATGCCGCCGGAAATTTCCGAGATTCGCAGGTGCGCCGCCTGACGCAGGCCGACGGCCTGCAGTTTGTCCAGGACGCGTTCGAGGATCTGGTGTTCGGAGATGCAGGTGTGTTCGCGCAGCGGAAAGGCGACGTTCTCGAACACGTCGAGATCGGTGAACAGGGCGCCGGCCTGGAACAGCACGCCCATGCGCTGGCGGGCCTCGCGCAGCGCCTCGCCGTGCAGCGTCGCCATGTCGCGGCCGAACACCTCGACGCGCCCGGCGCGTGCGGCGAGCTGGCCGGTGGTGGCGCGCAGCAGCGTGGTCTTGCCCGAGCCGGATCCGCCCATTACGGCAACGACCTGGCCCGGCAGGATCTCGAGGTCCACGTCGTGCAGCACGGTGAAATCGCCGTATCCCAGTGAAACACCGTCGAATTTCACGATGGGCGAGGAAGGAGCGGCTTGATTCATTTCGGGCCAAGTCTATCTCGATTTGCTATTGTACCCGTGGACGCAGCTAAGGTTGTGCCGGCTCGTGCCCACTGCCCGCGGGCCGGCTTAGGGAACTTTTTGCGGGCTCGTTCGTTGAACTGGATGTGAAGACGGATTCCGACCTCGAAGAGGCCCAGTACGCGGCACGCGCTTGCGCGGGAGACGCGCGCGCCTACGCTTGGCTGGTGACCCGGCACCAGGCTTCGGTCCATCGCTACCTGGTGCGACTGACGGGTGCGCCGGATACCGCGCGCGACTTGGCTCAGGATACCTTTCTGCGCGCGTTTCAGGCGATCGGGGCGTGGCGCCCCGAGGCCAGGTTCCGCACCTGGCTGTTCCGGATCGCCCATAACTTGGCGATGGATCACCTGCGCCGGGCCAGGCGCGAGCGTCTTTTCGTGCCGATCGACGGTGGGCTGGATGTGGCGGACCCGGCCCCCGGCCCGGACGCGCGCCTCGAGACCACGCAGAAAGCGCGCCGGCTGGAGGCGGCGCTGGCCGCCCTGCCGTCCGCCCATCGCGAGGTCCTTCTGTTGCGTGAAATCGAGGGGATGTCGTATGAGGACATTGCCCGCGCGCTCGATTTGAACCTTGGCACCGTGCGCTCGCGCATTGCGCGCGCACGGGCCGCGCTGCTCGCCGTTTTGCGAAGTTGACGGAGGAAACCATGCCCTGCCCCAGAACCGTCCTGCTGTCAGCCTATCTGGACCGCGCCTGCACCGAGCGGCGCGCGATGTTGATCGGCGTCCACGTCCGGTCTTGCCCGGCCTGCGCCGCCGAGCTGTCCGCCTTGCAGCGACTGTCCGACGAACTGCGCGAGCTGCCGGACCCGCCGCTGGACCTGGATCTTGCGGTCCGATACTCGTCGCGGCCGGCTTCGCGGCGCGCCCCCGCGTGGCGCCTATGGTTGGGCTGGAGCCCCGCCGGCCTGGCGATCGCCGCCGCGCTGGCGATGGGCGTCGGACTGGGCGTGCTGCCGCCGCCGGGTTCGCCGTCCGATCCCGGCGTGCGAACCGCGTCGCTTCGCGTTTTTGATCCTGTGCCGCCGGGCGGCCTATGCGCAGCCGCGGGGCTGTGCAATCCTTCGAAGGAGCAAACATGAATGCCCGTGTCCTGAAATCCGTGCTGGCGGCGTCACTGGCCTTGAATGTCGGCTTTGTCGGCGCGGTCGGCTATCGTCAGTGGCTGGGATCCGGGATGGCACGGACTCAACCGGCCTCGGCCCTGGCCGACCGGCTTTCGTTGTCGCCGTCGCAGCGTGCGGCCTGGCACGCGCTCGAACAGCCGTTCCTGGATGACCTGGCCACGAACTGGACGGATATCCGCGCCCAGCGCCAGGCCCTGCTCGACGAGATTTTTTCGGGGCATCCGGATACCGCGCGCCTTGCCTCGATCCAGGCGCGCATCGCCAGCCTGCAGGATGCCCAGCAAAAGCGCGTGATCGCCCAGCTCCTGGCCGAGCAGGCGGTACTGGACGAAGGGCAGCGTGCGCTGCTCAAAACCCTTTTGCTCGACGAGTACGGCCGCCAGGCGAGCACGCGAGAGGGGCATTTGCACCAGGTGCCGCCACAGCCCTGAGCGAGCCCGGGGGCGGATGGAACTTTTCCGGACCTGGCACGTTTATATCAAGGTCGAGAACGACATTGACCGAACGCCTACAGGAGCCGCAATATGAAAACTTCCACTCGCCACCTCATCATTGCTTTGAGCCTTGCCATGCCCTTGGCCGGCAGTCCGGCCATCGCGGCCGAGACGCATGATCACGGACATGCCGAAACCACTGCGTTGACGCTGGATCATGGCCGCAAGTGGGCTACCGACGATCCCTTGCGCCTGGCGATGGGCAATCTGCGCCAAGCTGTGTCCGAGGCGCTGCCTCAGGCCCATGCGGGCACATTGACCGACGCCCAATATGATGGGCTGGGCGCACAAACCAACCGCGAGCTGTCCTATATCGTCCAAAACTGCAAATTGCCTCCGGACGCCGACGCCGCGCTGCATGTCATTCTGGGTGATGTGGTGGCCGGCGCCGACGTCGCCGCTGGCAAGCAGGCCGGGCAGCCTCGCGCGGACGGGGTGGTCGCGCTGGCGCGCGCCCTGAACCGTTATGGCGAATACTTCGACCATCCCGGTTGGGAAAACGTCAGTATTCCCCATTGATGGATGCACACGTCTGGCCGAACCGTCCCAGGCCCAGCGCGGCCAGTGCGCCTTGGCGACGCAGTATCCACAGTGCCTCCAGCCCCATGCGGCGGGCCAGCGCCGGCCCTTCGGTGGGGCCGGCGACCAGCAGCGCGGTGGCCCAGGCGTCGGCGTGCATGCAGCGGCGCGCCAGCACCGTGACGGAGGCGACCTCGTTGCGTACGGGGGCAGCGCGGCGCGCATCCATAGTGTGTGCCAGGCGTGCGCCGCCTATGTCCAGATAACGGCGGTAATCGCCGGAGGTGGCCACAGCCAGGTCCCGCAGCTCGAGGACGCTATGGACGCTGCGGCGCCCGGGGACGGGATTTTCCACCGCCACCGTCCAGGGGCGGTCGTCGGCTTGGCCGCCCAGGGCGCGCAATTCGCCGTCCAGCGCGATCAGGGCGTGCCGTATGCCGAGTTGCCGAAGCGTGCCGGCCATACGGTCCACCGCATAACCCTTGGCGATGCCGCACAGGTCCAGCTGTAGCGGTGCGTGTTTGCGGGCGCGGCCTGTGGCCCGGTCCAATTCCAATGCCTCATGTGTCGGCGGGTGCGTCGCTTGACTGGCAGCGCGAATCGCAGCCGCATCGGGCGCATTGCGGGCTGCGCCGAAGCCCCACGCATCGACCAGCGCGCCGACGGCCGGATCGAACGCGCCTTGGCTATGACGGCAGACGTCCAGAGCATGGGCCAGCACCTCGAGGGTTTCGGCGGGCAGGGCCACCCATGTCCCAGGCGGCGTATGGTTCAGGCGGTTGAGGTCGCTATCCGGCAGCCAGGGTGACATCTGCGTGTCCACCTGCGCCACGCTTGCAGCCATGGCGCCGCGCAGGACATGCGAGTCCGCGTCCAGCGGGGCATCGCAGATCACGGACCAGCGCGTGCCCATGGTGGGGCCGTGCAGCAGCAAACGCCTCGCGGCGGAACGGTTCGGGGGCATCGCGTCCATCCGAGCGACGCTGCTACTGCAGCTGAACCATGAACGACTGGATGAACTGCGTGCCGGCCTGTGGCTGGCCCGCCTGTGCGGAAGACAGGGGCACGCGGATCTCCGAAGGGCTGTCGTCCATGTCCTCCGCGGACACATCGACGCGGATTTCATAGCCCGCGTCGATCAGTGCGTCAGCCAGGTCGGTGGTCACCTTCAGGATCCGTCCCGCTCCGGCGCTGGCCCCGGTTATGCCTTGCAGACGGCGGCCGTCGCCAGCGGAGAGGCGGTTCCAGTCCGTCAGGTGTTTGTAGTACTTGGCTTTGCGGCCAGCCACCCACAGGGTACTGGCGTAGGCGCCGTTGGCATCGGTCAGGTAGATGGCCAGATAGGCGCCGTCGCCTTCAGGGTTCTTGAGCGTGGTTGAAAGCGTGACCTGGCGGCTATGCGCCAGCGCGGGCAGGAGCACGCATAAGGCGAGTAATGAAGTGAGGCGTTTCATGGGATACTCCTTATCGGAATCAACGCATGGAAAAGGATTCGCGGTGCAGGTGCCAGGGGCGCGGGCCGCCGATGTGCGCGTCCAAGGTGTCGCCCAGGCCTTGGGGACCGCAGAACCAGATGTCCAGCGGTCCGCCGAGGGACTCCAGGTCCCTGGGACGCAGGCGCTGGCCATGGGCGTCGCTGTGCACGGTGAGCGTGACCGGCGGCTGGGCCTGTTCGCACAATGTGCGCAGGCGCGGCAGCAGCGGATCGGTGGCGGCGTCGCGGGTGCAGTAGTGCATCTGCACGGCTTGCAAGGTGTGGGGCGCCGGGGCGGCGCCCGGTTGGCGGGCCTCCAGCAGCGCCAGGAAGGGCGTAACGCCTACGCCGCCGGCCACCCAGACCTGCTGGCGTTGATGGCGGCCCTTGCCGTTGAAGCGGCCATACGGGCCTTCGACGTCCACGCGCTGCCCGGCCTGCAGCCGACGGCCCAGAGTGCGGGTGTAGTCGCCCAGGGGCTTGATCACCAAGCGCAGCAGCCGCTCACCCTGTTCGTTGACGCCCAGGCTGCCGGGTGCGCTGGCAATGGTAAAGGGGTGGGCGCCCTCGGCGCCGTCGAATCGCACGAAGGCGAACTGCCCCGCGCGGTGGCCGGGCCAGCTTGGCGGCAGGGCGCAGATCACCTCGATGGGCGCAGCCGTGTCGCCCTCGCCCAGGATGTATACGGCATGGATATGGCCCGTGTGGCTGCGCGAGCGGCCGATCCGTCCCGCCAGCGACCAGATGGCCGCCACGCTGCCCAGTGCCAGCAGCGCGCCCATCAGCAGGCCCAGCGGCGCCGTCCAGAAGGCCAGTGGCATCAGCGCGATGCTGTGGAACACGAGCGCCAGGAACAGTAGCGGCATGGCACGATGCAGAAAGCGCCAGGGGCGGTAGGGCAGCAGCCGGGTCAGCAGCGTGATGGCCACCATGGCCAGCAGCAGATAAAACGCCATCTCGCCCAGGTCTTTGGCAACGCCCCGGGTGCCGGTCAGCCACGGGAGGACCGCCTCGCGTGCGGGTCGGCCCTCGCGTCCCCATAGGAACTTGATCCAGTCGCTGGACTGATCGGCCCCCCAATGCAGGAGGGCGAACAATGCCGCGCCGATGCCCGCCCACTTGTGCAGGCGATAGACCTGATCCATGCCGCCCAGGGGACGCTCCAGCCAGGGCGGTCGCAGGGCCAGTAGCATCACCAGCCCCATCAGGCCGATGCTCCACAGGCCGGAAAGGTACAGAATATGCTGGCGCAGCTGCCACCAGCCCGTGGCGGCGCCCTGCGCGTCCACCAGTGGCGATACACCCAGCTGCGGCGAGGCCACGGCCAGCCAGGCCAGGGCGATGGCGGCCAGCCAGGCTCCCAAGGCAATTTTGATACGCATGATGTGTCCTTTGCTTGCGGATTTGAGGCCCATTCTGTGGGACTCGTCATGAACGCCTGGTGAAGGCGCCGTTCATCTCCCGTTCATCGCGGCCCCTGTATAAAATTGCCCATGAAGACATTGCATCGTTTCCTCATCCCGCCGGCCCTGGCTTTGGGCATCGCCATGACGGGCGGCGCTTTGCATGCCGGTGAGCATGAGGATCATGAATTGGCGCGCCAGGCGCTCGAACGCGGCCAGGTGTTGCCGTTGCGCGTCGTGCTCGACAAGGTCGAGCACGAATACCAGGGGCAGGTGCTGAAAGTGGAGTTCGAGCGTGAGGATGGCCGCTTCATCTACGAGATCCGCATGCTGCAGGATGACGGCCGCATGGCCAAGCTCCAGGTCGATGCGGTGGATGGGCGCGTGTTGAAGGTCAAACGCAAGGAAGACCGAAAGGACAGGGATGCGGATTCTCGTCGTTGAGGACGAACCCGTGCTGTGCACCCAGCTGGTGCAGGCCATTGCCGCGGCGGGCCATACGGTCGAGACCGCCGGCGACGGGGTCCAGGCGCACTATCTGGGCGAGGTCGAGGATTTCGACGCGGTGGTGCTGGACCTGGGCCTGCCCGCGCTCGATGGCCTGTCGGTGCTGCGACGCTGGCGCGCGGCAGGACGCAACATGCCGGTGCTGATCCTCACCGCGCGCAGTGCCTGGCACGAAAAGGTGGCCGGCATGGACGCGGGCGCCGACGACTATCTGGCCAAGCCCTTCCACATGGAGGAACTGCTGGCCCGCCTGCGCGCCCTGCTGCGACGCTTGGGCGAGCATGCCACGGCCCAGTGGCAGTGCGGCGCCATCTGGCTGGACACACGCCAGGCGCGCGTGCTGGTGGACGGCCGGCCGCTGACGCTGACCAGCCACGAGTTCAAGCTGCTGTCGCTGCTCATGCGACGCAAGGGCGAGGTGCTGTCCCGCACGGAACTGTCCGAGCACATCTACCCGCATGACAGCGACCGAGATTCCAATACGATCGAGGTCTTCGTGGGCCGCCTGCGCAAAAAGCTGCCCCCGGGCAGCATAGAAACCGTGCGTGGTCTGGGCTACCGGCTGGTCGAGGCGGGCGCGCCTGCATGAGGGGCGGTTCGTTGCGCCTGCGGCTGCTGGCGGGCACCTTGGCGTGGATGGTGCTCAGCATCGCGCTGGCGGGCTGGGCGCTGCGCGCCCTGTTTCAGGACCACATCACGCAGCAGCTGCAGGCGCAATTGGTGGTGCAGCTGGACCAGCTGAGCGCCGCCGTGGACTGGACGCCCCGGGACGGCGCCACCGTGGCGGCCATGGTGGCCGACCCGCGCCTGGCGCAGCCGCTGTCCGGCCTGTATTGGCAGATCGACCGGCTGGGTGCGGCACCGCTGTCGGCCGTTGTGCGTTCGCGTTCGCTATGGGACCAAGTGCTGACGCTGCCGCCCGCCCTCGAAGACTACCCCGCCCGTGGGTACCGCGTGCTGCACCTGCGCGATGCGCAAGGCCATGAATTGCTGGCCGTGGCACGTACCCTGCAGCTTGCCGAGGACGACGCCCCGCTGTTGCGCCTGGCCGTGGCCGGCGACACGGCGCTGCTGGCCGAACCCCTGCAGCGGTTCACCCGCATGCTGCTGATCGCGCTCGGCATGTTGGCGCTGGCCATGGCCGTGGCCATGGCGGTCCAGTTGCATTTGGCCCTGCGTCCCTTCAGGCTGCTGCGCGCGCGTCTGGCGGCGGTGCGTGACGGCCATGCCGTCCAAATCGAAGGACGCTTCCCGCAAGAGCTGCAACCCTTGGTCAACGAGTTCAATCACGTGCTGGCAGCGAACGCCGACATGGTGGGGCGCGCCCGTACCCAGGCCGGCAATCTGGCGCATGCGGTGCACACGCCCTTGTCCATCCTCGCCAATGCGGCCGAGCAGGACAGCAGCCCTCTGGCGCGGCTGGTGCTCGAGCAGGTGGCTGGCGCGCGTCGCCAGGTGGACTACCACCTTGCGCGCGCCCGCGCCGCTGCGGCCGTGCGCGCCACGGGATTGCGCACGCCAGTGCTGGCGCCCGTGCAGGCGCTGCTGCGCACCATGCAGCGCCTGCACGCCCAGCGACAGCTGGCGTTCGAGCTGGCGCCCCAGGCACAGGATGGCGCGTTTCGCGGCGAGGAGCAGGACCTGTACGAGCTGCTGGGCAACCTGATCGACAATGCGGGCAAGTGGGCGCGCACGCGCGTCGTCGTCGATGTGCAGCATGAGGACGGACGGATCTGCTTCACCGTGGATGACGATGGGCCGGGCATTCCGCAGGCGCTGCGTGCGCGCATGTTCGAGCGTGGCGTGCAGCTGGACGAACAGCATCCGGGCTCCGGCCTCGGGCTGGATATCGTGCGTGTGCTGGCGCAGACCTACGGCGGCAGTGTGCAGGCATTGGCATCGCCGCTGGGCGGTGCGCGATTGCGTCTATGCCTGCCGGCGGCTGATGGCCGCTGACGGTGGCGCGCACCTCTATCCTTGAAGACGGCTTGCGGCGGCATCGGGCTCGCGCCCGGCGCCGGCCTCTTCGTGGGTCACGCCGTCGCGGATGTGATAGATGCGCTTGAAGGTCGGGATGATTTTCTCGTCGTGAGTGACGACGATGATCGCGGTTTCGAACCGCCTGGCCATGTCGTTGAGGATGCGAATGACCGCCATGGCGCGCTGCGAGTCCAAGGGCGCGGTTGGTTCGTCGGCCAGAATCACCGGCGGCCGGTTGACCAGGCCGCGCGCGATGGCGACACGCTGTTGCTCGCCGCCCGACAGTTGCGAAGGCATTGCCCGGGTGCGGTGCTGAACGTCCAGCGCGGTCAGCAGCTCCAGGGCGCGCCGACGCGCCACGCCGTTCGGAACGCCGGCCAGCATCGGCAGCAGCGCGACGTTGTCGGTGGCGTCCAGAAAGGGAATGAGATAGGGCGCCTGGAACACGAAGCCGATCTTGTCGCGGCGCAGGGCGCGCAGGTCGCGCACCTTCCAGCCGTCGTCATAAATCGTCGCGTCGTCCAGCATCATGCGGCCCGATGAGGGGTCGATCACCGCGCCCAGGCACTTGAGCAGCGTGCTTTTCCCCGAGCCCGACGGGCCGATGAGACCGACGACCTCGCCGGGCGCCACGCGCAGGTTGACATCCTTCAGTGCGTGGACCGCCGTGTCGCCCTTGCCGAACCGCTTGCTCAGGTTCTCGATGCGTATGCCTTTGTCGCGCATGGGGTTACCCGATGGCCTCGGCCGGGTCGACCCGCAGCGCCATGTGAATGGCGACCACGCTGGCCAGCACGCAGATGCCGAGCACCGCAAAGAAACCCATGATCGAGTCGAGCGGTATCAGCAGCACGTACCTCGGAAACAGGGGCGCGGCGAACGTGGCCGTGATCTTGCCCACGACGAAGCCGATCACGCCCAGCACCAGGGATTGCTGCAGGATCATCCCCGCGATGCTGCGGTTGCGGGTGCCGATGAGCTTGAGCACGGCGATTTCACGGATCTTGTCCATGGTCAGCGTATAGATGATGAAGGCCACGATGGCTGCGCTGACCAGGGCGAGGATCACCAGGAACATGCCGATCTGCCGCGCCGAGGTCGCGATCAGCTTGCCGACCAGGATGTCCTCCATCTGTGCGCGGTCGTACACGGTGAGCCGTTTCCAGCGCTGAATGGGATCCGCCACTTCCTGCGGCGTGAACTGGGGATGAATGCGGATCAGGATGGCATTGACCGAGCGATTGCTGGTCTGCGAGGCGACGATCGCGTCGAGCAATCCTGGCGTTCCGGCACGATTGAAGGCCGGATCCGCCCCGGTGCGCCGGCGTTGCATCAGGATCGCGTCGTTGTCCTTGAGGAATTGGGCTTCCTGGGCGTCCTTGAGCGGGATGAAGACCATCGGATCGCCGCTGGACGAGACCATGCGGCGCGTCAGGCCGACCACGGTGTACCGGTTGCGGCGGATTCTGATCACGTCGCCCAATTGGAAGCCCGAGGCGAGATCCGCCACGGCCTCGTAGTGGCCGCGAGTGATCTGGCGGCCGGCGATGAGGTGCGGCGGCCAGCCCGGGACACCAGGGCTGCCCGCCGCGATGCCCACCACCATCGCCCTCACGTCCTGTTCGCCCTTGCCGACTTGCATGGTCAGATAGGTGACGTTGGCCGCCTGCGCCACGCCCGGTATGGTGCGGACGCCGCGCCACAGGTCATCCGGAATGCTGGAGGATTCGGCATAGGGGCCCAGGGTGTCTTTCTGCACCACCCACAGGTCGGCGCCGCTGTTGTCCAGCAGGATCCGGCCGTCGCTGACCATGCCGCGGTACACGCCGGCCATGGTCAGGGTCACGCCGATCAGCAGCCCCAGACCGATGCCGGTGAAGATGAATTTGCCCCAGGCATGCAAGATGTCCCGGCCGGCCAGGTTGATCACGGCGTCTCCTCGTGCAGACGTTCCACGATGCGGATGCGGCTGCCCGCCGTCAAAGCGGTGTCGCTGTATACGATGATCCGGTCGCCCGCAGCGAGGCCGCTTCGCACCTGGACCCGGCCATCCAGATCGCCGCGCCCCAGCGTGATCGGAGCAAACGCGAGGTCTTCGCCGGCGAGCCGCCAGACGCCGCGCTGCCCGTTGACCGTGCGGAGGGCCGCATTCGGAATCGCGGGCGCGGCGGGCAGTTCGGGCAGCTGCACCGTGACCTCGGCGAGCTCTCCGATTGGCGGCATGGGCGAGAGCGGCGCCTCGAAGGCCAGCTTGGCCAGCATTTCCTCCGTCACCACGTCGGCCTGGGGTTCGACGCGTTGTACGTGACCGGGCAGGCTTTGGTCCGGGCGCGAGCGCAGCACGATGTGCGCCGGCAAGCCGCCGGCCAGGCCCTCGGCGCTGATCTGGTCGAAGCGGGCGTCGACCCACAGGCGGGCCGGATCGATGATCTCGACGACGGCTTGGCCGGCCACCACGGTCGTGCCGGGATCCGCGTGGCGCGCGGTCACCAGCCCGGTGACGGGCGCCACCAGCAGCAGGCTGCTGCGCAGCGCGCGCAAGGCGTCCAGTTCGGCGTGGAAACGGTTAGCGTCCTCGCGCGCGGCGACGTGCGCGGCATCGGCCAGCGCCAGCTCCTGCCGTTTGATGGCGGCGCTTTCCTCGCTTGTGCCGCGTACGGCGAACAGTTGTTCGTAGCGCCGTGCCTGCGTTTGTGCGAAAGCCCGCCGGGCCTCGGCTTGGCGCAGCGCCGCCTCGGCGCTTCTGATGGCGGCCTGCTGCGCGCCGATGCGTGCGTGCAGGTCCACCGGATCCATTTCTCCCAGTACCTGGCCGGCGACGACCCGATCGCCCACATGCGCCTCCAGCGTCAAGAGCCGGCCGGCATAGGTCGGACCGATCTTGTACGTGTAGCGCGCCTGCACCGTGCCGATGCCGGACAAGGCGGGTGTGATGGCCTGCGACTCGACGGTGGCGACGGTGACTGCGATCGGCGCCAGCGGCCCCGAACGCAGCGCCGCATAGACGAACAGCGCCAGCATGGGCGCGATGACGGCGATCAATGCCAGCAAACGGCCCGACAAGCGCGGCAGCGTCATGATGCGCCCCTGGCGATGCCCCGGCGATAGATCGAGAACGCGGCCGGCGCATCGCGTCGGATGCGGGCCACGTCGTCTGCGATCATGGACTGCATCACCAGACCCTGGATGGTGCCGATGAACATGACGGCGGCGGCATCCACATCCAGTTCCGCATCCAGTTCGCCTTGCGCCTTGCCGGCTTCGAGCTGGCGGCGCAGGCGCTCGCCGTAGTGGCGGATCAAGGTCTGCACCCTCTGTTTGGGCGCGGTGTCCTGCGGCTGTTGCAGTTCGCCGAACAGCATCCTCGGCACGCCCGGGTGCTCGGATACGAACGCAACATGGGTCATGAACATTGCCTCGAGGGCCGCAGCCGGCGAGGACGCGCCTTCGGCGGCCTTGTCGATCCGGGCCAGCAGGCGCTCCGCGACCCAGGACATCACCGCGTGGCGAATGGCGTCCTTGGTCGGGAAGTGGCGGAACAAGGCCCCTTGCGTCAGGCCCATGTGTTGCGCGATGGCGGCGGTCGTGATGTCGCTGGGGTTGCGCCCGGCGGCCAGCTGAACCACCGCCTCGACGGTGGCTGCGCGCCGCTCGTCGGCCGGCAAGTGTTTTGGACGCCCGTTCATGGCGGCCCCCTCACAAAGTAAGTAATCAATTACTATCTTACTACTTTGTGCAGCGTCCGCAAGGAGGCCGTTCTTTTCAAATCATCGCGGCAGCACCGATGTCCCCATCAGGAACTCGTCCACCGAGCGCGCGCACTGGCGCCCCTCGCGGATCGCCCACACCACCAGGGACTGGCCGCGGCGCATGTCGCCGGCGGCGAACACCTTGGCGCGGCTGCTGCAATAGTCCTCGGTGTTGGCCTGCGCATTGCCGCGCCCGTCCACCGCGATGTCGAAGGCATCCAGCACGGCGCGCACTGGCGACACGAAGCCCATGGCCAGCAGCACCAGGTCGGCCGGCATCTCGAAGCGCGAATCCTTCACCTCGCGCATCTTCAACTGGCCGGTCGCCTTGTCGCGCAGCCATTCCAGCCGGGCGGCGACCAGCTTGTCCACTTTGCCGCCCTTGCCCTCGAAGGCCTGCGTGCCCACCGCCCAGTCGCGCTGGCAGCCTTCCTCGTGCGAACTCGAGGTGCGCAGCTTGATCGGCCAATAGGGCCAGGTGAGCATTTTGTCCTCGGCCTCGGGCGGCTTGAACATCAGTTCGAACTGCGTCACCGAGGCCGCGCCCTGGCGATTGCTGGTGCCCACGCAATCCGAACCCGTGTCGCCGCCGCCGATGACGATGACGTGCTTGTCCTTGGCGCTGATCGGCCGGGCGATGCGGTCGCCGTGGTTGAGCTTGTTCTGCTGGCGCAGGAAATCCATCGCGAAGTGCACGCCGCGCAGCTCGCGCCCGGGCACCGGCAGGTCGCGCGGCTGTTCGGCGCCGCCGGCCAGCACCACCGCGTCGTGGTGCTCCAGCAGATCCTCCGGTGTGACCACGGTGAGGCCGTCCTCGGCGTCCTCGGGGCGGCCCACGTAGGTCGAAGGGAAAAATTCCACGCCCTCGGCCTCCATCTGCGCCACGCGGCGGTCGATGTGGGCCTTTTCCAGCTTGAAGTCCGGAATGCCGTAGCGCAGCAGGCCGCCGATGCGGTTGCTTTTTTCATAGACGGATACGCTATGGCCGGCCCGCGCCAGCTGCTGCGCGCAGGCCAGGCCCGAGGGGCCGGAGCCGATGACGGCGACCCTTTTGCCGGTCTTGCGCGTGGGCGGCATGGGCAAGACCCAGCCCTCGGCCCAGCCGCGCTCGATGATGGCATGCTCGATCGACTTGATGCCCACCGCCTCGAAGTTCAGGTTCAGGGTACAGGCGGCCTCGCAGGGCGCGGGGCAGACGCGGCCGGTGAACTCGGGGAAATTGTTCGTCGACAGCAGCACGTCCAGCGCGCGGCGCCAGTCCTGCCGGTAGACCAGGTCGTTCCAGTCGGGAATGATGTTGTTGACCGGGCAGGCGTGGGTGCAGAACGGAATGCCGCAGTCCATGCAGCGTGCGCCCTGGACCTTGGCTTCCTCGTCGGTCAGGACGGGGACGAATTCCTTCCAGTGGCGCATGCGCGAGGCGGGCGCCTCGTAGGCGGGCGAGACCCGCTGGAATTCCATGAATCCGGTGATTTTTCCCATGTTCTCGTGTCCTCAGGCGGCTATCGTCTGGGCCTGGGCGCTGGTCCACAGCTCGCCCAGTGCGCGGCGGTATTCGATCGGCGTGACCTTGACGAAGGCGCGGCGCGCCTGCGGCCAGTCGTCCAGGATCTCGCGGGCGCGGAAGCTGCCCGTATGGCGGAAATGATTCTCCACCAGGCGGCGCACGATGGTCTCGTCGGTCTCGCGCTCGTGGGCGCGCGTCATGCTGTGCCAGGCATGGCGCTCGTCGGCGCGCGACTGGACGTCGTGCGCCTCGAGCGGCTCGAGGTGGACCATGCTCGGGTTGCAGCGGCGCGCGAAGGATTGCTTGGGATCCCAGACGTAGGCCACGCCGCCCGACATGCCGGCGGCGAAGTTGCGGCCGGTCTCGCCCAGCACCACCACGGTGCCGCCGGTCATGTATTCGCAGCCGTGGTCACCGGTGCCCTCGACCACCGCGACGGCCCCCGAATTGCGCACGGCGAAGCGCTCGCCGGCCACGCCGTTGAAGTAGGCCTCGCCGCCGGTGGCGCCGTACAGCACCGTATTGCCGACGATGATGTGGTCCGGGCCGAAGCCGCGGAAATCATTGGGCGAGCGCACGATGATGCGGCCGCCCGACAGACCCTTGCCCACGTAGTCGTTGGCCTCGCCCACCAGGTCCAGCGTGATGCCGTGGGCGAGGAAGGCGCCGAAGCTCTGTCCGGCCGAACCGTTGCACTGGATGTGGATGGTGTCCTCGGGCAGGCCTTCGTGGCCGTAGCGCGCAGCCACCTGGCCCGAGAGCATGGCGCCGATGGTGCGGTTGCGGTTGCGCACCGGCGTGATGAAGGATACTTTTTCGCCGCGCTCCAGGGCCGCCTTGCTGCGCTCGATCAGCTGGTGGTCCAGGGCATGGGCCAGGCCGTGGTCCTGCGTGATCGTCTGGTGCACCGGTTCGTCGCTGGGCACGGCGTGGAAGATGCGGCTGAAGTCCAGGCCGCGCGCCTTCCAGTGTTCGATGCCCTTGCGCGTATCGAGCAGGTCCACGCGGCCGATCAGCTCATCGAACTGGCGGATGCCCAGCTGCGCCATGATCTCGCGGACCTCTTCGGCGACGAAGAAGAAATAATTCACCACGTATTCGGGCTTGCCGCGGAATTTCCTGCGCAGCTCGGGATCCTGCGTGGCCACGCCCGTCGGACAGGTGTTCAGGTGGCACTTGCGCATCATGATGCAGCCTTCGACCACCAGCGGAGCGGTGGCGAAGCCGAACTCGTCGGCGCCCAGCAAGGCGGCGATGGCCACGTCGCGCCCGGTCTTCATCTGGCCGTCAGCCTGCACGCGGATGCGCGTGCGCAGGCCGTTCAACACCAGCGTCTGCTGCGTTTCCGACAGGCCCAGCTCCCAGGGGATGCCGGCATGCTTGATCGACGAGACCGGCGAGGCGCCGGTGCCGCCGTCGTGCCCGGCGATCACCACGTGGTCGGCCTTGGCCTTGGCCACGCCCGTGGCCACCGTGCCCACGCCCACTTCGGCGACCAGCTTGACCGAGATCGATGCCTGTTCGTTGACGTTCTTGAGGTCGTGGATCAGTTGCGCCAGGTCCTCGATGGAATAGATGTCGTGGTGCGGCGGCGGCGAGATCAGGCCCACGCCCGGCACCGAATAGCGCAGCTGGGCGATGTAATCGGTGACCTTGTGGCCCGGCAGCTGGCCACCCTCGCCCGGCTTGGCGCCTTGGGCCATCTTGATCTGGATCTGGTCGGCGCTGCACAGGTACTCGGCGGTCACACCGAAGCGGCCGGAGGCCACCTGCTTGATGCGCGAGCGCAGCGAGTCGCCCGCGGCCAGCGGCACGTCCGCGGCGATGCGCTCGGTCCCCAGCACCGAGGCGAGGCTGTCGCCCTTCCGGACGGTGGGCTTGCCGGCGCGCATTTCGGCGCGATAGCGCAGCGCGTCCTCGCCGCCCTCGCCGGTGTTGGACTTGCCGCCGATGCGGTTCATGGCCACCGCCAGCGTGGCGTGGGCCTCGGTCGAGATCGAGCCCAGCGACATCGCCCCGGTGGCAAAGCGCTTGACGATCTCCTTGGCGGGCTCGACTTCCGAGAGCGGGATCGCCTTGGCGGGGTCGACGCGGAATTCGAACAGCCCGCGCAGCGTCATGTGGCGGCGCGACTGGTCGTTGATGAGCTGCGCGTATTCCTTGAAGGTTGAATAATTATTGGCGCGCGTCGCGTGCTGCAGCTTGGCGATCGAGTCCGGCGTCCACATGTGCTGTTCGCCGCGGATGCGGAAGGCGTATTCGCCGCCGTCCTCCAGCGCGTCGGCCAGCACCGGGTCGGTGCTGAAGGCGGCATGATGCGTGCGCAGCGCCTCCTCGGCCACCTGGAATATGTCGATGCCCTCGATGTTGCTGGGGGTGCCGGTGAAATATTTCTGCACCAGGCTGCCGTGCAGGCCGACCGCCTCGAAGATCTGCGCGCCGGTGTAGGACATGTAGGTCGAGATGCCCATCTTGGACATGACCTTCTTCAAGCCCTTGCCGATCGCCTTGATGTAATTTTCGGTCGCGGTGGCGGGGTCGGGCAGCGTACCGCCCGGCGAGGCGTGCGGGCTGGCCGGCTGCGCCAGGGATTCCAGCGCCAGGTAAGGGTGCACGGCCTCGGCGCCGTAGCCGCCCAGCAGCGCGAAATGATGCACCTCGCGCGCGGAGCCCGTTTCGACGATCAGTCCGGTCTTGGTGCGCAGGCCGGCGCGGATCAGGTGCAGGTGGATCGCCGAAGTGGCCAGCAGGGCGGGGATGGCGACGTGCTCGGCGTCGACCTTGCGGTCGCTCACCAGCAGGATGTTGTAGCCGCTGCGCACCGCGTCGGCCGCGCTGGCGCACAGCGAGGCCAGGCAGGCCTCGATGCCCTCGGGCCCCCAGGCCACCGGATAGGTGATGTCCAGTTCCTGGCAGCGGAACTTGTCCCCGGTCAGGCTGCCGATGTGGCGCAGCCGCGCCATCGCCGCCTGGTCCAGCACCGGCTGGTTGATCTCCAGGCGCAGCGGCGGATTGACGTTGTTGATGTCCAGCAGGTTGGGCTTGGGTCCGATGAAGGACACCAGCGACATCACCATCTGCTCGCGGATCGGATCGATCGGCGGATTGGTGACCTGCGCGAACATCTGGCGGAAGTAGTTGTAGAAGGGCTTGGGCCGGTCCGACAGCACGGTCAGAGGCGCGTCGTTGCCCATCGAGCCGGTGGTTTCCTCGCCGTTGCGCGCCATGGGCTCGAGGATGAACTTGAAGTCCTCCTGGGTCCAGCCGAAGGCCTGCTGGCGGTCCAGCAGCGTCGCGCCCGAGGCCGGCGCATCGTCGGCCTTGAGGGCCGGCAGGGTGTCGAGCTTCATGCGCAGGCGCTCGATCCATTGCTGGTACGGATGGGCATTGGCCAGCTGCGACTTGATCTCGGCATCCTCGATGATGCGCCCTTGCTGCAGATCGATCAGCAGCATCTTGCCGGGTTGCAGGCGCCATTTCTTGATGATGCGATGTTCGGGGATCGACAAGGTGCCGGCCTCCGAGGCCAGGATCACCATGTCGTCGTCGGTGATCAGGTAGCGCGCCGGGCGCAGGCCGTTGCGGTCCAGGGTCGCGCCGATCTGCCGGCCGTCGGTGAAGGCGACCGCCGCCGGGCCGTCCCAGGGCTCCATCATCGCCGCGTGGTACTCGTAGAACGCGCGGCGCGTCTCGTCCATGTCGGCGTGCTGTTCCCAGGCCTCGGGGATCATGATCATCATGGCGTGGGCCAGCGAATAGCCCGACATGACCAGCAGTTCCAGGCAGTTGTCGAAAGTCGCCGTATCCGACTGGCCCTCGTAGACGATGGGGTAGAGCTTGGCGAGGTCCTCGCCCAGCACGGCCGAGCTCATCACGCCCTCGCGCGCCCGCAGCCAGTTGAAATTGCCCTTGACGGTGTTGATCTCGCCGTTGTGGGCGATCATCCGGTAGGGGTGCGCCAGCGGCCAGGCCGGGAAGGTGTTGGTGGAAAAGCGCTGGTGCACCAGCGCCAGGGCGGACACGGTGCGGGTGTCGGCCAGGTCGCGGTAATAGACGCCGACCTGGCTGGCCAGCAGCAGCCCCTTGTAGACCACCGTGCGCACCGAGATCGAGGGCACGAAATATTCCTGTCCATGTGCGAGCTGCATGCGCTGGATCGCGTGGCTGGCGGTCTTGCGGATCACGTACAGTTTGCGCTCGAGGGCGTCGGGCACCATGATGTCCTGCCCGCGGCCGATGAACAGTTGGCGGATCACCGGCTCGCAGGCGTGCACCGTGGGCGACATCCGCATGTCGTGATCGACGGGCACGTCGCGCCATCCCAGCACCACTTGGCCCTCGTCGCGCACGGCGCGCTCCAGTTCGCGTTCGCAGGCCAGGCGCGAGGCCGTTTCCTTGGGCAGGAACACCATGGCCACGCCGTACTCGTCGGGTGGCGGCAGGGTGACGCCCTGGCTGGCCATGTCCTCGCGATACAGCTGGTCGGGAATCTGCAGCAGGATGCCCGCGCCGTCGCCCATCAATTCGTCGGCGCCGACCGCGCCGCGGTGGTCGAGGTTTTCCAGGATCTTCAGCGCCTGCTGGATGATGGCGTGGCTCTTGCGCCCCTGGATGTGCGCCACGAAGCCCACGCCGCAGGCGTCGTGCTCGTGCATGGGGTGGTAGAGGCCCTGGGGGGCGGGCAGTCCGGGCGGACAGGAGGCGGGACGGGTCATGGCGGAGCTCGGCAGGCGGATGCGAAGGCCGCGCCGTGCGCGCGGCGGAGTTCGAAACCTTACGCCCTGCGGCGGCGTCCAACAATAGTCTTCTGGGATGTACCGTCCCTATTTTTGGATGGATATGATTCTAGTCGTGAAAAACAGGGACGGTACAAAGCCGATGAAAAATAAAACCTGGCTTGAGCCGTGCGACCCGAGCCAGGCGGGAAAACCCCTATGGAAGGGGTCAAAAAAATTATTCAGCCCTGGTCCAGCGTGGCGCCGCCGTCGACGCGCAGGTCGTGCAGGGTGATGTGGCTCGCGCGTGTCGACAGCAGGAACAGCACCGAATCGGCGATCTCGTCCGGGGTGGCGATTTTGCCCAGCGGGATGCCCAGGCGCCAGCGCCCCGGATCGCCGGCGATGACGGCTTCGCGCGAGCTGCCCAGCGCCCACATGGCACGCTGCATGGCGGTGTCCGTCGAGCCGGGCGAGACGATGTTGACGCGGATGCCATGCGGCGCCAGTTCCAGTGCCAGGCAGCGGCTGAACTGCGTGACGGCCGCCTTCGAGGCGGCATAGGCGGACATCCCGGCCCGCGGCGTGCCGGCGGCGTTCGAGCTGACGTTCACGATGGCGCCCGCGCCACGGTCCCGCATGCCGCGCGCGACGGCGCGGCAGACCTGGAACACGCCCGTGGTGTTGACTGCGAAGCAATGCGCCCACTGTTCGTCGCTCAGATCCACCGCGTCGCCCATCTCGAGCACGCCGGCCGCGCAGGCCAGGCCGTCCAAGGGGCCCAGCGCATCCTCGGCCTGGGCCACGGCGCGCGCGACCTGGCCGGCGTCGCGCACATCCAGCGGCGCGGTCCACAGGCGCCCCGCGTCTTGCGAGTGCGCGCCGGCCGATTCCTGCAGCGCCGCCAGGCCCGCCTCGTCGCGGTCGACCGCCGCGACGGCGGCGCCCTGAGCCAGCAGGCGCCGGGCCACGGCGGCGCCGATGCCGCTGGCCGCGCCCGTCACGAGGATACGGCGACCGCTGAATTCGAGTTCGGGGGAGGGGGAAAGCGTCATGATGTCAGCGCCTCGCAGATGTCGTCGGTGGTCAGGCTCATGCCGCAGCAGCGCGCCACGTGCGTCACGGCCATGTGGTGGTCGGCCAGGCTGAAGTCCGCGCAGGCATCGATGACGAGGAACGGCTGCACGTCCTGCATGAAAGCCTCCAGGGCCGTGCTCAGGCAGCCGATGTGCGCATACACGCCGGTGATGATGAGCTGGTCGCGGCCTTGCGCGCGCAGGCGCTCGCGCAGGTCCGAGCGTTGGAAGGCGCTGTAGCGCCATTTGGTGAGGACCACGTCGCCCGTGCGCGGGGCCAGCGCCGCGACGATGCCCGCCCCGGCCTGCTGGTCGGGGGCGGTCAGCCCCGGACCCCAGAAATCGTTCAGCAAGGCGCGGTCGGCGTCGGGCTGCACGGGCGGCTGCGCGGTGTAGAACACCGGGACGCCCTGCGCGTCGCAGCAGTCCCGCAGGCGGCCGATGGCGGCGACCAGCGCCGGGATGGGCGCGCGCGCGACATCGTACTTGCCCAGGAAATAGTTCTGCATGTCGTGGATCAGCAGCGCCGCGCGGCGGGCGTCGGGGCGCCATTGCACGCGGTTGCGCACCGGGGCGTCGGGCATCTCGTAGGACGCCAGGGAAGGAATGCTCATGGGGTGGAATCCAGGTCCAGCGCATCCAGGATGGTGCGCAGCTTGTTGCCGGTCTCGATGCGCTCCTGTTCCGGGACCGAGCCCGGGACGATGCCGGCGCCGGCGTACAGGGTCAGTTCGCGTCCCGCGGCGTGGGCGCAGCGGATGGCCACGGACCAGGCTCCGTCGCCTTGTGCATCGCACCAGCCCACGGCCCCCGCGAAATAGCCGCGCTCGAAGGGTTCGGTCTGGGCGATGGCCTGCCGCGCGGCCGCGGCGGGCAGGCCGCAGACGGCCGGGGTGGGGTGCAGGGCGAGGGCGAGATCCAGTGCGCCGATGGCCGGATCGGCCAGCTCGCCCGAGATCGGCGTGCCCAGGTGCCAGAGGCGGGCCGTGGCGGTCAGCGAGGGCCGCGCGGGAATGTCCAGCGTACGGCACAGGGGGCGCAGGACGGTTTCGATGGCTTCGATCACGATGGCGTGCTCGCGCAGGTCCTTCGGCGAATCCAGCAGCGCGCGCGCCCCGTGCGCATCGATGCCGGGGTCCGGATGGCGAGCGGCGGTGCCGGCCAGCGGATGGAGGGTGACCCGCCGGCCCTCGCGGCGCACCAGCAACTCGGGGCTGGCGCCCACGAAGCACTCGCCGCCATCCAGCGGCACGGCGTAGGTGTAGCCGGCCGGATTGTGCAGCCACAGACGCCCGAGGATGCGGCGCAGGTCGGCCGGCTGCTCGAGCGCGATCCGCAGGGTGCGCGCCAGCACCACCTTGCGCAGCGTCGGATCCAGGGCCATGCGCGCCAGGACGTCGCGCACGCCTTGCTCGTAGGCGGCGCCGGACGGATGCTCGGTGCAGCCCAGCACGCTCGTCGGGCCCGATGGGGGCAGCGCCCGCGGCGCGCTCATGCGGTGCAGCACGTCGGGCACCAGCAGCTGCGCGGGGCGGCCGGGATCGAAGGGCAGCAGGCCCAGCAGCACCGGCGCGGCCGGCCTGTCCGAGGCCTCGGACAGCAGCTCCGCCGCCCGGCGGGCGACCTCGCCCACGGGCGCGGCGCGCAGCCCGGCGCCGCGCCCGTGATAGACCTCGCGGGGCGTGGCGAACAGGCTGTCGCCGGCTTGGAAATCAGCCAGGGTGCTTGGCGCGACATCCAGGTGGGTCAGCATGTCCATGTCACTTCGCATGGGCCTCGATGCGGATCAGGCGGTCGCCGTTCGGATCGTTCTTGCCTTTGGTCTTGACCAGCAGCCAGGCGATGCCCTGCGGATCGATGATGATATGGTTCGGGGCCGAGCCGCTGGCGATTTGCGCCTGGATCACGCCCGCATCGTTCAGGACCGTGACCGTGCCGGCGCCCCGGTTGGCGACGTAGGCGAGGCGATGCAGGGGATCGAACGCCACGTTCAGGGCGCCGGCACCGGTCGGCACGCGTTGCAGCACGCGACCATCGCGCGCATCGAGCACGGTGACGTCCCCCGATTTCTGCGAGGCCACGTAGAGCCGTTGCGCCTGGCTGTCCACGGCGATGCCCGAGGCGCCCTGCGCGCCGGAGACGGCATAGCGGGCGATCTGGCGGCCGGTGGCGGTATCGATGGCAAAAACCTCCGCCGTGTTCAGGCTGACCGTGTACAGGCGCTGGCGGGCGGCGTCCAGGGCCAGGCTCATGGGCTTGGGCGCCTCACCGGCCCCGCTCAGGGTGATGCCGGGCAAGGGCTGCAGCGTGGCCGTGTCAAATACGTGGATGACGTTGCTGGCGGGCGAGGACACATAGGCGCGATCGTGGATCGCATCGATCGCCACGTCGCGCGCATGCGGCACGGCGTTGTCGGGAAACTGCTTGACCAGCGCCAGGTCCGATTGCCGATAGACGGCGACCGAACCGCTGCGGGTGTTGGTGGCCCATACCTGGCCGTGGGCGTCGTCGGCTGCGACCCCGTAGATGGCCTGGACCTGGCCGTCCTGGCGGCTGGCCTGCGGCGCCGGTGTGACGACGGCCTCGACGCGCAGCGAGGCGGGATCGATCTTTAGCAGCCGCGATTCGCGCACGGGCGGACGGCCCACCGCGCTGGCGACGTAGAGCCGCTGCAAGCGGGCGCTGTAGGCGCTTTGGTACACCCCGGGGACCAAGCCGATGCCATGCGCCTCGAAAGACCATGAGGGCGCGGCGGGCGCGACGGCGGCGGGCGCCGGCGGGACGGGGTCGGTGGCGGCGCAGCCGGCCGCCAGGCCGAGGACGGCTCCGGCGAGCAAAAGCCGGACGCTGCGGGCGAGGGGACGCCGGGTGGTGGTCAGGATCATGCGGGTTCCTTGTGCGAGGGAATCGTTGGGGTTGCGCGCCGTGCCGGGCTCCGCGCATCGTCGCGGTGCGCCCGGTCGGCCGCGGCCAGACAGGCGTCCAGGATCGGGGCGATGCGGCCGGTGGCCTCGGCCGCCGGCAGGGCCGCATGCGTGGCGGGCACGGCGTGGACCGCCAGTGCGCCGACGTGCGCGTGCCAGGACTGCGGGCTGAGGCCGGAGTCCACGTGGTCCAGGGCGGCCTGGAAATGCAGGGCCTCGCCGGCGTAGGGCGTGTGCCGATGGGCGCGGACGAGGCGGTTGGTGTGGGCCACCGTGTCGAAGACCGCATCCAGCCGTGCATCCGAGAGCTCGCCCAGGGGATGGCCCCCGGTGCGCAGGAAGTCGACCACACCCGCGCGGTTCAGGCGCTCGGGCGGCAGCGCCTGGGGATCGGCCCCGGCGATATGCAGCAAGGCCTTGTATAGGTCCTCGGGCGCCGGTTCGGGCCGATCGCGCCAGGCGTCGCAAGGATAGGCATCCAGCAGGGCGACCACGCCGATCGCCTGGCCGCGCGCCTGCAATTCGGCCGCCACGGCGTGTGCGAGTATGCCGCCCACCGACCAGCCGGCCAGATGGTAAGGCCCGGCGCTTTGCAGCGCCTGCACCCGGTCGGCATAGTCGCGCGCCATCTCCGCGAGGCTGGCCGGGGGCGCAGTGCCGTCCAGGGCCAGCGCCGCCGCCTGCAGGCCATGCACGGTGCGCGGCGTGGCCAGGGCCCGGGCCAAGGTCCCATAGCACCACGACAGGCCGCCGGCCGGATGGATGCAGAACAGGGCGGGCCGGCCCTCGGCCTCGCGCAGCGTCACCACCGGGCCGAAGCCCGCCTGCGGCGTGCCCGCCAGCTCGAGCGCCCGCGCCTCCAGGTGCGCGGCCAGCCGCGCCACCGTCGGATACTGAAAGACCGTGCCCAATGAAAGATCCCGTTCCCCGTCGCGCAGCCACAGCGCCAGCCGCGCCGCCAGCAGGGAATGTCCGCCCAGGGCGAAGAAATCGTCGTCGGCGCCTGGTGTCCCCGGCAAGTCGAGGATGGCGCGGAAGCCCTCGGCCACGCGGCGCTCGGCCGCGGTGTGCGGCGGCCGTCCGCCCCGGGGGCGGTCCTGGGCTGGTGCGGGCAGCGCGCGACGGTCGAGCTTGCCGTTGGCCGTGACCGGCAGGCTGGGCAGGGCCACCCAGGCCGTGGGCACCATGTAGTCTGGCAGGTGGGCCGCTGCGTGGGCGGCCAGGATGTCCGGATCGGCCTCGTATCCGGATTCTGCCACGACGTAGGCGGCGAGCAGGGCGTGTCCCGGCCGGTCCTCGCGCGCCAGCACGGCGACTTGCGCAACCTCCGGGCGGGCGGCCAGGATCGCCTCGATTTCGCCCAGCTCGATGCGCTGGCCGCGCAGTTTCACCTGATGGTCCAGGCGGCCCAGGTAGGCCACCGCGCCGTCCCTGCGGCGCGTGGCGAGGTCGCCCGTCGCGTACAGGCGGTCGCCGGCTTCCAGGCCCGGCGGGGCGGCGATGAAGCGCTCGGCGGTCAGATCGGGCCGGCCCAGGTAGCCGATGGCCAGTTGCCGTCCGCTGAGGTAGAGCTGCCCCGGGGTGCCGGGCGGCACCGGACGCAGTCGCTCATCGAGCACGTGCAGTCCGGTGTTCCAGACCGGCCAGCCGATGGGGACGGGCCGGCTGTCGTCCGCGGCGTCGGCGGCCCAATACGAGACGTCGACCGCGGCCTCGGTGGGGCCGTACAGATTGTGCAGCCCGGCCTGGATGGTTCGATGGAACCGATCGCGCAGCGCCGCCGGCAGGGCCTCGCCGCTGCAGAACACCAGCCGTGCCCGCAGGCCTTGCGCCGAGGGTTCCTCCAGGATGGCGGCGAGCATCGACGGCACGAAGTGCATCACGGTGATGCGGTGGCTGCGCACCAGGCGGCACAGCCAGGCCGGATCGCGATGCGCGTCGGGCGGCGCCACGACCAGCCGGGCGCCGCTGAGGAAGGGCAGGAACAGTTCCCAGACCGAGACGTCGAAGGTGGCCGGGGTCTTTTGCAGGATGCGGTCCGCCGGGCCGATGGCGTAGTGCGCGCGCATCCACTCGAGGCGGTTGACGATGGCGGCATGCGGGACGATGACGCCCTTGGGCGCGCCCGTCGAACCCGAGGTATAGATGACATAGGCCGGATCCTCCGGGCCGGCGGCCGGCCCCTGCGGCAGGCCCGGCGCCCCGGCGTCCTCGGCCGCGAGCTCGGCCAGCGACAGCGGCCGTGCCGCCAGGCCCTCGCATAACGCGGCCGGCCCCACCAGGGCGCAGGCCTGCGAGTCCTCCAGGATCCCGCGCAGGCGGGCCGGCGGCTGGCGTGGATCCAGCGGCAGGTACGCGGCGCCGCTGCGCAGGATGGCCAGCAGGCACAGGACCCGCCGGGCCGAGCGCGGCAGGGCCACCGCCACGCGGGCGCCCGGCCCAGCGCCGGCGGCGCGCAGCCGGCGGCCGGCGGCTGCGGTCCAGGCGTCGATGTCCGCATAGGTCCAGGTGCCCTCGGCGTCCTCCAGGCCCACGTGGTCCGGCCGCGCCCGCAATTGCGCCTGGATGCGCGACCAGAGCGTGCCCTCGGGCACGGGATGGGCCGTCCGGTTGGGCGCCAGCGCCCAGCGCTCGTGCTCCCGGGGCGTCAGGGTCGGTGCGTCGGCCAGCCGCGGCGCCCGCAGAGCGGCGCCCAGAAACACCGTCAGGCGCGCCAGATGGGCCCGCGCCTGGGCCGCGGTGTATAGATGCGGATTGGCTTCGACCTCGATGCGCAGGCCGGCGCCGTCCGGCGCGGCGCGAAAACTGAAGGTCAGGTCCTCCACCGGGCCGGTGCACAGCACGGCCTGCGAGGCGTCCAGCCCCGCCGCGGCATAGGGGGCGTCGAAGGGCAGGACATTGAGGATGGGGCCGTGCAGGCGCGGCAGGCCGCCGGGCAGCGCCAGGTCGCGGCGCAAGTGCTCGGCCCGGTAGCGGCTGTGGCGGCGCAGGCCGCGCAGGTCGCGCGCGGCGGCCATCAGCAGGTCGGCCATGGGGGAGGACTCGTCCAGCTCGCAGACCCATGGCACCACATTCATGATGGTGGCCACGGCGCGCGCGCTGCGGCTGCCCAGGCGGCCCATGGCCGGCACGCCCACCACGCAAGCCTCCGGGCCGAGGTGGCGCGCCACATAGGCCGCGCCCAGCGTCGTCAGGATATCCGGCCAGCTGACGTCGGCGGCGATTTCCAGTGCCCGCAGCGCATCCACCAGGTCGGCGGGCGCGGGATGTTCTTCGCGCAGGCACGTGTGGGCGCTCAGGGCGGTGCCCGCGGCCAGGCTGGCGGCGGGCATGCGTCCCGCGCATTGCGCCAGCCAGAATTCGCGTGCGCGGCTGCGCGCCTCGCCGCTGCGCCACGCCTGGTCCTCGGCCCAGACCGGGGCGAGCGGCGCCAGCGCAGGCTCCGCTGCCGCGCCGTCCGGCGTGCCGTACAGGCGCATCGCGCGTCCCTCGATCAGGGCCATGCCGTAGCCGTCCGCGGCGAGGTGATGGACGCGCTGGTACCACAAGGCCAGCGCGGGGCCGCACAGGAACAGGACCTGGCGCGCCAGCGGTTCGGCGACGGGGTCGACCGGCCGCGCCAGGTCGGCGCGTATCCAGGCCCAGGCGTGTTCCTCGGCCTGGGGATCCGCGCGCAGGTCGCGGACCTCCAGGCGCGGCGTTCGGGCGGGATCCAGGGCCTGGACGGGGCCGTCGGGCCGGTCCTCGAAACGCAGCGACAGGGCTTGCGCCTCGTCCAGGGCCTGGTTCACGGCCTGCACGAAGCGCGGCACGTCCAGCGCGCTGCGCAGTGTCGTGCAGTGCGCCGGATTGAAGATCGGGTTGGCGGGGTCCAGGCGCTGGGCGTACCACAGGCCTTCCTGGGCCTCGGTCAGCGGCGCCCAGGACAGCGCCCCCATGGCGGCCGCGCTTGCCGGGGCGGCCGCGGGTTCTGGAAGGGTCATGCCGCCTGGCCCGAGGCTCGTGCGGCGATGGACCACCAGTGCGCCAGGGTGGCCTCGGCCGCCAGGTCCGCAAAGTCCAGGTTGGCGCCGGCCTCGCGCCAGCCCGAGGCCAGTTTCATGATGCGCATGGAGTCCAGCCCGAGGTCCATGAGATTGTCATCGTCACGGATGTCCTGCGGGTCTTCGTGCAGCATGCGGGCGACGTCCGCGCGCATGCGCTCCAGGGTCAGCGGGCTCGTGTCGGACATGGTCAGTTTCCTTGTGCGTCTTGTTGCGCCAGCAGTTGGGCCCGCAGGTCGGCGCGCAGCGCCTTGCGGCTGATCTTGAGTGCGGCGGTCGAGGCGAAGCGCTCGACGAACACGATCTGGTCGGGCACCTTGAAGTCGGCCACGCCGCGCCCCCGGATCCATTGCTTCAGTTCGACCGGGCGCGGCTTGCCGTCCTTGGGAATGATGAAGGCGCAGCTGCGCTCGCCCAGGTATTCGTCGGGCACCGAGACCACCGCGGCGTCGAAGACCTGGGGGTGCGACAGCAAGTGATCCTCGATTTCCTCGGCCGAAATCTTCTCGCCGGCGCGGTTGATGTGGTCGCCCGCGCGGCCCTGGACCTCGAGGTAGCCTTCGGGGGTCATGCGCACCACGTCGCCGGTGCGGTAATAGCCGTCCTCGGTGAACGAGCGCGCGTTGGCGGACGGATTGTCATGGTAGGCGCGGATCGTGTAGGGGCCGCGCGTGAGCAGGTGCCCGGCTTGGCCCGGTTCGACCGGCCGGCCCTCGTCGTCCAGGATCAGGATCTCGTCGGCCGGGCTGATCGGCCGGCCCTGCGTGTGGATGATGATCTCGTCGGGGTCGTCCAGGCGCGTGTAGTTGACCAGCCCCTCGGCCATGCCGAACACCTGCTGCAGCGTCGCGCCCAGGACCGGACGCACGCGCCGCGCCACCTCGGCCGAGAGCTTGGCCCCGCCCACCTGGATGGTCCGCAGGCTGCCCAGGTCCTGGCGCGCCTTGGGCGCCAGGTCGAGCCACTGCAGCAGCAGCGGGGGCACCAGGCTGGTGACGGTCACGCTTTCGCGCTCGATCAGCGCAAAGGCCGTCTCCGGGTCGGGCGCGGGGCTGAGCACGACCCGGCCGCCGGCGTACAGCGTCCCCAGGAATCCGGGCGAGCTCATGGGGAAATTGTGTGCGATCGGCAGCGCGCCGAGGAACACCGAGTCCGGGCCCAGGCCGCAGATCCGCGCCGATTCGCGCAGCGTGTAGATATAGTCGTCGTGCGTGCGCGGGATCAGCTTGGACAGGCCCGTGCTGCCGCCCGAAATCTGCAGGAAGGCGACGTCGGAGCCTTGCGAGACGGTGGCCGGCAATGCGGCGCCGTCGGTTGCGTACAGGGTGTCCAGCGCGGCGAATTCCTCGGCCTCGCCGGATATCCAGACGTGCTCGACCCATGGGCAACGTCCGCGCAGCTCGCGCGCCAGCGTGCGGTAGTCGAAGCCCGCGTGCGTGGCGGCGCCCACGTAGGCGCGCGCGCCCGAGCCCTTGGCGAAATGCTCGATTTCCGTGATGCGGTGTGCGGGCAGGGCATACACCGGGATCAGCCCGGCACGAAACAGCCCCATGACCACGCCGATGAAGTCCGGGATGTTCGGCAGGTGCACCAGGACGCGGTCGCCGCGTTGCAGGCCGGCTTGCAGAAAGCCGGCCGCCAGGGCGGATGCCCGGCGGTCCAGCTCGGCATAGCTCCAGCGCTGGTCGCCGCCGACGACCGCGATCCGGTCCGGATGCGCGGTGGCGCGCTCGCGCAGCCAGGCGCCGAAGGTCTCGTTGCGCCAGTAGCCGGCGGCGCGGTAGCGCTCGGCGAACTCGGCGGGCCAGACCTGTTGCGGAAGAGGGTTTGAATTGATTGTGCTCATGATAATGAGAATGATTATAATCCAAGAGTATAGGAAATTTCCCTGATATCGGTCCAGCCGGGACCGGGTTCAGCTTCCGTTCAGGCCCGTATTCCGGGGCTCTCCGGGATCGATCGGATCGAGCGCCAGCGCGATGGCGCGTCGGGCGGAGGCGGACAAGGCGTCGCCGTGGCCCACGTCCTCCAGCAGTTCCAGCCGGCAATCCAGCATGGGGATGCCCGCCAGGCGGGCAGCCAGCGCACGCAAGGCCGGCAGGGTCGGCACGCCGCCGCGGCGGGCGTGCGGCGCGGCGGGATCGCGGGGCTGTGTGTGCCAGCGTTCCAGCGTGCCCGCCATCAGCGTCAGGCGCAGCGGACGCGGTGGGGGCGCGTCCCGCAGGCCGTCGAGCACGTCCGCGGCCAGGCCGTCGCGCCACCACAGCGAGGGGCTGGCGCAGATCGTATGGTTGAAGGCTCCTGGCCGTGTCGCCAGGGCGTACAGGGCGCACAGGCCGCCGTAGGAATGACCGTACAAGGCCAGGCGGCGGCCGTCGATCGCAGCCTGCGTGCGCGCCCAGTCCATCATCGGGCCCAGCAAGGCGTCCAGGAAGGCATCGGCGCCGCCGCATTGCCAGCGGGGCACGCGCGGGTCGGGCCAGAGACCGCCGTTCGGGGCCGGCGGCGTGTAGTCCAGGGCGCGGCGCGCAAGCGCCTGCGCCTCGTCCGCATCATGGCCGGGGATCAGTACGGCGCAGTGCGCCAGGGCGCCGGGCGCCGGGCGCGGCGGCCAGACCCAATCGCCGTCCAGCAGCACCAGCAAGGGCCAGCCGGCCGGCGGCGCCATGCCGGCCGGGACGTGCAGGCGCAGGCGCCGCGCCGGCTGCGCGCCGACGGGATACGCGGGCAGCTCGGTTTCCCGGATGGTCATGGCGCCGGGCGCAGGCCGGCCGTGGTGTCGCGCTCCACGGTATCAGGGCTCGAGATTCACCAGATAGGTGCCCTCGAGCGGCACGGCAAGGAAGCGGGTGTTGATCGCCTCCAGCGTCGCGGCCGGGTCGATGTCGGCGAAACGCTCAGGATGGATCCAGTGCGCCAGCGCCTCGATGAACACCACGTGCAGCGGCGAGTCGTTGAAGGCATGCCAGATCCCATGGCTGTTGCCCGAGCGCACCGCGGGCAGGGCGTCGAGGTGATTGCCCTCGATCACGCGCCACAGGCTGGCGCGCGCATCGGCCGGGTCCACGCCGGCCCCGATGGCCAGGCCCTTGGCGGCGTCCGAGCCGGTGCCCGTCGCCACATAGACCTGCGGCGCGCGCGAATTGATGTATTCGAAATTCAGCTTGCCGGTCGCGGTCTTCAGCACGTCGGCGCCGATGTTGTGGCCCCCCGCGTAGCGGACCATTTCATTGAAGGTTCCCACTCCCGGCGAGTTGCAGCAGTCGGTGATGCCCGCGTGGGCGTGGACGAAGACCGGTGGGCGGTCCGCGTCGGCCAGGCCCTCCAGCCGTTTTGCGATGGCCGCCAGGTGCGCCTCGTAAAAGCGGATGAACGCCTCCGCCCGGTCCGCGTGGCCGATGGCCGCGCCCAGCGCCCGCAGGCTGGGGACGGTGTTCTCCATGGGCCGGATGAAGAAATCGATCACGATCACCGGGACGCCGGCTGCTTCCAGCCGGCCGATCAGTGGGGATTCGCTGGCCGGTTGGCCCGGCGCCAGGCCGGCGAACGATGCGGTCATGACCACCAGGTCGGGGCGCAGCCCCAGCGTGCCTTCTACCGAAAACGTGTCCGGCCGGTGGCGTCCCACGACCGGGACCCCGGCCAGACTGGGAAAGCGCTGGAGCGCGACCTGGTAGTCCGGCGCGAAAGAGGTCTTGAACTCGTCGGACCAGCCCGCCAGGATCGCCGCCGGATCCGGCGTCAGCAGCGACAGCACCTGGAAATGCCGTGCCTGGGCGAGGACCACCCGCTGTGCGGGCCCCGGCAGCGTGACCTGCCGTCCGAGGATGTCGGTGACCTGGATGGGTGCCGCCAGGGCCGGCCGCGGGGCCAGCGCCGCCAGGCCGGCCAGCAGCGCGGACAGCATTAGCGCCGTGAATGCGGCGCGCAGGCGCGCCGCGCCCGGTCTGGTCCGCGGGGAGGATCCGATGGCTGCGGCGGGGCGGGCGGTCGAGGGATAGAGTCGCATGGGCTGTGCCGGGTGGTCGATGGAGGGTTCGGGGAGGGGCGGCTCAGGACGCGGGCGCGCACAGCCCGTCGATGAGGATGTGCGCCAGTCCGCGCGAGCAGGTCTCGACCCGGGCCGAGACCTCGTAGACTTGGGCCAGCGACTCGGCGGTGATGACCTCGTCCGGCCGGCCGTGGCCCGCGAGCTCGCCCGCGCGGATCAGCAGGGCCTCGTCGCTGCGCTGCAGGGCGATGTTCAGGTCGTGCAGCACGATCAGCGTGGTCAGGCCGTGGTCTCGCGTTTCCTGGGTCAGCAGATCCATCACGTGGCATTGGTAGTTCAGGTCCAGGGCCGAGAGCGGTTCGTCGAGCAGCAGCAGCCGCGGCTTGCGGATCAGGGCCTGCGCCAGGCCCACCAACTGCTTCTGCCCGCCCGAGAGCTGGTCCAGGTAATGCATGGCCAGGTGCTCGATGCCGAGGCGACCGAGGACCTCCAGGATGCGCTGCGGGTCGACGGCCTGGGCCTGTGGGTCCAGGTCCGAGGCGCGCGCGGCCACCATGACGGATTCGAACACCCGCAGGTGGACGGCCGCCGGCAGGGACTGCGGCAGGTAGACCACGTGCTGCGCCCGGCGCTCGAAGGTGAGGCGCGTCAGGTCCTGCCCGTCCAGCATGACCTGGCCGTGCGAGGCCTTCAGCAGACCGGCCATGGCCTTGAGCAGCGTCGATTTGCCGCTGCCGTTGGGGCCCAGCAGCGACACCACCCGGCCGGGCATCAGCGGGCCGGCCGACAACTGGTGGATGATGGGGCGGCGGCCGTAGGCCACCGACAGGTCCTGGATCTGCAGCATGGCCCTACCTCATCTGCCGGCGCAGCACCACCGCCAGGAAGAACGGCACGCCCACCAGCGAGGTCACGATGCCGACCGGGATGATGATGCCGGGCACGATGTTTTTCGAGGCGATCGAGGCCAGCGACAGGATGGTGCCGCCCACCAGGGCGCTGCCCGGCAGGTAGAAGCGATGGTCCTCGCCGAACAGGCGGCGGGCGATGTGCGGCGCGATCAGGCCGATGAAGCCGATCGTGCCGACGAAGGACACCGCCAGCGCCGCCAGCAGGCTGATGCGCACCAGGGCCGTCAGGCGCAGGCGCGGCACGTCGATGCCGAAACTGGCGGCCCGGTCCTCGCCCAGGCGCAGCGCCGTGAGCTTCCAGGTGTCGCGCAGCGACAGCGGCAGCAGGATGGCGAAGGCCAGCAGCATGATGCCGACTTTGGGCCAGGACGAGCGCGCCAGGCTGCCCATGGTCCAGAACACCAGGCCCTGCAGGGCCTCGGCGCTGGCGACGAACTGCACCAGGGACACGGCCGCGTTGAACGAGAACACCAGCGCGATGCCGAACAGCACCAGTCCCGCCGTGCTCATCGAGCCCCAGCGCGCCACCGCGTCCAGCAGCAGGGCGGACACCAGGGCGAAGACAAAGGCGTTGGCGGCGATCGACCAGGATTGCGGCACGCCCGGCAGCGACAGCCCCAGGACGATGGCCAGCGAGGCGCCGAAGGCGGCCGCCGAGGAAATCCCCAGCGTGAAGGGGCTGGCCAGCGGATTGTTCAGGATGGTCTGCATCTCGGCGCCGGCCAGGCCCAGGGCCAGCCCGACGGCGACGGCCATCAGCGCATACGGCAGGCGGATGTCCCAGACGATCACGCGCGTGGTCGGGTCGGCCTGCGCCGGATGGAACAGCGCGTGACTGAGTTCGGCCCAGCCCAGGCCTGCGGGGCCCAGCATGAAATCCGCCAGGATGGACAGCAGGATCACGGCCATCAGCGCCCCCACCAGCAGCCAGCGGCGGCGCAGCATGTGCCGATAGTGGACCAGGGCGGGGGCAGCGGGCGTCAGGGAGGATTCCATGCCTAGGGAAGGACCGGGCCGCGTGCGGGCGCGCGCTTGAAACCCGAAAAGAATGAGAACCGTTTACAGCACGGAAAGTATAGTGGATCATGAGGTGCTTCGTCCCGGCCCCCGTCCATGATCACCTCGAGTCCCTCCTTCGCCCTGGCCCTGGCCGATGGCCGCGCCTGCGCCGTGCGGATCGTCGTGCCGCCCGGGCCCGCGCCGGCGGCCGGCTGGCCGGTGGCCTATGTATTGGATGCGCATCAGTTCGACCTCATGCGCGCCGACCCCTCCGGCCTGCCGGGGCTGCTGGTGGGCCTCGCCCCGGGCGAACCCGCGGACCGGGTGTGGGACTACACGCCCCGGCGGCACGACCGCCCCTCGCCGCCGCCCGGCAATGCGGGCCACGCCGGCCGCTGGCTGCGCACCCTGGATCGCGTGAGCGCGCGCGTGGCCGCCGACCACCCCCTCGACGGCCGGCGCCGGGTCTTTTGCGGCCACTCCCTGGGCGCCCTGTTCGGGCTGTACGTCCTGACGCATCGGCCCGGCGCCTTTGACGGCTACGTGCTCTCCAGCCCCTCGGTATGGTGGGGAAATCGCCATGCCTTGCGTCTGCTGCGCCGGCGGCGGGCCTGGCTGTGCGTGCGCGGCCTGCCGGCACTGGGCATCCAGCTGACGGTGGGCGAGCACGAGCAGGGGCTGGGCCCGGACGACGCGGATGCGGACCCCGATGAGCAGGCGCGGCGCCTGGCCATGCGGCAGGCGCGCGGCATGGTGGACGGCATGCACGCGCTGGCGGCGGAATTCGCGCGCTGCCCCGGCCTGCGCCTGCGCAGCGCCGTCCTGCCGGGCCGCAGCCACCGGACGGCGCCGCGCGACGCCCTGATGCCGGGCTGGCACTGGCTGCTGCAGGGCCTGCGCGACTGACGGCGGACGCGTCCTCAGTTCGTGTAGGCCGCCGTGTCGGAACCCACATCCTCCAGGGGATACAGCGGCCGCGCCCGCTGCTTGAAGGGGAACAGCCGCCAGTCGGCGCTGGTGGCCCCGGGGCTGTCGCACTCGACCAGTCCGGCCGAGATCGGCACGAACACCGGCCGGCAGTACATGCGCGACTTCAGCAGCAGGAACCGCGCCTGGCGCGGATCCTGGCCCAGGCTCTCGAAGACGCCGAGGTCCCAGGGCTCGTGTGTGCGTTCGGTCAGCACCAGGCGCGCCGCGCCGACGTCCAGCGCGGCGCTGCGTCCCATGCAGACGCGCTGGCCGGTGTAGGTGGGGCCGGTGATGGTGTACCAGCCGTCGCTCACCGCCAGCACGGTGCCCTGCAAGGTCACGGGCTGCGCGTCGCGTCCCAGGTGGGCCAGGGATTGTTTGTTGCCCACAGGCAGCGAGACAGCCGCGCCCACGCCGGCCGCATGCAGTTCGGCGACCGCCCCCGGGTCGCAGTACAGCCCCGCCAGGATGCCGTCCAGCCCCCGCTCCAGCGCGGCCGACAGCACGTCCATGGTGTCGCAGGTGCCGCCCGACATGCAGTTGTCGCCGTGGTCCAGCAGCAGCACCGGGCGGTCCGCGGTGCGCGCCATGGCCTGGGCGCGCGCCAGGGATCGCTCCAGCGGCTCGCGCTCGTAGCGGAACCCCTCGCGCGCGTCCCAGATCCTTTCGGCCAGATCCTGCGCCGCGCGCTGCGCCGCCTCGCGATCGCCGTCCGCCACGGCCACCACGCTCAGGCAGGGGTGGGGGATGTCCGCCAGGCCGAATCCGGCCAGCACCGAGACGGCCAGCAGGCCGCCGGCCTCGGCGGCGCGCGCGGCCTCGACCGCGTCGCGCATGGCGGGCGAGTCCGTCGCGCTGCACAGCGTGTGGCTGAGCAGCGGCAGCCGCCGCCAAGCCAGGACCGGGCGCTTGCGCCCGGCCAGCATGTCGAACAGCAGCCGCCCGGCGTGCTCGCCGGTTTCGTACATGTCGATGTGCGGATAGGTCTTGAAGCTGACGATCACGTCGGCGTTGTCGATCATCTTTTGCGTGACGTTGCCGTGCAGGTCCAGCGCCACCGCGATGGGCACGCCGGGCAGGCAGGCGCGCAGGCGTTCCAGCAGGTCGCCCTCGCCGTCCGGGGTGGTCTCGGCCACCATGGCGCCGTGCAGGTCCAGCAGCAGGGCGCCGCAGCCGGGCGCGGCGGCGACGATGTGGTCGCAGATGTGCTGGTAGGCGCCCCCGTCCACCGGGCCGCTGGGATAGGCCGAGGCATCGATGGGGGTGACCATCTCGGCGCCGTGCCGCCGCGCCAGGTCGATGAAGGCCGCCATCGCGGTGCGTTTGCCCAGGTTCGCTGCCAGAGCCTCGGCGCCGTAGACCGGCCCTTGCGGGCCGAAGGCGGACAGGGGCGTGGGCACGGGCGAGAACGTATTGGTCTCGTGATTCATGCGGGCAATCAGGACTTTCATGCGGCGTCCCCCTCGATGGCGCCCACGCCGGCCACGCGCAGCATGGCCTGCAGCAGCACATTGCAGCCGGCCTCCAGGTGGTCGGGCCGGGCGTCCTCGACCTCGTTGTGGCTGATGCCGTCCTTGCACGGCACGAAGATCATGGCGGTGGGCGCCACGCGCGCCAGGTACACGGCATCGTGCCCCGCGCCGCTGACGACCGGCATGACGCTGTAGGACAGGCGTCCGGCGAATTCGTCCACCAGGCCGACCAGTTCGGGATCGAAGGCCTGCGGCGGAAAATACACGACCGGCTCCAGCGACACGCTCAGCCCGCCGCCGTCCTCCAGTGCGCTGCAGGCCTGCGCCAGCGCCCGGTCCATGGCGTCCAGGACCGGGTCATCGGCGGCGCGCAGGTCCACCGTCAGGCGCACGCGGCCGGGGATGACATTGCGCGAATTGGGAAAATTATCGATCCAGCCGACGGTGCCGCGGCCGTGCGGCGCATGCCGCAGGGCGATGGCGTTGACCGACTCGATGAGACGTGCGGCCGCCAGCAGGGCGTCCCGGCGCATCTCCATGGGCGTGGGCCCGGCGTGGGCTTCCTGGCCCTGGATCGTCACGTCGTACCAGCGCTGGCCCAGCGCGCCTTGCACGGCGCCGATCACCGTATCGTGGGCTTCCAGGACCGGGCCTTGTTCGATGTGCGCCTCGAAATAGGCGCGCACCCGCACGGGGTCGTCGGGTTGATGGCCGGCATAGCCGATGCGCGCCAGGGCCTCGGCCACCGAGACGCCCTCGCGGTCGCGCTGCGCCAGGGCATGCTCGAGCGTGAAGGCGCCCGCAAAGACGCCGGAGCCCATCATGACGGGCACGAAGCGCGAGCCTTCCTCATTGGTCCAGGCCACGACCTCGACCGGCGCCTCGGTACGGATGCCGTGGTCGCGCAGCGTGCGCAGGACCTCGATGCCCGCCAGCACGCCGTAGTTGCCGTCGAACTTGCCGCCGGTCGGCTGGGTGTCGATGTGGCTGCCCGCCATGACGGCCGGCAGGTCGTCGCGGGTGCCGGCGCGGCGCATGAACAGATTGCCGATGGCGTCGACGCGGACCTCGCAGCCCAGCTCCAGCGCCCATTCGCGGACCAGGTCGCGGCCCTGGCCGTCCAGGTCCGTCAGGGCCAGGCGGCAGACCCCGCCCTTGTCGGTCGCGCCGATGCGGGCCAGGCGCATCAGTGAATCCCACAGGCGTCCGCCGTCGATGCGCAGTCCCGAGACATCCAGTCCCGAATGTCCATTCGCTATTGCAGTCATACGTTTACTCCCAGGTAGCGGTCCTTGACCGCATGGTCGGCCCGGAATTCCTCGTTCGAGCCCGAATAGACAATCTGGCCTTGCTCGAGGATGAAGTGGCGGTCGGCGAGCTGGGTGCAGACCTCGAGGTTCTGCTCGACCAGCAGGATCGAGACGCCTGCCTGCCGGATCTGCCCGATTTGCGCCACGATCTCCTCGACGATGACCGGCGCCAGGCCTTCGACCGGCTCGTCGAGCATCAGCAGGCGCGGGTGGTTCATCAGCGCGCGTCCGATCGCCAGCATCTGCTGTTCGCCGCCCGAGAGCTGGCCGCCGCCGTTGCCGCGGCGTTCCTTCAGGCGCGGAAAGATGCGGTAGACGTCCTCCAGTTGCCAGGGCGAATCGCGCCGCAGGCCGAGGTTGAGGTTCTCTTCGACGCTCAGCAGCTTGAAGATCCCGCGGTTCTCGGGCACCAGGCAGATCCCCCGTCCCGCCACGCGGTGCGCCGGCAGGCCGGCGATGTCCTCGCCGCGGAAGGTGATGGCGCCCGGGCGCGGTGCGATCAGGCCGGCGATGGTCTTGAGCGTGGTCGACTTGCCGGCGCCGTTGCGGCCCAGCAGGGTGACCACGCCGCCCTCAGGGACCTCCAGCGAGACGCCCTGCAGGATGTGGCTCTTGCCGTAGTAGCTGTGGATTTCCTTGACGGACAGGCTCATGCCGCGCCTCCGGTGATCATGTTGCCCAGGTAGGCGGTGCGCACTCGCGCGTCATTGCGGATGTCCTCGGGCTTGCCCTCGACCAGCACCCGGCCCTGCTGCATGACCGTGATCGTGTCCGAGATGTCCATGACGATGCCCATGTTGTGTTCGATCAGCACGACCGTGTGGTCGCCGCGCAGGCCATGGATCAGGGCCTTCATGCCGCCGATGTCGTCGACGCCCATGCCCGAGGTCGGCTCGTCCAGGAAGATCGCCTTGGGCCGCGCGGCCAGCGCCATCCCGACCTCGAGGCGGCGCTGCTGGCCGTGCGACAGCGTGCCTGCCGGCAGGCCGCCCACGCGGGTGAGGCCCATGCGCTCCAGGATCTCGTCGACGAGCTCGCGGCGCGCGCGCGGGCCCGTGGGCGGCAGCCAGCCGTCTGCCGCCGCCAGCCGGTGCACGCCCTGCACCGCCAGCCGCAGGTTCTCGCGCACGTCCAGCGAGGGAAACAGGCTGGTGACCTGGAACGAGCGCGCGATCCCATGGCGCACGCGCTGGTGGTCGGCCAGCGCCGTGACGTCCACGCCGTCGAACTCGATGGTGCCGGCGGTCGCCGGCAGGGTGCCCGTCAGGGTATGGAACAGCGTGGTCTTGCCGGCGCCGTTGGGGCCGATGACCGAATGGATGGTGTTGGGCGCAACCGAGAGGTTCACGTCCTGCACGGCGGTGAACTTGCCGAAGCGCTTGACGATGCCCTGGGCGCGCAGGATCGGACGGACTGGCGTGGCGGTCATGGGCGCTGCTCCGGTTGGGTGGCGTCGGGCGCTGCGCCGCGGCGGCCGCGCAGCAGGCGCCAGAGGCTTTCCAGCACGCCCCACAGGCCGCGCTGCATGTACAGGCTGACCAGCATGAGCAGCACACCCAGCAGCAACAGCCAGCGCGGCCAGATGAACGAGAGCCAGTCCGCCGACAGCACATAGAATCCCGCGCCCAGCAGCGAGGCGAACAGATTGGAGGTGCCGCCGATGATGGTCATGACCAGGATCATTTCGCTGCTGTGGTATTCGATGCTGGACAGCGGCGCGATGCCGGCCATCATCGCCAGCAGTCCGCCGGCCAGCGCCGTGACGCCGCCGGACAAGGCAAAGACGGCGAGCTTCAGCCCGTGCACGTCATAGCCCACGGCGGCCGCGCGCGCCTCGTTGTCGCGGATGGCCAGCAGGGTGCGGCCGAACACCGAGGTCGTGACCCGCTGCAGCAGCCAGAACGCCACCAGGAAACACAGCGCCACGAAGCGGTAGAACTGCCAGGGCGATTCCAGCGACAGCAATTCCACCCCCAGGATCGACAGCGGCGGGCGCGGCACGCCCAGCAGGCCATTGTCGCCGCCGGTCAAGTCGGTCATGGTGTAGGCCAGAAAGTAGAACATCTGCGCCATCGCCAGCGTCAGCAGGGCGAAATACACGTTGCGCTGCCGGATGGCGAGCCAGCCCACCAAGACCGCGCTGACCACCCCGGCCAGGACCGTCAGCGGCAGCGCCGCGGCCAGCGGCAGGTCCAGGCGCACCAGCAGATTGCCCAGCGTGTAGCTGCCCACGCCGAAGAAGATCCCCTGGCCGAACGAGAGCAGGCCGGTAAAGCCCAGCAGCAGGTTGCAGCCCAGCACGGCCAGCGCATAGATCAGCACTTCCGAGGCCAGCGACCCCGAGTCGATGAGCAGGGGCATGGCCAGCACGACGGCCAGGGCCATCAGCCATTGGTGATTGTCCTTGATCGCCTGCATCATCCTCTCCCGAGCAGTCCGTGCGGACGCAGCAGCAGCACCGCGCCCATGGCCACGTAGATCATGAGTTGCGCGCCTTGCGGCCAGAGCGTGCTCATCAGGCTTTGCACGATGCCGATCAGCAGGCCGCCCACCAGGGCGCCCGAGAACCGGCCCATGCCGCCCACCACCACGACGACGAAGGCAATGCCCAGGGCCTCCAGGCCCATGAACGGCTCGGCCCCGCGGATCGGTGCGGCCAGTACGCCGGCCAGCGCGGCGGTGGCCACGCCCAACCCGAAGGTCAGGCTGAAGATCTGCGTCACGTTGAGGCCGAGCAGCGAGACCATCTCGGTGGATTCGCTGCCGGCGCGCACCGCGCTGCCCAGCCGGGTGCCCTCCAGCAGCCACCACAGTCCGGCGGCGATCACCGCGGTGAACAGGATCACGAACAGCCGGTACTTGGGATAGATGAAGGCGCCCCACATGACCACGCCCTTCAGGACGTCGGGCGGGGCCACGTTCTCGCCGATCGGGCCCCAGACCATGATCACGCCTTCCTGGATGATCAGGGCCAGGCCGACGGTCAGCAGGATGTGGAATTCATGCGCCTTGTCGTAGACGTGGCGCAGCACGGCGCGCTCCAGGGCCCAGCCCACGAAGCCCACCGCCAGCGGCACGATGGCCAGCGCCAGCCAGAAGTCCAGGCCCCATTCGACGGCCTGGTAGCAGAAATAGGCGCCCAGCAGGTAGAACGCGCCGTGGGCGAAGTTGACGAATCGCAGCAGGCCAAAAATGATCGACATCCCCACCGCCAGCAGGAAGTAGAGCATGCCGATGCCGATGCCGTTGACGACTTGCAGCAGATAGACGTTCATGAGGACCTTTGTCCGACGGGACGCAAGAGGCGGGCGGGGCGCGGTCGGGCCCCCGCCGGCCGGTTGAGGCCGCCGCGCGGATGCAGGCGCCCGCGCGCGGCGATGTCGAACTAGAGCTTGCAGCCCGCCTGTTCGGGCGACAGGAAGGACTGGCCGCTGCTGATGATGTCGGCGTAGTCGTCCTTGTCCTTCATGGCGGATTTGGCCTTGGCCTTGAGCAGGTAGTAGTTCTTGAGCACCTGGTGGTCCGCGGCGCGGATGGTCTCGGACCCGGTCAGGCCCTCGTACTGCATGCCTTCCATGGCCTTGATGACCTGCGCGGGATCCGCGCTGCCCGCCTTGGCGATGGCGTCCAGCATGATGCGGGTGCAGGTGTACGAGCCCGCCAGGCTGTAGTTGGGGTTGTAGCCGAGCTTGTCGCCGCACAGCTTGACCAGGGCGGCGTTCGCCGGGCTGTCGATGCCGTGCCAGTACTGTGCGCCGAAATAGACGCCCTCGCAGGTATCGGCGCCCAGGCCCTCGAATTGCTCCAGGCCCGAGGCCCAGGCCACCAGGATGACCATGTTCTGCTTCATGCCGAAGCTGACCGCCTGGCGCAGCGTATCGGAGGATTGCGAGCCGAAATTCAGCAGCAGCAGCACGTCGGGCTTGGCCGCCATGGCATTGGTCAGGTAGCCGCTGAATTCTTTTTCGGTCAGGGAATGGTAGCTGTTGCCGACGTGCTCGAGCCCTTTTTCCTTGAAGATCGCCTTGGCCGCGTCCAGCAGGCCGTCGCCGAACACGTATTGCGGCGTGATGGTGTACCACCGCTTGGCGTCGGGGTGCAGGTCGATCAGCGGGCGCACCGTCTGGTTGATGGCGCCGAAGGTGGGCACGGACCAGCGGAACGTGGCGTGGTTGCAGTCCTTGCCGGTGATTTCGTCGGCGCCGGCCGTGGTGATGAACACGCCGCCCAGGCGTTCGATTTCCTTGCCCATGGCCAGGGACTCGGACGACAGGATGCCGCCCGCGAAGAACCGGGCGTTGCGCTGCTGCACCGCCTCCTGCACCTTGCGCACCGCGGTGGCGGGCTTGCCCTCGGTGTCCAGGGCGGTATAGGCGAGCGGTTTGTCCAGGACCTTGCCGTATTCCTCCAGCGCCAGCTTCATGCCGATGTCGGCGAACTTGCCGTTGGCGGCGAACGCGCCGGAAATCGGGACCGGACAGCCGAACTGGATGGCGTCGGTCTGGGCCATGGCGGAGCGCGCCGAAAGCAGGGATCCGGGGAGGGTGCTCAGCGCTGTCAATTTGAGTAGGTCGCGGCGATTCACGTGATGTCTCCTGGCCGCCGGAGGCGGCATGACGATGGATGGGGGCCTTGTCAGCGGTGTTCCGGTCTGTGCCGGTGGCCCTTGAGAGATCATCCTATTTATCATGATAAATAGGATTGTGGGTATAATGAATTTTCGGGATTTTCGTGTCAAGCGAATTCATCTCAGGTGAAACCCGAAGACACCGTTCGCCGCCTGCGCACGGGACGGAAAAGGCCTTGGATGAGATCGAGGAGCAAGGAATTGTTGAACGTCACACGAGGCAAACAGCGGGCCGTGACGCGCAGCGTGGCGCAACCCAAGCGCAGCGATCTGGTCGCGGAGGAAATCAAGCGCCTCATGACGGCGAAAAACCTGCTGCCCGGCGATCGCCTGCCGCGCGAAACCGAGCTGCAGGAAATGTTCAACGTCAGCAAGAGCACCGTGCGCGAGGCCTTGAAATCCCTGGAGGTCCAGGGCCTGATCCGCGTGACCACCGGCCCCAGCGGCGGCGGCATGGCGGTCGAGGTGCCGCTGGACCGGGCGTTCCAGCTCATGCAGAACTATCTGTTCTTCAAGGAAGTCTCGATCGACGACATCTATCAGGCGCGCAAGCTGCTCGAGCCCGAGCTCGCCGCCAGCGCTGTGCCGCACCTGACCGACGCGCAATTCGAGGCGCTGGAGCGCAACATCAAGGAATGCGATCCCCTGCGCGACCCCGAGGCCGACCAGTTCTCGCAGCGCCAGGAGGACATGACCTTTCATGACATCCTGGCCGCCGCCAGCCCCAATCCCTTCCTGCGCTTCATGTGCGAGATGATCAACCAGATGCTGCGCCAGCTGACGGTCTACGACAACCAGATGCCGATGCGCGAACAACAGCATTTCGGCGCCAGCAACGTCGAATATCACCGGCGGCTGCTGGCCGCCGCCCGCGCGCGCGATGCCGATACCGTGCGCACCCTCATGCACGAGCACATGCAGGACGCCCAGGCGTCGGTGCGGCGCCTGCACGGCCGGCTGCACGGGCGCCTGATCCTAGACTCGGAAATGTCGCGCCGCGCCATCGCCTCGCGGGCCCGCCGGCTGGCGCGCAAGGCTGAGCGCGACTGAGACCGCCGCGGCGGCGCCCCGCCGCCATGGCCCGCCGCATCAGTGATGCTGCTATAGTGTCGTAATAAGCACTTATTCTCATTTGCATTCTCATGATCGGTCACCCGATGCAGGGCGGCCGTGCGCCGGCATTCCATGGAACCCACAGAACCAGGGCAAGGCGGCCTGGTCGCCAGCCTGACCCATCACTACGACGATCTGGTCGGCTATGTCGGCCGCCAATTCGGCGATTCGGATTTCGCCCGGGATGTGGTTCACGAGGTGTGCGCCGACCTCCTGGCGAGGCCCGAGCCCGCCGGGGTGCGCCAGCCGCTGGCGTTCCTGCGCCGCATGCTGCGCAACCGGGCGATCGATCGACGGCGCGGCGATGCCGCACGCACCCGCCTGGCCGATGCGCTGGCCTGCCATGCGCCTGCCGTCTGCGTCGAGGACGGGGCCGCCCGCCTGTCGGGGCTGCAATCGGTGGAGGACCTGGCCGGGGTGATCCTGGCGCTGCCCGACCGGGCGCGCCAGGTTTTCATCCTGCATCGCCTGTATGCCATGCCGCAGGCGGCCATTGCACAAGAGCTGTCGCTTTCCGCGAACGCCGTCGCCAAGCACTACGCCGAGGCCATACGGCGTATTTGCGAGCAGTGGGCGCCCGCCCGCGCACTGATGCGGGCGCGCCGCTCGGCCCCTCCCCGGGCCTCGGGCGTCAGCGCGTGGGAGACCTGATGGCCGGCATGCCCGACGACCCGCCCATCGGCCCCCGTCCGGTGACTCCGGCGCGCGCCCATGCGGATCCGTCGGTGCCGTTCGAGGACGCCTTGCGGGCCTGCCTGCCGTCGAGCGAGGACGTGCTGCGCGAGGCGCGGGCGCAATCCGCCCAACGGCGACTGCGGCGCCGCCAGGCGGGCAGCGCGGCCTGCATCGCGGTGCTGTGCGCCGGGCTCTGGGCCTGGAACCCCGTGTTGCGGGAGCGGACCGTCGTCGTGGCGGCCGGCGAGCCGCGCGCCTGGACTGCGCGGGACGGCACGGTGATCGCCCTCGACAGCCGCTCGTCGCTGGCGATGGCGCTGCGCTTGCGCTCCCGCGAGCTGCGCCTGGAGCGCGGGCAGGCCGTGGTGACCGTGGCCCCCGACTGGCGGCCGCTGCGCGTGCATGTGGGCGAGGCCGTCATCCGCGACATCGGGACGATATTCCGCGTGCGCCGGGACGCCGCGGGCTCGCAGGTGGCCGTCCTGGAGGGCCGGGTCGAGGTGAGGGGCCCCGCCGGGCTGGCGGTGCTGGATGCCGGCCAGGCCGTGGCGGTGGATACCCTGCAGCCGGTGCCGGCCACTGTGGCAAGCCTGTTGCGCGAGACCGCCTGGCGCGAGGGCAGGCTGCGTTTCGACGGCACGCCGCTGCCCGAGGCGCTGGCGCTGCTCAGCCATTACCGCCGCATGCCGGTGTCCTGGCGCGGCGATTCCCCGCCCGACGATCCTGCCCTGCGCCTGTCAGGGGACTATCGCATCCGCGACATCGAGTCGCTGATCGACAGCCTGCCGGCCATCCTGCCGGTGCGGCTCCAGCGGCTCGCCGATGGGCGGGTGCTGCTCTCTGCCCGCTGAAAATAGTAATAGTTTGTGACATGACTTCCATGTGGGGGTGTCGGGAAACGTCTTGCTTCCTAAATTGATCAATTCTCAATCTCATTATTAAGAACGGGGAGCACAGACCATGGCAATTTCGGGAAGACTGCGGCGCGGGGCCGCGGTGGCGCTGTCCGCCGCAGTGCTGGCGGGCGGCCTGGCGGCCGCGCCAGGCGCATGGGCGCAGGCCGCGGTGACCGGGCTGGACCTGCCTGCGCAGCCGCTGGATCAGGCCCTCAATGCATTGGCTGCGCGCACTGGCCTGCAACTGGTCTTTCCGACCGCGCTGGCCGAGGCGCGCCAGGCCCCGCCCCTGCACGGGGACTATTCCGCCCCCGAAGCCCTCGACCGGCTGCTGCAGGGCAGCGGCCTGGAGGCCCGCATGACCGGGCCCAACCGCTATACCATCGTGCGCCAGGGCGATGGCGCCGCGGGCGACGCCCAGGTGCTGCAGCCGGTCCTCGTGCGCGGCGCGCTGGACCCCGTCACCGAAGGCAGCGGATCCTATGCCGCGCGCGCCAGCAACACCTCCACGCGGCTGAACCTGTCCGTACGCGAGACGCCGCAATCCGTCAGCGTCATCACGCGTCAGCGCATGGACGATCAGGGCTTGACCCAGCTGGCGGACGTGGTGGACAACACGCCGGGCCTGGTGATGCCCGCCTCCGGCAATCGAGGCTCGGACACCAGCCCGGTCTATGCGCGCGGCTTTCGCGTGGAAAACTACCAGATCGACGGCGTCAATCTGATCAACAGCGGCTACAACGGCATCTTCCAGACCGCCGACATGGCCGCCTATGACCGGGTCGAAGTGATCCGCGGGGCCAACGGCCTGATGAGCGGGGTGGGCGCGCCCGGCGCGACGATCAACCTGATCCGCAAGCGTCCGACGCGCGAGTTCCAGGCGCGCGCCAGCGTCGATACCGGGTCCTGGGACCTGTACCGGACCGAGGCGGACATCTCCTCGCCGCTGAACGAGACGGGCACCGTGCGCGGCCGGCTGGTGGCCGCCTGGCAAAAGAACGGCTCGTACCTCGAGCGCCTGGAGGAACGCGGCAAGACCCTGTACGGCATCCTTGAGGCCGACCTCGGGCCGGGCACCCTGGCCACCCTGGGCTTCATGTTCCAGAACCAGGACGCCACCGGCCACGCGCGCGGGGGGCTGCCCTTGTTCTATACCGACGGCGGGCTCACGGACTGGGACCGCTCCAAGTCGTCCGCCGCCACCTGGGCCTATTCGCGGCGCCACAACCAGACCTGGTTCGCCTCGCTGGAGCATCGCTTCGACAACCGCTGGCGCATCAAAGGCACGCTGGAGCGCAGCGCCTACCACTATGACGAGGTGCTGGGCTATGCCGTGGGCGGCAGCGTCGACCGGGCCACGGGATCGGGCGCCATCCTGTATGAAGGCCGCTGGGCGGGCAAGCCGGTGCAGAACACCCTGGATGTCTATGCGACAGGCCCCTTCACCCTATGGGGCCGGGAACACGAGCTGGTGCTTGGCACCACCGTGTCGCGCACCCGCTCCGAATACGCACCCTATCAATCGCCGGACGGCGCCGGCTGGTTCGCGCCGACGCTCGACAATATCTATACCTGGGACGGCCGCACGCCGGCCGAGCCGTTCAATCCCGAAGTCGGGACTATCGACAACCGCGAAAACCTGGCCAGCGCCTACGCGACCGCGCGTTTCAAACCCACCGATCGCCTGTCGGTGATCGTCGGCGCGCGCGTGACCAGCTGGGAAAACATCAAGGACACGCACTACGACGACGGCCGCGAGACGCACCTGGACCGCCACGAGTCCGACAAGATCACGCCTTACGTGGGCCTGGTCTACGATCTGAACGACGAGTGGTCCGTCTATGCCAGCTACACCGACATCTTCAAGCCGCAGAACAACCAGGATGCCGGCGGCAACTATCTGGATCCCCTGCTGGGCCGCAGCTACGAGGTCGGCGCCAAGGCCGAGCTGCTGAACGGCGGCCTGAATCTGGCGGCGGCCCTGTTTCGCGCACAGCAGGACAATTTCGCCGTGGCCCTGCCGGGCGTGAGGACGCCCAGCGGCGGCCAGGCCTACGAGGCGGTCTCGGGCACCACGACACGGGGCATCGACCTGGAGATGTCCGGCGAAGTCCTGCCGAACTGGCAGGTGGCCGCCGGATTCACACGCGCGCTGTCCCAGGACCGGGACGGCGTCACGTTGAACACGAACATTCCGCAGAACACCGTCAAGCTGTTCACCACCTATCACTGGCCCGGGATCGGCCAGGGCCTGACGGTGGGCGGCGGCGTGCGCTGGCAGGGACGGGCCTATACCGAACGCACGGATCCCCTGGGCGCGCAACGCCTCATCGAACAGGATTCGTATGCCGTGGTCGACCTGATGGCGCGCTATCAGTTCAGCCGCAACGTCTCGGCCCGCTTGAATATCTACAACGCGTTCGACCAGTATTACCACCCCGATCCGGGCTCGACCTACTACGGCGCGCCGCGTTCGTTCCGGCTCGGGCTGGACCTGCGCTTCTGAGGCCGCAACCGCCAACCCGCACCATGAAAGGAATTCGCATCATGCAGACTCGATCCATCCGATCCCATCGCCTGTCGGCCGGGCGTGTGCCGGCCCGCCTGGGCATGCTCGTCCTGTGCGCCGCGCTGGCCGCCTGCGCCGCACCGGGCCGGCACTCGGTCACGGTCCCCCCGGGCAGCGCGGCCACGGCCACGACACCAGTGCAACAGGCCGTGCTGCGGCGCGACCTCGCCCCGGGGCTGTATGAACTGGTGGTGGCCGAGGGCGACGTGTTCGTGGCCTCGGCGGGCGGCAGCTTCAAGGCCGACGAGGGCGGGGCGATCTACCGGCTGGACCCGGACACCCTGGATACCAAGGCCGTCATCCAGACCGAGCGCAAGCCCTACGGCCTGGCGTACGATGCGCGCACGGATACGCTGTACGCCGGCAACACCCTGAACGGCAGGGTGCAGGCCATCGACCTGAAGGCCGGGCAAGCGGCCGATTACCCACTGGGCCGGCCCAAGGCCAAGGGCGGCTTCGAGCACGTGCGCCAGATCGTGCTGGACGAAGCCGGCGCCCGCATGTTCGTCACCAACCCCGACAAGGCCGGCAAGGTCTGGATCGTGGACCTGAAGCGCGGCGCCATCCTGCATGTCCTGTCCGGCATCAGCAAATGGCCCACCGGCGCGGCCTACGACCCGGTCGCCAACCGCCTGTACGTGGGCCAGGGCGGCGACTATGGCGCAACCGTCATCGATCCCGACCAGGGCCAGATCCTGCATCGCTACGCCTTGGACGGGGCCGAGCCGTTCCTGGTGAATGTCGCGCTCGACGACAAGGGCGCGCGGCTGTTCGGCGCCGACGCCAACAGCGGCCGCCTGGTGGTTTTCGACACCGCGACCGGCCGCATCCTGGCGACCGTACCCGTGGGCGAAAGCGCGCTGGACGTGCTCTACAACCCGGCCCGCGACGAGATCTACCTGAGCAATCGAGGCGCGTCGCGCGCGCACCCGATGGGCACGGGCGCGATCACGATCATCGACGGTACCAGCTACGCGGTAAAGGCCCGCTACGACTTGCCGGCGCACCCGAACAGCCTGGCCTTGTCGGCCGACGGCCAGGTCCTGTTCGCCACGATCAAGGGGCCGCACGACGACAAGCATCCCGCGTATCGGGCCGACGGTATGGAAAGCGTCGTGCGGATCGATCTGCGCGGATGAGCGCGCGGGCGGCCGCGGCGGCGCCCGGCGGCGGGCTCCGCCGCTGGCGCGTGTGCGTCCTGTGGGTCTTGCTGGCGCTGGCGGCGGCTGCCACGGCCGTCTGGGCCGGGCGCCCGTCGGCGCCCGCGTACGAGGTGGCGCGCGTCGAGCGCGGCGCGGTGCGCGCCACCGTCCATGCACTGGGCACCTTGCAGCCGCGGCACTATGTGGACGTGGGCGCGCAGGTGTCCGGGCAGATCCAGCAGATCCACGTCCAGGCGGGCGACACGGTCGTCCCCGGCCAGCTGCTGGTGAAGATCGACGCCTCCGTGCAGCAGGCGACCGTGGACGCCGGCCGGGCCTCGCTGGACGCCCTGCGCGCCCAGTTGGACGGGGCCCGGGCGGCCGCCGTCCTGGCGCGCGCGGATGCCGGGCGCCACCAGCGCCTGTTGCGCACCGGTGCCACACCGATCCAGATGGCCGACGCCACGCGGGCCGAGCTGCTGGGCGCCGAGGCCACCGTGCGCCGCATCGAGGCCGACATCCGGCGCACTCAGGCCGCGCTGCAGGGCGACGAGGCGCTGCTGGGCTACAGCCGGATCTATGCGCCGATCGCCGGCACCGTGGTCTCGCTGGAGGCGCGGCCCGGCCAGACCTTGAATGCCACCTACCAGACACCCAAGCTGCTGCGCATCGCCGATCTGTCGGCCATGACCGTGTGGACGCAGGTGTCCGAAGCCGACATCCCGCGCTTGCGCGTGGGGATGGAGGCCGTATTCACGACCCTGGCCCAAGACGGGCGGCAGTGGCGCGGAACGGTGCGGCAGGTGCTGCCTATGCCGCAGCCCGACCCCGCAGCGGCCGAGGGCGGCGCCGCCACGCAGCCCGCAGTCGGTGCCAAGGCCGTGTTCTACACCGTGCTGTTCGACGTGCCCAATGCGGACCGCGCCCTGCTGCCGCGGATGAGCGCGCAGGTGGCTTTCGTCACGCGCGAAGTCCAGGATGCGGTGCTGGCGCCCCTGGCGGCCCTGCGCCCGGCGGAGGATGGCGCCGGCATGGAACGCGGGGCCGAGGCCGCCCGGTCCTACCGGGTGCGGATCCTGGAGGACGGCCGCGCGGTCGAGCGGACCATCCGGATCGGCGCGCGCGACCGCCGCGCGGCCGAAGTTCTGGGGGGGCTGGACGAAGGCGAGCTCCTGATCCTGGGCGATCGCGCGCCGGACGGCGGCATGCCCTGGTTCGTGCTATGAGCGTCCTGATCCAGCTCGAAGGCGTCGGCCGGGCCTACGCCGCCGCCGAGGGCGCGCCGGCCGCGCGGGCATTGCGGGACGTGTCGCTGTCCATCGAGCAGGGCGAATACGTCGCCATCGTCGGTGCGTCGGGATCGGGAAAGTCCACCCTGATGCACATCCTGGGCTGCCTGGACCGGCCCGACAGCGGCACGTACCGTTTCGAGGGCCGCGACGTCGCGACCCTGGCGCCCGACGAGTGTGCCCGCTTGCGCCGGGCCGCCTTTGGCTTCGTATTCCAGGGCTATCACCTGATACCGACCGACAGTGCGTTGGAGAACGCCGCGCTGCCCGCCTTGTACGCGGGGGTGGGCCGTGCCGAACGTGAACGGTGCGCGGGCGGCCTGCTGGAGCGCCTGGGGATGGCGGAACGCCAGGGCCACCGGCCGACCCAATTGTCGGGCGGCCAGCAGCAGCGCGTGTCGATTGCACGGGCCCTGGCCAACGGCGGGCGCGTCATCCTGGCCGACGAGCCGACGGGGGCGCTGGATACGCATAGCGGCGCCGAGGTCATGGCCCTGTTCGACGAGCTGTCCGCCAGGGGCCACACGATCATTCTCATCACCCACGATCCGCAGGTGGCGGCCCGCGCCCGGCGCGTCATCGAGATCCGCGACGGCAGCGTGCTGGCGGACCGCCCCGGTCCGGCGCCCGCCGCGCGGGCGCGCCCCGCGAATGCGCCGCGCAGCGCCTGGCCGGACGAGCAGGGCGGCGCGGACCATGCCCCCGCCGCATCCGCCCTGGCCGAGGCCTGGCGAGCCGCGTGGCGGGCGATGGCGCTCAATCGCGTGCGCACCGCCCTGACCCTGCTGGGCATCGTCGCCGGCGTCGCGTCGGTCATCGTCATGCTGGCCATCGGCCGCGGCGCCAAGGAGCAGGTCGTGCGCCAGATGGGCGCCCTGGGCGCCGCCATCCTGTATGTCAGCGGCGGGGTGGCGCCCGAGGGCGGCGTGGCCGGCGTGGTCACCCTGGACGACCTGGCGGCGGTCGCCGAACTGCCGGAGGTCGCGCGCGTCATGCCGGTGATCGGCGACCCGGCCATGCTGCGCCACGGCGCCTACTCGCGCCCCGTCTACGTCGTCGCCAGTACGGCCGAGCTGCCGGCCATCCACCGCTGGCCCGTTGCGCGGGGGCGCTTCCACATCGGCGCCGAGAACCGCGAACTGGCGCCCGTCGTGGTCCTGGGCAGCCGCCTGCGGCAGCGGCTGCTGCCCGACGTCGACGATCCCATCGGCCAGCTGGTCCTGATCGACGCGACCCCCTTCGAGGTGATCGGCATCATGAGCGCCAAGGGCGCCGAGTCGGGATCGGAAAACTACGACGACCAGGCCTTCATCCCCTTCGACACGGGCCGCGCGCGGGTCTTCACCGCCATTGGCGAACCCGACTATGCCGTCATCGAGGCCCGCTCGCCGCAGCATGCGCTCGCCGCGGAAACCGCCATTCGCGACCTGCTGCGCGCGCGCCACGGCCGCGAGAGTTTCACGATCGGCAACGCCGCCGCGAAACTGCAGGCCGCCGCGAGGTCGCGCAACGCCATGACCCTGATGCTGGGGCTGATCGCCGCCGTGTCCCTGCTGGTCGGCGGGATCGGCGTCATGAACGTCATGTTGATGACCGTGCGCGAACGCACGCGCGAGATCGGCATCCGCATGGCGGTCGGCGCGCGCCGGCGCGACATCCGGCGCCAGTTCCTCGCCGAAGCCGCCCTGGTGTCCCTGTGCGGCGGTGTGGCAGGCGTGGCGCTGGGCCTGGGCATCGGTTTCGTCCTGCTGGCGGCGGGCGTCGAACTGGTGTTCTCGCTGACCGCCATCCTGGGCGCTTTCGGCTGCGCCGTCGCCACGGGCCTGGTCTCGGGCCTGATGCCGGCGCGCGCGGCCGCGCGCCTGGACCCGGTGGCTGCATTGAATGGCTAAAGAGGCGGTGCCGGGACGATGCGCCCGGCGCACGGATACCTGGCCTCGATGCGCATCTATTTCGCAATTCCCTGATCTGTATCAAATGTGAGTTTGATTGTGAGAATCATTATCGTTTATATTCATGAGGATTTTTAATCCCGAATCCATACCGCAACACGAGGAACCCATGATCGTCTTCAAGCCCAAGGGCCGCGCCCTGCCGCCCGTCGGCCTTCTCATCGCCCTGGGCCTCGCCGCCGCCCCCGCCGGCGCCCAATCGCAATCCGCCGGCGACGTGACCCAGCTGGAACGCGTGGTCGTCAAGGCCGAACAGGAACTCAAGCAGACGCCGGGCGCCTCGACCATCACGGCGACCGACATCGAGAAGGCGCCGCCCGCCAACGACGTGTCCGAAATCATCCGCACCATGCCCGGCGTGAACCTCACCGGCAATTCCTCCAGCGGCCAGCGCGGCAATAACCGCCAGATCGACATCCGCGGCATGGGCCCGGAAAACACCCTGATCCTGATCGACGGCAAGCCCGTGTCCTCGCGCGGTTCGGTGCGCTTTGGCTGGCGCGGCGAACGCGACACGCGCGGCGACACCAACTGGGTGCCGCCCGAAATGATCGAGCGCATCGAGGTCCTGCGCGGCCCCGCCGCCGCGCGCTATGGCAATGGCGCGGCCGGCGGCGTGGTCAACATCATCACCAAGCCCGCCGCCGATACCCTCACCGGATCGGTCTCGACCTATCTCAATGCGCCGCAGCACAGCGACGAGGGCTCCACCGCGCGCACGACCTTCAGCCTCGCCGGCCCGCTGACGGACAGCCTGGACTTCCGCCTGTACGGCAGCGCGGCGAACTTCCAGGGCGATGCCTACGACATCAACAAGGACCACGCCTCGGCGCGCGGCGGCGCCAACAAGGACACGTTCCCCGCCGGCCGCGAGGGCTTCAAGAACCGCGACATCGGCGGCGTGCTGAGCTGGAAGCCCGCGGCCGGCCACAAGATCGACTTCGGCGCGAGCTATGGCCGCGAGGGCAACATCTATGTCGGCGACACGCAGAATACGAACAGCAATGCCGTCGTCAAGTCGCAGGTCGGCAACGAAACCAACCGGATCTACCGGCAGGCCTACTCGATCACGCACACCGGCGACTGGAACGCCGATACGCACACCCTCAGCTACCTGCAGTACGAGCAGACCCGCAACACGCGCCTGCTGGAGGGCCTGGCGGGGGGCACGGAAGGCCTCTTCAACGATCCGGCCGCGGCGGGCCTGGGGGGCTACGGGGACATCAACCTGCGCACCCTGACGGCGCACACTGAATTGAACCGGCGCCTGAACTGGGGCGGCGTGGACCAGATGGGCACCCTCGGCCTCGAATGGGTGCGCCAGGACCTGGAGGACAATGCCTCGGACCTGGCCTCGCGCAATACGCCGAACGCCAAGATGCCGAAAGTGCCTTTCGCCTACACGCCCAAGGTCCACGCCAACATCTATTCGCTGTTCGCCGAGGACAACCTGTACATCGGCGACCATTGGACCGTCACGCCGGGCCTGCGCTTCGATCACCACACCCAGCAGGGCAACAACTGGAGCCCCTCGCTGAACCTGTCCTACCTCGTCGATGACCAGTGGACGGTCAAGGCCGGCATCGCGCGGGCCTATAAGGCGGCCAACCTGTATCAGAGCAATGCCGGCTATGCCCTCTACAGCGCGGGCAACGGCTGCTGGGGCAATACCTCCGGCAGCACCACCGGCTGCTTTCTGGTGGGGAACCCGGACCTGAAGGCCGAAACCAGCCTCAACAAGGAACTGGGTCTCGAGTACCGCAGCAGCGGGGGCCTGGGCGCCAGCCTGACCTATTTCCACAACGACTACCGGAACAAGATCGAGGCCGGACGCACGCCCGTGGGCAGCTTCGTCAACAGCATCGGCCTGCCGACCAATGTCTTCCAGTGGGAAAACATCCCGCGCGCCGTCGTCCAGGGCCTGGAAGGCAACCTGACCTGGCCCTTCGCCCGGGACTGGCTGTGGTCGACCAATGCCACCTACATGATCGAGTCCAAGAACAAGGACACCGGCGAACACCTGTCGACCATTCCCGAATATACGGTCAACAGCACCCTGGACTGGTCGGTGACCCCGGCCTGGTCCCTGCGCGCCAAGGCAACGGTCTATGGCGAGCAGGAAGGGCCGAAGTACGACTACTACGGCAATCCATTGACCGGCAGCGCCACGGACAAGATCCCGCCCTACGCGATCTTCGGGCTCAGCACCCAGTACAAGGTCAGCAAGCACCTGCGGGTGACGATGGGCGTGGACAATGTGTTCGACAAGCGCCTGTTTCGCGCGGGGAACGCCATCGGCGTCAATATGGAAACCCCCAACTACATCAACGGCGCCGGCGCCTACACCTACAACCAGCCCGGCCGCACGTTCTTCCTCGAGGCCACGACCTTGTTTTGAGCTGCAGTCGGTCTACGGCGTTCCTCCCCATTGCCTGTCCAGGATCAGATCGCGGGCCAGGCCAAAGAGCGGGGCCTGCGGGTCGACCAGCGCGTCCACGACGTCGATGTGATCCAACCCGGGTGCTAGGTAGTGCCGCGTGCGGGTGCTGATGGCCGATACCATGGCGTGGTAGCGCGCCGTCTGCTGTATGAACCCATCGGTCTCATTGCCGCCGCACACCGCGAGCACCGGCGTGTCGCGCACCGGGGGGTGGCGGATCGGGCTTTCGTGGGCAATGTCCTCGGCGCTGAGGTTCAGCGCGCCGTTGATCGATGTCCGGCGCAGCGGTGCCAGGTCAAACAGACCCGACAGGGGCACGCCGCCCTTGACCAGGTCGGGCGGCAGCCCGGGGGCGTGGCGCGGCCAATCGGTCCCCAGGGCGATGGCCGTCAAGTGGCCGCCCGCTGAATGGCCCATGGCATAGAGCCGGTTTTGATCGATGCACAGTTCGCCGGCATTCTGCCAGAGCCATGCGAACAGGCTGCGAGCCTGGTGGCAGATCGTTGCCATGCCGACATCCGGGCAGAGACTGTAGCCGGCAATGGCGACCGAAATGCCTGCCTGGACGAATGGCCTGGCCACGAAACTGTAGATCGACTTGTCGCCGCGCTGCCAGAATCCGCCGTGCAAATAGACGACGGTCGGGCGGTTGCGGCTGTCGGCCGTCGGAAAGAAATCCAGCGCCTGGCGCGGTGCCGCGCCATAGGCTAGATCGAGGCGGCAGTCCAGGGTTTCGCGCGCCGTCTCGCTGGCGGCGTTCCAGCGCGGCAGCACGACAGGCTCGTAGTCCGGCCTGCGCGGCCGGATGTTGTAGTCGGCCTCGAGCGCAGGATCGGGGTGGCGGTCGTGCATTATTGGATCGTCAGCACTGTCTCGACCAGCGCCTCGCCGCCCGGGATACTCTGTGCCCATTCATCACGGACCGACTGGGTCCCGGCCGCCCAGGCAGCGCGATCCTGCAGGTCGTGGACGGTGCCCAGCCCGTCTTGCGCGACTTCCCGCGCCGCGTCGGCTTCCATGCGGGCGCTGAGCTCGATGCCGTAGTCGGCCGCGTCGCGCGCCGCCGCCACCAGGACTTCCTGCTGCTCGGGGCTGAGGCGGTCAAAGACGGCCTTGCTGACGACATAGCCAATCGGCTGGTACATGTGCGCCGTCCGGATCAGGTGGGGACCGACTTCGTAGAACTTGGCCGAGCGCCAGGCGATCGTGCTGTTGTCAAAGAAATCCACCAGCTTGGTCTGCAGCGCGTTGTAGATCTCGGGCGCGGGGATCGGCGTGGGGTTGGCGCCCAGGGCTTGCCAGGTGCTGGCGTGCATCGGGTTTTGCATGATGCGCATCTTTTTGCCCTTGATGTCGTCCGGCGTCGTGATCGGAAAAGTACTGATCAGGTTGCGGGAACCGTAGGTCGTATAGGCCAGGATCTTGAAGCCATGATTTTCGTAGCGCGAAGCGAAATCCATGATCTCGTCGCTCTTGAGCACCCGCAGCCAGTGATCGCGGTCATTGTAGATAAAGGGCAGTTCAAAGACATCGCCTTCGGGGACCCAGCGGCTGAACACGGCCATCACCATGAGGCCGCCCTCGACCGAGCCCAGCTGGATGCCCTGGGCGACTTCGACTTCCCCGCCCAACTGATTGTTGAAGAAAGGCCGGATCTCCAGGTCGCCTTTGCTGCGCTCGTTGACCAGGTCGGCGAATCGTTGCAGGCCCAGGCCGCCGATATCATCCGCAGGCAGGGAAACCGAGAACTTCAGCGTCGTGGGCTGAGCGGTCGCCGGCCCCGACAGGAACAGCAGGCTGGACACGAGAGACAGTGCGAGGAGGTTCAATGGGTTCTTCATGGAGAGTCCTTGAAAAGGAGAGAGCCAGAGGGGGCAGCACGACCCTTGCGTATTATCGATAAAATTATCAATGATTTGTCGAGGCCTATTTTATCGGAAGGCCAACCCCCCAACATAGGGGTTTACCAGAGGACGTTTTCCGCTTGCCGACAGTCTCTGGCTCTGCGTATCATCCAAATGATCAATAATATTATCGATAATATTTCGAGCCCATCATGGGGACGGCGGATACTGTGAAACAACTACATGAAGAAGCGAGCCCGATCGAGGCCGGATCCGGCGGCGGGCTGCTGGTGAATACCGTATTCACCCGGCTGGATCAGGTGGTGCGCTTTTGCGTGGTTGTCTGCATGGTCGCCATCATCGCCAACACCATTGCGGGGGTGTGCGCCCGCTATCTGTTCAACAGCGCATTCCTGTGGACCGAGGAACTGGGCGGCTGGCTGTTCACTTGGCTGATCTTCATCGGTACGGCGGCGTCGCATCGCGGGCGTCGCCACATCGAGATCGATCTGCTCACCGCCCGGCTGCCAAACCCGTTGCGCCTGGCCTTGAAATGCCTTGCCGACATGGTGGTTGTCTTTACCACCTTGTTCCTGCTGGTTTCCAGCCTCAAGCTGATTGAACTGTCCTCTGGCACCTCGGTCGGTCTGCGCCTGCCCAGCGTGATCCAGTATCTCGCGATTCCGGCCACGGCCGTGATCGGCCTGCTGTACCTCTTGCTGCGCGGCTACGAGGAACCACAGCCACGCTGGATGGGCATCTTGTCGGTCCTGGGCGGCGGCCTCGCGTACTGGCTGCTGGTCCATGTGTACACACTGAGCTTCTCGGCATCGAGCCCCAGCCTGTTCATGATGACGGCGTTCGTGATCACACTCGTCATCGGCGTGCCCGTTGCGTTCTGCCTGTTGTTCTCGGTGTTCGTGGCGACGTGGGCCGCGCATCTCCTGCCGCCCGCCGCCGTCGTGATGAACATGGCCGCAGGTGTCAGCAATTCCCTGCTGCTGGCCATTCCCCTGTTCCTGACCGCCGGCTACCTGATGAACTCCAGCGGACTCACGCGCAAGCTGATCGATTTCGCTTTCACGCTCGTCGGGCACATGCGCGGCAGCCTGGCGCAGGTGAATGTCATCACCAGCGCCATGTTCGGCGCGATCTCGGGGTCCTCGGTCGCCGACGCCGCCGGCACGACCAAGATGCTGGTCCCCGAGATGACCGCCCGCGGGTATCCAAAGGCCTGGTCCTGCGCCGTCACCGCCGCGTCCTCGATCCTGTCGAACGTATTTCCGCCTGCGATATCGATGCTGATCTTCGCGTCGGTGGCCAACGTGTCCGTCGGCCGCCTGTTCATTGCGGGCATCATTCCAGGCCTGATGCTCACGGCGGTCATGGTGCTGACCGTGCGCTGGATCGCCATCCGCCGGGGATATGACCTGAAAGGCGAGCGTAGCGACGCCCGCGCGCGCTGGCGCGCCTTCGTGGTGGCGCTGCCCGCGTTCGTCCTGCCGGTCGTGATCATCGGCGGCATCCGCTTCGGGGTCGTGACCCCCACCGAGGCCGGCGGGGTCGCCGCCATTTGGGCGTTGGCCGTGTTCATCCAGAACAACGGCGTCGCGCTCAGGTCCCTGTATCACGACCTGACCGACTGCGGACTCGACGCGGCGCTGATCGGCCTGCTGATCGCGGCATCGACGCCGTTTGCCTGGGTGCTGATGGGCGAGGGCGTGCCGCAGATGGCGCTGGGGTGGCTGACGCAGTTCACGACCAGCTATGGCCTGCTGATGCTCGTGATCGTGCTCGCCCTGCTGATCCAGGGCACGATCATCGAGATCACGGCGGCGATGCTGATCGCGGTGCCGATGCTGCTGCCGCTGGTCGATGCCATGGGCGTGGACCGCATCCATTTCGGCGTGGTCCTCATCATCACGCTGCTGGTGGGCAGCCTCACGCCGCCCGTCGGCCTGCTGGTGTTCGTGTCCGCCGTCATCGCAAGGGTGGACGTCAAGCAGGTGTTCAGGGAAATCCTGCCATTTATCATCGCCATCCTGCTGGTCGTGGCCGCCTTGATCCTGCTGCCCCCGGAAATCACGATGCTCCTGCCGAGCCGATGAACGAGGCGCGGCGACATGCATGGCTCCGCCCGACCCGGCGTGGCCATCCAGTGCCGTGATTGCATGGCTTTAAGCGGCCGCCTTGCGCGGCCGCCCGCGCGGGGCGGGCGCCACGCGCCGCGAGGCCAGGCGGCCCAGGTGGGCGAGGAATATGCGCTCGCCCAGGGCCCACTGGCCCAGGATGGCGGCCTCGACTTGCGCGCCCTGCCGGGGATCGACGCCCGCTTCGAGCCGCCGGCGATAGGCGGCCTGGCGCGAAAACGGCGTGTTGCCTTCGTTCCAGTAATCCATGTGATCGGACACCGGCAGAGGGTCGGCGCCCAGGCCGATGTGCGCCGCGGCCGAGGACCAGGGCCAGCGCGCCGGCGCGTCCACATAGCCCAGCGCCGCGGGCAGGGATTCCAGCCACACCATGGTCGGCAGCACCCAGCGGCCGGGCTCTAGCAAGGCATTGTGATAGCGGCCCTGGTAGGCCCGGCCGCGCGGCATGCCGGCCCCCATGCGCCGGCCCAGGCCCTGGATCACGCGCGATATGCCGTGCGCGTCGGCGGGCGTGCCCAGCAGGCACAGGCGATCGGGCGTGATGACCCAGGCATGCAGCGCCAGGCCGTGGCGGGCGACCTCCAGGCCCAGCCAGCCGCGCAGGCGTTCCATGTCGGCCGCCGGGGCGGGCTCGGAGGCCTGTGCGAAAGCCCGGGCGAAATACGCCTGGGCCAGTTGCGGGATGCGCGGCGCGTAGAGGCGGGGTAGTCGGGCCATGAATCGTCGGTGTCCCGGGTGAAGATGCGTCGACGGGGGATCGGCCCTATTATAGGAACGTGGCATGCAGGGCCCATGCGTCGCGGGTCACACACAGGCAAGGATACGACACTATGCACACCAGCCAGCCGATTTCCTCCACCATTCGCCGGGTCGCGGTTTGCGGCGCCGGCGTCATGGGCGCCCAGATCGCCGCGCATTGCGTCAATGCCGGCGTGCCGGTGGTCCTCTATGACCTTCCCGCGGGCGACGGCGACAAGAACGCCGCCGTCGCCCGCGCCATCCAGCAGCTGCGCAAGCTCAACCCCGCGCCGCTGGCGCGCGACGACCTGGCCGATCTCATCCAGCCGGCGAACTACGACGACGGCCTGGGGCTGCTGGCGGACTGCGACCTGGTGATCGAGGCCATCGCGGAACGCCTCGACTGGAAGCGCGACCTCTACCACAAGATCGCCCCGGCGCTGGGCCCGCACGCCATCATCGCCAGCAACACCTCGGGGCTGTCCATCGCCGCCCTGTCCGAGGCGCTGCCCGAGGCGGTGCGCCACCGGTTCTGCGGGGTGCATTTCTTCAACCCGCCGCGCTACATGCCACTGGTGGAATTGATTCCCACGGAGGCCACCGAACCGGCCTTGCTCGATGCGCTGGAAACCTTCCTGGTGTCGCGCCTGGGCAAGGGCGTGGTTCGCGCCAAGGACACGCCGAACTTCATCGGCAACCGCATCGGCGTGTTCGGCATCCTGTCGGTCTTCCATCACACCCGCGCGTTCGGCCTGCCCTACGAGCTCGTCGACGACCTGACCGGCACCCGCCTGGGCCGTGCCAAATCCGGCACTTTCCGCACGGCCGACGTGGTCGGCCTGGACGTCCTGGCCCACGTCATCGGCACCATGCGCGACCAGTTGCCCGACGATCCCTTCCATGCGCATTTCCAGGTGCCGCCCGTCGTGGCCGCGCTGATCGACAAGGGCGCCCTGGGCCAGAAAACCGGCGCCGGATTTTTTCGCAAGGACGGCAAGACCATCCTGCGGCTGGACCCGGAGGCCGGCGAATACGTGCCCACGGGCCAGGCCGCCGACGAGGCGGTCAAGCAGATCCTCGCCGAACGCGACCCCGCCCGGCGCCTGCAGGCCCTGCATGATTCCGATCATCCGCAGGCGCGATTCGTCTGGGCGGTCCTGCGCGATACCTTCCACTACAGCGCGACGCGCCTGGCCGACATCGCCGACAATGCGCGCCAGCTCGACGAGGCGATGAAATGGGGTTTCGGCCACCGGCAGGGGCCGTTCGAGATCTGGCAGGCCGCGGGTTGGCGCCGGGTCGCCGGCTGGATCGGCGAGGACATCGCCGCCGGCCGGACCCTGTCATCGGAACCGCTGCCCGACTGGGCCACCAGCGGCCCGGTCTGGGACCAGCAGGCCGTGCATACGCCGGCGGGCTCATTCAGCCCGGCAGCCGGCGATTACCGGCCGCGCAGCGCGCTGCCCGTGTACCAGCGCCAGATCGGCGCGCCGCGCCTGGTCGGCGAGGGGCCGGGCTACGCGCCAGGCATCGTGCACGAGGACGATGCGGTGCGCTGCTGGACCTTGCCGGATCCTCACCCCCGCGACGTGCTCATCGTCTCGTTCAAGACGCGGATGCACACCCTCGCGCCCGAGGTCGTGCGCGGTGTCGTACAGGCCCTCGATCGGGCCGAATCCGGCTACAAGGCCCTGGTCATCGGCCAGCTCGAGGATCCGTTCTCAGCCGGCGCCGACCTCAAGGCCATGATGCCGGCCTTCATGGCGGGCGGCGTCCAGGCGATCGAGCCCCTCCAACGTCAGATGCAGGACATGTCCATGCGCCTGCGCTACGCCCGCGTCCCGGTGGTGGCGGCCCTGGCGGGCATGGCCTTGGGCGGTGGCTGCGAACTCGCCGTGCATTGCGCGCGCCGCGTCGCCCACATCGAAACCTACATCGGCCTGGTCGAGGCCGGCCTGGGCCTGGTGCCGGGCGCGGGCGGCATCGCCCACGGCGCGCGCCGCGCCGCGGAGCTCCAGGTCGGCCATGCGCCCGACGTCCCCCTGCAGGCACTGCTCAAGCCCTTCCTCATGGCGGCCGCCACCGCGCAGGTCTCGAAATCCGCGCTGGATGCGCGGCGCATCGGCTACCTGCGCGAGTCCGATCCCATCGTCATGAACCGCCATGAACTGCTGTACGTCGCCGTGCGCGAGGCCGCGAACCTGGCCGAGCAGGGCTGGCATGCGCCGCTGCCGGCCCGCTTTCCCGTGGCGGGGCGCGATGCCTACGCCACCTTCAAGGCGCAACTGGTCAACATGCGCGTGGGCGGCTTCATCTCGGAACACGACTTCCACGTGGCTGAACGGCTGGCCCACGCCATGTGCGGCGGCGACGTGGACCCGGGCTCGCTGGTCGACGAACACTGGATGCTGGGTCTCGAGCGCGAGGCCTTTCTCGGCCTGCTCGCCAGCCCCAAGACCCAGGAACGCGTCGCCGGCATGCTGCAAACCGGCAAGCCGACCCGCAACTAGGAGACCCCGATGAGCGCATTGCAAACCGCCTACATCGCCGCCGCGATCCGCACGCCGATCGGCAAGGCGCCTCGCGGCATGTATTCGCACACTCGTCCCGACGACCTGCTGGCCACGGCCATCCGCGGTGTCATGGCCCAGGCGCCGGGCCTCGATCCGGCCGCGGTCGAGGACGCCATCATCGGCTGCGCCATTCCCGAGGGGCCGCAGGGCCTGAACGTCGCACGCATCGGGGCGCTGCTCTCGGGCCTGCCCAGCAGCGTGGCGGGCGTGACGGTGAATCGCTTCTGCGCCTCGGGCCTGACGGCGATCGCCATGGCCGCCGACCGCATCCGCGTGGGCGAGGCCGACGTCATCCTGGCCGGCGGCGTGGAATCCATGAGCCTGGTGCCGACCTTGGGGGTCAGCACGTCGTTCAGTCCCGACATCTATCAGGACGAGGACAACATCGGCATCGCCTATGGCATGGGCGCGACGGCCGAGCAGGTCGCCGCGCGCTGGCAAGTCTCGCGCGAGGACCAGGACGCCTTCGCCCTGCGCTCGCATCAGCGGGCGCTGGCCGCCCAGCAGTCCGGCGAGTTCGCCGACGAGATGCTGCCGGTCGAGATCGTGCGCCGCACGCCGAACCTGTCCACCGGCGAGGTGCGCGAGGATCGCCGCACCGTGGCCCTGGACGAGGGCCCGCGTCCCGATACCAGCCTCGAGGCGCTGGCCCGCCTGCGGCCCGCCTTCGCCGCGCGCGGCAGCGTCACCGCCGGCAACAGCTCGCAGACCTCGGACGGCGCCGGCGCGCTGCTGGTCGTGTCCGAGCGCGCCCTGAAAACCCATGGTCTGACCCCGCTGGCGCGCTTTGTGTGCTTTGCCGTCAAGGGCGTGCCGCCCGAGATCATGGGCATCGGCCCCAAGGAGGCCATCCCGGCCGCCCTGAAACAGGCGGGACTGACGCTGGACCAGATGGGCTGGATCGAGCTGAACGAGGCCTTCGCCGCCCAGGCCCTCGCCGTGATCCGCGACCTGGGCCTGAACGAGGCGGTCGTCAATCCCATGGGCGGGGCCATCGCCCTGGGCCATCCGCTGGGCGCCACCGGCGCGATCCGCTCGGCCACCGCCATCCACGCCATGCGCCGCCATGACCTGCAGTACGGCATGGTCACCATGTGCGTGGGCACCGGCATGGGCGCGGCCGGCATCTTCGAACGCTGCTGAGGCCGCCCATGACACGCATGCCCGATGTCGCCATGACCGCCGCGGCCCAGGCGCCGTCCCTGACGGAACTTCCGGAATGGGACCGATTCGTCTCGGCGGTGCGGGCCAGCGCCCCGCGCACCGAGGACGTCCTCGACCTGGTCGAGGCGCCGGGGCTGACCGTGGATTTCAGCGGCCAGCGCCATTCCGATGCCCTGGACGCGGCCGGCCGCGCATTGCTGGAGGTCCGTGGATTCGACGAGCAGCGCGCCCGCCTGCTGGCCGGCGAGGCCGTCAACCTCACCGAAGCGCGGCCCGCCTGGCACACCGCCTTGCGCGCGCCCGACGCGCCGGCCGAGGTCCTGGCCGAGCGCGCGCGCATGGACGCCTGGGTGCGCAGCGCCGATGCCGAGCGGCGCTGGCGCAACATCCTGCACATCGGCATCGGCGGCAGCGACTGGGGCGTGCGCCTGGCCGTCTCGGCCTTCGGCTACACCGGCCTGTGGCGCCAGGTGCGCTTCGTCGCCAGCATCGACGGCCATGCGGCCCAGGGCGGGCTGGCCGGGCTGGATCCCCGCGACACCCTCGTCGTGCTGGCCTCCAAGTCCTTCACCACCGCCGAGACCCTGCAAAACGGCGAGCGCGCCCGCGAATGGCTGGCCGCCGCGGGCGTCGACCCCCGCGCGAACTTTGCCGCCATCACCGCCATCCCCGAGCGCGCCGTCGCCTGGGGCGTGCCCGAAGGCAACGTCTTTCGCCTGTGGGACTGGGTCGGCGGGCGGTTTTCCCTGTGGTCCGCCGTCAGCCTGACCACTGCGCTGGCGGTCAGCGCCGACGTGCTGGCGGGCATGCGGGCGGGCGCCGCCGCCATGGACCAGCATTTCGCCGAGGCGCCGATCCAGGCCAATGCGCCGGTGCGCATGGCGCTGGCCGGGGTCGTCAACCGCAGCGTGCTGGGGCACGGTTCGCTGAACATCGCCCCCTACGATTCGCGCCTCGCCCAGCTCGTTCCCTACGTCCAGCAGCTCGACATGGAGTCCCTGGGCAAATCGGTCGACCTGGCCGGCCGCCCTGTGGGCGTGCCCACCGGACCCGCCGTCTGGGGCATGCCGGGCACCGACGCCCAGCATACGTTTTTCCAATGGCTGCATCAGGGCAGCGACGGCGCGCCGGTGGACTTCATCCTGTGCCGCGCGGCCGACCATCATTGGCCGGCGCACCACCGCGCGCTGCTGGCCAACTGCCTGGCCCAGCGCGAGGCCCTGATGCGCGGCAAGACCCAGGAACAGGCGCTCGCCGAATGCCTGGCCGAAGGCCTCGACCCGGAACGCGCCGGCTGGCTGGCGCGCCACCGCATGCATCCGGGCGGGCGGCCCAACCACCTCATCGTGCTGCCGCGCCTGTCGCCCTACACATTGGGGGCGCTGCTGGCGCTCTACGAGCACCGGGTCTTCACCCAGGGCGTGATCTGGGGCATCGATCCCTTCGACCAATGGGGCGTGGAATACGGCAAGGTCCTCGCGCGCGGCATCGTGGACTTGCTCGCGCCCGATGCGCCCGCGACGGATGGCGCCGGGCGGGATTCCGTCGACGCGCACGACGCCTCGACGCGCCACTGGATCGGACAACTGAAGGGCTGAGGGCCGCTGCCCGGCCGGCGCATAGGGACTTACCCGGCCTTTGGGTTTTCGGACGGCGGCTTTCGGCCGAAAACCCAAGGGTTATCCCGGAATTATGCCGGCCGGCGCAAAAGCCTTATATCGCTCTTCCTATGGTCGCGCGCCTGCCCCTCCGGTAGAGTCATCGAAACCGTTCCCATCGGACGGCGCGCGGGCCTGGCGCGCGGACGCGGCGGAACGAACGAGACACCATTGGAGACACACATGAGCCATTCCACTGCTCCAGTCGACGAGATCCTGCCGCTGGGGAAACTGACCGCCCTGGGCCTGCAGCACGTGCTGGTGATGTACGCGGGCGCGGTGGCCGTGCCCCTGATCATCGGCCGGGCCTTGAACCTGGATGCGCACGAGGTGTCGCTGCTGATCGCGGCCGACCTGTTCGCCTGCGGCATCGTCACCATCATCCAATCCCTGGGCGCAACCCCATGGTTCGGGATCAAGCTCCCCGTCATGATGGGCGTGAGCTTCGCCCCGGTCGGGCCCATGATCCACATCGCCACCAGCAACCCGGGGCACGAGGGGGCGCAACTGCTGTTCGGCACCATCATCGCGGCCGGCATCATCACCATCATCATCGCCCCCTGGATCAGCCGCCTGCTGCGGTTCTTTCCGCCCGTGGTGACCGGCACCATCATCGCCATCATCGGCATCACGCTGATGCGCGTGGGCATCAACTGGATCTTCGGCAATCCCTTCGGCCCCACCGCGCCCAACCTGGTCAACCCGGAATACGCCTCGTGGCTGCAGCAGGCGCAGGCCGCCGCCGGCGCGCCCGGATCGGCCCTCCCGGCGGTGCCCAAGGGCCTGTCGATCCTGCCGACCATGCCCAATCCGCGCTACGCCGACCTGACGGGCGTGGGCATCGCCGCCATCGTTCTGGTGTCCATCCTGCTGATCGCCAAGTTCAGCAAGGGGTTCTTCGGCAACATCGCCGTGCTGCTGGGCATCGTCGTGGGCGCGATCATCACCACGGCCATGGGCATCATGACCTACGAGAAAGTCGCCAAGGCGGCCTGGGTCGACATCGTCCTGCCCTTCCATTTCGGCATGCCCAAGTTCGACGTCTTCATGATCATCACCATGGTCCTGGTGATGATCGTCATCCTCATCGAATCCACCGGCATGTTCCTCGCCCTGTCCGACATGACGGGCAAGCCGATCACCCAGAAGGACCTGGCGCGCGGCCTGCGCACCGACGGCCTGGGCACGCTGGTGGGCGGGATCTTCAACACCTTCCCGTATTCCAGCTTTTCCCAGAACGTCGGCCTGGTCGCCGTCACCGGCGTGCGCAGCCGCTTCGTCTGCGTCATGGGCGGCGTCATCCTGGTCATTCTCGGCCTGCTGCCCAAACTGGCCGCGTTGGTCGAATCCCTGCCCACCGTCGTCCTGGGCGGCGCGGGGCTGGTGATGTTCGGCATGGTCACCGCCACCGGCATCCGCATCCTGGGCGGCGTGGACTTCAAGACCAACCGCCACAACGCCATGATCGTCGCGATCTCGATCGGCGTCGGCATGATCCCGGTGGTCGCGCCGAACTTCCGCCAGTGGATGCCGCACGCCATCCATCCCCTGATCGAATCCGGCATCCTGCTGACCTCGCTGTCCGCCGTGCTGTTGAACCTGTTCTTCAACGGTGCGCCGCACGACACCGAGGCGGCCGTCGAGGCGGCCAAGCACGCTGAGGCCTGATCGCCCCAGCCCGTTTGTCGGTATGATTGAGCCGCCCCTCAACAGAGGGGCGGTCCTCTTTCAACCATGATGGTGGTGCGATGCCCTCGGAAACGCTGCTCCTGTTTGTGCCCGCCTGTTTCGCGCTGAACATGGCCTTCGGGCCGAACAACCTGCTCTCGATCACCATTGGCGCGCAGCATGGCTTGCGGGCCTCCCTGCTGGCGGCGATCGGCCGTCTCGTCGCCTTCGCCATCATGATTGCCGTGGCCGCATTCGGCATGGGCGCGCTCCTCATGGCTTCCGAGTTCGCGTTCACGGTCGTGAAGTTCCTGGGCGCCGCCTATCTGGTCTGGCTGGGCGTCAAGATCTTCCGCTCCAAGGCGCAGCTGCCTTCGAAACAACCCGAACTTGGCAGGCACGGCGTCCGTGGGTTCATCCGGCGGGAATTCCTGGTCGCCATCGGAAACCCGAAGGCCATCCTGATTTTCACGGCGTTTTTTCCGCAGTTTGTGACGCCGGGGAATTACTGGGGCAGCTTCACGATTCTGGGCGCCATTTTCCTGGCCCTCGAAGTGCTGGCCATCGCACTCTATGCCTACGCCGGAACCCGGCTGTCCGGCCTGATGCGCAGCGAACGCTGCCTGCGCTGGATCAATCGCATCAGCGGCAGCACCATGATCACCTTCGGGGTGCTGCTTGCCGTCGCCAGGCGTCCGGCCGCCTAGGGGGACTGCCCCCATGTCCTCCCGCCTCTGGCCGCGCCTGGCGATTGCCGCCTATGCCCTGCTGTGGCTGGCCCTGGCCATCGATCCTTCCGACCGCCACACATGGATCCTGGAAAACGTCCTGGTGGCGGCGCTGTGGTTGGCCCTGACCATCCTGTATCGACGGTTTCGGTTGTCGGATGGATCGATGGCCCTGATCCTGGCCTTTCTGGCCCTGCATGCCGTGGGCTCGCACTACACCTATTCCGAGGTGCCGTACGACGCCTGGTTCCGGTCGTTGACCGGACATGGGCTGGATGCGCTGATGGGCTGGGACCGCAACCAGTTCGACCGCCTGGTGCATTTTGCCTACGGCCTGCTGCTGGCGGTGCCGGTGCGCGAGTTCCTGCTGCGTGTGATCCAGGCGCGCGGCTTCTGGTCATATTTCCTGCCCCTGGACATCATCCTCGGCACCTCGGCCCTGTACGAGTTGATCGAGTGGGCCGCCGCCGCCTGGTTCGGCGGCGACCTGGGGATGCATTACCTGGGCACCCAGGGCGACGTCTGGGACGCGCACAAGGACATGGCCCTGGCTGCGCTGGGCGGCCTGGTCGCCATGCTGTGCTGTGCCGCGGTGGATGCGCGTCGCGGGCGCTTATCGGGGATGGATCGATAAATCCAGCTCGCGGCCGCCACGCCCCGCCAATCACCAGGACCAGCGGGGCGCGAAACGAGGCCATAATGCCTCGGGAGGAGACAACATTCATATAAGGTTAATGAGTTGAAGTCTTGTATAACCTTATATTTAATCTTATAATAACCTCATGAACTCGATAAACTGGTCAACCAAAGCAATCAAGCAGCTTCTGAAGATCAACCGCCCTGAGCAGGTCGTGATCAAGAACGCTGCTGGTGAGCTAGCAACGATGCCGCAGACCCGCAACGTGAAGGCACTGACCAATCACAAATACCAATACCGCCTGCGTGTTGGCAACTATCGAGTGTTTTTTAACTTCGATGGCGCTGTGCACATTGTTTACATCGAAGAAGTGAGGAAACGCGATGAACGCACCTACTAACATCCAGATCATCAACGGGGCGGACGGAAAGCCTGCCTTCGTGGTGATCCCTTACGACGAATATGTGAAGCCTCGCGAAGGCTCAGAGACCTATGTGCCTCATGAAGTTGTATCCATGATGGTCGATAACGAGTGGAGCATTGCGCGGGCCTGGCGTGAGCACCTGGGGGTGACCCAACAAGAAATGGCTCAGCGCCTGGGTGTGTCTCAGTCCGCATACTCTCAGCAAGAGTCCAGAGGGAATCTACGCAAAGCAAGCCGCGAAAAGATTGCCGCCGCGCTCGGGATCAGTCCTGATCAACTGGACGCTTAGCGCAAAAGCCCGGCGCTCAGCCGTGCCGGGCCGTGACGGTCTTGACCCGCGTGAACCCGTACAGGGCCTCGAAGCCTTTTTCACGGCCGTGCCCTGATTGGCCCACGCCGCCGAAGGGCAGCTCGATGCCGCCGCCGGCGCCGTAGTTGTTCAGGAACACCTGGCCCACGTTCAGGCGCCGCGCCAGGCGCATCTGGCGGCCGCCGTCGCGCGTCCAGACGCCGGCCACCAGGCCGTACGGCGTGCCATTGGCGATGCGCAGGGCCTCGGCCTCGTCCTCGAAAGGCATCAGCACCTGCACCGGACCGAAGATTTCCTCCTGGGCCAGGCGATGATCGGGCGGGACCTCGGAAAACAGTGTCGCGCGCACGAAATGGCCGTCGGCCGACGCATCCTCGCGGATCGTGCCCTCGGCCGCGACGTTCAAGTCGGCCTTGCCCAGCTCGATGTAGCGGCTGACGATGGTTTTCTGCTTGGCCGATACCAGCGGACCCAGGTCGCAGGCATCGACTGCCGGCCCTGCGACCAGCCCGCGATAGATGTCGATCATGCGGCGCTTGACCTCGTCATAGAGGCCGCGCTGCACCAGCACGCGCGAGGCTGCCGAGCACGTCTGGCCGGCGTTCTGCATGCAGGCGCCCACCAGCGTCGGCATGGCCTGATCCAGATCGCAATCGTCGAACACGATATGCGGCGATTTCCCGCCCAGCTCCAGCGTGACCGGGATCACGTTGCCGGCGGCCGCGGCCTGGATATGCCGGCCGGTGCCCACCGAGCCGGTGAAGGACATATGATCGATGCCCGCGTGCTCGGACAGCGCGCTGCCCGCCTCGGCGCCCAGGCCGGTGACGACGTTCAGCGCTCCGGCCGGCAGCCCCGCCTCGAGGGCGATCGCGGCGACCGCCAGCGTCGAGACCGAGGCGTCCTCGGCGGGCTTGACCACGCAGCTGTTGCCGGCCGCCAGGGCGGCGCCCACCGCGCGCCCGACGATCTGCATCGGATAGTTCCAGGGAATGATGATGCCGCACACCCCGTGCGGCTCGCGCAGCGTATAGACCGTAAAGCCGTCCTGGTAGGGGATGGTCTGGCCCATGAGCTTGTCGGCGGCGCCGGCATAGAACTCGAGGTAGCGTGCCAGCGCCTTGGAATCGTTCAGCGACTGGTGCAGGGGCTTGCCCACGTCCAGCGCCTCGATCATGGCCAGGGCCTCGGCGCGCTGCAGCACCAGTTCCGACATCCGCATCAGGATGCGGCCGCGCTCGGTCGCCGTCATGCGGCCCCAGTCGCCGTCGAAGGCGCCACGGGCGGCAGTCACCGCTGTATCCACGTCCGCCGCGCCGCCGCGCGCAATGGCGCCGATCGTCAGACCCGTGGAGGGGTCCTCGATCGGCAGCGTTTCGCCGGATGCCGCATCGCGCCATTGGCCGCCGATCATGAGCTTCGAGGGGTCGAACCAGACCACCGACTGCAGCTCGCTGTGTGCGGATTGTTTCAGTGCCGGGGGATTGTCTGATGCCATTGCCTTCTCCTTTGCCTTTTTTGAGGGGTCGACTCCTGCCGGGGGCGGGAGCGATCCGTCACAGTATGCGGTGGATCACGTGGCCAGTTGCTGGTAGCAGGGCTTCATGCGTTCGCGCGAGGCGGCGATGTGCGCAGCCATTGCCACGCGCGCGGTATCAGGATCGCGATTCGTGATGCCCTCGAGAATTGCCAAGTGTTCCTTGACGGCCTCCTCGGCGACCGATACGTGATAGCGCAGCCTGAACAGATGCATGTGGGCATGCAGCGCGTCCAGCGTGTGTCTGAGCAGTTCGTTGCCGCCGACCTGAGCGATGTGGGCGTGAAACTGTCCGTCGAGCATGGCAAAGCGCCCATAGTTGCCTTGGGTATCGTCGTCGACAAGTTGCTGCATGTTGTCGCACAGAGCCTTCAGTCGAACGATATCGTCGCGCCGGGCGTTGTCAGCAGCCAGGCTGGCTGCTTCGGGTTCCAGCAGCGCTCGCATGAGGTAGACCTCTTGGAAATGTTTGCCAGAAGGCAAGGGAGCGACGCTGAAACCCGCATTATGCTTTTTGACCACCAGCCCTTCCGCCTCGAGCCGGATCAAGGCAGCGCGAACAGGCGTTTGCGATACGCCTAATTGCCGCGCCAGGGCGTCCACAGACAGGCGCTTCCCTGGAGGAAGCCGAAGCGCGATCAGCTCGGTGACCAAGGCTTCATAAACCTCGTCACTCAAGGGGCGACGCTCTTGCTGGGCGTTTCGCAATGCTACTGGATCAGGCGCGGAAATTAGCGGGTTCATGGTGTCCTCGAGATGCACATATCATGGTTTACACCAATGCGATGTCATACTTGGATCATATCATGTATGATAGCCAAAATCGAATACGAAAATGAATTTCGTATTGCTTTATAGCTGTTCCCCCACCACGTCAATGAATAAATTAGGAGACAAAGCATGAACAGAAAGCTTCCTTTTGCCGGGCCGTTGTTTGCCATGGTGCTGGCCCTATGCGGCACCAGTCCCTCCCAGGCTCAAACAGAACTGACAATCGCGCATGCGCTCTCGGCGACCTCGCACTATTCGGTCGGGGCAAAGGCCATGGCGGCGGATCTGGCCCAGCGTTCCGGCGGTAAATTCAAACTGAATGAATCTTATGGCAGCAGCCTGGGAGGCGAGCGGGAACTCACCGAAAGCACGCAAATCGGCACGGTCGATCTGGTGATTACCTCCACCGGACCCATTGGAAACTTCGTGCCGGACACCTTGATTCTCGACATCCCATTTCTGTTTTCCAGTTACGAGCAGGCGCATGCGGTGCTTGATGGGCCAATCGGCCAGGCGCTGCTCGACAAATTTCCAGAGCACGGATTGCGTGCGCTGGCGTGGACCGAGAACGGCTTCCGAAACCTGACAAATAATGTCCGCGCCGTCAACGGCCCAAAGGATGTCGCCGGCCTCAAGGTCCGCACAATGGAGAACGACATCCACATGGAGGCATTCCGGACGCTGGGCATGCTGCCCACTCCGATGGCATTCACCGAACTCTTCACCGCGCTCGAGCAGGGCACTGTGGACGGTCAGGAGAACCCGATCGGTGTCATCCTGTCGGCTAATTTCGCCGATGTGCAGAAATACCTGTCGCTTTCCCAGCATGTCTATTCCCCGGCGCTCATCCTGATCGCCCCGGCCCTGTGGGACAAGTTGTCTGCACAAGAGCAACAGTGGTTCCTCGAGTCGGCCCAAGTCGCTGCCACCGCGATTCGCGCCAAGGTTCGTCAAGATGCCGACAATGGTGTTGCAGTCCTGCGGGACAAAGGCATGCAGGTAGTCGAAAAGGTCGACACCCCCGCCTTTCAGGAGGCGCTCAAGCCGGCCTTCGCGAAATTTGCAGAGCGATTCGGCCGAGACAACATCGAAGCCATACGAAACTATAAAAACTAAGCAGACAAAGGGGGCCGGCACCGTTGTCACGCCGCAGACTAACACTTGTCGGTTCCCCTCATCAGCAGCGATTCACGGCCGGGCCTTATGCCATTCCTCGGCCCTCATTGAGTCTTGGGCTATTCCCAGCCCCGATCGATTGCTGCATGGATACACCAATTTGGGACACTCGTATGCTCCAGACCTTGAAGACGCTGGATAGATTCATCGTCAAGACCGCCCTCGGCCTTGCGATTTGCCTGTTGATGCTCATGGCGTTCGTGTCATTTTTCCAGGTGGTTACGCGGTTCGTCTTTGAGCAGCCCTCGACATGGTCCGAGGTCACCTCCCGGACCATGAATATCTGGATGATTTATCTGGGCCTGATCGTGGCATGTCGCTACGGTTTGCTGATGGCTGTCGATACGCTCATATCCCATTTGCACGGAAGGGCAAAGATCATCCTGCTCGCGCTCATTTCGACGATCAGCATCGTGCTGCTCATTATCGTGGCCTGGTATGGCATGGAAATGGCCTTTCGCGTCCGCTTCCAAGCCTTGGCCGGCCTGCGCAATCCATTCAGTGGCAACACGGTGTCCATTTCATGGATGTACGCGGCCTTGCCTATCGGCGCGCTGCTGTCCGCAGTTGCGGTCCTGGCGCATCTGCTCGACGTCATTGCACAAGTCAAGTCCGGCAAGGAGGCATCGCGCGCCTCCGAGATCGCGGATCACACCGTATAGGAGCACCGGTACATGAGCGTTTTTATGATTGCGCTGATGGTGATCATGTTTGCATTGAGCATTCCGATCGCCATCTCCATACTCGCGTCAGCCCTCGGCGGGGTCGTGCTGTTCACTTCCTTGAATCCCCTCGTGATTGCCCAGCGGCTGGTCACTACCTTGGATAGCTTTCCGTTGCTCGCGATCCCTTTCTTCATCCTGGCGGGCAACCTGATGGAGGCTAGCGGAATATCACATCGGCTCGTTGAGTTCGCGAAATCGCTGGTGGGCGGGATACAAGGCGGCTTGGCAGCCTCTTGCGTCATCACCTGCATGATCTTTGCGTCGGTGTCGGGCTCCTCCATCGCCACGACTTTTGCAATCGGCGCGATCATCATTCCGGCCATGATCAAGCATGGTTACCCCGTACGATTCGCCGCCGCGCTGCAGGCCAGTTCGGCCGAGCTCGGGGTGATCATTCCGCCCTCGATTCCAATGATCATCTATGGCGTGAGCGCCGAAGTTTCAATTGGCGAACTATTCATTGCCGGCATCGGGCCGGGCATCTTGATCAGCGTCACCTTGATTTGCTTTGTGCTGATCTATTGCCGAAAGAACGGCTGGGGACTTCAGGACGGAACAACCAGAATGCCCTTGCTGCCGGCCATCTATCAGGCTGCCTGGGGACTGGGGATGCCGGTCATCATCTTGGGCGGCATCTATCGGGGGGTGTTTACGCCGACCGAGGCTGCTGCAGTGGCGGTCATCTACGCCCTACTGGTCGGCATGGTCGTCTACCGTACCCTGACAGTCCGATCGCTGATACCGGTCTTGCGTAAATCCGTTATTTCGTCGGCCGTGATCATGTTCATCATCGCTGCCGCCGGAACGTTCAGTTTCCTCATTACTCGGGCCGGCGTTCCCGCCGCCATCGGCAACTGGCTGGTCGAGATGTTCCATGGCCCGGTCGCCTTTCTGCTGGCGGTGAATATCGTGCTGTTCTTCGTCGGCATGTTCATTGAAACATCCGCCGCCATCATTGTGCTTGCGCCGATTCTTGCGCCCGTCGCCGTGCAGTTCAACATCGACCCAATTCATTTCGGTTTGATCATGATCGTCAATCTGGCCATGGGCATGATCACCCCGCCATTCGGCGTCAATCTCTTTGCGGCATGCGAGGTTGCCAAGATTTCTCTCGATCAGATCATCGGACGCCTGATCCCCTTTGTTTTGGTCATTGCCGGATGCCTCATGATCATTACGTTTGTTCCAGAGATATCGCTTTTCTTCCGGGACTTCTCCTCGGCCCGGCACTGAACTCATGTGGCCATTCACGAATATCACGACACAGGAGGTTTTTTATCATGGATAAGGTACTGGACAAGGTCGGCGCGAGCGCGGATGCCAAGATCGCGCGTGTCGAGGTCCTGCTGGTTGATATCCCCGCAAAGTTCCCTCGCAGAGATGCGATTCAGCCTTTCTTCAAGCAAGAAACACCCATCGTCAGAATCACCACGCAAGGGGGCGTGGTCGGTATCGGATATACCTATACCCTGGGCACCGGCGGATCCAGCCTCTTTCACCTATTGGCGGATACGCTCGCGCCGCAAGTGTTGGGGGCGGATGCACGCGAGGTCGAGGCGGTCTGGTGGCGCTTGAACCGATCCATGAACTCCATTTCTCCGGGCGTATCCGCCAGCCTGGCCCTGGGGGCCATGGATATCGCCCTGTGGGACATCCGCTGTCAGCTGGCGCAAATGCCGCTCTACATGATGGCAGGGGGCGCGCATACCAAGCTGCCGATATACGACACTGAGGGCGGCTGGCTGAATATCGATGATGATGTCCTGGTCGCCAATGCCACCTCGGCGCGGGATCGAGGGTTTCATGGCTTCAAGGTCAAAGTCGGGCGTTCGCTCAAAGAGGATCTGAGGCGCCTTCGCAAAGTGCGTGATGCCTTGCCCGACTCCATGGACATGATGATCGATGCCAACCAGATATTTTGCCTCGATGAGGCCATTTATCGTGCCCGCGCTTACGCCGATGCTGGCGCGGCCTGGTTCGAAGAGCCTCTGCCCGCGTCGGACCTGCATGGCCACAAATTGTTGCGCGCGTCGACCGCGATGCCGATCGCACTCGGTGAAACCCTCCACAATATCCACGTGTTCCGCGAATATTTACAACAGGACGCCTGCTCCATCGTACAAGTGGATGCCGCGCGTGTCGGGGGCATTACGCCCTGGCTGAAGGTGGCGCACATGGCCGAGGCGTTCAATATGGCTGTCGCACCGCACTATCTGATGGAACTGCATGTGTCCCTGGGCTGCGGAACGCCAAACACGCGCATGATCGAGCACATCCCTCAACTCGATACGATACTGGCGGCGCCGCTTGAGATCTCCAGCGATGGTTACGTCAGCCCTTCCAGCAAACCCGGCAATGGCATCGAGTGGAACTGGTCGGCGATCGAGGAACTGCAGTCAGCACGCACCGAATTGGTGCGCTGACGACGGATAGCGTTTGGTTGAGGGCTTTGAAATGTCATATTGGATGAACTCTATGGGGCGTTGCCGTGCTCACCGTCGATGAAGTCCTCCGGAAAGGTCACGCGGCGCTGCGCAACGCCGGTGTGCCCGAGGAACACGCGCATATCCAACTGTCGCTGCTGCTCGAGGCCGAGTTGCGCGGAGTCCCTTCGCATGGCCTGTTGCGGCTGCCGCGCGTGATCCAGCGAATCAGCAACGGTGTGTGCAATCCGCACACCACTGGACGAGGGACCTGGGCCCACCCGTCGTTCTATCAGGTCGACGGCGACAACGGCCTGGGACCGGTGGTTGCCGTCGAAGCCCTGGCCCGGATTTCGGCGCGGGCGCGGGACACTGGCGTCGCCGTCGCGGCCGTGCGCGATTGCGATCACCTCGGAATGTTGGCCTGGTATGCGGAAAGGGTGGCGCGACAAGGACAGGTCCTTATCGCGCTGACGATCAGCGAGGCCCTGGTTCATCCCTGGGGCGGCAGCCGGGCCATGTTGGGCACCAATCCCATCGCCGTCGGCATTCCGGCAGAGCCAGAGCCCTTCGTGTTCGACATGGCCACCGGCCTGGTGTCCATGGGCAAAATCCATGATCACGCCAATCGCGGCGTGCCCATTCCAGAAGGGTGGGCAATGGATATCAACGGCCAGCCGACGACGGACGCGGAAGCGGCCAAGCACGGGGCCATCGCGCCCTTTGGCGGCCCGAAGGGCTATGGCCTGGGGCTGGCCTTTGAACTGCTGGTCGCCGCCTTGACGGGCAGTGCCATTGGCCGAGAGGTCGTCGGCACGCTGGATACAGAGCATCGCTGCAACAAGGGCGACCTCTTTATCATCTTGGCGCCGGCCACGGGTGCCGCGCGCATGGTCGGACATTTCATGGACACCCTGAGAGCCTCGCCGTCCGTCGACCCTCGTCATCCGGTGCGCGTGCCAGGCGATCGCGCTGGCCGGGCCAGGGCGCACAACCTGAAGGCGGGTGTGGAATTGGCTGCAGAGGTGTGGGCGCAGATCGAGGAGATGGCCAAAGGCCCCGCCTCAGGCGCCGATGCCGGCAAGGATTTTGTTGGAGGAAATGCGAATGCGACATGAGTATGGCGTGACACGGGCGCCCGCCCGCCTGATTTTCGGACCCGGACAGCGTGCGGCGCTTGGACCTGCGGCGGCGTCCCTTGGGCGGCGTGCGCTGATCTGCACGGACGCCCGCATGGCCGGGCTGCCATTGATGCGCGAACTGCTCGCCGACCTCGCGGCACACGGGGTGGCCACCGAGGTGTTCGATGGGACGGAGGCGGAGCTTCCCTTGAGCGGGATCCGAACGTGCGTCGAACGATATCGCGCCTACGATCCCGATGTGCTGATCGGCATCGGGGGTGGCAGTTGCATCGACCTGGCCAAGGTCGTGAGCCTGTTGCTGACCCATCCGGAACCGGTTTCGCAATACTACGGCGAATTCAAGGTGCCGGGCCCCGTCAAGCCAGTCATCGCGATTCCGACCACCGCGGGTACCGGGTCCGAGGTGACGCCGGTCGCGGTCATCGCCGATCCCGATCGCGCCATGAAGGTCGGCATTTCCAGCCCCGAACTGATTCCCCACACAGCGATCTGCGATCCGGAATTGACGGTGAGCTGCCCCCAGGGGCTGACCGCGCTCTCGGGGGCCGACGCCATGGCGCATGCGCTGGAGGCTTTTTCGGCCATCCGTCGCGCGCCCGATCCGTCCATGGCGATGCAACGGGTCTTCGTCGGCAAAAACATCCTCAGCGATCAATACGCGCTGGCCGCCATCCGCTTGATCTCGGGTCATCTGGCCACGGCGGTCGAGGACGGTTCCAACCTCGAGGCCCGCAGCGCCGTGATGCTGGGATCGACATATGCAGGCCTGGCCTTCGGCACGGCCGGCACCTGCGCCGCCCATGCCATCCAGTATCCCGTCGGGGCGCAGACCCATACCCCGCACGGCCTGGGGATCGGGGTCTTGCTCCCCTACACCATGGAGTTCAATATTGAAGTGTCCGCGGGCGTGTATGCGGAGGTCGCGCGTGCGATGGGTCTGTCGACTGCCGGCACCGAGCGCGAGGCGGCGATGGCCGCGATTTCGGCCATCCGGTCCCTGTTTCGACGCATCGGCATTCCCCAAAACCTGCGGGACCTGGGCCTCGAGGCCGCGCATCTGGACGCCATGGCCGAACAATCCATGGGGGCGGCACGCCTGGTCGAAAACAATCCGAGAACGCTCGATGTGCAGTCCATCCGGTCGATTCTCGATCACGCTATGAATGGAGCTTGAAAAATGTCGAAGGCAGTACAACGCAATAGTGAAGACGTAGACCGGCATCCCGGTTTGTTCATCAGCGGCCAGTGGCGCACGGGCTCCCGCAAGGGTCGGATCGACGTGATCGATCCGGCCACGGGCTCCGCCTTGGGTTCCGTGGCCGATGCCGGCGCCGACGATGCGATTGCCGCCGTCGAGGCCGCCCACAATGCTGGCGCGCCCTGGGCGGCAACCCCCGCGCGCCAGCGTTCCGAGATCTTGCGCAAGTGCTTCGAGCTGATGATGCGCGATGCCGATGCCCTGGCCCGCATCATTGCGCTGGAAAACGGCAAGGCGCTGAAGGACGCGCGCGGCGAGGTCGCCTACGCGGCCGAGTTTTTCCGCTGGTTCTCCGAGGAGGGCGTGCGCGTGCGCGGCGATCTGGGCACGGCGCCTTCCGGCAACAACCAGATCCTGGTGCAGTATCAGCCCATCGGCGTGTCAGTGCTGATCACGCCTTGGAATTTCCCGGCCGCCATGGCGACGCGCAAGATCGCGCCGGCGCTGGCGGCCGGTTGCACCTGCGTGCTCAAGCCCGCGACGGCGACGCCGCTGACCGCCTATGCGGTTGCGCGCATTCTGGCCGAGGCGGGGGTGCCCGATGGCGTGGTCAATGTCCTCACCTCGTCCACGACCTCCGAGGTCGTCAACGCCATGCTGGAGGATCCCCGGGTTCGCAAGCTGTCCTTCACCGGATCCACCGAGGTCGGTCGCGTGCTGCTGCGCAAGGCCGCCGACCAGGTCATCCACAGCTCGATGGAACTCGGCGGCAACGCGCCCTTCCTGGTGTTCGAGGACGCCGACATCGAGCAGGCTGTGCAGGGCGCCATGATCGCCAAGATGCGCAACGGCGGCGAGGCCTGCACCGCCGCCAATCGTTTCCTGGTCCAGCGCCCCGTCGCCGAGGCGTTCACCCGGCGCCTGACCGAGGCCATGTCCGCCCTGAAGGTCGGGCCGGGCATCGAGGCCGACACGGATTGCGGTCCCCTGGTGGACCGGGCCGCCGTCGACAAGGTCGTGGAACTGGTCGAGGATGCCAAGGCCCGCGGCGCGCAGGTGCGCTGCGGCGGTCGGCAGCCGGACGATGCGGGCTGCTATTACCTGCCTACGGTCCTGGACAATGTGCCGACCGATGCCAAGATGTTCTCGGAGGAAATCTTCGGGCCGGTGGCGCCGGTCTATGTGTTCGATACCGAGGAGGAAGGCGTCCGCATGGCCAACGACACCGAGTATGGGCTGATCGCCTATCTGTACACCGGGGACGTGGGCCGCGGCATGCGCGTCTCGACCGCCCTGGAGGCCGGCATGATCGCCCTCAACCGCGGCTTGGTCTCGGACCCCGCCGCACCGTTTGGCGGCGTCAAGCAAAGCGGACTGGGGCGTGAAGGCGCACAGCACGGCATCCTGGAGTTCATGGAGGCCAAGTACATCGCCACGAGCTGGTAATCCGGCTGCGGGCGACAGGGAATAACGGAATGTCAACATGCTGAAGAAGAAAATCGGCTGTATCGGTGTCGGCCTCATGGGGCATGGCATCGCGCGCAACATCGTCGGCAAGGGCTGGCCGCTGCAGTTCCTCGAACACCCCGGCAACCAGCCGACGCAAGACCTGGTCGATCAAGGCGCTGTGGCATTCAAGGATCCGCGCGATCTGGCCCGGGCCAGCGACATCATCATCCTGTGCGTCAGCGGGACACCGCAAGTCGAGGCGATCATATCGGGCGATAGCGGGATCCTGTCCGCCATCACGCCCGGCACCACCATCATCGATTGCTCGACGGCAATCCCCGCCTCGACCGTGGCGCTGGCGGGCGCGGTCGAGGCGGCGGGAGGGCGCTTTGTCGATGCGGCAATGACGCGAACGCCGCTGGAGGCCGAGCAGGGCCGGTTGAATCTGCTGGTGGGGGGCGATAGGGCGGTCTTCGACGAGATCCGGCCGCTGCTGGGCACTTTCGCCGAAAATCTATTCTATGCGGGGCCAGTCGGGTCAGGGCATAAACTGAAACTGCTGCACAACTTTGTGTCGGTGAGCTTTGTCACCTTGCTGGGCGAGGCCGCGGCCTGCGCCAAAAAAGTCGGCATACCGGCCGAGGTGCTGGTGGATGCTCTGGCCAAGGGAGGCGGCCATGGCGCGGCGCTCGAGCGCGTGGCGCCCTTCCTTCTGGAGGGGGATCCCTCGCGTTTGAAGTTCGCGATCAGTCATGCCTTCAAGGATATGAGCTACTACAACACCATGGCTGAGACCCAGAGTTGCCAGCGCCATATTGCAGCCGGCGTCAAGGACGCCCTTGGCAGCTTGGTCGAGGCCGGCCTGGGCGGCGAATACCTATCCTCGACCGCCGAGCAGTTCGGCAAGCTGCGAGCCGGCTGAACAAGCCCGTATGCAGTTCAAGTGAGCGGTGGCTGAACACCGCCGCTCGCCTCCGCCTGCCGCATCGCGGCCCACAGAATCGCCAGGGACAGCACAAAGAACATCACGCCGTTGTTGCGGCCCAGGATCACCTGGGTCAGCCCGAAGGCGGCGAAGGCCGCGGGCAGGCTGGCGCCGCAGCAGGCCAGTACCCGCACCGTCAGGTCGGGCGACTGCAGGCGGCGGCAGAAATACCAGCAGCTGGTGATCAGCAGGGCCAGGAACGCGAACAGTCCCAGTGTGCCCTGGTGCAGCCAGATCTCGACGAAGTTGTTGTGCGTGTTGGACAGGGTCGCCACGAACGGGTGGATGCGCCCCGCCTCGATCAAGCCCTGCAGATGGCCATCGTATTCCGCGTGCCCCCAGCCCAGCAGCGGGCGCTCGGGGATGCTGATCAAGGCGGATTTCCAGGCCTCCAGGCGCGAGCCGACGTTGTTCGCGGCATTTCCGTCCTGGACATAGGCCTGCCATTCCGCCATGGCGCTGGCGTAGCGGCCCTCGGCGATCTGGCCCACGGGCAGGACGATCATGATGACCGCCACGCCCGCTGCCACCATGGCGCAGCCCGCCAGCAGCGGGCGCAGGTACTGCCGGCGCAGCAGCGCCGCGGCGGCCAGCACGGCAAAGATCGGCGTGGCCACCAGCCCGCCCCGCGTGGCCGACGCGATGAAGGCATAGATGCCGGCCAGGGCGCCGGCCAGCAGGAATACGGTCCAGGCGTGGCGCCGATGCGCCGCGGCCAGGACCGTGCCCATCAGGCACCAGAAGGCCATGACCAGCGCAATATCGCCGAAGGGAATCGCGCTGGTCAGGAAGCCCTCAGCCCGCAGTACGCCGATGTGGCCGACCTGCCACCAGGCAACGGCCGCGGCGCCCGGCAGCCCCAAGGCCAGGCCCGCCCACATCCAGTCCAGCCGCAGGTGCGCCCGGCGCAGCCCCACCAGGATGGGGACCGCCAGCGCATAGCGTACGCCCTGGTCCAGGTATTTGCCGGAATCGGCGTGCCACAGCACCGCCGCCGCGTTCGTCAGGAAAAACGCCAGCAGCAGCCAGCACAGCGTCCGGTCCTCGCCAGACCAGGCGGCGGCCGGTGGCGCCGACGCGTCGGCCGCGCCGCTGCGCCGGCCTGTGCCGGCCAGCCATATCGCGACGCCGCCCAGGAACAGCAGCCCGCCGCCCACGGAATATCCCGAGGGCGCCGAGAGCATCAGCAGAAAAAAAATCGCCACGCTGGCCGCCATCCAGGTGGACAGCCAGGCCGGCGTTCGTGCCGGTGTCGGATGCATAAGGAGTGATTCGCTTGGGACGGGAAGTGTTGCCGGATTGTAGCTTGTCGCCCCGCTGTGCAAACGGGCCGGCCCGCCTCACGTCGGCCGTGCGCCGGCGTGTGCGCGGCCTACAATATCCCGATCGTTTCCGAGGCGCTTATCCGCATGACTGCCACCGCCGATTCCGACATCCCCGCCGGCCCGCCCGGCGCTGCGCCCGACGGCACATTCTGGTTCGTCGTGCACACCAAGCCGCGCCAGGAAGCCCTCGCGCGCGAACATCTGCTGCGCCAGTCCTTCGAGGTCTACCTGCCGATGTTCAAGGTCTTCAAGGCGCCGCGCCGGGGTCGCGCCGGTTCGCCGGTCGCGCCGGACGGATCGACGCCGCCGGCGCAGGGCCTGACCACGCACGAGCCCATGTTCCCGCGCTATCTGTTCCTGCGCCCCGGGCGCCCCACCCAGTCCATGTCCACCATTCGGTCGACGCAAGGGGTCAGTCGCCTGGTGCTGTTCGGTAGCCAGCCCGCCCGCATCGCCCAGGAACTGGTCGACGGCATCCGCCAGGCCGAGGTCGCGCGCGAAGGCGCGGATCTGGCCCAGCTCAGTCCCTATCGGCCCGGCATGGCGGTGCGCCTGCAGGATCCGGCCCTGGGTGGACTACAGGCCCTGGTGCAGGCCGTCTCGCACGATCGCGTGACCCTGTTGCTGGAAATCCTCGGCCGACCCCAGCTCGTCAGCGTCGATTTCCAGCGGATCGCGCCCCTGTAATTGATCCGTCTTAACGAAATCCAAGCTGAGGCTAGGTAGGACAACAATCTCCTGGTAGAACTACGAATGTCACATTCAGTGACATTCTTGACTATCGAGGAGACAACATGAAAATCCGCCATCTGCTCATCCTGGCATTGGGCCTTGGCCTGCCCGGCCTGTCCCATGCCCAACTGATGAAGCACGGTCCCCACCATATCCTGGGCGCGCCGCCCCCGGCGCCGGCCGTTTTCGCCGCACCCCCGCCCGAGGCGCCCTGGGACCCGTCCCCGGCGCCTTTTCTGTCCACGGGCGATCCGATCGTCGTCGACCAGGACCGCATCATTACCCGCAGCCTGCACATCCGGTCCGCCACGCCCATCGACGTCGCCCAGGGACACGTTCTGCGTGTCGAGGGTGCCGTGGAGAACGCCCCCGCGTCGGCCGGCGGCCTCTACAAACTGGGCGCCGGCCATATGGTCCTGGCCGGGCCCAACACCTATCGCGGCCATTCCGCGCTGCTGCAAGGCAGCTTGGCCCTGCTGGACGACCACGCCCTCGGCGCGCCCCTCAATGCGCTGGATGTCAACGTGGGCACGCGCCTGGAATTCGCCGACGGCGTCACGATCGGCCAGGCCTTCACCCTCAGGCCCATCGATCTGGCCGCCGCGCTGCCGCCTCATTGGTGGACGCCCGTGCCGCCGCCGGCCGCGCCCATGGCCGTCCAATGGGTGGTCCAGCGCGGCGAGGCCACGCATCGCGGGGATCTGTTCGGCCACGCGCCCCTGATCAAGCAGGGCGGCGGCACCCTGCGCCTGGCCGGCTGGGGCGCCGCCTATACCGGCGACATGACCGTCCGCGAGGGCGGCTTGCGCATTGACGGCACCTTCGGCGGGCGGGTGCGCGTCGAACCAGGCGGCGTCCTGTCGGGCACCGGCCTGGCCGCCCGCATCGAGGTGGGCGGCGTGCTGGCGCCGGGTGCGGCGCACGCGCCAGGCACCCTCATAGTCGTCCATGAGGCGCGTCTGCTGCCGGGCTCGTCGATGCGCATCCGCATTGATGCGGCGGGCGAGGCCGACCGCCTTTGGACACTGGGGCCGGCCGCGGTGGACGGCGACCTGCGCATCGACGCCCAGCCGGGCGCCTGGGACGAGGACAGCCGCTGGACCATCGTGCAGGCCGACGGCGGCCTGGAGGCCGGGCGGTTCGCCTCGGCCGCCGTCAACCTGCCGTATTTCTCGCCCGTCCTCGAATACGGGCCGAACCAAGTCGTGCTGGCGCTGCGGCGCAACCAGGCCGCCCTGGAAACCTGCGCCGAGGAACCCGCCGTGCAGGCGGCGGCGCGCGCCATCGAGCGCGGCGTCGCCCCCTTGGCGCAGCGCGTCGTCCGCCAGGACTGCGCGGGGGCCGCGGCCTTGCTGGCCGCCTTTGCACATTCCGGGGCCGCGTCCTGGCGCGGCGCCCTGCTGGAGGACAGCCGCTACGTGCGCGAGGCTGCGCTGGCACAGGCGGGCAGCGGCCGTGCCTGGGTGCGCCAGTGGATGGTCTCGGCCGAGCGCGACGCACGCAACGGCGGCGATCTGGTCCGCGGCGATGCGCGCGACGTGGCCGGCATGCTGGCCGGGTTGGACCGCGCCGTGTCCGCCGACTGGCACCTGGGCGTATTCGCCGGTGCCCAGCACGTGGACTACAGCAGCGTCCGGCATGCCCGCGCGCCCGGCGGCCTGGCGGTGCGCGACGCCAGCCTGCATCTGGGCCTGGGCCTTGCCTACCGGCCCGGGACGGGACACCAGATCAGCCTGGGCGCCGCCCAGGCCTGGCACCGCGGCGAGGGCCGCCGCTGGACGGTGGACGGCGACGATCCGCTGCGCGCCACCCAGCATGCGCGCAGCCTGCAGGCCTGGGCGGAATGGCGCTTTGACGCGGCACCCGCGGATCACTGGACCGTTGCGCCCCTGGTGCAGCTGGCCTGGGTGCGCCTGGACAGCCGGGACTATGCCGAATCGGGCGGCCCGGCCGCCCTGCGGGTGCAGGGCGCGGTCGACCAGCGGGTTTTTGCCCACGCCGCCGTGCGCGCCCATCGCGCCTGGCCGGTCCCGCATGGCCACGCCCTGCTGCGCGCCGCCCTGGGTTGGGATGCCCTGTTGGGATCCCCGGATCTCAGCAGCATCCAATCCTTTCGCGATGATGCGGCCGGGCGGGCGTTCAAGGCCGGCGGGCAGCCCCTCGCGCGCCACGCCCTGCGCCTGGATCTGGGCGTCGAGGCGCCCCTGGCGCCCGGCGTGCGTGCCGGCATCGGCTACACCGGCCAGTACCGCGGCGATGGCCGGCAGCATGGGGTGCTGTTGAGTCTGGCGGCGGCGTTGTAGGGCGCACAGTCCCTAGCAGGATATTCGACCTTTCTCCATGCGTGGAATACGAGGCTGCCACTTCGTGCTGCCCGCCGCTCTTTCTGTGTGCATTTCGCTCAATATCAAAATATTTAGGCCGGATGCGTACGGAGGATGTAAGACATGTGCGATGCAGCAACGACGGCCTCTCGAGTTTTATTGACTTGAGATGGGTAGGCCAATGGACTATAGTGGCCCGTATACTGGCCCATTAAGCTTTCAGTGGGATCGGACGAAAAGCGATGTGTGCCTACAGGATCGCGGATTCGATTTTGCCTATGCTGCCAAGGCTTTCTTCGACCCCTGCCGCATCATCCGGGCTGACGAACGACACAGCTACGGTGAGGACCGTTACCAATTGATGGGCAAGATCGGCCCGCGCCTATTCGTCGTGGTGTATACCCCAAGGTGTGGAGTCATACGCATCATCTCGGCGCGCAAGGCCAATCAGCGAGAGGTCGCATACTATGAAAACAGCGCATGTCATCATTGATCCCGCCGATCCGGCGTTTTCAAAGATCGGACGCGTCGACGAGGACCGTTTGGATGCAACCACGGAGGGGGACATCGCTCGCCAGAGTGCCCTCGACGATGCCGCTGCCATGCAGGATGCGGCGGTATACGCACGGCGCGTGCGCCGGCGGTTGGGCCTGAGCCAGGCGGAATTCTCGCAGCGGATCGATGTTTCCTTGCAGACTATTCGAAATTGGGAGCAAGGCAAACGCCGGCCGACAGGCGCGGCAAAGGCATTGTTGAAGGTACTGGATAGCATCCCCGAAGCTGCCTTAGAGGCACTGCAAAGTGGCCAGGACGGGTCCGTGCATAGTGGAGTCGATCGTCATTGAGCGGCTTAGGGTCGGCGGCGATCTGCATCGACGGGCCGCACAAGAGGCGCGACGTCGCGGTGTCGCCTTGAATGAACTGGTTATCCGGGCGCTTAGGCGAGAGCTGCATGTTTGAGTGACGCCATGCAGGCCCTAACGAAAGACCTCGTCCAGTGTTTGCGCATCGAGCACGTTCAGGGACCATGCTCGGATCTGTTCGGTATCTGAGCTATGCAGGCGTTCGATGACCCGGGTGGGTAGCGGGCCGAACTTGTGAGATAACAGACTTTCCAGCATGCTGGAGAGCCCTTCCTGGTGGCCCTCCTGAAGTCCCTGTTGCCGCCCCTCTTGAAGCCCCTCTTGAAGCCCCTCTTGAAGCCCCTCTTGCCGTCCTTCCCGAAACCCTTCATAGCGCGCGTAGTCCCTGATGTCTTCGGCGTCGATCAGGGCCTGTTCGCGGCGCTCGGCCATCAGGCGGAGTTCTTCGTCGGAATACAGATGTTCCAGTTTTTGAAGCGCGTCTTTGACGGGAGGATGGGTGATGGTGCTCATGGCGGCCTCGTCGAGGTTATGCAGCAGGCAGGTCATCCAGGCGCGCAGCGACTCGGGGTGGTGGGGGTGCCGCTGCGCCTTTCTTAACTCGATTATATGCAGTTGTAGGGCCAGACCCAACTGCACATCGCCGCGGCCCGTATCGCGCAGGGTGAAATGCCAGTTGGCTTGATCTGGATGTTCGGGAAACAGGTCATGCACCAGCAGGTTGATGCCGATGCAGGGCTTGAGCTGACGGTAGTCCTGGCCGCTGTTCAGTTGCCCGGCCAGACTGCGGGCGATGCCGTATACGCTGCGCTCGGGCCAATGAAGAAAACGCTGCAATTGCATCTCGATGGCCAGGCGCTGGCCATCGGTGTCCTCGGCCAGGATATCGAGCACGATTTCCTTGCCTATGAGGTCCGCGGGCAGGACATGCGGGTTCAGAACCCGTTGCACGATGAGCGGTGGCAACGGGTGACGCACGGCGTTGATCAGGTCGCTCAGCAGGTTCAGGTGTCTGCTGAACAGGGTTTTGAAGACGATGTCGTTACAGAGGGAAAGGCGCCGGGGCTGCGCCGACGGGATTATGTGGTTGCTGGCGGGCGCGGTTTGGTGACAAGTGTGCGAGGCGCTTGCCGTTGAGGGGTCGGAACCAGATTTCCCGGGCATGGTGGTGTTCCCATATGACAGTATCAGGCACATCTACTGTAGAGATGCATCCAGGTATCGGGAATGAGTGCAACGAATGAATGTCTGTGCGAGGAAATACGGTGGTCGCGGCGAGCGTATCCATGGCGACAGGCCGGCAGGCGGCGCCGCGCCGCAGCCATGTACTTGGCCGCCGCGCTCTTGGACACGCCCAGGGCCTAGCCAAGCCCCAACCCCTGATGTACTATCGCGTTCACGCATTGAACATGCGCGAGCGCTTGCTGACCGTGTCACAGCACGGCGGTAGCGTGTCCGCTGGAACCAGTCCACGCCATGTCCACCGATACCGCCCCACACGACGAAAACCACCTCAAGGTCCTGCGTCTGCTGGAATCCGACCCCAGCCTCAGCCAGCGCGAGCTGGCCGAGGCCCTGGGCGTGAGCCTGGGCAAGACCAACTACTGCGTCCGCGCCTTGCTCGACAAGGGCCTGATCAAGATGCAGAACTTCCGCAACAGCCAGAACAAGCTGGGCTATGCCTACCTGCTGACACCGGCGGGGATCGCAGCCAAGGCCGAACTGACGGCGAGTTTCCTGAAGATCAAGCTGCGGGAATACGAGGCTCTGCGGCGCGAGATCGAGGAATTGCGGCGTGAAACACGGACCGAGGATTCGACCAAGTAGACAGTTCTTTGTCGCGACACCTCAACCCGCTTAATGATCAATATGAAGAAATTTGCCCTGATCGGTGCGGCTGGCTACATCGCACCACGACATATGAAGGCCATCAAGGACACCGGCAACCGCCTAGTCGCCGCGCTGGATCCGAACGATTCAGTGGGCATCATCGACGGCTATTTCCCGGATGCGGAGTTCTTCACCGAGTTCGAGCGCTTTGATCGGCACATCGACAAGATGCGGAGAACTGGAAAATCGCACAAAATCAATTATGTGTCGATCTGTTCCCCGAACTACCTGCACGACTCGCACATGCGGTTCGCCTTGCGCTCGGACGCCGATGCGATCTGTGAGAAACCCCTGGTGCTGAACCCCTGGAACATCGACGGCCTGCTGGACATCGAGCGCGACACGGGCCGCAAGGTCAACACCATCCTGCAGTTGCGCGTGCATCCGGCCATCGTCGCCCTGCGCGACAAGGTCCGATCACAGGCCAAGGACACCAAGCACGAAGTCGACCTGACCTACATCACCTCGCGCGGCCACTGGTACCTGCAGTCGTGGAAGGGCGACCTGAAGAAATCCGGCGGCATCGCCAGCAACATCGGCGTGCATTTCTTTGACATGCTGCACTATATCTTTGGCGGGCTGCAGGACAACATCGTGCACCACAGCGAGGACACCAAGGCCGCGGGCTACCTGGAATACGAGCATGCCCGGGTGCGCTGGTTCCTGTCGGTGGACTACCAGGACGTCCCGCAGGCGCAGCGCGATCAAGGCCAGCGCACGTACCGGTCGATCACCGTGGACGGCGAGGAAATCGAATTTTCCGGCGGCTTTACCGATCTGCACACGCGCAGCTACGAGGAAATCCTGGCGGGCCGTGGGTTTGGCCTGGAGGAAAACCGCGTGGCCATCCAGACCGTGTCCACGATCCGCAATGCGCCCAACGCACCGCTGACGGGCGACTACCATCCCTTTCTGAAAAAATGAGCCATTATCAGCACGAGACCGCCATCGTCGACGCGGGCGCCCAGATCGGCGAGGGCAGCCGCATCTGGCATTTCGTCCATGTCTGCGGCGGGGCACGCATCGGTGCCGGCGTGTCCCTGGGCCAGAACGTCTTCGTCGGCAACAAGGTCGTGATCGGCGACCATTGCAAGATCCAGAACAACGTGTCGGTCTACGACAACGTGACCCTGGAGGAGGGCGTGTTCTGCGGTCCCAGCATGGTGTTCACCAACGTCTACAATCCGCGCTCGCTGATCGAGCGCAAGGACGAGTACCGCAACACCCTGGTGCAGAAAGGCGCGACGTTGGGCGCGAACTGCACCATTGTGTGCGGCGTGACCATCGGCGAGTACGCCTTCATTGGCGCCGGCGCGGTGGTGAACAAGGACGTGCCGGCGTATGCGCTGATGGTGGGTGTACCGGCGCGGCAGATCGGCTGGATGAGCGAGCATGGCGAGCAACTCGGCCTTCCGCTTAGGGGGGAGGGCGAGGCGATATGCGGAGCGACTGGGCAGCAGTATGCGCTCATCGGCGAGGTAGTGCGCCGCGTTTCGGTCAAATGATGAGCTTCGACATGCCTCCCTACCAGGCCATCTCCGACATTGCCCTTGTAAGTGGCCGGCTCGCCAAAGAAGCGCTGTTCGCTGCGTGGCTCGATCTATTGGCCGCTTGCGGATGGAAAATGCCATGAGCATTGCACCCGATAGGTCGCCGATGATTTCCGTTCTCGATTATGGTTGCGGCAATATCCAGTCCGTGATCCGGATGCTGGAGAAGGTTGGAGGGGAGGCCGTAAAGATATCTACGCCTGCCGAGGTCCAAAATGCCCAGGTGCTGATACTGCCCGGGGTGGGAGCCTTCGATCATGGCATGGTCGAATTAGCGGCGCGTGGACTGGATCGCACCTTGGACCGCATAGCGGTAGAAGGTCGAGTGCCTATATTGGGGATCTGCCTGGGTATGCAGCTCATGTGCAAGGGTAGCCATGAAGGAAGCCTGCCTGGTCTGGGGTGGTTCAACGCCCGAGCCACGCGTTTCCCGGACGCTGCACAAACCGGCCTGCCGGTGCCCCATATGGGCTGGAATACTCTCCGTACAGTAAAGGAAAATCCCTTGCTCCCTCATGATGAAGAGGAACAGCGATACTACTTCGTGCATTCTTACCGGATTCATTGCGAGGATTCGAACGATATCGTAGCTACGTGCGATTATGGCAGCGAGTTTGTTGCCGCTTTTCAACGAGGTAATTTATTTGGCGTACAGTTCCATCCCGAGAAGAGCCACCGTTTCGGTATGGCGATGATGCGTCGTTTCATAGAGTGGGTTCATGTTAAGGCATAGGGTGATTCCCGCACTGCTGCTGCGGCGGGGTGGGCTCGTCAAGACCCGACGTTTCAAGAATCCTGTATATGTGGGCGATCCGATTAACGCGATCCGGATATTCAACGAGAAGGAAGTCGATGAGCTGATGGTCCTTGATATCGAGGCTACCAGATCGGGATCTGGTCCCGACCTGAAAGGGATCGAGTTGTTTGCCGGAGAGTGTTTCATGCCGTTGGCTTATGGCGGCGGTATCCAGACCTTGGACCAAGCAGCCCGCATTTTTGATTTGGGTGTTGAAAAGATCTGTATACAGACAGCGGCTATTTCGGATGTGTCTCTGATCACTCGCATTGCCGGTCGTTATGGTAGTCAAAGCGTAGTTGCGTCGATCGACGTCAAGCGCGATTGGCGAGGGCGGCCACGTTTATACGGTAGTGCTGCAGGCCGATATTTGGCCATGGATTGGCTTTCACAGACACGTCGTATGACTGAGGCTGGCGCTGGCGAGATCCTGCTGAATGCCGTCGATCGTGATGGCATGATGAGTGGCTACGATACCGAACTGGTGGGCGCTCTTGCAAAGGGCGCCTCAGTTCCTCTTATTGCTCTTGGGGGAGCAGGCAGCATGGATCACATGCTTGAAGCTATCCGCGCGGGTGCATCAGCCGTTGCTGCGGGATCCCTCTTTGTCTTTCATGGCCCACATCGAGCAGTGCTGATCACCTATCCCAGCTATCAGGATATGGAGCGCCTTCTGGGTGTTTCGACATAAATGAACTCCGGGGAATTGGATATTGTGCCATGGGTGTCGGTGAAGCCGGGCCAGAGGAGCATGCATAACGTGCAGGAGCCGTTGTCAGCGAGGAATGTGCCGTGACGTCCATGCAGCTCGCGCGCGGGTTTTGGACGCAATTATCGGTCCGCCGGAAGCGGCAACTAGCGATTCTGATCATTCTGATGGTGTTGGCTGCTTTTGCCGAGATCCTGAGCCTGGGGGCGATCCTTCCATTTCTCGGCGTCCTTACCGATCCCAGGAAGGTATTCGAACACCCAGAAATCGGGTCAGTACTGACGTGGCTACGGATTGGAACGCCAGAGGATCTGTTGCTTCCTTTTACTCTCGCATTTGTGTTGGCTGCCTTGCTGGCAGGTTTGATGCGGTTGCTGCTGCTGTATGTAAGCACCAAAGTTTCGTTTGCCATCGGTGCGGATTTCAGCTATGAGATTTACCGTCGAACGCTATACCAGCCCTACTCTGTGCATGTGGCCCGCAATAGCAGCGAGGTCATTAGTGGCGTCACTACGAAAGTGCAGAGCGTTATACACCAGTTTTTGCTTCCAATATTGACACTGATATCGAGTGCTGTGCTTCTGATTTCCCTCTCGGCTGCGCTGGTAGCAATTGATCCATGGATGTCGATCATTGCCTTCATTGGCTTTGGAATGATCTATGGAATAGTGATTCTAATGACCAGAAAGAAACTCGCCATATATAGCAGCCGCATTGCCAAGGAATTAACGCAGGTGGTAAAGGTTTTGCAGGAAGGCCTGGGAGGGATTCGGGATGTCCTAATAGAAGGGGCGCAGGACAGCTATGCAGAAACATACCGCAGAGCCGATGTGCCGCTACGCTATGCGCAGGGCGAGAGCCTCATAATCGGGGGGTTTCCCCGATTCGTCGCTGAACCACTAGGGATGGCCTTCATCGCAGGTCTGGCATACCTAGTGGCTTATAAGGAAGGAAATATATCGAATACCATTGCGTTGCTTGGTGCGCTTGCCCTGGGTGCTCAGCGGATTCTACCGCTGATGCAACAAGGGTATCAGGCCTTCGTACAGCTGCGCAGCAGCCATGCTTCCTTGGAGGATGCGCTGAATCTGCTTCGTCAAGAGACAAGGCATTCAGGAAACGGCGATGCTGACGTAGATCTTCGGTTCCAGAAAGGCATAGAGCTCAGGAACGTAGGGTTCCGATATGGACAAACGGCATCCATGGTGCTCAAAAATGTAAATTTGACGATACCGCGTGGCAGCCGGATAGGATTCATTGGCGTGACAGGCAGCGGCAAGAGCACCTTGCTGGATATCATCATGGGACTGCTTCCGGCAACCAGCGGCCTCGTCCTAATAGACGGTGTCCCCCTGGATGGGGCGACGCGCAGGAGCTGGCAGCGCAGAATCGCCCATGTTCCGCAAAGCATATATCTAACTGATGCAAGTATCGAGGAAAACATAGCTTTCGGTGTCCCACGCAATAATATTGACAGGCGGCGCGTGCGCCAGGCGGCCCAGAGAGCTCAGATCGCCGAATATATCGAATCCATGGATGGCGATTATGGAGCCATGGTGGGCGAGAGAGGTGTTCGCTTGTCGGGCGGGCAGCGGCAACGAATAGGGATTGCCCGTGCACTGTACAAGGAATCCGAGGTGATGATATTTGATGAGGCCACCAGCGCACTGGATGGGGAAACCGAGTCTGCCGTCATGGAATCCCTCGATCGGGCTGGCACGCAGTTGACTGTTCTGATAATTGCACATCGCTTGACCACGTTGCGCAATTGCGACCAAATTGTTGAGTTGCGAGGGGGGAGCATTGTGCGAATAGGAACATATTCAGAAATCGTTGGCTGATAATGTTCGGCATATGAAGATAATTCCAAAAATTTACTAAAGGATTAAATTTCCATGAAAGTTTTGGTCACGGGCGCTGATGGCTTCATAGGCTCGCATCTTGTGGAGCTTCTAGTTTCGCGTGGATATCAAGTCAAGGCTTTGTCGCAATACAACTCTTTCAATAACTGGGGTTGGCTGGAAGATATCTCTTGTTCAGACAAAATTGAGGTTCTTTCGGGAGATGTGCGTGATTCTCATTATTGCAGAGAAATTACGCGCGGTGTCGACGCGATCTATCATCTAGCGGCTCTTGTTGCGATCCCGTATTCTTATATTACTCCGAAGAGTTACGTTGACACCAATGTCACTGGAACCCTAAATATATGTCAAGCGGCGCTTGAAAACAAAGTCCGGCGAGTCCTTCACACATCAACCAGCGAGGTGTACGGAACCGCTCAATATGTTCCTATCGATGAGAGGCATCCGTTGCAACCGCAATCTCCGTATAGTGCGTCCAAGATAGCCGCGGACGCCATGGCCTTGAGCTTTCATAACTCGTTCGGTCTTCCGGTTACCATCGTGCGCCCGTTCAATACGTACGGCCCCAGGCAGTCGGCGCGTGCAGTGATACCGACAATCATCACCCAGATTGCCTCGGGAAAGAAAGAAATAAAAATCGGCGATGTCTCTCCAACACGGGACTTCAATTATGTTGAGGATACATGCAGAGGATTCGTAGAGCTCGCGGAATGTGAGCGTTCGATCGGGCAAACCGTCAATGTCGGATCGAATTTCGAGATATCGATCGCCGACACCTTGGCGTTGATCAAGGAGTTGATGGGCAGTGACGTGGATTTTTCGATGGATGAGCAGCGCGTCCGGCCAAAGGGGTCGGAAGTCTTCAGGCTCTGGTGTGACAATTCGAAGCTCCGGGAGCTAACGGGATTCGCTCCACGTTTCACGATTCGGGATGGATTGAGGCAGACGATCGACTGGTTTGTCAGGCGAGACAATCTCAGTCGGTACAAGGCTGGAATATACAATATTTGACTCCATGTCCGCCATTCGTCGATGGCTTTGGAGGGTGGCAGCGGAAATTCGATCCATGACATTATTGGATTTGTCGTCCTTTGGTGACTGCGTATGAAAAAAATCGCCGTTTTTACTGGCACTAGGGCGGACTATGGATTGCTGTACTGGCTGCTCCGAGATATCCAGGCGAACAGTGAGCTGAAGTTGCAGGTTCTGGTCAGCGGTATGCACCTGTCGCCGGAGTTCGGCTTGACCAAGAGTGAAATAATCGCCGATGGCTTCAGCATCGATGCCGAAGTCGAAATGCTGTTGTCTTCCGACTCCGCCGTGGGGGTAGTGAAATCGATGGGCGTGGGATTGATCGGTTTTGCGGACGCCTTGAATCGACTCGAACCCGACTGCCTAGTGGTGCTTGGGGATCGCTTCGAGGCGTTGGCGGTCGCGCAGGCTGCTCTGATCCTGGGGGTACCGATTGCGCATATCCACGGAGGGGAAATCACCGAGGGCGCATATGATGATGCGATCCGGCATGCCATCACGAAGATGGCAGCTTTGCATTTTGTGGCGACGGACGTCTATCGGCGCCGTGTCATTCAGATGGGTGAAGATCCTGCCCTTGTGCTGAATGTCGGTGCCATAGGTCTCGACCATGTGGTGCGATCGGATCGGATGAGCTTGAGCGAATTGGCGGATAGCTTGGATTTTCCTCTTGGACGTCCATTCTTTATCGTGACCTATCATGCTGCCACATCTTCAGTGGAGGATCCGGCTGTTGTAATGACGAATATCTTGTCGGCTCTGGACGCCTTTCCTGATCACCAGGTCCTGATGACATATCCTAATGCGGATAATGGCGGAAGGGCGATCATTCCGTTGATCGAGAGATACGCCCGGCATAATCCCAATCGGGTGTGTGTCAAGCGATCTCTCGGTTCAAAACGATATTTATCAGCCTTGTCGTTTGCATCCCTGGTGCTTGGCAACTCTTCCAGCGGAATCATAGAGGCGCCGGCTTTCCGGGTCCCGGTAGTGGATGTGGGGACTCGGCAGGCCGGTCGTCTTGCAGCGGATTCCGTGATTCATGTCGATTCGGGAAGGCTCGCGATAAAGTCAGCTATCGATAAGGCTCTTTCGGGAGGCCATCGTCTCCTGACTGATCAGTGCGTCAACCCGTATGGCGTTGGTGATGCCGCTGGGGCAATAGTCAGATATTTCGAAGCCCGTGATATTCCCCGAAAGAAGAAATTTCACGACTACCCCTGGGAGGAGCCGAAGTGCAGCAGCGGAAAGTAATGGTGATCGCCGAGGCTGGGGTGAATCATAACGGCTGTCGTGATCAAGCATTTGAACTGATCGACGCGGCAGCTCAGGCCGGCGCTGACGCGGTAAAGTTCCAGACCTTCCGTGCCAGTCGATTGGTTTCGCGTCGGGCGCCAAAGGCCTCGTATCAGAAGAATGCCACCGTTCCCTCGGAGTCCCAGCTGGATATGCTGCGAAAGCTGGAACTGCCTTTGGATTGGCATACGGATTTGCAGCGCTACGCGCGTGATCGAGATATCGAATTCCTGTCTACTGCATTTGATGCAGACAGTCTCGATTTCCTATGTCGCATGGATCTTCCCCTGTATAAGGTACCCTCCGGAGAGATCAACAATTCCCCGCTGTTATGGCAATTCGCGCGGTGTGGACGGCCTCTGGTTCTGTCAACGGGCATGGCAACGCTTGGGGAAGTGGAACAGGCATTGGCCGTGGTCTCGCATGCACTAAGTAGAGAGGTGGAGCCGTCTTCAATGGAAGAAGTGTGGCGCGCATGGAGTTTGCCGGACGTGCGCCTGGCGTTGGCTGGTAAGGTGACTCTCTTGCATTGCACTTCTCGATATCCGACTCCGCCGGATGAGGCCAACTTGGCGGCGATGAATACCCTGACGCGTGCCTTCGGATTGCCGGTCGGCTATTCGGACCACACCGCGGGAATAGCCATTCCCATTGCTGCGGTTGCGCTTGGCGCCGTGATCATAGAAAAGCACTTCACGCTTGATCGGACAATGAAGGGGCCTGACCATGCAGCCTCTCTCGAACCTGAAGAGATGAAGGCCATGATCGAGCAGATCCGGATAGTGTCCGGGGCTTTGGGGGATGCCATGAAAGCGCCGCAAGTGAGCGAATGGGATACTCGGCAGGCCGCACGGCAGCAGATCGTGGCGGCGCGAGCGATCGCAAAGGGTGCGGTGTTGGCTCGGACGGACCTGACTACCGCCCGATGCGGGGCAGGGATGCCTGCGGCCATGCTATGGGACCAGGTTGGTCGCGTGGCGGCCAGGAGTTACGAGGAGGGGGAGGTATTCCAAGGATGATGCCGAAACCACATAGTCTCGTCCTCCTGGGTGCGGGTGGTCACGCCAAGGTTGTTTCTGCACTGGCCGAAGCCTGCGGATATGAGCTCGTCGGAGTCTGCGACCCTGCACTTGCGCAGCAAAAGGTGACTTGGTGGGAAGACATGCCGGTTCTTGGTGGCGATGACGCCGTGAGTGCCATGGACCACACGATGGTGGGCTTGCTGAATGGGGTAGGCTGTAAACCCGGGGATCCCCTGCGCAAGCGACTCTATGAAAGGATGAAGGCAGTGGGATTCCAATTCCCGTCATTGGTCCACCCAACGGCCTGGATGCATCCAAAAACCAGCCTCGGAGCGGGGGTCCAAGTCATGGCCGGCGCAATCATACAGCCGGGATGTGTCATCGGGGAAAATACAATCATCAATACGGGTGCCAGCGTTGATCATGATTGTCGTATCGGATCTCATGTCCACATCGCGCCGGGTGCGGTTCTTTGCGGACAAGTGAGCTTGGCCGATAGTGCCTATGTGGGCGCTGGTGCTGTTCTGATACCAGGCGTGGATATCGGGGTCCGCACGATCGTGGGTGCAGGCCTCACTGTCCGCCGGAATATAGACAGCGATCAAGTTTACAAGGCGAAAGATCAATCATGACGAACCAGGAAAGAGAGGCGTGGCGTAGGGCGCTGATACCTCCGGCCGCGACCCTCAGGGATGCCATCAAGAATCTGGACCAGACCGCGCTCCAGATCATACTGGTGGCAGATCAGGACGGGGCCCTGATGGGCACCATCACGGACGGAGATATTCGCCGAGCTCTATTGCGCGGGTTGGGTATGGCAACTCCCGTGACTGACATCATGAATCCGAACCCGTTGGTGGTTCCAATAGGAGTGAATAGAGAGGCGGTCCTCCAGATGATGCAGATCAACAAGCTGCATCAACTTCCTGTGGTGGATGAAAGGCGGGTGGTTTCAGGACTTTATCACTGGGACGATTTCTTCAGCCAAGCATCGCGATCGAATATCGTTCTGATAATGGCGGGTGGCTTGGGAAAGCGGCTACGGCCATATACCGAAGATTGCCCGAAACCCATGCTGAGCGTGGGTGGAAGGCCGATAATCGAGCATATCATCGACCGGGCAAAGGCACAGGGTTTCAATAATTTCGTAATTGCAATCAGATACCTGGGGCAGATGATCAAGGATCATTTCGGAGATGGGTCATCGAGAGGTATACGGGTCGAGTATGTGCAGGAGGATGAACCGCTGGGTACGGCGGGCGCTCTCGGCTTGATAAAAGAGCTCCCGGAAAATTCTCTTGTCGTATCAAATGGCGATGTTCTGACCGATATAAATTATGGGGACCTGCTGGATTTCCATGAGCGATATAACGCTGATGCAACCATGGCGGTCAGAATGTACGAATGGCAGCATCCGTTTGGGGTCGTCCACACGGAAGGAATAAACATAGTCGGCATCGAGGAGAAGCCTACATACCAAACTCACGTAAACGCCGGAATCTATGCTTTGTCTCCTAGAGCGCTGGTCCATATAAAAAAGGGACAGCCGTGCGATATGCCGGAATTCTTTGAATTGCTTCAGACGGTGAATCACAAGACCATAGCCTATCCGATGCATGAGCCGTGGATGGATATTGGCCGTCCCGATGACTTGAAATTTGCTCGCCAAGAAGAGTCCGAAAGACAGAAGAAAAATGCCGAATAAAGTTCTCGCCATCATCCCTGCAAGGGGTGGGTCCAAGGGCATTCCAAGAAAAAACCTGAAAAATCTGGCGGGGAAACCCCTGATATCCTGGACCATAGAGGCTGCGCAAAAGGCGAATTCCATCAGTAGGGTTATCGTGTCTTCGGACGATGAAGAAATAACACGATTTGCGCAAGGCATCGGGTGCGATGTGCCTTTCATGCGTCCTTCATGGCTGGCAGAGGATGACACGCCGTCCATTGACGTGGTTTTGCATGCCATCGGCCTGTTGCCCGGTTATGACTTCGTCGTCCTTTTACAACCGACATCTCCACTTAGGACATCTCGCGATATAGATGCCGCCTATCAAATGCTTATCCAGCAGAAGGCTTCTTCTTGTGTGAGCGTGTGTCCGGCAAAAGAGTCGCCTTATTGGATGTATAGAATCAGCAATGATCGGAAAACTATCGAGCCCTTTGTGTATGAGGAAGTGCCAAAAAGAAGGCAGGATCTCCCGGATGCATATATTCTGAATGGTGCTATTTATATCTCCAGTGTTTCTCTCCTAGTTGCGGAGCGCTCGTTCATAAGAAAAGATACAGTGGGTTATGTGATGAGCAGGAAGCGTTCGATTGATATCGATACCGAGAAAGATTTTCAGCTTGCGAACTCAAGCATGCTGCTTCTTGAATAACGTTTGATGGGTGCAGCATGGTGTTTAGATCTCATTCAATCATGTTTCATGCGGTATCCCCTGCGGGCTCTGGGAAGCAGCATGGCGTGGACTCAGAAGGCTTTCACCGGATAGTGAAGCTGCTGGAATTCGAATTTGATGTGCTTTCAGCTAGGGACCTCATTGAAAGTCTGATTGTTTCCCCCTCGCATGCTGGGGGGGTTGCAATGAGCTTCGATGATGGCATGAAATGTCATCTGGAGTATGCGGCACCTTGGCTGGAGTCTCTCGGCCTGCGTGGAATATTCTTTATCCACACGCAGCCCTTGACGGATGGATTCGATCGGTTGGTCTCCGTCAAGGAGTTCATCGATTCCGAGTTTCGGGATATAAATGATTATTATCATGAATTCAACTATGCGGTTGATCTGGTGAAGGGACATGGGTTTCTAGTTGAAATGAATATGCCCGTTGATTTTCTTGTGGATTATCCCTTCTATACCGAACAGGATAAGGAATACAGGTATTTGAGGGACATGGTCCTGACCGATGAAGAGTTCGATGCCGTAGTTGAGAAAGTGATGTCTGGGCATCGAAAAAAACGCCTGGATTATTGTGATAAGAATTACTGGCTGTCGGCGGATGACATCAAGGAATTGCATCGGCGCGGCCACATGGTGGGACTCCATACGCATACGCATCCGACCAACCTGACAAGATTGCCGTATGACGGGCAGCTTGAGAACTACAGGAAGAACAAGGAAATCCTGGAAGAAATCATTGGTGAGCAGATATCGATTGCCTCCTATCCCTGTGGAAGGTTCGATCAGAATACACACAGGGTCATGAGGGCTCTGGGCGTATCGGTCGCATTTGGTTCATCGATGAATGTGCCTGATGGAAATCTGACCGTGCCCAGGCAGGATCCCGCGGTCATCATGCAGCGGCCGGGATGATTGATGCTTGATCGAATTGCTAAAAAGATCGATTCCATGCGTGACGGCTATCGGGAGGCATGGCGTTCGATTATCGCCTCGATCGGCCATGGCGAACGATCCTCGCTAAGGCGCTCTCCGACGGTCTACTATTGTGCAGATGCTGATAGGGGATATTTTATCGACGGCCGAGCTTACGCCCAGATTCTGGATTCCTTCAGGCTGTCTGAGGAAAACGATGCAGTGGGGGAATGCATTACCATCGCGCCTCTGGGGTCGAGGTTAGTTGGTTCGCGGGCCTATGGAGCGGTGGAGGGTCCCTCTTTAGCATACAGCCTATTCTACATGCTGGTTTTCACGCTGGACTGTTTGACGCTCAAGGCCTCCAATTGGCGTTCGGCCGTTGCGGTCTGGAATTATTCAAGAAGGCTTCGCGAGTTAGAATGTGTCCGCATAGTGGGGATCCAGCCACCGGAGAGCCTCGTCATAGCGGCAAGCCGACTAGGGATCAAGGTATTCGACCTTCAACATGGCGATATCGCGCCCGGAGTCCCCTATTACGAATATTTCTGTAAACACCACACCGGCATGCAGTTCATGGTCTGGGACGAAGAAACGAGATCAGTCTTAGTTCATGATTTCCTGGTGGATTCCGGGCGTGTCATGGTAGCAGGAAATCCATGGGTCGATGCGCACATCGATAGTGGGAAAGCGGATCTTCTCTGTTTGGAAAAAAGTACGGATCAGTACTCTTACGATACCGATAACAGGAAAAAAGTTCTGGTTACTCTTCAATATAATCTTAGAGAGAGCTATCCGGAAAATTTTGACAATGAGTATGTCCCTAGGTCGTTGAGCAGGGCGATTTTGGATGCCAGGGATGTGCTATGGATTCTAAGGCCTCATCCGATTAAAATCCGTGATTCGAAGTACGTCTCGTCCCTGATCTCCGAGTTCTCCCGTCACGAGAATATCCTGGTGGCCGATTCAGATGATATCAGCCTTCCTGCGCTTCTGAAGTTGATGGATTTGCATGTGACCTGGCATTCATCGAGCACTGTCGAGGCAAAGCTGATTGGCATTCCGAGCCTTGTGCTTTGCACTCAGCCTTACATATATTCCGGGGCTTCTGATGCGACACGCATGGGACGTCTTCCATACTATCAATATCAGGGCAGCCCGCTGGTGGCGTGGGCGCATGGGGACGAGGATAGAAAGTACCAAGAGATCATGAAGTTCGTTCGATGATGGCTCCGACGCAGTTTTTTTAAATTTTGATGGAAGAAAAATGTCCGAAAACACATCCAGGTTTGACCAGTTCTATATAAAAGAGGATCACTTCACTGAACCCAAGGAATATTTCAAGGAGGCCTTGAAGATAATTCAGTCCCGATTGTCCGGGACCGAAACGTCCATGTTGGATATAGGTTGCGCGGCCGGTGATTTTCTAAGGTATGTCCATTCGGAATGCCCATCTGTGAACCTTCATGGTATGGATGCGTTTGCAGGAGTTTTGGACGAGGCTCGTGCCCGCGTGCCTGGAGCTGTGTTTCATCAGGGCGACATGAATGAAGGCGCTGTCTTTGCGGGAGGGCAGAAGTTTGATGTGGTTACCATGCTTGGGGTATTGAGCATATTCAGTCACGAGCAGTGGATAAGGAATTTTTGCTCACTGATGGAGAGGGACGGATTTGGGCTGATTTTTGGCATGATCAATCCTTATCCGTATGATGTTTTCGTCAGGCTGAGGAATCAAAAGGGAGAGAACGAGTACGGGTGGAATTCATGGAGTGCCGCAACCTTGACCAGGGAATTCGGCGCGCTTGGCTACAAGGTTGAGATCGAGCATTGGACTCCCCCCATCGATGTCTCCTTTCGGCCGGAAGATCCGCTCAGGTCGTGGTCGCTGGATCTGAGGGACGGGGGCAAGATCATCGCCAATGGATCGAGGATGATCCATGACTTTGCCTTCGTCCGGGTTTCTCCGGGAAACTGATTCCGTCAGATCTTGTTTTTTGATTCTGGAGTTCGCTCCTGGGGTAGTCTTGGATGACGAGACCTTATCAAGTTTGTACGCGCTGCGTCATGGATACCAGCGCCAGAGCAATCCGGTTCGATGAGAATGGCATATGCAATTACTGTACTGACTTCTCCGAGAGATTGAAGGCTGTCGCCCTTGGGCATCGAGCCGCCAAGGAGGAGCAGCTGCGAGCGTTTGTTGAGCGGGTTTCCTCTGAAGGCAAGGGGAAGCAGTACGATTGCATCGTTGGGGTTTCTGGGGGAGTCGATAGCTCATGGGTGCTAGTGCGTGCGGTGGAACTTCGCTTGCGTCCGCTGGCGGTCCATATGGACAACGGCTGGAATTCCGAGCTGGCCCAGAACAATATCGCAAATCTCGTGCAGAGCCTCGGCGTGGATCTCTACACGCATGTCGTTGACTGGCCCGAGTACAAAGGCCTGATGCAGGCGTTTTTCGACGCGGATGTGATCGACGTCGAGCTTTTATATGACAATGCCATGCTTGCGGTGAATTACCAACAGGCGTCCAGATATGGCTTGAAGTGGATTCTGTCAGGATCGAACCAGGCGACCGAGGGCATGGCCATGCCCGAAGGTTGGAATTGGCTGAAATATGATAAGAAAAATATACGTGCAATTGCTCACGCCCATGGGAATGTCCCGATCCGTACGTTACCCATGATGGGCGTATTGCGGTATGTCTGGTCGTCGTATGCCCGCCGTGTGAGGTGGGCTGCGATGCTTGACATGATGGATTTCAATAAGTCGAATGCCATGGATTCCTTGCGGGAACGATTCGGGTATAAGCCGTACCCTTATAAGCATTATGAGTCGATTTTCACCAGATTCTATCAAGGATATATTCTTCCCAGGAAATTCGGCGTCGATAAGCGACGGCTTCATCTGTCCAGCTTGATCATATCAGGCCAGATTGCGAGATCCGACGCAATTACCGATCTGGAGGGGATTCCATATCCCTCAGAGAGCGATCTTCTTGGCGACAAGGCATATTTCCTCAAGAAGATGGGGTGGACGGGGGCGCAGTTGGAACAATACTTGGACCGGCCGGAGAGGCCGCACTCTGATTACGCGAGTGAAAAGCGTCTTTGGGACTTCTTGATGAACACCTACTTGCGCATGCGGTCCTTGCGAGCGGCTTGAGGATATGCCGGCGATTGCCTTCCTATTGTTCAGCGGACGGAAGTTCGGCGGCATGGAAAGGCGCTATGTCCGTTTGTTTGGACATCTTTGTCGGAGTAGGGGCGACGTGGTGCTACTGAGCACGCATGATGCAATTGAAGGTGCCAAGGATCTCGGCATAGACGTGCCTCGGGAATGTGTGCGAGCCATTGATTTCGCTCTTGGGGATGACAGTGGCCTCCTCAAGAAGGCCAACCGACTCTATGGATTGATCAAGGCTTTTTGCCTGGTTGCCACTGGGCGTTATCGACAGGTCCATATCGTTGCGAATCCTGGACTGCTCGTTGATTTATATGCGAGGATGAGCCGCCTGCTTCCGCGGTATTCCTTTTCCGTCGTGGACTCTCGGCTTGGGTTTCCCCCCAACCTGATAAATCGAGTCGTTCGACCGGCATATGCGGTCGATTGCTTGTCCGAAACCATAGGCCAGTATGTTCGGGCTCAATGCGGCAAGGCAGCCGATTTGGAAAAGATCCATGTTTCGCCCTGCAGCTTTATAGACCTTCAGGAGATCGACGCGGGGGATCGAGAGCGGGACATCGATGTCGTGATGATGGCGAGGTTTTCTCCAGAAAAAGGGTACTCTCTGTTGTTGGAAGCATTGCCCCGGATGCCTTCGAATCTGCTTGTGCATCTGTGCGGTTTCGGCCCAAATCCGCCGCTGACTTCGCGGGCAGAAGTTTATGAAAGCAGCCAGCCGATTGAAGTTCTGTCCAGGACAAAGATATTCCTTTCGATCCAACAGACTGAAAACTATCCCTCGCAATCCTTGCTGGAGGCCATGGCTTGTGGGTGTGCCATCGTTGCCACGGATGTCGGGGAAACCAGGAGGCTGTTGGACGAGTCCTGCGCGGTGCTGATACCCCCATCATCTGATCACTTGGTGGAGGCTATCATGCGCTTGATCAACGATCCGGGCAGACGCCAGCGCCTCGGACTGGCGGCACGGAAGCGCATATTTCATGAGCACACACTGGAACGCTTTTCGGAGTACTTCGAGAAGATGATCCTGGGCGACGACGTCGAGCAGGACAGGAAGATACGGGTGGAAGGGTAGACACGGATGTGCGGATTTGCGGGTTTTCTCAGCATGCCCTTGCAGGCGGGCCGCAATGCAGAGGACGTCTTGCGCGTGATGGGCGGCATGCTGTCTCATCGGGGACCTGATGACCAAGGTGTGTGGTGGAGCCAATCGTCAGGCTTCGGGGTTGCGCATCGGCGGCTAGCAATATTTGACCTGTCGGAGGCAGGTCGGCAGCCCATGATTTCCCATGATGGGCGCTATGTGCTCGCGTTCAACGGAGAAATATACAACCATATTGATTTGCGCACCCGTTTGGATCGCGAAGTTGGCGGAATAGCCTGGCGTGGGCACTCGGATACTGAGGTGCTTTTGGCTTGTATGGCGAATTGGGGTGTAGCACCCACCTTGGAATCCGTGGTGGGCATGTTTGCCTTTGCACTGTGGGACAGGCAGGATAAGCTGCTTTATCTAGCCAGGGATCGCATGGGCGAAAAGCCACTTTATTGGGGATGGCAAGGCGAAGCCTTGCTGTTCGGCTCCGAGCTCAAGGCGTTGAAAGTACATCCCGAATTCAGAGGCGAGGTTGATCGAGGCGCCCTCGCACTATTGTTGCGCTATAACTATATTCCTGCTCCTCATAGCATCTATCGTGATATCTCCAAACTTCCACCGGGACATTATGTTGTTGTTCGCCCTGGTCAACGGAGCGCGACTCCTGAGGCGTATTGGAGTTACCGCAGCGTTGTCCGTGGCGGTCTCGACAGGCCCTTTGTCGGCACTGATGATCAGGCGGTGGCCGAGTTGGAGATCTTGTTGTCTAAAAGCATTCAGGGGCAGATGGTTGCTGATGTTCCCTTGGGGGCCTTTCTGAGCGGTGGAATAGACAGCAGTGCAGTCGTAGCGCTGATGCAGCGACAATCCTCCCAGCGAGTCCATACCTATGCGGTGGGGTTTGAAGATCAGGCTCTTGATGAGGCCATGCATGCTCGCGCCGTCGCAGCACATTTGGGTACGGAGCATACCGAAGCGTATATCAATGAGCGGGACGCACTGGCGATTGTTCCGGAATTGCCGAGTATTTATTGCGAACCCTTTGCGGATAGTTCCCAGATTCCCACCTTTCTGGTCAGCAGGATGGCACGCCGGCATGTGAAGGTTGCACTTAGTGGCGATGGGGGCGATGAGTTATTCGGCGGATACACTCCTTATCAGTTCACGCCAAAGATATGGCGCTTGCTTGGCATGGTGCCAGGACCTCTTCGGCAAGGGGTCGCGACATTCTTGGAATCATTGCCCTTGCCGGATCGGATGGGAAAGTTGGCGAGCATAATGGGTGCGGCGGACAGGGAGCAGCTATATTGGCGTTTGCGTAGCCATTGGCAGGATCCGGAGTCGATCGTGCTTGGAGCGCTAGAACCTCATTCTCTGCTGCGTTCGCCTGATGAATGGCGCTTCTTGGAGTCATTCGAGACATGGATGATGTCCATGGACATGTGCAGTTATATGCCAGACGACATATTGGTAAAGGTCGACCGGGCGGCCATGGCCAATAGCTTGGAAACACGGGTGCCGATGCTGAACCATAGGGTGGTAGAATTCGCTGCCCGATTGCCGCTATCTCTAAAGATCCGTGATGGAAGGGGCAAGTGGATTCTGCGTCAGATGCTGTATAGACATGTCCCGCAAACATTGGTGGATAGGCCCAAACAGGGGTTCATGGTGCCTTTGGGGGCATGGTTGCGAGGGCCGCTGCGAGATTGGGCTGAGGATCTGCTGCAGGAGCAGAGGTTGCGCCGTGAGGGTTACTTTGATGAGACGAAGGTTCGGGCTGCATGGCGGGAGCATCTGAGCGGGCGGGTCGACCGGTCCGGGAAACTGTGGAGCATCTTGATGTTCCAGGCATGGCTTCCTCGACAATGAGCAACAAGGACCTCAAGCCAATCTTATTCGTCACGACTACGCTCGGCACTGGTGGTGCTGAACGGATGATGCTCAAGATTCTTCAGCGCCTGGATCGGAGAATTTTCAAGCCTACTGTCGTCTCTTTATTGGATGAGGGCACTGTTGGTCAGCAGATTCAAGCAATGGGGATACCGGTGATCTCTCTCCGGATGGATCGGCTGCATCGAATTCTGGCAGCGCCCTTTCTGCTTGCGCGGTTGATCCGCAGCAACCGCTATGCGCTTTTGCAAGGATGGATGTATCACGGTAACCTCCTGGCATGGATGGGTCGCGCTTTGGCTGGCAGCAAGGCGCCATTGAGTTTTGGTATCCGACAAAGTCTCTATGGACTCGATCGCGAGCGGTTTAATACACGCTGGGTCATCCGTGTAAATGCCTTTCTATCTGGAGGTGTTCAAGGTTGTATATTCAACAGCCGCTTCAGTCTTGATACGCATCGGAGGTTCGGATTCAAATGCAAGAACATGCTGGTTATTCCAAACGGGTTTGACCTGGAGGCGTTTGCTCCGCGTTCGCAAGTGGGTGCCGCAATGCGGGTGGAGTTAGGGCTTGATGAAAGCCCGGTGGTGGGGATGATCGCCCGGTTCCACCCGGTCAAGGGGCATCGTGATTTTCTGCAGGCGGCAGCGATCGTGTCTCGACAAATGCCTCGGACAAAATTTGTGCTGGCAGGCCCAGGGGTGCATGGTGGGAACGCCCAACTCATGTCCTGGGTCCGAGAATTGGGTTTGGCCGATGCAATAGTCCTTCTAGGCGAGCGTTCCGATATAGCAGTATTGAATAATGTATTCGACATTGCCTGCCTTTCATCGCTGGCTGAGGCTTTTCCAAATGCGGTAGGAGAATCGATGGCTTGCGGTGTGCCTTGCGTGGTGACCGATGTCGGGGACTGTGCTGAGATTGTCGGAGAGACCGGACAGATCGCGCGCGCGGGTGACCCGGAATCATTGGCCTCGGGGATGGTGAAGCTACTTGAGCTCGGGCAGAGCCAACGCGAGCTTTTGGGTGGCGCAGCGCGAACAAGAATAATGAAGCAGTTCAACATGGATGTCGTTGGCCAGCAATATGAGCAATATTTTCTTTCGCTATGCCGTATTCCGGAGCCGATAAGAGGTACGTCACTCTAAGCGTACAGGGCCTGATCGATGCTCGAGAATACTGAATCGGAGATATACAAGAAACTCCAGGTCGTGACGGATTTGGTGTCGGGTTTGGCGCTGGCGATTATATTGCAAACGAGTTTGCGGCTTCCGTTTCTCGGGGTGGGATTCGGTGAGATAATCCTGTTGATCTGCACGCTGAGTGGCCTTCTGATGACGGTATGGCTATGGAGGGAGGGGCGGAAAACTGAATGGCGATCCTTCAGGTCTTGGGGTCTTTCATGCGTGATGGCATATATAGCTGCGGGGCTCTTGCCATCTACCTTATATCATGCGTCAGTTGGAATCCCGGGCGTTTCATTGCGTGATTGGGTGGCATACGCTTTCTGTGCTGCCTTCCTGTGCAGCATTGGTTTCAGGCCGACAAACTATCGTTTGCTGGGTTGGGCTTTGGTTGGGGGGGTGATTGCATTTTGGCTTGGAAGCCTGTTCTTTGGTTCGAGTGATATCTGGTACTACGAACGCTTCAGAGGGTGGGCAGCGAATCCGAATCAGATAGCGTTATATGCCTTGTGCGGCCTGGTCTTGTTGGTGTCGGATGAGCGACCCCTTCCTCTCGCCATTGCGGCGGCGGCTTGTATTGCCGTCTTTGGCTACCTTTCGAAGTCGGATGCCTTGATAGTGGGGCTAGCGGTATTTATCAGCGCCACAGTATTTGCGTTGTTGGTTCCCGTTAACAGATTTCGTCAGCGCACTCCATGGGTTCTATTGGCGTTGGTGATTTTTTGTCTGGTGTTTCGAAGCCATCTGCATGACCTGGTGATGTCCCTGTGGACGGTTGCGGATAATGAGAGTGCAAGGGTTTTTCTTTATGTACATGGCATTGAAGCATGGTTGTCGTCATGGTCGAGTTTTGTCTTTGGCTTGGGTGCTGGTAGCTATTCAGGGGTCGACAGCCCATTCCAGGGGGTCGAGGCTCATAATTCCATTATAGATGCGCTGACTATAGGCGGACTGCCAATGCTTGTTGCCGTGTATGTATTTCCGGTTGCGAGCCTGATTCTGGCCTATCGTAAGGGGCTGCGTCTTTTGTTCGGTGTGTTGTCGGCCTTGCTCGCGTTCACCCTCTTTCATTATGTGGCGCGTCAGCCAATTTATTGGGTGGCCTCTTACGGTGCATTGGTTTATCTCACCTTGCCAAGGTTTTTGGGTTCCAGGCGGGTGAACTGACGTTGGCGTGCCGAGGGCAGGATTAAGGATTGTTCTGTGAGTTTTGGGTGCTTATTTTGTTCGAGTGGAAAATAAAATGTGCGGTATAGCAGGGATCTGGCAGCCGGGCTCCCTTCGCTTGACAGAGGATGCGCACCGTATGGCCGATGCGCTCATTCATCGTGGCCCGGATGATGAGGGGGTCTGGGAGGATCGGGACCACGGGCTGGCAATGGCTCATCGTCGTTTGGCAGTGCTGGAGTTATCAAATGCAGGTCATCAACCCATGCCGTCCGCTTGCGGCCGCTATGTGCTGGTATTCAACGGCGAGATTTACAACCACCTGGATCTGAGGGCGCGGCTCGGTGCGTCGGCGCCGGCTTGGCGTGGGCATTCGGATACCGAGACCTTATTGGCCTGTATAGCGGCCTGGGGGCTGCCCGAGACCTTGCGGCGAACAGTCGGCATGTTCGCCCTGGCCCTATGGGATCGCAGCGAACACGTTCTGAGCCTCGCGCGCGACCGGCTGGGCGAAAAACCACTGTACTGGGGATGGCAGGGGGACACCCTGTTGTTTGGCTCGGAACTGAAGGCGTTTCGGGCCGTTCCAGGATTTCGTGCTGCTGTGGATCGAGGCTCGCTATCGCTGTTTCTGCGCCATGGGTATGTGCCCGCACCCTGGTCGATTTATGAGGGTGTGGCCAAGCTGCAGCCCGGACATTTCCTAATGGTGTCTCTGGGTGGTGGCGCTGCAGCTGCAAAAGCGGCACGGCCGCAAGCCTATTGGCGCCTTAATGAGGCTGTCGATCAAGGGAGAACACATCCTTTCTCGGGCGATGATGCGGCCGCAGTCCAGGCGTTGGAATCGCGCCTGTCGGACACAATCGGCCAACAGATGCTCGCTGACGTGCCGGTCGGGGCTTTTTTTAGCGGAGGCATCGACAGCAGCACCGTCGTATCCCTGATGCAGAAACTCAGTCCGCGGCCGGTACGGACCTTCACGATCGGCTTTGATGGCAGCGAATACGACGAGGCGGTCCATGCGCAAGCGATTGCAAAGCACTTGGGGACGGACCACCTGTCGCTGATCGTTCGGCCGGACGACGCGCTGGATGTCATTCCCATGCTGCCCAGCATGTACTGTGAGCCGCTCAGTGCGGACTCGCAGATTCCCCTCTACCTGATCAGCAAGCTTGCACGCGAGCATGTGACCGTGGCCTTGAGCGGTGACGGCGGCGACGAGTTGTTCGGCGGCTATAACCGCTATCTGGGGGCACGGCGTGTCTGGCTGCGCATGCAATCGCTGCCCAAGCCATTGCGGCATACTTTCGCCGCGTTCCTGCGCAGCATGTCCCCTGCGGGGTGGGACCGCTTGTTTGCGACCGCCAAGCCGATACTGCCGGAGCGTTTCAGGTTGGCCATACCGGGGACCAAGGCGCAAAAATTAGCGGCTGTGCTCGAATTGGATACCGAGCAGGCATACTTCCGGCACTTGACGAGCCATTGGCAGGATCCGGCGCGGGCCGTGTTGGGTGGGCATGAGCATCCGACCATCATGACGGATCCCGCCTTGCAGCCCCAGGCCGATTGTTTCGAGCACTGGATGATGGCCATGGACGCCCAGACGTTCCTTCCAGATGAGGTGATGGCAAAGGTGGACCGTGCCGCCATGGCCACCAGCCTCGAGACCCGGGCGCCGCTGCTGGACCATCGGGTGGTGGAGCTGGCGTGGCAAATGCCCCTGCACATGAAGATTCGCGATGGCCAGGGCAAATGGTTGTTGCGACAGGTGCTGTATCGGCATGTGCCGCGCGAGCTGGTCGAGCGGCCCAAGAAGGGCTTCGGGATTCCGATCGATGACTGGCTGCGTGGGCCGCTGAGGGACTGGGCACAGGATCTGTTGTCCGAGGATCGTTTGCGAGCCGAGGGCTACTTCGAGGCGGAACCCATCCTGCGCTTGTGGCGCCAGCACTTGAAGGGTAGCTACAACTGGCAGTATCAGTTATGGCCCGTCTTGATGTTCCAGGCGTGGCTGGCCGATGCCGAGCGCCCGGCATGAGGTTCCTGCTGGTCGGGGGGTTCGCAGAGTCCCTCCTGAACTTCCGCGGCGCCCTGATCGACGAGTTGTTAAGAAACGGTGTCGAGGTGCATGTTGCGGCCCCTGGCCTCGATGATGGCGAGGTGGCGCAGGTCTTGCGGAAACGCGGCGCAATACCGCATGACATTCCTCTGCAGCGGACCGGCATGAATCCCCTGGCTGACATGGGGGCGCTTTTTAGCCTGTGGCGCCTGATGGTTCGCCTGCGGCCAGAGGCTTTCCTGGGCTATACCATCAAGCCCGTGATCTATGGCCTGCTGGCGGCCCGGCTGGCTGGCGTCAAGCGCCGCTATGCGCTCATCACAGGGCTTGGCTACGCGTTCCAGGATCGGCCGGCGGGACTCAAGGCGCGGCTGATATCCGGAGTGGCGCGCACGCTCTATCGCCTGGCGCTTAAATGCGCGCATCGGGTGTTCTTTCAGAACCCGGATGATGAGGCTTTATTTCGCGCACTGGGCTTATTGGCCGAAGGTGCCGCCTCCGAGGTGGTCAATGGCTCGGGTGTTGATACCGGATACTTCAGCCACGTGCCGGTCCCCGAAGGAAAAACCGTATTTCTGATGATTGCCCGCCTGCTCGGCGCCAAGGGTGTGCGCGAGTATGCGCAGGCCGCTGCGCGGTTGCGTCGGCAGCATCCGCATGTGTCGTTTCAATTGGCAGGTTGGCTGGATGAAGGACCGGACTCTATCGCGGCCGATGAGCTGGCCGCCTGGGTGGACAGCGGCGCCTTGGAGTATTTGGGGCGATTGGCCGATGTACGGCCGGCCTTGAGCGGATGCACGGTCTATGTCTTGCCCTCATACCGTGAGGGCATGCCCCGTACGGTCTTGGAGGCGATGGCAACCGGGCGTGCAGTCATCACGACTGACGCGCCAGGATGCCGTGAGACGGTCACCGATGGGGACAATGGCTATTTGGTCCCGGTGGCGGATAGCGGAGAACTGGCCGCTGTGATGCGACGGTTCATCGCGGCGCCCGACCTGGCGCGGGAAATGGGAGACCGATCCCGTGTGGTGGCCGAGGAAAAGTACGATGTGCGTCGGGTGAACGCGACAATGCTGAGCGGCATGGGGATCGGGTCTTGAAGCGCGTAGTGGATATTTTTGGGGCGGGATTGGGGCTGTTGGTCCTGTCGCCGCTGATTCTGTGTCTGGCCTGGATGATCCGACGCAGGCTAGGCAGCCCCGTGCTGTTTCGCCAAGTACGCCCGGGTTTGCAGGGCCGACCCTTCGAGATGATCAAGTTCCGCACGATGCGGGATGCCGTTGATTCGAACGGCCGGCCCTTGCCTGACGAAGATCGCCTGACGCCCTTCGGCCGATGGCTGCGTTCCACGAGCCTGGACGAGTTGCCCGAGCTCTGGAACGTCCTGAAAGGTGACATGAGTCTCGTAGGCCCCCGCCCCCTGTTGATGGAATACCTGCCGCTTTATTCGCCCGAGCAGGCACGCCGCCATGAGGTCCGGCCGGGCATCACCGGCTGGGCGCAGGTTAATGGTCGTAATGCGATTTCCTGGGAGGAAAAGTTTGCCTTGGATGTATGGTACGTGGACCACCACAACCTATGGCTGGATATGAAAATCCTGTATATGACGTTGCGCAAGGTGCTGGTCCGTGATGGAATCAGTGCCGAGGGTGAGGCGACGATGCCGAAGTTTCGTGGGCCGCAGAAATGAGGTTCGAAGCCACCTTTCAGATAACTACAAAAGTATGTCCATGAGATCAGGATATCGTCCGGAAATCGATGGGCTTCGGGCGATTGCTGTACTATCCGTCATTTTTTTCCATGCGGGCCTGTCGGGCTTTTCAGGCGGTTTCGTCGGGGTTGATGTTTTTTTTGTAATCAGCGGTTATCTGATTACCGGAATTCTACTGCGCGAACTGAGGGATGATTCCTTCTCGATATTGAGATTTTACGAGCGCCGCATGCGCAGGATACTGCCTGCGTTATTCCTGGTGCTGCTTGCATGTTTGCCCCTGGGGTGGTTCCTCATGGATCCGTATGCCTATGACCGCTTGGGTCAGGGGCTGATTGCGACAACACTATTTAGTTCGAATATCTTGTTTTGGAGAACCACCGATTACTTCACCGCCACAGTGGATAATCCGTTGCTTCATACATGGAGTTTGGGTGTAGAAGAGCAGTTTTACATATTCTTTCCGCTGTTTCTTTGGGCTGTCTGGCGTTATGCCAGATCCTGGTTGTGGGAATTGATGGTGGTTGCTGCAATTCTTTCCCTGGCTCTGAGCGAGTGGGGAGTGCAATCAGGTCGTGCGGTTGCTGCCTTTTACGTAAGTCCGTTGAGGGCCTATGAATTATTGATAGGTGCGCTGGTCGCTCACGCTGCCCTCAAGGAACGGTTTCCGCGCCTTGGTCAAAGGGGCTCGGATATTATTTCGTGGGTTGGACTCGGGGCAATTATCTGGTCAATTGTATTTTTTAGCCAAGAGACTCCTTTCCCTGGTTTGTATGCGTTAGTTCCCGCTATAGGAACGGCCCTAATCTTGGCATTTGGGTCGTCAGATGGAACACTGGGGAGATTTCTCTCGCAACGCAGCATGGTTGGGATAGGACTGATTTCCTATAGTGCCTATCTATGGCATCAACCTGTTTTTTCTTTTATACATATTGGTGGGTGGGCCCCGGGCGCAATTACCAATCTAGGGATAGTGCTGGCTATATTGGGACTTTCATGGCTTAGCTGGCGGTATGTCGAAAGCCCATTTCGCGATCGTGCTTTTATCCAGTCGCGCACCATATTTTGGTGGTCGGGCCTCATGTCGGTCGCTGTGACTGTTTGTGGGGCTTGGTTGACTCTGACTCATGGTGTATCCAACCGCTATACCGAAAAAGAAATGGAATGGTGGAAGTATGCGGATATCAGCCTTCAGTCAGCTTATGTAACGAAGCGGTTTGATGGGCTCGCAGGGCCTTTTGCGTCAAGTGATGCAAGAAAGGTGCTAGTGATTGGGGATAGCTATGCCCAGGATTTTATCAATATGGTATATGAGGCCGATGTTTGGCAGGACGCGCAGATTAGAACTGTTTATGTTCCAACTACGTGCCAGATGGTTTATGTCAATCAGGATACGAGTATGTACATCTCTCCGGTTGATCGTCCAGGATGCGCCAAGAATCCAAATCTTCAGTCCTCTATGGGGCTGATTGAGCAGGCGGATGTTATCGTGCTCGCGGCGAGTTGGAAGAAATGGTCTGCAGACTTGCTTTCTCAAAGTATTGATAATATGAATTTGCGAGTCGGGCAAAGGCTTTTTGTAATTGGTCCCAAGAGCTTTGGGCCTATCAAAATCCGAAATTTGATTTCTATCGGCCCTCAAGGCCGCTCAATATTTCGCAATCCAGTGCGAGCTGTTACCGTGGAGGCGAACGAGGCTTTGAGGGCCAATATCTCAAAGGATATGTTAGTAGATCAGATTCTTATTGTTTGCGGAGAGGGCTATAGTTGTCCTGTTGTGACGGACGGTGATCGCTTGATATCATATGACGGTGGGCATTTAACGCCAGCGGGGGCAAAGCATATCGGCCAAATGATTTTTTCTCGGTCTTCTTTGGCCAATATTAAATAGAAGTCGTTTTGTATTTCTTAACTTAATTGTTGTGGCTACCACTGCTGTTTTTTTGCGCTGCTTGACGGTGAAAAAATTCTCAACAAATTAAGTGTTTGAAATGGTAATATTTCTAATGATGAGAATATGCGTGAAACATGCGATTTGACACGTTGTATCAAACGCTTGGCGTAAAATCGGAATCTTGTCCATGTTCTTTCGGAAAATGATCACACGTCGATCAGCGGGATTTTTGTTATCTGCCGCTTTGCTGGTAGGGATTTTTCTATTCGTTCGCCCGGAAAACCTCCTGGAGGATTTCCGTCGATTTCCCTATGGAATTTTGGCGGGAGCCTTGCTGCTGATCATCATCAATCAGCTTACGGTGGTTCATCGCTACCGGCGGATTCTCGATCATTTTGGCCATCGGGTTCCTTGGTGGCCGATATTCCAGGCCAGCATGATGGGGAACGTGGCTGCATTGATCGTGATTCCCTTGATGGGCCATATGATCGGTCGTCAGGCTATCCTGCGCAGTGCGGGGATCAGCCCAGTCGAAAATGCGATGATAGTGGCATACGAACGCATTCTGGTTGCATTGGTCAGCGCGACCATGGCGGTGCTGGGCGGGATTTATCTGCTTGGCAGTGGGGTTTTCGAACAGGTGGCCGATATCCCGTTCGTAGAGATTCTGCTGGTCCTTTGTGTGGCATGGGCGCTTGCCAAGCGCCTTGGATTGCGGAAGTTTGAACGTCAGCATGTCTCCACGGTGTTGGCCTGGCGTAATGTGCTGCGAGTTCTTGAACTGGTCGCTGTGACGGTGATCAGCCTCGGCGCGATGCTTTCGTGTTTCGCCGTTCTGTTCCATGTGGTCGCACCTGCCGCCAGTTGGCTGGATTTGTTCGCGATGGCTGCGATCGTGTCGTTTGGTGCGAGCATTCCCTTGAGTTTTGGCGGATGGGGCTTGCGTGAGATTTTTGCCATCTACGTGCTCGGCCTGATCGGCGTTGGGTCCAGCGAGGCATTGTCAGCATCGATTTTTTGCGGCGTTTTGTCCATTGTCGGTGTTCTTCTGCTGGCTGGTATAGCAGCCCTGGGGGGCAGGCGTGCAGGTCGTTTCGTGCTGCCGGGTGCGCAGGCGTTGGCTAGAGCCGGCGAAACCGCCAACCATGCGGAGCATGCTTCCGCATGGTTGATGTACATGGCTGTCGCTGTGCTGATTTTCTTTCAGATCCATGTATCGGTTGCGGATACTACGGTTAATCTGAACTTGGCCGATCCATTTGCAGTGCTTGCGCTCTCGGCAGTTGCTCTGGAAGCTTTGTCCCATAGGCGTTGGCCGCGATGGAGTGTTCCCGGGCTGAACACTGGATTGTTGATCATGTGTGGGGTGTTCGTGTGGGGTCTTTGCCTGGCGTGGTGGCTTCGCGGCGAGGTATCCAGTTGGGCGGTTGGAAAGGTGATTGGTTGGGCCGCTCTTCTTGGCTATATGGCTGCCGGTTATATGGCCGTTCATTATTATGGCGGACTTGGATTCAGGCGTTTGGTAGAGATCATGGTTGTCGTCATGTGCGTAGTGATTGTTTGCGCGCAGGCCTTGGTCCCGCTCCACGGTTTCGGTCTCCCGGGATTCTTGCATGGCGTGGAAACCTCCGGGTTCGAAGCATATTCCGGTAATCGCAATGCCCTGGCTTTCCAGATCATGGTCGTGATGTCGCTTTATGTTCCCTTGCTGGGGAGAATGCAGCGGTTGACCGACCGACCGTGGGCTGCAACGGGCAAATTGGGCACCATTGCGTTCGGTATCTTGATTGGCGGCTTGCTGTTGACGGCATCCAGGTCAGCATTCATTACCTTCGCACTAATGATGGGAATTGCGTGGGCATTGCGCATCGTCAACCGTCGGGCAATTGTGGCTGCTTTGACGGTCGGCATTCTGGTCTGGCTATTGTCAGGCTACTTGCCGTTTTTATACCGAGCCACCGCGGAGTGGGCGCTCGATCTGTTTTGGGGCACGGTGGATTGGGCCGTTGGCATTTATTGGACTGTTGCGGGGTGGCTCGGTTTCATTGATTCGGGCACCCTGCCATCCAAACTTGCCAGACCGGATTTGGCGTTAGCGATGTCGGATGGCGTGGGTCGTTTCTCGACTGGGATCAGCGATCGAGGCCGGATGGAACTGATGATTGCTTCACTGGACGCCTGGCTACGTCATCCTATCATTGGCGGCGGGCTAGGCTCATTCCTGACGGATAGCGAGGGCGTCCTAGGCTTCCAGACCATCATTCACAGCACCTTGCTATGGTTGATGGCGGAGGTGGGCATAGTCGGCGCTTTGCCTTTCGTGGTGGTTTTCGTGCTGATCGTCCGGTCAGCCTGGATGTGCAGGTCATATTCCATCAGGGCTCAGGGCATCCTGTTATTGATGCTGGTCTTTGCTGTCATGAGTCTGTTCCATGAGGTTCTGTATCAGCGTACATTTTGGCTGGGGCTTGGCGCGTTGGCTGCTGTTGCCGCCCGTCCTGATGCGGACGGCGGGGCAGAGGCCTACAGTAATGGGAATTCGGAGAGTAGTAAATGAAGCGACTGGCCATTCTAGGCGCCAGCGGCCACGGCAAGGTCGTCGCCGAATCCGCCTTGCGCGCAGGCTGGGACAGCGTCGATTTTTACGATGACGCCTGGCCGGGCAAGCGCCGTATTGGTAAATGGGTCATTTCCGGCGATACCGAGGCCCTGCTGAAGGACCCGGGCGGCTTTGATGGCGCCGTAGTGGCCATCGGCAGCAACGCGATCCGGATGCGCAAGATCTGGCAATTGCAGGCGGCCGGGATCGAGCTGGCGACGATCGCGCATCCGGCCGCCACGATCAGCGATTCGGCGCGCCTTGGTGCGGGTACGGTGGTCATGGCGGGGGTGGTGGTCAATGCCGATGCCGTCGTCGGCGCGGGCGCCATCCTGAATACCTTGTGCAGCGTCGACCATGATTGCGTGCTGGGCGATGGTGTCCATATCAGCCCCGGCGCGCACCTGGCGGGCGATGTCCGCGTCGGCGAACAATCCTGGGTGGGGATTGGGGCATCTATCCGACAAGGCGTGACGGTGGGCCGGCTGGTGACGATCGGGGCGGGCGCCGCAGTAGTCTGCGATATCGCGGATAATCTGACGGTGGCGGGCGTGCCCGCCAAGGATCTCATCCGTTGATGACAACTGAATAGAAACTAGAAGACGACCGTGCTGAATACCCCGTTTCCGCCCTGGCCCTCCTTTACCTCCGAGGAGGCCGACGCCGTCCGCGACGTGATCCTGTCGAATCGCGTGAACTATTGGACCGGCCAGGAATGCCGCGAGTTCGAACGCGAGTTCGCCGCCTGGGCGGGCACCGCCCACGCGATTGCCTTGGCCAACGGCACGGTCGCCCTGGATCTGGCGCTGGCGGGCCTGGGTATCGGCCCCGGCGACGAGGTCATCGTCACGCCGCGCACTTTTCTCGCGTCGGTGTCCTGTGTGGTGAACGCCGGTGCCCGGCCGGTGTTCGCGGACGTCGATGCCGATTCCCAGAACATCACGGCCGACAGTATCCGTGCGGTATTGACGCCGCGCACGCGCGCGGTGATCTGCGTGCACCTGGCGGGCTGGCCTTGCGACATGGATCCCATCATGGACTTGGCTCGCGAACACGGCCTGTTCGTGATCGAGGATTGCGCCCAGGCCCATGGTGCGCGCTACAAAGGGCGGCCGGTGGGCTCGATCGGGCATGTGGGCGCCTGGTCTTTCTGCCAGGACAAGATCATGACCACGGGTGGCGAGGGCGGCATGGTGACCACCGACGACACGGATCTGTGGAAACGCATGTGGGCCTACAAGGATCATGGCAAGTCCTGGGACGCGGTCTACGAACGGCAACACCCGCCCGGCTATCGCTGGCTGCATGAATCGTTCGGCACCAACTGGCGCATGATCGAGGTGCAGGCGGCCATCGGACGCATCCAGTTGCGCCGCATGGACGGCTGGCATGCCGCGCGCCTGCGCCATGCGCGGCGGATCTGGGATGCGGCGCGTGCGGTGCCGGGCCTGCGGGTGCCCGAGGTGCCCGACGGCATCGAGCATGCCGCGTATAAATGCTATGTCTTCCTGCGGCCCGAGGCGTTGGCGCCCGATTGGTCGCGCGAACGCATCCTGCGTGAACTGTCGGACCAGGGCGTGCCGGCGTATTCGGGCTCCTGTTCCGAGGTCTATCTGGAAAAAGCCTTCGACGATACGGATTTGCGCCCTGCGCAGCGCCTGCCGGTCGCCCGTGAACTGGGCGACACCAGCCTGATGTTCCTGGTGCATCCGACCCTGGGCGACGAGCATATCGACCGGACCTGCGAGGTGCTGGGCGCCGTCATGCGACGGGCCTGCGGCGTGGCGGCCTGAGGGGGCGGCATGAATATCCGTTCGCTGCTGGTCTTCGCCTTCGACCTGCTGATGGTGGTGGTCGCCTGGGTGCTCAGTTTCCTGCTGCGCTTCAACCTGGATTGGCCCGGCGCCTTTCGGGACGAGATCATCTATGGGGCGCTGATCCTGCTGCCCGTGCAGTTGCTGGCCTGTCGCTGGGCGGGCCTGTATCGCGGCATGTGGAGCTTTGCCAGCCTGCCCGACCTGCGCCGCCTGGTCAAGGCCGTGCTGGTGTCGCTGGTGGCGGTGCTGCTGCTGACCATGTATTCCAAGCCTTACTTGCTGATCCCGCGGTCCATGGCGGTCCTGTATCCGCTGCTCTTGCTGGTGCTGATGGGCGGGGCGCGAATCGCGGGACGGATGTGGAAAGAGCGCCAACTGGGGGGCGGCGCCCGCGGCCAGGGCAAGCCCGTGGTCATCGTCGGCGCCGGGACGGCGGGCGCCATGCTGCTGCGGGAACTCGCCCGCAGCGCGGACTGGGCCGTGGTCGCCATGGTGGATGACGATCGCCACAAGCGCGGGCTGGAAATCCTCGGCTGTCGGGTCGAGGGCAGCACCGACGACCTGCCCGCCGTGCTGCAGCGCCATGCGGCGCGCCACGTGATCCTGGCCATGCCTTCGGCGCCCGCCGAGGCTCTGCAGCGCGTCACGCGCCTGGCCACCGACGCCGGCGCGGCGCTGTTCACGATACCCGGCCTGGCCGAACTGATGAGCGGCCGGGTCGCCATCAATATGATGCGGCCGGTGCGGATCGAGGACCTGCTGGGTCGCGAGTCCGTGCGCATCGACAGCGCCAACGTCCAGGCCATGCTGGCCGGCAAGCGGATCCTCGTGACCGGCGCCGGCGGGTCCATCGGCAGTGAATTGTGTCGCCAATTGGCGCGTTTCGAGCCCGCCTGCGTCGTGCTGCTGGAGGCCAGCGAATTTGCCCTCTACATGATCGAGCAGTGGTTCGGCGAGCATCGCCCCGAGGTGCCCATCGTGCGCCTGGCGGGCGACGTCAAGGACGAGGCCCGCATGGCGCAGGTGTTTGCCCAGCACCGCCCCCAGGTGGTGTTTCACGCGGCGGCCTACAAGCACGTGCCCCTGATGGAGGTGGGCAACGCCTGGCAGGCGGTGCGCAACAATGTCCTGGGCACCCTGGTGGCGGCGCGCGCGGCGCGGGATGCGGGCGCGGAGCGCTTCGTCCTGATCTCGACCGACAAGGCGGTCAATCCGACCAACGTGATGGGGGCCACCAAGCGCATGGCCGAGATGGTCTGCGAGGTCATGCAGAACGGCGAGGGCACCACGCGTTTCCACATCGTGCGCTTTGGTAACGTGTTGGGCAGCACCGGCAGCGTCATCCCCAAGTTCCAGTCCCAGATCGCGCACGGCGGCCCGGTCACCGTCACCCATCCCGAGATCAACCGCTATTTCATGTCCATCCCCGAGGCGGCCCAGCTGGTGCTGCAGGCGGCGGCCATGGGCAAGGGCGGCGAGATCTTTGTCCTCGACATGGGCGAGCCCGTCCGGATCGTGGACCTGGCGCGCAACATGATCCGTCTGTCGGGCTTCACCGAGGACGAGATCCATATCGAGTTCACCGGCCTGCGGCCGGGGGAAAAGCTGTACGAGGAACTGCTGGCGGATGCCGAGGAGACCCTGCCGACCCCTCACGAAAAGCTGCGCATCGCGCGGCCCCGTAGCGTGCCCGAGGGCCTGTACGAGGACGTGCTGGCCTGGGTGCGGTCGGAGGCGCCGCTGGACGACGACGTGGTGCGGGCGGGGCTGAAGCGCTGGGTGCCGGAGTACGAGCCCAGGGGGTGAGCGCTTTTTGGTGACCGAGCGGCGTCATCGTCCAGCGGCGATCTGGGCCGTTTACGCGCTCAGCCAGTACAACACCGACAAGAAGATCGAAAAAGCGATGGGCGGCGGTGCCTGACGGGCCGATCGCGTTCAAGACCGCGCGGATCATTTGTTGCCGGTTATCGGCTACAAATGCCGCTCCACATCTTGGCGTTGATGCAAGATGCGGATCACATCCAAGCAGTCGGCATACATTAGGAAATAGATGACATGCGAGCCGCATAGGTATTTTTGGAAGTCTGGCAATACGGAGGGGCGGCCCTGCTTGAGGCCTGCGGCGAGCTCTTCAAATGCTTTGACAAAGTTGCGGTGATAGGTATCGGCTTGTTCCATCGACCAGCATTTGGCTATATATAGCCAGATTTCCTCAAGGTCGGCTTCGGCCAGCAGTGACACCCGATAGGACTTAGCCATGCTTCGCGTGCATCCGACTCAGGAACGCTGCGCTATCGAACGGACGCGGGTCGCCAGACTCAAGGCCCGCATTCAGTGCTTCTTGCAAAGCGCGTACTTTGGTTTCGTGCTCTTCCAGCAACCGTAACCCCGCCCGGATGACATCGCTGGCGCTGCCATAGCGACCGCCCTGTACCTGGGTATCAATGAAGCTGGTGAAGTGCTCTCCAAGGGCGACAGATGTATTTCGTTTCATGGTGCCATCTCCTGTTCAGGTACCAATATATACCAAATAATGGTAATTACGCAGAAAACTGTTGGTGCCAATGTAATACTGACCCAACCTGGGCAATGGTGGTGGCCTTTTGGCCACTGACAATGGTCAAGTGGCAGGCCAAGTACGGTGGCATATACCTAAATTAATAGATGCTAACGATTGGTACAGGCCGGAACTGTTAACCTGACGACGGCCGATCGGCGCAGCCCCGCAGGGGGCGGCCGCGACGGCCGGCAAGGGTTGATTGACATGCAAGTGACGATGAATGACAGGGCGCCCGCCGCATTGCTGGCGGTCTCCCTGGTTCTGATGGCGTCCGGCAGCCTCCGGGACCTCCTCTCTCCCTGGGGGTACTGGTCGGCCTGGGCCGTGTGGGCCGGGGCGGCGCTGGCGGTCTCTTTTCGGGATGCCGCCGGGGTGCAGCCCTGGGCCTCCGGACGTCCCCCGGCCTGGGTCATGGGCTCGTACGCCCTGCTGTGCCTGGGCATGGTGGTGTCCGCCGCCGTCAATCGCGATGGGACCACGGCCTACCAGGCGCTCAAGGTCGCAGTGATCGCCGGCATGTTCGTGGCCATGTGGCGGCTGGCGCTGCGCGTGGGCTGGCGCGACCTCGTCCGGGCGGCGGCCTGGGCGATCGGCGTGGTGCTGGTCAGTCTGGCCTTGTCCAAAGTCTGGAATCCCGCCGGACAGGTCCTGGTCAGCGGGCCGCGCCAAGGGACCTTTCTTGCGGTCTACGGCGTGTTGTGGAAGGTGGGCGCCTTTTTCCTGCCGATATTCCTCGCCGACTTGCTGGTGCGTCCGGCGGCCAAGGCTTGGGTGCTGGATGGCCTGATGATCGCGGCTTGTGTGTTCCTGGTATTGATCGACGGCAGTCGGACGGGGCTGTTGCTGCTGGGCGCGATTGCCATCGGCTTTCTGGCCTGTGTGACCCTGCGCGGCGACTGGGGCCGCCTGTGGCGGCGGCTGCGCTGGCTGTGGCTGGTGCCGGTCCTGCTGGTGGCCCTGCAATTGCTGAACATGGGCGTGCGCGCGGGTATGGCCTCCGCCGCCGCGGCCGAGGTGTCCATGGACTGGCGCGCCGAGGCGGCGGAAATCCGGCGCGCCGTGCAAGAGGCGGTGGCTCGCACGCTCGACACCCGCATCGGGCAAGGGGATCCCGCGCGCACCCAGCTTTTGCGCGAGGGCGTGCCGCATGCGATCGAGTGCCAGCCGCTGGGCTGCGGGTTTGGTACGACGGGCGCGGATGTCCTCGGGGCGGGCTCGCTGATGGCGGTCCATAATGCCTATATCGCGGCACTGGGGGATTTTGGCGTCCTGGGCCTGGCGGGCCTGCTGGGCTTTCTGGCCGCATCCTGGCTGCCGGCCTGGCGTGTATTGCGGCATGGCAAGGGCCCGCCCGAGGATTATTTTGTCCTCGCGACCGCCGGCGCGGCGCTGGCTTACGGCATGTCGCTGATGCTCAATACGTTCACCACCGAGATGTCCGAGTGGGGCTACCTCATTCTCATGCTGGCGTTCGCCTGGACGCCGCCGAGGGCGGCCTGATGGCGGAATCCACGACCGGCGTCAGGGTGGCCCGCAATGCGGGCGCCCTGTATGGCGTCCAGCTCGTGTCCTTTCTGGTACCGGTGTTCGAGATCCCCATCCTGGCCCGGGCGCTGGGGGCCGAGTCCTACGGCCAGATTCTGTTCTGCCAGGCCCTGGCGCTGACGGCGTCGCTGCTGGTGGAATACGGCTTCAACATCAATGCGGCGCAGCAGGCGGCGCTGGCCCGCGGGCGGCTGCCCGACCTGAATCGCCTGTTTTCCCAGGTGCTGCTGGCCAAGGTCCTGCTGGCGGCGCCGCTGGTGGGGTTCATGCTGGTTGCCTGGAGCGTGGGCCTGTTTGACCAGTATCTGGATGCAGCCCTGCTGGCGTTCGTGCTGGCCTATTTCCTGGCCTTCGGCTTCAGCCCCATGTGGTATTTCCAGGGACGCGAGCGCATGGCCGGGCCTGCGCTGCTGGACGTGGGCCTGCGTGTGTGCGGCCTTGGGCTGCTGGCCCTCATGGTGCGCACGCCCGGTGATTTCATTCTGGCCTTGCCGATCCTGGCCATCCCCCCCTTGCTCAATACGGGTCTGACGACCTGGTGGTGCCGGCACGAGGTCGGCCCCGTCGGCTGGGACCTGGGCGGCGCATGCCGCCAGATCCGCGAGGGCTTTCATTTCTTTGTCTATCGCAGCGCCAGCAATCTGGCGATGTCGGCGATCCCGGTCTTCCTGGGACTGACCTCGGGCAAGCGCGCGGTGGGCGAGTTTGCGCCGCCGGAAAAGCTGATCAAGGGCATGGCCAGTTTGGCCATGCCGTTTCTGTCGGCGGTGTTTCCAGTGTTCTCCAGGCACCTGTCGGCGGGCGGGGGGGCGGCGGCATTTCGCGCGCCGGTCCGCGTCCTGGCCGCGATCGGCGTCCTGGCCGTGGTGGGGGCGGGCGTCGGCGCCTGGCTGGGCCCCTGGGTGCTGGATCTGCTGTTGGGACAGGGTTTCGCGGGATCTCTGGCGATCTATTATGTGCTGCTGGCCGTCGCGCCGCTGCGCATCCTCAATCAGAGCATCGCCATGGTGCTGCTGATCCCGGCCGGTCGGGCCAAGGCCGCCAGCTACGCGATCTCGGTGTTTTCGGCGCTGGCCGTGGCCTGCGGCACGGCGTTGTCCCTGCCGTATGGCGGCCTGGGCATGGCCGCCGGGCTGGTGGCGGCGGAGGCGGCCCTGCTGGCGGCCCTGGTCGGCATGGCGCTGCGTCTGCTGCGCCAGGGTGAGGGGAACGGAGCATGAGCGCGCCGCTGAGCATCCTGCTGATCGCGACCGGTCTGGAACTGGGTGGCGCGGAGCGCCAGGTGGTGGACTTGGCCGATCGCCTGGCGGCGCGCGGCCACCGGGTCGGCCTCGCCTACCTGGTGGGCGAGGCCGAGTTGCGGCCGGGTGCCGATGTCGAATTGCATGCCCTGGATTTCAGCAAGACGCCGGCCGGGATGCTGCGGGGCTGCTTGCGTCTGCGGCGGCTGTTGCGGCAATGGCGGCCCGACGTGGTGCACAGTCATATGGTGCATGCGAACCTGATCGCCCGGGCCGTCCGCTTGATCGCCCCCGTGCGCCGCCTGGTGTGCACGGCGCACAGCACCGTCGAGGGCGGTCGGGCCGTCGCGCTGGCCTATCGGCTGACCGACCGGCTGGCGGATGTGTCGACCCACGTCAGCCGCGAGGCGGTCGAGGCCTACGAGCGCGCCGGGGCGGTGCCGCGGGGCCGGATGCGCGCGGTGCTGAACGGCATCGACCTGCGGCTGTTTTCGGACGCGCCGGAACGCCGGGCGCAGGCCCGCCGGCGCCTGCGCCCCGGCTCGGACGTCCGCCTGTTGTTGTCCGTGGGGCGCCTGGCCGATGAAAAAAACCACGCGGGCCTGTTGCGCGCGTTCGCGCACGTGGCGGGCCGATATCCGGACGTCCAGCTGTGGCTGGCCGGGGACGGCCCCCGGCGCAAGGACCTGTTGCGGCAACGCGAGGCCCTGGGCCTGGAGGACCGGGTGGTGTTCCTGGGCGCCCGGCATGACGTGCCCGAGCTGATGCGTGCCGCGGATGTGTTCGTGCTGCCCTCCCGCTACGAGGGCTTCGGGCTGGTCGTGGCCGAGGCCATGGCTTCGGGGACCCCGGTGGTGGCGACCGATGCGGGCGGGGTGGCCGAGGTGCTGAACGGCGCCGGCATCCTGGTGCCGGTCGGCGACGATGACGCCCTGGCGCAAGGTCTGGTCGAGGCCTTGTCGATGGATGCCGGTCGGGTGGCGGCGATGACCGCGGCGGCGCGGCGGCAGGTCGAGGATCGCCTGGACATCGAGCGCAGTGTCGACACCTGGCTGGATATCTATCGGGAGGACGACTGATGGAACAACCGATGCTGACCATCCTGACGCCGACCTTTGATCGCCGACATACCTTGCCCAGGCTCTACGACAGCCTGTGCGCGCAGGCGCGGCATGATTTCGAGTGGCTGGTCGTCGACGACGGCAGCACGGACGATACGGCGCAGTGGGTGCGTGCCTGCAGGCCGCGGACCGGCTTTCAGGTTCGTGTCCTGCGGCAGGACAACAGCGGCAAGCACGTGGCCCTCAATACCGGGGTCCAGGCGGCGCGCGGCGAGTGGGTTTTCATCGTCGACAGCGACGATTGGCTGACGCCGGACGCCGTGGAATGCGTGGCGGCCGCGTTGGCCCAGGCTGCGGATAGGCCGCAGCAGGTGGCCGGCGTGTGTTTCCGCAAGGCGGGACCGGACGGCGGCCTGCGCGGCCGGCCGTACGCAGGGCCGGTACCCTTCATCGGTACACCCAGCCAGGTGGGGCGCATGGTGCAGGGCGACCTGGCCTATGTGTTCCGGCGCGACCTCATGGCGGCCCTGCCGTTTCCGGTCATCCCGGGCGAGAAATTCGTGCCTGAACTCTACATCTGGAACCGGATCGCGGATCGAGGCCAGATCCGGTTCCATCTGGACCGGGCCGTCTACCATTGCGAGTATCTGGCGGACGGCTATACGCGGAATTTCCAGGCGCAATTGCGGCGCAGCCCCGGTGGGTTCCTGTTGTTCTATGCCGAGCAGATCGGCCGCGAGCCCCATTGGACAGGCCGGATCAAGGCCGCGGTCCGCAGCCTGCAGTGCCTGGCCTATTGCGTGGCCAAGGCCCGGGCGGACCGGCGGGGTCCCCGCGCATGAGGCGCATCGCCATCGTGTCGCATCATGCGGTGTCCCTGCTGAACTTCAGGGGGCACCTGATCGGCGAGCTGTGCGCCAACGGTGTACAGGTGCATTGCCTGGCGCCGGACTACGATGCAGGGACGCGCGCCGGGGTGCGCGCCCTGGGGGCGGTCCCCGTCGACTACCGCCTGCAGCGCACCGGCATGAATCCCCTGCGCGACCTGGTGGACGTGGCGCGGCTGGTGCGCATCCTGCGGCGCCTGGCGCCGGACGTCTCGTTCGCGTTTTCCACCAAGCCCATGGTCTACGGGACGTTGGCCGCCTGGGTGGCCCGGGTGCCGCGGCGGGTGGCCCTGGTCGAAGGGGCGGGCTACGTATTCACGGCCACCGGCGATCGTCCCGGTTGGCGCCGCCGTCTCCTGCGGCGCGGGGTCGAGGCACTGTATCGCCGCGCACTGGGCCGGGCCCATCGGATTGTCTTTCTGAATCCTGATGACCGGCGCGAGTTCATCGAGCGCGGCCTGGCGGCGCCTGCGCGGTCCGTGCTGCTGGGGGGCATCGGTGTCGATCTGCAGGCCTGGCAGCCGGCGCCGCCGGTGACCGAGCCGATGTGCTTTCTGCTGGTCGCCCGCCTGTTGCGCGAGAAAGGCATCGTGGAATACGCGCTGGCGGCACGGCGCCTCAGGGCCGATTATCCGCAAGCACGCTTCGTCCTGCTGGGCGGCCTGGACAGCAATCCGGGCGGCCTGGACCGGGGACAGGTTCAGGCCTGGGTGGATGAGGGCTTGTTGGAATGGCCGGGGCACGTGCCGGTGCGGCCCTGGATGGCACAGGCCAGTGTGTTCGTCCTGCCCTCCTACCGCGAGGGTGTGCCGCTGAGCACCCAGGAGGCCATGGCCATGGGCCGGCCGGTGATCACCACCGACGTGCCGGGCTGCCGCGAAACCGTCCGCGACGGTGTCAATGGTGATCTCGTGCCGCCGCGGGACGTGGACGCCCTGGCCGATGCGATGCGCCGTTTCCTGGATGATCCCAGCCGGGTGGCCGCGATGGGCGCCGCCAGCCGGTGGATCGCCGAGGATTGTTTCGATGTGAAAGAAATCAACAGGAAATTGATCGGCTGGCTGCTCGATTACTAGGGGAAATCGGCAGGTTGCGAGGCAATCTGAATCGTTCTAAACCAATCATTACATCCCTTGTTCGGCGACTCACTAGGATGTGGATGGTCGCAAGCTTGGTGTATGAATGGTTGATCGAGAAACTTTCGCCGCGTGGGTCCTGGCGTGCAGCCTGCTGCTGGCCGCTCTCGGGAGCCTGCGCGATGTCGTGACGCCCCTGGGCTATTGGGTCCTGTGGGCGGCCTGGGCGCTGGCGGCGATCGGCGTCACGCAGCGCTCGGCCGCGCCGGTGGCCGAACGGCCGCTGTTGCCGGCATCGGTCCGGGCGTCGTATGCGGCATTGATCCTGGGCATGCTGCTCTCGGCCTGGGCCAATCACAGTGCCGTCACGCTCTACCAGGCCGTCAAGATCGGCGTCATCGGCTTGTGTTGCTGGGTTGCATGGCGGTTGGCGGCCGCCGTCGGCTGGCGTTTGCGGATTTTGGCGCTGCAGGGCGTCGTGGCCATCGTGGTGCTGGTGTTCCTCGCCTCCAAAGCCGGGCCGGCCGGCTATTATCTCGACCTGGGATCGGCCGGCCGTGAGGGCAGCTTCCTGGCTTGGCCAGGCGTGATCTGGAAAGCGGGGGCGTTCTTCATGCCGCTGTGCCTGGCCGCCACGGTGACGCATCCCGGCCGCTGGATCGCCAATGGCCTGGCGGTGGCGGGCTGCGTATTCCTGGTGGTGGTCGACGGCTCGCGCACAGGGCTGCTGGTGGTGGGCCTGACGGTCCTGGCTTTTGGAGTGTTGCTGGTCTGGCGCCGCGAGTGGCGCCTGTTGTCGGCGGCGCGGCGCGCGCTGATCCTGTGCGTGCCGGCGCTGTTCGGCTTGCTGGTGCTCAGCACCGCCATCGGCTATCTGAGTCACGGGTCCGCGGCGGGCCTGGCGGGCGCATCGTCGACGGCCGGCGGCACCGCAGAGGCCCTGGTCGAGGCGGCGGTCGATCCTGTTGCCTCGACCAGGCTGGGCCAGGGCGATCCCCAGCGGGTGCGATTGCTGCGCAATGGAATCGAGCAATCGGTGGACTGCCTGCCGCTGGGCTGCGGCTTTGGCTCGACCGCCATGGACCCGGGCTACGGCATTGCCATGCATGTCCATAATGCCTTCCTGGGCGCCCTGGCGGATTTCGGCGTGCTCGGCCTGGCCGGCATGCTGGGCTTCATCGTCGCGGCGGCCCTGCCGTTGCGGGGCGTGCTGCGCGATACGGGGCATCGCGACGCCGGCGAGGTTTATGCCATTGCCGCGTCCGCGGGCGCAGCCCTCGCCTATATGGGCAGCTTGATGCTGCACACCTTTTCGACGGAGATGTCGGAATGGGGCTACCTGATATTGGCGCTGGCCTTTGCCTGGCTGCCCTCGGCGCGGAGCAGGCGGACCGCCGGAGCCGGCGCGCACGAGCATCCGGAAACGCTCGGTTGCTACGAGCGGCGCCATTCCCGCTGGTACGAAGTCGTGTTGCTGGGTTGGCCGTTTCAGCTCGTCGCCGGCCTGTTGATGATCGCGGTCCTCCCGGCAATGCTGGGCTGGGGAGCGTCGTTCTGGCGCCATATGGACCCGGTCCGCATCAACACCTTGATCGCCGTCGGCCTGTCGTTCGTGGTCATCGTCCTGACCCTGCGCCGTTTGGCGCGCTTTTCGGGCGGTGCCATCATCGCCCACATCGCGCCCGTCGTCACTGCGGTGTTCCTCGTCGCCTTTGCGGCCCTGTTCTTCAGCCGCAGCCCCTACTCCAGGCCGATCCTGCTATTGGCCTATGCCCTGGCCCTCGCCTGGTGCTATGCGGGCTATTTCATCGGCCGGCGATATCGGCGCCTGAAGCTGGCCGTCGTGCCGCTGGGCGAGGCCTGCGCCGTAGTCTCGCAATCCAATCTGGAAGTCCGCCGGCTGGCGGTGCCCGATCTGGAGGGTGTCCGCTACGATGCGGTCGTCGCGGACCTCGATTCCAAAGACCTGGGGCCGGAATGGGAGCGCTTCCTGGCCCAGTGCATCCTGTCCCACATCCCCGTATTCCACGTGCGCCAGATGATGGAAACCTTGACGGGCCGGGTCGAGATCGACCATTTGTCCGAGAACGACGTCGGATCCTTGCTGCCTTCCCCCCTGTATTCCGTATGCAAGCGGGTCATCGACATTGCCGGCGTCCTGGTCGTCGCGCCCATCGCCCTGCCGTTGATGCTGGTCACCGCCATCGCGGTCCGCCTGGACAGCCCCGGTCCGGCCCTGTTCGTCCAGAGCCGGGTAGGCTTGGGAGGCCAGGATTTCCGCATCTATAAGTTCCGCAGCATGCGGACCGATGCCGAGTGCGACGGCGCCCAATTGGCCGCCACGGACGACGACCGCATTACCCGCGTCGGCGCCTTCATCCGCCAGACGCGTCTCGATGAATTGCCGCAGCTATGGAACGTCCTCAAGGGGGACATGAGCCTGATCGGCCCGCGCCCCGAGCAGCGCGCCTTCGTGGACCGGTTCGACCGCGAGATTCCGTTCTACATCTACAGGCACGTCGTGCGTCCCGGCATCACCGGCTGGGCCCAGGTCATGCAGGGATACGCCGGCGACACCGACGAAACCAGCATCAAGATCCAGCACGACTTCTATTACATCAAGCATTTCTCGCTGTGGCTGGACATCCTGGTCGTGTTCAAGACCGTGCGGATCATCCTGACGGGGTGGGGGGCGCGATGAGCGATAATGGCCCCTTGCCTCAAGTCAGCACATCGAGACCATGTTTCTGAACGACTTGTAGCAGGCGCGCAGCGATGCCGCTGGGCTGTTTCGCACCGCTTTCCCACTTTTGCACGGTGGAGGTGCTCGTATTCAGGTACCTGGCAAAGACGGGCTGACTGACTTTGGCGTCCGTGCGAATTTTCACGATGGCCTGGGCATCGAAGTGAGGCGCCGCCGTAAGGCACATCTCGTCGAACTCTCGCATAGTCTGCTTGTTCATCGCGCCTGATCGGTGCAGGCTTGAGGCCGCCCTATGAATTGCCTCGAATGCATCGCTCTTGAATTGAGGTTGCGTCGCCATGATTGCCAATCTCCAGAACTTCCTTTGTCGCGAGTAGATCATCAAGCTGCCTTTCATTCATTGCAGCATACTGGGTAGCCAACAGCTTGAAGGCGGCCTCCTCGGCTCGAGTGATATTTTCGCGGTCGTTCTTTGCGTACAGATAAATGAAGAACCACCAATCCGCGGCCTTCTCGATAACGATGCTGCGTTGCATGTTCTTGTTGAGCCGCTTCTTCCATACGCCATCACCCAGGCTGATCCCCTTTCCCTGTGTCAGATCAGAGCCAGATCGGAGCAACTCCACATCCTCAATCCGAGACTTGGCAGCTAGTTTGGTGAATGCTTTGGTTTTGAAGAAACGGGGGCATTGCTTGCTCATTGCATCCACCCACCTTGTTAAATTATAGCACTGGGTGCTAGGTTTTCTATTTTCGTGTGTTGCTCAGTGACAGCGGCAAGGGTCTGCACGCGAGAAATGTCAGGGCCAGACGCAGCGGGGATCGAGGACTGTCGATGGGAAAGCGCGGCTGTGCTGCCACTGTAGACAGGTTCCCCTGATGTTTGCGCAGTGAGTGAATGGTTTTGTCTAATGTGGATTCATCACGCCCCGATGACGCGCACTATTTGACCGCAGTCAAGCTTCCTGCGGATCAGGGCGCCGTAAGCCTTGATTTTCCATCCGGGTAAACCCATATTGAACAACACGGCCGGTAGGCTTAACAAAGCCTGATTGCCGGCTTCCATCTTGCATTCTTATTGGATTCAGGAGGTTCGATATGGCAAGCAATCTCACACGATTCAACCCGTTCGGCGATCTGGCCGGCTTCGAAGGCCTGCGCGGCTTCGATGACCTGTTCGGCAGGTTCCCGCTGGGCGCCGCCCTGTCCTCGCGCGGCGGCGACGAGCCGCGCATCAACGTCGACGTGACCGAAACCGACCAGGCTTACGCGGTCAAGGCCGAGGTGCCCGGCGCCCGCAAGGAGGACATCAAGGTCTCGATCGAGGGCAACGTCGTGTCCTTGCGCGTGGAAAAGAGCAGCGAAAACGTGGAAAAGGAAGGCGAAACCGTGCTGCGCCGCGAGCGCTATCACGGCGTGCAGATGCGCCGCTTCAGCCTTGGCCACGAAATCGATGCCGCCCGCGCCACCGCGCGCTGCGCCGATGGCGTGCTGGAGCTATCCCTGCCCAAGAAAACCGGCGAGCAGGGGGCGAAGATGCTGGATATCCAGTAAGGACCGTCCGTCAGCCGGCTGGGGCCGCCCTTTGGGGCGGCCCTTTCTTTATCTGGAGCCAGCCATGGGTTTGGCGGCTTGCTGATTTCAGTTCAGACACAACGTTGTCCAATGCGGCTGGAAGGGCGTGCAGGATTTCCTGCGCCAGTTTCATTGGATTCGTAGATGACCGTCCCGGGAAACGCGCGGTCTGGGGGTCATCGAGGCGCCCCGCGTTTGCGGCGGATGACGACTTCGAGGCCCAGCAGATCCACCATGTCCAAGACCTTTTGCAGTTGTACGGTGGGCTTTCCGCGCTCCAGGTCGACGATGAACCGGTTGCCGGTGCCGGACAGGCCCGCCAGATCGCTTTGCCGCAGGGATTGCGCTTGCCGGGCCGCGCGAACCACGGCGCCCAGATCCTTGGCCGAGCGGATGGGGGTGAGGTCGGTTGGATGCGATGTGTTTGTCGTCATGCCAGGGTGGCCGCTGGGCGCTAAGTTACCGGTCGGTAATTTTACTGGGAAATGATTCCTGATTCAATGAAAAATTACTGATCGGTAATTTTGACGCATGACGAGGGCGGGCATGGAGGGGCGCAGAATATGGGCACACGGAACCCGCTTGTTCCGGATCTGTACTTCCCGCCGTGGTTCTGTATCATCGAAGGGCTGTCTGTGGAGGCGACCTATCCCCGACGTGGAGAATCAGGGACGCCGGTGCGTTCGGCATCGCCAGCCGCTTGGTAGCCGAGCCAGCATGTGAAGGGAGACGGGCGTGGAATTTCAGAACGACGGCATGGATCCGGAAGCTTCGGTCAGCACGAATAGCATGATCATGCTGCTCGAGAAGATCCTCGACGTCATCCCCAACTGCCTGATTGCCATCAACAAGAGCGGTCGCGTCACCTACATCAACAATCAATACTGTGCGCTGCTCGGGATGGAAAGGAGCGCAATCCTCGGGGCGCCGGTGACGTCCGTGATATCGCCCGATACTCCGTTGCCGCATGTCGCCCGCGGAGCACCGCCCACTCATAACCAGACCTTGATGGTGCGCGGCCATCGTCTGCTGGTCAACCAGGTCCCCATACGATACGGCGACGAGGTCGTCGGGGCGGTCGGTATCGCGCTTTTCACCGAGGCCGAGCAGATCATTTCCCTGGCAAGGCGCCTGTTCTCGATCGACATCAGCGGCAGCGCGCCGCAGCCCTACCATTGGATGGCCCGGTACACCAGCGGCGACATCGTCGGATCCAGCAAGCCCGTCGTTGCCCTGCGCGACAAGATATTCCGTGCGGCCCAGACGATGGCAACCGTGCTGATCGTCGGGGAATCGGGCACCGGCAAGGAACTCGTGGCGCACTCGATCCATGCGGCATCGAACCGCGCGGCAAGGCCATTCGTCCATATCAATTGCTCCGCGATTCCGCAATCCTTGCTCGAGACCGAGCTGTTTGGATACGAAGGCGGGGCTTTCACGGGCGCGCGTCCGAAGGGCCAAGCGGGAAAATTCGAGCTTGCCAACAGTGGAACCATATTTCTGGACGAGATCGGTGACATGCCGATGGAGATGCAGTCCGCGCTTTTGCGCGTGTTACAGGAACGCGAGATCGTGAGAATCGGCGGCTCGCGGCCGATTCCGATCGACGTGCGCGTGATCTGCGCGACACACCGGGATCTGCATCGCCGCGTGACCGAGGAGCGCTTTCGCCTCGATCTTCTTTACCGGCTGAATATTTTTCAAATCGCCGTTCCAGCCCTGAGAGATCACCCCGACGACATTCCGGCTCTGGTAGAGCACATATTGTTGGAACTGTGCAGAAAGAACAATTCGATGACGGTGGGTGTTGCACAAGAGGTGCTCGAGCGCCTGATGGCGCATGACTGGCCCGGCAACATCCGCGAGCTGCAGAACACCCTCGAACACGCCATCACGATGCTGGACGGGGACCGCCTGCTGTGCCGGCACCTGCCGCCGCTGCGGCAGAGCCCGATTTCATCGGCCCACAAGGGAGGTCCGTTGCACGAAGCCGTGTCGTCCACCGAGAGGATGGCCCTCGTCGATGCGCTGTCCCAGGCGCAGGGGAACAAGTCCCGGGCGGCCAGGATCCTCGGGATCGACCGGACCTCTCTATACAAGAAGCTGCGCGCGCATGATTTGATCTAGTACGGGATTTTTTCGAGGAAGGCCAGCGTTTTCTGATTGAACGTATGAGACCGTTCGAGCATCGGGAAATGCGCGGCCTTGGGAATGATGTGAAGCTCGGATCCCGCTATGGCGTCGTGCAGGAATTTCGACGAGGCGACCGGCGTGATTTCGTCCTCTTCGCCAACGATGACCAGAGTCGGTACAGTGACGTCGCCAAGCTGTTCGCGCACGTCGAAGCTGTCCAGCGAGCGGATGGCGGGCTCGGCGACGTGCCGCGGGGTCTTGACGACCTCCCGTTGCGCCCATTCCACGATTGCGCTGTCGGTATGGCTGGAGAAACTGTGCACGATGACCTCCTGGCTGGCGGCGGCGGTGCCGATCTCCTGGATGCGCGTGAGCACGTTGTCCGCCCGCACCATGGGGCCTAGGCCGTGGGCGGTGGTGCCGATCAGCCCGAGCCCGGCGACGCGCTTCGGGTGGTCGAGTGCGAATTGCATGACCACCGCGCCGCCCATCGATAGACCGAAAATGACGGCCTTGTCTATCGCGAGGGAGTCCATGACTTCCAGTAGGTCTCCCGAGAAAGCTTCGATGGTGTAGGGGATCCCATCGGGCTTGCCCGAATCGCCATGGCCTCTGAGGTCGAATCGCACCGTGCGGTATCGTTTGGCAAGATCCGGAATCTGGTGCCACCAGAAATTCGATGTCGTCGTGAAGCCGTGAACGAAAATGAGCGGTGGCCCGTCCCCGTCGATCGAGACGTTCAGCTCGACATCCCTTGTCCTTATCATTGCAGTATCCGTTGTCGATTGTAGAAATGGAGTCTGGTCGTCGCGCGCCGACCGTCAGTCGAACATCAGGCGTGCGCTGTTTGTCGCCGCCATTGTCCGAATCTGTTCCTCGGAGTAGCCCCAAACCAGCAGCAGCCGGAGCAGCAGCCTCATGGCCTGGATGGCGTCCGGCTCGAGGATGTAGCCTTTGTCCGAGCCCAGGACGCATCGTTCCACCCCCACCGCGTCGATGACCGCCTTGGTGATGTCGGGGTCGGTGACGGGGGCCTTGATGACGTCCGGGATCGTGGGATAGCAGAAAATCCCGACATATGCGCCACAGGACGCCAGGTGGGCGATCTGCGGCACGGTGTAGGCGGATACCGGCTGGTCCAGAAGGGCCTTTGCGCCGTGCTTGCCCATGGATTCCACCAAGGTCTCGACGACAGGATAGTCGGGGGCGCCTTCGTATTTGGCGCTGTGATTGGGCGGACAAACCGTGATGGGCACCTTGTGGTCGGCGGCGATCCGGATGATGTCCTCGACGTCGGGCAATACCTTGCCGTCCTGGACGAGAATTTCGCCGTAGATGGCGTTCATGAAGATCATTCTCATGAAGGGCGACCGGACCGCAGTGGCCACGAATTTCGGGTCCGTCGTGTAGGCCAAAGGCACGCCGCCGTATACCTCTATTCGATGTTCCAGATGTCCGGACTCGACCAGGTGGTCGATATGGATCTGTGTGGCTTGGGCCACGCCTATCGTCGAAAAGTGATGATCCTTGTGGACGATCGCGCGGGCGCCCCGGCGGGCGTAGTCGGACGCGATATCGACCAGGTTTTGGGATCGGATGCCAAGGCTGTCGGGGTTTCCATGGACATGCGTGTCGATCAGGCCTTCGAATAGATTCTCGGCACAATTGGGGCCGAGGGTTTTGACCAGGGGGTGGCGCTGCATGAAATCGAACAGCCACTCCACGCCCTGCAGTTGCTCCAGCCGGTTTGGGTCGACGGGCTTCAGTTCCTGCGATTTCATCATCGTTCCTCCATTCGGGTTTCGAATCGTGAGAGTTTTCAAGGCGGCCTATCCGCCGAGATAAGCATCCTGGACCTTGGGGTCCTTGCGCAATGCCGCGCAGTCTCCTTCCAATGCCACACGTCCCATCTCCAGGACATAGGCCCGGCGGGCGATCTGGAGCGCTGCATAGGCGTCCTGTTCGACCAGGAGAACGGTCAGCCCCTCATGGTTCAGGTGCTGGATGGTTCGGAAGACTTCCTGTGTGACGATGGGCGCGAGGCCCAGTGACGGCTCGTCGAGCAGAAGCACTTTGGGCCGGGCCATCAACGCCCGTCCCAGCGCCAGCATTTGCTGCTCGCCGCCCGACAAGGACCAGGCCCGCTGCTTGCGGCGTTCTTTCAGGCGTGGAAACAGGTCGTAGATTCTCTCGAGGTCCAAGGTGGCGCTCATTCCGCGCCTGCGCCAGCGGGTCGCGCCGACGAGCAGGTTTTCCTCGACGGTCAGGCCGGAGAATACGCGGCGGCCTTCGGGGACGTGGAGTATGCCCATCTCGACCACGGCTTCCGGTTCGGCGCGATCGATGCGCCGGTCCTCGAACCAGACGGCGCCCGAGGTCGGGGTCAGGATCGCGGAAATCGTGTTGAGGGTCGTGGTCTTTCCCGCGCCGTTGGCTCCGATCAGTGCGACCATTTCACCCGCGCCGACCTCGATCGACAGTTGGTGCAGGGCGGGGATGTCTCCGTAGGAGACTTCGATGTTCTCAAGGCGCAGCATGTTCGTCGACTCCCCCGAGGTACGCGGCAATGACCTGCTTGTCCGAACGGATTTCCTGTGGCGTGCCTTCTGCGATTTTTTTTCCGAAACTCAGGACCGTGATCCTGTCGGCCGCCTTCATGATGAGTTTCATGTTGTGTTCGATGATCAGGATCGAGACGCCGTGGGCCTTGATCTTGAAGAGCGTCTCGACGAGGAAATTGGCCTCCTGGGGATTCATGCCCGCGGCGGGCTCGTCGAGCAGCAGCAGGGCCGGCTGTGTCGCCAGCGCCCGTGCGAGTTCGAGCAGGCGTTGCTGCCCATAGGAAAGGACGCCGGCCAGCTCGCCGGCGAGGTTCCCCAGTCCGACCAGATCGAGGCTCTCTTGCGCCTTGCGGGCGGTTTCGCACTCATCCTCGCGGCAGCGGCCGGTATTGATCAACACGTCCAGCAGGCCCGAGCGTGTACGGCACTGAAAGCCGACCATGACGTTTTCCAGCAGGGTCATCTGCCGCCAGATCCTGATGGTCTGGAATGTCCTGGCGATGCCCATGCGAGTGATCTTGGAGGGTGCTTCGCCGACGATGGACCGGTCTTTGAATTCGATCGTTCCGGCGCTCGGCCGATAGACTCCGGTGATGAGATTGATGGCGGTGGATTTCCCCGCGCCATTCGGGCCGATGAGCGCATGGATTTCGTTGGCCCGCACCGAGAGATCGAAATCGGCCACCGCGGTCAAGCCGCCAAAGCGGCGTGTGAGGTTTTGTGTGGCTAGCAAGGTGGACATGGTCATGCTCCCGGCTGGCGGTCGGTGCGGCGGGTTTCCCCGGGCGGATCCAGGCGCGGGCGCGCGCGCTTCTTCGCCTTGCCCAGCCGGATGTTTTCCAGCACGCCCATCATGCCCTTGGGCAGGAATCCCATCAGGAGGACGATGCCGGCCCCATAGATCATCATGTAGTACTCGTTCAGGAAACGTAGCCACTCCGGCAGCAGCGTGATCAGGATGGTGCCGATGATGGCGCCGGGTATGGTGCCGGTTCCGCCCAGCAGGAGACTGACCAGCACGATCACGGATACATCGAAAGAGAAGACGTCGGGGCTGATGACCGTATTCAGGGGACCGTACAACGCCCCGGCCACGCCCGCGAAGACGGCACTGAGCGTGAACGCCAATTGCTTGGCCTGGCGCGTTCTGATCCCCATGGCCTCGGCCGCGATCTCGCTCTCGCGTATCGCGAACAGGGCGCGGCCGATCTTGGATTTTTCGATCCTGGCCGAGACGAATATTCCAGCCAGCACGAAAGCCAGGACGATGTAGTAGAACGACAGGTCGGTGTCGAAGCTGAAGCCCCCGATCGTGGGCGCGGGGATGCCCGAGAGGCCGGATGCGCCATGGGTCACATCGTCCCAGTTCATCGCGACCAGCCTGGCGATCTCGCCCAGCACGAAGGTCGCAAAGACGAAATAGTGTCCCCGCAGTTTCAGGACCGGCTCGCCGATGATCACCGAGGCCAGGCCTGCGGCGCCGGCAGCCGCGCACAATCCCACCCAGAATCCAAAGCCGTAGTCGGTCGTCAGGATCGCCGAGGTGTAGGCGCCGATCGCGAAGAATCCCACTTGGGCGAACGAAAGCAGCCCCGTGTAGCCCAGGACGAAATTCAGGCCCAGCACCAATAGCAGGTAGATGCCCACCAGGTTGGCGAGGCGCAGGTGATATCCCGAGGCCAGGGTGAAAGGCAGCAGCAGGGCCACGGCCAGGCTCAGGCCGATCAGGGCTCTGTTCATATTCCTGTTCATGGCTATACCTTTTCCTGGATCGCTTCGGAGAAAATGCCCTGCGGCCTCAGAAAGAGCACAGCGAGCAGCACCAGCATGGTGATCACGTCCTTGTAGGCGGACGAGATATAGCTCGCCGCGAAAGTCTCCAGCAGCCCGACGATCAGGCCGCCCACGATGGCGCCGGGGACACTGCCGAATCCGCCGATCACAACGCCGATCCAGGCCTTGACCACCAGCCCGAATCCCATGCTGGGTGAGGCCAGGAAGATCGGCACGAGAATGAAGCCGGCGATACCCGCCAATAGGCAGCTGATGACGAAGGCCAGTGCGATCATCCGGCGCACGCGAATGCCGGTCAGGCGGGCCGCGTACTTGTCGTTTGCGGTCGCCCGCAGCCGCCGTCCCAGCGCGGTGCCGAAGAAAAACCAGTACTGGATCGCGAAAAGCAGGATGGTCAGTACGATGATGACCGCGCTCTGGGTCGGCACCTGGAGAGTCGCCAGCTGGATGGTTTCCTGCTCGAAGAATCCCCTCATGGTGAGGGGCTCCGGGCCGGCGATCACCTGCATGCCGTTCTTCATGAAGATCCCGGCGCCCAGGCAACTGATCACCACGGTGATCGTGGGCTTGTCGCGCAAGGGGTAATAGGCCAGCCTCTGGAATACGTAGCCATACGCGGCGCTGCCCACGATGACCAGCAGCATCGTGGACAGAAGGCCCAGGCCCCAATAGCTGATCCCCAGGATGCCCAGGTACGAGCCGACCATGACCAGGTCGCCCTGGGCGAAATTGACGGCGCCGACCGCGTTGTAGATCAGGATGAAGCCGAACGCGATAAGGGCGTAAATGCAGCCCATCGTCAGGCCGTTGAAGATGAGTTGTTCCATGGCGTAGCTCGTCCGCGGCCGGTTTACTTCTCGGCGTACGGTTCGAAGGGCACGCTGTCCCGCAGAACCTCGGTGTGCCGCTTGTCGTGGATCTGGATGACCGATGCCGCGTGGTTCATGTTGCCGGTCTGGTCGGATTGATAGGTGGTGACCATGCCGTCGTAGGACATCCGGCGCAGGCCCTTGGCGAGTTCCACATTGTCCGGCCCATACAGCTCGATGGCCTTGATGAGCATGTTCGTCGCGTCATAGTCGATCAGGGCGGTATAGTCCGGCACGATGCCGTAGCGCTTCTCGATTTCCGCGGCCCAGGTTTTGACCTTTGGATCGGTGGAGAACGAGGGATCGATGACCGCCGTTTCCGCATAAAAGCCCTCCACGTCCCGGGCTTCGACGAGTTTCTGCGCGGAGGCGCCGATCGACGTCACGCCCAGTGCGAAGGGGATGTCGAGGTTCAGTTGCCGCGCCTGTTTCAGGATCAATGCCGACGGTGCCTCGAAGGTCTGCAGGAAGATGACCTCCGCACCGGCCGATTTGAGGGATTGGAGCTGCGCGGTGAAGTCCTTGTCGGTCGGCTGGTGGGACTCGACGGCGACAGGCTCTATCCCGAGTTCATCGAGTGTCTTGATGATCTCGTCGCGCCCGCTGCTGCCGTAATCCTCCGCCGAATAGAAGACCCCCACTTTCTTCTTGCCGAGCTTCTCCACGACAAAGCGGGTGAGAATCGGCTTGGTGACGCTGTCGTTCGGATAGAAGCGGAAAATGTAGTCGTTGCCCTGCTCGGTCAGTTTTTTGGTGGCGCTGATTGTCAGTCCGGCGACCTTGGCGCGTTGCAGCAGGGGAAGTTGGGGCAGCACATGCGTGCCCCGGATGGATTGCAGGACGGCAACCGGCCTGTCGCTCAATATCCTGTTGAGGGCGTTGACCGCGGTGGTGGGCGACATTGCGTTGTCCCCGTAGATCACTTCGATGGGGCGGTTCCCTCCTTTGCCCGGGACGCCGCCGGCTTCATTGATCTGATCGACCGCCATCTGGATGCCGGCCTTTTGCTGCAAGCCGGCGATCGCCATGTCCGAGGTCAGCGAGATGCTGGCCCCGACTTTGATGGGCTCCTTGTCGGCGGCGCTTGCGGATGCCGCGAATGTGAAAGCAAGGGTTGTCACGCCCCATGCGAATGCCCGGCCGAATGCGTATGTCTTCATGACGCTCTCCTTTGGTTGTCGGCCCTTCTGGACGAGGGCCGCTTTTTTCTGCTTGATCGACGCCTCCCTGCTGGAGGTCTTGTTGATCCTTATATAAGCAACTTCCATGCCAACTTGCTCGGATGTCGGGTGGATGCTGGGCGTGCGGGCGGGGAAGCGTCGCGTGCGAAGGAGAGGGTGGATCGCTATTGAGTTATTTCCGTGTTTGAAAGCAACATGTGTTGTTGTTCGCTTACATAAAAAGAGCCGTAGCGCGCCACGCTAGAAAATATCAGGCTCTCTCACAGGCGCCCCGAACTCGGTGCGCAGAAAGTCGAAATCGCATCCTTCGTTGGCCTGTTGGATGTGCCGGCTGAACATCCATCCATAGCCTCTTTCAAAACGGGGTGCCGGCGGTGTCCATGCCGCGCGTCGCCGTGCCAATTCCGCATCGTCCAGCTCGATCTGGATCGAGCGCTGGTCGACGTCGATCGAAATCCAGTCGCCGTCCCGTATCAGCGCCAAGGGGCCGCCGATATAGGATTCCGGCGCGACATGCAGCACGCATGCGCCATAGCTGGTGCCGCTCATGCGCGCGTCTGAAATGCGCAGCATGTCGCGCACGCCCGCTTTCAACAATTTCCGAGGGATGGGGATCATTCCCCATTCGGGCATGCCGGGCCCGCCTAGGGGGCCTGCGTTGCGCAGGATCAGCACATGGTCGGGCGTCACGTCCAGGTCCGGATCGTCGATGCGCGCTTTCATGTCGGGGTAGCTGTCGAAGACGATGGCCGGCCCTCGGTGTCTCAGCAGGCGTTTGTCGGCCGCGGCCGGCTTGATGACGCAGCCGTCCGGGGCCAGGTTGCCCTTGAGGACCGCCAGCGAGCCTTCGCGGTAGATGGGGTTGTCCAGGCGGCGGATGACGTCCTCGTCGAATATCCGGGCCGACTCCAGGTTTTCGCCCAGCGTCTTGCCGGTCACGGTCAGCGTGTCCAGGGATAGAAAGGGCTTGAGCTCCGCCAACAGGGCGCGCATGCCGCCGGCGTAGTAGAAATCCTCCATCAGGTATCGGTCGCCGCTGGGCCGGATGTTTGCCAGGACCGGTATCCGGCGGCTGGCGCTTTCGAAGTCCTCCAGGCCGATTGCGCAGCCGGCCCGGCGTGCCTGTGCGATCAGGTGGATGATGGCGTTCGTGGAACAGCCCATGGCCATTGCCGCGACGATGGCGTTCTGGAACGCGGGCGCCGTCTGGATCCGGGACAGCCGCAGATCCTCGCGGACCATGTCCACGATCCGTCGGCCGGCCGCCGCGCACATGCGCGGATGATGGGCATCCGGCGCGGGGATGGACGAGGCCCCCGGCAAGGTCACGCCCAGCGCATCGGCGATGCCGGTCATCGTGCTGGCGGTGCCCATCGTCATGCACGTGCCGTGGCTGCGCGCAATGCCCCCTTCGATCCCCAGCCACTGCTCGTGGCTGATGCGGCCGGCACGCCGTTCGTCCCAGAATCGCCAGGTGTCCGACCCCGACCCCAGGACGTGGCCTTCCCAGTTGCCGCGCAGCATGGGGCCGGCGGGGATATAGAGGCTGGGCAAGTCGACGCTGGTGGCGCCCATCAGCAGGGCGGGGGTGGTCTTGTCGCAGCCGCCCAACAACACCACGCCGTCTATCGGGTGGCAGCGGATGAGCTCCTCGGTATCCATGGCCAGCAGGTTGCGGTACAGCATGGTGCTGGGCTTGACGTATGTTTCGGCCAGGGACAGCGCGGGCAGTTCCACCGGAAAGCCGCCGGCCTGGAAGACCCCGCGCTTGACATCCTGCACACGCTCGCGAAAGTGCGCATGACAGGGCTGGATGTCGGACCAGGTGGAGATGATGCCGATGATGGGCTTGCCTGCCCAGTCTTCGGGGCTGTAGCCCATCTGCATGAATCTGGAGCGGTGGCCGAAGCTGCGTAGATCGTCGACGGCGAACCAGCGGGCGCTGCGCAAAGGCTGGGGACGTTTCATAGCGGCAGGGCCTTGAAATGGGCGGCAAGCGCGTCGCTGGCTTTGATCAATAACGATTGATCCGAGCCCACGGCGACCATCGTCATGCCTGCGGCCAGGTATCCTTCGGCGTCTTGCCTCGACATGGCGAGTATCCCCGCCGCCTTGCCGTGTCGCTTCGCGGCGTCCAGCACCCGGGTGATTGCCGCCTGCACCGCCGGGCTGTGGGGCTGGCCCATGTGACCCAGATTGGCGGATAGGTCCGCCGGTCCGATGAACAGGGCGTCCACCCCGTCGACCTGCGCGATCAGGTCGGCATTGTCGACCCCTTCCGCCGATTCGATCTGCACCGCGATGCATATGCCGCGGCCGGCGTTGCGGTGGTAGTCGGGCACCCGGCCATACCGGTTGGCCCGCGTCGACATCGAGATGCTGCGGATGCCTTCGGGAGGATACCGGGTCGCGCTGATGACGGTGGCGGCGGTTTGTGCGTCGCGCACGTCGGGTATCATCAACGACCTCGCGCCGATATCCAGGTATTGCTGGAGGCGTACCGGGTCGCTCGAGGGCATGCGCACCATGGCTTCGGTCGGGTAGGGTGCCGCCGCCTGCAGCAGAGAGAGCACCGATCGCAGGTCGTTGGGCGCGTGCTCGACATCGATCAATAACCAATCAAAACCCGAACCCGCAATGATTTCCGCGCTAATGGGATTGGCCAGCGAACACCATAATCCTATTTGTCGATTGCCGCCTGCCAGTTCCTGCTTGAATAAGTTTTCCATGGTTTTGTCTCCGGGTTTTGTATATATGTGTTCTTATATTAAAGTGCTTATCGGGAACTCCCCCGGAAAATGTATATGAGGGGGTTCCGTGTATCTGGGGCGGGTCCGAAAATGGATGTATTGTTATTCTTGTTGCCGGTTGACGGACCTTCCCGTATGCTATGTGGTGCGTAAGAAACCATCGTATTGAAGTTCCAACTTTGTAGCTTTTTTCATCATGATATCGACAAAGCAAGCCTCCTCGAATCCGGGCCGGGTAATCAAGACCAGTATGTCCGAGCAGATTTACGATCATTTGCGCACCAGTCTGATGGACGGTGAGTTTCGTCCGGGCGAGCGACTGACGATAGCTGCATTATCCGAGCGATACGGCACCTCGATTACCCCGGTCCGCGAGGCGATTTCCAGGCTCGCCAGCGAACAGGCGCTGCAAATCAAGGCGGCGACCTCGGTCATCGTGCCCGACCCGTCCGCGCGCAACCTGCGCGAGATCGTGGCCATACGCAGGGAACTCGAAGGCATGGCCGCGCAGCGGTTCGCGGAAACCGGAACGCCTGAAATGCTGGCGCGCCTGGAGGAAGCCAATGCGGAGTTCATCCACGCCGCGGCGACCGACCCGCGCGAGGCGGCTCGAAAGAATCGTGATTTTCATTTCCTGATCCTCAGATTTGCCGATATGCCTTATGTCGAGGCAATATGTGAAAACATGTGGGCGGTCATGGGGCCGTTCCTGCGTACCTTTCACGAGGAAATTCCTGTCAGGCGTTTATCGGCGGATAATCATCTCCATTTTAAATTTCTCGCCAGCGTCAAGGCCGGCGACCCGATTGGCGCCAAGCAAGCCATGCAGGCGGATATTTCCTGGAGCGACGAACTCATTACTCGCGTCGAGGAACGTCGCAACCGATCCGGCAAATAAATCAAACAAAAAACTGCTGGCTTGCCTGGCGCCGGATCACGCCACTGAATATCCGCCGTCCGCGACGAGGACGGAGCCATTCACATAACTCGCCTGGTCCGATGTCAAAAAGAAAATCACATTGGCGATTTCCTCGGGGCGGGCCCAGCGGCCCAGCGGGATGCGCGCGATAATGCCCGGGCCGCGTTGCGGGTCGTTTTTGGCGCCCGCGCCCAGGCGCGTGTCCACCCAGCCGGGTGCAACCGCGTTCGCCCGGATCCCGAGCGGTCCCCAAGCGGTTGCCATCGAGCGCGTGAGGGCAATCAGCCCGGCTTTCGAGGCGCCGTAGGCCGGTGCATTGCTGGCGCCGAAGAAGCTCCACATCGAGGCGATATTGACGATCGAGCCCTGCGCCTGTCGCAGCGGCTCGATCGCGGCCGTGGCCATGGCCATGGCTGCCGTCAGGTTGACGTTCAGGACTTGGTTGAAGTCCGTCGGCTGCCACTCCCGCGCCTGGCGGATGATGCCGGCGCAGTTGACCACGGCATCGATCCGGTCGGCGCGCCCGACCAGGGCCGAGAGCTGGGCGGGGTCGGTGACGTCGGTTTCATGGAATTCCAGCCCGTCCACCCCGTCCTCGCAGTCCATTCCGGCAGCGATTACGCGATAGCCGGCTTCGAGGTAGCGCCGCGCGGTCGCCAGTCCGATACCCGTCCCGCCACCCGTCACAATGGTTGTTTTTTTCATGTTGAATCCTGGTGAGGGGGCTGTTATTGGTTCATGAAGTCTTCGGCGACCGAGGCGATGCCGGGGCCGTCGAGCTTGTAGTGCGCATACAGCGAGGTGGGCGGCGCGATCAGGCTGTACTCGTCATAGATGCCATGGCGCTTCAGGCGGATGCCCCGGCCCTCGTCGGCGATGACTTCGGCGACGGCGGCGCCCAGGCCGCCCAGGACGTTGTGCTCTTCCACGGTCATCAGCTTGCCGCTCTTTGAGACGTCGGCCGCCGCGAGGATGGCGTCGCGGTCCAGCGGCTTGATGGAGGCCATGTTGATCACGCCGACGGAGCGCCCCTTTTTGCCCAAGGCCTCCGCGGCCTCGAGCGCCGCGTGGACGGTGATGCCGCACGCGATGATCGTCAGGTCCTCGCCGAGTCCGTGGATGCGGGCCTTGCCGAATTCGAAGTGCGTGCCGTCGGCGTACACGACGGGATCCCGGCCGCGGCCGATGCGGATGTAGAGGGGCCGGTCGCGTGTGGCCGATGCGCGGATGACGGCCTCGAGTTCGGCCCCGTCGCAAGGCGACACCAGGTCCAGGTCGGCGATGGAGCGCAGGGTGCCGATGTCTTCGGTGGCATGGTGGGACGTGCCGTAGAACCCCAGCGAGATGCCGGTGTGGTGGCCCACCATGCGCACGGGCTGTGCGCAATAGGCGATGTCCATGCGGATCTGTTCGCAGGCCAGCAGGGCCAGGAACGAGGAAAAGGTGGCGATGAACGGCGTGACACCGGTGGTGGCGATGCCGGCGGCCACCGACACCATGTTTTGCTCGGAGATGCCGAACGAGATGTAGCGGTCGGGATAGGCGTCGGCGAAGCGGTTCAGCCCGTTCGAGTATTTCAGGTCGGCCGAGCCCGCCATGACGTCGTGGCCGTCCTTGACCAGTGCGATCAGGCCGTTCGAGAGGTGATCAAGTCCCGGGTTCTTTGCGTTGAGCGCGCGGTATTGCCAGGAATTGTCGGATGTCGGTCCCATCATGTCAGATCACCTTCGAGTTGATTTCTTGGATGGCGGCTTGTTCGTCGGGCGTGTCCAGCCAGCCCAGGTGCCAGCCGGGTTCGGTCTCCATATAGGAGACGCCCTTGCCCTTGACCGTGCGCGCGATCACGCATACCGGTGCCTCGCGCGCGTCGTCGGCGCGCAGCCGACGCAGCAATGCGGTGACGGCAGCCACGTCGTGGCCGTCCACCGTGTGGACCTCCCATCCGAAGGAGCGCCACTTGTCGGTGAGGGGCTCGATCCCCATCACGTCGTCGACCCGGCCGTCAAGCTGGTAGCCGTTGCGGTCGACGATGGCGATCAGCTTGCCCAGGCGGTACTGCGCGGCGAACAAGGCCGCCTCCCAGACCTGGCCTTCCTGCATTTCGCCGTCGCCCATCATGCAGAACACGCGATAGTCCTTGCCGGTCCAGCGTTGCGCCAGCGTGATTCCGGCCGCGTTCGACAGCGCATGGCCGATGGAACCCGATGAAAAATCGACGCCGGGCACCTTGCGCATGTCGGGGTGGTCGCCCAGGGGGCTGCCCAGACGTGTGTAGTCGTCCAGCCAGGCTTTGGGAAAGAAGCCCAGGTCGGCATAGATGGGAAACAGGCCGACGGCGGCGTGGCCTTTGCCGATGGTGAACCGGTCGCGTTCAGCCCAGCCGGGGTTGCCGCGCTGCAGCGTCATGACGTCGTAGTACAGCGCCGCGAATATTTCGGCGGCCGAGAAAACCGAGCTGTAGTGTCCCGTCTTGGCGATGCCGATGAGGCGGATCGCCTCGAGCCGTATCGCCCGCGCGCGTTCCTGCAGGCGGACCACTGTGTCTTGGTCGGGCGTGTAGCGGTCTACCGCGGGCGCCGGCGTGCGGGTTGCGCTGGCTGGTGCTTCGTCCATGAATGTCTCCGTGATGTGTCTAGCGGGCTCGTCCTGGAAAGGGACGGCATGCGCGTTTATATGATGATCCAAAATCCACTTCATATCAAGCATGATGCATCATGCGTGATGCTTGACACATGTTGAAGGGATCCCCTATCATGCGGAAAAACGCCGGCAGAGTCCTCGGCTGCTACCGGAAATAAAACAATGCCCTTTGTTTTTCATTGGGTTAAGAGCACAGGAGACACACCGAATGATCGTGTTCGGATCACCGTCACGGTATATCCAGGGGGCAGGCGTCCTGTCCCGCTTAGGCCAGGAGGTCGCGACGTACGGGGACGCGGCGGCGCTGGTCGTCGACCCGATCGTGCTCGAGCGCTACGGCGCCCAGATGGCGGACAGTTGCGCGCAGGCCGGCGTGCGGCTGGCCGCCTTCCCTTTTGCCGGGGAATGCACGGATGCCGAGGTCCAGCGGCTGGCAGGGCAGGTGGGCCACCCCCGCATGATCATTGCGGCTGGCGGCGGCAAGTGCCTGGATATCGGCAAGGCCCTTTCCCATCGGCTTGGCCTGCCCATGATTTCGATACCGACCGCGGCCTCCACCGACGCGCCCGTCAGCCATAACTATGTGATGTACGACAGCAGCCACAAGCTGCTCGAGGTCCGTCACCTGCCGCGCAATCCGGCCCAGGTCATTGTCGACACGCAGGTCATCGCCGAGGCGCCTCGCCATCTGTTCGTGGCCGGGGTCGGCGATGCGATCGGCAAGATCTACGAGGTCGAGGCCTGCGTCAATGCCAGGGGCCGCAATATTTTTTCGGCCAATCCGGCGCTGTCGGCGCTGGCCCTGGCGCGCGCATGCCACGCCATACTGCTGGACAATGCGGATCAGGCGCTGGCCGCGGTCGATCAGCATCGACCCGACGATGCGTTCGAAGCCGTAGTCGAGGCCACGATCCTCATGAGCGGCCTGGCTTTCGAAAGCGGCGGCTTATCCATTTCGCACTCGATGACGCGAGGCCTGTCCAGTGTCCCGCAGTACGCGCGCACGCTGCATGGATTGCAGGTCGCCTACGCCAACCTGGTCCAGCTGCGGCTGGAGCATCGTCCGGACGCCGAGATCCAGGCGCTCATCGATTTCTATGGCCGCTGCGGGTTGCCCCGCAATCTGGTGGAACTCGGCGGGCAGCCTGGGCCCGGCGACATCCGGGCGATCGCCGCCGGCACGATGACATCACCCCATATCAACCACTTTCCGCATGGCTTGAGCATCGAGGATATTTCCGATGCGATGCACTGGCTGGAGTCCACGAGGTTAGCCGCATGAAAAAACATCTTTTCGAGAACATAGAAAAAGGCGAGCAATTCGGGCCGGTCCCGCTCAAGCTCGACGCGCACCTGGTTCGCGGCTTTTCGTTTGCCGTCGAGGATTTCAGCGCACGCTATTTCCATAGCGCGGCCGAGCCGGGTCCTTTCGTGGCCCCTGCCTTGCTGGCGAAAAAGCTCCTGCATATCTTCATGGAGAAATACGATCCGCAGGGGGTCAGCGCCGTTCACCTGAAAGACGATATCGAGTTCGTCGCACCGCCTCGCTTTGGCGACGAGGTCGTCCTGTCGGCCACGTACTCCGACACCTTCGTGCGCAAGGGCCGCACGTGCGTCGTGCTGGACGGCGAGGCCAGGGATTCCAGCGGTGCCCTGCTGGTGCGTCACCGGTCCATTGAGATCGTGCCGACTCAGCAGCAATACCCGGACCGTCCCCAGGCCGATCCTGTCGGCTTGTCCCAGCGCAGGGTGGCCACGGATTGGCCACAGGATCCCGTGGTCGCGGAGGGCGCCGAGGCGGCCCGGCCCGGCATGGTGCTGCCGCCGCGCAGCCGCACCATCCAACAGGACCAGATGTCCATGTTCGTCGGCGCCAACGAGGGCTGGCGCAACCTCCACACCGACATCGATATCGCGCGTGCGGCGGGATTCGAACGCACGATCATGTCGGGCATGATCCAGGCCTGCTGGTTCGCCCACCTGGTGACCGATTTTCTGGGCGACGCCTACCTGCGGGGCGGCCGGCTCGGCATCACGTTCCTGCGCAATGTCGAATCGGGCGACACCATTCAGCTGCGCGCCGTCGTTCGCGCCATCCAGACGGACGGCACGTTCGAAATCGAGTTCTGGTCGCAGAACGACAAGGGCGACGTTACAGCGGTCGGCTGGGCCGTCGGCAAGGCGGGCGCCGACAGCCGGACGTCGGGCTCGCCGGCCGATGCCTCGCATGTTCAATCCATTGCCACCGGAGACCAGTCATGAATCAAGCGGTCGATGCAGCACCCATCCTGTCGGTGCGCGAGATCTCCAAGAGCTACGGCGGACTGCATGCCGTCAGGCAGGCGTCCATTGATATCTTTGCCGGCGAGGTGGTCGCGCTGGTCGGCGACAACGGCGCCGGGAAGTCCAGCTTCATCAAGATGCTGTCGGGTGTCATGCAGCCGGATGCGGGTTCGATCCTGGTGGGCGGGCGCGAGATGCAATTCCATTCACCCGCCGATGCCCGCTCGGCCGGCATCGAGACGCTGCACCAGAGCCTCGGCCTGGTCGATGTCTTCGATGTCCGTGAAAACCTCTTTCTGGGCCGCGAGCTCACGACGACCAAGTGGGGCGTCTTGCCCGTCATCGACACCCGCGCGATGCGCCGGCGCACCGAGGAGCTTCTCGCGCGCATCGACCTGAAGCTGCCCTCGATCGATGCCAAGGTGCGGTCCATGTCGGGCGGACAGCGCCAGTCGGTGGCGATCGCCCGCCTCTTGCTGGAGGAGGACGTGCGCCTGCTCATCATGGACGAGCCCATGGCGGCCCTGGGCGTCAATGAAGGCCAGAAGGTGCTGCAGCTGATCGACAGCCTGCGGACCAAGGGCCTGTCCACCCTGATCATCAGCCACAATCTCGAGCACGTGTTCACGGTCGCCGACCGTATCGCCGTCATGAAAAGCGGCCGCCTGATCGATGTCGTGAATACGCGCGAGGTCCAGCACGACGACATCGTCAGCATGATCATGACCGGCCGGCCGCTGCTCGCCAAGACCGCCGCCCCCGCCTGACAACAATGATTGCGGCCGCGGGAACCGGGCCGCGCAAAAAGAGACCAGCCATGACTGAATCCAGCCTGACCCCTGTTCGCGAACACAATACCTTGCGGGCAGCCACTTCCTTCCTGTTGCGCAACAGCCATATCGTGGCGTTGATCGTACTGCTTGCCGTGGCGTCCCTGGCGTCCCCCTATTTTCTCGGTACGCGCAACATCATGAACGTGCTGCGCGGCGCCGCGCCGATGCTGATTGTCTCGGCCGGCATGACGATCGTCATCATCAGCCGGGGCATCGACCTGTCGGTGGGCTCGATCCTGGGCTTTTCGGCCATGCTGATCGGTGTGCTGATGCCGTACGGCGCCGGCATTGCCATTGTCGCCGCGCTGATCGGCGGCACCATCCTGGGCCTGATCAACGGCCTGCTCATCACCAAGCTGCGCCTGCAGCCCTTCATCGCGACCCTGGCCATGCTGATCGCGGCGCGCGGCTTCGTGTATATCGCGACCGACGGGGCCAATATCGTGATGCGGGACTCGCCGGCCTGGTTCAAGGCCATCGGCTCGGGTTATCTGTGGACGGTCCCCATTCCCGTGCTCATCGCCTTTTTCGTCTGGCTGTACGCGGCCTACCTGCTGAGCTGGAGCCGCCTGGGCCGCCACATCTATGCCATCGGCGCCAATGAGGAGGCCGCCCGCCTCTATGGGATTCCCTGCGACCTGGTCAAGATCAAGGTCTATGCGCTGGCGGCGCTGTTCTCGGCGATTGCCGGGATCATCATGGCCTCGCGCCTGAATGTCGCCGAGCCCAACGTCGGGCAGTTGATGGAACTCGATGCGATCTCGGCCACATTGATCGGCGGGACCTCCCTGGATGGCGGCATCGGCGGCGTGCTCGGCACCGTGTTCGGCGTCCTGATCCTGGCCGTGCTCAGCAATATCTTGAATCTGCTGAACATATCACCCTTCGTTCAGATGGTGCTCCAGGGAGTCATCATCGTCATTGCAGTCGTCATGAGCGAGATGCGCTATCGCGCCAAGTCGTAACCACATGGACATCCCTTCCTTCGGGTGTCCGGATAATCAACCAAAGGAGAAACACCATGCAGCGTAGCAATACGAAGTTTCCGAGCCGGCGCGATTTTTTGCGGACTGCGGCGGCCTTGGGTGTGGGGGCTGTCGGAGCCCCGTTCGTGAGTACCGCCGCCTGGGCTCAAGACAGCCTCAAAGGAAAGCGGGTCGGATACTCCATGAGCTTTTCCACCATCGAGTGGCTGGTGGCCCAAAGGCGCGGCGTGACCGAGGCGGCAGCCCGATACGGCTTCGATCTCTCGGTGTCCGACGCGGCGGACAAACCGACGAAGCAGGTGCTGGATCTGGAGGATTTCGTCACCAAGCAGATGGACCTGATCATCATTTCCACCTATTACGCCGATGCGATCGCCCCTGCCGTCAAGGAGATCAACGAAGCCGGCATCCCCGTCGTGGTGCTGTCTTCGTCGTTGTCGGGCGATGCCGACTGGACGTGCCGGTTGGCGGCGGACAACCTCGCCACGGCCCGTTCCGCCGGTGAATACTACGTCAAGCACCTTCCCAAGGGTGCGAATGTGGTCCACATCGAAGGCAAGCCAGGGTCGATGGTGAATCAGGAGCGCACCAAGGGATGGCTGGAAGTCGTCAAAGGGTCGGGATTGAACCTGGTCGGCCATGCGGTCGCCAATTACGAGCGTTCGCAGGCGCTGCAGGCCATGGAGGATTTCCTGCAGGGCAACCCCAAGATCGATGCCGCATACTGCAACAACGACGACATGGCGCTGGGTGTGGCGCAGGCGGCCCGCGAGCGCGGCCGGCTCGAGGGGATGATGATCACGGGCTATGACGGTATTCAGCCCGAAGTCATGCGCGCCATTCATCAGGGCGACATCCACGGTACATGGCAGTATCCGCCGATGGGCGTGGAAGGTGTCGAGGCGGCGGCAGCCATTCTGTCGGGCAAGAAGGTGCCCAAGGAGGTCCTGTTCCCGTCCCCCATGATCAACAAGGAAAACGTGCTGGATTACTGGAATCCCGATACCAACGAGATGAAGCCCCTCAAGTCGCTGCTGAAGATCTGACGCGAGGCCATGACTGGCCGGCCCGGCCCTGGCGGACAGCCGGCCGGGCCGGCGACTGCGGACCCACCAAGCCAACAGGAGGCTTACATTGTCTAACTCGATTGCCACCGCAGAGGTGGAACGGCGCTCGAAAGTCGTGTCCTTGCAGCAGGCGGCCGGCCTGGTAGCCGACGGCATGCGCATCGGCCTGGGCGGCTTTGCCATCTATCAGCGGCCGATGGCCTTTGTGCGCGAGCTGATTCGCCAACGGCGCAAGGACCTGACGGTCGTCGGCGTGACCAACAGCATAGAGGCCGACATGCTGATCGCCGCGGGGACTTGCAGCCGCCTCGAGACCAGCTACATGGGCTTCGAGAAATTCGGTCTGGCGCCGGCCTTTCGCCGGGCCTGCGAAAAGCACGGCTTCGATGCGGTGGATTACCCCGAGCTGCTGGCCTGGGACCGGTTTCGCGCCGATCAGGAAGGCCTGCAGTTCTGGCCCGCCTCGGGGCTGGGCGGCACCAGCCTGGTCGAGCTCAATCCGGACATCAAGGCGTTCGACTGCCCCCTGACCGGCAAGCCCCTGCACGCCTTGCCGGCGACGCGTCTGGATATCGCGGTGATTCATGCGGCGGCGGCGGACAAATACGGGAACGTGATTGTGCCGGGCTTTCATAATTTGCCGCAAAGCTTCGATGTCACCTTGTCGCGCAGCTGCCGCAAGCTTGTCGTCACGGCGGAGCGCATCGTCAGCGACAACTTCCTGCAGCGTCACGCCCGCCTGGTCCAGATTCCGGCCGCGCGCGTGCATGCCGTGGTCGAGGTGCCCTTTGGCGCGCATCCGACGTCGATGCTGGGCCGCTACCTCGATGACGATACGCATTGGGCCCAGTACATCGGCGCCGCGAAAACAGAGGAAGGGGTCGCCGAATACCTGAAAGCGAACGTGTTCGACCTGGCGTCGCACGATGATTACCTGGACCGTATCGGTGGCGCCAGGCTTGCAAGCCTACTTCAAGTGGATCTCCAGCAATGAATACTCCCGCTACATTGAATGAGCTGCTCGTCGTTACGCTGGCGCGTGAATTCCGCAACGACGAGGTCGGTTTCACCGGGCTCGCCACCGGCGCCGCCGCCGCCCTGTTCGCCACCGCCATTCCGCTGGCGGCGATGCAGCTGGCCCGCCGTACGCATGCCCCGGACCTGACCGTCCTGCTGGCAGGGTGGATCTACAACCCCGACCTGGCGCGCCTGGACGAGCTGCCCGATGCGGAATTCGCCGAAAAGCTGCGCGACCTGCCATGCGAGTCGCAAAGCCTGGACTACCCCGGATCCTGGCCGCATCGCAACGGCGCCATTTCGTTCGGATTCGGCTCGGGCGTACAGGTCGATGCGTGTGGAAACATCAACAGCGTCCTGGTCGGCGATCCGGCGCGGCCGAAGGTCAGGCTGGTGGGCTCCATCCTGCTGCCCGAGCATTTTTCCCAGTTCGGGCGTGAATACATCATGATGCCGCGTCACGACCAGCGCACGTTTGTCGAGCAGGTCGATTATGTCGCCGGCGTGGGCTATCCCGGCGGCCTCGAGGGCCGGGCGCGTCTCGGGCTGGAATCGGGCGGGCCGGAACTGGTCGTCACGCCCAAGTGCATTTTTGATTTCGACAAGGTGGCGGGCCGGATGAAGGTCCGGTCCATCCATCCCGGCGTCACGGCCGACGAGCTGCGGGCAGCCACCGGCTTTGACCTGGGCGACCTGTCGGGCGTGCCCCAGACCGCGCCGCCGACCGAGCGGGAGCTGGAGATCATCCGCCGGGAAATCGATCCGCGCTCGGCACTGCTGGGATACGACATGGCGTCGGCGCAATAGGAGCAGTCATGGACATCAGCGGCCACACACGGGTGGTGTGCATCATCGCCGACCCCATCGGTCACGTAAAGACGCCCGAGCACATGAACGGCTTCTTTCGCGACCACGGTATCGACGCGGTCGTGGTCCCGGCGCACGTTGCGCCGCAGGATCTGGCGGCCGTCCTGCAGGGCCTGCGGCGCATCCACAGCCTTGCCGGCCTGATCGTCACGGTGCCACACAAGATCGATATCCTGGCGCTGTGCGATCACCATGAGGAATCCGCGCGTATCGCCGGCGCTACCAATGTGGTACGGCGTACGCCTGAAGGTTTGTGGGTGGCGGCGAATTTCGATGGCATGGGTTTTGTGCAGTCGCTCGTCGACCGCGTCGGCCCCATCCAGGGCAAGTCCGTCTATATGGCGGGCGCGGGTGGTGTCGCGCGGGCGATTGCATTCAGCCTGGCCGATGCCGGCATATCCCGGCTCGCCATCCACAATCGCAGCGAGGCCAAGGCCGCCGAGCTGGCCCGCGCGGTGCAACGCCAGTATCCGGGTGTCGCGGCCGGCACGACGGGCACCCATCCGACAGACTTCGACATCGCGTTGAATGCGACGACGGTTGGATTGAAGCCCGGGGATGCCGAGCCGTTCTTCATCGATGGGCTCCGGTCCGATTGTCTGGTGGCCGATGTGATCATGCAGCCGCTGATGACGCCGCTGCTTGCGGCGGCGCGCAAGCGCGGCTTGCGGATCTGCACGGGCGACGGGATGCTGAAGCATCAGTTGCGGGCATTCGCGGAATTTCTTGGGTTCACCGTTACGGACGGCGCTTTGGCCGGTGCCGCAGATGGCGTCATCAGATAAATAGGGAAAAGATGAAATCCAATGCAGCCTTGAAAGGCATCAAAGTCGTCGACCTCAGCCGCTTCATTGCGGGGCCTTATTGCGGCGTGATGCTGGGGGACCTGGGGGCGGACGTGATCAAGGTCGAGCGTGTCGGCAGGGGGGACGATACCCGCAGCTTTGTTCCACGGCATGGTGACGAAAGCCTCTATACCATCGCCATGAACCGCAACAAACGCAGTGTCGAGCTCAATCTGCGCAGCCCGCAGGGGCAGGCCACACTGCGTGAGCTCATTGCAGGGGCCGATGTGGTGATCGAGAATTTCGTCCCGGGCACACTCGAAAAAATGGGCTGCGGATGGGATGACATGAGTGCCGTCAATCCGCGTCTCATCATGGCGAGGATCTCCGGCTTCGGGCAGACCGGGCCGTACGCCAAGCGGCCGTGCTTCGACGTGATTGCGCAGGCCATGTCCGGCCTGATGGACATGACGGGCGCGGTCGACGGGCCGCCCACGGCCGCCGGCGTGTTCGTCGTGGATTACAGTACCGCGCTGTATGCGACGATCGGCATCCTGGCTGCTCTGCAGGATCGCCATCGGACGGGCAAGGGGCAACTGGTTGAATGTGCCTTGTTGAACTCCGCCGTGTCGATGCTGCTGACCGCCATCCCGGATTACTTGCTGAATGGCACCGAGGTGACGCGCGCGGGTACGCGCGACCGATTCAACGCGCCCGGGGATGTCTTTCCGACTGCCGACGGCGACTGGATCATTCTGATCACGGTGGGCGACGATAAGTTCCAGCGTCTGGCCGAACTCATGGAGGCCCCCGAACTGGCCACGGATCCGCGGTTTGCGACGAACTTGGGGCGCCTCGAGAATCGCGACGAAATCGAATCCATCGTCAATGCCTGGACTCGGCGTCACAAGACCGCCGACCTGCTGCAGCGCATCGAGTCTGTAGGGATCCCATGCGCCAAAGTGGCCCGGATCTCGGATATCGCCAACAACCCCCACTTGCGCGACACCGGCCATATCATCGAGCTGGATCAACCGAGCGGCCCCGTGCCGATCCAGGGGTTCCCCTACCGCCTGCATGGCTCACCGCTGGCCGTGCATCGCCGGGCCCCCCTGTGTGGCGAGCACACGCAGGAGGTGCTGTCCGAATGGCTGGGCATGCCGGCCGAAAAGATCGACCAGCTCAAGGACGCTGGTGTGGCGTGATCGTGATGAACGTCTCGTGAATGAGTGTGAAAGAACCGGAGCCGTGGAGCCATGTCTGAATTTGCCGTCTATCCAAGCTTGAACAATCGTGTCGTGATCATTACGGGCGGGGCATCGGGCATCGGTGCCTCGATGGTGGCCGGCTTTTGCGAACAGAAGGCCCGTGTCCACTTCCTGGATATCGATGACGCCGCCTCGCAGGCCTTGGTCGAGGACGTGCGCGGCCGCGGCTGGCCGGCGCCGCAGGCTCACCACTGCGACATCCGCGACATCGATCGCCTGAGGGAGATCGTCGAGGCCATCGGCGGGGCCGAGGCCGGCATCGACGTGCTGGTCAATAACGCGGCCAACGACCAACGCCACAAGTTCGAGGATGTCACGCTGGAGTATTGGGACGAACGCATGGCGCTCAATTTGCGTCATCAGTTCTTTGCGGCCCAGGCGGTGTTGCCCGCCATGCGGCAAAAAGGGGGCGGCGCCATCATCAATATGGGCTCGTCCAGCTGGCGCCTGGGCGTGGACGCCATGCCGTGCTATACGACGGCCAAGGCGGGTATCGAAGGCTTGACCCGCAGCCTGGCGCGCTATCTGGGTCCCGACCGGATCCGTGTCAATTGCGTGGTGCCCGGCTGGATCATGACCGAGCGCCAGAAGACACTGTGGCTCACCCCCGAGGCGGATGCTGAACTCATGAGGCGGCAGTGCATCAAGGAACACGTGCAGCCGGACGACATCGCCCGGATCGTGCTGTGGCTCAGTGCCGCGGACAGCGTCCATTGCACGAACCAGAGCTTTGTCGTGGACGGGGGCCGCCTCTAGCTGGATCCCGCCGGTGGGATGGCGGGCCGCCCTTTGAGGCGGCCCATTTCTATGCCGGCTTCTTGCTCAGCCGCTCGTAGTTGTCCCGCAACAACAACCCGGCGTAGTACACGTGTTCGCGCATGAGCTGCTCGGCGCGGGCGCCGTCGCGTTCGATGACGGCCGCCACGATCCGGTGGTGGTCGTTGTGGGACCGGAGGATGACGCCGTGGTCGTCCCACAGCATGATCCGGTCCGAGGCGAAGGGCATGGTCTGGGATTGAGCGGCAAAGCGCGTGACCCAGGAGTTCTCGGCCGCCTTCAGCAGGGTGTCGTGCAACACGATGTTCATCTGCTGGTAGGGCTGGTGGTCCTCGGGCAGCAGTTCGCCCTTGGCCAGGATGGCGTCGCCCTCGGCCAGGCAGGCCTTCAGTCTGCTGATGGCCAGGTTGGACAGGCCCGCCTGGGCCGCGCGCCGGCAGGCCAGGCCCTCGAGCACGGCGCGCACCTCGTAGGCGCCGATGATGTCCTCGTACTGATAGACCCGGACGGTGTATCCACGCTTGGGCTGGTGCTCGAGCAGGCCCTCGTTGCCCAGGTTCGCCAGGGCGGCGCGGATGGGCGTGCGCGAGACGCCGAGCTTTCCGGCCAGCGGGATTTCCTCGAGGCGTTCGCCGGGCGCCAGGATGCCCTGGAGAACCCAGTTCCGAAGCGTTTCGGTGACGTGATCGGCTAAGGTATTCATCAGAATATTGTATACATAAAAAAGCTGAACTAATAGAGTCGCCGCTTCGCATTCGGGGCTAGGGCAAACACGGATAACCTGGGAAGAAGCGCGTATGCATAATTAATATATATCAAGAATTTCTTGAAGCAGGGCATTGGGTTTGTCCCTTGAAACCCCTCGGACTGTTCCTTATGTATACATGAAAGGCGTGCCGAGTGCTTGTTCAACCACCACAAGGAGTCGAGATGAAATTCAACGCAATCCGGCGGGCGGCGATGTGCATGGCGATCGCAGGCCTGGGGTTGGCTCCGGCCGCGCAGGCGGCGGATCCCGGCATCACCGATACGACCATCCGCATCGGTCTGTTCTCGCCCCTGTCGGGCAGCGGCATGGCCTATGGCTTCGACGTGGTCAACGCGGCCAAGATGTACTACGACAAGGTCAATAAGGAAGGCGGCATCCACGGCCGCAAGATCGAGTTGGTCGTCGAGGACACGCGCTGCAACGCCAACGACCTGGTGGCGGCGGTCAAGAAACTGGTCGAACAGGATCATGTGTTCCTGCTGAACGGCGGCTCGTGCTCGGCCGCCGTGGTCGCGGCACGCGAATACGTCGAGCGCGCCAAGGTGCCTTTCTTCATGTTGAACGCCTCGGGCGACGGCGCGCTGTATCCGCCGTCCAAGTACATCTACGGCGCCTTCTCGATCTCGCAGTATGCGGTGGGCGGCTCTGTAGTCGAGTTCGCCGTGGATCATTTCAAGGCCAAAAAGATCGGCTACATCAACCACGACGACGCCTACGGCGGCTGGAACCAGACCGCCGCCGAGTTCCAGGCCAAGCGGCACGACGGCGTCTCGCTGAGCGTGCAGTCGATCAATCCGTCGATCAACGACGTGACCGCGCCCATGCTGAAGGTGCGTGCCGCCGATCCGGACGTGCTGCTGCTGACGACGTATGCGCGCCCGGCCGCGCTGATCATCAAGAAGGCGCACGAGCTGGGCTGGAACAAGCCCATCGTCCTGACGGTCACCGGCACGGCGGACCTCACCCAGCTGGTCGAGAACGTGGGCGGCGCGGCAGCGCTCCAGAACTTCTACATCCAGGACGTGGTCCTGGGCCTGCCTTCGGATCCCAAGATGCAGTGGGTCTATGACATGTACAAGGAGTACTACCCCGATCTGGCGGCCAAGCCCGGCCATCCGCAAAGCTACATGCCCTACGGCCTGCCGCCCGCGATGACGGTGGTCAAGGCGCTCGAGGACGCGGGGCCCGAGCCCACCCGCGAGAAAGTGCTGGCCGCGCTGCAGAACTTCAAGCTCGAAACGGGTGTGATGGCCAGCCCGGTCGAGTTCACGCCGACCGACCATGCCGCGCAGAAATCGGCCATCTACATGAAGTTCGACGGCCAGAACAGGGAACTGATCCCCGGCACTTTCAAGAGCGCCTGGACCTATACGCCCAAGCAATGATGCGCCGGTCGCCCGCCGCTCCGCGCGTAGGGGCGGCGGTGCCCGTGGAGTAAACGATGAGTGTTGCGGATATCTGGCTGTTCCTGCAGCAAGGCGTGCTGTCCGGTCTGGTGACCGGCAGCGTGTACGCCTTGCTGGCGGTGGCGGTCGTGATTGTGTTCAAGACGACGGACGTCCCCAATTTCGCGCAGGGCGAGATCTTCATGGTCGGCGGCTATGTGGCGCTGTTCATGATCCTCGTGCTGGATTGGCACTATGCGCTGGTGATCCCGGTCACGCTGATCGCCGTCGCAGCGATCTGCGCACTGTTCCAGCGGGTGGTGATGGAACGGGTGATCGCCTCCAAGGGCGTGGGGGTGCAGCTCGTGATCGCCACGCTGGGCCTGGCCTATGTGCTCAAGGGGGCGGTGCGCCAGACCGGTCTGGGGGATGCGCCGCGTTCGCTGCCCGCGCTGATCGCGCCCGACACCGTGATCATCGGCGACGCGGTGCTGACGCGGCTGGACCTGATGATTCTGTCGACCGCCCTGGTGGTGATGCTGGGCCTGTATGTGCTGTTCAACCACACGCGCACCGGCAAGGCCATGCGGGCGGTGGGCATGAACCCCAAGGCCTCGCAGATCGTCGGCGTCAGCCTGGTGCGCATCCGTATGCTGGTGTGGGCGCTGGCGGGCTTGATATCGGCGGTCTCGGCCATCCTGATCACGCCCAAGATCCTGATCACGCCGGATATCGGCCACATCGCCATCCTGGCGTTCGCCGCCGCGATCGTGGGCGGCATCACCAGCATTCCGGGCGCGATCGTCGGCGGCTTCATCATCGGCGTCGCGGAAAACCTGGTCGGGCTGTTTGTCTCGACCAACGCCATCGTGGTGGCGCCGTTCCTGGCCATCCTGATTGTGCTGGTGGTGCGCCCGCAAGGCATCCTCGGCGGCAAAGCGCAGGTCAAGAAAGTATGAAAATGGATTTCGACAAATGGGCGCTGGCCGCGGCCGCCGTGGTGCTGGCGGTGCTGCCCTTCATCGCCAGCGGCTACATCCTGTACATCGTCAACCTGCTGATGATCTACATCGTGCTGGCGCTGGGCCTGCACATCGTGATCGGCGAGACCGGGCAGTTCGCCCTGTCGCATGCCGCGTTCTACGGGATCGGCATCTATGTGGCCGGCATCATCAACAATGCCTGGCATCCGAACCTGGTGATCTCGGTGCTGGTCGCGGGCGTGGTGGCCGCCGGCCTGGGCTATCTGCTGGGCGCGCTGGCGATCCGCATGCGCGACATCTACCTGGCCCTGTCCACCTTCGCCTTCGGCGAGGCCATGCAGTGGGTGTTCCTGAACTGGAACGAGGTGACCAATGGCTCGAACGGCTACCAGATGTCGCCGGCCTGGTTCTTCGGTTTCGAACTGACCTCGGACCTGCGCGCCTATCCGTTCACGGTGCTGGGCGCCGCCCTGATGCTGTGGGTGACGGTGTGGCTGTCGCGCTCGCAGCTGGGCGCGGCCTTTCGCGCGGTGCGCGAGAGCGACGTCGCCGCGCAGGCCATGGGCGTGAACGCCAATGTCATCAAGCGCGTCGCCTTCATGTGTTCGGCCGCCTATGCGGGGATGGCGGGCGGGCTGTACACGACCTTCGCCTCGTTCATCCACCCCGAGAGCCTAGGTTTCTGGACCACGATCCTGATCCTCATCATGATCGTCGTGGGCGGCATCGGATCGGTGCGCGGCGCGGTGATCGGGGCGGTGATCTTCGGCCTGATCTCCGAGCTGCTGCGCCAGATGCTGTCGTTCCAGGAAATCATCTATGGCCTGATCCTGATCGGCTTCATGATGTTCGCGCCGCGCGGCTTGTTCAGCGGCCGCAGGCGTACCCGCAAGGCGGCGGCCGCAACGGGCGCCGGGTCCTCCGGAGGGACGCAGGCATGAACGATCAGACCCAGGCCCTCTTGTCCATCGACGGGCTGACCGTGCGCTTTGGCGGCCTGACCGCCGTGGACGACTTGTCCTTCCAGGTGCTTCCCGGGCGGATACACGCCTTGATCGGGCCCAACGGCGCGGGCAAGTCCACCATCTTCAACTGCATCTCGCGCTATTACGATCCCACCGGCGGCGCCATCTCGTTCGCGGGTGCGGACGTCACGCGGCACCGCGCCGCGGACATGGCGGCGCTGGGGGTCGCACGCACTTTCCAGAACCTGGAACTCTTCAACGACCTGACGGTCGAGGAAAACGTGCTGCTGGGCACGTACTCCTACGGCGCGCGCGGCCTGGCCCGGCTGTTGCGCCGGCCGGTCGCGGCCAACCGCGAATTCGCCCATCATCTGCTGGAACGCGTCGGCCTGATCGATTTCCTGGACGCCAGGGCGGGCGGGCTGGACTTCGGCCGCCAAAAGATGCTCGAGCTGGCGCGCGCGCTGGCGATCAAGCCGCGCCTGCTGCTGCTGGACGAGCCGGCGGCGGGCCTGCGCAACCGCGAGATCGACAAGCTCGACGGCATCCTGACCGACCTGGCCTCGCGCGAGGGCGTGACCGTGTTGCTGGTCGAGCACGTGATGCAGCTCGTCATGTCGATCTCGGACCGCATTACCGTGATGTCCTTCGGACACAAGATCGCCGAGGGCCCGCCGGCGGAGATCCGCAGCGATGCGCGCGTGATCGAGGCCTACCTGGGCAAGGGGAACCTTGATGAGTGAACCGTTCCTGTCGGTCCAGGCGATTTCCGCCTCGTACGGCAATATTTCAGCGCTGCACGAGGTCTCGCTGGAGGTGCCCAAGGGCGGCATCGTGGCTTTGCTGGGCGCCAATGGCGCGGGCAAGTCCACCACCCTGAACGTGATCTCGGGCCTGGTGCGTGCCTCGCATGGCGCGGTGCGCTTTGACGGCGAGCCCATCCATCGGCTGCCGGCCGACGACATCGTGCGGCGCGGTATCATCCAGGTGCCCGAGGGCCGCGAGATCTTTCGCGAGATGAGCGTGCGCGAAAACCTCGAGATGGGCGCCTACACGCGCAAGGACCGCGCCGCTGTGGCGGCCGACCTGGATGCGATGTGCGACATTTTTCCGCGCCTGCGCGAACGCATCGGCCAGAAGGCCGCCACCCTGTCGGGCGGCGAGCAGCAGATGCTGGCGACCGCGCGGGCGATGATGGCGCGCCCCCGCATGATTTTGATGGACGAGCCCTCGATGGGCCTCGCGCCGCTGGTGGTCGAACAGATCTTCGAGACGGTCAGGACGCTGAATCGCGAGCAGGGCATCACGATCCTGTTGGTCGAACAGAACGCCCAGTTGGCCCTGTCGGTCTCCAGCCACGCCTACATCCTCGAGAACGGCGAGCTGGTGCTGCAGGGCCCCTCGGCGGACCTGAAGAACGACGAGGCGGTGCGGCGCGCGTATTTAGGCGCGTGAGCGCTTTTATTGAAGCAAGGAACGATATGACAGCAGTAGCATTGGTGACCGGCGCCGCCGGCGGCATGGGGCGGGCCATCGTCCGGCGCTTGGCGCAGGATGGGTTTTCCGTGGTGGCGGTCGATCTGGGCGAGGCGCCCTTGCGCGCCTTGGCCGACGAACTCGCGGGCGAAGGGCTGGAGATCCAGCCGCGCGTGGTAGACCTGACCAGCGAGGCGCAGCTGGTCGAGCTGGTCGACGGCCTGCCGCCGCTCGCGGCACTGGTCAATAGCGCGGGCCTGTTCGACGAGCGCAAGTATTTCGATCTCGGCCAGGATGATTTCCGGCGGATGTACGAGCTGAACCTGATCGCCGCGGCCACCCTCACGCAACGCGCGGCGGTGCGCATGGCGCCCGGGTCCAAGGTGGTGAACATCGCCTCGCGCGCCTACCTGGGCGCGCGCCACCATGCGCACTACGTCGCGTCCAAGGCCGCGCTGGTGGGCTACACCCGCGCCAGCGCGATGGAACTGGCCGAAAAAGGCATCCTGGTCAACGCCATCGCCCCCGGCCTGATCGACACCCCCATGCTGCGCGCGCTGACGCCCGAGCGCATGGCGGCGCAGCTGGCCCTGCAGCCCACCGGCCGAGCCGGCACGCCCGAGGAAATCGCGCACGCGGTGTCCTTCCTGGCCGGGCCGCAAATGGGTTTCATCACCGGGCAGGTGCTGTTCGTCGACGGCGGCAAGTCCCTGGGGGGATCGGGGGCCTGAGCCCCGCGCAACAACGTGCATCGGGGCGGCACGTGTGCGCCGACCCGCATGGCCTCACCAGGGCGCCTTGCCGCCCGATTGGGCCTTCTGTTCGAAGGCCGCGCACAGGTTGTAGGTGCCGACGTCCCCGACCACCGAGATCGTGCAGCGCGCCAGCGCAAAGAGATTGAGCTCGAAGATCTTGTGCCGTTTGGCCAGGTACATTTCCATGGGCAGCAGCGCCTGGGTGGGGCCGACTTCGGTGTGGGCCTCGTTGATGGCCTGGCGGATGGCGGCGACGTCGCCCATGTCGTTCAGGTAGCGGTAGTATTCCGAGAACGTCCAGATGGTGCGGTTCGGGCTGTCGAAGCTTTGCCGCAGATAGCCGTCCGCCTTGGCCCGGTTGCCCAGGATGCGATGCGCCATCGCCAGGCGATTGGTGACGGCGACGTTGCCCCGCAGGCTGGGCGGGATGGGCTTGCGCTCCAGCGAGGCCAGCGCGCGGCTCAGTTTGCCGCGATTGTTCGACACCAGGGTGTTCATGTCGAACAGGTAGGTGACCGGTGCGAAACGCGGCGGCGCCTTCCCCTGGGCCAGGCGCCGCTGCGCCGGCTCCAGATCCTTGGCGGCCAGCTGGATGGCCTTGAGGCGCGTGTCGCGATCCTGGTAGATGCTGGTGTTCGCCCCGGTCAGCTGCTTGCTGCAGGCCTTCAGGTTCTGGTCGTTGAGCTGCTTGATCAGCGTCGAGCAGCCGGTGTCGGGCTGCGGCGGCGGCAGCGCCTTGGATCCGTATTCCGCCAGTTTGCGCACCCCCATCTTGAGGCCATCGATCGAGTAGCCGGCCTTGGCCAGGGTGCGCAGGGCGAACACGTCGGCCTCGCTTTCCTGGGCGACGTTCCAGCGACTGTAGACCAGGCCTTTCGAGATGTCATCGATATAGTCGTCGAGCATCGCGGTATAGCCGCCTTCGCCCAGCGCCCAGCCCGCGGCCTTGACGGCGAAGACCGAGGAATCCTGGAACATGCCCTTGAAGGTGTCCCACGAATAGACGTGTCCCAGCTCATGGGCGATGATCGCCGCCAGTTCGTCCTCAGAGCCGGCCTGGGCGATCACGCCCGACGAGACCACGATCGTTTTCGGAGAAATCGTGTAGGCCTCGTAACCGCTGAACGAGTCGACCAGGACCACGCAATCGCAGGGCTCGCCGTGCGCCGCCTCCAGCCGCCGGCGGATGCCCTGGATGTATTCGCTCAGCGCCTGATCCTGGACCAGGGTGCGGTCCATCTGGTGCAGATACTGGGTGTCGATGATGTTGACGGGGCGATCGTAGCCCGCGACCTCCTTGCCCGCGCCGGTGCCGGCAATGCCGGCGCAGCCGGCCAGGAGCGCGCAACAGATCATTGCAATCAGGGCTTTCCACCTCATTTCCGGCACGCCTCCCCGGCGCCCTTGACGCTGGCCTGGCGGCTGTCCGACTTCAGGGACACCGGCACGGTGCTGCAGGCGTCGACCACCAGCGCCTGTTCGCGGTCCAGGGTGACGTCGCCGCGGTCGACCTCGTAGGTCTTGCCGTGGTGCTTGAATTGCAGCCGGTTGCGCGGCGCGCGTTGGGCGCGGACGGGCGGCTTCAGGCCCTCGAGGTCGGAGGCCCACAGGTATTCCCCGTCGGGCAGCCGCTTCAGTTCGACCAGATCGGGGTTGTTGATCTGCGTGATGCGGACGGTTTCCGCGGCGGCGATGCCGCCGAGCAGGGCGATCGATGCGCCGAAAAGCGCCTGTGCGATGCGTGCGCGCATAGTGGCTCCTTCAGGAACTATGGGTCGGGTCGGTCGGTGGGCTCGTCCTTGCTGAATAGCAGCAGCGAGACCAGGCCGATCATGAACAGCCATCCCTCCAGGGCGATGTCCAGGACGGAATAGCAGAACAAATAGATGAGCGTGATGAGGACGATCATCAGCAGCACCCATCCGGCGCGGCTGCCCAGGGCGCGCAGCCGGCGTCCGGCGATGTCGCGGAACGTGGGCTCGGGCGGCGCGGCCGGCCCCGCGGATGCCGGTGCCGTGCGACGGCGCGCCCGATGGCGGCGGAGGCACACGAACAGGGCGATCAGCACCCACAGGACGCTGGATACGCCGCGGATGTTTTGTTCGCGCAGGAAGTCGCTGTCCATGCGGTTCAGGTTCTCGACCGCCATGGCGTGCAGGTAGACACCGGCCACTTTTTCATAGAGCGGGGTGTCGTGATAGTCGTTCAGGCTGGGCATCACCGCGCCCACCAGCACGACGTAAGGCGCGCCCTTGGGCAGGTGCGGCGGGCGCAGGCCGCCGGCCGGCATGGCGAACAGATCCTGCAGCCGGACCTGATGAAAGGGCATGCAGTGCGGGTCGGCGGCGCCGGGCGGATCGCCGGCGCCCGCATAGCGCAGCACCGTCTTGATGACGTATCCCGGCAGGTGGGTCCAGCGGTCGCTGCAGGCGGGATCGTCGCGCATCACCCACTGCAGGGACATGGCGCCGCCGTCCTCGAGCCAGCCGCAGTCCTTGCCTTGCGCCGGGCACAAGTGCCGGTACAGCGCCAGCGCCGCGCTGGGGCCGGTGGCAGGCAAAGGGGAGGCGTCGTCATCCGGGCGCAGCGGCGCCCACAGCGGGTAATAATCCCCATGGTCCTGCCAAGCGGCGGTCGCCAGCATCGATCCCCGTCCGCCCAGCAGATCGAAGGACTCGGCCGACAGGGGCATTTGCACGCCGCCGCCGGCGAGGTAGACCGCGGGGCGGCGCTCGCCCGATCCCGGAGGATCCGAGATGCGCGCCAGGACGCGGCCCAGGGCGGCCATGTCGCCGCTGGCGGCCCGTGGGCGCTCGAAGAAAATATCGTAAAAGACCGCGACGGGCGCGTCGTCGGGGTCGCCGGCCGACACCAGTCGCGACAGGATGCGCGCATGGTCCCGGTAGCTCAGCGGCCAGTCGTCGGCCTCCAAGTAGGCGGCGTCGGCCTCATGCAGGGCCTCGATGCTGGGGTAGTCGATGCTGACGACGGTGATGGGCGCCGGGTCGACCGGCGACACATACGCGCGCGAGCGGCTGATGTCCGTGGCCAGCGCCTTTTCGCTGGCGGTGGACAGGCCGAAGGGATCGGCCCAGATGACCCACAGGCCCAGGAACACCAGTCCGATGAACTGCAAGAGCGCTTCGATGCGGCGGTATGGCCGGAAATCGGTCCTGGGCATGGATGGTAGCAGGCCCGGAAAGGCTGCGGCGACGACATGAACCGCTAGATCATAACAAAAAGAATGTTCTGGACAATTTATGAAATATTGCGATCCAGTAGATTCCGCTCCTTCCTCACTTCCCAGGGAGCGGGTGCTGAAGCGCGCCGGGGTTTGGCCGATGGTTGACATCAAAATCCGCTTATGCTCCACTCTGTATTGGAAACGTTTCCAATTGAATACCGAGGGCATCGCGCCCCAAAAGCGAGAGAACAAATGAGAATCGCAGATATCGAAATCACGCCCATCGTCGTTCCCCTGAAGAAGACCTTCCAGGGCTCGAAGTACTCGATGAGCAGCCGCGCCACTCTTATTCTGCGCCTGCGCACCGAAGAGGGCATGGTGGGGCTCACCTACAACGGCGACGAGGTACACACTCAGCACATCATCGCCAAGATCATCACCGACGAGATCCTGCCCCTGATCAAGGGCTTGGATCCGTCGCGCCCCGAGGTGATCTGGCAAGCCATGAAGCCGCTGACTTTCGATATCCTGCGGGATCGCCGGCTGGTGATCATGGCCATGGCATCGGTCGATTCCGCGTGCTGGGACATCGTCGGCAAGATCGCAGGCCAGCCGCTGAACAAGGTCTGGGGCGGCTATCGCGACAAACTGCCGATCATCGCCATTGGCGGCTATTACGGCCTGACGAATGCCGAGCTCGCGGCCGAGGTCGAGCAGTACCTCGAGATGGGCATCGGCGGCTGCAAGATGAAGATCGGCGGGGCGTCGCCTGCGGTCGATGCCGAGCGTTTCCTGGCAATGCGCGAGGCCGGCGGCGAGGATTTCATCCTGATGGCCGACGCGAATCAGGGCTACACGCAGCCCGAGGCGCTGGAATTCGCCCGCCTGGTTGCCCATGCCAACCCCCGCTGGCTCGAGGAGCCGGTGCGGTGGGATAACGCACGTAATGATTTGCGCGACGTGCGCTATCGCACCGGCTTGCCCGTGGCGGCTGGGCAAAGCGAAGTGGGACGCGCCGATGCTCGTGACTTGATGGCCGCCGGCGCGATCGACGTCTGCAACTTCGACGCCTCATGGTCCGGCGGGCCGACAGAGTGGTTGCGCGTTGCCGGATGCGCGGCCTGCTACGGCGTACAGATGGCCCATCACGAAGAACCCCAGATCGCGGCGCACCTGCTGTCGGCTTTCGCTCATGGTACCTATGTGGAATGTTTCCACCCTGATCGTGATCCGGTCTTCTGGAACCTGCTAGCCAGTCGCGGCGAGTGCAAGGACGGCGTCTATACCTTGCCCGCCGGTCCGGGCTTCGGCATGGAGCTGGACGAAGACTACATCGCCAAGTATCGGGTCGACGCCTGATCGGATGGCATGACCCCCTCTGTGCATATTGAGAAAGGAACATCATGAACAAGGCAACATCGTCTGTCAGCGAGCTTTTGGCCGACAGAATCGTAGCCGGCGCCTACGACGATATCGATCCGGACGCTTTACGATATGGCAAGACGCTGATCCTGGATATCCTGGGCAATGCCATCGCAGGCGCTTCCCTGGATCTAAGCATCGACCTGGTCGAGACCGCGCGATCGTGGGGACGGGGCGATGTTCCCGTCTGGGCCGACGGCAGCAAGCTGAGCGCACCTGACGCGGTGCTGGTCAATAGCCATCGGGCGCACTGCCTGGAATTCGATCCTTTTCACGAGGCGGCGGTCGTCCATCCAGTGACGGTGGTACTGCCGGCGGCGTTGGCGGCCGTGACGCGGCTGCAGCGCGAGGGGCGGCGGATCAGCGGGAAAGATTTGCTGCGGGCGGTCGTCATAGGGGTGGACACGGCGGTGGCCGTGGGCGTGGCGGCGACCGAAACGCTGCGCTTTTTTCGCCCGGCCACGGCGGGCGCATTCGGCGGTGTCGCCGCGATCGCGGCCTTGTCGGGCTGGTCGGCCGAGCGCACGCTCAATGCGCTGGGGCTGGCCCTGGGCTTCGCGTCCGGAACGATGCAGGCGCACGAGGAAGGCTCGAGCGCCATGGCGTTGATCGTGGGGATGAATGGCCGTGCCGCGATGACGGCCGCTGATTTGTCGCTGGTGGATTTTCACCCGCCCCGCCGCGTGTTCGAAGGGAAGTTCGGTTTCTATAATGTGATCGAGGCCGGCGGCGATCTCGATCAGTTCAGAGGCGAGGTAGAAAGCGTGGGTACCGGCAAGGGCGTGCTGGGCACATCGATCAAGCCGTATCCGTCGGGCCGTGCCACGCACGGCGCGATCTATGCGCTGGAACAGATCGCTGCCAGGCATCCAGCCAAGGCCGACGATATCCGTGCGGTGGTCGTCGAGGTGCCGCCGCTGATCGCGTCCCTGGTGGGACGCCCCGTGGTGGAGGGCCTGGCGGTCAACTACGCTCGCCTGTCGCTGCCTTATCTCATCGGCCGCTTCCTGCTGGATGGTGAAATCGGCATGGACAGTTTCAGTCCGGCGTGCCTGAGCGACCCGCGCGTCCGCGGGCAGTCGAAGAAGGCCGATATCCGTGTGAAGGACACGGGCGACCCCAATGCCTTCAATCCGCACGAGGTCACGGTCACCTTCCAGGACGGTTCGGTGGAAAGCGTGCTGGTCGAGCACGTGCTGGGTTCGCCCGCCTGCCCGTTGTCGCCCGAGCGCGTACGCGAGAAATTCCGCCGCAATGCCGCGACCGGCAGCCACGCGTTTGACGCCGCCCGGACGGCGGCGCTGGAAAAGCTGGTCGACGGGCTCGAAAGCCTGGACGATGCGGCCACGATCGTCGATGCCATGTCGGCGAACGGCCGAGGCCAAGATGGCCGCTGAGCCGGTCCTGGGTGGCGCCGCGCCGCGTGATCGCGCGACGGACTCGCCCGCCGGCGCGAGCCGCGCGCTCACGGACTTCGCCCGAGGACACTATGAGCGTGCTCGTAGGCAGGCCAGCGCCCGGATTGCCGAGTTGTTCGCCGGACTGCTGGTGTCGTCCCTGGTGGGCGCACGCCACCCCTGGGCGGGGTCGGTGCTGGACGTCGCGCGCATCACGGCGGCGGGCGGGCGGATATCGCTCCCCGGCGAGCAGGCCGGCCTGGATGTGATCAGCGCCACGATGGTCATGGCCGCGCGCATCCGCGTGGGCGGCTTCGTCGTGGCCCATGACACGATAGGCACGCAGGCGGCCGACGCCTGTGCCGCCGCAGCCTGGTCCACGGGCCAGCAGGAAGGCTCGGCATGGCGGGATATCCTGGCCGCGTTTTCCGCCGGTATCGAGGCGCAGCTGCGACTGACCAGGGCCTTGCGCCAATTTCCCAAGAGCAGCGCCTGGGATGTGCCGGCCATGGCTTCGGTGGTGGGGGCCGCGTATGCGACCGGCCTGCTGCTCGGATTGGACGCTGACAGGCTGGGCCAGGCGATCGGCATCGCGGCCAGCCAGACGGTCGGCGCCCCCCTGATCACGCCGACCCCGGCTGGCGTCCTGCATTCAGCCAAGCCCGCGGCCAATGGGGTGATGTCGGCCTATCTGGCGGCGGAAAATTTCACGGGACAGGAACACGTGCTCGAGATGCATCGCGGGCTTTTTCCGGTGGTGGCCGACGTCAAGGCCCTGCCGGCAACGGTTGCATTCGGCGAGCCCGATGTGTCGCTGGCCGACCAGTTGCGTTTGACCGTGCCCCGCCGTTCTGTGGCCGGGCAGGATCGCGCCTACCAGCTGTCCGCCCCCTTTCATTGCCTGCTTGGCCAGATCGACGGCAGTGCCGGCGACAGCGGCTTGCGGCGGCTGGTGTATCGTTTCATGCGCGAGGTACTGTGATGACGACTGTGGACCAACTGGCGGATTTCGCGGTCGCCACACGCTGGACGGACCTCCCCGACGAGACCCAGGCGGCGGCCCGGATGCTGTTCGGCAACGCCGCCGCGCTGGCCGTAGCCGCCGCGCCGCTGCCCGCCGTGGAAAACGCCGCCGCGATGCTGCGGCGGCTGGGCCGCACGGGATGGATATCCGTGCTGGGTCGCGGCGACCTTTGGAACCCGCTGGATGCTGCGATGCTGACCGGCATTGCCATCCACCTGGAAGACTTCGACGACACGCATCTGCCGACGGTGCTGCATCCCGCAGCCCCTATTCTCCCGGCGGCGCTGGCCGCCGCGCAGTGGACCGGCGGCACCAGCACTGAGGCGCTGCGCGCCATCGCCGTGGGCGCCGAGGTCGCCATTCGCGTGGGCAATGGCACCCGGCCAGGGCACTACAACCAGGGCTGGCACGTCACGGGCACCATGGGCCGCATCGGCGCGGCAGTTGCCGCTGGCCTGGTCTTCGGCCTGGACGCCGGCCGGTTGCGCCATGCCATCGCCATCGCCACCACGGAAGCCGCGGGCCTGACGGCCGCGCTGGGCACGATGACCAAGTCGCTGCATCCGGGCCGGGCCGCGTCCGATGGCGTGGAAGCGGCGCTGCTCGCTGCACACGGCCTGGGGGGCGGCGATGCCGACCCACTGACCGCCGACGGCTCGTTTCCTGTTTTGTCGGCGCCGGACATGCACGCCGGCCGCATCGTCGAGGGGCTGGGTACGCAATGGGAGCTGGTGCAGAATGCTTTCAAGCCCTACGCCTGTGGCGTGGTGTCGCACCCGGTGATCGACACCGCCATCGAGCTGGCCGCCCAGGCCGGTCCCGATGAGGTCGAGGCGGTCGAGGTGACCGTCAACCCCGTCGTGCTCGACGTCATGGGCGTATCCTCGCCCACGTGCGGGCTCGAGAGCAAATTCAGCGCGGCGCATTGTTTCGCGGTGGGTTTCCTGTACGGTGCCGGGGGGCCGCGTCAGTTTTCGGACGAGGTCGTCCTGCGACCCGAGGTCGTCGCCTTGCGCAAGCGCGTCGCGTTCACGCTCAGCACCGAGGTGCCCAAGGGCGCGGCCAAGGCGACGCTGACCACGAAAAGCGGGCAGACGCGGCACGTGGACGTGCCGCACGCCACCGGCAGCTTCCAGCGTCCGATGACCGAGACCCAATTGCGCCAGAAGGCGCGCAATCTCGTCGAACCCTTGCTGGGCGAGGCCACGCAGTCTTTCATCCAGCGCGCTTTTGCGCCGGATACTTTTAGGATCGACGACATCCTGTCGAGCTCGATCGGGAGAAACGTTCAATGAAGCCGCATATCCTCGCCAGTCTCGAGGAAAAGATCGCGCCGGGCCATACGGCGCTGCTCGTCATCGACATGCTGAACGACTTCCTGGATCCGGCGGGCAAGACCGCTACGCGGGCCCGGCGGCCGATCGATGCCGCCCGCGCCGTGATCCCGCGGATCGCCGCGCTGGCCGATTCGGCCCGGGCGGTGGGCGTAACGGTGATCTTCGTGCAGCACACGACGCTGCCGGATTACGCCAGTGCCTCGGGCGCCTGGTTGGACGCGCGCTCGCGGGCCACGTATTCGACTGATGACATCTGCGAGCGCGGCACCTGGGGGCAGCAAGTGATCCCCGAGCTGCCCGTATTGCCGCAGGATGTCCTGGTCGAAAAATACCGCTACAGCGGTTTCCCGGGAACGCCCCTCGACCTGATTCTTCGCTCGCGTCAGATCAAGACCGTCATTTGTTGCGGGGTGTCGACGAACGCCTGCGTCGAAGCGACCGCGCGTGAGGCGTTCAGCCTGGATTACTACGTGGTGTATCCGCGCGACGCCTGCGCGTCGTGGGACATGGAATTGCACGAAGCCACCTTGCGCACCGCGGCCGGGCGGTATGCGACAGTGGTGCCGGTCGCCGAGCTGGACGCCGTCTGGCGTCAGCCGCGTTCCTGAGCGGGCCTGCCGATGAACCCTCGAATCCCCTATCGCCTGCCGCGTACGCAGCCCCTGCAGCGGGGCGATCTGCCGGGCTCGCTGCTCGTCCACCTGGTCGTCAACGTCGAATATTGGCCTTTCGAGAAACCGATGCCGCGCAAGCTGATGGGCGGTCCGCATGGCGACGACACCGTGCCCGACGTGCTGAACTACGGCTGGTACGAATACGGCATGCGCTGCGGATTGCCCAGGCTGCTGGCCCTGGGTCGCGAGTTCGGCATTCCGATGAGTGCCAGCACGAATTCATCGGTGATCGGTGCCTACCCTGAGGCGGCCGAGGCGATCGCCGCCGCCGGCTGGGAATGGATAGCCCATGGCGTGACGCAGACATCCCTGCCCAAGGAAAACGACGAGATGGCCGCGATCCAGCGGGCGCTCGACGAGATTCAGGCGTTTTCCGGTGTGCGGCCGCGGGGCTGGCTCAGCCCCGGCCTGCGGGAAAGCCTGCGCACGCCCGACCTGCTCGGGCAGGCGGGGGTCGAGTATGTATTCGATTGGGCGCTTGACGACCTGCCGTGCTGGATGGATACTACGCACGGCAGTCTGCTCGCCATGCCCTACGGGCTCGAGCTCAACGACAGTGTCCTGTTCGCCGAGCAAACCCAGCCCACCGCGGAATACGAGCACCGAATCGCCGATACCTTGTCCGTCTACGAGGCCGAAATCCAGGCGGAGCCCCGTATCCTGACATTGCCCTTGCATCCTCACTTGATGGGCGTCCCGCACCGCTACGCGGCGCTCCGCCGGGTGATCGGCATGTTGATGGAACGCCCCGACACCACCTTTGTGACCGGCGCCCGAATCGCCGACTGGTTCATCGCCCAAGTGCCCGTGCCCAGATGAATGATCAAAATGATGGCGCCGCCCGCGCACGTGTCAGCATACGCGAGGTCGCCAAGTATGCGGGTGTATCGCTGTCATCGGTATCGAGGGTGCTCAATGGGCATCCGAACGTCACCCCCAGGCTGCGCAAGCAGGTGGAAGCAGCCGTCAATACATTGGGGTACCAGGTCAACCAGGTGGGGGCCGGCCTCAGGCGCGGCACCACCCGCACGGTCGGTTTCCTGATTAACGACATCGCCAATACGTTGTTCGCTGAAATCATGCTGGGCGCCGAGGCGACACTGAGCGAAGCCGGCTACCTGGTGACGCTCATCAGCTCGCAGAATGGCGGTGACGAGGCTGCCATCAACTTGTTCAGGAATCGCCGGGTCGACGGCCTGCTGGCCGCGCTGGCCGACGATACGTGCCCCGACACCCACCGCCTGATCGCCGACTCGGCGGCCGACTGCCCCACCGTCCTGCTCGATCGCGACATGCCCATCGCGTGCAGCCGCGTGTTGACGGACCACGAGCAGGCGTTGAACGAGGCGGTCGACGAACTGGTTGGCGCCGGGCATCGGGATATCGCCCTGTTGACGAGTTCCAACAGGACCCGACCCGGCCGCGAGCGGGTGCGCACGGTGCGATCGGCGCTGGCCCGGCATGGGCTGGCCATCCGCGACGACTGCCTGGTCGCGCATGACAGCCCTACGGCTTTGGCGGGCGAGGCCTCGATGCGCGCTTTCCTGCGTCGGCCGAAGGCGGACATGCCCACGGCAGTGATCGTGGGTGGCGGCGGTGGGCAGCTGCAAGTGGGGGTGCTCAAGGCGCTGCGTGATGAAGGGGTACAGATCGGCCGAGGCATGTCGGTGATCACGTTGGACGACACCCCGCTGGTCGAACTGCATGCACCGCCTATCACCGCCATCCGGCGCGACGTCGTGGCGATCGGCCGGAAAGGGGCGGAGCTCTTGTTGAAGGCCATGGTGGACAAAGACACTACGCCGCGAACGATCGTCATTCCCGTCGAGCTGATTCAGCGGGATTCCGTCAGGAAATTGAAGCCGCGCCCTTGAAGGGCATGCCATGAGCCCAAGGCAGGATACCCCTATGAAAGTGATATTGATCGGTGGAACCGAGGACGAGAAAGAGCAACTGCGTCATTGGCTGCCCGCCGAACACGCCATCAGGATACTGCCCCGTGATGCGGGCCAGTCGGGCCGCTTCGATGCCGAGATCGAGCCTGACGACGCCATCATTTCGTTGCAATTCAAGCGGCCCGATGGCAAGGCGCCCGACTTTCGCCTGCTGCACGTGCCCGGTGCGGGGCTGGACGGAATCGACTTTTCCGCCGTGCCTGCTTCGTGCACAGTGTGCAACGTGTTCGAGCATGAGATCCCCATCGCCGAGTACGTGATGCTGGCGATGCTGGAATGGGAGATCCGTCTGTCGGCCATGCGGCAGGCCTTTTCGTCATCGCCCACGGAATGGCCCCGGCTGTATCGCCACCGCGAGCCGCACGGCGAACTCTACGGCAAGACGGTGGGCATCGTCGGTTTTGGCCACATTGGCCAGCATATTGCGCGGCGCGCCAAGGCTTTCGGCATGACCGTGCTGGCGCTGGCGCGGTCCCGTCGGGCACAGCCCGAGGCGGCGGACGGTTTCTTCCTGCCGCAGGAATTGAATGCCCTGCTCGAGCAGTCCGACTTCGTGGTGATCGCGTGCCCGTTAACGGAACAAACGCGCCATATGATCGGCGCGGAACAATTGGCGGCCATGAAGCCCTCGGGCGTGCTCATCAATGTGTCGCGCGGCGACATTGTCGTCGAGCGGCCACTATACGAGGTCCTGCGCGATGGCCGGATCGGCGGTGCCTATCTGGACGTCTGGTACCGCTACCCCGCCGGGGTCGACGACGAAACCGCGCCCGCGGCCTTTCCTTTCGATGAATTGCCCAATGCCGTGTGCACGGCCCATTCCAGCGCCTGGACATCCGGGCTTTTCCAGCGACGCTACAAGTTCATCGCCGAGAACATCCTGCGCGTGGCGGCGGGCGCGCGTCCGCTGAATATCGTCGAGGGCTGAAGCCGGGGGGGACGCCGCCGCGGGCTGCCCCGGCTGCGGATGGCCCGCGGCGGCGCGGCGCTATGGGCGCGCCGGCCGCCGAGGTCTCATGAAAGCACGCGTGGCAGCCACAGCGCCAGGTCGGGGAATATATCCAGAATCAGCACCATGAGCAGCAGCATCGCTACGAAGGGCAGGCTGCCGATGATTACCGAATTGATGTTGCCCGCCTTCCGCACGCTCTGGATCACGAACAGGTTCAGGCCCACGGGCGGGGTGATCAGGGCTGTCTCGATCAGGATGACGATGACGATGCCCAGCCATACGCCGTCGTAGCCGAAGGCCATCATGATGGGCGCGACGATGGGGATGGTCGTGATCATCAGAGAAAGCGTCTCCATGAAGCAGCCCAGGATCAGATAGAAGATCACCAGCACCAGCAGCATGACGTTGGCCGACACGCCCAGCCCGGTGATCGTCTGCGTGATCAATTCCGTGATGCCCGCTGCCGACATGATGAAATTCAGGAAGGCGGCGCCGATGACGATGAGCATGATCATGGCGCTGGTGCGCATCGCGCCCTCGAGAGCCTCGCGCAGCATCGCGAAGGTCAGCCTGCGGGCCCAGGCCGCCAGGCCCAATGCCCCCACCACGCCCAGCGCTGCGGCTTCGGTGGGCGTGGCCACGCCCGCGTAGATAGAGCCCACCACCAGCAGGAAGATGCCGATGGGCGGCACCAGGTGGATCAGGCTCGCGAAGCGCTGGCCCCAGGTGGCGCTGATCTTCTCGCCGCTCCATCGCGGTCTGGCCACGCAGGCCACCCAGATGGCCAGCATGAACAGCAGGGCCACGCACAGGCCGGGTAGGAATCCGGCCAGGTACAACGCCGGTACCGAGGTATTCGTCAGCACACCGTACAAAATGAGATTGACTGACGGCGGGATGAGGATGCCCAGGGTGCCGCCGGCGGCCAGGCTGCCGAGAAACAGCGATTCGTTGTAGCGTCTCTTTTTGATCTGCGGGATGGCCACGGTGCCGACGGTGGCCGCCGTAGCCACGCTGGAACCCGACGTGGCGGCGAACAGTGTGCTGGCGGCGATATTGGCGTGCATCAGGCCGCCCGGCAGCCACGACAGCCATAGGCTCATGGCGTTGTACATTTTCTCGGCCAAGCCCGAGCGCAGCAGTATCTCGCCCAGCATGATGAACAAGGGGATGGCAACGAGCAGGAATTCGTTGTTGGTCTGCCAGGCGATCTCGCCGATGGCTCGCGTCAGGGGCAGCATCGAATACAGGGGGTCGAGTATCAGCCCCAGGATGCCCAGTGCCGCGCCGACGGGAATGCTGAGCCCGATCAGGACGAGCAGGATGATGAGTGTGACGATCATGATGTTTTTCCGTGGATCAGCCGCTTGCCGGCCTCGGCTTCGCCCTGGGCTTCATCTTCGGTGCTGATGATGCCGGCCAGGGCATTCATCGTGTGCAGGTCGCCGGTGACCAGCGCAATGGACGAGCGCACCAGCATGAGGGCCAGCACCACGCACAGCCAGACGAAGCCGGCGGCCCACAAGTACTGGGGTATCCACAAGGGAGTGGCCATTGCCGAATTGGCCGCGGAATTCAGCGCCCACGAGGTTTCGGCGACCTCCAGTGCGTATCGCGTCAGATACACGATGAACACGCCCAGGCTCACCAGCGACAGGAAGTCGAGCAGCGCGCCGACGCGCACCGGCGCAAATTGGTAGAAGGTGTCGATCCGGATGTTCGCGCGTTGCAATGTGGCGAATGAAAGCGCCCACGAAATGCTGATGGCGAAGGCGTAACCCGAGAGCTCGTCCGAGCCGCCCAGGCTCATGTTCAGGGTCTTGCGGATGACTACGTCGATGGAGATATAGAACGCGCTGATCAGCGTGAGGCCGCCGGCCATCCACATCGCCCCGCGTGACAGCCGGTTGGCCATGGCAAGAAGCCGGTCGAAGACGGCCGTTGGAGTCTGTGTTCTTGTCATAATCGGTTCCGTGAGGGGGAAGACAGCAGCCAAGGCATCCTGGCCGCCGTCGTTGAAACAGCAGGTCGCCGGCCGCCTACTTCACCGCCGTGATGCCACGTAGCTTGCCGACCGTCTCATTGAAGTCCTTGACGCATTCGGCCGAGCAGCGCGCGGCCCAACTGGGGACCACCGTTTCGGTGGTGATTTTCTTCAGCAGCTCGCGATCGGCCTCGGTGGGTTCCACCAGCTTCATCTTGCCCCGGACGGGGAAGGGGCAGGCATCCGAATTGGTGTTGCAGTCGTAGCCCTCTTGCGTGGCTTTCGCGGCATCATCCCAGATCTGGTCGATCATGACGTCGATGTTTTTCTGGAGGAAGTCCTGCACCTTCGGGTCCATCTTGTTCCAGAGATCCAGGTTCGCGGCGTGCAGCTGCTGGTTCCAATTGATGGGCAGGGTGTACAGGTGCGTCGCGACCTCGTACCATTTTCCGGAATAGCCCGACATCGATCCGCTGACTGCGCAATCGATCACCCCGTTCTGCATGGCGGGTACGACTTCCGCAAAAGACATCGTCACGCTCACGCCGCCCAGGGCCTGGATGAATTCCGCGACGGTCCGGCTGCTGCCCCGGACCTTCTTGCCCTTGATGTCCGCCAGACTCTTGATGTCGGCATTGCAGAACAGCACCTGAGCCGGATAGGTGGACAAGCCCAGCACCTTCACGTTGCGCTGCAAGTAATATTTTTCGTAGACCGGCAGAAACGAGTCCGTCACCTCGCGGGCGATCTTGGCGGTGGGGTTGATGCCCGCCAGGTCGATGGCCTCGTTGATGGGATTGTCGCTGGCGAAGTAGGCCAGCGTGGCCGTGCCGATGGGGATGATGCCCTGGCTGACCAGACGCAGCACTTCGGGGCCCTTCAGGCCCATCTCGTTATAGCCCTTGATCGTGGCGGTGACGCGGCCGTCCGACAGCTCCGGGATGGTCTTCGTCCAAAAGGGAACTTCGAAATCCTGGTAGGTCGTGAGAGTGCTGAAGCCGCCCACGACTTGCAGATGGGTCTTGGGTAGGTCGGATACGTGTTCCTGCGCCAGCGCGGTGCCCGCGGCCAGCACGCCGCAGATCGCCAGCGTCGAAAGTAGTCGATGTTTCATGATGTGTCCTCCAAAGGTTGCTTTAATATTGGGAAGGCCCGCTCCGCTATCATCACGGCGGCGGTCTTCGGGTGTGCCAATTGGTCTGGCTTTGGTAAAGGGCGCCGATGTCCAGGACCAGAGACTCGTCGTAGCGCGCGCCGATGATTTGCAGCGAAGTCGGCAGCCCGCCCGGGGTCGCGCCGTTCGGCAGTGCGAGTGCGGTCAGGTCGAAGAAATTGGCGTATCGTGTGAAATAGGCGCTGCTCTGGGTTTGGTCGATGTCGGCCACGGCTAGCGCGGCCGTCGCCGTGGTGGGTGTGAGCAAGGCATCGATATGGCGGAATGCCTCTTGCGTGCGCGCGCTCATGGCGCGGCGGCGCTCCAAGAGCTCCAGGTACGCGCACGCCATCGTGTTGCGTCCGCCTGCCAAGCGCAGGCGGACGTCTTCGTCCAGGGGCTGCGTGGGATCGTCGACCATCCGTCGGTGAACGGCATAGCCTTCGGTGCACATGATCGAGTTGTTTAGCGGAGCCACCTCGTCGAACCCATGGGGCAGGTCGGGCTGCACGATGTGTGCGCCGGCCGCGCGAAAGACCTCGACCGAGGCGTCGTAGGCGCGCAGGACCTCGTCGGCCACCCGTGCGCGGTCGGCGTCGGGCAGGGTCGCCAGCACCAGGCGGTCGCCCGTTCGCCTTGACGCGCTGCGGGCGCCTTGCGGCGGCAAGCCAACAGTGCGCCGGTCAGCGAGGTCGGCGCCTTCGAGCGCGCGGTAGAGCAGGGCGACGTCCCCGACCGAGCGGGCCATGGGCGATACGGTGTCCAAGCTATGGCTCAGCGGGATGATGCCGGCGAAGCTGATGCGTCCCCGCGATGGCCGCAGCGCGGTGAGGCCGCACCACGATGCCGGCACGCGGCCCGATCCGCCCGTATCCGTGCCCAGCGCCAAGGGCACGAAGCCGGCCGCCACGGCCACGCCCGAGCCGCTGCTCGAGCCACCCGCGGCTCGCATCACGTCGCGGTCCCACGGATTGCGCGGTGTGCCCATGTGCTGGTTGGTGCCCCAGCTGCCCGTGGCGAATTCTACGGTGTGCGTTTTGCCCACGATGATGGCGCCTTGCTGGACCAGGCGCCGCACCACCGTGGCTGTGCGGGTGCTGCGCCGGTTTTTCCAGGCGGCGCTGCCGGCCGTCGTGATGCGCCCTTCCATTTCGATCAAGTCTTTGAGGGCGATGGGCATCCCCTGTAAGGGGCCGAGCCGCCGACCCGCGCGCACCGCCAGGTCGGCCTGCTGGGCGGCCTGGCGGGCGTCGTCGGCGTAGACCTCGATGAAGGCGCTCAGCCGCGGGTCATGCCTGGCGATGCGATCCAGGCAATCATCGACAAGCGAGGACGCGGACAGGCGCCCGCTTGCCAGTTCGCTGGAGAGCTGGAAAGCCGTACTGGAACCGTCAAACTGCGACATGGATGGCCCCTGGTGGGTTGGATGATCGCCCCCGCGCTTCACTTCGGCAGCAGGTGCTTGTTGATCACGTCGGTGGTGCCCAGGATGTCGGGGTATCTCTCCCCCGCATCTACGCGGGCCAGCGTGTGCTTCTCGGCTTCCTGCAAACCGATCGCCTTCTTGGCCGCGAACTCGATTCGCGATACGGGCAGGACCAGCACGCCGTTCTCGTCGGCCAGGATCGCATCACCTGGCGATACGGCCACGCCGCCGCAAGACACCGGTGCGCAGAAATCGCCGCCCAGGCCCAGCGTCTTTACTGTGATGGTCGACAGGCCGCGCGCCCAGACCGGCATGCCATAGCGCCGCAGCTCGGCGATGTCGGTCACCATGCCGTCGACGACGATACCGGCCGCGCCGGCCGCGCGGGCGGCATAAGCCAGGGCGCCGCCCAGGCTGGCATGGCGGTGGTCACCGCAGCGGTCGATGACCAGAATGTCGCCTGGCCGGATTTGGCCGATCGCATAGTGCGCCATGGCGCCGTCGGGGCCGGGGTAGCGTACCGTCACGGCGGTGCCGGCTACGCGCTTGTCGGAAAAAAGCGCCTTGATGTCCGGGTCCATGAAGCCCGTGTGCAGGAAGTGCCCGATGGTGGCGGGCTCGGCCCGCACCAGCAGCTCCAGCAGGGAACGGTCTATCTGGGCGGGCAATGGATTCAAGTCGTACATGCGTGGGTCCTCGTTGCTAGAGTGGATGATGGCAATCCGCGGGTTGAATCCGGCCGGGGTTGTGGGCCTGCCGTTCACCAGTCCGCGATCGTTCCGTCGGGCAGGACGGCACCCGCCGTGTGGATGACTTCCTGCTTGAATGGGTGGCGGGCCGCCTCTTTTTCATTGATTTCGACTCCCAGCCCGATGCAATCCGGGACCTGCCACGCGTTGCCGACCCGCTTCAGTGGGGTGCTGACGACGTCGTCATACCAGGACACGGCGCCCGACATTTCCTCTTGGATGACGACATTGGGCGTCGAGACATCGAAATGCAGCGCGGCGGCGCCGGCGATGGGGCCGTTCGGGTTGTGGGGGGCGACGCCCATCAGCGCCTGCTCGGCGGCGTGGGCGATGCGCTTGCCTTCCAGCAGGCCGCCCGTGTGGTTCAGGTCGGGCTGGATGATGTGGACGGCGCGCTCGCGAAAGATTGGCTCGAATTCCTTGTAGCCCACCAACCGCTCGCCCGCGGCGATGGGGCAGGCGGCATGGTCAGTGACGAAGCGCATGGCCTGTGCGTCGCCCGGCTGTACGGGCTCTTCGCAGAACATGGGCTGGTAGGGCGCGATTTCCTCGATGAATTGCAGGGCGGCGGATACGGAGGCGGGGCGGCCATGGAAATCGATCATGATGTCGACGCCGTCGCCCACCTCGTCGCGCAGCGCGCGCATCAGCTTGCCAACGTGCCGGCGCGCCGTTATGTTGCAGGCGTAGTGGGAATAGGGGATGAACACGACCTTGAGAGCGTCGTAGCCTTGTTCGGTAACGGCGGCTGCGTGGTCGCGCAGCGAGCCCTCGTCGAAGGTCTCGTATACCGATTTCATGTCGCCCAGGCCCAGGTGGGCGTAGACCCGCACGCGATCTCGGGTCTTTCCGCCCAGCAGGCGCCACACCGGCACCCCCAGGCTCTTGCCCAGAATGTCCCATAGCGCGTGCTCGATGCCGCTGATCGCCGTGGCTCCGATGATGCCCAGGCGATAGTAGCTGTGCTTGTTCAAGACACGCAGGTTCTGCTCGATGTCGCGCGGGTCGCGGCCGACCAGCAGCGGCTTCAGGTCTTCCACTGTGCCGATCACCGCGCGGGTCTTCCAGTTCAGGCTGGCTTCGCCCCAGCCATACAGGCCGTCCTGATCGGTGGTGACCTTGATGAAGATCCAATTGCGCATTTCCGCGTTGACCACGATGGCGGACACGTCGGTGATGCGGATGGAAATCTGCTTGGACATCGATGGGCCCCCTCCAGGGCGTAGATCGTGGTTGCGGATGGTGGGTGCCGCGGGAAGATGATTGGAAACGTTTCCAATAAAGAGTGGAGCATGAATGAGGTCCTGTGTCAATAAAAATTAAAGAAGGGCCGGGCTCCAGGCCGCGGCCGTGATTCCGGCAAGATCAGCCCGGCCTGACAGCCAGTTACGACGCGTTTTGGCGGCCCATCGTTGCCGCGGCTGCACGCTAGCTGCGGACCGCCGCACCCAGCGCTTCGGCAATACGGCGCGCCTGCTCCTCGCCCAGGTACGGATGCATGGGCAGGCTGAGGACCTCGCGCGCGGCGGCGTCACCCGCGGGCAACTGGGCGTCCGGGTCGGCCACGGCGGGCTGCTGGTTCAGGGGGATCGGATAGTGTACGGCGGTCGGCACCCCGGCTGCCTTCAGCGCCGCCTGCACGGCATCGCGATTCGGCACCCGCACCGTGTATTGCGCCCAGGCGCTGACGTTGTGGGGCTCGACGTAGGGTGTGGCGATGCCGGCTGCGCCCAGCAGGCGGTCATAGCGCCCGGCCACCTCCTGGCGCAGCGCCAGTTCCTCGGCGAGGATGTCCAGTTTCGGCAGCAGGATCGCGGCCTGCAGGGTGTCCAGGCGGCTGTTCATGCCCACCCGGATGTGGTGGTAGCGGCGGTCCTGGCCGTGGCGCGCGATCTGCCGGATGACGGTGGCCAGCGCGTCGTCGTTGGTGAACAGCGCGCCGCCGTCGCCATAGCAGCCCAGCGGCTTGCTGGGAAAGAAGCTGGTACAGGAAATGGTGCTGAGGTTGCCGGAATGGCGGCCCTTGTAGGTGGCGCCGAAGCTCTGTGCGGCGTCCTCGATGACCGGTATGCCGTGGGCCTGCGCGATGGCGTTGATGGCGTCCATGTCGGCGCACTGGCCGTACAGGGACACCGGGATGATCGCGCGGGTGCGCGGCGTGATGGCGGCCTCGAGCTTGGCGGGATCCAGGTTGCAGGTGCGCGGGTCGATGTCGACGTAGACCGGGCGGGCGCCCAGCACCGCGCCGGTTTCCACAGTGGCGATGTAGGTGAAACCCGGGGTGATGACCTCGTCGCCCGCGCCGATGCCCAGCGCCATCTGGGCGATCTGCAGCGCGTCGGTGCCGTTGGCGCAGCTGATGCAGTGCCGCGCGCCGATGGCGGCCGCGAGGCGTTCCTCGAGCTCGGCGACCTCTGGGCCCAGGATGTATTGCCCGTGGGCCAGGACGCGGGCAATACCGGCGTCGATCTGTTGCTTGATGCGGGCCTGCTGGGCCTTGAGGTCGATGAAGTCGATCATGTCGGTCGAGTTCCGGAAAAAGACCTATTGTAGGGCGGCGGGCCGCAGGATTCACGGATGACGAGGGGGATCTCGAGGTCGATGTGGCGCACGGGCGTGTCGCCGTTCATCGCCAGCAGGATCGAATGCGCGGCCTGCTGGCCCATCTGGAGTCCGGGCACGGCGATGGTGGTGAGTTCGGGCGAGGTGAGGGCCGACACCCCTTGGCTGTCGAAGCCGGTGATCGAGAGATCGCGCGGGACGTCGAGGCCCATTTTCTGGGCGGTGTGGATGGCCGCGATGCCATACATGTCGCTGGTGCAGACCAGGGCGGTCACCTCGGGGTGCTCGGTATGCAGGGCGCGCGTCACGCCGGCGGCAAAATCGGTGGACGTATGGTCGGGCGCCTCGAAGATCCGCAGGGGGCTGTCGATCCGGAGCGATGCCATGGTGTCGATGAAGGCCTGCCGCCTGGCCCGCTGCCGGTCGTTGGTCTGGGTGCGGCCGCAAATCATGGCGAATTCCCGATGGCCCAGGCCATGGAGATACGCCACCATGCGTTGCACCGCGTCGTAATTGTCGACGCCCACCGTCAGGAAGGGATTGTCCGGCAGCTTGGAATAGGTGCAGACGACCGGGATGCGCGTGCGCTCCAGATAGGCGACCAGCCTGCGGTCCTCGATCTGGCCGACGATCATGAGGGCCTCCGCCCCGTGCTCCACGAGCCGGCGCACCGGGTCGTGGATATTCGTATTGTCAAAGCCGACGGTCACCAGCACGGTCAGATAGCCCTCGCGGCTGAGTTCCGTCTGGAACCCATTGAGCATCTGCGCATAGATCCCGTGATTCATCGATGGAAACACGGCGCCCACGATACGCGTGCGCTGCAGGCGCAAGGCCTTGGCCGAAGGGTTGGGGCTGTAGCCGAGATGTTCGGCGGTGGCGAATACGCGCTCGCGCAGTTCGGGGCGTACGGTCTGGGGCAGATTGAAGCTGCGCGAGACAGTGGCCACCGACACGCCGGCGGCCTGCGCAACATCCTTGACGCTGGCGCGCTTGACGGGTGATCCGGGGGTGGGGGCTGGCATGGCGAGGAGTGTACGTCTAGGAAGGATGGCCGTCGATAGGGATTACCCGAAATGTAAACGATACTCAAATCAACAGTATTAAGCGCGAAAGGAATTTTCGTATGGAGAGGCTGTGTGTTTTTACCATATTGTTTTCATTGAAGTAATTTTATTAGGGTTAACATCTATTTTTCAGTAATCGATTACATTTTACAGTGTCCACACCTCAGGCAAGCAGGTCTGAAGGGCTGTTTCGGCAGGACTGGACAATCAGGAGACTCAGACGATGAAGACGAAACGTTGGGGCGCGTTGGCCCTCGCAGGGGCGCTGGTCGGCCTCGCCATGACGGCGGGTGTCGCGCAGGCCGACACGCTGGACAAGATCATTTCCGAGAAAAAGATGCGCTGCGGGGTGCAGCTGGATTTCCCCCCGCTGGGCTTTCGCGACATGAACAACCAGCCCGAGGGCTATGACGTCGCCTATTGCAAGGACATCGCCAAGGCCCTGGGCGCCGAGCTGGAAATCGTCGAGACGCCCTCGCCGGAGCGCATTCCCGCGCTGGTGTCGGGTCGCATCGACGTCCTGGTGGCCGGCACGACCATCACCCCGCAGCGCGCGCTGTCGGTGGCATTCACCCAGCCCTACATCGTCCATACGATGGTCGTGCTGACCCGCAAGGACGCGGGCATCGGCGGCTTCGACGACCTGAAGGGCCGCACGCTGGGCGGCGTGACCGGCACCACACCGGCGCTGGCCCTGGAAAAATTCATCAAGGAATGGAACGATCCCAAGGCCAAGTTCCTGACCTACGGCAACGAGGCTGAAAGCTTCATGGCGTTGAACCAAGGCAAGATCGACGCCCTGCTGCTGGCCAGCGGCACCGCCGGCATGCTGGTCAAGAGCGGCCAGTTTCCCTCCTTCACGATCGCGGGCGAGGCGCCGGTCGAACTCGACCTGGGCGGCATCGCGGTGCGCAAGTCCGACACCGAGTTCCTGCGCTGGCTGAAGGTCTTTGTCTGGAACCAGGGCATTACCGGCCGCTATAAGGAACTCTACAACACGTACTTCACCCCCGGTGATGCGCCTGCCCTGGGCGTTCCGGGAATCTACTAAGCACTGAGGACGGGCGACGGCCTTGAAGGCCGCCGCTGATGCGGACGGGGTGGCGAATGTTCGATTATCACTTCTATTGGTCGATCGTATGGGCAAAGTTCCCGATGCTGCTGGATGGGGCTTTGCTGACCATCCAGATCACCGTCCTGTCCGTCGTCCTGGGCCTGCTGGCCGCCATCCCGCTGGCGCTGTGGCGGCGCAACGGCAAGGGCACGCTGGCGCTGTTCGCCGGTGCCTGGATCGAGTCGGCGCGCAATACGCCGGCGCTGTTCCAGATCTACATGGCGTACTTCGGCCTGGGCGCGCTCGGCTTGCATCTGTCGAGCTATACCGCCTTGTTGATCGCCATCATCTTCAATAATGCGGGATACCTGGCCGAGGTCTTGCGCGGCGGTCTCGAGGGCGTCGCGCCGCAGCAGGCGCCTGCTGCGCGGTCCCTGGGAATGAATGCGTTCCAGAGCTTCACCTACGTGATATTCCCGCAATTGTTCCGGATCATTTTCTTTCCGTTCGTCAATCAGGTGAATTGGGCGCTGCTGAATACTTCGCTGGGCATGATGATCGGCTTGCGCGAACTGACCGGCGCCACCCAGATGGCGCAGGCGGAATCCTTCCGGACCTTCGAATTCTTCCTGGTGGCCGCGGGCATGTACTACGTGATCGCCAAGATCATCAGCCTGGGCGCATTGACGGCCGCCTGGCGCATTTTCAGGGATTGAGGCCATGCAGTTCTCGCTGACTCCGTACGCCGGCCTGCAATGGTCCGACTTGTGGTTCATCCTCGAGGGCGGGCTGAGCACCATCCTGCTGTCCGTGGTGTCGGGGGCCGCCGGCACGATCCTCGGCTGCGCGCTGGGCTGGCTGCGCGAGCGCAGCCCGGTGTTCAGCTGGCTCATGGCCTTTCCGGTGGACGTCGTCCGCAGCGTGCCGCTGATCATCCAGTTCATCCTGGTCAACAGCCTCTTTTCGGCGCTTGGGGTGCCGCTGGATCCGCTGCAGGTGGGCCTGCTGACCCTCAGCCTCTATATGGGCATGCAGACCTCCGAGCTGGTGCGCGCCGGCATCCGCGCGGTGCCCGTGCAACTGCAAAAGGCCGGCCGCTCGCTGGGCATGACGGGCTGGCAGGTCGAGCGCTGCATCACCGTGCCGCTGGTCCTGCGCACCATGCTGCCCGCCTGGATCGGGACCCTGATCGGCCTGACCAAGGACACCGCCCTGGTCAGCGTGGTGGGCTACATCGAGCTGCTGCGCGCGGCACAGATCGTCATCACCCGGTCCAACGAGGCCCTGCTGATCCTGCTGGGCGTGGGGCTCTTCTACTTTGTCATCTGCTACCCCATTTCAAAATACGGGCGATGGCTCGAACAGAGAATATAGCCATGATCGAGATCAGGAATCTGCACAAGAGCTACGGCGCGCAGCCGGTCATTCGCGGCATCGACCTCACCATCACCAAGGGCGAGGTCCTGTGCCTGATCGGCGCCAGCGGCTCGGGCAAGTCCACCTTGCTGCAATGCATTAACGGCCTGGAGCCCATCGACAGCGGCCAGATCCTGGTCGACGGGATCGAGGTGCATGCGCGCGGCACGAACATCAATCAGCTGCGCCAGAAACTCGGGCTGGTTTTCCAGCAGTACAACGCTTTCCCCCATTTGACGGCCCTGGAAAACGTCGCCCTGGCGCCGCGTATCGTCAAGGGCATGAGCCGCGCCCAGGCACGCGAACTGGCGCGCGAGCACCTGGCCTACGTCGGGCTGGGCGACAAGGTCGACGCCAAGCCCGCGCGCCTGTCGGGCGGCCAGCAGCAGCGCCTGGCCATTGCACGCGCCCTGGCCATGGCGCCGGACTACATGCTGTTCGACGAGGTCACGTCCGCGCTGGACCCCGAATTGGTCGGCGAGGTGCTCGACACGATCCGCAAGCTCAAGGCGCGGGGCTTGACGCTGATCATGGTGACGCACGATATTGGCTTTGCGCGCGAAAGCGCCGATCGCGTCGCCTTTTTCGACCAGGGGCACATCTGCGAGATCGGCGCCGCGCGCCAGGTGATCTGCGAGCCGCGCGAAGAACGCACGCGCCAGTTCCTGCAGCGCGTCCTGTCCTGACCGGCGGGCCGGGCGTCCGGTCCCGCCATTCGGCCTACGGGCCTTTCCATCGATGGATCGACTATGACAAAGCGTACGTTTCATTGCATTGACAGCCACACTTGCGGCAATCCGGTGCGCATGGTGATTTCGGGGGCGCCGCAGCTGCGCGGCGACACCATGCTGGCGCGCCGCGACGATTTTCTGCGCAACCATGACTGGATCCGGCGCGCGCTCATGTTCGAGCCGCGCGGGCACGATGCCATGTCCGGCACGATCCTGTATCCGCCGACGCGCCCCGATTGCGATGTGGGTGTCCTGTTCATCGAGGTCAGCGGCTGCCTGCCCATGTGCGGGCACGGCACCATCGGCACCGTCACCAGCATCATCGAGGAAGGTCTGATCGAGCCTCGCGAATCGGGCGTCCTCAGGCTGGACACGCCCGCGGGCCTGGTGCGGGCGGAGTATTTCATGAAGGACGGCCACGTCGACCGGGTGCGCCTGACGAACGTCCCGGCCTTCGTTCACGCGGTCGGCCTCGAAGTCGAACTCGAGGGCATGGGCACCGTGCGCTTCGATGTGTCCTACGGCGGGAACTTCTATGCCATCGTCGAGCCCCAGGACAACTACGCCGGCCTGGAATCCTTGACCGCCGCCGACATCTTGCACTACAGCCCCAAGCTGCGCGCGCTGGCCAACGAACGCTATTCGGTCGTGCATCCGGTGCATGAGGAAATCCGGGGCATTTCGCACGTCATGTGGATCGGCAAGCCCACCCAGCCGGAGGCCGACAGCCGCAATGCGGTGTTCTTCGGCGAACGCGGGATCGACCGGTCGCCGTGCGGCACGGGGACCTCGTCGCGTGTGGCCCAGTTGGTGGCGCGCGGCGACCTGGCGATGGGACAGCCCTTCGTCAACGAGAGCATCATCGGCACCTGCTTCACGGGTACCGCGCAGGAGCGCGCGGACGTGCTCGGCCGCCCCGCCATCATCCCGACCGTCGAAGGCTGGGCCCGGGTGACGGGGACCAATCTGATCACCGTGGACACGCGCGACCCGCTTGCCCATGGCTTTCAGTTGGCCTGAGGAGGCTCTTTTCATGGTTTCCGAGGTTTCAACATCGGCGCGCGGTCATGTGCTGATCGTCGGCGCGGGCGTTGTCGGCCTGGCCAGCGCCCGCGATGCGCTGGCCCGCGGCTGGCAAGTCACGCTCCTGGATCCGGACTTCGAGAGCGCCCGGGCGTCCAGCTTCAATGCGGGCGGCATCGGCATCAGCGAGGTCCTGCCGCTGGCCGTGTCGCCATTCAGCCTCAAGGCCATCGGCTGGCTGCTGGATCCGCTGGGCCCGTTGGCGGTCCGCTGGACCGCGCTGCCGCGCATGCTGCCCTGGGCCCTGGCCCTGGCCCGGATGCAGGACCGGGACCGTTATCTGGCCGCGGCACGCGCGTTGGCGTCGCTCATGAGCACCGCCTATGACGATCTGGTGCCCATGCTGCGGGACCTGGGTCTTGCCGACCACTTGCATCGCGATGGCGCCCTGACTGTGTTCGAAACCGAAAAAGGCTTTCGGGACGAACAGCCGGAATGGGCGCTGCGCCGCGAACTGGGTGTCGCCTGGCGCGAGGTGCCGGCCGACGAGCTGGCCGCGATGGAACCGGGCCTGGCCCGCGTCTTTCATCGGGCGATCATGGCGGACGACTGGGGTACGGTCGAGGATCCCAGATCCATCGTCCAGGCCCTGGGCCGACAGGTGCGCGAGCGCGGCGCGCAGTTCATCCAAGGGCGGGCGGCTGGCCTGTTCATCGACCCCCAGGGCCGGCCCGGCGCCCGGGACGCGGACGGCCGGCGATGGACGGCCGATCGCCTGGTCGTGGCGGCGGGCGCCTGGTCGGACCGTCTGGCCGCCAGCCTCGGCGATCGGGTCCTCCTGACCGCCGAACGCGGCTATACCGTGACCCTGCCGCAATCCCGCGCCTTGTTGAACCGGGAGGTCATTTTTGCCGAACGCAAGTTCGTCGCCTCGCCGCTGGGGCCGGGCTTGCGGGTCGGTGGCACGGCGGAGTTCGCCGCCGCGGACGCGCCGGCGAATCCGGCGCGCCATCGGGCGCTGCTGCGCCTGGCCCAAAAGTTCTTTCCGTCCGCACAGGTGGACGATCCCGTCCTGTGGATGGGGGCGCGGCCCACCACGCCCGATTCGCTGCCGGTGATCGGCGCCTCGCTGCGCAACCCGCGCGTCCTGTACGCGTTCGGGCATGGCCACGTGGGCCTGACCCTGGGCGCGACCACGGCGCGGCACGTCGGCCGCCTGCTGGACGACGAGGCAGGCGCAGCCGGCGACCTGGCCGCTTTTTCGCTACAACGTTTCTCGACCTGAGGGGAGTCACATGCGTTTCAATAGAATGATCAACGTGGTGGGTGTCCACACTGCCGGAGAGCGCAACGACGTCATCGTGGGAGGCGTCCTGGACGTGCCCGGCAAGACCTTGTTCGAAAAGATGACCTACCTGCAGGACCAGGGCGACGACCTGCGCCGCACGCTGCTCTACGAGCCGCGCGGCACCGTGGCCCAGTGCATCAACCTGGTGCTGCCCGCCTGCCATCCCGAGGCGGACGTGGGTTTTGTGATCATGGAATCCGAATACTACGTCCCCATGTCGGGCAGCAACACCATCTGCACGGTGACGGCGCTGCTGGAAACCGGCATGATACCCATGCAGGAACCCGTCACCCGCCTGACGCTGGAGGCGCCCGGCGGGCTGGTCGCCGTCGAGGCGCAATGCGCCAATGGCAAGTGCACCAGCGTGCGTTTTTCCAATGTGCCGTGCTTCGTGTTCGCCCTGGACCGCAAGATCGAGGTACCCGGCATCGGGGAATTGGTCGTCGACGTGGCCTACGGCGGGATGATTTACGTGATCGTGGATGCCCAGGCCCTGGGCTACAAGATCCAGCGCAGCGAGGCGGCCGAATTGGTGGAGGTCGGCGAGCGCATCAAGGCTGCGGCCGCCGAACAAATCCCGGCCGTGCACCCCGAGGAGCCCGGCATCCACACCATCAACCAGACCTTGTTCGCCGGTCCGGTAGAGCACACCGAGCGGGGCAAGACGGCGCGCAACGCGGTGATCGTATCGCCGGGGCGGATCGACCGTTCGCCCTGCGGCACCGGCACCAGCGCGCGGCTGGCCGTCATGCACGCCAAGGGACAGATCGCCGTGGGCGAGCCTTTCATCCACCATTCCATCCTCGGCACCGAGTATGTCGGCCAGATCACCGAGACCCTGTCCGTGGGGCCCTACCAGGGGGTGCGGCCGACCATCGCGGGTCAGGCCTGGATCACGGGCTTTCACCAGTACGTGGTCGATCCCTCGGATCCGTTCCCGACCGGCTATACGCTCAGCGACGTCTGGAAGAAAGACCTGGGCTGACTCATCTTCCCTATCGGAGACACGCTATGACATCAGTTTCCTGCCGGCGCGCCGCGATCATCACCGGCTCGGGCTCCGGCATCGGCGCGGCCATCGCGCGCCGCCTTTGCGCGCCCGGCATGGGCTTTGTCATCCATGCGCTCGCGAACCGCGAGGGCTGCGAGGCCATGGCGCGCGAGCTCGAGGACGCCGGCGCGGCGACGCGCATCGTCCTGGGTGATCTGGCCGATCCGGCGACGGCCGGCACCCTCGTCGATGCGGCGGTCGAGGCCTACGGGCGACTGGACGTGCTGGTGGCCAATGCGGGATATCCGGTCCGGGAGCCCATCGGCGAGCTCACCCGCGCACAATTCGACGGCGTCCACGACGTGGTCACCGGCGGGTTCTTCGAGCTCGCCACCCGGGCGCTGCCGCTCCTGGCCCGCTCGGAGGCGGGGCGTGTGATTACGATCAGCACGCACAATGTGCATGTCTTCCGCTCGGATTACGCGTTCTTTCCCGCCTCGGCAGCGGCCAAGGCGGGGCTCGAGGCCCTCACCCGGGCGCTGGCCCTGCAGGTCGCCCCGCAAGGGGTGACGGCCAACTGCGTCGTGCCCGGCCTGATCGCGAAGTTCCATGGCGAGCAGTTCATCTCGGCCGAGGAATGGGAGGACTTTGCGCGCAAGATCCCCATGGGCCGGATCGGCAAGCCCGAGGAAGTCGCGGCCATGGTGGCGTTCCTCGCCTCGGCCGAGGCCAGCTACGTCACCGGGCAGGTCATCCACGTGAACGGCGGCTTTATCTAGTCTAGGGGCGCCTGGATCATCCAGGCGGGGCGTGCGGGCCGTGGCGCCCGCAAGCTCCCACACGCGCCCGTCACAGCCGTGGAATCAGCAAGCCGCCGTCGATGTCGACGGCGATGCCTGTTGCGAAGGGCAGCAGCCCCAGCACCAAGGTCGCCACTGCGCGCCCGACCTCCTCGGGCTCACCCCAACGGCGCACGGGGGACAGCCCCTCGTCGATCTGGTCGCCGTAGTGCTGCCGGACCTCCGCCGTCATGTCGGTGCGGATGAGGCCGGGGCGGATCTCGAACACCGAGATGCCGGCTTGGGCCAGACGCACCGCGAACAGCTTGACGGCCATCGACAGGCCGCTCTTCGAGATGCAGTATTCCCCTTTTTCGACAGAGACCAGCTCCGCATTGGACGAGGTCAGCGTCACGATGCAGCGGCTGTCGGTCCGTCCGTCGGCCAGCATGCGGCGCGATACGTTCTGTGTGAGAAAGAAATTGCCCCGCAGGTTGATGCCGACGATCTCGTCGAAGCGCTCGGGCGTCACGTCCAGCAGGTCGCCGCGCTGGCGGACCTGGATGCCGGCGTTGTTGACCAGGGCATCCAGCCGGCCGTATGCCCGGTAGGCCCGCTCGGCGATGGCGTCGTGCGTCGACAAGTCGGCGATATCGGCGTGTATGAATTCCGCCCGCGCGCCCAGGGCGGCGACACCGTCCAGGACCTCCCGCACGCACGCGTCGTCGACCGCGTCGTTGAGCACCAGGTCGTATCCCTGGCGGGCCAGTTCGAATGCGGTGGCGCGCCCGATGCCGCGGCGCGCGCCGGTGATGATCGCGACCCGCCGGTCCTCGCGTGCTGGGTTCATGGCCGCCTCCTGGATTCGGGCGGGGGTACAGCCGGTGCGTGGCAGAACATGTGTTCTTCCTTTGTGTTGCCTGTTGATAGGTAAAGCAAATCTTTGCGCGGTGCTAGGCGGGCGTTGCGGCGCCCGCCATCAGCTTGCGTGCGATGATGATTCTTTGAATCTGATTCGTGCCTTCATAGATCTGGGTGATCCGCGCGTCGCGAAACAGCCGCTCGATCGGAAAGCCGCGGATGTAGCCGCTGCCGCCGAACACCTGCAGGGCGTTGGACACATGCAGGTTGGCCGCATCCGTGGCGAAGCACTTGGCGATCGAGCAGTATTGGGAGGCGTCCTCGCGATGGTCGAGGCGGCGCGCGGCATCCTGCACCAGCAGCCTGGACGCGTGCAGGTCCTTGGCCATGTCGGCCAGCATGAACTGGATGGCCTGGAAGTCCGCGATCGGCCGTCCGAACTGCCTGCGGGCCAGCGCCTGCTCCAGCGCGGCGTCGAGGGCCGCCTGGTGGATGCCGACGGCCAGCGACGCCATGCCGACCCGGCCCTTGTCCAGGGCGCCCAGCATCGTGCGCAGCCCTTTGCCGGCCGTCCCCAGCAGGGCGTGCGCGGGCAGCTCGATGCCGTCGAAGTACAGGGCGCCGACCTGCGAGGCCCGCTGTCCCATTTTGTCCTCCGCGGGGCCGCGGCTGAATCCCTTGCGATCGGCATCCACGATGAACACGCCCGTGGCCTTGGGGTCATCCGGGGTGTCGATGCGGGCCAGCACCAGCGCGAAATCGCACACCGGCGCATTCTGGATCCATAGCTTGGAGCCGTTCAGCACCCAGCCCGTCCCGGTGCGCCTTGCGGTCGTGCTGATGCCGGCGAGGTCCGATCCCGCCTGCGGCTCGGTCAGCGCAAAGGCGCACAGGCGCTCGCCGCCCAGCAGAGGGGCCAGATAGTTCGTCCGTTGTTCGGGGGTGCCGTGCTGCGCCAGCAGGGAGGACACCAATTCCATCAGGCTGAAGTAATCGCCCACGGCCGCATAGCCGCCGGCCAGGGCCTCCATGACCATGGCGTACGTCCGGCAGTCGGCGCCGACCCCGCCATATTCCTGCGGCACGGTGACCCCGAACAGGCCCAGCCCGCACATCTCGCGATAGAGGTCGCGGGGAAAGCTCGCACTGCGGTCCAGTTCCGCCGCCAGCGGCTGGATTTTCTCGCGCGCGAACCGGGTCGCGGCCTCTTGCAGCAGTTGGCGGTCCGCTGCGGATACTGATTCATTGCTCATGGTCTGTTCGTCATTCACATTCATGTTCGATCTGGGATCGGCGCCTGCGTGCGAAGTCCCTCACCGCAGGCAGGCGCCTCGCTGCTTACTTGGCGGCCTGGATTTCGTCGTAGAGCTTCTGGCCGTCGGGGATCGACTTGAAGAGCTCGGTCTTCACGTCCACGACCGCCTTCTTGATGTCGGCGCGGTCGCTATCGATGATGGTCATGCCCGACTGCTTGAGCTCGGCCATCGCCTGGTCGTAGGTCTGCTTGTAGAAACCGGCGGCGTGGGTCATCGTTTCCGCCGAGGCGTCCTGCAGCAGCTTCTGGGTCTCGGGCGGCAGGGCGTCCCATTTCTTTTTCGAGTACACCAGCAGCGCGGGCAGGTACTGGGTCTTGGTCAGGTTGAAGTAGTCCGCCACCTCGGTGAACTTGTCCAGCGTGACGCTTTCGGGCGAGAAATCGCCGCCGTCCACCACACCCTGCTGCATGGCCAGGTAGACCTCGTTGTAGGCCATGGGCGTGGGCTGCGAGCCCAGCATTTCGTAGGTCTTGACGTAGCCCGGCGCCTGCATGACGCGCAGTTTCAGGCCTTCGAAGTCTTTCGCGTTCTTGATCGGCTTGGTGGACGCGATGTCGCGTTCGATCGCATAGAGAAAATCCAGGCCGACCAGGCCGTACTTGGGCAGCATGTCGAGGTATTTGCGCCCGACGGGGCCCGCCAGCACCTTGTTGGCCTGTTCGATGTCGTCGAACAGGTAGGGCGTGTCGAAGATCATGTATTCCTTGATGGTCGGGCCCAGCACGGCCTGGGCGGTGATGACCATGTCCAGGGACCCCAGGCGGGCCGCCTGGATCATCTTGACTTCCCCGCCCAGCTGCGACTGCGGGAACACGTTGACCTTGATGTCGCCGTTGGATTTCTGGGCGACGATCTCGGCGAACTTGTGCGAGGTCAGGTCGTAGGGGCTGTTGACCGGCTGGGTATGGCCCAGCTGCAGCTCCAGGGTGGCGGCCTGGGCCCCGAGGGCGAGGCCGGCCATGGCCGCCGCGAGGGCGAGCTTGATCGAAGTCGACGGTATCTTCTTGGACATGTTGATTCCTCCTTGGTTTACTGGATCAGGGTGAGGCTGAGCGAGGGCAGGTACGAGATGATCAGAACGTCGACGATCAGCACGCCCAGGAATATCAGCAAGGGGCGCATGAGGCGCTCCATGCTGACCCGCGCAACCTGGCAGACAATGAAGAGATTGATCCCCACCGGCGGCGTGACCATGCCGACGGCGAGGTTGACGATCATGATGACGCCGAAGTGCATCGGATCGATGCCGTACATGACGGCCACCGGTGCGAGAATAGGACCCAGGATCATGATCGAGGCCAGGGTCTCCATGAACATCCCGACGATGAACAGCAGGATGTTGATGAGCAGCAGAAAGACGATCGGATCGTCCGAGAACGCGGCGATCGCCGCGCCGACCTTCTGGGGCACCTGATTGATGGTCAGGATGTAGGCAAAGATCGAGGCGAAGGCCACCAGCAGCAGCACCACCGACGAGATCAGGGCGGACCGGCCGAAGATCTCGAGCAGTTCGCGCCACTGGAGCTCTTTGTAGACGTAGATGCCCACGATCACGCCGTACACCACCGCGATGACCGAGGCCTCGGTCGGCGTGAACCAGCCGGTATAGATGCCGCCGAGGATCAGCACCGGCATGATGATGGCGAAAACAGAGTCGCGCACGGCGGGTCCCAGTTCGAGGATCCATGTGCGCAGGCCGATGCCGTTGCCCGGGTCGTAGCCCAGCCGCCGCGAGATGATGTACACCGTGAGGATCAGCGATAGGCCGATGAGGATGCCCGGGATGATGCCGGCGATGAACAGGTCCCCGATCGAGACGTTCATCGAGGTGGCATAGATGATCATCGGGATCGAGGGCGGGATGATGACGCCCAGTTCGCCAGACGAGGCCGTGATCGCGGCGGCAAAGCGGCGCGGATAGCCTTTTTTCTCCATCTCGGGGATCAGCATGGAGCCGATCGCCGCCGCCGTGGCCGACGACGAGCCCGACATGGTCGCAAAGAACATCGAGGTCAGGACGACCACGGCGCCCAGGCCGCCGGTGATCCAGCCGACGATCGCTTGCGCGAGGTTCACCAGGCGGCGTGCGATGCCGCCCTTTTGCATGAGGTTGCCGGCCAGGATGAAGAACGGCACCGCCAGCAGGCTGAACGAATCCAGGGATTCGAAGGCGCTGGAGGCCAGCATCATCGCCGGTTCGCCCCGATACAGCAGCGCCAGCAGGGAAGAAAAGCCCAGCGCAACGGCAATGGGCATGCTCAATGCCATGAACAGGATCAGGCTGCACGCAAGGACGATTATCATTTCAGTGAGCCCTGTGGCTGGGTTTCAGTGGCATATTGGTTGACGAGATCATCGATCTCGGCCTCGGCGCTGGCGGCGTGGCGGATGTCCTTGCCACGCGAGCGGGCCTCGAGGATCAGGGCGATGGTGTTGAGCGCCATCAGCAGGCCGCCGACCATCATGGCGGCAAAGACCATGGACATCGGGATGTCCATGACCGGCGACATCTCGATCTGGCCGAATTCCATCCAGCGCCAGCCGATCACCATCAGGGCCACATAAAAGCCGATGGACAGGGCGTGGACGATGTATTTTGCCGACTGGCCGATCCGCGCCGGCAGGTGCGTGACCAGGATGTCGATGCCGATCAATTGCCCGGTGCGCGCGCCGACGCCGCCCGCGATGAACACGGACCAGATCAGCAGGTAGCGGGCGAGTTCGTCCGTCCACGGCGCCGCGATGTGCAGCGCCAGGTGGGAAAAAACGAACCGGATCAGGATCCCGAAGAATATCGAGACCACCATGATGGCGAAGGCCAGGCCGCACAGCTTGATCAGCAGGCCGTTGAGCCGGTCCATGAAGCGGACGAACCGCGGGAGTGATGTCTTGTCGTTCATGACCGTGTCCGTCGTCATGCAATCGCCGCGGGGCCCTGGACGGCCCGCCATTGTTTTTTTCCGTGCGCCGGGGCGTCGGCCGTGCGGACGACGCCCTGCGCGGCCAGTTGCCGGATCTGGTCGGCGGTGCAGCCGATTTCCTCGAGGATCTCGGCGCTGTGCTCGCCCGGCGACAGCGCCAGCGTGTGCAGCGCCGGCGCCTTGCCGTCGTAGCGTATCGGGTGGTTGACCAGCGTGGCCGGCTTGCCGTCGATTTCGATCACGCGGAACACCTCGTTGTGCAATGCCTGGGGATCCCGGACCAGGTCGTTGTAGTCCTGGACGGGGGCGTGCCAGAGCGAGAGCGCGTCGAACGCCTCGCTGATCTGGGCGATGGTGCGGCGCGCGACCTGGGCGGCGACCTCACGGGCGTAGTCGTCGCGGTCCTCGAAGCGGTTCAGGTGCGCCATGTCCATCAGGGCGTCGCTCTCGAGCGCCTGGGCGAGTTTGATCGGGTCGATGTTGGAGATCGCCACGAAGCCGTCGAGCGCCTCGTAGACGCCGTAGGGTGACTGGTGGAACCAGGTGGCCAGGTGTTCGTCGCGCTGCAGTTTGGCCGCGGTGAAATTGCCGCTGAGAAAACCCGTCAGGGCTTCGGCCTGGAGGTCGATGCCGGCGTTGAACAGGCTACCTTCGACCCGGGTGCCCTCGCCGGTGGTCAGGCGCTTGGCGTAGGCGCCCAGGATGCCCATGGCCAGCAGCGCGGCGCCGTGCTGGTCGACCGCCGCGCAGCCCACGGCGGTCGGCCGGGAAGGGTGGCCGGTGACCGCCATGAGGCCTGTGCGGGCCTGCAGCAGCAGGTCCTGGCCGGGCTTTTCGGCCATCGGGCCGGTACCGCCAAAACCGGTGGCCGAGGCGTAGATGAGGCCGGGCTTGCGCGCCTTCAGCGCCTCGTAGCCCAGGCCCAGACGATCCATGACGCCGGGCCTGAAGTTCTCGACCAGCACGTCGATGCGCTCGAGCAGCTTGAAGAACAATTCGCGGCCCTCGGGCGCCTTCAGGTTCAGGGCCAGGCTGCGCTTGTTCTTGTTGGCGCACAGGTAGAACGCGCTGACGTCGCCGACATACACGTCCGCGCCCGACCAGGCCCGTTCGAATGCGCCGCCGACCGGCTACAGCTTGATGACGTCGGCGCCCATGTCGGCCAGGTATTGGACGGCGCCGGGCCCCTGCAGGTAGTGGCAAAGGCTCAGGATTTTCATCTGGCTCAGCATCGGTCTCCATTCCTCGTGGTATCTGCACCCGCGCCCGCAGCAAAGGCCGCTAGCCCGGAAATTGATGAAATCGTTTTCATTTTTTAGAGTAAACTGGTCCTTCATATCGTGTCAACATAGGGGAAATCCCTTGGTGAGGCACAATTGTTCCAAAGAGGGAGTAAATTGAAAACGTTCGCATCAAATCGGCGATCGGCGGGCGGCAAGCCGACTTGCGACAGCCGTTTTCGACCCGCGGCTGCCTCCATGTATCATTTCGAGTGTGTGTGGATATGCCGGGCGCCCGGGAACAAGCTCTATCGATGAATACCAAAAAAACTGTCAAAGGCAATCGCAAGGTGCTGCTGAAGGACGTCGCGGCAGGCGCCCAGGTGTCCATCACGACCGCCTCGCGCGCCTTGTCCCAGCCGGACAAGGTCCAGCCCGAGACCCTGGCCCGGATCAAGGCCGCCGCCCTCAAGCTCGGCTACATGCCCAACGGCGCCGCCCGCGCCCTGCGTTCGCGGCGCACCCGCCTGATCGGCACCGTGCTGCCCACCCTGGAATACGCGATCTATATCCGCAAGGTCGAGGCGCTGCAGCGCATCCTCAGCATGAACGGCTATTCCTTGCTGGTCACGGCATCGGGCTATTCGCTGCAAGAGGAATTCCAGCAGGCCCGCACCCTGGTGGAGCGCGGCGTCGAGGGCCTGGTGCTGGTCGGCGGGGTCCATCACCCCGGCCTGATCACGATGCTCGAGGAAAACGAGATTCCCGTGATCACCACGTACACGTACCATGCCGAGGGCCGCTATCCCTGCGTGGGATTCGACAATGTGGGGGTCGCCAGCAAGGCGGTCGGCCATTTCATGGACCTGGGCCATACGCGCATTGCGATGGTGGCCGGTATCACGCGCGACAATGACCGCGCCGGTGGCCGCGTCGAGGGTTTCAAGGCGGCGCTGGCGGCCGCCGGCCTCGAACTGCCGCCGGGATACCTGATCGAAAAGCCCTACAACGTCGCCGCGGGCCGCGAGGCGCTGCGCAGCCTGATCGCGCTGGATCGTCCGCCCACCGCGGTGTTTTGCGCCTCGGACGTGCTGGCGTTCGGCGTGCTGGTGGAATGCACGGCAAAGGGCATCGACGTGCCCGGTCAGATGTCGGTGATCGGCTTCGATAATCTGGAGCTGTGCGCGCATTTTCCGCCGGGCATCACCACCATCGAGGTGCCGGCCACCGAGATGGGCGAGGGCGCCGCGCACTACCTCATCGGGCGCCTGTCGGGGCAGTCCGTCAGCGAACACGTCGAGCTGCAGGCCGACCTGATCCTGCGCTCGACCACGGCGCCGCCGCCGCGTGCCCAGGCGGCGCGCAAGGCACGCGCGGCATCTGCCGGGGCGCGCGCGCGTTGACTAGCGTCCTTGATAGCGCGGGCGGCGTTTTTCCAGGAAGGCCCGCATGCCTTCGGCGCGATCCTCAGTGCCGAAGACGTCCACGACCCGTGCGCGCTCGAAGAGCAGGCCGTCGGACAGCGGTTGCTCGAACGCCGCTTTGACGGCGCGCTTGGCCAGCTGCACCGACAGCGGCGGGTGCTCGGCGATCTGGGCGCCGATCTGGATCGCGCGGGCGACGGTGTCGGCCGGGTCCGTGACCTCGGACACCAGCCCGGCCTCGAGCGCGCGCTGCGCGTCGATCGGCTGTCCCGTGAGGATCATCTGCATGGCCAGGGATTTGCCCACCGCCCGGGGCAAGCGCTGCGTGCCGCCGTCGCCCGGGATCACGCCGATCCCGATTTCAGCCTGGCAGAAGCGGGCGCTGGTCCCGGCGATGATGATGTCGCACAGCATGGCCAGCTCGCAACCGCCCCCCAGCGCATGGCCGTTGACCGCGGCGATGAGGGGCTTGGGGTAGTCCTGCAGGAAGGCCCAGCGGGCCAGGCGTTCCTCGCCCAGGTACCAGTCGACGCCTTGATGGACCATGCCGGAAATGTCGGCGCCCGCCGAAAACACGCGGTCGGACCCGGTCAGCACCACGCAGGCGACCGTGTCGTCCTGCTGGGCGCCGGCCAGGTGGTCCGACAGCTGGATCAGCAGTTCCGTGCTGAGGGAATTGGCCTTGGCGGGACGGTTCAGTGTCAGGACCAGGATGCCGGGTGCCGGACGGTCGCTGAGGACCAGGGCGCCGCCGTCCGTGGCGCCCGGGCTTGCTTGCCCGCCCATCTCAGGCGTCCGCATTGCGGTAGACGGTCTCGGGCGTCAGGCCTGCCTGATCGAGCCAATGGGCCAGCCGCTGCGGGTCGTCGATGGCCTTCAGGGGCGGACGCACGTGGGCGGCGGGCAGGCGGCCCAGCGACACCAGGGCGGCCTTCATGCGCGCCTGCCAGTCGATATAGGGCTGGTCGTAGAAGGCCTGCACCGCGGCATACACCCGGGCGCCGACCGCCTCGCAGCGGGCCTTGTCGCCGTCCTGGTAGGCCTGGAACAGGGCAGACTGCAGGTCGGCGATGACGCTGCCGGCGCCTGAGATGATGCCGCGCGCGCCCATCGCCAGCGAGCCCATCAGCCAGGACGAGTGGGTCGTCAGCACCGACACCGGCCGCGGCAAGGCATGCAGCGTGCGGATGTTTTTTTCGTGCAGCGCGGGCTCGGAGCACAGATCCTTGATCGCCACCAGCGTCGGCACCGCCTCGCAGACGCTGACCAGGGTCTTGAGGGACAGTTGCAGTCCGGTCCATTTCGGGAACTGGAACAGGACGATGGGCAGGTCGGTGGCCTCGCCCAGGGCGCGGTAGTAGTCGACGAACAGCTCGGGGCGGTCCTCGCCCCGGAACATCAGCACGTTGGGCGGAAACGCCAGCAGGCACGAGGCGCCGCCGTCGCGCGCCATGCGGGCCAGGCGCTGCGCCTGCTGCGTGCTTTCGGTATAGACGCCGCAGATCACCCGCGTGCGGTCGCCCACCGCATCCATGGTGAGGTCGAGGGCGCGCTGCTGTTCCTCGAAGGACAGGGCGTGGACCTCGGCCGCATGGCCGTTGATCGTCAGGGCGGTCACGCCGGGGACGCCCGCGAGGTCGGCCAGGTGCCGCTTGTAGGCGCCCTCGTCGATCGATAGATCGTCCTTGAACGGCATGAGGACGGCCGGTATCACCCCGGCTGGAACGTACGGCGAACCTGTGGGACTCATCTTGTGCTCCTCGGAAGTATCGAAGTTCGATGATATCGATTTCATGAAATCTGGTCAATATACAGAAGCCATCCAGGCTGATGGGATACCGGGCTTTCCTCATAGGTAAAACCTTATTATGGCCATGGAGTTGCAGATTACGCCGGCAGGTTTGCATCCAAGTGCTTGTATGTTTTGGATGATATCGTTTTCATTTTTGTATAGAATCCAGGAACAGGCCCCTCGTGGCCGGGCGCCGTGCGCCCGGGGCGGACGGTGGGCGGCACGCCTGGCGGACCAGGCACAACAAGGAGGCAGCAATGCAGCAAGCAGCAGGGCAGGATTTTTATCTCAAGGTCGGCGACAAGGTCACGTTTTCGAAGACGATCGGCGAAAGCGACGTCTACATGTTCGCGGGGATCACCGGCGACCTGGCGCCCGTCCATACCAACCAGCAGTACATGCGCGACTCGTATTACGGCGAACGCATCGCGCACGGCGTGCTGATCATGGGATTCATGTCGACGACCTCCAGCCTGATCGTGGCCGGCATCCAGCAGCCCAGCGATTCCGAAGTGCCGGTTTCGCTGGGCTACGATCGCGTGCGCTTTCTGAAGGCGGCGCTGATCGGCGACACCGTGACCGTGAACTACGAGGTCGTGGGAATCGATCCCGAGCGCCGGCGCAGCACCGCGTCGGTCACGGCGGTCAACCAGCGCGGCGAGCAGGTCGCCATCGCCACGCACATCCTGAAATGGGTGCCGAAGGACTGATGCCAGGCGTGGGGGCGCCGCGACGGCGCCCCGCGGCCCGGCGCTTCTGGTATGGTGTCGCCATCATGCACACGGCTGTGGGTGAAAGGCGATGTACGAATCCAAACATCATGATTTGCTGCCCCTGCGGGATTTCGTGCGCCGGGTGTTGTCCCACGTCGTCTATGCCCTGGCGCTGATCCTCGGCACCTTGTGCCTGGGGGTGCTGGGCAACATGTGGTTCGAGGACATCACCTGGCATGACGCCGTCCTGAATGCCGCCCTCATCGTGGCGGGCATCGGGCCGTTCATCCTGCCGGCGACGGTGGGCGGCAAGATCTTCTTTTCGGTCTTCGGCATTTTCGTCGGCCTGGTGTTCATGGCCACCCTGGGCGTGGTCCTGGCGCCGGTGGCGCACCGCCTGCTCCATAAATTCCACCTCGACGGCGGTGATGCATGAGCGCGCCGGGACCGAGCGCCTGGCGCGGCCTGATCGAGGGCCTGGGGCTGCGGCCCCATCCCGAAGGCGGCTACTACCGCGAGACCTTCCGCTCGGATCTGCAGGTGCCGTTCGGGGGCGGTCCGCGTGCGGCCGCGACCTCGATCTATTACCTGCTGGCCGAGGGCGCCTGCTCGGCCTGGCATCGGATCGACGCGGACGAGACCTGGTATTTCCATGCGGGCGGTCCGCTGGACCTGCATGTCCTGGCCCCTGATGGCGAACTGGCCACCCATCGGCTGGGCGATCCGCTGGCGCATCCCGGCGCCGTGTGCCAGGCCACTGTGCCGGCCGGCCGCTGGTTCGCCGCCGAACTGGCGCCCTCCGCGGACCACGCCCTGGTGGGCTGCGCGGTCGCGCCGGGATTCGATTTCGACGGTTTCCAGCTGGCGCGCCTGGACGACATCCAGCCGGCGCTCGGCCGGCACGGGGACTGGATCCTGCGCCTGCTGAAGGGCGTGGACTAACGTGAAAAAAGGCACGGAACGGCCGGACGGCCTGCTAGGGCTGGTCACCGTCGTAGGCGCGCCGGACGGTTTCGGGGTCATAGGTGCGCTCGAGGCGCCGGATGATGAAGTGCCCGTGCGCCATGTCCTGGAAATGATCGATGAAGGCCAGGTTGATGGCGGCGCCGCCGATGGCGCCGATGGCGGGCACGGCCTGCGCGGCCGCCTTGCTGGTCACGTCCGCGCCGAAGCGCTTGGCGATGCGCGTGATGAGCTGGACCATGACGGGCGCGCCCTCGGCGGCGACGTGGTGCGCGGCAAGGAACTGGGTGGCGTCGGTGACGGATTTGGCCAGCGCCGCACGCACGGCGAAATAGCCGCTTTCAGCGCCGTCGTCGGACCCTGCGCGGCCGCCCAGCGCAAAGACCTCGAGGCAGGCCACGCGGGTGCCGGCGTGGCTGATGGATTCGCCCTCGGCGCGGGCGATGTCGGCGATGGATCGCAGCATCACGGTGGTCGAGACCGGTAATTCCACCGCCAGCGCCGCCAGGCCAAAGAATCCCCCTACGCCGCCGCTGGCGGCGGCCCCGAATTTATGCCACAGCCGCGATGAGGTCTCGCCGGGCCGGTCCTGCATCGTGAACAACGCGGCATCGGCCGCGCGCGTCAGCGCGGCGCGCGTGATGCTGTCGATGCGGGCGTTCCAGTCCTTGGGCAGGGCGCGCAGGCCGCGCTCGATGGGCGCGCCCAGCAGATTGGTCATGCGCGCCGCCAGGCCGGGGTGCTCCAGCAAATGCCGGGCCAGCCGCAGATCCGCGAGGTCGGCGGTGGACAGCGATGTCGTGAGCGTGGCGGAACCCATGCGTTCCAGCATACGGCGCACGCGGCCCCCGGTCAACGCGGAGGCTGTGACCGTCTGTCAGGCAGCGGCCAGCGCCTGACCGCGTGCCCGGAACTGTGCGCGGATGTCCTCGGGCACCAGCGAGCCGCCGGTGCTCCAGATCACGTGGGTGGCCTGCTCGGCCAGCGGCGTCAGGTTGTGGCGTTGCAGATAGCGGCGTCCCCGCGCGGAGCCCAGCAGCCAGCGCGGCCCGCGCAGGCCTGCCGCGGCCGAGGGCTCGATGGCGATGTCGTCGGCCTGTTCCAGGGCGTAGGCGTCCCGGAACAGCGTGTCGTCCTCGACCGTGAACACGCCGGCCAGCAGGCGGGCCATGAGGGGCGCGACCAGGGGCGAGGCCTCGCCCACCGCGAGGCCGTCGGCCTCCGTGCGGTTGTCCAGGCCCACGGCATGCACGGACACCGGGGTGTGGGTGCCGGCGGCCAGCTGCACCAGCATGCAGGGCGAGGCCGTGGGCTCGGCGAAAAAACAATGAACGTGCGGGCCCAGCAGGCGCTTGAGGCCGTAGGCGATGCCGCCCGGCGCGCCGCCCACCCCGCAGGGCAGGTAGACAAAGAGCGGATGACCCGCATCCACGGGCCGGCCCGCGGCCTGCAACTGGTCCACGAGTTCGCGCGCCGCGGTGGTGTATCCCAGGAACAAGTCCTCGGAGCGCTCGTCATCGACAAAATGGGCCAGCGGATCCGCCAGGGCGGCGTCGCGGCCCGCGGCGACGGCGGCCGCGTAGTCTCCGGCGTGCTCGACCACCGTGATGCCACGGCCGCGCAGCCGGTCTTTCTTCCAGGCCTTGGCGTCCGCCGACATGTGAACGACCGCCTGGAACCCCAGGCCGATACCGATCAGGCCGATGGCCAGGCCCAGGTTGCCGGTGCTGCCGACCGAGACGCTGTGCCGGCCCAGCCAGGCGCGCGCCTCGGGCTGCGCCAGCAATACCCGGTCGTCCCGCGCATTCAGCAGGCCGGCCTCCAGGGCGAGGCGCTCGGCCAGGGCCAGGGCCTCGTGAAAACCGCCGCGCGCCTTGACCGAGCCGGCAACCGGCAGGGCGTCGTCGCGCTTGAGGAACCAGGTGCCGTCGGCCAGCGCGCCGGGTTCGCCGGCCGGCGACAGCCGCCGCTGCAGGCCGGGGATCGGCGTCAGCGGCGAGGACAGCCGGCCGCCGGCGTCGCGCAGCTCGGGGAACACCCGGGCCAGCAAGCCGGCGCAACGGTCGAAGCGCGCATGCGCCTCGGCGGGATCGAGCGGCAGGTCGCGGCCGTCGTCGGCGGGGTCGTGCCCCGCAGGCAGCCACAGCAGCGCTTGCTTGCGCCGCAGGGCGTCCAGTTCTTCGTGACTCAGGCCTTGGATGTCCATGCCGCGCTCCCCCGTACCGTCCATCAGGCGTTCATGTACCAGATCACCTTGGTCTGGGTGTACTGGTCGAACGCTTCCAGGCCCTTGTCGCGGCCGCCGAAGCCCGAGAGCTTGTAGCCGCCAAAGGGTGCGGTGATGTCGCCCTCGGAGAAGCCGTTGACCGACACCGTGCCCGCGCGGATGCGTCGCGACACGCGCTGTGCGCGGCGCACGTCCAGCGTGTAGAGCGATGCGGCCAGGCCGTACTGGGTGTCGTTGGCCAGCGCCACGGCCTCGTCCTCGGTCTCGAAGGTGGTGATGGCGAGGATGGGGCCGAAGACTTCCTCCTGGAACAGGCGCATGCCCGGGGTGACGTTCTCGAAGATCGTCGGCTCGACGTACCATCCGCTGCCCAGTTCGGCATGGATGCGGCCGCCGTGCGCGAGGTTTGCACCCGCTGCGGGGGCGTCCTCGAGGAATTGGCGCACCTTGTCGAAATGTGCTTCTTCGACCATGGGGCCGATCTGGGTGGCCGGGTCCGTGGGCAGGCCGACCTTCCATTTCGCCAGCCCGCGCTTCAGGCGCTCGAGGACGGCGTCCTTGATGCTGGCCTGCACGATCAGGCGTCCGCCGCAGCTGCAGTTCTCGCCCATGTTCCAGTAGGCGGCGGCCAGCATCTGGTCGACGGCGGCGTCCAGGTCCGCATCCTCGAACACCACTTGCGGGCTCTTGCCGCCGCATTCCAGCACGATTTCCTTCAGGTTGCTCTCGGCGGAGTACTTGAGGAAATAGCGGCCGACCTCGGTGGACCCGGTGAAGGACACCATGTCCACATCCATGTGGCGGCCCAGGGGCTCGCCGGTATCCTCGCCCGTGCCGGTAACCAGCGTCAGCGCGCCTTCCGGCACGCCGGCCTGGTGGGCGAGCTGCGTCAGGCGGTAGGCGCTGAGCGAGGTCAGCTCCGCGGGCTTGACGACGACCGAGTTGCCGGCGGCCAGCGCGGGGGCGACCTTCCAGGCGAACATCAGCGCGGGGAAGTTCCACGGCAGCACGGCGCCGACCACGCCGATGGGTTCCTTGATGATCAGACCCAGCGTGTCGTTGCCGGTGGGCGAGATCCGGCCAAAGCACTTGTCGATCGCCTCGGCGTACCAGGCGAAGGTTTCCAGCGTTGCCGGCATGTCGGTGTTCAGGCACTCGGTGATCGGCTTGCCGGCATCCACGCAGTCCAGCGCGGCGATCTCCTCAGTGTGTTCCTGGATCAGCGCCACCCAGTCGAGCAGGATGCGCTTGCGCTCGGCGGGTGCCATGCCCGACCATTCGCCCGACTCGAAGCTGGCGCGCGCGGCGGCGACCGCCGCGTCGACGTCGGCGGCCGTTCCCGCGACCATGGAGCCGATCTCGGTGTTGTCGATGGGGCTGACGACCGGCATGCGGGCGGCGGCGGCCTGGAATCCAGGGATGATGGGACCGGCGAACAGCTTGCCGGCCCGGGCCTGGTCGTAGACGCGTTCAATGGCGGACATGGGACCTCCTGTGAGGATGCGCGCTGGGTCAGCGCAGGGGTTGCAGGGCGACTTCCAGATCGCGCAGTTCGTCGGCCGACAGCGGCTGGACCGGCTGGCGGCAGGCGCCGACCTTGTTGACGAGGATGTTCGTCGCGGCCTTCACAGCGGGATTGTAGGGGTGGTTCCAGAAGAACAGGTTGGCCGGCAGCATGCGCTTCCACAGCTCGGCGGCCTTGCTGGCCTGACCGGCCTGGACCAGGTCATACAGTTCCACGGCCTGGCGCGGCATCGCGTTGACGGCGCCCCAGAAGCAGCCCTGCGCACCGGCCACCAAGGCGTGGAAGGCGAAGGGATCGGCGCCGTTGAACACCGGCAGCCCGGCGGCCACGAGTTCCTGCAGGCGCACGAAGCTGCCGCTGGTGTCCTTCAGGTACTGGACGTTGTCGATCTGCTGCAGCCGCTTGAAGAAATCCGGCGTGATGTCGAAGCCCGAATGCACGGGGATGTTGTAGGCCATGATCGGCGTCTTGACGGCCTGGGCCACCTTTTCGTAGTGGCTGTAGACGCCGTCGGGGGTGGGGCCTTCGAAATAGGGCGGCAGCACCAGCAGGGCGTCGGCGCCCAGGCCTTCGGCGTGGCGCGAGGCCTCGATGGCGTCTTCGGTGCGGATGGCCGAGGTCTGGACGATGAGCTTGGTGCGGCCGTTGATGTGGCGCGCCGCCGTCTCGGCGATCTGGCGCTTTTCCTCGGTGGACAGGAAGGGGAACTCGCCGGTGCCGCCGCACACGGCGATGATGTGGACGCCGGCGTCGACCAGGGTGTCCAGGTGGGTCTTGAAGCGGTCGTAGTCGACCTTCGAGCCGTCGTCGCTCATGGGGGTGCAAGCCGCTGCACAAATGCCTTTCAGTTGACTCATTGCTGTCTCGCTAGATTGGGATAGTGAAAAAAAAGGAGCCATTTCCAGCCGGAAACGGTTGATGCAGAACGGGTAAACCCCTAGTCTGAAAATTATTGGATACAGGATCCAATGAACTCATAATACTGAAAATTGAATATCCGGTCAACGAAATCCGCCAGCGATCTGACCGATGAATTCCGGCGGGCCTTGCCGTCCGCCACCAATCATCCGAGGCAATCACTCATGCTCGATGAAAACAATTCCGCTGCGGCGATCGCACACGGGGTGAGGCCCGCAGCGCGCCCCGCAAACCTCTTCATGGCCGCGGTGGACACGATGAACGTGGTCCTGCGCTGGGCCGGCGACCTGATCGCCATGGACACCCTGACCACCGCCCTGTCCCCCAGGAATGGCTGGAAGGTCAAGCTCTTCGCGTACCTGGTCACGATCGGCTTTTTCGTGTTCCTGATGGTTGTCGGCATGCGCTGGCTGGAATTCGGCTTCATGGAATCGTCCACCGTCATGGACGTGCCCATGAGCCTCGTCTACCTGTCCATGCCGGTGGGCGGGGTGCTGGCCGTGATCAATATCGTGGTGCGGGCCATCGAAGGGCACCGCAACGTGCGCCTGCTCGGGCACGACGTGGATACCGCCGCGCAATGAGTGCCGACACGCAAAACCCGGGCTATTACACGGAGACCGAACAGTGCTGACTTTTTCCTCCATGATCTTCCTGCTGGTCACGGCGGTGCCCATTTTTGCCGTCATGGGCCTGTCCTCGCTGGTGCTGCTGCACCAGCAGGGGATCGACACCATCGCCGTTCCGCAAAACGTCTTCGAGGCGCTGGACTCCTTCGCGCTGCTGGCCGTGCCGTTCTACGTGCTGGCCGGGACCATGGTGCCGGCCATGCAGGACAAGGGCTACCCAAAGCCGACGGGGACCGCCCTGGTGGCCGTCGGCGGCGAACTCGGTGCCATCATTCCGCCCTCGCTGCCCATGGTGATCTATGGGCTGGTCGCCAATGTGTCCATCGGCAGCCTGTTTGAAGATCAATATCTTTCCCGCCGGCCAGCTGGGCGGCGAGGTCAAGATGATCCAGGCGGTGCGCACCGGCACCCAGGACCTGGTCATCACCGGCGGCGGACCCGTCGAGAACACCGCCAAGGAATTCTCGGTGTACTCCTTTCCCTACCTGTTCAAGGATCTGGACCAGGCCAACAGCGTGATGCAGGGTCCCGTGGGCCAGGAAATGCTGGACCTGCTCAGCAAGCATCGCCTGCTGGGGCTGGGCTTCATTTCCCCCATCGAGCGCAATATCTTCACCAACGGCAAGCGCATCACCAACGCCGACGACATGAAGGGCCTGAAGATCCGCGTGATCCAGGGCCAGGGCTTCGTCAAGACCTATGAGGCGCTGGGCGCCCAGCCCACGCCCATGGCCTACGCAGAGCTCTACACCGCGCTGCAGAACGGTGCGGTGGATGCGGCCGAAAACTCCCCGGACGTGTTCGTCCAGGACAAGTTCATCGAGGTGTCCAAGACCTACACCATGGCCCGGGTGATGTACATGCCCGCGCTGATGCTGATGTCGCCGTCGCGCTTCGAGCGTCTCAGCCCCGAACAGCAGCAGGTCATCCGCGAGGCCGCCGCCGCCGCCATCGCGTCCGCCGACAGCCATTACAAAAAGGGCTATGCCGACAGCATGAAGATCATCAAGGATCGCGGCGTCGAGATCATCGAACCCGATATCGAGTCCTTCCGCCAGATCGGGGGCTCGGTGCATGCCGGCCTGCTCGAGAGCCTGCCAGACACCAAGCCCTGGTACGAGAAGATCGTCGCCCAGACCAAGTAATCATGAATGTCCCGGCCGCACAGCGGCCGGATCAGGGGGGGCGCGGCGCCGTCTGGCGGCCGCGCCTCTGCGTTTATCGCTTGTGCGCCACCAGGATGCCGCACAATTGTTCTTTGGTCTGGCTGATGTGTTCGGCCAGCAATGCGGTTGCCTCCTGGGTCTTGCCGTCGCGCGACAGGTCGAGTATTCGGTGGTGATCGGTCGACCCGTCGGAGACGGCGTCGGTCATGGCCATCTGCAGCCGTATGTAGCGGTCCACCTGCACATTGATCCGATGGATGAAGGACAGCGTGACGGATCGGTCCGACAATTCGTACAGGCTCAGGTGGAACTTGGCGTTCAGTGCGCCCCAGTGCCCCAGGTTGCCGGCCTCGTAGGACTCGTCCAGCTCTTGCAGGATGGCCTCCGACTTGGCCAGGGACTGGGGGGTCATTCTAGGGATGGCGCGCGCCAGCAGGTCGGGCTCCAGCAACAGGCGCAGATCGAAGATCTCGTCGATTTCCGCCAGCGACAGGTCGGAGATGAGGGCGCCCCGGTTTGCCTGTGTGACGACCAGGCCTTCCGAGTTCAGTTGCTGCAGCGCCTCGCGCACCGGCATCCTCGAGACGCCGTATTCGTTGGCGATCTGTTCCTGGCGCAGCATCGTCCCGCCTTCGAATTCGCCGTTGATGATCCGCTTGCGCAAATCCTCCGCCAGTGTCGAGGCGAGGCTTTGCCGCTTCAAAATCCGCTTGACCTTCGTGACTGCCTGATCCACGGGCGCCGTCCTTATTGAGAGCTGTTGGATTATTGTAGCCCGGATCCAAAAGCCTTTTGCGATGAAATTCGCACATCGGGGCGAGGCGCTTGCGCTCCACGGCGGCATTCAGGCCTTCGCATCCAGGACGTAGCGCGCGCGCCCGGCCCCCATCCCCATCAGCCAGACCAGCGCACAGATGGCCAGCAGGAAAATCGCGGTCGAGTCCCAGCCGTGGCTGTGCTCATAGAGCACGCCGACCAGGAACGGCCCGGCGGCGGCGATGGTGTAGCCGACGCCCTGCGCCATGCCCGACAGGGCGGTCGCCTGCAGCGGCGTACGGGTGCGCAGCACCACCAGCGACAGGCCGAGGCTGAAGGTGCCGCCCATGCCCAGGCCGGCCAGCAGGATCCAGAGCCAGGCCGAGGCGGGCGGCGCGTAGATCATGCCTGTCAGGCCGACCGCGAACAGGACGACGGACAGGGTGGCCGGCAGGCGCTGGTTGCGTCCGCGCGCCGCCATCCAGGGCACGGCGAAGGTCGACAGCAATTGCACCATCAGGGCGGCCGACAGCGCGGCCCCCGCCTCGACAGGATGCATGCCGCGATCGATCAGGATGGCGGGCATCCAGCCGATCGCGCTGTGGCCGAGGCTGGATTGCAAGCCCATGAACAGGGTCACCTGCCAGGCCAGTGGATCGCGCCACAGTGCGCGGGTGAAGCCCGCGTCGGCTCCGCCGGCCGGCGCCGTCAGCGGCGTGGCGGGCGCCCGGTGCCAGCAGAATGCACCCAGCAGCGCGGGCAGCAGCCAGAATGCCAGGCCCCAGCGCCAGTCGCTGTAGGGCAGGCGGGCGATGGGCGCCGACAGGCCGGCGCCCAGGCCCGCGCCCAGGCAAAAGATCATGGTGTAGAGACTCATGATGGGGCCGATGCGCTGGGGGAAGGCCTGCTTGGCGATCGCCGGCACCAGCACCATCATGATGCTGATGCCGGCGCTGGCGATCAGGATCCCCGCGAACAGGCCGAAAGACCCCATGACGCCGCGCAGGCCGATGCCGGCGGCCAGGATCAGCAGCCCTGCGGCGACCAGACGCTGTGCCGACATGAAGCGCAACAGCGACGGCACCGCCACGCTGAAGATCCCGAAACTGAAGGTGGGCACGGCGATGAGCAGGCCGGCAACCGAGGGCGACAGGGACAGCGCGGCGCGCAGGTCGTCCAGCACCGCGGGCATGCTGGTGACCATCGGCCGCATGTTCAGGCCCGCCAGCAGGATGGCGAGCACCAGCACCCACTGGCGGCGGCCGGATGCCGGCCGGCCCTCAGCCACCGGCCCGTCCCAGCGCGGCGCTGATCGCCTTGGCCTCGGCCAGCATCATGCGGGCCACCTCGCTGTCGGCCGATGCCTCGAATCCGCCGGTGGCGCCCAGCACGGTGAGCACCGCGCAGACGTGGCCCGAAAAATCATGCAGGGGCACCGCGATCGCGCTGATGCCCTGCAGATTGGTGTCCTTGACGACCGCCATGCCCGCGGCGCGAACCTCGCGCTGGATGTGGCCGATGGGATCGCGGGCCGCCAGCATGGCGCGCTGGGCGGCGGAGGCCGCGCGCAGTTCGCCCTGTGCCAGCAAGTGGACGCGGGAATCGTCCAGGAAACTGAGGCACACACGGCCGGTGGCCGACCACAGCAGCGGCAGGACGGAGCCCACGCGCACGTTCAGCGTGACCGGCAGGCCGGGCTCCTCGAAGCGCACGATGGTCGGCCCCTTGTTGCCCATGACGGCGATGAAGCAGGTCATCTCCAGCGTTTCGCGCAGCCGCAACAGCGCGGGTTCGGCGACGCGGATCGGGTCGGCCAGACGCATGGCGGCCAGGCCGATGTGGATGCAGGCGGCGCCCAGGTAGTACTGGGACGAGGCCGGATCCTGGGACACCAGGCCCTCGTCCATCAGGCTGATCAGGTAGCGGTGGACCTTGGCGGGGTTTTCCGAGACGTGGCGCGCAAGCGCCGTCAGGCTGGCGCGGCCGCCCAGTTGCGCGAGGCCCTTGAGGACGATCATGCCGGTGGCGATGGCCTGCACGCGCTGGCGCCTCGGCCGGGGCGCGGGGGGGGCGTTCTGGGCCTTGTGGATGGTCATGATCGGAGGGTGTCGGCGGTCATTGGCGTGGTGACAGTATATAGCGTGGACAGGCGCGGCCGAAGGGAAAACCCTGTGTTGAATTTACGCAAAGCGATATAGAATTACGCTAATAATTTTTGATGTAAATCAATTCTGGAATCTGTCGCCATGGCCCGCAACGCACACGACCCAGGGATCGCGGCCTGCCCGGTGAGTCACGCCGGGGAACATCCGGCGGCGTCCGGGTGCCCCGTCGGCGAACATGCCGCCGCTTTCGACCCTTTCACCGATGCCTACATGGAAAACCCGTCCGAGTTCGTGCGCTGGGCGCGCGAACAGGCGCCGGTGTTCTACAGCCCCAAGCTCGACTACTGGGTGGTGACCCGCCACCAGGCGATCAAGGACATCTTTCGCGATCCATTCACTTTCAGCCCGTCCAATACGCTCGAGTCGCTCGCGCCGCCGTCGGCCGAGGCCGACGCCATCCTGAAGTCCTACGACTACGCCATGAACCGCACGCTGGTGAACGAGGACGAGCCTGTGCACATGGCGCGCCGCCGTGTGCTCATGGCGCCCTTCACGCCCGAGCACCTGCGCGAGCACGAGCCCATGGTGCGGCGGCTGGTCACCGAGGCGATCGACGGCTTCGTCGATGCGGGCGAGGTCGACCTGTTCAAGCGCCTGCTGTGGGCCGTGCCGTTTTCGGTGGCCCTGCACTTTCTCGGCATCGACGATGCCGAGGACCGCGAAAAGATGCACGAATTCTGTATTGCGCACACCAAGAACGCCTTTGGCCGGCCCACGCCGCAGGAACGGGTCGAGGTGGCGCATGCGGTGGGCAAGTTCTGGCGGCTATCGGGCGAGATCCTGGAAAAGATGAAGCGCACGCCCGACGGCCCGGGCTGGATGCGCTATTCCATTCGCCAGCAGAAAGACCACCCGGACGTGGTCACCGATTCCTATCTGCATTCCATGATGATGGCCATCATCGTGGCGGCGCACGAGTCCACTTCCTTTGCCTGCGCCAATGCCATTCGCATGCTGCTCGAGCATCGCCAGGTCTGGGACGATCTGTGCGAGGACCCCACGCTGATCTCGCCGGCGGTCGAGGAATGCCTGCGCCACAACGGGCCGATCGGATCGTGGCGGCGGCGCGCCCTGCGCGACGTCGAGATCGAGGGGGTCAGGATCCCGGCCGGCGCGCGGCTGCTGCTGGTGGTCTCGTCGGCCAACCACGACGGCCGGCGCTTCAGCGATCCTGACTTCTTCGACATCCGCCGCGACAACGCCATCGAGCACCTGTCCTTCGGCTTTGGCGCCCACCAGTGCCTGGGCAAGAACATCGGCCGCATGGAAATGCAGATCATCATCGGCGAGCTCACGCGGCGCCTGCCACACATGGAACTGCTGCCCCAGACGTACCACTATGTGCACAACCTGGCGTTTCGCGGACCGCAGAACCTGCGGGTGCGCTGGGATCCGGCGCGCAACCCCGAGCGGCGCGACCCGGCCGTGCGCGTCCGCCACCACGAGATCCGCCTGGGCGGGCCGCTGGCCAGCGCCATCGTGCGCAAACTGCAAGTGGCGGCGGCGGACGTCGTGGCGCCCGATATCGTGCGCCTGCGGCTGGCCTCGCCGGACGGCGGGATCCTGCCGCGCTGGGAGCCCGGCGCGCACATCGACGTCGAGTGCGGCGATACAGGGCTGTCGCGCCAATATTCACTGTGCGGCGACCCCGAGGATCGCCATCATTGGGACATCGCTGTCCTGCACGACCCGGCCAGCCGCGGCGGTTCACAGTGGATACACCGCTACGCGCGGGCCGGCGCCATCCTGCGCGTGCGCGGTCCGCGCAACCATTTCCACATGGACGATGCGGCCGACGGGCCGCTGCTGCTGATCGCCGGCGGCATCGGCATCACGCCCATCATGGCCATGGCCGCGCGGGCGCGCCGGCGCGGCAGCGACTATGCGCTGCACTACAGCTGTGCCAGCCGCGGGCGTGCCGCGTTTCTCGAGGCGCTGCAGGCCCTGCATGGCGAGCGCCTGCACCTGCATCTCAGCGACGAGGGCAGCCGCAACGATTTCGAGGCCCTGCTGGGGCAAACGCCGCCCTCGGCGCGCATCTATGCTTGCGGCCCGACACGGATGCTCGATGCGCTGCAAACCGCGGTCGAGGCGGCCGGCCGTCCCGCCGAGGCCCTGCGTTTCGAGCATTTCAGCAATACCTCGCCGCGGCTGGATCCGGCTCGCGAGCGCGCCTTCCAGGTGCGCTTGCGCCACTCGGACCTCACCCTCGAGGTGCCCGCCGACAAGACGCTGCTGGAGGTGCTGCATGCCAACAACATCGACGTGCAAAGCGATTGCGAGGAAGGGCTGTGCGGGACCTGCGAGGTCGGCGTGGCCGCCGGGCGGATCGATCATCGCGACAGCGTGCTGGATCCGGCCGCGCGCAAGGCGGGCGATCGCATGATGGCCTGCTGCTCGCGCTGCATCGACGGTGACCTGGAGCTCGAACTCTAGCGTCGTATCGCGCAGGCCGGCCCGGCTTTGGCGTGTAGTTTGATTCCATCCCTATGCAGTCCAACGAAAAACAGGAGACACCCATGAAATTCCTCGTTCGCGGCAGCCTGGCCGCTTTTGCGCTCACCGCCTTCGGGCTCGCGGCCCAGGCCGCCGAGCCGCCCATCAAGATCGGCGCCATCCTGTCGGTCACCGGGCCCGGCGCCTTCCTCGGCGATCCCGAGCTCAAGACCCTCAAGCTCTACGTCGACGAGATCAACAAGAAGGGCGGCGTCCTGAACCGCAAGCTGGAACTCGTGGAATACGACGACGGCAGCGATTCCAACAAGGCCAACGGGTTCGCCAAGCGCCTGATCTACGACGACGAGGTGGACGCCTTCCTGGTCGGCACGACGGGCTCGACCATGGCGGCGATCCCGCTGGCGGAAAAGGCCGAGGTGCCGCTGATGTCCCTGGGCGGGGCGATCGCCATCACCGAGCCGGTCAAGAAATGGGTCTTCAAGACCCCGCATACGGATCGCATGGCGGCGGAAAAAGTCTTCGAGGACATGAAAAAGCGCGGCTTCACCAAGATCGCGCTGCTGAGCGAGGCCAGCGGGTTCGGGCAGTCGGGCAAGAAAGAGGCCGAGGCCACCGCGGGCGACTACGGCATCACGATCATCGAGAATGAAACCTACGGCGCCAAGGACACCGACATGAGTCCGCAATTGACCAAGATTCGCGCCAATCCGGAGGTCCAGGCGGTGTTCATTTTCGGCTTCGGCCAAGGCCCGGCGCTGGCGACGCGCAATTATCGGCAATTGGGCATCAAGGTCCCGCTGTACCAGTCGCATGGCGTGGCCTCGGACCAGTTCATCAAGCTCGCCCGCGAGGCCGCCAACGGCGTGCGCCTGCCCTCGCCGGCCTTGATCGTGGCCGATCAGCTCTCGGGCAACGACCAGCAAAAGCCCGTGGTGGACGCCTATGTCAAGGCCTATTCCGCCCGCTGGAACGAGAACGTTTCCACCTTCGGCTCCTACGCCTATGACGGCCTGATGATCATGGTGGAAGCCCTGGAGCGCGCCGGCACGACCGACAAGTACAAGTTCCGCGACGCCATCGAGGCCACGCAAGGCTATGTCGGCACGACCGGCATCTTCAACATGTCGCCCACGGACCATACGGGCCTGGATCTGCGCGCCTTCAAGATGCTCGAGATCGAAGGCGGCAAGTGGAAGCTGATCGAATAAGGCCGCTGGCCGGCGCGCCGGGCGGGCGGCCCGCGTCCCGGCACCTCGCTTTTTGCGAATAGGCGGGCGCCGCCCCGCGGCCTATCCTGCATCCTCCATCGAAAACAAGGAGGCGGCGATGCGGGAACGCTTGGATTGCGCGGTACTGGCCGCGGGGCAGAAGGATTGGGTGGATACCTTGGTGGGGGCGCATGCCGGGGGACGGCTGCATCTGCACGCGCCGCCGGGCGCGCGCGGCGGCGCTGTCGACGCGATGCTGGCTGATCCGGCCCTGTCCCTGGGGCGGTACGACGCCTGCCTGGTGTACATGGACGGCCCGGGCCTGGCGGCCTGGCGCGTGGCGCTGGCCGGTGCGCGCCGGCCCGATGCGCACCTGATCGCCTATGCGGTCGACCTGCGGGCGCGGGCCATCCACGACTTGTACGGGCTGGGCATGGCCGATTTCGTCCGGCCGCCATTTTGCGCCGAGGCTCTCAGGGCGAGGATCGAGCGCCTGCTGGATGGCGCCGCGCCGCCCGCGCCGCCCGCGCCGATACTGGCCGAGGACGATCCGTGCTATGGTCTGGCCTCGCTTCGGCCGACGGCCGACGAGGACGCGCTGTGTGCGACCATCCTCCGGCGCTCCGGTGCCGAGCTCGAGGCGTACGCCGTGGCGGCCGCCTCGCGCCACGCCTCCTCGCGCGAATCGTTTCGCGAGGCCAAAGGGCGCATCATCGAACGTTTCGAGCGCGCCTACATCCATGCGGCATTGGGCCGCCATCGCGGCAACATCGCGATGGCGGCGCGCGCCGCGCAAAAGCATCGGCGGGCCTTCTGGGCGCTGATGCGCAAGCACGACATCGACCCTGCGCCCTATCGGGCGGAGGCTTCCCCGGGGGCCGCGCCGGACGGTTAAAATTGCCGGCATTTCTATGAGGATTGCGCCTGTGCCCGAGCTCAAAAACGACGTCTTCCTGCGTGCGCTGCGGCGCGAACCCGTACCCTACACCCCAATCTGGATGATGCGCCAGGCGGGCCGCTACCTGCCCGAGTACAACCAGACCCGGGCGCAGGCCGGGTCGTTCATGGACCTTGCGCAGAACCCGGACTATGCCTGCGAGGTGACCCTGCAGCCCTTGCGGCGCTTTCCGCTGGACGCCGCCATCCTGTTCTCCGACATCCTGACAGTGCCCGACGCCATGGGCCTGGGGCTCAGCTTCCAGGCGGGCGAGGGGCCGCGGTTCGCCCATCCGGTGCGCAGCGAGGCCGACGTCGGCGCCCTGCGGGTACCCGACATGGAAAAATTGCGCTATGTCTTTGACGCAGTATCCCTGATCCGCCGCGAGCTCGACGGCCAGGTCCCGCTGATCGGCTTTTCGGGCAGCCCCTGGACGCTGGCCTGCTACATGGTCGAGGGCTCCGGCAGCGACGACTACCGCCAGATCAAGACCATGCTCTACCAGCGCCCCGATCTGCTCCACCGCATCCTCGACATCAATGCGCGCGCGGTCCAGGATTATCTCAACGCCCAGATCCGCGCCGGTGCGCAGGCGGTCATGGTGTTCGACAGCTGGGGCGGGGTATTGGCCGATGGCTTGTTCCAGCGTTTCTCCTTGACGTATACCCGCCGGGTGCTCGACGGCCTGCTGCGAGAATACGAGGGCCGGCATGTGCCGTCCATCGTATTCACCAAGGGCGGCGGCCCGTGGATCGAGGACATCGCGGCCTGTGGCTGCGATGCCGTGGGGCTGGACTGGACGGTCAACCTGGCGGCCGCGCGCCGCCGTGTGGGCGACCGGGTGGCCTTGCAGGGCAACCTGGATCCGATGGCGCTGTTTGGTGGTGACCAGGCGATCCGCGAGGAGGCGCGCCGCGTGCTGCGCGATTTCGGGCCCGTGGGACGCGGCGGCCATGTCTTCAATCTGGGCCACGGCATTTCCCGGTTCACGCCGCCCGAGGCGGCCGCCAGCCTGGTCGACGAGGTCCACGCCGCCAGCCGCGAGTATCATGGGGGATGACGGCGGCTGCGGGGCCTGATGTTTATACACAAGTTCGCGCAAGCTAGGGTTTCCACTAGAAATCTTAGCTTTATCTGAAGCATGTGCCGTAATCCATTGATTTATAACTGACTTGTGTCTGCAATATTGCGGCGCAATAGGCGGGTCGCCCTGTTGGGCCCCATTTCCGGTCATCACCGGACCAATTCTCCACAAAGTTATCCACAGGTGCTGCAGATTCTGCTAATCCCTCGTCGCGACAAGGTTTTTTCTCTCCGGTCGGGTGCCAGGGGCCGGACGGCATGACGATGGCGGCGGGTGGACAGGGCCTCGGGCAGGCCAGGGCAGTGGCCGGTGAAACGCCCGCCGACGCCGCCACGCCGGCCGGCGTGGGCGGGCAATGTATCTACTTGGCGGTGGCGCTCGACGTCCCCTTGCCGGGTTTGTTCGATTATTCGCATGATGTGCCCGTCACGCCCGGCACCCGCGTGCTGGTGAGCTTCGGGTCGCGCCGGATGGTGGGCATGGTCTGGGCGCGGCGCGAGGCGCCGGCCATCGACGCCGATCGCGTCAAGCCGATCGAGGCCGTGCTGGACGACCTGCCGCCCATGCCCGATGACTGGATGCGCCTGGCGGATTTCGCGGCCGGCTATTATCACCGGCCGCTGGGCGAGGTCCTATTGCCCATACTGCCGGCCAGTCTGCGCAAGCCCTCGGCCTATCTCGGGCCGCGCGCCGCGGGCGGTCCGGTGCGGCGCGCCGACCGGCGGCCGGGCCGGGCCGCCCATGGCGGCCTTGCCCGCCCTGGATCCGCGGTGGCCGTCGAAGGCGATGCGGCCGTGGACGCCGTTCCCGTCGTCCCGGAATTGACTGACGAGCAATCCGCCGCCTGGCAGGCACTGCGCACGATGACCGCGGCCGATGCTGCACCGGGCGTCGCGCTGTTGCACGGCGTGACCGGCAGCGGCAAGACCGAACTCTACCTGCGCCTGGCGGCCGATGTGCTGGCGACCGGACGCCAGGTGCTGCTGCTGGTGCCCGAGATCAATCTGACGCCGCAGCTCGAGCAGATCGTCCATGGACGCCTGGGCCAGGCGGCGGTCATGCACAGCAAGCTGTCCGAGGGCGAGCGCCTGCGCGCCTGGCTGCGCGCCGCGCGCGGCCAGGCGGCGATCCTGCTGGGGACGCGTCTGGCACTGTTCGTGCCGTTGCCGCGGCTGGGCCTGATCATTGTCGACGAGGAGCACGACACCTCGTACAAGCAGCAGGAAGGCCTGCGGTATTCGGCCCGCGACCTGGCGGTGTGGCGCGGGCACGACCTGGGGGTGCCGGTCGTGCTGGGTTCGGCCACGCCCGCGCTCGAGACCTGGCGCCGCGCCCGGCGCGGCGACTATCGCCACGTGATCCTGTCCCAGCGCGCCTTGGCGCAGCCGTTGCCCGAGGTGCGCCTCATCGACACGCGCCGCGCCCAGCTCGAGCAAGGATTCACGCCGCAGCTCCTGGACGGGCTGGCCGCGTGCCTGGAACGGGGCGAGCAAAGCCTGGTCTTCCTCAATCGTCGCGGGTATGCGCCCGTCCTGCGCTGCGCCTCCTGCGGCTGGGTCAGCCAATGCCCGCGCTGCACCGCCTACACCGTGCTGCACCGCCACCCGGGTGGGCGTCACACCCTGCAATGCCATCATTGCGGCGATTGCACCGCGCCGCCGCGTGCCTGCCCGGACTGCGGCGACCAGGACATCCGGCCCATGGGGCGTGGCACGCAGCGCATCGAGGAATTTCTCGGCGAACGCTTCCCCGGGGCGCGCATCCTGCGCATCGACGCGGATGCCACGCGGCGCAAAGGCAGTGCCGAGGCCCTGTTCTCCAAGGTGCATGCCGGCGAGGCCGACATCCTGGTCGGCACCCAGATGGTGTCCAAAGGACACGACTATGCCCGCCTGGGCCTCGTCGGGGTGCTGGATGCCGACACCATGCTGTTCGCCCAGGATTTCCGGGCGCCCGAGCGCCTGTTCGCCCAACTGATGCAGGTCGCGGGCCGCGCCGGCCGCCGCGTCGGCGGCGCCCAGGTGCTGGTCCAGACCGACTATCCAGAACAACCCGTCTACCAGGCGCTGCGGGCGCATGATTATGCGCGTTTCGCCGAGGCCGCCCTGGCCGAGCGCGAGGAACTTGGCCTGCCGCCGTTCTCCCACCAGGCGTTGCTGACGGCGCAGGCCCGCCATCTGCGCGAGGCCCTGGCCTTCCTTGCCGAGGCGCGCAGTCTGGCGCAGGCTCTGCCCGAGGGGGCGGTGCTGCGGATCTACGACGCGGTGCCGCTGCGCGTGGTGCGCGTGGCCAACATCGAGCGGGCGCAACTGCTGGTCGAGGCGGACGGGCGCGGCGCCCTGCACCGGCTGCTGCGGCCGTGGCTGGCCGAGGTGCATGCCCTGGCGCAAGGCCGGCCCGTACGCTGGGGGATCGAGATCGATCCCCAGGAAATCTGATGGCCGTCCCCGCGCCTCGGGGCGCGACGATCGCCCAGGACCTCAACAGCCGCCAGCGCGAGGCCGTGCTGTACCTGGACGGCCCCTGCCTGGTGCTGGCTGGCGCGGGCAGCGGCAAGACCCGGGTCATCACCCAAAAGATGGCCTACCTGCTGCGCGAATGCGGCTACCAGGCCCGCAACGTGGTGGCGCTGACCTTCACCAACAAGGCCGCCCGCGAAATGAGCGAACGGGTGCGCGGGCTGGTCGACGCCCGCCTGCTGCGCGGCCTGACCGTGGGCACGTTCCACTCGCTGGGCCTGCGCTTTCTGCGCGAGGAGGCCGCCGCCGCGGGATTGAAGCGCGGATTCTCGATCCTCGACGCCAATGACGCGCTGGCCATCGTGCAGGAATTGCTGGCCACCACCGACAAGGCCCGCCTGCGCGCCGTGCAGCAGACCATTTCACTCTGGAAGAACGCGATGTTGACGCCCGATGCCGCGGCGGCGGCGGCGCGCGATGCGGGCGAGGCCGAGGCGGCCAGAATCTATCGCAGCTACGAGGCCACGCTGCGCGCCTACCAGTCGGTGGATTTCGATGACCTGATCCGCCTGCCCGCCTTGTTGCTGGCGGCCGACGAACATCTGCGCGCGCGCTGGCAGTCGCGGGTGCATTACCTCCTGGTGGATGAATACCAGGACACGAATGCCTGCCAGTACCAGCTGGTGCGCCACCTGTGCGGCGACCGGGCCATGTTCACCGCGGTGGGCGACGACGACCAGGCGATCTACGCCTGGCGCGGCGCGACGGTGGAAAACCTGATGCGCCTGGCCGAGGATTATCCGCGCCTGAAGGTCGTCAAGCTCGAGCAGAACTATCGCTCGGTGCAACGCATCCTGCAGGCGGCCAATCGGGTGATCGGGCACAATCCAAAGGTCTTTGAAAAGACCTTGTGGTCCGAGCTGGGCGCGGGCGAGCCGATCCGCGTGACGCCGATGGACTCCGACCTGGCCGAGGCCGAATCCATCGCGATGCGGCTGTCGGCCGCGCGCTTCGAGCGCCAGGCGCAATGGAAGGATTTCGCGGTGCTGTATCGCAGCAACCACCAGGCCCGCGTGATGGAACAAGCCCTGCGCAACCTGCGCATCCCCTACACCATGTCGGGCGGCCAGAGCTTCTTCGACAAGGCCGAGGTGCGCGACGTCCTCGCGTATCTGCGCCTGATCGCGAACGACAGCGACGATCCCGCCTTCATCCGGGCCATGACGACCCCGCGCCGCGGTGTCGGGCAGGCCACCTTGCAGGCCCTGGGCGCGAGCGCGGCGCGGCGCGAGGTCTCGCTGTTCGAGGCCGGCATCGAGGCCGACGAGACCGAGCTGCCGGTGGGCCGCCAGCGCGAGGCGGTGCACGGTTTCGTGCGCATGATCCAGGGCTTCCAGGCGCGCGCCGTCGGGCGCGGCGAGGAGGGCGCCGGCCAGGTCCTGGATGATCTGCTGGCGGCCATCGACTACGAGCGCCACCTGTACGACCTGCTGGACGAGCGCCAGGCCCAGGCCCGCTGGGCCCATGTGCTCGAACTGGCCGAATGGCTGAAGCGCAAGGCCGGCGAAGAAGACATGACCCTGCTCGAGCTCGTGCAGCACGTCGCCCTGGTGACCATGCTGGAACGCGCCGACGACGAGGAGCCCGATGCCGTGAAGCTCTCGACCCTGCATGCCTCCAAGGGGCTGGAATACCCCCACGTCTATCTCATCGGCGTCGAGGAAGGGCTGCTGCCGCATCGCGGCTCGGCCGAGGACGACGACGGCAGCGAGGCGGCCGCGGCCGCGCTGGCCGGACGCATCCAGGAGGAACGCCGCCTCATGTACGTGGGCATTACCCGTGCGCGCCGCAGCCTGCACGTCAGCTGGTGCCGCAAACGGCGCCGCGGCCGCGAGGACCTGTTGCGCGAGCCTTCCCGCTTCATCCAGGAGATGGGCCTCGATGCCGATGCGCCGCCGGGCGCGGTGCCGGTGGCCGATCCCGAGCAGACGCTGGGGCGGCTGAAGGCGCTGCTGGCCGGCCACAGCCGCTCATCGGACGCATGAAAAAAAAGGGGCGGAACCGATTGTGTCGGTTCCGCCCCTGGGGCGCATGGCGCGCCCACTGTCGTGGGCGCGCTGCCTCAGCCGATTACCATTGCGTGCGCGAGTAGCGCGCGTCGCGGGCGCGGGCCTCGGCCTGCGCGTTGATGACCTCGCCGATGACACGGGCCGCGCGCTTGGCGCCGCGCTTGGCACCGCGGGCGATGCTCTTGGCCATGTCCTTGATCGACAGGGATTCCGATGTGTCCATGACGGCCTGGCTGTAGGCGCGTTCCAGGGCATCGGAAAAGAGGGCGGGGGTATTGCCGTAGTTCATGTGGTGCTCCTGGTATAGAGGGTGTTGCTGGGGTAGACCTCATTATAGGGTAAACCCTAGGTAAAAGCTAGGGTTTACCCTGATCACCAGGACAGGCACTGAATTGTGGCGAAAAGGCGTCACCGTCGCCGGCCGGGCAGGCGACGGTGATGGATCATTCCGCGTCGGGTTGGCGAGAGGGGTGTGCGGCCTGGAAAGCCGCAAGCGTGTCGCATTGCGCCGCGATGCGCTCGATCGTCGGGAAGGGGGTGAGGTCGATGTCGTAGCGCCGGGCATTGAACACCTGGGGCACCAAGCAGCAGTCCGCCAGTCCCGGCTGGTCGCCGTGGCAGTACAGGCCCGTATCCGGCGAGCGCTTGAGCTGCTGCTCCACGGACTGGAAACCGGTGAGGATCCAGTGGTGATACCAGGCGTCGCGCTGCGCCTGGTCGGCCTTCAGTTCGCGGGACAGGTAGCGCAGCACCCGCAGGTTGTTCACCGGGTGAATGTCGCAGGCGATCTGCAGCGCCAGGGCGCGCACCCGCGCCCGTCCGATCGGCGATTGCGGCAGCAGGCTGGCCGGCCCATGAGTCTCGTCCAGATACTCGATGATCGCCAGGGACTGGGTGAGGATCCGGCCGTCGTCGGACAGCGCCGGCACCAGGCCTTCCGGATTGATCTCCAGATACCGGGCCGAGAGCTGTTCCCCGCCGTCGCGCAGCAGGTGCACCGGCAGGATCGTGTGGTCCAGACCCTTGAGGCCCAGTGCGATGCGGACCCGGTAGGCCGCCGAGCTGCGGAAATACGAATAGAGCTCCAGCATGGGATTCAGGCTCCGGGGCGACGCTGCACGACCTGGTCGATCGTGCCGAAGATATCCTGGCCGGCCTCGTCCTCCATCCGGATGCGGACCCGGTCGCCGAACCGCATGAACGGTGTCGAGGGCTTGCCTTCCTCGATGGTTTCGTACATCCGGACCTCGGCAATGCAGCAATAGCCGACGCCGCCGTTGCGGATGCTGGACCCGTGCAGGCCGCCTTGCTTGTTGGACACCGTGCCGGAACCAATGATGGAGCCGGCCGCGAGGCGGCGGGTGCGCGCGGCGTGGGCGACGAGTTGGGGCAGGCTGAACGTCATGTCCCGGCCCGCGTTGGGACGACCGAAGGGCTCGTCGTTCAGCTCGACCAGCAACGGCAGGTGCACCTTGCCGTCCTTCCAGTGCGTGCCCAGTTCGTCGGGCGTGACCGCGACGGGCGAGAATGCGCTGGCCGGCTTGGATTGAAAGAATCCGAAGCCCTTGGCGAGCTCGCCCGGAATCAGGCCGCGCAGCGAGACGTCATTGACCAGCATGACCAGGCGGATGGCCTGCGCCGCATCGGCCGGGCTGGCGCCCATGGGAACGTCGCCGGTGATCACGGCCACCTCGGCCTCCATGTCGATGCCCCAGTCCTCGGTATCGGCGATGATGGGATCGCGCGGTCCGATGAAGGCATCCGAGCCGCCCTGGTACATCAGGGGATCGCTGAAGAACGATTCGGGCACGGTGCTGTTGCGCGCCTTGCGCACCAGCTCGACGTGATTCAGGTAGGCCGAACCGTCGGCCCACTGGTAGGCGCGCGGCAGCGGCGAATGGCAGGCGGCCGGGTCGAAAGGCGTGGCCCCCTGCGCGTCGTCCGCGTTGAGCCAGTCGTAGACTTCGCGCAGGCCGGGGGCGCAGGCCTCCCAGTCGTCCAGCGCAGCCTGCAGGGTGGGAGCGATATCAGGGACGGGAATGCACAGGCTGAGGTCGCGGCTGACCACGACCAGGTGGCCGTCACGCGTCTGATCCTTGAGGGTGGCGAGTTTCATGGGTACTCCAGGCACCCTGTGGCGGGTGCGCCGCAGGGTGGTGTTCGGGGCGCCGCCAGGCACGGCGCCGGGGTTGACGTTACTTGAGTTCTGCCTGGACTTGGTCGAACAGATCCTGTCCGACGCTGGGGATGAACATCTGCCAGACGGGCTGGACGCGTTCGCGCATGCGATCGTGCTCGGCGTCGCTGACTTCGTTGATCTCCATGCCGTGGTCGGCCATGACTTTCTTGGCCGATTCGCCCTGGCTGCGGGCGACTTCGCGCTGGTAGGCGCGCGCCTCGACGGCGGAATCCTTCAGGATCTTTTGCTGCTCGGGGGTGAGCTTGTCCCAGAAAGCCTTGGACGCCAGCGGGATGAAGGCGCCGTAGCTGTGGCGCGTGATCGACAGGTACTTCTGGACCTCGTAGAGCTTGAGGGCGGCGATCACCGCATTGGGCGTGCCCTGGCCGTCAATGGTGCGGGTCTCGAGCGCGGTGTAGAGTTCGGGCACCGCCAGCGGCACCGGATTGGCGCCCAGCGCCTTGATGGTTTCCTGCGTGATCTTGGCCTGGATCGAGCGGAACTTCAGGCCCTCGAAATCCTCGGCCTTGGCGATGGGGTGCTTGCTGTTGGTGGCGTTGAAAAAGCCGTTTTCCCAGTACGCCAGGCCCACCAGCCCGTGCGTGGGCAGGGTTTCCAGGAGCTTGTCGCCCACCGGGCCGTCGAGGACCTTTTCGGCCTGTGCGGAATTTTTGAAGAGGAACGGGAAATCGAGGATCTCGTAGGCCTTGACCATGCCGGTCAGGGTGGTGGTCTGCGGCACCGTGAATTCGATGGTGCCGCCTTGCAGGGCCGAGGTCACCTGCACGTCGTTGCCCAGCGCGCCGCTGTAGTAGGGCTTGATGTCGATCTCGCCGTTGCTCTTGGCCTTGACCAGTTCGACGAACTTGGCCACGCCCTGGCCCTGGTGGGATTTCTCGGGCAGGGTGACGGCGAACTTGGCGGTGACCGCGGCCATCGCGGTGCCCGACAAGGACGCGGCCAGCAGGCCGGTCAGCAGTGCGATACGGATTTTCATTGTGTTGCCTCCTGGGGGTGGTTGGGGGGAAAGGTTAGCGCCACCACTCGGCCGGTACGGTGACCAGAGCGGGGAACAGGATCATCAAGATCATGACCGAGAGCAAGGCGAAAAGGAACGGCAGAATGCCGCGCGTGGCCTGGGACATGGTGACCTTGCCGACGGAACTGACCACGTTGAGCACGACGCCCACCGGCGGTGTGATCATGCCGATCGAGCAGTTCATGATGAAGATCACGCCGAAATAGATCGGGTCGATGTCGGCGGCCTTGACGATCGGCATGAACACCGGCGTGAAGATCAGCACGATGGGGATGAAGTCCAGCACCATGCCGGCAAAGAACACCACCACCATCATCGCCGCCAGCAGGACCATCGGATGGTCGGACAGGGACTGCAGCCAGCCGCCCACCTGCCCGGAGATGTCCGTGATGGTGATCATGTACGAGGCCACCATGGCCAGCGCCGCCAGCAGCAACACCACGGAGGTGGTGCGCGCGGTGCTCAGCAGGCAATGGTAGATGGTGCGCCGGTCCAGTTCGCGGTAGACCACGGCGCCGACGAACAAGGCATAGGCCGCGGCCACGACCGCCGCCTCGGTGGGCGTGAAGATCCCGAAGCGCAGGCCGCCGATGATGATGACCGGCAGCATCAGGGCCCAGCCGCCGCGGCCCAGCAGGACCAGGCGGCGGGCCCAGGGCACGCGCGGTGTCAGGGCCGCGTTCTGGCCGCGGGCCACGATCCACCAGGCGATGACCAGGGAGGCGCCCATCAGGATGCCGGGCACGATGCCCGCGAGGAACAGGCGGGTGATCGACAGGTTGGCGACGACGCCGAAGATCAGGAAGCCGATCGAAGGCGGGATGACCGGTGCGATGATGCCGCCGGCCGCCATCAGGCCACAGGCACGCTCCGGGTTATAGCCGGCCTGCCGCATCATGGGCACCAGGATGGCCGCCAGCGCGGCGGTGTCGGCCACCGCGGAGCCCGAGAGGCTGGCCAGCAGAATGGCCGCAAAGATCGCCACGTAGCCCAGTCCGCCGCGCAGGTGCCCGACGAAGGCGCTGGCCATCTCGACGATGCGTTTGGACAGGCCGCCGGCATTCATGAATTCGCCGGCGAGGATGAAGAACGGCACCGCCATCAGCACGAAGTTGTCCGCGCCGGCGATGGCGTTCTGGACGACGATCTGGCTGTCGAACTGGCCGATGAGCAGCATCAGCGCCACGCCGGCGAACATCAGGGCGAAGGCGATGGGCAGGCCCAGGGCGATCAGGCCCAGCAGCGTTCCGATGAACAGGGCGGCGCTCATCGGCGGGGCTCCTCGGTGTGGATCTGGGCGGCTTGCTCTTCGATGCGGTCGGCCAGGTCCTCGGTGAGGTGGTCGTCATGGCCGGCGAGGGCGCGGCGGATGTTGTTACAGACCGGAAAGAGCAGGGCGATGCCGAAGACCAGCGCAACGCCATAGAGCCAGGCGTATGAAATGCCCAGCACGGGGTAGCTGTTGCCCAGGTTGATGAGGGTCTGCTTCCAGCCGCCCACGATGAAGATCACACTGCCGATGAGCATGAGCAGGCCGGTGAACACGACCAGCGCGCGCCGCGCCTTTGGGCTCACCCTGCGCTGCAGGGTGTCGAAACCGATGTGGCTGCGCTGGGCCGAGGCGAGGACGGCGCCCATGAAGATCAGCCACACGAACAGCAGCCGGGACAGTTCCTCGGAGACCGCGATGCCGGAATTGAAGGCATAGCGCAGGACGACGTTGCCGAACACCAGAATGCCCATGATGGTCAGGCAGGCGACGATCAGGATTTCGAAACCGCGCATGATCAGGCGTGCCGTGCGCTCAAGCATGGTGGTTTCCCTTTGAATGGAATGCGGGCATGGGGGGATCCTCCCGGGGCTTTCGATGAGCCGTTTCGGTATCCCCGTATTAAAGGTAAATTCCAGCTATCATACAAACGGTATTTTCATATGCATTTATCTGTAAATCTTATGGATTCCCAATGGACGTGACTTTGAGGCAATTGCGCGCCTTCGCCGCGCTGGCGCGCACCGGCAGTTTCACGCGGGCGGCGGAGTCCATGCACGTGACGCAGTCGGCGCTCAGCGGCCTGATCAAAGAGCTCGAGGCCGGGCTGGGCGTCCGCCTCGTCGACCGGAACACGCGCCGCATCCAGCTCTCCGAGATCGGGCGCGAGTTCCATCCGGTCGTCACCAAGATCCTGCAGGACCTGGACAGCGCCCTCGAGGGGATCGACAGTCTCAAGCGCCTGCACAGCGGGATCGTGCGGATCGCCGCGCCGCAACTGATGGCCAGCACGCTCATGCCGGCCCTGATCGCCCGATTCCGCGAGACCTACCCGGACGTGCGCGTCCATCTGGTGGATTGCGCGGTCGAGAACGTCATCACGCGCATCCTGCGCGGCGAAGTCGACATCGGCGTCGGCCCGCAGCGCGACGAGTTGGCGGACCTGGGCGCCGAGCCGCTGTTCGATCTGCCTTTCATGATCGTCTTTCCCCCGGGCCACCCCCTGGAATCGATCGAGCGCATCACCTGGGCCGATGCGATGCGCCACCCGATCATCGCCTTGCAGGGCCAGTTCACCGATCGCCTGATGCTGGACCTGCATGGGGCGATCTCCACGCCGTCCATCCGCCCCAGCCACGAGGTCGCGTTCATGAGCACGGCCCTGAGCATGGTCAGCGCGGGGCTCGGGATCACGCCGTGCCTGCCGTACGCGCGCCCGCTGGTCGACCTGTACGGCATGCGGATGCGTCCGCTGCACGACCCCGAGGTGCGGCGCCGGTTCTTCGTCTACACGCGCCGCCATGCGAGCCTCTCGCCGGCGGCCGAGGTCTTTGCGCAATTCCTGCCGGCGTTCACCGGCGAGATCGAATGGGGGCTCGCGGACGCGCGCTAGGGTGAACAGGCCGTAAACTGGCGCGAACTCAGGAGCCTCCATGACCGAAACGCCTCGTCCTCCCGCCCTGTCCGGTATCCGCGTCCTGGATCTGACGCGCGTGCTGGCGGGTCCTTGGTGCACCCAGAACCTCGCCGATCTGGGCGCCGAAGTCATCAAGATCGAACGCCCCCTCTCAGGCGACGACACGCGCGGCTGGGGGCCGCCCTACGTCAAGGACGCTTACGGCCGGGACACCACCGAGGCGGCCTATTACGCGGCCGCCAACCGCAACAAGTATTCCGTGGCGGTCGACATTGCCAGCGCGCGGGGGGCGGATGTGGTGCGCCGCCTGGCGTGCCAGTGCGACGTGCTGGTCGAGAATTTCAAGGTCGGTGGGCTGCGCAAGTACGGCCTGGACTACGACAGCATCCGCGCGCTCAATCCGGCGCTGGTGTATTGCTCGATCACGGGCTTTGGCCAGACCGGACCCTATGCCAATCGTCCGGGCTATGACTTCATGATCCAGGGGCTGGGCGGCCTGATGAGCGTCACCGGCGAGCGCGATGAACTGCCCGGCGGCGGGCCGCAGAAGGCCGGCGTCGCCGTGGCCGACCTGATGACGGGCATGTATTCCACCGTGGCGATCCTGGCCGCCCTGCTCGAACGCGGCCGCAGCGGCGAGGGCCAGCACATCGACATGGCGCTGCTGGACTGCCAGGTCGCCATGCTGGCCAACCAGAACATGAACTACCTGACGACGGGCCAGGCGCCGCGCCGCGCCGGCAATGCCCACCAGAATCTCGTTCCCTACCAGGTCTTTGCGGCACAGGACGGGCACCTGATCGTGGCGGTGGGCAACGATACCCAGTTCCGGGCGTATTGCCGGGTGATCGGCCAGCCCGCCTTGGCCGCCGACCGGCGCTTTGCCCGCAACGAGGGGCGCGTCGTGCACCGCGAGATCCTGATTCCCATCCTGGTCGAGGCCATGAAGCGGCGATCACGCGATGAATGGCTCCTCGCGCTCGAGCAGGCCGGCGTGCCCGCCGGCCCCATCAATACGCTGGAGCAGGTCTATCAGAACCCCCAGGTCAAGGCGCGCGGCCTGCTGCAGATGGTGCCGCATCCGGTGGCCGGGCACATGCCCACGGTGTCCAGTCCGATGCGGCTGAGCGCCTCGCCGCTGGCGGCGCATCGCGGCCCGCCCTTGCTGGGCGAGCACACCGCCATGATCCTGCGCGATCGCTTGGGGATGAGCGAGGACGAGATCGCCGATTTCGTTGCCGCGAACGCCTGAATTACTGGGCGGCGTCGACCATGTATTCGATGGCGGCCTTGAGTTCCTCGTCGGTGGCCTGCGAGCCGCCGCGCGGCGGCATGGCGCCCACGCCCTTGATGGCGTTCTTGAGCATTTCGTCCATGCCGGTCTTGATGAACGGGGCCCAGGCATCCTTGTCGCCGAACTTGGGCGCGCCGGCCACCCCGGAGGCATGGCAGGCGAAGCAATAGGTCTTGTAGATTTTTTCACCGAGCGGATTGGCGCTGGCGGCCTCGGCCGGCGCGGCAGCCTGTTGCGGGGCGGCGTCTTGTGCGGCTGCGGGCGCAGCCTGCTCGCTTGCCGCGGGCTGCTCGGCCGCGGCGGCGGGCGCCGCAGCCGCCTGAGCGGGCGCGGCCTCGGCCTTGGCCTCACCGTCGCCGGCAGCCGGTTCCTTGGGCTCGTCGAACGAAGCGCCTGAGTGGTTGACCATGTAGACGACGGCGCGCTCGACCTCGAAATCGTCCAGCGAGGCATTGCCGCCCTTGGGCGGCATGGCGCCGATCCCATGGATGGCGTTCTTGACCAGGCTCTCGTAGCCTTGCTTGATGAAGGGCGCCCAGGCGGCCTCGTCGCCGAACTTGGGCGCGCCTGCCACCCCTGCAGTGTGGCAGGCGCTACAGGTGGATTCGAAGACTTGTTGGCCGGTCTTGAAGACCTTGGGCGCGTCGGCGTCGACGAGTTTGAAGCCGGCGACCGGCTGGATGCGTTTGGCGATGGCTTCGGGCGTTTGGCCGTCGGAGCCCGCGCCGGTCTTGATGCTGGCCCCGACCAGGTTCACCAGCATCATGATGACCACGATAGGGATCAGAAAGGCCAGGATGACGGTGATCAGCAGTTGACGCGGGGTCTTGATGATGCTTTCGTGTCCGTGCGATTCGGCGGCGTTTTCTTCGTGGCTCATGGTTGAATCCTGGGTGTTTTATTCGAATGCTGCAGGGCCGTGCCAAACGCATCGGCGCGATGCTCCAGGCATCAAACAACGATTATAGCGGGACGCGTGTCCTCACGCATGGCCCCCCGGGGTCCAGCGCCGGCCTGGCTCGGCGCGCGCCTTCCAAACACTGTACAATAGCGGGCCTTGCGCCTGTGGTTCAATGGATAGAATAGGGGCCTCCGAAGCCTCTGATCCAGGTTCGATTCCTGGCGGGCGCGCCACTGCTGCGTTTCAATGATCGGATGACGCCTGTCGCCGTCACGAGGACTGCGGGTGCGCCAGGGGAAACCCCGGCCAGATACCGGGCCCGGCGCGCCAGTGCGATCGCGGATAGTCTGCTTTGCCGTCCAGGGCATGCTGCGCATGCAATCCCCAGCGGGGATCATCCAGGACCGCGCGCCCGATCCCGGTAAAATCCGCCTGTCCCGATGCCACGATGTGTTCGGCCTGCCCAGGCGTCACGATCAGTCCCGCCGCCAGTGTCGTGATCTGCGCATCCTTGCGCACGCGCTCGGCCAGGCTGACCTGGTAGCCGGGCACCATCGGCGGCAGTTTCTGGGCGTGCGTATTGCCGCCGCTGGACACGCTGATGTAGTCGACGCCCAGGTCCTTCAACGTCCGGGCCACCGCCACCGTCTCGTCGATCACGATCCCGCCTTCGATCCAGTCGGTGCCGTTCAGCCTGAATCCCAATGCCTTGTCGGCGGGCCACACCTGCCGGACCGCGCGGGCGATCGTCGTCGCCAGGCGCCGAATGTAAGGATCGGAATTAGCCAGACAGGACACTAGCCCAGCAGATCATAGAGCGGATCGTCCTTGCCGCGCGTCGCCAGCTGCATGCTGGCTGAAAAAGGCGCGTCGCCCGGCGATTCCTCGAGCAGCAGGGACTCGTAGGCCACGACGCGTTTGGCGATCCGCCAGACGCCGTCGCGTTTTTCCAGCCGGTCCAGATATCGGCAGCGGACCTGCGTCTGCTGGCCGCTGCCGCCCACGGTCAGGCCCACGTCCGAGGTGGATGCCGCGCCGCCGCTCTTGAGCTTCTGGTAGGTCACGCAATACGTTTCCACGAGGGCCACCGTGTCGCTCACCCAATCGATGATGCAGTTGCCCAGCAGGTGCATGGATTGCGCGACCCCTTCATGGCGCCGCGTCATCCATTGGATCAGGCCGTCCACGTCGCCATTGTACGGGCCGTGATAGTCCATGGCGTCCGTATGGTAGGTCGAGCGCACCAGGTCGAAGTCGCGCCTGTCCACCCCGCGGCAATACTGCTGCAGGACGTTCTTGATCTCGTGTTCGGCAGCCATCCGCTGCAGGAACTTCTCTTGGTCGTTCATGAGGAATCCTTTGTGAAAAAAGAACGGGCGTCATGACCGGCGCGGCCACGACGCCCGGATGATCAGCGGGCTGCCGCGGTATCCATGGCCGCCGACAGGCCGGCAATGCGGCCCATCGTCAGGGCATTGGCGATCGAGTTGCCGCCGCCGACGTAGCGGTTGCCCAGCACGCCGCCGCCGGCTTCGCCGGCCGCGTACAGGCCCTTGATCACCGCGCCGTGGGCATTGCGCACGCGTGCCTCGGTATCGATGGCGAGGCCCGTGTGGGTGCACACCAGTTCGGCGGGGCAGGTCCGGGCGGCATAGAAAGGCGCCTGGGCGATGGGATCGAGGGGCCGGTCGTCGCCCTTGTTGTGCATGGTGGCCTGCCGCAGGAAGTCCGGGTCGGTTCCATTGGGCAGCTGTTCGTTCCAGCGCTCGACGGCCGCCTTCAGGCGGTCGGCCGGCACGTGCATCTTGGCGGCGAGCTCGTCCAGGGTCTGCGCGCTCAGCATGGCGCCGCTTTCGGCATCCTCCGCGACGCGGTCCTTGTTCCAGTGCATATAGCCTTCCGGCAGCGAGGTACGGGCCTTTTCATCGAACACGTTCCACACCAGGCCGCCGTTGTCCCGCACGATGCCCGGGGATACCGCGTACGGGATATCCTCGTTCATGAAGCGGTCGCCCGACTGGTTGATGTAGATCCTGGAGCGCGGCGGAAAGCCCGACTGCCAATGGTGCAGCCGCTGGATATAGGAGGTGACCATCAGCAGGCCCTGCCCGTGGCCGGTCAGCGCGGCCTGGGCCGAGTCGGCAAAGCGGATGTGGTCGCCCCGGCTGCCGGGCGCCGCCACGATGAACAGGTCCTCGCCGGCCTCCAGCGTTTCAGGGTAATACAGCCGGCGCAGGTGGCTGTTGTGGGACAGCCCGCCGCTGGCCACGACCACGGCGCTGGCTTCGATCAGCTCGCCGCCGATCTTGATGCCGCGCACCTGTCCGTCCTCGACGACCAGGTCCTCGACCCGATTGTCCAGGAACAGATCGATGCCTTTTTCCAGCCGCTGCTGGTTCAGGGCGCTGACCAGGCCATACCCCTGGTCCTTGGGGACGTGGCCGCGCCAGACGTCTTCGACACCCGCCTGCATCAGGCCGGGGTCATGCGCATTGGTCGAGAATTTCGACGGGAAATCCACGCCCAGGCCGATCAGCCATTCCAGCGTCGGCCCCGAGGCCTCGCAGAACCGCTGGATCAAGCCAGGCTGCAGGCGCCATTGGTTCAGGTCCATATAGTGTTGGAAAAAACGCGCGGCCGAATCCTCGATGCCGAGGGCACGCTGCACGCTGGTGTCCGCGGCGGTGAACAGGCCGGCCGACAGTTGCGTGGAGCCGCCGATTTCCTTTTCGGACTCCAGGATCGCCACGCTGGCGCCTTGCTCGGCGGCGGATATCGCCGCGGTCAGTCCGGCGCCGCCGGCGCCGATGACAATCACGTCCCAATTGCTCATAGGTCGCCTCCCTTGGATCGTTGGGCGGCTTCATGGCGGATCCGCCAATAGGTTCCGGCCGCGATCAGGCCGCCGTCGATCGTCAGCTCGCTGCCGTTCAGGTAGGACGATTCCGGAGACATGAGGAAGACCACGGCCGCACTGATTTCGGCGGGTGTTCCCGCCCGCCCGAAGGGGATGGATTCGAGGGAAGACGCGACGAAGGCATCCGCATTGGACACCATGGGCGTGTCGATCAGGCCCGGATGGATGGAGTTGGTCCGGATTCCCCAGGGGGCATATTCCCCGGCGGCGCTCTTCGTCAGGCCGCGGACCCCCCACTTGCTGGCGCCGTAGGCCGCGCCGTGGTAGCCGAGCTGGCCGGAGATGGACGAGATGTTGATGATCGAGCCGCCGCCGCTGTCGCGCATGAGCGGCGCCATCGCGCGCATGCCGAAAAATACGCCGTTCAGGTTGACGCCGATCACTTTGTGCCAGTTCGCATCATCGGTGTCGCTGATGCCGTGGCGGTATGACACGCCCGCATTGTTCACCAGTCCGGCCAGGCCGCCGAACTCGCTCTTGATGTGAGCCGCCAGGGCGTTCCAGGCTTCGGAATCCACCACATCCAGGCGGTGGCCGCTGGCGGAACCGCCCTGCGCCTGGATCGCGCGCACCGTCGGCGCCGTGTCCTTCACGTCCGCCACGCACACGTGCCAGCCCGCCCTGGCCAGCGCCTCGGAATGCGATGCGCCCATGCCCTGGGCGCCGCCTGTGACCAGGACTACACCCTTATGCTCAGCCATGGCGGGATCCCCCGTCCACGCCCAGCGTCTGGCCGGATACGTAGGATGCCGAATCGGACACGAGGAAAAGCAGGGCGTTGAACACTTGTTCGGGCGTGCCGATGCGTCCCAGCGGGATCGTCGACAAGGCCTTGGCCATGGCTTCGGGGTTCTCTTTGACCCAGTTCGTCATTTCCGTGTCGATGAAGCCCGGCGCCAGGCCGTTGACGCGGATGCCCTGGTCGCCCAGTTCGACGGCCAGCGATTGCGTCAGGTTGTGGACCGCCGCCTTGGAGGCCGAGTAGATCGGCCGGCCGCGCCGAACACGGAAGGCGGCCACCGAAGCCATGTTGATGATGACTCCGCCGCCCTGCATGGCGTCGGCGGCCGCCTGGGCGCCGAAGATCACGCCGTCGACGTTGACGCCGAAGGTGCGCTCGACTTCCTCGGGGGTGACGCCGGCTATGGGAGTCTGGGGGAAGACGCCCGCATTATTGATCCAGATGTCGAGGCGTCCGAAACGCGCCTTGGCCTCGGCGGCGACCTTGAACAGTTCGTCGCGGCGCGATACATCGCAACGCATGGCGGTCAGTGATCCTGTGCCGTTCGAGGCCAGGCGTCCTTGCTGGCGGGCCGCGTCGAAAGATTTTTGCAAAACGTCCTGGTCGAGGTCCACGCCGATGACGTGGACACCCTGGTTCGCCAGCCCCAGCGCAAAACATGCGCCCATGCCGCGGGCGGCGCCGGTGACCACGGCCACGCGGCCTGCGAGCTCTGGATACCGGGCGACGCCCGTGCCGCTGCCCGGCTGTGTCGATTGATCTTCCACTTTCATACCTTTAAAAAATATCCATGAATCCGTGCGGCTTCGCGAGATCGAGAAGCCCGGCGGAGCCGAGCCTATCGGCTCAGTATTCGATCCGCCTGTGGCGGATTCGCCAACCCTCGGCGGTCCTTTCCAGCTGGTCGATGTTCGTCACGACGCGCAGGATCCGGGTTTCTTGCCGCTCGAGATCGGTGCCGACGATCATGACGTACGCGCGCACCTGCGCGCAGGCCCCTTCGCATTCGACCACCCAGACGTTCTCGATGATGTGGCGATGGCGCTCGCCCGCGTCCTGCGCGGATTGGCTGAAGCGCCGCGAAATGTCCGCGAGCTGGCCGTGCCCGATGGCGGGCGCCCCATAGGTAGGGGAATGGAATTCGCCCTCGGAGGTGAAACACTGCGCCCAGCTTTCGTGCTGGCCGGTGTCGATGAGGTGGGCTTGCTGGGCGTAGAAATTCCGCAGCACGGCAATCTGGGTTTCATCCAGGCTGTTCATGGTTGGGTCCTCGATGACGGTTGTGCCCCTGGGCCGGTCGGGCCCGGGGGCTGCGCACGGCTTACTGGGAAATCAGCTGGTCCAGGTCGACCTTGCCGTAGATTTCCTTCTCGAGCAGGGCCGCGACCGCGTCCGAATCCTCGCGATCGACGGTGCCCAGCAGGTCGTGCCATTTGGCTTCGAGCGTCGTGTACTCGGCGATCAGGGCCGACGGGTCGGCGATGCCGCGGTCCTTCATGGCCTTGGCGGGCAGCTCCTTGATGTAGCTCGACTGGAAGGCGTGCAGCGCATCGACCAGGTCCTGATCCGGCTGGATGACCTTGATCTTCTTCTCGGCCATGGCCAGGGCCTCTTTGGCGCGGGCGGCATAGCCGATCTGCTGGTCGGCCTGGCCCTTGGCCATGTAGGTGATCATGGCCTTTTTGTTCTCGGGCGACAGGCTCGTCCAGAATTCCGGGTTCAGCACATAGATGGCGCCCGGCACCGCGCCCATGTCCAGGCGGGTAATGGAGGATGCGACCTCGATGAACTTGGAGTTGATCAGGTTGGGGACCTCGGCCATGGTGCAGTCGACCGAGCCGCGCGACAGTCCGGTATAGACGTCGCCGATGGGGACCGACACGGGCACGCCGCCGATGCTCGCCACCCAGTCGGTCTGGGTGCCGCCCGCGGTGCGGATCTTCTTGCCTTTGGCGTCGGCCAGCGACTGGATGGACTTGGCGCACATGAAGTTATAGGCGGGCGTCGAATAGCCGCCGGCAAACAGGACCTTCTGCTTTTGCCATTCCTGGATCAGGTCCTTGTTGGTGAGGTTGATTTCCGTATAGGCGAAGGCGGCTGCCATCGGGTCCTTGACCAGGAAGCCCAGGTCAACCAGCACGTTGTTCAGCGGCAGCTCGGCCGGCGTGTACCCGGGGTACACGATGCCCAGTTGGGCCGTGCCGTCGCGCAGCGCCTGGATGGTGGCCTTGGCGGGCACCAGCGTGCCGCCCGAATAGACCGTGAAGGAGATCTCGCCGTCGGTGGCTTTCTTGAGCGCTTCCGAGAACTTCTGGTAGGGCTCGGCATTCAGCGTGTGGATGGGCTGCAGCCAGTTCGTGGCGCGATACGTCGTGGCCAGGCTGGCGGACGAGAAGGCAAGCCCGGCGACTGCGAGCATCAAGACTGATTTTTTCATGAGTTTTCCATCTTTGGTAAGTGTCTGATCGCCCGGGGGACGATCGTTCCGAGGAGCATGGAGGCCGGTTGTTTAGCGCATCAACGACGGCAACCAGAGCGTGAGGGCGGGGAACGCGATCATGCAGGCCACGACGAAAATGTCGCAGGCGATGAACCACGTCACCCCCTTGAAAATCGTTCCCAGCTTGACCGACTTTCCGAGACTGGAGCGGATGACATAGACATTCAGCCCCAGGGGCGGCGTGATGAGCCCGATTTCCAGCAGCTTCACGACCAGCACGCCGAACCAGATCATGTTGATGTCGTAGCCTGCGAGCAGCGGCGCCAGCACGGGCAGCGTCAGCAGCATGATCGAGATGCTTTCCATGAAGCAGCCCAGTATCAGGTACACGATGCAGATCAGGATGATGACTGTCGCAAAGCTGTAGCCGTCCAGCGAGCCCGTCACCCACACTGGAAGGGTCGACAGCGCGATGAAGCGCGAGAAGATCGCCGCGCCCACCACGATGATGAAGATCGCCGACGTGCTGACCGCCGTGTCGAACAGGGCCTTTTCCGCAACTTTCAGGCTGAACTGGCGCCGCGAGATCGCGATGACGACCGCCAGGAACGCGCCCACGGCGCCCGCCTCGGTGGCCGTGAAGATCCCCGTGAAGATCCCGCCCAGCACGCCGACGATGAGCAGCGGCAACGGCCAGATGTCGCGGATCGCCTCCTTGCGGTCTTCCGCCGAAAACGTCTCCTGGACCCGGGGCGCGAGCGCGGGGTTGGTCTTGCAGCGGATCGTGATCATGGCGATGTACACGATTGCCGAGAGGATGCCCGGGATCACGGCGGCGACGAACAGGGCGCCGATGGACAGGTCCGTGATCAGGCCATAGATGATGAGCAGCACGCTGGGCGGGATGAGCGAGCCCAGCGTGCCGGCCGAGGCGACCGAGGCGGTGGCCAGCGATGGGAGGTAGCCGGCCTTCAGCATTTCCGGCACTGCGATGCGCGAGAACGCCGCCGCGGTGGCCACGCTCGAGCCGCTCGCCGAGGCGAACAGCGCGCTGGCCAGCACGGTCGCCGAGGCCAGGCCGCCGGGCACGTGCCCCATGAAAATCCGCGCCGCGCGAAACAGGCCACGCGTCAGTCCGGCGGCGGATGCGAAATACCCCATCAGCAGGAACATCGGGACGGCGGACAGGTTCCAGTCCCCCACCAGTTCGTAGGGCACCGCCTTGGCAATGCCGATCGCGGGCTGCAGCCCGATGATCGCGAGTATCCCGAGGAAACCGACCAGCCCCATCGCGATCCCGATGGGAAAGCGCGTGGCGATGAATACCAATAGCAGGACGATGCCGAGAATGCCGACAAGCAAGGGATCCATTCAAGGCTCCTCAGATTTGTTCTGGAAATTCGGACGTCTCGCCGGCGACTTGATGTTGCAGCGGGGGGCGTCCGGTCAGGATGCGGACCATCTGGAGCAGCGCAACCAGCGCCCCGAGGGCAAGGCCGATCGGCAGCAGGAATCGGCTGGGCCAGGTAATCACGTCCCAGGTGCCGGCATCGAATTCGCCGATCCCGTAGGCGTGCATGGCGGGCGCCCACAGGAACCAGGCCAGAAAACCGTAGCAGATCACGGTCGCAGCGGCGCCCGCGGCGGCCATGATCATGCGGATGGGTTTGGAGGCGATGCCGTAGATCAGCTCGACCACGATGGCTTCGCCGCACACCTCCACCCAGGCCAGCGGCAGGAACACGATCGCCACCATGTAGTAGCTGGCCACGATCGTTTCGCTGCCCGGAATCGGTTCATGCAGCAGGTACTTGCCCGCCACATCGAGGGTGACCTGGACCATCATCAGGACCAGCGCCGCCGAGCAGACCAGCACCAGGGCATGGCTTGCTCTAATGATCAATTTATCCATTGCGTTTTCTCTCGGTCGAGTACATCTTGCGAGCAGCCCGGATTTCGCCCTGTGTATACATGAAGACTGGAAATCGGGGTTTTTGGGCGGTTTTATGGCTAAAAACCTTAACGGATATCAATTGTGCATACATGAACCCGTTCTAGTCATTAGTAATAACCCTAGGTTTGTGGTGTTTTATTAGCTCTTCTCATAGGGCTTTCTTCTTAATGTATACATGAATCTAATGAGTGGAATGTCCGGGGGCAGGCCAATCCTGTCCAAACCTGTCGTTGGCGACAATATGTTTCCGCATCCGGTTTCCCTAACATAAGGTCACTTTATTGCGCCCGCAAACCGATAATCAGTGGCAAGCCATTGATTCGAAAATGGATTGTCGGCCGGACAACACCACATCAAGAGCTCCAACGCAATGGCTATCCAAGTCGCAACAGTCACACTGGTCATCGGTCAAGCCTGGGTCAAGCAGCCCAACGGCGAACGATTGCCGCTCAAAGTCGGCATGACGGTTGCACAAGGGGCGGAAATCATCACCGGCGACGGCAGTACGGTCCGGCTCGACCTGGCCGATAGCGATCCCATCTATATCGGCTCGGATCGCGAATTTCTATTCGGCGCCGACGCGATCCAGAGCGATGTGCACGCCATCGACGCGGCGGTTCACGGCATCGACAGCACGACGACCGGCATCCTGGCACAGCTGTTGGGCACGGGCGAGGATATCTTCACCGCCATTCAATCCCTGAACGTGCTCTCCGACGGCGATGAAGGCACCAGCGGCCGGACCGACGCGTATGCTTCGGACCCGACCGAGCGCAGCACCGACAACCTGATCCACCTCCTGAATGTGCTGGAAACCACCGGCACGATCGCCGACCGCTACGCGCGGATCGCCGAGCCCAGCCGCCCCTTGGTCGACGAATTCCCGCATACCGTCCCGAATGACGGTCGTCTGTCCACGGACCGGTTCGATCATCACGGTCCCGAGAACACCGCCGGCATCAGTACCGCTGCGGGCCTGGGTACCGATAGCGTGTCCAGCAGCGCCCCCAGCGCACCCTCGCCGTCGACGCCCTCCAACGACTCCGGCATGGATTCCGGCACGCTCTATGTGGCGATCAGGATCGACCAGATTGATCGGGCGGATCCCGTCGCCGGAAGGGCCAGCTCTTCGATTGCGGCGGCTGGCGAGCCACGCTATATCGTCAGCGGCACGGTGGATTATGAGGCGGGTGCGCGCGTCACCGTCACCGTCCAGGTCAATGGCCGTAGCTATGAGGCCGTCCCGGACAAGAACGGGCATTGGTCGATATCCGCGCCAGTGTCCGAGTTTGGCTACCAGGGCGAGGTCCACGCCGAGGCCACCGCGACCGACGCGGCAGGCAACAGCGCAACCGCCTCGGCGGCGCATGACTATGCCTTCAACGCCCCGCCTACCGTGACGGACGGCCAAGTTCTCGGCGTCGAGGATACGCCCCGGGTACTGGAGTGGGACGAGTTCAACGTCAAGGACGATTCGCCGTCGGCGGATCAAAGCATCCTCATCACCGGCTTGCCGGCGGACGGAGTCTTGCAGTTCAACGCGGCGGCGCCCGGCGAGGCGCCGGCATGGATCGCCATCCAGCTCTCGGATGGGCGCTATGAGGTCTCGCGCGCGGACATCGAGGCTGGGCGACTGCGCTTCGTGCCCGATGCGCACGAGTCTGGCTGGGATTCCTCGCCGGGCGGCGGCGTGGGCAACAACCAGGCCGATTACGCGCATATCACGTACCGGCCGTCGGATGGCGAATACGTGGGCCGGGAAGCCACCCTGGCGGTGAACATCGCACCGGTCGCCGACGCGCCGCAGATGCATGTCGAGGTGGTCTCGAGGAACACCGTCCAGGCTTTGCCCGAGGCCACCTATGCCCTGGGCGACGGCGTCGTGATCACGACGATCGATGGCGCATACACCGCCGGTGGCCTGGGTGCCGGTCAACTGTTCCTGCCACCCTTCCCCGCGAATACCGGCGGCAATATCAATCCGGGCAATGCGACCCAGGGCCAGACCGACATCATCGCGCTGATCGGTCATTTCGATACGCTGGTTGCCGGCCGTGATGGCCAAGCCTGGCAGCCATTGCATGGGATCAACGGCGAGAACCGGGACTATATATTCCTCAGCAAACCCCATGATCGCTACGAATTGACGAATGCGACCTATAACCAGGGATTCCTCAACGGCACATTGACCGATCTGGATACCGGCCTGTCGATCAACCTGAACAACGTCAAGGGCCTGATCTACGGGGACGGGCATACCAGCAGCAACATCAGCATCGACTATCAGGTGGCCGGCCAGTCCTACGACGAAGTGACGCTGAGCCTGCATGTGGGCCTGAGGGACACTGATGGCAGCGAAACCCTGTCCGGTGTGACGCTGACCGGGATCCCCGCGGGTGTAACCGTCGACGGGGCGCTGCGCTTGCCCGATGGCAATTGGTACATCGCCAATCCGGACGGCCTGCCGTCCATGGACCTGACGCTGGTGCTGCAGGTGCCCGAAGGCACGGCGCCCTTTGCCGTCACCGCGCAGGCAAGCTCCACCGAATACGGCGCGGCGACCGCCGCGACCAGCAGCGCAACCCTCGAACCGGGCGGCGGCTCGGGCATCGATGTGTCCGTCGCGATGGCCCCGATCACCGGGGACGGCATCATCAACGCCGCTGAGGCCAACGCACCGACGATCGCGGTCAAGGGCACGATCACCTCCGAGGGCGGCGTGGCGACCACCGTGATCCTCACCGTCAATGGTCATGACTACACCGCGACGATAGACTCGCAATCCGGCACCTGGACCGCCGACATCGCCACCGCCGACCTGCTGGCCGACACGCTGGTCGTGATCCGTGCGACCTCTGCCGACGCGGCGGGCAACAGCACGACCGCGACGACCTCGCATCCCTATGGCATAGACCTCACCACGCCGGAATTGACGGTCGCCGTGGATCCGGTCACCGCGGACAACGTCGTCAACGTGTCCGAGTCCGGCGGATCGTTGGCTGTCACCGGCAAGGTGTCCGGTGAGTTCAACGAGGGCGATGTCGTCACTTTGACGGTGAACGGCACCGAGTACAGCGGTACTGCTGCGGCGGATGGTACGTGGACGATAGCGGTTGCGGGTTCTGATCTTGCTGCGGCTACTTCTTTGCATGTGTCGGTTACGACAACCGACGCTGCGGGTAACAGCACAACGCAGGCCATCACACACGGCTACGGCGTAGACACGACGGCCCCTGAGCTGACTATTTCGGTGGATTCGATCACGTCGGATAACGTCATCAATGCTGCCGAGTCTGGTGCGGCGGTGAGCGTCGCTGGCCAAGTGAACGGTGAGTTCAACGACGGTGATACTGTCACGCTGACCGTGAACGGCACCGAGTACACCGGCACGGTAGCTGCGGATGGTACATGGACGATAGCGGTTGCAGGCTCTGATCTGGCTGCCGCCACCACCCTGGACGTGTCGATCACAACGACCGACGCTGCGGACAACAGCACCACGACCACAGCTTCCCATGCCTATGGTGTCGATACAGCCGCGCCTGAGCTGACGGTTTCTGTTGACTCCATCACCTCCGACAATGTGATCAACGTTGCTGAGTCGGGTGCAGAGGCGATTGTGGTGACTGGTTCGGTTTCAGCTGAGTCTGGTACTGAGACCACGATTACTGTCACCGTCAACGGTCAGCAGTACACGGCGACCGTAGATGCTGCGGCGGGTGCTTGGACGGTTGATGTTGCGACCAGTGATTTGTTGGCAGACAGCACAGTGGCTGTGAGCGCGACGTCCACCGATGCGGCTGGTAACGCTACGACGACGGCTGCCACGCACAGCTACGGTGTGGACACGACTGCACCTAATTTGACGGTCTCGGTTGATTCGATCACGTCGGACAACGTGGTCAACGCCGCTGAGTCTGGTGCGTTGGTGAACGTGACAGGCGTGGTGGGTGGCGAATTCAACGAGGGTGACGTTGTCACTCTGACGGTGAGCGGCACCGAATATACCGGGGTTGTTGCAGCGGATGGCACGTGGGCGATAGCGGTTGCAGGTTCTGACTTGGCGGCTACTGACTCGTTGACCGTCTCTGTGACGACAACGGATGCTGTGGGCAACAGCACGACGCAGACGACGACTCACAGTTATGGCGTCGACACCGCCGCCCCGGATCTGACGATCTCGGTGGATTCGATTACTGCCGACAACGTCGTCAACGCGGCTGAGTCTGGTGCTGCAGTGAATGTCACCGGCTCGGTATCTGGTGAGTACAACGCAGGCGACGCTGTCACGCTGACGGTGAACGACACCGAGTACATCGGCACGGTAGCTGCGGATGGTACGTGGACGATTGCGGTTGCAGGCTCTGATCTAGTGGCCACCGACACGTTGACAGTTTCGGTCACGACAACGGATGCTGCGGGCAATAGCACGACGACCACCGCCACGCATGGCTATGGTGTAGACACGACAGCGCCTGAGCTGACTGTGTCTGTTGATTCGATCACTACCGACAACGTCATCAATATCGCTGAGTCTGATGTTGAGGCGGTTGCGGTGTCGGGCGCAATTGTTGCCGAGGCAGGCACTGAGACGACGGTCACGGTGACGGTCAATGGTCAGCAGTACGCAGCCACGGTAGATGCTGCCGCCGGCACTTGGACGGTCGCCGTTGCGACCAGCGATCTGCTGGCCGATAGCTTGGTGGCTGTGAGTGCGACTTCTACTGACGCGGCTGGCAATGCCACGACGGCGACCGCGACCCATGGCTACTCGGTTGACACCATCGCACCTGATTTGACGGTCTCGGTTGATCCGATTACGTCGGATAACGTGATCAACGCTGCCGAGTCCGGTGCGTCGGTAGATGTCACTGGTGCGGTGTCTGGTGAGTTTAACGAGGGTGATGCCGTCACCTTGACGGTGAACGATGTTGAGTACACCAGTGTGGTGGCTGCGAATGGTTCGTGGACGATAGCCGTTGCTGGATCTGATTTGGCAACCACTGACGCCCTGGAAGTGTCGGTGACGACGACCGACGCCGCAGGCAATAGCACCACGTCGACAACCACGCATAGCTATGGTGTGGACACGACTGCGCCCGAACTGACGGTGTCCGTTGACTCGGTCACGTCAGACAACGTCATCAATATCGCTGAGTCTGGTGCTGAGACGATTGCGGTGACTGGTGCAGTTGCTGCCGAGTCTGGAACTGAGACGACGATCACGGTGACGGTCAATGGCCAGCAGTACGCGGCCACAGTGGATGCTGCCGCAGGCACTTGGACTGTTGATGTTGCGACCGCCGATCTGCTGGCAGATAGCTCCGTGGGAGTCAGTGCGACGTCCACGGACGCCGCAGGCAACAGCACGACCACATCCACCACTCACACCTACTCGATTGACACCACTGCACCTGAGCTGGCAGTT